>TARA_R110002012_G_scaffold263456_1_pt1 | contig 210930 bp, 184 predicted proteins | sample TARA_R110002012 | Tara Oceans TARA_R110002012 (sample SAMEA4396515) | marine metagenome | biome: Westerlies Biome; feature: [DCM] deep chlorophyll maximum layer (ENVO:01000326); material: water (ENVO:00002006), including particulate matter (ENVO:01000060) such as... | depth 40 m
ATTCCGCCACTTGAGCAATTAAAGTGCAAAATTATAAAATAAATCCATTTTTCAATCAAAAATTAAACATTTATCTACTCGTAAAACAAATAAATTTCTAAATTTGCACTCCCTAAGAAATTTTAGGAGTTAATAAACTAAAAAACAATCGCTTAACCATGCCTTATCAAGTACCAGAACCTAAAATTTTTGCGTGTACCCAAAGTACTGCTTTAGCCGAGAAGATTGCAAAATCTTATGGTACCGAGTTAGGTAAGGTTATTTTTTCAAGATATAGCGATGGGGAGTTTCAACCATCTTTTGAAGAATCGGTGAGAGGTACACGGGTGTTTATTATTGGATCTACCAATCCAAGTTCTGAAAACCTAATGGAAATGCTATTAATGCTTGATGCCGCAAAACGCGCATCAGCCAGGCATATAACCGCTGTCATGCCGTATTTTGGGTGGGCAAGACAAGATAGAAAAGATAAGCCTAGAGTACCTATAGCGGCTAAATTAGTTGCTAAAATGCTAGAGGCAGCAGGAGCAACTCGAATTATTACCATGGATTTGCATGCAGATCAAATACAAGGATTTTTTGAAAAACCCGTTGACCACCTTTTTGCGTCAACACTTTTTCTTCCTTACCTAAAAAAATTAAACCTAGACAATTTAACCATTGCCTCACCAGACATGGGAGGTTCTAAAAGAGCTTATGCGTATTCAAAAGCGCTTGAATGTGATGTTGTCATCTGTTATAAGCAAAGGGAGAAAGCGAATGTAATTTCTGTTATGGAACTTATTGGCGATGTAAAAGGTAAAAATGTAGTATTGGTTGATGATATGGTTGATACCGCTGGAACCTTGACAAAAGCGGCTGATTTAATGATTGAACGTGGTGCTTTAAGTGTGCGTGCTATCACGACTCACGGACTCCTATCAGGTGATGCCTATGAGAAAATCGAAAAATCTCAATTGTTAGAATTAATCATTACCGATTCTATTCCATCAAAAAAAGACAGTAAAAAAGTTACCGTACTCAGTTGTGCAGATTTATTTGCTGACGTAATGGACCGGGTGCATAACAACACCTCCATCAGTTCAAAATTTTTAATGTAAGCCTTCCCCATAACTGGCAAAAAAGCCAGCTATGACCTCAACAAAGGAGAGGTAAAAAAAAAGAATAATTAATAGTTAAATATAAATAATGAAGTCAATTACAATTACAGGATCTAAAAGAGAAAGCGTAGGCAAGAAAGCAACAAAAGCCTTACGTAATGCTGGAAAGGTTCCTTGCGTACTGTACGGAGGGGAAAAACCATTACACTTTTCAGCGGATGAACCAGCATTCAAAAATTTAGTGTACACCCCAAACGCTCACACCGCAGTGATTGAAATAGAAGGTGGCGCTACCTATGACGCTGTTTTACAAGACATTCAGTTTCACCCAGTTACAGATGCTATATTGCATATCGATTTCTATCAGTTATTTGCTGATAAAGAAGTTACTATGAATATTCCTGTTCGTTTGGTAGGTAATTCTCCAGGGGTTAGAAACGGGGGTCGTTTATTATTTAGAAAGAGAAAATTAGCCATCAAAGCCTTACCGGCTAAATTACCAGATTTCTTTGATGTTGATATCTCTAAATTAAAGATTGGCGGCACTATTGCTGTTGAAACTTTATTAAATAATGATTTTGTCATTTTACATCCGGACAGTACTGCTGTTGTTCAGGTGAAAGCTGCTCGTAATGCAGTTGTTGCTGATGATGAAGATGAAGAAGGAGAAGAAGGTGCTGCTGAAGGTGCTGAAGCTTCAACTGAAGAGTCTGCGGCAGAATAAATTTATTTTATCGCATTCCAAAAGCATCCTACACGTAAAGTTAGGATGCTTTTGTATTTTTATCGCCACATGGTTTCTTGACTTTTTAGTACACCTGAGCATTTCACAGGTTATCCACCGAAAACAGTCTAGGTAAAGCTTATAGAGGTTCTTAAAGGTTTTATAGCCACCTAGAATGATACTGGGTGGTTTCTATATAAAAAATCAAAACCTGTTTTTAAATTCATGTAAAATGTTTGGTATTTTTAAATCGCTTTTTAGTAAAAACAATAATTCTTCCGAAGAAATAGCCCCTATGAAAAAATATCTGATTGTAGGATTGGGAAATATTGGACCAGAATATGCCCAAACCCGACATAACATTGGTTTTAAAGTTCTTGATGCTTTAGCCAACAAAGAAAATTTAAATTTTGAAACGGTAAAATTGGGGGATGTTTGCACCCATAAAGTAAAAGGGCGTAGCGTTCTATTATTAAAACCGTCTACCTATATGAATTTGAGTGGCAAAGCTTTAAAGTATTGGATGGATAAAGAAAATATTCCATTAGAGAACGTTCTTGTCATTACCGATGATATTAATTTAGATTTCGGCACTATCCGAATTAAAACAAAAGGGAGTAATGGAGGGCACAATGGCTTAAAAGATATTCAAAACACTTTAAATTCTTCGGAGTACAATCGATTCCGATTTGGAGTAGGTGCTGATTTTGGCAAAGGAAAACAAGTAGACTATGTGCTTGGCAAATGGAACGAGGAAGAAAAAACAGCTCTTAAAGAGCGTTTAGAAAAAGCTACTGAGGTTATCAATTCTTTTGTGCTCGCTGGCATGAGTACCACGATGAACGCGTTTAACAATAGTTAAAATAAAATTACAAGACTCTAAAACTATAGACGCCAGAACTAGAAGAATTTCCTGCTTGGTCTATGGTTTTAACACTCCAATAATAAATCGTATTTGAAACCACAGAAACCTTGAATTCTTGCATAGATGCACTGGTTGTTCCTGTGACTATCAGGGGTGGATTAAAGTCTGAAAAATACACTTCATAAAGCTCAATATCGTTATCGACATCAGCACCTTGCCATGTTAAGGTAACTTCATTATTCAAGTCTTTCACGACAGACACTCCAGATAAGGGTCCTAAAATTTTGGTAGGAAAAGGGGCTCGTGTTGTGAGGCTACCCGCATTAAAAAAACGCCATACCTCACTTCGGGCCGTTTCTGTTACCATGGTATTCTCCGAAACTACACTCCAAGAATAGGGCACCCCTTTGACCAAGGGTAATTCAACAGCGTTTTGGTTTGTATTTACCATTTGCGCTGCATTGGTATTTAAATTTATGACTTGTAAGGAATAGCGCTGTGCATTAGCAGCTGCTTCCCATTGAAAGTTTATTAAACGGGTGTTTTGATTCATATTTTGACCCGTAGTGCATTCCGAATCTTCTAAAGGGAAAATCAGTTTAGCAGGGGCTGGGTTTTTGGGCTCGTCTTTAGAACAAGCCATCAAAACATAAAAAACACTAAGTAGCACTATTCTTTTCATGAAAATTAATGTCTAGCAAGCCTAGGTATCAAAACGGTACTAGGTGTTCGCATTTGTTATTCCTTAATGAGTTTAAACGTTCCTTGTAAAGTACTGCCTGAAAGTTTTACAAGGTATATACCTATGGGCAGGTTATCAATAGCTATAGGCAAGGACGTTTGTTGCTTTTCTGAAAAAATAATTTCTTTGACTAAACTGCCGTTCATCGCAAAAATTTGCAGCTGTGCATTGTACATTTCCGTACCTATAAATAGGTTTGTTATGCTCTTGGCTGGGTTTGGATATAAAAATGGTTGATCACCCACAATAAATGTTTTTTCATAAACCCCTTGACAGGCTAAGTCTGTTGCTACTTTTAAGGTGTTGATACCATTTTCAAGTTTCAACGAAAGGTTTTCTTGCGTAATTTGTTGCGTAACGCCATTTAAAGTGAGTACATATTGTGATGCCCCAGCTAAAATTAAATCTACTTCTTTTCCATCTGCGGTAAGGTTGGCGCTTACTGATAATTCGTCGGGCTGGGTAATAACAAGATCAAAACAATACTCCTCGTAGCTTATGACGCCATTAGTGCCTATAATACAGAGGGTATATTCTCCAGCAAGTAAATCATTCAACTCATAATTTGTGGTAAAGCTATCGCTTACATTGACTCCGTTTCCTGTTACAAATACGCTATAATTTAAACCCATTATGGCTTCAATTTGAATAACCCCATCATTATTATCTCTACACGATTCGCTTTGCACACTCACAGCAAAATTAGTGGGTTCAAAACGATATACTGGACATCCCTCGGTATTCACCTCTTGCCCCATGGCAGTGCCGAGACATAGATCATCACCATCATCATAAACCCCATCATTATCTTCATCCGGTCTAAATTGTCCTTCCACGCACAGGCGTATCCCAAAACTGTTTAAAGCACCCCCATCACCTCCAGCATTATCTTCTATTTCTAAAACCCAATCGCCTTGTGACGACTCTCCTTTAAAAGACGCTAAGGACCCTAAGGGCCTCACTATCCCTGAAATTGTGGGTGTGGTACCACATACAAAACTAGCTGCATTCCCATCAAAAGTAGCATTGATATTTCTATTATCTCCACAAGAATTAGAGACTAAAACCACTTTTGTTCCTTGGGGTGATGTCAAGGTAATTTTAAGGTCCGCTAGATAGCTGTGGCTTAGGTTTAAGTCAACATTTATAGCTGCCACTGGTAAATCTTCAGTAAAAGAAATAGTGGAGCTAATGGTTGGTGTGCCAGAAGCACTTATGGTGATGGGTAAATTACCTGCAAATTTATCCATACAAGCAATCGAAGGTGTTGTAAAACTGAAAGGGGCGTTAAAAAGCCCTTCTCCACAATTGTTTTTAGGTTTTACGCGCCAATAATAGGTGGTTTCTGGTAATAAGCCGTTGGCCTTATAGGTATTAAAAATTACTGTTTCTGAAATGAACATGGTCGTAAAAGCCATATCGGTGGCAATTTCAATATCATAGGCTGTACTTGTAGGTACTTCCTCCCAAACAAATAGTTGATCTACACTCGTATTGCTTGCCATATCGCTTGGTGTAGTAAGCACCACCGGAGCAAATACCGTATTGTAAACACCCAATTGCAAAGGCACTTGTTTTGTACTGCTTGCAGCCGTCGCAACAACTTGCAAGGGATACAACCCTACAGCAATACTATTGGTATTGGATAGTGTAAGAGTAACATTGGTATTGTTCGCCGTTACTGTACTCGATGAAAAAAAAGCACTCAAGCCTGAAGGCAATCCAGTAAGACTAAGGCTTACCGTTTCAGAAAAAATGCCATCAGTTTCGTAGCTAAAAGGGATGACCAAATCGTTAGGCTGACAAACATCAAAGGCTAATTTTGAAAAATTCAATACCATCGGGCTCGCGCTGATACTAAAATTAGCACTATTTACGGCAAAAAAGATGTTGTCACTGGCCTTCACCATCAATCGAGCTTGACTGGTCACTTCATTAGGTATCAAAATATCATGAGCTCCGTCATTTTTAATATTTTCTGCCACGATAATGGGAAACGTTTGTCCCCCGTCGGTTGATAAATAAATATCGACTTCTGCCGTATTTATGGGTGTTTGGTTCGTATTGGCAACATCCCATGAAATGGTTTGAACCGATCCGGCTTCATAAGTAACTGCTGTATTTTGAGAAAGTACTGAAAAAGTACCCAAATTATTCACCACATCGACCTTTAAGGTCGCAGCCGCCACCTGCCCACCACTACCATTATTATCCCGAACCGTCAAGGCAAAATTCATTTCTCGTTCCACATTCGATACCGTCTCCCAAGCCGAGTTTATCGTTGGATTACTTTGCGTTAAATTACCTTGAATTACTCTGGATAATTTAGGAAAGTAACGACTGGGGTTGGTGCTTGGTTTTTGAGATCTAAAATTTGCACCACTCGGATTATCAGGCCCAAAAGTGGTATTGGTAACTACACCGTCATCTATCTGCTCCCAACTATAGGTGAGCACATCGCCAGGGTCACTATCGCTTGCATTCCCTGAAAGCTGAAAGGCTGTACCCTTTGGAATGGTATAATTAGTTAAAGGCTCAATGACTGGTGGGGTATTGGTCAAATTTACCTCAACAGCGCAATTAGTCAGCGCTAAGTTTGCCGTTATTTGTTGAATGCTGTAGTAATGAAAATAGTCTTGCCCATTGGGTGCCACATTATCAGCGCCTGCAATACCAGCATATCCCATAATGGTAGTTCCGCTCCCTGGCTCTGCTTGCACTAAAGTACCTTCAGACTCGAAAGACCAGGTATGGTTTGCCCCTAATTGATGGCCCATTTCATGCGCAACAAAATCGATATCAAACAAATCGCCCTCGGGAACTAATGCCGATGAAAAAGCACTTCCCTTTTCCGCATCTCTACAAATAGACCCAATAAAACCAGCATCTCCAGCGTTATTTGCACGATTAAAAAGATGTCCAATATCATAATTAGCTGCACCTATTACCGAGCTAAATACGCCCTGAGCCTGAGCGTTTAAATTTCCAGAATAGGGGTCACTAGTGGCATCAGAATATATCACCAAATCTGTATTGGATACCAACTCTAACGTAACCGCTAAATCGGTTTCAAAAACCATGTTAATCCGGGTAAGCGTAGCATTTATGGCAGCTAATGCATTAACTACCGTACCCCCGTGGTACTGCGTATACTCTCCTGTGGCCGAAATAGCCACTCGGTATTTTTTAAGTACCTGCGTATGCACTAATGAGGGTTGTGGCGCTAGAATACTACTAGAAATAGCATCTTCTGTTTCACAGATAAACTGTTTATCTACAAGGTCTAAGCCATTTCTAGCATACACAACATAGGCCGAGCCATCGGCTGTTTTTTGCATAAAAGTCGACTGCTCCGAGTTTTTATCAACCATCATACTCTGAACTCCGTCTGGAGAAACACTAAAGCGAATTTGTTGGTTGGGATTCGTGACACTTGTGCCCTTATACGATTTTATTTGAGGATATTTCGCTGCTAGTTCAGGAGAAAAAACGGTCGCTTCTTCTACCTTAAACCCTTTAATTTTACCTAATTCGTCTGGAAAATAAATTACTTCAGCTACTTTTGAGGTCGCTTTATTCTTTGCTAATCGCTGCTTAAAATTGCTGTCTTGAAGTTTAAATACTCTAGGATTCTTAATAGACAGCTTTTCGGCGGTGCTTAAAACTGAAGTACTTTTTAAATTCGATTCTTGCCAGTAATCTTCTTGAGAAAACCCACAAAAGCCAATAAAAAATATGGGAATTGCAAAAAGTAAACGTAAGTTTGCTGTCATTAAATCTTTTTAATAAACTATAAAAGTAAGCCTTTTTATTATTTTATTTTCGTGGTAACTATTCAAAATATAAGTAAATTCGATAAGGAACATGCTACCGCTGTAACCATTGGTACTTTTGATGGTGTGCACATTGGGCATAGAAAACTTTTAAGTAGGCTCATGAATGATGCCAAACTTTTTAACCTAAAAAGTACAGTACTTACTTTTTTTCCACATCCTCGAATGGTTTTACAACACGACGCGGAAATAAAGTTGCTCAACACCATAGCTGAAAAAGAACAGATTCTAGAACAAATAGGCTTAGATTATTTAATGATCCATCCTTTTTCGAAAAAATTTTCTAGACTATCTGCAACAGAATTTGTGGAAGATATCTTAGTAAACGGTTTACACTGCAAAAAAGTCATCATAGGCTATGACCATCGTTTTGGACGAAACCGCAATGCCGATATCAACGATTTAAAAAATTTTGGCAACACTTTTAATTTTCAAGTCGATGAAATTCCTGCCCAAGAAATAGACGATGTTTCTGTAAGTTCTACAAAAATTAGAAAGGCCTTAGCAGAGGGCGATATTAAAACAGCTAATTTATATTTAGGGTACCACTACATGCTTACAGGCCTAGTCATTAAAGGTAAAGGTTTAGGCAGGCAACTCAAGTATCCTACGGCAAACATTTTTATCGAAGAAACCTACAAACTAATTCCGCTAAAAGGTGTTTACGTGGTAAAAAGCCAAATAAACAAGACTACAGTTTATGGGATGATGAATATTGGTTTCAACCCAACCGTTTCGCATACAGACAGCACTACTGCTATTTCAAAAGAAAGCATTGAAGTGCATTTTTTTGATTTTAATGAAGATGTTTACGGGCAAAAAATTCAGGTTTCTATTTTAGACCGCATCAGAGACGAACATAAATTTAAATCGCTTGAGGCTTTAAAAACGCAATTGGCGAAAGATAAAGAAGCGGCTTTGAAAATTATATCTCAACAGCCCCTCCCTTAAATCTCCTCCCAACAAGAGTGTAGCCTTGCGCATCGCTTGCAAACACGTATGCTATGCAAAGGACTGGTGAAAAAAAATAATTTTAAAGTTCTTCTCTTTAGACCTGTGCTGAGCATAGACCATATATCCTAAGGGCTGGGCGAGGACAAACAAAGAATATTTTGCCTACTTAAAAATAAAATAATTACTGTAAATTTGCAGGCTTAAAATACAATTCCATGTTACAGCTAAATGCTATTCGAGAAAACAAAGAGGCTTTTATAAACGCCTTAAAAAAGCGTAATTTACAAGCTGATACGATCATAGAAAATGTAGTACAACTCGATGAAAACAGAAAAGCTACGCAAACATTACTAGATAGCACCCTAGCTGATGCGAACAAATTATCTAAAGAAATAGGCGATCTTTTTAAAACTGGAAAAGCAAAAGAAGCCAACGATTTAAAAGAAAAAACAGCCAATTTAAAGGAGGCTTCAAAACAATTAACCGACGATTTGAGCCGCATAAGCACAGAGCTTCAAAATGCCTTGTATCAAATTCCAAATATCCCCCACCCATCGGTGGTTGCTGGAAAATCGGAAGAAGATAACGAGGAAGTTTTTAAAGAAGGTACTATACCTACGCTTTTTGATGGCGCTTTACCGCATTGGGAACTGGCTAAAAAATACGATATCATCGATTTTGAATTGGGGGTAAAAATTGCGGGAGCTGGTTTTCCCGTTTACAAAGGAAAAGGTGCTCGCTTACAACGCGCTCTGATCAATTATTTTTTAGACAAAAATACCGAAGCGGGCTATACCGAAGTGCAAGTGCCACACGTAGTCAACGAAGTATCGGGCTACGGTACCGGGCAATTACCGGATAAAGAGGGGCAAATGTACTACATGCCTGAAGACGATTTGTATTTAATACCGACCGCCGAAGTACCCGTGACCAATATCTTCAGAGATGTTATTTTAAATGAAAAAGAGTTCCCGATTACTTATACTGCGTATACCCCTTGTTTTAGACGCGAAGCAGGTAGTTATGGCGCACATGTGCGTGGTTTAAACCGCTTGCACCAATTTGATAAAGTAGAGATTGTTCGTGTAGAACACCCTGAAAATTCATACCAAGCCTTAAACGGCATGGTTGAGCACGTAAAAAACATATTGCGTGAACTAAAACTACCCTACCGTATTTTGCGTCTTTGTGGTGGTGATTTAGGCTTTACCTCCGCCCTAACCTTCGATTTTGAATTGTTTTCAACCGCACAAGACCGCTGGCTAGAAATTAGCTCGGTGTCTAATTTTGAAACCTACCAAGCCAACCGCTTAAAATTGCGTTATAAAGATGAAAACGGCAAAAGCCAGTTGGCACATACCCTAAACGGAAGCGCTTTAGCCTTACCGCGTGTGTTAGCGGGTATTTTAGAAAATTACCAGACCGAAGATGGGATTACAATTCCAGACGTGCTAGTGCCCTATTGTGGGTTTGATAAGATTGGGTAAAAAGCCTCCCCTAACCCCTCCATGAGAGGGGAATTAAAACCTTACAATTTATACGATACTGAAAACATCCAAATTCTTGGAAGTATAAAAATACGCTGATCACTTATAACAAAGTCTGAGAAGGAATTACGGTTTTTAAAATTAGCACCAAAAACATTCGTGCCGCTGAATTTTAAAGCCCATGGACTTTCCTTAAACTGATAAAATAATGAGGTATCTGCTATTTCGTAGTTATTTTGTTGGTTATTATTATCTTCATAAATGGTTTTTTGGTAGTTAAACTCGAATATAAAACCATCAAAAAAATCATAATCTAAACTGAAGCTTGGACTGGTATTTGTAAATTTTGAAGTATTGGACTCCGAGGTAAATGTATTATACCCCCTGTTTATACCTAATTCTACATTAGGGAGTTTTTTAAAACTAGTACTAAGTTCTACACCATAGTTTTGGGAACGGTTTTTACTTTTAAAAACCTCGTTATTGATGATTTGTTGGTAATCATCGAATGAAATATCAGTATTTAAAGTGAGTTTTATTTTTCCATATTTTTTCGTTACCATGGCGTTCGCCAGCCATCTTTCTTCGGGATTTTGTAATAGAACGGCGGTATTAAACTGATTAATACCTTGTATTTGTGTTTGATTGCGAACTGCTTCAATCGCAGAATTGTACGTAATACTCGAAAAAATAGTTAATCCGCGAAACATACTAAATTTAGTATATGATAAACGTGCAGCATGGAAAAGTTCGTTTTCTAGGGTTTCATTGCCTCTAAAAACAGTGTTATAATTTACCAATCTAAATTTATTAGCGTACCTATCAGCAGCCGCAATGGTACTTTTTAAATTATAATTAAATTTAACATTCCCAAAACCACTAAATTTAAAATCCGCAGACAAATCGGGCAACCAAACCCATTTGTTGATACTGTTTATATTTTCTTGAGCGATGGTCCAATCATAATTATGTACGCTAATACCGTATTTACCAGTAAAAATTCCTACTTGAAATTTATGTTGCACGCCTAGATAAAAGTCGTTAACCCCATACGCTAAATCGTTATTAAAACCAGCAGCTCCAAAATCATTTACAACACCAGTACTTAAATTTTGAACATCGAACGTAGTATAATTTTCTTTTAACAGATTATTCCCTATGGTTGTATATATATGATGGTCTTTGTTCAGCACCCAGTAATGCTTAAAGACTAACTCAAGGTTATTAAATCGCGTATTTTTTAGCTGTTGAATATTGAAAAAAGTATAATCTTCTAAAGGAATTAATCCTGGTAAAATAGGTAGAGTTGTTAACCATAAACTATTAGGGTCTGCTTGTTAATACTGATAATCCGCAGTAAAGGAAGTAGTATGGTTTTTAGAATACTTCTTATGCCACTCTAAATTTTGCTTTATTTGTGTGGCCCTGTTGTTTAAAGTGGTATTTAGCGTATTCTGAGCGGTTGATGTGTTAGAAATTAAATTACCAACATCGGTGGTATTGTTTGTTTTTACAAAACCTGAATACGAAATGTCTTCTTTACTCGTTGGTTTATAGTCTAAAGAAATTTTTGAGAGTATAAAACTCTGGTTACTATTTTGAGTATTTATTGTATTTTCTAACGTATTTGTTTCGTCCGTAATATAGTTATTTAAAGTTTCTACGCGAGTATCATTTTTGGTGTTTGATGCGATGCCATAGCCTGTAAAGTTCCATTTAGCATTTATGGCTCTTGAAAAATTAAAAGCACCGAATTTGTTTTGGCCTGTTACAAAATCTTCATTGTTTAAAAACTGTGCTAATGTGCTATTGGATAAACTAAAACTTGAGCTAGGATTACTTATCATTTTTCCAATGCCTCCTTCAAAATCTATATAATCGCTGAACGTGAACGACTTTACACCAACATCATTAACATCACCTATAAAATTTACGGTTGTTTTTGGGCTATAATAAAAGATATTCTGATGCGCCAAATAACGGGTGTCTGCACCCAGGCCTGCTTCCACGTCACCAAACAGAAAGCGTTTTTTATTCTTTTTAAGTTTTATATTTAAGGCTAACTTTTCGGAACCCGATAAGCCTTTTAAAAAAGCTACTTCATTATAATTGTCAATAGCATCAATACCTTCAACAGCATCGGCTGGTATATTAAGAACACCTAGCTTGGTATTCCCTCCAAAAAACGGTTTATTGTCTACCAATAAGGTGTTTACCTTTTTACCCATGACTTTTACGCCACCGTTTTTATCGACTTCAATTCCTGGTAATTTTTCTAAAACATCTTTTAGCTTACGTTCTGTCCCTGTAACAAATACTTTAGGGTTGTAGCTAATGGTATCTTCCTTTACCGCTACAGGAATATTTTCGATCACAATCACTTCATCTAACAAGTTTTCTGCTGCTATTAAAACAATGTTTTTTTCTTGGTCTGCAGAAAGGGTAATTCTAAACTCAAACGGACTAAAACCTAAGTAGCTTATGGTTACATCATAAGCTTCATTGGGCTGTAATTTTAACTGGTATTTACCGTTAGCATTTGTAATAGTAAAAAGCATTTGTAAGTCATCAGAAACTGGGCGCGCTAAGACATTAGCACTTTCGAGTGGTGTATGTATACTATCCTTTATGACCCCGCTCAAGGTACTATTTTGGGTCCATACTAAATTTTGTAAGAACACGGCAAACCCAATAAAAAATACATATTTTCGCATTAATTCTCAAAAACCCCTTTTGCCTTTTCCCGCCATTCGGCGTAGGTTATTTTTTTACCCCTAGTGGGCTTTTCTATGGGTGCAAAATCAGAACTATTTAAGGTTATTGTGGTGGCATTAAATACATATTTATCAAGTTCTAATGCTAAAATTACCCCTGGCAGACCTTCAAAGTCTTTAGGACCAAAAGGCAAAGGGATTTCTAAAGTATACCAAGCAATAGGTTTTATTTTACTAGCACTATTATTATTTACAGCTTTATAACAGGTATATTTTCCTATTTTTTTGCTGTCCTTTAAAAGTTCCCATTCTTTTTTTTCTTGAATAATTCGCAGATTTTCTCCTCGTGAACTGCCAGCAGTAAAAAGTTCATCTTGATCAGAATAATATACTTTTTCTGAACCTGCACCAATATAAGTCAAAATTGTTTTTTTTTCAGATTCGTTCCTTAGGTGATCTTCGACACTGTATATAGCTTCTTTTTTTGTAAATTTCAGGGTAGATACTACATCTATAGCATCTTCATAGAGCCATAATACTTCTTGTAGTTGAGCGTTCGTTTTAGCTTCCTCCTTAAGTTTTGTCAGCTCCATTGGAGGCTTTAGAGAAACTACATATGTAATTGTTGCATTCTCAAAATTTTGTGAGAAGCATAATGTGCTTGCAAGGACAAATAAGGCCGTAATTTTTTTCATAGCGCTATTAAATCAAGTAAAAATCAATCATTGTTGCTAAAATAATTAAATAAGGTCAACTTTAATTGCACGAAAACCTTAGACTTTTAAAGGTTTTGATCTTAAAATCCAGTTATTATAAGTATTTTCTTATTTTATTTAATATTTAAAAAAAAAGAAACTTAAAAAACTATTTAATGCTGAGTTCAGACCATCTCAACATTATTCCTACATTCTCCGTATATTTGATAAAAAAGTTAGCTTGAAAAATATCCTATTTTTTATCGCCTTTTTTAGTATTCACTTTGCCTTTGCCCAAGATTACTTTTTGGCGAAGCAATACCTTAATGATGGTGATTTTGATAAAGCGGTAGTTTTTTACGAAAAACTAGTGAAAGAAAATCCCAATCGCGGCGATTTTACCGAAGATTTAATTACCTGCTACCAACAGCTCGAGCGCTACGATGAAGCAGAAAAAATATTGCTCAAGAACACCAAAGGGAATCGGGTACATCCTATCTATTATGTGGAACTTGGTCGTAATTTTACGCTTCAAAATAAAAATGAAGAAGCAGAAACCTATTACGACAAAGCGATTAGCACAATTCCAGAAAACCCAAATTTTGCCTATAGTGTTGGTGCTCGCTTTCAAAAATACACCCTGTTGGGCTATGCCGAAAAAGCCTTTTTAATGGGTATGGAAACCAATCCGGAGTTAGATTTTAATTTTCCCCTAGCGCGTATTTATGGGGAGCAAGGAAAAATAGAAGACATGTATGTTTCCTATTTAAATTTACTGCGTAATGGGAGTACCTCTCCCTCTAGCGTATTGCGAAATATTGATGATTTTATCACCACCGAAGCCGACAATGAAAACAATAGCATCCTAAGAAAATTACTGCTCAAAAATGCCCAAAAAGATCCAGATATTTTATGGAACCAACTTTTAAGTTGGCTTTTTGTGCGTCAAAATCAGTTTAGTAGTGCTTTTACACAAGAGAAAGCCATTTACAAACGTTCCGATATAAGCTCCTTAAGCCGAATTGAAGATTTAGGAAAATTAGCCAATGAAAACAACGCCTTTGATATTGCCAAAGAAATATTTGAGTTTATCGTAGAAAAAAGTAAGGATAACGAGATGACCTTGAAAGCGCAATTGAACTTAATAGACATTCAGTTACAAGATAAAAGTGCAGCCACCTTGGCCAGCGTAAGTAGTTTTTTTGAAACCTTGATGGCCAACTATGGGAATAGAAATCAAACTTTAGCCTTACAAATCGCCTATGCTAATTTTTTAACTTTTCAACAAAATAACCCTGAAAAAGCTATTGCAGTTTTGAAAAAATCGCTCGAATTACCGCTCAATAATTACAGTGAGGCTTATGTAAAAATGACGTTAGGCGATATTTTGGTCTATGATCAAAAATTTAATCAGGCTTTAATATATTTTACGCAAATTCAACAAAACTTAAAGAACGATGTTTTAGGGCAAGATGCCCGTTTTAAAGTAGCGCAAACTAGTTTTTACAAAGGAGATTTTGATTGGGCGCTTACACAACTAAAAGTACTCCGAAGTTCTACCTCGCAATTGATAGCCAATGATGCCATGCAACTCAGCCTACTTATTTCAGACAATTCACTAGAAGATTCCACTCAAACAGCACTAAAAATTTACGCCAAGGCCGATTTATTAGCCTATCAGAATAAAAATAAAGAGGCTATTGCCACCCTAGAGCGTATTTTAAAAGAACATAAAGGCGAAAAAATAGAAGATGAAGCACTGCTAAAGCAAGGTGAATTATTAGAAAAAGAAAATGATTTTGAAGCAGCTCGCTTTAATTATCAAAAAATAATAGAATTTTATGCCGACGGCATTTTAGCGGATGATGCTTATTTTGCTATTGCACAGCTTTACGAAAACCAATTTAAAGATCCCATCAAAGCTAAGGAAAGCTACGAAAAAATTATTTACAACTATCAAGACAGTTACTACTTTCCCCAAGCCAGAAAAAACTTTAGGCGCTTACGAGGAGACTCCATTGAATAGGTTTTGGGCACTGGGTAATGGGTATTGGATTTCTGATTTCTGGCTTAAACTCAAAAACCAATGAATGATACGCAACGCTCGGCATGAAGCGCTAGGCTTTGCAAACAATTTCTACTTAAATCGTAACATTTAACACCCAAAACTTTTACCTTATACGTTTTCCATTTGAACTTGACACTTGCACTTGTACTTGATTTTTTTAAAACTACCTTTGTGCAACATTAAATCTGAAATTCGAAACTTTTTAAACCCTTCTCAATGTACATCTACAACGTAACCTCAAATATTGACGAATCAATTCACGAACAATGGCTTTCATGGATGCAAAAAACGCATATTCCGCAAATGATGGCTACAGGAAAATTTACCAGTGCTAAAATGTGCCGCGTTTTAATTGAAGAAGAAATGGGCGGTTTTACCTATTCGGTGCAATATGCTACCACATCAAAAGATACCTTACAAAAGTATTACGAAGAAGATGCGCCCAAGTTGCGACAGGACAGCATTGCGCTTTTTGCAGACAAAATGTTGGCATTCAGAACAGAATTAGAAATTGTTAGTGAGTACTAAAATTTAGTGTGCTCCAAAAACCACTTCAGTTTTAAAACTACGCGCCTTTACAGATCCAGAAATACGCTTTAACATGGCAAAAAAAACATTCAAGAAAAATTTCAATACGGCTAAAAAATCAAAAGATCAGAGTCCGGTTAAAGCAAAAAAACACTTAGGCCAGCATTTTTTGAAAGATGAAGATATAGCGCATCAAATAGCGACTACACTTACGTTTAAAGGCTATAAAAACCTTATTGAAATTGGTCCCGGAACGGGTGTTTTAACAAAGTATCTTTTAAAAGAACCGATAGATTTGGTGGCGATGGATCTTGACTCGGAGTCTATCGTGTATTTAAATCAAAGTTTTTTATTGGAGCATCCTGAGTTTTTAGGGCGAAAAAATAAATTTCAAGTATTGGAGGCCGATTTTTTAAAGTATGATGTGAGCACACTATTTAACGGCGAACAGTTTGCGATTACAGGTAACTTTCCGTACAATATTTCGACACAAATAGTTTTTAAACTTATAGAATTAAAGGCCTTAGTTCCCGAATTTACAGGTATGTTTCAAAAAGAGGTAGCCGCCCGTATTTGCGAAACAGAAGGCAGTAAAACCTATGGCATTTTATCTGTTTTGGTGCAAGCTTCTTACGATGCTGAGTATTTATTTACCGTACCCCCTACTGTTTTTGATCCTCCCCCTAAAGTAGAATCTGGGGTTTTACGGCTAACACGAAAAGAAAATCAAAATATAGGTTGTGATGAAAAACTACTTTTTAAGGTGGTCAAAACCGCTTTTAACCAAAGAAGAAAAACCATTCGGAATAGTTTAAAAACCTTTAACCTTTCTGATAGTCTCAAAGAAGATGCTATCTTTGACAAACGACCAGAACAATTATCGGTCTCAGATTTTATTGCCTTGACGAATACTATTGCCCATGATACCGTTTAAACTTACAGAAGAACTTATAGAAAATATTGAAACGCTCATTGCTGAACAAAGCGATGCAGATCTTTCTGTTCTTTTAGACGAAATTCACTTTGCCGATGTTGCTGAAATTGTCAACGAATTATCTGAAAAAGATGCAACTTATTTATTTAAACTTTTAGATAGTGATAAAACATCGGATATTCTTACCGAGTTAGATGAAGATGTTCGAGAAAATATTTTAGGTAACCTGTCGGCCAAAGAAATTGCTGAAGAGCTCGACGAATTAGATACCGATGATGCTGCCGATATTATTGGCGAGCTTCCAAAAGAACTGGTTCAGAAGGTAATTTCAGAAATTGAAGATCGGGAACACGCCAAAGATATTGTGGACCTTCTGCGGTATGACGAGAACTCAGCAGGTGGTTTAATGGCAAAAGAATTAGTAAAAGTTAATGAAAACTGGAACGTGCTTACATGCGTTAAAGAAATGCGCTTACAAGCCGAAAACGTAACGCGAGTGCACTCTATTTACGTAGTGGATGATGAAGATAAGCTCAAAGGCCGTTTGTCTTTAAAAGACTTGCTCACCACTTCGACCAAAACCCATATCAAGGAAATTTACATTCCAAAGGTAGATTATGTAAATGTGAATGAAAAGCCCGAAGAAGTGGCTAAAATTATGTCGAAATACGATTTAGAAGCCATTCCGGTTATCGATGAAATTGGGCGACTTGTGGGTAGAATTACCATTGATGATATTATTGATGTGATTCGAGAAGTAGCCGAAAAAGATTATCAATTAGCCGCAGGTATTTCTAAAGATGTAGAGGCAGATGATAGTATCTGGGAACTGACCAAAGCACGTTTGCCTTGGTTACTGATCGGAATGTTTGGCGGTGTGGGTGCTGCTAGTATTATTACCAGTTTTCAAGGTGCTTTTGTAACCTTCCCAATTTTATTAGCCTTTATTCCACTAATGCAAGCCACGGCTGGTAATGTGGGGGTACAGTCCTCAGCAATTGTGGTGCAAGGTTTGGCCAATGATACCATTAAAGGTACCATCATCGGTAGATTACTCAAAGAAATGTTATTAGGTTTAGTGAATGGTTTAGCACTGGCCTTGGTATTTATTTTAATAAGCCATTTTGGCTTTAAAACCTCGTATTTAGTATCGTTCACCGTAGGTTTAGCACTTATTGTAGTGGTCATAAATGCAGCCGTCATTGGTACTTTTATTCCCATTTTTTTAAATAAAAGAGGTATTGACCCTGCCATTGCAACAGGACCATTTATCACGACAAGCAATGATGTGATCGGAATTTTAATTTATTTTTCGATCGCAAAGCTTATATTAGGGTTTTAAGTGCAACAACAAATGACCGCTAACTACCAATAAATTTTTATCAGCCCAACAAGGATAGCCACAAAATACCAGATTAAACACACGAATTTCGAAGAGCCTTCATTGTATTCATCCTTCGTTTTTCAATTTTTTTTTTTACAACTTTAGCCTTAATTTACAACACAAGTATGATCAAGAATATAGAAAACATAGAATTAGAATTTTTAACCATTGATGACTATCAGGCGCTTAAATCGGCCATGATAGAAACCTATCCCAATATGGCCAACTCCTATTGGAAAGAAAATCTGATACAATTATTAATCAATGAATTTCCACAGGGTCAAGTGGTGATAAAAGTCAATGGTAAACTCGCAGGTTGTGCTTTATCATTGCGTGTAGATTATGTACAATTCGACAGACCCCATACCTATAAAGAGGTAACCGGAGACTACACGTTCAGCACCTTAAAAAAAGATGGTGACGTGCTCTACGGCATTGAAGTATTTATCAAGTCCGAATTTAGAGGCCTGCGATTAGGAAGGCGCTTATACGATTACAGAAAAGAACTTTGTGAGCGTGAAAATTTAAGGGGCATCATTTTTGGAGGTAGAATTCCCAATTACCACAAATACGCAGAAAAATTATCTCCCAAAGAATACATCGAAAGTGTAAAACGCAAGGAAATTCACGATCCTGTACTTAATTTCCAAATTTCGAACGACTTCCACCCCTCTAAAATAATGAAAGGGTATTTAGAAGGGGATGCCGCATCAAACGAATATGCGGTATTGTTAGAATGGGATAACATCTACTATCAAAAAGTAAATACCAAAGCGGCCACCAAGAAAAAAATTATCCGTCTAGGCTTAATTCAATGGCAAATGAGGAGCTATAAAAACTTAGATGACTTGATGCAGCAAGCGGAGTTTTTTATCGATTCTGTTTCTGGTTACCGTTCAGATTTTGCCTTGTTTCCTGAATTTTTCAATGCGCCCTTAATGGCAGAAAACAACCATTTAAAAGAGTCTGACGCCATTCGTGAACTGGCCAAACATACGGAGGAGATTGTTCAAAAATTTTCAGAATTAGCTATTTCTTATAATATCAACATCATTACAGGGAGCATGCCTGAAATTAAAAATGATTTGCTGTACAATGCAGGTTATTTATGTAAAAGAGACGGTACTACCGAACGTTATGAAAAATTGCACGTTACCCCCGACGAGGCCAGAGTATGGGGTATGCAAGGGGGATCATCCTTTAAAACTTTTGATACCGATTGTGGTAAAATTGGCATCTTAATTTGTTATGACTCCGAATTTCCAGAACTAAGCCGTTTATTAGCCGATGATGGAATGGACATTTTATTTGTACCTTTTTTAACCGATACACAAAATGGCTATTCTAGAGTGCGCCATTGCGCACAAGCCAGGGCTATAGAAAACGAGTGTTATGTAGCCATCGCCGGTAGTGTTGGCAATTTACCTCGAGTAAATAATATGGATATTCAATACGCGCAATCGATGGTATTTACACCCTGCGATTTTTCATTCCCAGCGAACGGTATTAAAGCCGAAGCAACACCCAATACCGAAATGATTTTAATTTGTGATGTTGATATTGATTTGTTGCGCGAATTAAACCAGTTTGGAAGCGTAAAAAATTTAAGGGACCGTAGAAAAGATTTGTTTGAATTAAAGAAGAAATAACTGCTTGGCTGGTTCCGGAAATTAAAGAAAATTTAATTTTGAATACCCTACTTTTAGCACAAGGGAATAGGCTAAACCTACCAATCCCAATATTTAAGGGCAAAAAGGGGAACCCACGTTGGTTTGGAACATGCTAGAGCATTTAAATTGTAAACACCTAATTCTGAAATTAATTTAATTAAAATGAAGCCCATCAACCTAAAAGAAAAACACGCCTTATTTACAGAAACATGGCATCCTCGGCAAATAGCGATTGTTGATGATATGCAAGTAATTTTAGCCAAATTACAGGGCGAATTTGTTTGGCATGCACACGATAATGAAGATGAACTTTTTCAAGTATTAAAAGGCACGCTTTACATGCAATTTAGGGATAAAACCGAGGTGGTGCGTGCAGGAGAACTTATTGTAGTACCTAAAGGCATTGAACACTGCCCAAAAACAGAAAACAACGAAGTGGTTGAAGTGTTACTTTTTGAAAAGTTAACAACGGTACATACAGGAAACGTACAACACGAACGAAGTCAGAGCCACTACCCAAAAATATAAGGTATGATGAGAATATTACATGTAGATGTAAATCACCCCCTAATTATTGAACAATTTAAGGAACTAGGGTATACGAATGATGAAGATTACAGTTCATCAAAACAAGAAATTGAAGCAAAGATTCATTTGTATGATGGCATCATCATTCGCAGTAGGTTTAGCATTGACCGCCCTTTTTTAGAGAAAGCAACAAAGCTAAAATTTATTGGTCGCTTAGGGGCTGGACTGGAAAATATAGATACTAATTTTGCGAAAAGCAATGCTATTTTTTTAGCCGCAGCACCGGAAGGCAATAGAAATGCCGTTGGTGAACATACCTTAGGCATGCTTTTATCACTTTTCAATAAATTAAACAAAGCTGACAACGAAGTTCGCGGTGGCAAATGGGACAGAGAGGGCAATCGTGGGGTAGAACTCGATGGAAAAACTGTTGGGATTATCGGTTACGGAAATATGGGTAAGGCTTTTGCCAAAAAATTGAAAGGCTTTGATGTTGAAGTGCTTTGCTACGATCTAAAAGGAGGCATTGGCGACGCTAATGCAAGACAAGTAGGTATTATGGAGTTAAAACAAAAAGCTGATGTGATCAGCTTACATGTGCCTCAAACCAAAGAAACTATAAACATGGTAAACTTAGAATTTATTCAAAGTTTTCAGAAAAATATTTGGCTTTTGAATACTGCCAGAGGTAAATGTGTGGTCACCGAAGACGTGGTGACCGCTTTAAAATCAGGTAAAATTTTGGGTGCCGGGCTTGATGTTTTAGAATATGAAAAAGCCTCTTTTGAACAGCTATTTGAAACCACGATGCCGGAAGCTTTCAACTACTTAATACACGCCGAAAATGTACTTTTAACGCCACATGTAGGGGGTTGGACGGCCGAAAGCAAAATTAAATTAGCTCAAGTAGTCGTAGATAAAATAAAGAAACAGTTTGCCAATGACATCTGATGCGCTAACACCAGAAGCCTATATCAACGAACTGCCAGAAGATCGGCAATTCGCAGTCTCGAAACTTAGAGAAACCATACTTGATGCACTTCCTAAAGGGTTTTCAGAAGAAATGAGTTACGGCATGTTGGGCTATGTAGTTCCTAAAAGCACCTATCCCGATGGGTATCATTGTAATCCTGAATTACCCTTGCCCTTTATAAATTTAGCATCTCAAAAAAATTTTATTGCACTATATCATATGGGGATTTATACCGATAAAAAAATCTATGATTGGTTTGTTGCAGCATGGCCAAAACACAGTAAGCGCAAATTAGATATGGGCAAAAGCTGTATCCGTTTTAAAAATTTAGAAGCTATTCCTTATGCTTTAATTGGAGAATTATGCGCAAAAATTAGTCCCGAAAAATGGATAGAAACCTACGAGAAAAACATTAAAAAAAATGAAAAATAGAGTTACTGGATTAGGGGGATTCTTTTTTAAAACAGAAGATCCTGATAAAATAAAAACGTGGTATAAAAATCATTTGGGTTTAAATACAGACCAATATGGCTGTACTTTTTGGTGGAAAAATAAAGAAGGTGAAGATTGTTCTACACAATGGAGTCCCATGAAAAACGATACTTCTTATTTTGAACCTAGTACATCATCCTTTATGATGAATTTTAGGGTCGAAAATTTAGAGGAACTGTTGAAAACTTTAAAAGAAGAGGGGGTTACTGTAATTGGAGAAATAGAAACACACGATTACGGTAAATTTGGATGGATTTTAGACCCCGATGGCAACAAATTAGAGCTTTGGGAACCTATAGATGCGGCATTTCTTTGATATTAAAATTATCATTACATTTACGACAGTAATAACAACCAAATACTTAAAACAATGTCAGAAGAACATAAAGATTTAGGAGATAAAGCAGAAGATGCTTTCGATCATGCAAAAGAAGCAACCAAGGATTTTGCTGATGATGCCAAAAAAACAGCCCATGAATTTACCGATGGTGCCAAAGAAGCTTTTGGTGGCGCTAGTGGTGACAACAAGAAAATTTTAGCAGGTATTTTAGCTATTGTTCTAGGGTCACTTGGTATTCATAAGTTTATATTAGGCTATCAAAAAGAAGGTATTATACTATTAGTTACTTCGGTTATTGGTTACGCTACGCTTTGTTTAGTTGTTGGAAGTTTTATTTTAATGGCTACTGGGATTATTGGTCTTATTGAAGGCATTATCTACTTAACAAAATCTGATGCGGAATTTTACAATACCTATCAAGTAGGCAAAAAACCCTGGTTTTAAGCAGGTATTTTTAATTTCATAAAAAGCCAAATTAGTTTTGATTTGGCTTTTCTAGTTTTAGTTCTTTTTCTCTGGAACATAATCCAAAGGCAATAAATCTGCCACCCTTTGTTTTCCTAGTATTCCTCCAAAAAAAAGTGCTTGTGCTGGAGAAAAATTTCCATAACTATCAATATAAAAAGTAGGTTCTTTAACTTCAATGAAAGATTGTTCTTGACCATCATACAGCATACTTAATTTTGCCGTTTTTTGCGTAATCTTTATAAAATTCTCTTGAGGTTCCATCTGATATTCTGAGTAGGGATCAATTTGAAAACTACCTTTAAAGATTTGAAATTTTTCCTCCTGTAATCGCTTTTTTGATAAAGAACGCATAAAATGAAGCGGCGATCCCAAATAGGTTTCTAGCCTATTTTTTAAAAACCTTTTTTTTATATTTTTGGGATTCTTTTCTTGAAAAAATAAACTGCCAGAGGTATAGGTCCATCCCGAAGAAAACAAGCGCTCGCCTCCCCCACCAAAATTAACCTCAAAGTCACGTAGCGTATAGGAAATAGCGTAGCCTAAATAATTGTTTTGTATTTGAATTGGAACTTCAGCGAATGCATAAAGACTGTTTTTATTCTTATTAAAATATAGGCGAATAGCATCTTCATTCTTAATCTTAGCGTTCAGACCCGCTATGGTTGAACCTAAAAACTCACGTCTAAAAATGTTCAATTTTTTCTCTCTACTCCAAGTATCGGGCTCTAAAACTATTTCATTTAATTGTACGGCATTTTCTTTTAGATAAATAGCCCCTAGACCGCCAGAAACATTTTCAAATAATTGTGAGGTGTAGCCTATAAAACTAATGACTAATGGGGAAGATATTGGGTTTTCTGTAGCTAAACTAAAAATACCTATTTCATTGGTTACAGTGCCAATACTAGTACCGTCATAAAAAACAGAAACCCCCTCTAAGGGCTCTTTGCTCATAAAATCAAATACGGTACCTACTACTTTTTGTTGTGCAAATAAGGATGTAGGTAAAAAAAGTAAAAAGCCATAGAAAAAAACTTTTCTAGTCATTATTTAGATCTTGCCCGTTGGCTAATTTACGTTCAAGTTCAGCCTGAAACTCTTCCATCACAGGTTTTACGGTGCTTTCCGGTAAGTCTGCAATTTTAATGTACATAAGGCCGTCGACAGAGTTATTAAAAAGTGGATCTACATTAAAAGCCACAACTCTTGCGTTCTGTTTTATATATTTTTTAATCAATACCGGTAAACGTAAACTCCCTGGTTCAACTTCGTCAATTAAGCGGTCGAACTTATTTAAATCTGCTTGAGTTTCATCGAAAACAAACTCCTTATCAGCATCTTTTAATTTTACTTTAAACTCCTTTTTAGGGTGTATATATTGCGCAACATAGGGATCCCAGTAATGCGATTTCATAAACTCAATCATCAAAGACTTAGAGAAATTTGAAAATTGGTTGCTAATACTGACCCCACCAATTAAATACTTATGTTCTGGATAACGAAGCGTGGTATGCACAATACCCTTCCATAATAAAAACAAAGGCATAGGTTTTTGTTGGTATTCTTTTACAATATAAGCTCGGCCCATTTCGATAGACTTGCTCATCATGGGAAATAATTCGGGTTCTACTCGAAATAAATCTTGAATGTAAAAACCATCAATACCGTAGGCTTTGTAAATTTCAGAACCTAAGCCCATTCTGTACGCTCCAACAATAGCTTTTTCGGCGTCATCCCACAAAAATAAATGGTGATAATAGCTGTCAAACTTATCTAAATCGATAGCATTATTGGTACCTTCACCTATTTCTCTAAATGTAACTTCACGCTGTATGCCTATCTGCTGAAGTATGTAGGGCATATCTTTTTCTACGGCTAAAAAAACTTCGTAGTTTTTACTTTGCAGTAACCTACACTCTTTTTCTCGCAGTTTAATAATTTCTTCCTCAATAAGCTCAGGCCGAATGGCAGAGGCTATTTTTTTTGGTGCTTTCGGAATTTTTAGGGATGTTGGGATCTGCTCTCTAATTCGTTCTGTAAATCGATCTTTCTGATATACATTAGACAACATGTAGGTTTTTCGCCTTAGAAGTTCGGTATATTCTTCTAGTGTGATTTGCTCTTGTTGTGCTTTTACCGAAATAGGTTGTCCTATTCTTACTTTTATAGGTCTATTTTTCTGTGTGTATACCTCTGAGGGTATTTTTGCGGTTCTAAAGACATCATTCATTTTCGCCAAGCGGTAGAAAAACCTACTGTTCTTGGCGTGAAAATAAATAGGTACTACAGGCACTTCCGCCCGTCTTATTAATTTAATGGCTGCTTCTTCCCAAGGCCGATCTACAGTTAACTTATCGTCTTTATAGGTAGAGACTTCTCCAGCAGGAAAAACACTTAAAGGATGCCCATCTTTTAGATGCTGTAAAGCGGTCTTAAACCCTGCAAGACTACTCTTGGCGTTTTTATGACTTTCAAAGGGGTTTACCGCAATAATATGGGGATTTAGAGGCAACATTCGTTGTAAAAGAAAATTTGCCATTATTTTAGAATCTGGCCGCTGGCCTAGCATTAAATTTATTAAAATAACACCATCGATGGCACCTAGAGGATGATTAGAAATAGTAACATAAGCCCCATCTTTCGGGAGCCTTTTTAAATCATCTTCCGGAATTTCAAAATCTATTTCGTAATGCTTTAAAATGGCCTCCGTAAAGTCTTTAGCCTCTAAATGCTGTATAGAATCATAGAATTTATTAATGCTAGAAATTCTGGTAAATTTCATGAGAGACCATCCAATGAAAGTCCCCATAAACCCATACTTTTCTAAATTAATTGCTTTCGCAACTTCTTTTGCAGTTACTAAACCCATAATTCTCAGCCATTTTTGCTGCGCTAATATAGCAAAAGCTTATAGGGCAAGGACTATATTTAACAAATAAATTAAAATAGAGGCACTACAGTTCCGATAGCACTGCGTTGTTTATTTTACCACAAGCTGAACCGTTTCTTTACCGCGCTGTTCTAATAAAATTTCTTTATCCTTTTGTAAAGATGTAATTGCTTCGGTATCAAAATGCCTAATGGTGTATAACGAAACACCTTCTTGATGAACCACTTTAAATTTGCCTTTTAAGGTATCTAACAAGTCGTTAAGTCTACCAAATTTATTATCAAAACAAACAGAAAAACTAATAGCAGAATTCTGAATTAAATCTACTTTCATTTTATGATCGTGTAGCAATTTAAAAAGCTGACTTATATTGTCTTCTACAATAAATGAAAAATCTAAAGAAGATAACTTCATCAATACCTGATTTTTTTTCACAATAAAACAGGGTATTTTTGGCTCAATTCCTATGCCTTTTCCAACCGTAGTTCCTTTATCTAAAGGATGAATAAATGATTTTACATGTAGCGGTATTTCTTTACGCTGTAAAGGTTGCAAGGTTTTAGGATGTATGACTGATGCGCCATAAAAAGCCAGCTCTATAGCTTCTCGATACGAAATTTGATTGAGCAACTGAGCATTTTCAAAATATCGTGGATCGGCGTTTAATACACCAGGCACATCTTTCCAAATGGTAACTTCAGTGGCATTTAAACAATAAGCTAAAATTGCTGCAGAGTAGTCAGATCCTTCACGGCCTAAAGTTGTCATAAAATTATTATCATCACTCCCTATAAAGCCCTGTGTAATATGTAATTGCTTTTTATCAATGCCTTTGCTTATATTTTCTTGTGTTTTTTCCCATTGGATAGACACATCCCGATAATTATCGTCAGTTTTGATAAATTCACGAACATCTAACCAGTTATTTTTTATCCCTATTTCATTAAAATAGGCACTAACAATGGTCGTTGATACTATTTCGCCATATCCGATCACCTGATCATAAACAAAATTGTATTTGGGCGATTTGTTCCAGACTAGAAAACCTTGCACCTCATCAAATAAGCTTTTAATTTTTTTAAAGATAGGGTGTTTATCATTCTCGAATAAATCCATTAAAATATCATTATGATACTTTAGAACCTCGTGAATTGCCGAGGAAGTTTCTGTTTTGTCCTGAAAATAGGTATTGACAACATTCTCCATGGCATTGGTGCTTTTGCCCATGGCCGAAATGACCACAAGGGTATTTTCATACCCCACTTTACGCAGTACCTCAACTACATTTTTAATACCAGCTGCATCCTTAACTGAGGCTCCTCCGAACTTAAAAATTCTCATATGTTACGTATATAATTTTGTATTCCTTTTTCATCTAAATGTACTACATCCCAATCGCGCATCACATTTGCCCCCTTACTTTCATAGAACGCTATTGCAGGTTCATTCCAGTCGAGAACTTCCCAATTTATTCGTTTTACGCCTAAAGCATTTCCATAGCGAATAACTTCGTTCAGAAGGGCTGTTCCCATGCCAGTACCCCGCATTTTTTCGGTCACAATTAAATCTTCTAAATGCAAGGTAGGTCCTTTCCATGTAGAATATCTTGGATACACTAAGGCTAAGCCCATTATACCTTCTGAAGTTTCTGCTACAAAACATTGAAACAGTGGGGTAGCGCCAAAGCCATCTTTTACTAAATCTTCAACACGAACTTCAACAGCATTTTCTTCTTTTTCAAAAATGGCTAACTCATGAATTAATTGCAATACTTGCGCCATGTCTTCTTTCGTTGCTTTCCTAATAGAAAATTTCATCTAATTACTATTTTAAGGTTGAATCTGTAAACCTCAGATTTACAGACGACTATAATTTAGACCTCTTATTTTGTTACAAATATAACATAAAGTTATAAATCTAAAAATTGAATTTGAACGAAAACGTTATAGTTTCACAAAAAAGTCGATATTTGTACTTTATAAAACAGTATAACCATGACCAGACAATACAAAACTCTTGGAGAGTTTATTATTGAGCATCAAGATTCTTTCAAATATTCATCAGGAGAACTATCTCGACTTTTAAATGGGCTAAGACTCGCTGCCAAAGTAGTGAACCATGAAGTAAATAAAGCGGGATTGGTAGATATTATCGGAGAAGCAGGGGATACTAATATTCAAGGTGAAAATCAACAAAAACTAGACGTTTTAGCGAATGAAAAATTTATTCAAACACTAAAAAAACGTGAAATAGTTTGTGGAATAGCTTCAGAAGAAGAAGACGATTTTATTCGCATCAACAGTTTTGATAACAATCATCAAAACAAATATGTGGTTTTAATAGACCCTTTAGATGGTTCCTCTAATATTGATGTGAACGTTTCTGTAGGTACTATATTTTCTATTTACCGTCGTGTTACTCCTGTAGGTACACCGGTACAATTAGAAGATTTTTTGCAACCTGGCATTAATCAAATTGCAGCAGGTTATATTATTTATGGCACCAGCACCATGCTGGTGTATACTACGGGTGATGGGGTCAACGGATTTACGCTGAACCCAGCCTTAGGCACCTTCTACTTATCACACCCAAATATGAGTTTTCCAGAGACAGGTAAAATTTATTCTGTCAACGAAGGTAATTATACGCATTTTCCACAAGGAGTTAAAGATTATATAAAATATTGTCAGCAAGAGGAAGGAGATAGACCCTATACCTCACGCTATATTGGATCTTTAGTGTCTGATTTTCATCGAAACATGATTAAAGGTGGCATTTACATGTATCCAAAAAGTAGTGTTGCATCAGAAGGCAAACTCAGATTGCTTTATGAATGTAATCCTATGGCCTTTATTGCAGAACAAGCGAACGGTTTGGCCAGTGATGGTAAACGACGAATTATGGAAATTGAACCTACGGAACTGCACCAACGTGTTCCGTTTTTCTGCGGAAGCCGAAAAATGGTCGAGAAGGCCGAGGAGTTTATGAAGTAATTAATAATGGAAAGTGGAAAGTGGAAAGTGGAAAATTAGGTTTTTAGATTATAGAATTTATTGAAATCTTCAAATCTAATTCTCCATTTTCAATTATGCTATCGTTTCAACAGATACAAATAAGCCTCAAAATCTATTTTTCCAGAAAATATAGCAATAGATTTAAGGATAACTTCATCTGCTTTTTCAACCGAATACCCTAGTCCAATAGCATATTTGCGAACTAAGAGTTTTTCTTCTTCGTCAATTTCATGATCTGCGAAAACAATTCTAAATAAATCGAATAAGCGCTCCAAACGCTCCTCCGAGGTCGATGGCGGATTGATGGCATATTTATTTTCAGCACGCATTACTTCTTGGTATTCCGCATCGGTAATATCTAATTTTCTAGCAAAACGATCAAGCATTACTTTTTCTTGGGGGTTTACTTCCCCGTCAACCGCTGCTAATGTAGCTATTGCCGCAAAATGTGCTAAATTTCTTCTATGTTCTCCACTACTATATAAATCTACAATCGACATAATTTCTTTATTTAATACAAGCAAAGATAATTTTTTTTGAGTATTGCATTCATTGAAAACGTGTTTTATTTTATCGTTTTTTTACTCAGCGCAGCACCTCACATACCGGGAACCATGCCCTAAAAATTTAAAAAAAAGATATAGAAAAAAGCGCCTAGTTTCACTATCAAATTTTCGTAAATTGTGCGTGCTATGACAAAACCTTTACTTGAATTCACGGATAAAGGCATTTATTGCAGTGCGGCTAAAGTATATTTAGATCCTTGGAAGCCCGTCGATAAGGCCATAATTACCCACGGCCATGCCGACCATAGCCGATGGGGTCATAAAACGTACATGACACACCCTCACAATATCCCCATTATAAAACACAGGCTGGGCGACATTTTGGTCACAGGAAAAGCCTGGGGCGAAACCTTTATGATCAACAATGTAAAATTTAGCTTACATCCTGCCGGACATATTATTGGCTCTTCCCAGGTAAGGGTTGAGCACAAAGGTGAGGTTTGGGTATTTACAGGGGATTATAAAACAGAAAATGACGGTATTTCAACACCCTATGAGGTGGTGAAATGCAACACCTTTATTACGGAATGCACTTTTGGACTACCCGCTTTTAAATGGACACCTCAGCATGAGGTGATGAATCAGATTAACGAATGGTGGGCCCTCAATAAAGCAGATGGAAAAACATCTATTTTATTTGGCTATAGTTTAGGTAAAGCCCAACGCCTATTAAAGTATTTAAATCCGGAAATTGGAACTATTTATACGCATGGTGCTATTGAAAATATGACTGAAGTTTTGCGCCCTTTGGTGAATTTTCCTAAAACGAGCTTAATCACGGCTACCACTAAAAAGCAAGACCTGCAAGGTGCTATGGTGTTGGCACCACCAAGTGCTCATGGCAGCACCTGGATTCGGAAAATGGTACCTTATGTTACGGGTTCGGCCAGTGGATGGATGGCCTTTCGCGGTGCCCGAAGAAGACGAGCCATAGACAAGGGTTTTGTGCTCAGTGACCATTGTGATTGGAATGGTTTACTCACAAGTATTAAAGCAACAGGCGCTGAAAAGATAATCTGCACCCATGGGTATACCGATATTTTTTCCCGCTATTTAAGAGAAGTGGGCTATGATGCTAGAACTGAAGAAACACAATATGGGCAAGAAGAGACTGAGGAAACAAAGGAAAAAACAGCGACGGCATAAAACCTATGAAGAATTTCGCATCCTTAATAAAAACCTTAGATAGCACCAATAAAACAACGGCTAAAGTCGAGGCTTTGGCTCGGTACTTCGCTAACGCAAATGATGAAGACAAAGTTTGGACGATTGCCATTCTATCACACCGAAGACCCCCCAGACCTGTAAACACCAGCTTGTTGAGAACTTGGGCAGCGGAGTTTGCTCAAATTCCATTATGGCTTTTTGAAGAGAGTTATCATATTGTTGGCGATTTAGCAGAAACCATTGCTTTGGTATTTCCGTCTTCGCCGCAAAGTACCGAAAAAAGTTTGACTAGCTTTTTGCAGGAAATGATAGCTTTAAAAAAGAAACCTGAAGCAGCCAAAAAAAGCTACATCTACGAGAATTGGAACCTCCTCGATTATTATGAACGCTTTGTGTTTACCAAGTTGATTACTGGCGGTTTTAGAATCGGTGTAAGCCAAAAATTGATGACCAAGGCCTTATCAAAAACTACGGGTATTCCCGAAGATATTTTGGCCTATAAATTAATGGGTAACTGGGATCCAAATTCGATCAGCTTTCAAGCTTTGATTTTAGAAAAAAACGAGAATGATTACCTCTCGAAACCTTATCCTTTTTATTTGGCCTACGCCTTAGAAAATAAAGCTGCCCTTTTAGGAGATGTGAACGATTGGTCGGTGGAACACAAATGGGACGGAATTCGATCACAGACCATATTTAGAAATAATGAACTCTTCGTCTGGAGTCGCGGCGAAGAATTAGTCACCGATAAATATCCTGAGTTCGAAAATTTGGTAGGCATTATTCCTAATGGAACGGTCATTGACGCTGAAATTTTACCCTATTTAAATGAAAATATTGGCACTTTCAATGACTTACAAAAGCGTATTGGTCGAAAAACAGTTTCTAAAGCCTTGCTCAAAAAAGTTCCTGTGATTCTGAAAGCTTATGATGTATTAGAATGGCAAGGCAAAGATATTCGAAACCTACATTTTACCGAGCGAAGAAAAATTTTAGAACACATATGGCAATTGATAGAAGACAAAAACAAAGCTGCAGCAAATAGGTTAGTCTTGCCTTTTAAGGTTTCTGAAACAATGACTTTTGCTACTTGGGAGGCTGTTGCACAAGAAAGAGAACATGCCAGAGAGAAATTTAGTGAAGGTTTAATGTTAAAACGAAAAGACTCTCCTTACTTAGTGGGACGCAAAAAAGGCGATTGGTGGAAATGGAAAGTAGATCCACTAACCATTGATGCTGTTCTTACCTACGCCATGCGAGGTCATGGTAGGCGAAGCAACCTTTTTACCGATTATACCTTTGCCCTTTGGGATGAAGATGAAAATGGAAGCAAACAACTCGTTACCTTTGCAAAAGCCTATTCAGGACTCACGGATGCAGAGTTTAAAAAAATAGATGCTTGGATTAAAAAAAATACGCTAGAACGTTTTGGTCCCGTACGAAGTGTTACGCCTTATCATGTTTTTGAGATTGCCTTTGAGGGGATTGCCTTTTCGAAAAGGCATAAAAGTGGAATCGCGACACGTTTCCCCAGAATTCTAAGATGGCGCCAAGATAAAAAAATAGAAGAGGCAAATACCTTGGAAGATTTAAAGGCCCAAATTCCGAGCTTGTCTGCCGAATAGGCAGGTGAAGTGAAGGCATCTGTTGAACTATAAACAAATGAATAAAAAAGTGCTCTACGCCTTTTGCAGACAGCGGTAAACTGTGCTCGTACTATGACCAGAGAAGAATTATATACCCTAGCTGAAAATTGGTTTCACGACCAAAATTGGACGCCTTTTCAATTCCAAAAAGATACTTGGAAAGCATTCTTACAGGGTAAAAACGGATTGTTAAACGCACCAACGGGCAGTGGAAAAACCTATGCGCTTTGGTTTCCTATTATTTTAAACTACATCAAAAACAATCCGGAATATAAAACCAAACATAAAAAAGGATTAAAAGCCATTTGGATTACGCCACTCAGAGCATTATCCGAAGAAATTCGTCAATCGGCAGAACGGGTTGCTGCCGATTTAGGCACGCACATGACCGTAGGCATTAGAACCGGAGATACGACGACAAAAGAACGTACCGCCCAGAAGAAAAATATGCCCGATTTGTTGATCACCACTCCTGAAAGCTTGCAATTATTACTAGCTTCCAAGGGCTACGCAAAAACCTTTAAAGACTGCTCTGCTATCGTAGTCGATGAATGGCATGAACTTCTCGGCACCAAGCGTGGCGTGCAAATGGAACTGGCTTTATCGCGATTAAAAGCAGTATCGCGAAAAATGAACATATGGGGTATTTCAGCGACCATTGGCAATTTAGAAGAAGCACGTGATGTGTTGTTAGGCTTAGAAGAAAGTGCCAAAAAATCGGTTTTAATAAAAGCAAAACTCGATAAAAAAATTACCGTAAAAAGCATCATCCCTAAAACCATGGAAACTTTTCCATGGCGCGGACATCTGGGTTTACACCTGTTAGAAGAAATAATACCCATTATCAATGCGAGTAAAACTACTTTGTTGTTTACCAATACGCGTAGCCAATGTGAAATATGGTTTCAAAAAATCTTAGAAAAGCATCCAGAATACGCAGGAGATATTGCCATGCACCATGGCAGCATTAACAAAGAAACCCGTGTTTGGGTAGAGCAAGCCATTCGCAATGGTAGTCTTAAGGCCGTGGTGTGTACCTCTAGTTTAGATTTGGGTGTCGATTTTGCCCCGGTAGAAACCGTCATCCAAATTGGCGGTCCCAAAGGCGTAGCTCGTTTTCTGCAACGTGCAGGCCGCAGTGGCCATAGCCCAGGCAAAGAAAGTGTCATCTATTTTTTACCAACCCACGCGATGGAATTAATCGAAGCGTCTGCCCTTCAACAAGCGGTAAAACATACTGTGGTCGAAGATCGCATGCCCTATTTAAATAGTTTTGATGTTTTGCTGCAATACTTAACCACCTTAGCCATTTCAGACGGATTTTATCCTAAAGAAATTTATCGCGAAATAAAACACAGCTTTTGTTACCAAGGCATCACCGAAGACCAATGGCAGTGGCTTTTGAATTTTTTGGTAATGGGTAGTCAAAGTTTGCAAAGCTATGATGAATATAAAAAGATAGACGTTGAAGCCGATGGTAAATTTGTAGTCCATAACAAAGGTATTGCTATGCGACATCGGTTTCAAATTGGGACCATTGTTGGCGATGCGAATATTATTGTAAAATATCAAAAGGGGGGCTATATCGGCAGTATTGAAGAGTTTTTTATTTCCAAATTAACACCTGGAGACGTATTTACCTTTGCGGGTCGCAATTTAGAGTTTATACGCATCAAAAATATGGAAGCCCATGTGCGTAACTCTAGCAAAAAGACGAATAAAGTCCCAAGTTGGATGGGGGGTAGACTTTCGTTTTCTGCTCAGATGTCCGAATTATTAAGGGAAGAATTGTACAAAGTCGCCTCCCCTAGCTCCTCCAATACGTTGACCACGCTCAGCACAAGCGAAGGAGAATTAAGTACAGAATTAATAGCACTTAAGCACATCTTTGACAAACAACGCGAAGAAAGCATCGTTCCAAAACCTAAGGAATTATTAATTGAAACCTTTAAAACTCGTGATGGCTATCATCATATTTTTTATCCGTTCGAAGGGCGTGGCGTGCATGAAGCCATGGGGAGTTTACTGGGGTATAGAATAAGCCTATTGGCACCCATTACTTTTTCACTAGCCTTTAATGATTACGGATTTGAATTACTATCTGATCAAGAAATTGATATGCAGCAGGTTTTAGACAATAATTTATTTAGCACCGATTTTATGTTGAGCGATTTACAAAAAAGTTTAAATGCCACAGAAATGGCGCGAAGATCGTTCCGAGATATTGCCGTAATCAGTGGCATGGTTTTTACCGGCTACCCCAATAAAGGCATTAAAATGAAGCACTTGCAAAGCAGTTCTCAATTGCTATTCGATGTTTTTCGCGATTACGAAGCCGATAACCTATTATTTCAACAGGCGTTTACCGAAACTTTTGAGCATCAATTAGAACAGGGTCGTTTAGGCTTAGCACTGGAACGAATTGCTGAACAAGACATAGTTTGGAAAGCCTGTAAAAAGCCTACACCCTTTTCATTCCCCATTATTACCGACCGTTTGCGAGAAAAATTATCAAGTGAAAAACTAGCAGATCGCATTAAAAAAATGACTGCGATTTTGATGAAGTAAGTACAGCTTCTTTCTTTCAAATGACTAATTTTGTTCCAATGACACAAACCACCACCATCAACCAGCAAACCTTTATCATGCACTGCGCTGGTGCCCTATTTTGGCAAGAAAAAGAAATTTTGATGGTGAGTGATGTGCATTTGGGCAAGGTATCGCATTTTAGAAAATTTGGCGCTGCTGTTCCTCAAAAAGCCATTGCCAAGAATTTTGAACTATTACATGAAGTACTTACTATTTTTAAACCCAAACAACTATTTTTTTTGGGGGATTTGTTTCATTCGTCTCTAAATCAAGAGTGGCTCTTATTTAAGGATTGGGTACGCTCCCAAAAGTTAAAAATTACATTAGTAAAAGGCAATCACGATATTATTGCAGATGAAAATTACAGGGCCATTGGCATAGATTGTATTGACGAATTGCTTTTAGATGGGTTTTTATTGACCCACCACCCTGAAGAAAGACAAGATTTTTTTAATGTCTCTGGACACATTCACCCTTCGGTAAAACTAATCGGAGCTGGAAGGCAAAGCCTAAAACTCCCATGTTTTTTTAAGAGCAAAAACCAACTAATTTTACCGGCTTTTGGCACTTTTACAGGAACATATACCCTAAAACCTTCTGCGGAGCATCAAGTTTTCGCGATTACTAAGGATTCGGTATTTAGGGTGAATCTTACTTTTTAGAGGATTCAATGATCCGATGCTTACCTCAATGCTATCCTATTAATTCGAGTGTTTTTCAGAAGAAGAAAAAAGTTATTATGTAATACCATTAATACGTATTTATATAGAGTTTAAATTTCCCACCTAAAATCATCGTAAATTTACCTAAAACCTCAAAACCATGAAAAAACGACTCGCAATTTTAAATGTATTTTCTGTAATCTTGGTCATTGCAGTAAACTATATTTCGCAAGCCTTGCGACTTAATGATACTACAATTGGCGAAATTAGTCGGGAATATGAAAATTTATTCACCCCAGCGAGTTATGCTTTTGCGATATGGGGACTCATTTTTTTATCGCTATTTGCCTACGTCATTTTTCAAATAAAGAGCGCATTTTTTAGTGATACAACTTCGGAGTTTATTGAACAAACCGGCTATTGGTTTTTGATAGCAAATATTTTGAATTCACTTTGGGTCATTGCTTTTGTTTATGATTTTACAGGTTGGTCTGTTTTAATAATGTTGGGGATTTTATTTTCGCTGATCAAAATAATCTTAAATACCCATATGGAACGTGGAACGGCATCTCTTGCAGAAAAAGGGTTGGTTTGGTGGCCGATTAGTTTATACAGCGGTTGGATCGCGGTAGCAACTATTGCGAACATATCGGCTTACTTGAGTAAACTCAATTGGGAGGGTAGTTTTTTAACAGAAGTACAATGGACTGTAACCATGATCCTCATCGCTTTAGTTTTAAACCTACTCATACTTTTTAAACGTACTATGTGGGTTTTTGCCTTGGTTGGGGTTTGGTCTTTGTTTGCTATTTATGTGCGCCACCAAAATAGTGAGGAAACTATTGCGACTAGCGCTTTGGTTTCTGCGATCGTTTTAGGGGTTCTGGTTGTTGTGCATAGTATTAAAACTATTCTAAAAAACAAAAGGCTTACCGAAAAGTAAGCCTTTTGTTTAGTTGCTATTCTATAATAATCCTATGCGTTTCTTCTAATTCTTTGGCTATTATTTTTAAAATATAAATACCTTTTTTTAAGTCCGACACATCTATTTTTTGAATATCACCTAATCTTGAAAACTGTTGTTGGATTACCAATCTACCTTCAAAATCATATAGGCCTGCAATAATAGGAATTTCTTGCAGTTCTAATGTTTCTAAAATTGGTCTTTTTTCTAAGCTATTTATGCTACTTACGTTGTTAACTGTAATGTTTAATTCTGTATCTGCCGGACTAGGGAAAATCGCAAAATTATTTTGACTGCCACCACCACCTGAGCAATTTTCTATAATTTGAACATAATATTCTAACCAGTCTGAAAAACCGCAATCATTATTCACTCGTACCTTAAAAGCAATGTAATTATAAGGGGGCGTATACATTAACGATACGATTACTTCATTGCCTTGAACAAAAAGGTTATGATTGTTTGTAATTTTTTGTGCCTCTAATATGGTTTGGTTATTGCTACCAGAAATATTTACGATAAAGGTATTATTAAGAATTGTATTCTCACCACGACAAATCGTCAAATCTTCGTTAATATCGTAACTTAGTTGCGGAGAACCTACAAACATACTTTTCGATAAAGTTATTGTTTGATTACACGCATTACTAATTAATGCAGATATGGTTATTTCTCCACTACCGGAACCATTTCTCTGTAAAACTAAACTCGTATTATTTTGGCCTACAATACTGACCAAACTACCGCCTGTAACACTCCAGTCGGTACTTGAACCGCTTGGAAAATTAGCCAATGAAACTGTGGTTGTTCCACTACATAAAGAATTAGCGGCACTTATGGTTGCCGTTGTAGTAAATGGAGCACGAGTTACAGTACTTGTTCTGGTTCCCTGTGATACCCCATTAATAAAAGGCGTTACTATAACAGAAGATGGTAAGGTAGTGCCCGAATTTGGTTGAAGCGTTTTTGAAGTTGCCGTTGCACTAAGTTGCGACCACCCATTATGACTCCATTGATAGGTAACCACTGCACCACTTGGTATATTGGCTGGTGTAACCGTAAATGTTCTTGAACTAGTATCGCCACAAGGTAAAGGTAACGTTGTTGGCGATAAGGTAAAACTTGGTGGATTAGTTTTAGTAATTGAATAACTGCAAGCTGTTTGATATTCAATATTTCCACTAGATTTAAAAACAGCGAATAAAGTGCCCCCAGAATTATTGAAATCTGTTTGACTCATAGTAATATCTGCACTTGTTTGAAAATTTGTTACAAAATTAACAGGTTGTATAGTTGTATTGCTTCTTTCAATTCTAGAGCCAGATGAACCAATTGTATAAACAAATAGGTTACTTGTACCAACAACTTGATTTTGTTGCTTACTTAAATTTATAGTAAATTGAATGCGTACCGTCGCGTTAGTACCAAAAGCAATAGTTCCGCAATTACTTATAGGAGTACCACTTATATAGCTCATATTCGAAATTGATACATTTACCTGACTATAAGTAGTAATTGCAAGTAATAGTATTACAATTAACTGTACTTTGTTAAAAGTTTTTTCATTTGATTATTTTTTATGTTATTTTTCTAAGTGTATTTGAAAACCTAATCCTAAGCTAAAAATATTATACTTCGTCGAAGAATTAAGATTGTTTAAACTGTAGTTTACTGTCATTTCTAATGCAACGCTACTATTAAAAAACAATACTGGACCAGCTTTGAAATCTAAAGCAGTACTGTTATCGTTAGCATTATTATTGGCGAAATAACTATATCCAACATGCGTTAAAACATTTATTCTATTTTCAGCTTTCAAAAAATAATATCTAGCATATGGCCCAGCACCATAACTTAATACGGAGCTACCATTTTCAGGTTTATTATATGCAAAAAGTGGCGCAATTCCCACTGCAAATTTGTCTATCATGAAAAATCCTAAATTTGGTCTTAACTCTAACCCTAATGAATTACTAGTCATATTATTATCTTTAAGTTGAGCACTATAAAAACTGCCAGTACCACCTACCATCCAATTACCCTTAGTAATTTGTGCATTAGTGGTTAAAAAAGAAAAAAGTGTAATTATAAAAATGAGTATATTTTTCATTGTTTTATCTATTTAAAAATTAATAATGTGGTATCGTTAAATCACTAACAACATAAATTTTAAGAATGCTGTTTTATGTAATAAATAAAAATACCGAATAGTGTTTGTTGAAAATTTAGTTGACTTCACCCATCCATGAGTAACCTGTCAGAAGAATTTTTTATGATCGTATAGTGTAAGAATTATATTGCTTAAATCTAAAGTTAAATTTTGATAAGTGATACGAAAGTCAAAAAATAAATATTTAGTTCTTTTAAGTAAAAAATGCTCGTACTTGAAGGTTTGTCATTTAACAAGTATCTTTATATTTGCACAAAATTATTCCGTTGCCCCAAAATAACATTCAACAAATCTATGCACAGTCCCAGCCTTCGCTGGAATTGCAGAAAGCTATTGCCAATTTTGAAAAAAACAATCAGAATTTAGCTTTAAAAGGTCTGGTAGGTTCTTCCCTTTCTTTTGTTTTAGCCGATGCTTTTAAGGCTGCCGACAAACCTTTTTTAATCATTTTTAACGATAAAGAAGAAGCTGCTTACCATTTAAACGATTTGGAGCAATTAGTAGGAGAAAAAGAAGTGCTTTTTTATCCTGGTAGTTACCGCAGACCGTATCAATTAGATGAAACCGATAATGCCAATGTGCTGTTGCGTGCAGAGGTTTTAAACCGCATCAATTCAAGAAAAAAACCAGCGCTCATAGTGACGTACACCGATGCGCTTTTTGAAAAGGTGGTGACAAGGAAAGATCTAGAAAAAAACACCCTCAAAATAAAATTAGAAGATTCCTTATCCCTCGATTTTTTAAATGAGGTGTTGTTCGAGTACAAATTTAAAAGAGTCGATTTTGTTTCAGAACCGGGAGAATTTTCAGTGCGTGGTGGTATTGTCGACGTATTTTCTTTTTCAAACGATGAACCTTATCGCATCGAGTTTTTTGGAGATGAAGTAGAAAGCATTAGAACCTTTGATGTAGAAACCCAACTATCAAAAGAGAAGATTGGTAAAATTACCATTATCCCAAATGTAGAGAATAAGTTCTTAAACGAAACTAGAGAGAGTTTCTTAAAATATATTGCCCAACATACGGTTATTTTTAGCTCAGATTTAGACCTACTTTTTAGCCGCTTAACGCACTTTTTCGAAAAGGCGGAAGAAGCTTTTAAAAAGCTAACTACAGAAACCCAACACGCCGCACCAGCAGCATTGTTTGTGGATGCTGATTTGTTTAAAAAAGAAGTTGCATCGTTTCATATATTGACCACAGGCAATCAAACGGCCGGGTTTGATTTTAAAAACATCCATTTCAATACCAAACCACAGCCCTCATTCAATAAAAAGTTCGATTTATTGATAGAAGATTTTAACCACAATCATAAAAAAGGCTACAGCAATTATTTATTTTGTGCTTCCGAGCAGCAGGCGAAACGTTTTCATGATATTTTTGAGGAAATTGGCTCAGGAAAAGTGCACTATAAAACTATTGTTTTCTCATTACATCAAGGTTTTATTGATGATGATTTAAAGCTTGTTTGTTATACCGACCATCAAATTTTTGAACGCTATCATAAGTTTCATCTCAAAAATGGCTATGCCAAAAAGCAGGCCATTACCCTAAAAGAATTAAACCGCTTAGAAATCGGCGATTATGTAACCCACATGGATCACGGTATCGGAAAATTTGGTGGTTTACAAAAAATTGATGTCGAAGGTAAAAAGCAAGAAGCCATAAAATTGGTTTATGGAGATCGCGATATTTTATATGTGAGTATCCATTCACTGCATAAAATATCAAAATTCAACGGCAAAGACGGTGCGCCACCAAAAATATATAAATTAGGATCAGGCGCTTGGAAAAAAGTAAAAGACAAAGCCAAATCGCGCGTTAAAAAAATTGCCTTCGATTTAATTAAAATTTATGCCAAGCGTCGCCTTGAAAAAGGGTTTCAATATGGCCCAGATGGCTATTTACAAAATGAATTGGAGGCCTCGTTTATTTACGAAGACACCCCCGATCAGAGCAAGGCTACCGAAGATATTAAACGCGACATGGAAAGTGAACGCCCCATGGATCGCCTTATTTGTGGCGATGTAGGTTTTGGAAAAACTGAGGTGGCTATCCGTGCGGCTTTCAAAGCAGTTGCCAACGGAAAACAGGTGGCTGTTTTAGTGCCGACGACCATATTAGCGTTTCAGCATAGCAGAACTTTTAGCGAACGCTTAAGTGATATGCCGGTAACGGTCGATTATGTAAACCGGTTTAGAACAGCAAAAGAAAAGAAAGAAACACTAGAAAACCTTGCCTCAGGAAAAGTAGATATTATTATTGGCACCCATCAGCTAGTCAACAAAAATGTAAAGTTTAAAGATTTAGGCTTATTGATTGTAGATGAGGAACAAAAATTTGGCGTAGCGGTCAAAGACAAATTAAAGTCCATCAAAGAAAACGTCGATGTGCTTACCTTAACCGCAACACCCATCCCAAGAACCCTACAATTTAGTTTAATGGCGGCCAGAGATTTATCCGTAATTAATACTGCACCACCAAACCGATACCCTATTCAAAGTGAAGTAATTCGCTTTTCCGAAGAAACCATTCGCGATGCGATAAGTTACGAAATTCAACGTGGCGGTCAGGTGTTTTTTATCCACAACCGCATTGAAAATATCAAGGAAGTTGCAGGTATGATTCAGCGTTTGGTGCCTGATGCTAAAGTGGGTATTGGTCACGGACAAATGGAAGGTAAAAAACTAGAAAACCTGATGCTTGCTTTTATCAATAGTGAATTTGATGTGTTGGTGTCTACCACCATTGTAGAAAGCGGCTTAGATGTAAGCAATGCCAATACCATTTTTATCAATAACGCCAATAATTTTGGTTTAAGTGATTTACACCAAATGCGTGGTCGTGTAGGGCGAAGCAATAAAAAAGCCTTCTGTTATTTTATAACGCCACCCTATGATGTGATGACGAACGATGCTCGAAAACGAATTCAGGCTTTGGAACAATTCACCGAATTAGGGAGCGGTTTTAATATCGCCATGAAAGATTTAGAAATTAGAGGTGCTGGAGATTTATTAGGGGGTGAACAAAGCGGATTTATTAATGATATTGGATTTGATGCCTACCAAAAAATCCTCACAGAAGCTGTTGATGAGTTAAAAGAAAATGAATTTAAAGATTTGTACGAGGAGCTCGAAGGGCACCATGAAAAAGTGTTCGTAAAAGAAACCCAAATTGATGCCGATTTTGAATTGTTATTTCCTGACGATTACATCAATAATATTTCGGAGCGATTAACTTTATACACCGAATTAAACTTAATCAAAGACGAAGCGGCTTTGCAAAAATTTGAAACCGAATTGATAGACCGTTTCGGAGAACTGCCCATTGAGGCTGAAGACTTATTGAATTCGGTTCGCATAAAATGGATTGCCAACAGCATTGGTTTAGAGAAAATTGTCATGAAGCAAGGTAAAATGATTGGCTATTTTATTGCGGATCAACAGTCTGCCTTTTACCAAAGCACAGCATTCACTAATACACTACAATTTGTACAAACGCATGCCAAACACGGTAAAATAAAGGAAAAACAAACCAGAAACGGACTTCGATTGCTTTTAGTATTTGAAAATATCCACTCGGTTGATAAAGCCTATTTGGCTTTGCAGCCTTTTGAAAAAAGTGTTCAATAAACAGTAAGCAGTAAGTAAAATTAAAAATTTAGGACGCGAACTGTTTTTAGTGAATTTTATTGCTGAGAAAAATAAAACTGGTTCAGTTTTTGTAAAATAACTCTTATGAAAAAAATATTATCCATTTTACTAGCTTTATACGCATTACAAGCAAGTGCACAACATACTATTTCAGGTAGCTTCTCACCTGCAGAAGAGTATAGCTGGTTAATCGCCTACCGACTTACGCCTGATGCCCAAGTTTATGTTGCGGATAGCGCCATTAAAAATGGATCTTTCACCTTGAACCTTCCAGAAGATGCCGAATCGGGTATGTACAGAATTGTCTATGCAGTACCTCAGGAAGAGTTTAATTTTGATATTCTTTACAATGCTAAAGAAAATATAGTGATTGATTTTGATGCTAACAAGGGTCTTGGATTTACCCAATCAGAAGAAAATATCTTACTCAATACATATTTAGCAGAACTAGCACAAATAGAAGCAGAAATTATTCAGTTTTACTCGGCACAAGAAACCGATACGACTACTTTTAATTCGGCAACGAAAAAATTAAAAGCGCATCAAAATTTGTTCGAAACGAAATCTGAAGGTTTGTTAGCCCATAATTTTATTAGATCAAACAAACCGTACATTCCCACCAAATATGAGCCTGTTCAAAAATATGTAGCACACAAAAAAGCAGCGTATTTTGAAGCCATTGATTTCAGTAATCCAGTGCTACAAAGCTCAGGTTTTTTAACCGATAAAGTTTCTAATTACGCCTTTACCGCACTATCCTTAACACAGCAAACAAAAAAAGAAACGGAGGATGACATTATTAAAAATATTGCCCATTTTAGCTCTATTTTAAGTGATGTAGCCTCCGTTTTTAAATTTTACTTGTACAACGACTTATGGAAAAACGCCATCGCTTATGACTATAATGAAGTTGCTGATTTTATCTATTCCAAATACCTTAAAGAACTTGCAGAAACTACCAACCATCTCGACATAAAAACGGCTATTGAAGCGCATAATCGACTTCGTCTGGGCGAAATAGCGCCAGAAATGGTTTGGAAAGACGGAGGTAATGAAAAAAGTTTGCGCACTTTAGAGCCCTTTGAGAACTATATTTTAATTTTTTGGAGCAGCACTTGTGGACATTGTTTAAATGAACTACCTGCATTACATAAAGAATTGAAGGGAAATTCAAGCCTTAAAATTATTGCGGTAGGATTAGAAGACGAAACAGAAAATTGGCAGATCGAATCAAAAAATTTACCGAATTTTGAACACCTTATAGCATTAGGCAAGTGGGATAGTGCCTATGCTAACCTATATGATATTAATGCCACCCCAACCTATTACATTTTGGATAGCGAAAAAAGAATTATTGCAAAACCTGAAAATGATAGAGCGCTCGTGGAGTTTTTGGAAAGCAAATAAATTAGAAATAGAGTTCCTCTTTAGCGCATAGCTATGGGGGGATATTAAAGTAATTTTAAATCCTTGATGGTTTTAAAGGCCACATCTACTTGATCATCATCGACCAAAATAGTAAATTCATTGGTAGTAGAAATCACCTCGTACAGGATGATGCCTTCCCAAGCAAGGCGCTGAAAAATAAAGTAATAAATACCGGGAACAGTGACATTCTCAGAGGGTAATTTTACAGTAATCGAGGATAAATTTTCTGCCTTTTGAGTACAACGCTCTATTTCGAATAAGGTTTCAACGGTTTTATCTAAGCTATTGCTTACCACAATATTTAGTTCGTTTACACCGCGAGAAGAGGTATAAAAAACCTCCTTATCTTTATTAATTTCCTTTAATAATAAGCGTTGATTTTCAAGAATTGAATCTGAAAGTAAAAAGGTAAAGTCCGTTAAGGAAGACCGTACTGTAATCTCTCCTATATTTTTTAAAACCTTTACAATTTTATGAGTAGCTCTATACTCTAAATCATCTGAAAGCCTTTTCAAAGCCATAACTATCGCTCCATTGCGAATATCTTTACCTAATTCTTCCTCAATTTCAGGAAGAATAATCCTTGAAAGTGACGTAAGATTAATAATTCCTTGTGCTAAAGCACTTTGTAAAAAAGGTTTCTTTTTTATATAGTGTTCTACAACAGATGATATGGTTTTCATTAGATTAAATTAAAGATTTCAAATATAACAATTTGTTATAAATTAAACAAATTGTCTAAAAATGATAAAAAGCATCTTCGATATGATCTATTTTAAACGATCCGTTCCTTTTAAAAATGGTTATAATATCAAACCGTACGTCTACATCTAACTTTTGCTCTACAACATAATGGTCAGCTGCCAAAACCAATAATTTTCTTTTTTTCGGAGGAATTAAATCGTTTAAATCATCCATAAAATTCGTAGTTCTAGACTTTACTTCTACAATAGCTAAAGTAGCCCCCTTTTGAGCTATAATATCTACCTCAGCTTTTAAAAATCTATAGTTCCTATATTTAATTTGGTAACCATGTTTAATTAAATGGGCTACGGCTAATTGCTCTCCTACTTTACCAAATTCATTATGTTCTGCCATTTTTTAGATAAGAATAGTACCAAATTAATGTATTTCGTCGAAAATATATGTTTTTTGGCGTCTAAAACACTGATACTTACGTAATTTTATTTGAATTATTGAGTTATAGTAAAAGCTGTCGACAATTACGAATAGCATTTTTACAAGGCTTAATACCCCCAAAGCAAACCTAAATTTGAACTAAACGATTAAAATATTATGGAATATTTTATCAATTGTAATACTTCGCCACTGGCGGAATATACAACGCCTTTAGATAGGCAAAAAATACAACATTTATACCGAAGACTTGGTTTTAGTGCTTCGGTTGCTACGGTTAATCAAGCCGTAGGTACTACAGCATCTACTTTAGTTAATAGCCTAATCAACGAAGCTGTTAACATGCCAACTTTGCCAGCACCCCCTTGGGCCAACTGGACAGGCGCAAATTATCCTGAAGATGATGATTTACGCAATAGCACCATTAATACCCAATTCCGAAGCATTAGTCTGGACTACGCAAAGTCACTTTTAGCAGACAATCTTAGGGACCGATTGAGTTTTTTTTGGAGCAATCATTTTGTTACCGAATTAAGAGTTTATGACGCTCCTCCTTTTTTGTTTGAGTATATTACCTGCTTGCAACGCAACGCTATTGGTAACTTTAAAACATTTGTCAGTGAAATTGGACTAACCAATGCCATGTTATTTTACCTAGATGGCGCTTATAACAATAGCAACAGACCCAATGAAAATTATGCTCGTGAATTGTATGAGCTTTTTACCTTAGGGGAAGGTAATGGGTATACCGAGCAAGATATTGTGGAAACAGCCCGAGCCCTAACGGGTTATGTAGAACGTGGAGAAATTCGTTGGACACCAGTTACTTTTAGAGCCGATAGGTTTGATGCTGGCTCCAAGACTATTTTAGGCCAAACCGATACTTTTGATTACGATGGCGTCATAGACAATCTTTTTGCCCAACGAAGTACGGAAATAGCCACCTTTATTTGTAAAAAATTATACGAATTTTTTGTACACCCCGATTCCACAGATCAAGCTGGCAATGCTGAAACCATTATAAATGGTATGGCAGCAACCTTTGTAACCAATGATTTTAGAATTGCCCCAGTTTTGAGCCAATTATTTACAAGCCAACACTTTTTTGACGAAGAAGCTATTGGGGTCATTATAAAAAGTCCGTTTGATTGTTTCTTAAACTTGATCAATGAAACTGGTTTTACAGCCCTAGACAGTACCATAGAAACTGTCATCAACTATAGCGATCAATTGAGTCAGGAGCTTTTTAACCCCGTAGATGTGGCAGGTTGGCAACGAAATAGATCATGGATCAATACTAATTTTTTAATTGGCAGATGGCTTAGTGCCGAAGCGCTCTTAGAAGTTTTTTGGAATGAGGATAAGGAGCAATTTAGAACATTTGGTATCGAAGTTACAGGACCCCAAGGGGCAACGACACACAACCCTGATTTGGTAGCTCGAGCTATTATTGATAAAATATTACCCAAAGGCTTGTTAACAGAACAAGATTATACCACGGCGATTGTTTCCTTCAGGGCATTGTATGAAGATAACAATATCTACGAGGATGAAAACCCAACAAACCCAACTTGGACGATGTTGAATTTTGATAATACCCCAGAACAAGTATATCTATTACTGCTGTACTTAGTAAGACAACCTGAATTTCAACTAAAATAAAACCTACAATTATGTGCGATACCCACCATACATCACCCCATAAAGGCAAAGAACATGAAGGTCATGATTTAGAGCATAAAGCATGGAGTCGACGTTCCTTTTTGCAAGCGCTAGGAATTGCAGGTTCAGGAAGTATGCTTCTCGGTAGTCAATACTTAACAGCCTCGGCGCCTTCTCCGCTGACCGCAGCGATTAGTATGGCCGAAACAGACAATATTTTAATACTTATACGATTAAATGGCGGTAACGACGGCCTAAGTACGGTAATCCCCATTCAGCAATATGAAATGTATGCCAATGCGCGTCCTAATATTTATATTCCGGAAAGTAAAATATTAAAACTAACGGATGACTTTGGCGTGCCATCCTATATGAAACCATTAGAACCTTTATGGGGCGAAGGCCAATTTAAGGCAGTACATGGTGTGGGGTATCAAGGACAAAGCTTATCGCACTTTACCGGTTCAGATATTTTTGCAAATACCGATCTCAATACCACCGGTTTCTCGGGAGAACCCACAGGTTGGATGGGTCGACATTTTGAAGAATTGTATCCTGATTATTTAATAAATCCACCAGAGGCCCCAGCAGCCATTCAAATAGGGAATTTTGGCAATTTAGTTTTTGAAGGCCAAGAAACCAATTACGCTTTTGTAACGAATAATATCAATCAGCTAGAACAAATTGCTGAAACAGGATCACAGTACAGCCTAGAAGAAAGTTTGTTTGATCAGTGTATGTACGGAGATCAATTGCGATTTTTAAGAGGAATGACAAACACCACTTTAGAATATGCAGGGAAAATTTTCGATGCAGCGCAAAGAGGACAAAATCAAGTAGAATACCAAAATAATAGCTTTGCAAGACAACTAAAATTACTTGCCAGATTAATTAAAGGGAATTTAGGCACCAAAGTATATATGATTTCTATGGGTGGTTTTGATACCCACGGAAATCAACCCTTGGCGCATGAACGCTTAATGACGAATTTGTCAGTTGCGGTCAACAACTTTTATGAAGATTTAGCTTTTACCAATCAAGATGAAAAGGTATTAAGTATGACTTTTTCCGAATTTGGAAGAAGAATTTTTGAAAATGGATCGTATGGAACCGATCACGGAAAAGCAGCTCCTACTTTATTTTTTGGTTCTGGATTAAACGGAAGTGCCTTCGTAGGTGAACACCCATCTTTAGAAGACCCTAACGAAAGAGGAAATTTAGAATATACTATGGATTTTAGAGACCTGTATGGTACCGTTTTAGCGGAATGGCTTTGTGTTCCCAGAAATTTGGTAGAGCTACACCTATTGGGCCATCCGTATAAGGCAATAAACCTAGGTTTTAATTGTAGTGGTGAGGTCTTTGATGATATCGCTTATGATGATAGTGATCCAGTTATTCCAGATGGTCCAGAAGACCCAATTGCTATTGATCCAACCCCTGAACTTTTAAATGCCATTGTTCACAAGCCTTTTTATCCTACAGAAAAAACGCCACATATCTATTTAGAAATGCCATTCACAGCACACGTAGATATACAATTGTACAACATCCTTGGGCAAAATTTAGGAACCGTGTACAATGAAATGATGACGCAAGGCAGCATCGAAATAAATATTCGAGAACGCATGCCACAATATTTAGCGACAGGAAAATATATTTACAGAATTAGAGTTCAAGATAAAAAACTCAGTAAATCCGTAATGGTCACTTAAAAACAACAGCTTAACTTACGAAAAAGTCCTTTTAGTTTGTCATGGTAAAATGACATTTTAGAAGGGCTTTTGTATTTCTCAAAATGTTCCGGAATCCCGAGAAAAAAATCTTTATTTTTGTGGACTAATTACAGAATTCGATGTCCGAAAAACTTAAAAACCCATCTCGATATACCATCACTGCCGCACTCCCCTATACCAATGGTCCTATTCATATTGGGCACTTAGCAGGAGTATATGTTCCCGCCGATATTTATAGCCGGTATTTACGCTTAACAGGAAAAGATGTGGCTTTTGTATGCGGTAGTGATGAACACGGTGTGGCTATCTCCATGAAAGCAAAAAAAGAAGGTATTACTCCGAAAGAAGTCATTGATACCTACCATGCCCTTATAAAACAATCGTTTCAAGATTTCGGAATTACCTTTGATAATTACTCTAGAACCTCTGCTCAAATACATCATGATACCGCATCTGAATTTTTTAAAAAAATGCATCAAGATGGTGATTTTATAGCAGAAACCACGGAGCAATTATACGATCCTGAAGCCCAACAATTTTTGGCCGATAGGTATGTTACGGGGACTTGTCCTAAATGTGGCCATGAGGAAGCGTATGGAGACCAATGTGAAAACTGTGGTTCTACCTTAAATGCTACGGATTTAATACATCCAAAATCGACTATTTCTGGCGCTGTACCTACATTAAAAGAAACAAAACATTGGTTTTTACCTTTAGATAGGTATGAAGATTTTCTAAAAAAATGGATATTAGAAGGGCACAAAAACGATTGGAAATCTAATGTGTACGGACAGTGTAAATCTTGGATTGATGACGGACTAAAACCAAGAGCAGTAACGCGCGATTTGGATTGGGGCATTCCGGTACCCGTTGAAGGTGGTGAAGGCAAGGTGTTATATGTTTGGTTTGATGCGCCTATAGGGTATATATCTGCTACCAAAGAATGGGCAGCTCGTGAAGGCAAAGATTGGGAGCCCTATTGGAAAGATGAAAATACCAAATTGGTACATTTTATAGGAAAAGACAACATTGTTTTTCATTGTATTATTTTTCCGAGCATTCTAAAAGCACAAGGCGATTATATTCTGCCCGATAATGTGCCTGCCAATGAGTTTTTAAACTTAGAAGGGCATAAAATATCAACCTCAAAAAACTGGGCGGTTTGGCTACACGAGTACTTGGTAGATTTTCCAAATATGCAAGATGTTTTACGCTATACCCTAACAGCCAATGCACCTGAAACAAAAGATAACGACTTTACTTGGAAAGATTTTCAAGCTAGAAATAATAACGAATTAGTTGCCATTTTTGGGAATTTCATAAACAGGGTAGTCGTGCTAACCAATAAATATTACGAAGGGCAGGTACCCCCTGCAGGTATTTTCACTAAGGTTGATTTGGAAACCTTAGCTGAAATTAAAAAATACCCTGAGATTATTAGCAGTTCTTTAGAACGGTATCGCTTTAGAGAAGCGGGCCAAGAATTAATGAATTTAGCGCGTTTAGGGAATAAGTATTTAGCAGATGAAGAACCTTGGAAAGTAATTAAACAAGACGAAGAACGCGTAAAAACCATTATGTTCGTGGCGCTTCAAATTTCTGCTGCTTTAGCCATTTTAAGCGAGCCATTTTTGCCATTTACTGCGTCAAAACTTAAGGCTATTCTCAAAAGCGAAAACAACAATAGTTGGGCAGATGTTGGCACAAAAGACACCTTAATCGCTGCAAATCATCAAATTGGTCAGGCTGAATTACTATTCTCCAAAGTAGAAGATGAAACGATACAAGTACAATTAGATAAATTAGAAGCTACTAAAAAAGCGAATGAAAACGCTAACAAACAAATCATGCCACAAAAAGATACCATTACCTTTGAAGATTTTTCAAAATTAGACCTACGTGTTGGGACCATCATAGCAGCTGAAAAAATGCCGAAAGCTAACAAGCTTTTAGTTTTAAAAGTAGATACAGGGATCGATGTAAGAACTATTGTCTCTGGCATTGCCGAAAGTTTTACCCCGGAAGAAATCATCGGAAAAAAAGTAACGGTTCTAGTAAATCTTGCTCCGAGAGCCTTGCGCGGGGTAGAGAGTGAAGGTATGATTTTAATGACCGAAAATACAGATGGAAAATTAGTGTTTGTAAATCCTGATGCAGCAAATATTGGGAATGGAGAGACTATTAATTAAATTATCTATATCGTATGCCCTTAGTCCAGTACGTATTTAAACAAACAAATCTTCCCGAAAAAAGCATTCAAAATACTATTGAACTTTTGAATGAAGACTGTACCATTCCTTTTATATCGCGCTATCGAAAAGAAAAAACAGGAGGGTTAGATGAAGTGCAAATTGGCGACATTGTAAAGTTTAAAGAGCAGTTCGAAGCCTTAGAGAAAAGAAAATTAGCGATTATTAAATCGGTTGAAGAGCAAGATTTGTTAACGGTTGAACTTAAAAAAAAGTTTGAACAAGCAACAGATTTAACTTCTTTGGAAGATTTGTATTTACCCTTCAAGAAAAAAAGAAATACCAAATCTGAAATTGCAATAAAAAACGGCTTAGAGCCTTTAGCAAAAATCATCATGGCGCAAAATAATGACGCTATTGATGTTATAGCCTCTGATTATTTGAATGATGCTGTGGTCAACGAAGACGAAGCCATTGAAGGCGCACAACATATTATTGCCGAATGGATTAATGAACATACTGATGTTCGTAACCAATTGCGCCATCAGCTTGAAAAATTAGCACAAATAACAACCAAAGTTATCGGCACTAAAAAAGACGATGAAAAAGCGCAAAAATTCCGTGACTATTTTGAGTGGAGCGAAGCCCTAAACCGTTGCCCGTCGCACCGATTATTGGCTATTTTACGTGCTGAAAATGAAAAATTTATCCGTGTAAAAATCGAAATTAATGATGAAATTGCTTTAGAAAAAATAGAAGAGCGCATTTTTAAATCTAGAAATTCGAGCACATTTTATCTAAAAACGGCGATAGAAGATGCCTATAAACGCCTACTCTACCCTTCTCTAGCCAACGAAACTTTAAAGTTAGCGAAAGAAAAAGCCGATGCGGATGCGATTCAGGTTTTTTCGAAGAACTTAAAACAATTGCTTCTTGGTGCTCCCTTGGGCCAAAAACGAATTTTAGCCATTGATCCCGGCTTTAAATCGGGTTGTAAAGTAGTTTGTTTAAACGAACAAGGCGATTTAATTCACAATGAAACCATTTACCCTCATGCCCCACAAAATGACGCTATAGGCGCCATAAAGAAAATAAGTACTTTAACCGATGCGTATAAAATTGAAGCTATTGCCATTGGTAATGGTACCGCTTCACGAGAAACAGAACATTTGGTAAAACGTATTCATTTTAAAAATCCTATCGAAGTATTTGTCGTGAGCGAGGCAGGAGCATCGATCTATTCGGCATCTAAAATTGCCCGCGACGAATTTCCTAATTACGATGTAACCGTTAGAGGTTCGGTTTCTATTGGACGAAGATTGGCTGATCCCTTGGCCGAATTAGTAAAAATAGACCCAAAATCAATCGGAGTTGGACAGTATCAGCACGATGTAGATCAAACAAAATTAAAAACATCCTTAGATACCGTAGTGGAAAGCTGCGTAAATTCGGTCGGAGTGAATATTAATACGGCGAGCATTCCCTTATTGAGCTATGTTTCAGGCATTGGGCCAAAATTAGCGGAAAATATTGTAAACTATCGCAATGAAAATGGAGCTTACACTTCAAGACAAGACATCAAAAAAGTACCTCGCTTAGGTGGAAAAGCTTTTGAGCAAGGGGCTGCTTTTTTGCGTATAAAAGATGCCACAAACCCACTTGATGATTCTGCCGTTCATCCTGAGCGCTATGGCTTGGTACAGGCTATGGCAAAAAATAAAGGGGTATCCATAAAGGATCTTATTGGCAATAAAAAAGCTTTAGAAAGTATCGATCTAAAAAATTATTGTACCGAAGATATTGGATTGCCCACCTTAAAAGATATTATCAAAGAATTAGAAAAACCCGGTTTAGATACCCGTGAAAAAGCAAAAGTGTTCACCTTCAATCAAAATATAAAATCAATAACTGATGTACACGAAGGACAGTTATTACCTGGGATTGTAAATAACATTACCAATTTTGGATGTTTTGTTGATATTGGGATCAAAGAAAGTGGTTTAATTCACATCTCAAACCTATCCGATTCTTTTGTAAAAGATGTAAATGAACATGTAAGCTTACAGCAACAAATAATCGTCAAGGTCTTAGAAGTTGATGTACCTCGAAAACGCATTCAATTAAAATTGCACACATAAAGCAAGGCTTTAGGCTTTAGGCTTTAGGCTTTAGGCAAACAAAAAATAGTCTGTACTCAAGGTTGGGAACTACTATTTTTAATGAAAACTATTTTAAATCAAAAAACACCAAATTGTTAAAGATTGCTTATCATCCTATCTATAAACATTCTTTACCCGAAGGGCATAGGTTTCCCATGTTGAAATATGAGTTGTTACCTCAACAATTATTGCATGAAGGCACCTGTGCACCTGCTAATTTTTTTGAGCCTGAAATTCCGAATGACAAATACATTTTAGCTGTACATGATCCGGAGTATTTCTATGATTTATTAAATATAAAAATACCCCCTAAAGAGGCCCGAAAAATAGGTTTTCCACTTACCGAAGATTTAGTGGAACGCGAACGTATCATTGCTGATGGAACGATGAAAGCTTGTATGTATGCTCTAAAATATGGTATCGCCATGAATATTGCTGGTGGCACACACCACGCTTATTCTAACAAGGGCGAGGCCTTCTGCATGCTCAATGACCAAGCTATTGGCGCTCGCTATCTTCAATCTAAAAAATTAGCCTCAAAAATTTTAATAGTAGATTTAGATGTGCATCAAGGCAACGGAACGGCTGAAATATTTAAGAATGATGCTTCGGTGTTTACCTTTTCCATGCACGGGGCTAGTAATTATCCTTTTAAAAAGGAGGAGTCAGACCTAGATATCGCCTTAAAAAAAGGGACAGAAGACAAGGAATACCTCAGCACTCTAAAACAAATTTTACCTAAATTAATCGAAGAATTACAACCTGATTTTATTTTTTACCTCTGTGGTGTTGATGTTGTGGCCAGTGATAAATTAGGCACACTCGCACTTACTGTGGAAGGGTGTAGAACGAGAGATGAATTTGTATTAAAAACCTGTTTCGACCTTAAAATTCCTTTGATGTGTAGCATGGGTGGTGGGTATTCTAAAGACATCAAAGTCATTATTGAATGCCATGCCAATACTTTTCGCTTAGCGCAAAAAATTTATTTTTAACTCCTTTTTTTAGACCGGGTAAAAGCAGTATCTTAGGCAGTTAGAACTTTAAACAACTTAAAAATGAAACAAAACAAACTATTTAGCCTCGTATTCTTTATTTTATCTTTTACTTTTGGTTTTGCTCAAACAGCCGCTGAAACTGTAGATAAAATAATTGCTGAAGGCACAAACAATTCACAATTAGAAGTTTTAGCGCACGAGCTGATGGATGTTGTTGGACCAAGACTAGTTGGTACCCCACAAATGAAACATGCGAATGACTGGGCTATTGAGCAATTTAAAGAATGGGGCATTGATGCCCGTATGGAAGAATATGGTAAATGGCGCGGTTGGCAGCGTGGTATTACCCACGTTGATTTAATTTCACCACGTGTAGTGAGTTTAAGCGGAATGCAATTGGCTTGGAGCCCAAGCACCCCTAAAAAAGGCATCACAGCTGAAACCATCCTCATTCCAGAAGTAACAGATTCTTTAGCTTTTCAGCGTTGGTTGCCGAATGCAAAAGGTAAAATTGTATTGGTCTCTATGGTACAACCCACTGGCCGACCAGATTATAATTGGGAAGAATTTGCTACTCCTGAATCTTTCGACAAAATGAAAAAGGAGCGTGAAGAGCTTACAAAAGCTTGGAATGAACGCCTTAAAAAAACAGGCTTTAGTTCTAGAGATATCAATCAGGCTTTAGAAAAAGCAGGTGCCTTAGGCATTATTCAATCGCGCTGGTCTAACGGTTTTGGAGCGAACAAAATTTTTAGTGCCAATACCAAAAGCATACCAGTAATTGATCTTTCTTTAGAGGATTACGGGCTTCTATACCGATTAACAGAAAACGGAAGCAAACCACAGCTAAAAGTGGTTGCCGAATCAACAGAATTAGGGACAGTTCCAACATTTAATACCATTGCAGAAATTAAGGGAACTGAATTACCTGATGAATATGTGATCTTATCTGCACATTTTGATTCTTGGGATGGTGCTACAGGAGCTACCGATAACGGTACCGGAAGCATAACAATGATGGAAGCAGTTCGGATCTTAAAAAAGATCTACCCAAACCCAAAGCGTACTATTTTAGTGGGACTATGGGGAAGTGAAGAACAAGGTTTAAATGGTTCTCGCGCTTTTGTTGAAGACAACCCAAAAATTATTGATGGTGTTCAAGCCGTATTTAATCAAGATAATGGTACTGGTCGCGTAGTTAACATTTCGGGACAGGGCTTTTTGCATGCCTATGATTATATTGGGAAATGGCTAAATGCAGTTCCTAACGCTATTTCAAAGCATATAGAAACTAGCTTCCCAGGCTCACCAGCTGGTGGTGGTTCTGATTATGCCAGTTTTGTAGCTGCCGGTGCTCCTGCATTTTCTTTGAGCTCTTTAAGCTGGAGTTACTGGAACTATACTTGGCACACCAATTTAGATACCTATGATAAAATTGTTTTTGACGATGTACGTAACAATGCTATTTTGACGGCTATTATGGCCTATATGGCAAGCGAAGACGACAGCAAAACCTCTCGTGAAAAAGCAGTGTTACCCATAAATTCAAGAACTGGCGAGCCACGTGCCTGGCCTACCACTAGATCTCCAGAAAGAGATGGTGGAAAAATAGACTAGAGCGCATACATTATAAAAACAAAAAGCCCTGTAATTTACGATTACAGGGCTTTTTAAATTAAAAAGAGCCCAGATCAATCAAGACCGAGCTCTTTTACGAGAACACTATATGAAAATGAAAAAAATTATAATTAACTAACTCATTTCAAAGATATAAGCTCTTTATGCCTTGCCAAAACAAATGATGTGAATCGCTACAAAAGTGTGGTAAGGAGTACAAATCTTGTTTTATTTTAATTCTAAGTGTTGCTTCAATACTAAAAAAGTTGGAAGAAAATAAGTATCTCGTATTTTATTGGTGCTTAAATTTCATTGAAATCAATTTCAAAATCAATGTGTTTCTATAAAAATAATCTACTTTGGGAATATTCATTGTAGACTATCCCTTATTTATTTCTTCCTTAAAAAAAATATAATGTAACTTTAGAAACCATAAATAGTTTACTAGTTCCATTTTTTATGAGTCAGCACAACACCAGAAACATATCCGTTAGAGGTAATCAAGATTTCAATACCATTAAACTAGGAGCTCCTGTAACGGTAGCAGCAGGGCCTCTAGGAGTAAAAGAAGCCTTAAGGCACTCCTTTAAAGAAATGGGGGTCGTACGTGCCATGGGCGCCTTGCTAAAAATGAATCAGGAAGACGGATTTGATTGTCCAAGTTGCGCTTGGCCTGATCCTGAAAAAGCCTCAAAATTTGCAGAATATTGCGAAAACGGAGCGAAAGCCCTTGCTGATGAAGCAACCACAAAACATATTGACGCCCATTTTTTTGCACAACATTCCGTTGAAGAACTATCTACATTAACGGATTACGAGTTAAATAAATTTGGCCGGTTGGTAGCGCCTTTAATTCTTAGGCCTAACAGCATTCATTATGAGGCTATCTCTTGGGCAAAGGCCTTTGAAATGATTCGTGATGAATTGAAAAGTCTAGATTCTCCAGATGAAGCGATTTTTTATACTTCTGGCCGTTCCAGCAACGAGGCTGCTTTTTTATATGGCATGTTTGCAAGAGCATTAGGAACAAACAACCTACCCGACTGCTCAAATATGTGTCATGAATCTAGCGGAATAGCCCTAGGAGAGACCTTAGGAATTGGCAAAGGATCTATTAAGTTAGAAGATTTATATGAAGCAGAGCTGGTGCTGGTCGCCGGACAAAATCCAGGAACAAATCACCCACGAATGCTCTCGGCTCTAGAAAAATGCAAGGCCAATGGAGGTAAGATAATTAGCATTAATCCCTTAGAAGAATCAGGACTTGTTAATTTTAAAAATCCTCAAAAAATAAAAGGTTGGATTGGAGCTTCTGTCGATATTGCAGACCTTCATTTACCCGTTAAGATTAATGAAGATATTCCTTTAATTAAAGCCATCTTAAAAAAGTTATTTGATAAGAGTAAGCAAGACAAAACTATTTTTGATCATGACTTCATCAAGACCTATACCGATGGTTACACCAACTTAGTAGCAGATTTAGAACATTATGATTTGGCTAGTTTGATACTACAATCTGGTGTTTCTGAATCTAAAATAGACACTGCAGTTGAACTTTTAGCCCATAAATCTAAAATTGTTGTATGCTGGGCCATGGGCTTAACACAGCATAAAAATGGCGTTGCCACCATAAAAGAATACATCAACCTCCTCTTGGTAAAAGGCGCCATTGGCAAGCCAAATGCTGGTACCTGCCCCGTTCGTGGCCATAGCAATGTGCAAGGAGATCGAAGTGTTGGTATCATGCACTTTGTAGATAAAGATTTGAATGAAAGGATTAAGAAGCATTTAGGCTTTACACCTCCAGATAAAGAAGGCTTTGACGTAGTAGGCACTTTAAAAGCGCTACATGATGGTAAAGCCAAAGTATTTATGTGCTTGGGGGGTAACTTTTTAATGGCTGCTTCGGACACAGAATATACCGCTAAAGGACTTCAAAACTGCAACTTAACTATACAAATAAGTACTAAGTTAAACAGAACACATTTGGTTACGGGAAAAACAGCTCTAATCTTACCCACCTATGGCCGTTCTGAAAAAGATATAAAAGAAGGTAAAGAACGCTTTGTAACTATCGAAAATAGCATGGGCCGTGTTAGGCAATCGAAAGGTGTTTTAAAACCTGCTTCAGAGTATCTAAAAAGTGAACCGGATATTATTGCCGAAATGGCAACTGCCTATTTTAATGGCCATCATTCTGTAAACTGGGATGCGCTTGCTGGTGATTATGATCTAATCAGAAATACTATTGATACGGTTGTTAAAGGCTTCGAAAACACCAATGTAGCATCAAAAGGCGTTGGCTATTATTTGCCTAATAATGTACGGAACCTAGATTTTAGCATGCTTCCAAATGGTAAAGCCCAGTTTAGCATCAATAAGATAGCGGTACATCAGCTAAAAGAAAACGAATTTATGTTGATGACGATTCGTTCTCATGACCAATTTAATACCACTATTTATGGATTAGACGATCGCTATAGAGGTGTTTATAATGAAAGGCGAGTACTCTTTATGAACGAGGCCGACATGAAAAAATGGAACTTAGAAAAGCTCGATGTGGTGAATATTTGCAGTAATTATGACGATACCTTGCGCACCGCCTATAACTTTAAAGTAATTCCGTATAAGATTCCATTAGGTAATTTAGCAGCTTATTTTCCTGAAACAAATACGATAGTGCCTTACAATCATTACGCTGATAAAAGCAAAACCCCTGTCAGCAAATCAATTAAAGTGACCGTGCATAAAGTTAAATAGCATCACCTATTTCTCAAAAGCATGAAATTTAAACTTTTGACCTCCAACAGAGGCATCTGCCATTAAGCCTGCTTTTGGCAAGGCAAAAACAGCCACACCATCTTTATATTTAGCATTAAAAGCTAATCCTGAACGTACCGCAACAGCTGATGCTTCTGCAGCAAAAGAAAATTTTCCTTCTTTAAAATCATTTAAAGTCTCCTTGGTTTCAAAAAATATAACTTCAATAATGGCCTGCCCTCCTGCTTGAAAACCTATATTTAATTTCTTTAAGTCGGCCATTCCTATTTTTTTCCCAGCCTCAAAAACAACTCCATTCCCAGAAGCAGCACCGATAATAAATCCGCCTTTCCCTACATTAGGAAAAATAACATATCCTGCCGACGCATCAAAAAAAGCTTGAAGACCTTCATCTGCTTTTAAAAGCATCACTTTAGCCTCGACAGCATCATCAATTATTTTTTGATCTTTTACTGTTTGGCCTTGTGCCGAAAAAACAGCTAATATGATGATCACAAATCCTAGGTGTTTTATACTTTTCATAATTTTATGTATTTAGTGTAGTCTATATACGCACAAACTTAGTACTCTTGATTTTCAAGAATACTAAGTTTGTGTTAAAGATGTACCTTTTAAATTTACTGAAAAGCTGGTAATCCCGTAATGTCGGCTCCTGTTATTAATAAGTGAATATCATGTGTGCCCTCATACGTAATGACACTTTCTAAGTTCATCATGTGACGCATAATGCTATATTCTCCCGTAATACCCATACCTCCTAAAACTTGACGTGCTTCACGTGCTATAGTAATCGCCATCTCCACATTATTACGTTTCGCCATCGATATTTGAGCCGTTGTAGCCTTTCTTTCATTTTTAAGTTGTCCTAAACGCAGCGCTAACAATTGGGCCTTAGTGATTTCAGTAATCATTTCAGCCAATTTTTTCTGTTGTAATTGGGTTGCGGCAATAGGTTTTCCAAACTGAATTCGCTCTTTTGCGTAGCGTAAAGCCGTATCATAACAATCCATCGCGGCTCCGATGGCTCCCCATGCAATACCGTAACGTGCAGAATCTAAACACCCAAGTGGCGCTCCTAGTCCCGTTTTTCCGAGGAGAATATTCTCCTTAGGTACTTTTACATTATCAAAAATAAGCTCTCCTGTTGCAGATGCTCTCAAGGACCATTTATTATGTGTTTCTGGCGTAGTAAAACCTTCCATACCGCGCTCAACAATTAAGCCATGAATTCGCCCTTCTTCATTCTTTGCCCACACCACAGCGATATCAGCAAAAGGAGAATTAGAAATCCATAATTTAGCGCCGTTTAAAAGATAATGGTCTCCCATATCTTTGTATTTGGTTTCCATTCCACTGGGGTTAGAACCGTGGTTAGGCTCTGTTAATCCAAAGCAACCCATAAATTCTCCAGTAGCTAATTTAGGTAAGTATTTTTTACGCTGTGCTTCGTTTCCATAAGTAAAAATAGGATACATCACTAAAGACGATTGTACCGATGCTGTAGAACGAACTCCACTATCGCCGCGTTCAATTTCTTGCATAATTAACCCGTAGCTTATTTGGTCTAAGCCTGCTCCGCCGTATTGTTCTGGGATATAAGGTCCAAAGGCGCCTATTTCTGCAAGGCCACCGATGATTTGTTTAGGAAATTCTGCTTTCTGGGCATACGCTTCTATAATTGGAGAAACATCACGCTTTACCCACTGCCTTGCGGCATCACGAACTAGTTTATGTTCTTCAGATAAAAGGTCATCAATATTGTAGTAATCAGGGGCTTCAAATAAATCTGGACGCATAGCTTTGTCTTTTTACCAAAGATAATTAAAGATTTATAACAGCACAATGCATCAATGTTACATTTTTAAATAAAAATCTTTCGTTAGTGCAATATACTCATCTGTAAAAACATGGCGTTCATTTTCTATCACTAACTCATCCGAAACCAAGGCCTCTTTTTTGAAACTAAACGCGATAAGACTTCTTTTGGTTTCCGAATCTTTATGCCCCTTTACTCTGGTAATTCTTATAGGAAAAAGCTTTTGACTTTCAGCAAACGCTATAAAGCTAACTTCCTCTTTGAAAGGGATCACGGTAGAAAAAATACCTTCTGGAGCCAACAACTTAGAAACACCGGAAAGCAATTCATCAAATGGTAAAGATGCGTTTTGGCGTGCTGTGTCTCTTGAAGCATTACCACTGCTTACCGCCTCCGAATAAAACGGCGGATTGGAGACCACCACACTATACAGGTCTGACTCATCCAGAGTTTCAGCGGTATATTCATCTACAAACTCATCAAACCCAGCGTGAAAACAAAATAGCCTGTCGGCCCAAGGAGAATTCTCAAAATTATCCGTACACTGCTCAAAAGCATCATCATCTACCTCAATGGCTTCAATATTCTCTGCAGCACTTCGCTGAGCTAACATTAAAGCAATCACACCTGTACCTGTGCCGATATCTAAAATAGAAAACGTGTTTTTAGGCAGCATAGCCCAAGCACCTAAGAGCACGCCATCAGTACCAATTTTCATAGCACACTTATCTTGATGTAACTGGAATTGTTTGAACTTGAAAATACTCATATTAATTTCCAATAAGGATAGAACTAACTAGATGAACCCATAAAACCTTTAATTATCCATATACAAATCAACCAAACCTTCTGGTGTAGTCACATGTATGGTTTTGAGCTCTCGATCTACTTTGGTAATAATTTGATCGTTTATGGGTATAAGTAGTTCTTTTCCGTCTTTTTTAACCTCAAATAAGGCTTGTGAAGTAGTATCATTTACACTCTCCACGACGCCTATATCGCCGTGAACACTATCTAAAAGTGTAAAGCCTATAATTTCATGGAAGTAAAATTTAGTACCTGTAAGTTTTGGCAATAAGGTTAAAGGTAAATAAATCTCCGAACCCATAACGCGGTCAGCATCCGATTCATTGACTATTTCTTCAAAGCGAACACGAAGTAGTGTTGATTTATGAAGGCTAGATTTTTTAATAAAAAATGGAACCAGATTATTTCCTAAAGAAATAAATACTGATTCCAAATTTTCGTACTCTTCGGGTTCATCCGTATCTAATTTAATTAGCACTTCACCCTTAAAACTATATTTTGAAACGATTTTACCTAAGTAGAAACAATCCGACTTTAGCATATCGTTCTTTAAAAATTACTCTTTAGTTTCTGTATCAGCAGCAGGAGCTTCTTCGGCTGCAGCTTCAACTTCTGGAGCCGCTTCTTCAGCAACTTCTTCTACTGCAGGAGCAGCGGCAGCGGCTGCATCAGCAGTACGCTTTTCGTTGACTTCTTTTTCTGCTTTTAACGCAGCAGCTTTAGCATCAGCCTTAGCTTTATCTAAATCACCCACTTTAGAACCTACTATTTTACCTTTTTCTTCTAACCAAGCATTGAATTTTTCTTCTGCTTGGGCTTCAGTGAAAGCACCTTTACGAACGCCACCTTCTAAATGATGCTTTAAAAGCACTCCTTTATACGATAAAATACGTTTGGCTGTCTCTGTTGGTTGTGCACCGTTGTTTAACCAAGTTACTGCATGATCAACGTTAATTTCGATAGTTGCAGGGTTGGTATTAGGATTGTAGATTCCTAATTTTTCTAAGTATTTACCATCTCTTTTAGCTCTTGCATCTGCTGCAACTACCCAATAGAAAGGTTTTCCTTTTTTACCGTGTCTTTGTAATCTAATTTTTACTGGCATATCACATTAATTTGTAGGGTGCCCGACCCTTGATTATTAATTCAATTGTTTTGCTTTACTTAAAGCGGGTGCAAATATAGTTTTTTTTTATGATCCTACAACAGCTATTTACCAATAAATGAAAATTAGCGGTGTAAATTTTAAGAGCTCTCAGTTTCCTTTATTTTCAACTTATTTAGAGGCAATAATCGCCAAAGTTTGATCTATCCAACTCTTATCAACGTCTAAGCGGCTATCAGGAACTACCCCATTACCTTCATAGGCGAAAAATTTAGCATGAAAATCCATATCTGTCGGCATGACATCAAAGAATTTTGAGGGTGTCGTATAGCTGCGCCCGTAATTAAATCCGTAGCTTATAATCCCCCAGGTAGTCTGCCCTAAATGCACTGCTCCTTTAATTTCTTTTAACTGAACCGTGAATTGCTCTCCATTGCTTCCCGTAAACTGGTTGGTCAAAATATAAATTTTAGCCCCGCTCTTTTTAAATAATTTATAAAAAGGATCAGACAATTTTTTACTACCCCCTCTATTATTTCTTAGATCTACAATAATGTTTGCGACATTAAAATTGTCTTTGTTCTCTTCATAAAAAACATCAGCTTTATTTTTATTCGAACTTCCTCTGTCGAAAGTACCAAAATGAACATATGCTGTATTTTCGTTGATAGCTTTATATTCCCAATCGCTATTTTCTTCTGGCACAAGAGAATAATCTTTCGTTTTATGGTCCTTTACTAAGTTAAACAATCTGCCATTTTCAAAAGCAATACTTTTAATATGGTACATTTTTTTAGTGGTCACATAATAACTCGCAATATCAAATTGATGAGTACTACGCTTTCTTACATGCAAATACACCTGACCTGGCGTCCATATTGCTAAGTTTGATTCTAGAATTACACCCTCATAGGCATCGTCACCTATAGCGTAAATGCCAACGATAAGGTCATCTCCGTAATAATAAATTCCTTCAAGGGCATCTTTTGGTTGACGCTCGAGTGTGTTTCTTAATTCCTTTAAATTAGTTGTTGTGCTAGGATGATTGGCAAAGTCAGAACTTGCGATAAATTTAGCCACCGCTATACTATCCTTAGCGCTTTCATTGGGTAATGGGATAGTGTTCGATAAAACAGTAGCATGAATATCCGTCAAAGTACCCATCATTTTATTCAGCAATAAATAACATGTATACACGGCTAAGGGCTCATTCATTTGCGCCGCTATAGCCTTGTACTGCTCCTGAAAAAAAGCTTCTCTATTTTGTTTTTTAATTTGATGCTTATAGGAGGGCATTTCTTTCATCTTCACGATCAAAAAGTCTAAGTCTGTTTTACAATCGCAGGTTGCTATTTGACCATAGGTAGTTACTGATAAAATTGTCGTAAAAAAAAGACTAATTAAGGTTTTCATAGGTATTTGGTTTTAGATGATCAGCTGGTAAAAACAGCCTAATTATTTCCACAAACATATTCTAGAAAAAACTATAAAACCATTATATAGGCACGTTTGGGGCGAAATGATACTACTTTGTGGTTAAATAAAGTTATAATTCAATACCTAAATTTTTAATCGTTGATTTTACTTGTGATGCGTATGTTTTCGATACTGGAATTTTTACATGTGCGGCTAACATAATATGTAATTTTCCGTTACTCAAATCCCATCGTTGAAAGTGTACTGGATTAATTAAGTACGATCTATGTGTACGTACTACAAAAGCTAAGTCTTTTTCAATAACCGAAAGTTTATTTCGAATCAATTGTTTCTTCACCGCATCATTCACAAGATAGGTTACTTCTATATAGTTGTCATCTGATTTTATACTAATAATGCTTTCCTGAAATAAGCGCAATCCTTCGTAAGTTCCTTCGCCGTGTATGATTATTTTTTTATCCTCCAGCCTTTTATTTTTGTATTTACCAATCGCCCAGCGACTAATAAAAACAATAGGAATAACAGCAACTAAGGTAGGAAGGTAAATACCTGTGATAAAATAAGATAGACTATATATATTTGGTTCATTCGGAACAATAATAAATACATAAACAGATCTAGATAAAACCAAGCCCAACATCATAAAGAAAAGTAAAAAAAAGAACTCACTTTGTAGGGTCCAGCTTCTGTGACCAATCTTAAAAAGCCATTGCTGAAAAGGAAGCATGATCAGATAAGCAAACCCACCTGCAATACCATAAAAAGGCAAATATGCTAATTTTTCAATAGTGCTAATTTCACTAACATTTAAAGGCTCCGTGAAATAGAGAAAAACAAAAATCCAAAGGGCAAGACCTAAAGCTAGATACACATGGTGTAGCATTGATGCATCAAATGGATATTTAATTTTAAGCAAAAAAGTAGTTTTAAAGGGGAAAAAGTACAATTGTTTTGTGCTAAAACCAATTTTTTGTTTCGTTAATAACTCCTAGCAATTACATTTTTTCTCCCAAACCCTTTTTACTAGTTTTATAGGCTTGTTTTTTACACTCAATCAATTTAAACAGATTTCCGTTTTCACGGGAATTAAAAAATATATATGTTTTTAATCTTCGATACCGAAACCACAGGATTACCCAAAAACTGGAACGCGCCTTTTACCGATGTAGACAATTGGCCGCGCTGCATACAAATTGCTTGGCAGTTACATGATGCCATGGGTAATTTAGTGGAGCATCAAGATTATTTAATTCAACCTGAAGGGTTTAATATTCCTTATGATGCGGAACAAATTCACGGAATTTCTACGGCTCTAGCAGAAAAAGAGGGAGTGCCGATGGCCGAAGTTTTAGAAAAGTTTAATGCCGCCATGGCTAAAACTAAATTTATTGTTGGTCAAAATGTTGGTTTCGATTTAAATATTATGGGTGCTGAGTTTCATCGCCTAAGTGTTGAAAATCCATTGCAAGAACTACCTGTTTTAGACACCTGTACAGAGCATACCGCATCGCTTTGCCAATTGCCAGGTGGCCGTGGTGGAAAATTTAAGTTGCCTACCTTAACAGAACTGCACGAATACCTATTCGGCGAACCTTTTGGCGAAGCACATAATGCTACAGCCGATGTGGAAGCGACTACACGTTGTTTTCTTGAGTTAGTGAGAAAGCAACAATACACGCTAGAACAGCTAGATGTTCAGCCTGATTATTTTAAGAATTTTTCTGAGGCAAACCCAAAAGAAATTCAGTTAATAGGCTTAAAGCACATCAACCTAAAAGAAGCGTCAAAAAAAATTGCAGATGCTCTTTGGGAATCAGCTACTGGTGGTATTTCTAAAGCAGAAATTAAAGAAAACGTAAAGACTTTAGAAACGGCAAATTTTGCACATTTACACAATCATACCCAGTTTTCTATTTTACAATCTACCATTAGCGTTTTAGATTTGATAAAGGCTACTGCCAAAGCAAAAATGCCTGCCGTAGCTATTACTGATCATGCAAATATGATGGGTGCTTTTCATTTTGTTAATGGGGTCATCAATCATAACAAAGCAGTTAAAACACGTAATGATGAAAACGAAATTCGTCATGAAGCTACAAAAGAAGGGCGACTCGAAGAAGGAGAAGAACCTTTGCATGAATTTATCCCCGAACAAGAAATTAAGCCTATTGTTGGGTGTGAGTTTCAGGTTTGTGAAGACCACACGAATAAATCCCAAAAAGATAATGGCTACCAAGTAGTACTGCTCGCTAAAAATAAAAATGGCTATCACAACTTGGCAAAAATGTCTTCTATTGCCTTTATAGATGGTAAATATTATGTTCCCAGAATCGACAAAAAAGTAATTGAGCAATATAAAGAAGATATCATAGTACTAACAGGAAACCTCTATGGAGAAGTGCCTGCTAAGATTTTAAATGTAGGAGAAAATCAAGCCGAAGAGGCTTTGCTTTGGTGGAAAGAGACCTTTGGTGATGATTTATATATAGAAATCATGCGCCATGGTCAAGAAGATGAAGATCGCGTAAACCAAGTATTACTTCAATTTGCAGAAAAGCATCAGGTAAAGTTAATTGCGACCAACAACACCTATTATGCAGAAAAACAGAACGCTCATGCGCATGATATTCTATTATGTGTAAAAGACGGTGAAAAGCAAGCGACCCCTATAGGTAGAGGCCGCGGTTATCGGTACGGCTTACCCAATCAAGAATATTATTTCAAGTCTTCAGACGAGATGAAAGCCCTCTTTAAAGATATACCAGAGGCCATCACCAATATTCAAGAAATCATCGATAAGGTAGAGACATTTACCCTTGCTCGAGATGTATTGTTGCCTGCTTTTGACATTCCAGAAGAATTTCAGTTTCCAGAGGATAAATTAGATGGAGGAAAACGCGGTGAAAATAAATTTCTGCGTCATATTACCTACAAAGGAGCAAAAATTAGGTATGGTGAAATTACACCAGAAATTGATGAACGGCTAGATTTTGAACTTAAAGTAATTGAAAAAACAGGCTATCCGGGTTATTTTTTAATTGTAGAAGACTTTATCAGAGCGGCACGGGCTATGGATGTTTCCGTAGGTCCTGGTCGTGGCTCTGCAGCAGGCTCTGCGGTAGCCTATTGTTTATGGATTACCAATTTAGACCCTATTAAGTACGACTTACTTTTTGAGCGTTTCTTAAATCCTGACCGTGTATCAATGCCCGATATTGATATTGATTTTGATGACGAAGGGCGTGGTCGGGTGATGGATTATGTCATCAAAAAATACGGTGCTAACCAAGTTGCACAGATTATAACCTATGGCACCATGGCCGCAAAATCGTCTATTCGCGATACAGCCCGTGCCCTAGATTTACCCTTGGGAGATGCAGACCGCATCGCCAAATTAATTCCCACGATGTCTAAGCTGAATAAGATTATGCATATCGATGTGGAGCAATTAAAGAAGAAATTTAGGGCTGATGATATGGAAAACATCTATCAGTTATTAACTATTTCTGAAGGTGATGGTTTAGAAGCAGAAACCCTTAATCAGGCATATATTTTAGAAGGATCTGTTCGTAATACCGGTATTCATGCCTGTGGGGTAATTATCACTCCAGACGACATCACCAAGTTCGTCCCTGTTGCCCTGGCGAAAGATTCGGATATGTATTGCACGCAGTTTGATAACTCGGTCGTGGAGGAAGCTGGCTTGCTAAAAATGGATTTTTTAGGCTTAAAAACCTTAACCCTAATCAAAGACACCGTAAAAATTGTCAAGGCAAAACACGGTATAGTACTCGATCCAGAAACTTTTCCTTTAGATGATGAAAAAACCTACGAATTATTTCAACGTGGTGAAACAGTAGGTATTTTTCAATACGAATCTCCCGGCATGCAGAAACACATGAGGGCGCTAAAACCCACTGTTTTTGCCGATCTTATCGCCATGAACGCCTTATATCGACCAGGGCCTATGGAGTATATCCCAAGCTTTATTGCCCGTAAACATGGGGATGAAGAAATTGAGTACGACTTGGATGCCATGGAGGAGTATTTAGCTGAAACTTACGGGATTACGGTGTACCAAGAGCAGGTGATGTTGCTGTCGCAAAAATTAGCAGATTTTACGAAAGGTGAAGCTGATGTTTTGCGTAAGGCCATGGGTAAAAAGCAAAAGTATGTTTTAGATAAAATGAAACCTCAATTTATCGCACAAGCCTCGGCTAAAGGCCATGCAGAAGATAAACTAGAGAAAATTTGGAAAGATTGGGAAGCCTTTGCCGCCTATGCTTTTAACAAATCGCACTCCACCTGCTATGCTTGGATTGCCTACCAAACTGCTTATTGTAAAGCGCATTACCCTGCCGAATATATGGCTGCCGTACTGAGCAACAATATGAATGACATTAAACAGGTAACCTTTTTTATGGAGGAATGTAAGCGCATGGGACTTGAAGTGTTGGGACCTGATGTAAATGAATCGTACTACAAGTTTTCTGTAAATGATCGTGGAGCTGTTCGTTTTGGCATGGGTGCTGTAAAAGGCGTAGGTCATGGAGCGGTTGAAACTATTGTTGAAAACCGCAAAAAAGATGGTCCTTACAAATCCGTATTTGATGTTTCAAAGCGTATTGATTTACGCGCGGCTAATAAAAAAGCATTTGAGAATTTAGCAGTTGCCGGTGGTTTTGATTCCTTAGGAAATACCCACAGAGCTCAATTTTTTCATGACGAAGGCGATAACATTACCTTTTTAGAAAAAGCCATAAAGTATGGCGCAAAATTTCAAGAAAATGAAAATTCGAGCCAAGTGAGTCTTTTTGGTGATGCTAGTGACGTACAAATTCCAGAACCTATAGTGCCCCCTTGTGAGGAATGGGGAACTATGGAAAAATTACGTCGGGAAAAAGAAGTTGTAGGGGTGTATATCTCTGGTCATCCTTTAGATGATTTTAATTCAGAAATTAAAGCCTTTTGCAATGCAGGCTTATCACACTTAAACAATCTTGAAAGTATTTTAAATCGAGAAGTTTCATTTGCCGGCGTTATTACCGATGTTCAACATCGAATTTCTAAAAACGGAAAAGGATGGGCTGCTTTTACCATGGAAGATTATACGGACACATTTGAATTTCGAATTTTTGGAGAAGAATATTTAAAATTTCGTCACTTTTTAATGATCAACTCTTTTGCGTACGTAAAAATATTTGTGCGCGAAGGATGGGTAAATCGTGAAACAGGGAAAAAAGGAGAACCAAGAATGCAATTCAATAGTTTTATGCTCTTGCAAGAAGTTATGGAAACCTATGCAAAAAAATTAACCATTAAACTTAATATCGACAGCCTAGATGAAGCCCTAATCCATAATCTAAAGGATACTATTCGCTTGCATAAGGGAGATCATTCTTTGAATTTTGTGGTGTATGAAATGCAAGAAGAGATAAAGGTTGATCTGATAAGTCGCAAACAAAAAGTTCAGATCTCAAGTGAACTCTTACAAAGCTTGGAAGAACAAGAAGTGCTCTACAAATTAAATTAGAGCGGCTTGTTCAATTCTATTCAGTACTGACCCTAGACCTCTAGCAATCCCCTCTGCTACCCTGTTATACTCGAACAAAGAAAGCTAAGGCTATGAATACACAATGTATACTACTATTTTCTAAAGCGTCTATTGTTGTCCGTTGGGCATAAAAAAAGACGCTTTTTTTAGGTATAAACCCCAAAACTAGACTTTTAAAAAACAATTCAACTGCTTTAAAATCAAAGGTATACCTTGCTAAAAAAATTCTATTCGGTAAACTCCAAAAAATTTTGATAGTATTACTATTATTAGTTAAAAGTATCACAATCTTTTATGCGTGTTGTGTTAATAGCCTTAAATTTGTTGAACTTTAAATTCAATACCCTGTTTTCTTTTAAAAGAAAAGTGTCGTTAGAACATAAGTTTAACCCTTAAAAATATTATACCGATGAAAAAACAACAACTATTTTTAGCAGCCCTACTACTAGGCCTCGTAACGATGTCATGTAAAGAATCAGCCCCTGAAAAACCTGCCAACGGTACCGAACACAGTTCAGATTTAGAACAACATAATATACGAAGTATCATGACAGCTGAGGAGCAAGCCAGTATGTCTCCCGATGAAATTATAGGAAGATTAAAAAAAGGCAATGAAAACTTTGTAGCTAATAATTTAACCACCAGAGATCACTCAGAGCAACGCAGACTTGCCACGATTGGCCAATACCCTAAAGCATTAGTACTATCCTGTGTAGACAGCAGAGTGCCTGTTGAAGACGTTTTTGACTTAGGTATTGGTGATATTTTTGTAGCTCGCGTAGCCGGAAATATTGAAAATGAGGACATCGTAGGTTCCATGGAATTTGCAACAGCGGTGGCCGGATCTAAAGTGATTATAGTGATGGGCCATACCTCTTGCGGTGCCGTTTATAATGCCGTTGATGGCACTGACGCAGGAGCTATGGGCATGGCATCATTGCAAAAACTTTTAGATGAAATTAAACCTGTAGTGGTAGCCGAAAATGGCGTTGAAATCAGTTCAAAAAACAAGCCTTATGTAAATAAGGTGATTACCGAAAACGTCTATAAAACAGTTGCTGACATTAGGCTTACATCGCCTACAATGAAAGCCATGGAAGATAGTGGTCAAATAAAAATTATTGGAGCCGTTTATCACATGGAAACTGGTAAGGTTGAATTTTTATAAGTTTTAGCTCTTGGTTGATTTTAATGAAGAGATACGCGTTTTTTTAATTTAAACCTCCATAGAGGCTCTAATTCCCAAGAAGGCCATTACATTTAGCGATCACTGCGTATCAACCTCAATAGAAACCTATGAACATAAGTTTAGCTGATACTACAATAGTCAAAACGAATGTAATCATAGTAAGGAAAAAGTAAAATATTTGACTAAATTTGCATAATCAATAAAAGTAAACAAAATGGCATTAGAAATAACAGACGCAACTTTTGACGAAGTTGTCTTAAAAAGTGATAAACCAGTAGTTGTTGATTTTTGGGCAGCTTGGTGTGGACCTTGCAGAATGGTAGGACCAATTATCGATGAGGTGAGCGATGAATATCAAGGCAAAGCCGTTGTTGGTAAAGTAGATGTTGATGCGAATCAAGAATTCGCTGCGAAATATGGTGTTCGTAATATTCCTACCGTATTGGTATTTAAAAATGGAGAGATTGTAAGCCGACAAGTCGGTGTTTCTCCAAAAAAGGTGTATACCGATGCTATAGATGCTGCGATGTAAACCTTACAATATTTTAATTCTAAAAAAGGTTTGGCGCAAGTCAGACCTTTTTTTGGTTTTTAGACTATTTTTTATTAATTGTCGAGGTATTCAGCTAAGAAAAGAAAGATATAATTGAAAAAAAAAGAAAATATGATCACTTGGAAAGATGTAATTAGTTTTTCAGTAAACGGTAGTCCTAAACCTGATAAAAGAGTAGAAAAAACAGAAACAGAGTGGAAAAATAGGTTAACACCTGAGCAGTTTAAAATTACTAGAAAAAAAGGTACAGAAGCACCACATTCGGGAGCCCTTTGTAGTGCTCATGAGGCCGGGAAATACAATTGTGTTTGCTGTGATACTCCCTTATTTGATTCTGGGATAAAATTCGAATCTGGCACAGGCTGGCCAAGTTTTACCCAACCTATTAAAGAAAATGCGATAAAATATCATAAAGACAGCTCATTCGGGATGATTCGGGTCGAAGTGCTATGCAATACCTGTGATGCGCATCTAGGACATATTTTCCCGGACGGACCAGAACCTAGTGGCTTACGCTATTGCATAAATTCTGAATCCATGACTTTACAAACCAACGAATAACTACCTTGTTTTGATTCAAAGCTATTTTAGTTTATAGCCTTTAAAACTACAGTGTACGCATAAAAAAATGAAACAGTATAGTAAAGCATATTTGGGTGGTGGCTGTTTTTGGTGTCTTGAGGCTATTTTTAGGAAATTAAAAGGAGTCGATAAGGTGGTTTCTGGATTTTCAGGAGGTAATGTTCCCGGTACACCAAGCTACAAAGAAGTAAGCTCTGGAAAAACAGGTCACCAAGAAATTATAGCGATCACTTTCGATCCTGAAATAATCAGTTTTGAATCCTTGTTATTCGTTTTCTTTAGCAGTCACGACCCCAGTGTTTCTCAAGTGCAAGGGTTTGAATATGGGAGCCAATATTCTTCCGTACTATTTTACGTGGATGAATCGCAACAAGTAAGCGCTAAGGCCATTATTACTGACCTATCCTCTAGTCTCAGCACACCAATTTTAACAGTAGTACGCAGATTTGAAAGGTTTTTTCCGGCAGAAGATTATCATCAAAATTATTATGCAGAAAATAAAAACCACGCTTATTGCAAAACAATCATTGAACCTAAATTAAAAAAAATACAAGAATTATATACAGACCAATTTAAATAGCGGTTTAAAAAAATTATATTTAAAACTTAATAACATAGTATCAAAAAATGGAAAATTATAAAAAAGCATACATAGCAGGCGGATGTTTCTGGGGAATGGAAGATTTATTTCGAGTACGACCTGGAATTATGGATACAGAGGTGGGTTACATTGGTGGCGAAAATGAACATCCGACCTATCCTAATCATCCAGGCCATGCCGAAGGTATAGAACTTACCTACAACCCGGAAGAAACAAATTTTAGAGAAATTTTAGATTACTTCTATCGCATTCACAATCCAACAACCGTTGATCAACAGGGTAATGACTTAGGGTCTAGCTACAGGTCAGCGATATTTTTTCAAAATGAAGAGGAGAAATCAATAGCTAAAGAAATTATTACTATTGTTGAAAATACAAACCGTTGGGGAGGCAAAATAGTCACTACTTTAGAACCTTGGACCAAGTTTTGGCCTGCTGAGCCAGAACACCAAGACTATTTAGTAAAAAAACCAAATGGCTATACCTGTCATTTTGAAAGATTTGGCACCTTTCTGTAGCCTGTAAACTAGCGCTAAGCACAAAACAAAGAATAGTCTCGCAAAATTCAAGAGATTAAAATATATTCATTGACTGAAATTCAAGAAATAGGGTTTGGAGGCGGGTGCCATTGGTGTACAGAGGCTGTCTTTCAAAATTTGAAAGGTGTTGGCCATGTACAACAAGGTTGGATTGCTTCAACCGGAACAAACGAGGCATTTTCCGAAGCGGTTTTGGTGAATTTTAATACGCAACAAATAAACCTTCAAACCCTAATTGAAATTCATTTACACACGCATAAAAGCACATCAAATCACAGCATGCGAAAAAAATATAGGTCTGCTGTGTACACTTTTACGGAAGCTCAGAAAAAAATGGTTGAAGGCCTAATAAAAAAACTTCAAACTGATTTTGATCAACCCATCATTACCCAAGTACTGTCTTTTGAAGCATTCAAATCATCCGAAGAAGGCGTGAAAAATTACTATATTAAAAATCCAAAAAAACCTTTTTGTACCACTTTTATTGTGCCTAAGTTAAAGATAGTACTCAACAAGTTCTCCCAGTACTCTAAAGGTTTAAAAGATGAATCATTTATAACCAAGCCCTTAGTTGATAAAAAGAGTAAAATGTAGTAAGTTTATAACTGATTTCTAAATTCTTAAATTCGCTAAGCTTATGAAAAAACAACTTTTAATTTCAGTACTTACCATAGTCCTTGTAAGTTGCAAGTCTGAACCAAAAGAAGAAGCAATTGCCATACAAGTTCAAGAAACTACGATTGGGAATCATATTGCAGCATTGGCCTCTGATGACTTTTTAGGAAGAATGCCGTTTAGCGAAGGTGAAACCAAAACCGTAAACTATTTAAAAGAAGAGTTTGCAAAACTCGGGGTACAACCGGGCAACGGAACTAGTTATTTTCAAGATGTTCCTCTAGTAGAAATTACAGGAACACCCTCAGAAAAAATGACGATTTCCGGTGGTAAAACACCGATCGTCCTAAATTACTTAGATGACTTTGTTGCACTTACTCAAAAAATAGTCCCAGATGTTGCATTAAATGATTCAGAATTAGTTTTTGCGGGCTATGGTATTGTAGCCCCCGAATATGGCTGGAATGATTATGAAGGGATCGATTGGAAAGGTAAAACAGCGGTGGTTTTAATTAATGATCCTGGATTTAGATCGGGAGATAATCAACTGTTTAAAGGCGATGCGATGACGTATTACGGTCGTTGGACCTATAAGTATGAAGAGGCTGCACGACAGGGTGCTGCTGGTATCCTAATTATTCATGAAACGGAACCTGCTTCCTACGGTTGGAATGTGGTACAAAGCAGTTGGAGTGGTGCAAAAATGAACTTAGAAAGCAGTGCCCCACAAACCGATGTACAAGGCTGGATCAGTATGGAAAGTGCCCAACAGTTATTTGAGAATTCATCTCTTGAGGATAAAAACTACAATAATCTTGCCAAGCAAAAGAACTTTAAACCTATTGCTTTAGGACTAAAAGCATCGGTACAAATTACCAATACCATTAAAAAAGATGTCTCGAAAAATGTGGTAGCGCTCATTCCGGGTACCGATCAAAAAGATGAGTACATTATTTATTCTGCACATTGGGATCACTTAGGGGTGGGTAGACCTGTAAATAACGATTCTATTTACAATGGAGCCGTAGATAATGCCTCTGGAACAGCCTGCTTATTAGCCATTGCCGAGGCTTATAAAAAAATGCCACCCACCAAACGTTCTATCGTTTTTATTGCCGTAACAGCAGAAGAACAAGGCTTGCTCGGTTCCGCATTTTATGCCGAAAACCCAATTTACGATCCTAAAAAATCGGTGGCTAACATCAATATGGATGCGCTTGCAAGCCCGGGTCCTATGAAAGATTTAACCATAACAGGTTTTGGACATTCAGAAATGGACGAGTACGCTAAAACAGCCGCTGAACAACAAGGGCGCTATATTATTCCTGACCCTGACGCAGAAAAAGGATATTTCTTTAGATCAGATCATTTTAATTTTGCTAAAATCGGTATTCCCGCTTTATATGCCAGCGGAAGCCATGAAGACTTTCAATACGGTGTCGACTATGTAAAAAAAATGAAGGAAGAGTATCAAAAAAATAAATACCACCAGCCTGCAGATGAATACATTCCCGGAGGAACAGCCTTAAGTGGTATACAGTTTGATGCGCAGCTCCTATTTCAAGTGGGCCTGCAGTTGGCCAATGAAACTAAATTCCCAAAATGGTACGACACAAGTGAGTTTAAAGCCGCTAGAGATCAGTAAATGGCTATTGGCAAGACTCACGATGGGGTATATCTCCTTATAAAATATACCTCCTCATCAATAAACTTCAGATGAACAATCCACTTATCGTTGACACCACCTTTAAGAATAAAAAGTATTCAGAAAATAGGTTGCCTAAGGCCGAATATGAACACTGCATTTTTGATACCTGTATTTTCTCAAAAGCAGAGCTCACTAACAGCACCTTTTCGTCTTGTGAGTTTATAGATTGTGACCTGAGTAATGCCAACTTAAAAGAAACCAGTTTAAAAGATTGTGTTTTTAAAAATTGTAAACTTCTTGGTATAAATTTTGGCCTGTGCGATACATTTTTACTGTCGTTTAGCTTTGATAATTGCATCATGGATTACGCCTCTTTTGAGCACTTAAAGCTAAAAAAAACGCTTTTCACATCCTGTAAAATGCAGCAAGTAGATTTTACCAATAGTGATCTTACAGAAGCTATTTTTGAGCAATGCGATTTAGTGAACGCCATTTTTAGTAATACTAACTTAGAAAAAACTGATTTTAGAACAGCCTATCACTTTTCGATTCATCCAGAGGAAAATAGATTGAAAAAAGCAAAGTTTTCAAAGGATAATTTAGAAGGCTTACTTCGCTGTTATAAAATTGATGTTCGTTAAACGATTGGGTAAATAATTGTATCTTAGGTTTGTATTTAAATAGTACTTTCATGAAAGCTTTGCTACTTGCCCTACTTTTTTCAACAACATGCTTTTCACAGAACACCCTGACCAGGCAGGAAAATACCCCATTTCCCAAAGCAACGCTGGCAGATGCTAGTTTTATAGAAGGCCATTGGAAAGGTGAAGCCTTCGGAGGAACAACCGAAGAAATATGGACATCGGCTATGGGCAATTCGATGCTCTTTAGCTTTAGACTCGTGGTGGATGGTACAGTAAGTTTTTATGAAATAGGCCATATTCTAGAGAAAGACCACTCCCTTATATTGCAACTAAAACATTTTGGAGCCGACCTTAAGGGATGGGAAGAAAAAGACGAAACTCAAGACTTTAAGCTGATAAAAAAAGAAAAAAATAAATTGTATTTTGATGGTTTAACCTATGAAAAAGTAAGTGCTACCGAAATGAATGCGCATGTGGTTATGGTGAATACTGACGGTTCAAGATCAGAAATAACATTCAACTTTAAAAAACAATAATCTTGGAAAAAAAGTGTCCTGAATGTGGTGAAAAAATAATCGGCAGAGAAGATAAAAAATTCTGCTCGGATTATTGCAGAAATGCGCACCACAACAAAATTAACAAAGACACTAAAAATCTCATCAGAAATATCAATAATAGGCTTCGAAAAAACCATAGAATTTTAGAAAGTTTTCCTTTAAAAGATGGAAAAACTACGACCACTAAAATTAAGCTTTCTGACAAAGGCTTTGATTTCGATAATTTTACAAGTATTTATACCACAAAGAAGGGAACCATCTACTATTTTGTATATGATTTAGGTTATTTACCCCTAGATAATGATTTATATATGATTGTGAAACGAGAATAGCCTTCTAAACCAAGAAGGTGAAATTTTAGGCATAAAAATGGAACATTTTTTATCTATGCTTATGCTGCCTACCAATTCTGGCCACTGAGTTTCAACGCGGCAACTACAATATCTTTTCGGCTAATTTGACCTACTAAAAGACCGTCTTTTAGCACCGGTAATCTTCGTCTATTATTTCTGTGAAAAACACCAGCAGCATCAAAAATACTAATATCTGGAGCAATCGTCTCCACATTTTTTGTCATATAGGTCTCAACACTTTTTTCTAAAATTGGTTGATTAAAGTAGCGACTTTCTGATATGGTCTTCATACAATCTGCCTCGGAGATAATACCTACCAAGAAACCATTACTATCTAGAACAGGTCCACCGGAAATATTATGCTTTGTAAAAAGTTCCATTACTTTTAAGATACACTGATCTGGCGTAAAGGTGATCAATTTTTTAGTCATGTAATCTTGCACCAAAATGGGAGCTTCGAATTCCTTCTTCACCACTTTTCGTGCGCCTTGAAAACTTTTGATTCCCATATCTTATTTATTTTTAGGTTAACTTGAAAGTTACTAAAAAAATTTAAATAATAAGCATTTATTTTACATAATTAATACTAATAGTTTTACATATTAAGATATATATTTAAAATTACCTAACAAAATGCCCTATTTACTTAAGATTAGATATCCCATTAAAATGTTATACTTTTATACCATCACACGAATTCCCTTTTAAAAAAATTAGCCAATTACATCAATAATGAAAAACACCAACGCCCTTTTCACCTTACTATTAATACTCTTGGCCACCTATCTAGGATTTAAATTATCGGTTCCCGAGTATGAAAAAGATGCTGCTAGTAGTACAACTTCCTTTTCAACCAACAATGCCTTAGTTCATGTGGAGAAAATGTCTATAAAACCACATGCCGTTGGCTTTCCTGGGCATACTGAAGTTAGGCAGTATATAATTGATGAACTACAAAAAATGGGTTTAGAGCCGTCTGTACAAGAAGGCTACACCGCTGGGGATTGGGCCAATTTGAGTAAAGCAACCAATATTTTAGCGCGGATTAAAGGCTCAGAAAAAGGAAAGGCTTTACTGTTATTGTCGCATTACGACAGCAGTCCACATTCGTCCTTTGGCGCTAGCGATGCTGCTAGTGGTGTGGCCACAATTTTAGAAGGTATTCGTGCTTTTTTAGCGGCAGAAAAGACTCCAAAAAACGATATTATTATTTTGATTACTGATGCCGAAGAATTAGGTTTAAATGGCGCTAGTTTATTTGTCAAAAAGCATCCTTGGGCTAAAGAAGTTGGTCTTGTTTTAAATTTTGAAGCACGTGGTAGTGGTGGTCCTTCGTATATGTTGATTGAAACGAACCGAGGAAATGGTAATTTAATTAAAGAATTTACAAAAGCTAATCCTAATTACCCAGTAGCAAATTCTTTGGTCTACAGCATTTACAAAATGTTACCTAATGATACCGATTTAACCGTTTTTAGAGAAGAAGCCGATATTGAGGGTTTTAATTTTGCATTTATAGATGATCATTTCGATTATCATACGGCGCAAGACACGTACGAGCGATTAGACAAAAAAACACTGGCACACCAGGGCAGTTATTTAATGCCTTTACTCACTTATTTTAGCGATGCCGATTTAACAACACTAAAAAGCTTAAACGAGTATAACTATTTTACTGTACCTTTTTTTAAAATAGTTTCCTATCCGTTTGAATGGATTTGGATTTTATTTGGACTTGCGGTAGGGCTATTTTTAGTTTTATTAATTTTTGGTTTCAGAAAAAAATCGCTTGTTTTAAAAGAAGTTCTTAAAGGCTTTTTGCCTATGTTCATTGTGCTTATAGTAAATGGATTTGTTGGGTATTTTAGCTGGTCGGCCCTAAAAGGCTTATATCCGCACTATAGCGATATGCTTCATGGCTTTCCCTATAACGGCTACACCTATATCAGCGCTTTTGTATTATTTTCAATAGCTGTATGCTTTTATACGTATAAAAAATTCAGCGCTATTAACACCAAAAACGCAGTCGTTGCACCACTTATCTTATGGCTTGTTATCTGTGGATGCTTAACGGCTTATTTACCCGGTGCCAATTTCTTTGTCATTCCGGTTTTTGCCTTTTTAGCCTCATTTTTTGTGCTGATACAACAAGAAAAACCAAATGGCTTAGTCTTTGTGTTTTTAGCATTACCTGCGCTATGGATTTTTACCCCTTTTGTCAAAATGTTTCCCGTGGGCTTAGGTTTAAAAATGATGGTGGCCTCTACCCTACTCAGCACACTTATTTTTCTTTTACTCCTCCCAATTATTGGATTTTACAAACGAAAAGGATTTCTTGCCTTACTTTCAGGTTTTTTGTTTGTAATCGCCATGCTTGTCGCCCATTTCAATAGCGGTTTTTCAAACGGCACGGCTAAACCAACAAGTTTATTGTATGTGTATAATGCCGATCACCAAACGGCTCAATGGGCCACCTATGAACATGTGGTTTCGGATTGGACGGCTCAGTATATAGGCCAAAATAAAACAGCACCAGAAGCACTGAATCAAATGGTTATAAGTAGCAAATACGGTTCTGGATTTACCTATGTAGCTCAAGCAGCATTAAAAAATATTCTTGAACCAAAAATTGAAACGATCAGAGATACGATTATCGCTAGTGAACGACATATACAAATTTGTATTACACCGCAACGGAATGTAAATCGCTTAGAAATTTTTACAAATGATGTTAGTCTAACGAAAGCTGCGGTAAATGGAATTCCGCTATCTGATTATTTCTTAAAAAATAGAGCAAAAGGAAAATTAGTTACCCATTACATCAGCAATAACAATGATACAGAATTGGAATTAATACTTCCTGTGAACGAAAAATTACAATTAACTTTATACGAAGCAGCTAATGACTTATTGAGTAACAACCAGTTTACCATACCAGCTCGACCAAAAAATAATATCCCGATGCCCTTTATTTTAAACGATGCAACTTTACTCATTAAAACCGTAAATTTCGAATAGTATGATTGGTATTATAGGTTGCGGTTGGTTGGGATTTCCCTTAGCAAAATCGTTTATAGAAAAAGGAATTTTAGTAAAAGGAACCACTACTTCCCCTGATAAATTAAAAATTTTAAAAGAAGAAAAAATAATCCCCTATTGGATTTTACTTTCCGAACAACAAATTCAAGGTGAAATTACCGATTTTTTAAAAGATGTAAGGACTTTAATTATTAACGTACCCCCAAAACTCAGAAGTAAAAAATCAGAAAATTATGTGGCAAAAATGAAAATGCTACATCAGCAGATTCAAAAAAGCTCCATAAAGAATATCGTTTTTATTAGTAGCACCTCTGTTTATGGTGCTATTGATGGCATCGTCACAGAAGAAACAAGGCCAACCCCGAATAGCGAATCTGGAAGGCAACTTCTTGAGGCTGAAGGTATTTTTAAAGACGACGCTAAGCTACAAACAAGCATTATACGTTTTGGTGGTTTAATAAGCGAGGATCGCCACCCCGTAACGATGCTTTCCCAACGAGAACATGTAAAAAATGGGCATCATCCCGTAAATCTCATTCATAGAAATGATTGTATAAGAATTATCAGCTTGGTCGTTGAACAAGCTTTTTGGCATCAAATAATCAACGGAGTTTATCCTGATCATCCTACTAAAAAAGTATATTATACCAACGAGGCCATAAAGAGAAATTTAAAAATACCTGAATATGATACCGAATCCTCGGAAAAAGGCAAAATTATCCACAGTAAATTTCTAGAAACTGTTAAAAGTTTTAATTTTCTTACCTCTATTACCAATTAACTCACAACAATAATAGCTGTTTTCACAACAAAAGAAGGGCTAAAGTGTTAACTGCCTGTGCATTTGGTCGATATAATTATACCTTTGACATATAATTTTAAATCGATTATTATGGAAAATTCAAGTTTAAAAGAAAAGGTTATTTCTGAGATAGAAAACCTCATTTCGCAAAGCGCTCCAAATCGAGAAAACTCTCAGAAGTTTAAAAACCTACACGTAGCGATTTTAAAAAAACACTACAATGCTTCTGACGTATCTATTGATTACCACCGAAATCGGGTAGCCATGGATATTATTATGGATGATAGCGTGTACGACCCTAAAAAGGTGAATACCTACATGCCAATTTTCCGTGCTAATTTATTGTTCAAAAATCTAAATGACTTTTTAAAGTCGTGCTTAGATCAAGATCATAAGAGCTTAGCATTCTATGCCAGTTTATTGCGTTCATTTTCAAACAAAGAGTTGAACCTAATGGCTGTTTAAAAAAACCGACTAGTTTTAAACCAAAAATAGAAAAAGATGCTCCAGAGCATCTTTTTTCTTTTAATGCTTTCCTTAACAGCATACTACAAATAATTTTTATAGTTTAGCACCATCAAAAAAACGAATTTAAAATAATGAAAAAATTAGTAGTTGCCATAGTACTTTGTATGGGGTTAAGCCTAACCGCACAAACAAAATCTGAATTACAAAAACATTACGAAGCGTTTTACCAACAAATGCGTATGCAAGGAGATGTAAGCGGCGTAATTAATGCCTTGACCCATTTGAATGTCATTGCGCCATCTGCGCAGCGAAAGGATACTTTGGCTTTTATTTATGCGAATGATGATCAGCACATGCAAGCCTTAAATACCATTGGTATTGAAAAAATTGAAACTGACTCAGATTTAGCGGTGCAGGTGAAGGCTATTTCATTAAAAGCATTAAACCAACCTAAAAGAGCCATAGAGCAATTTGAGGTGTTGCAGCAAAGAAATCCGAACCCTTATGTTGCTTATGAGTTGGCTGATCTAAAAATTCAGACTGGAAATCCCAACGGCGCTGCAACCGATATTGAATACGGTATTTTAAATGCTACCGAAGCTATGAAGCATGCTTTTTATGAGCGTCAGCAACCTTACGAAGCTTCTTTAAAAGCAGCCTTTTTGCACTTAAAAGGTCTTGTGGCTTTTAATCTTGATAAAGATAATATAGACGGCGCAATAGCCCTTTTCGATGAAGCTTTACAAATAGATCCAAATTTTAATTTAGCAAGTTTAAGTAAGCAAGCTTTAGAGGCAAGAAAAAACCCACCAACTCCGGAGCCCGAGCAAGCAAAAGAGACGGCTACACCTGGAAAAAAGAAGAAGCAGTAATTTAATTCTTTATAATAAAAAAAGTAGTGTGTTTTATTTTCATAAAACACACTACTTTTTTTATATCTGGCTTCTTATATTATTCGTGTTTGGCTTTTAAACGTTTCTTTAAAATACCATCAGCTTCTTTTTTAAGTAAAACAAGCTCATCGACCTTGTCATTAGGCACAGCAATAGAAAGTACATAGTGTGCAATTTTCCATTGGCCATTGCTCTTTTTGAGGACACCTGAACCACGACAAATTTCCATTTGAGTATCTAATAATTCATCGAACCAGGCAAAATCTTTGGCTTCATTAAGGTAAACATGACGTTCTAATGTAGAAAAACTCCAAGCTTTACCTGCCTCAAAATAAGGCTTAGAAAATTCGCGAAAGGCCGTATTCTGCCAGTTTTCGGTAGCATCAGTCCCTATGAAAACGCCGTCACTAGTCATGAGCTGAAAATAATCCTCAAAATTAGCGTTTGCTGCTGCTTTATGCCAATTATCAAGCGTTGTTTGGATCGCAACTTCTTCAGAATTTTCTTGACTACACAAGGTGGCACTTAGCCATAAAAAAATAAAAAATAGTTTATTCATCAAATAGTATTTCTGTATCAATTTTACTACTTAAAACAATAGAAAACTGATTATTAAATGCATTATAAGCCTTTATAGCTTCAATCACCGCTTCTCTGGGATTTATGTCGTAAACCATATTCGACTTTATTTTTAAGACATAGGTTTTAAAAATTTTCTGTCTACTTTTTATATCGGGTCTGTCAAATTCAAGGGGGTAGGTTGACGCTTCAAGTAATTTTTGTTTTTCTATTAAGTCATCTACCAACACGAGTACATCTTCTTTAGTTTCTGCAGCGTAAAAAGAAGATATGGCACCATTTAAGGCGTTATATTCTGTCCAATCCTTTAAAAGCTCCCTAGCAGCAGCACTAGGTTCTACTTTTTTGGGCAACTTTTTTAAGTCTACCAAATCCTTGGTAGGATCATTCTCTATCGCTTCTTTTTTTTGTTCTCCGCATGAGATAGCTCCGAGGAAGAGCAATGAAAAAAGGACCACTTGTTTTACCATAAAGCTAAAGTACAAATTTTAGTAGTTTATAAAAGTACTAAATATACTTCTACAATAAAAAGAGTTCATTTGACTTATATTTGCGTAAACCTTACGCATAGCGGAAAGAAATAGATAGCGTTTTAAAGAGTAATTGACTACAAGCAAATTTTCGCTTATAGATCATTTGTTCGCTGTATATTGAAAATAACGCAAAATATACTGCTAAAAAATAAAATTTATCCCGATTTTTGTGGCCAAACTTTAGACAATACATATTACATTTTTTTATGCGAAAATCTATTTTAATTATTGGTGCTTGCGGACAAATAGGCACAGAACTAACCTATACGCTACGCGAAAAATATGGTAATGACGCCGTTATTGCAAGTGATATTCGCGAAGGGAATGAAAGTTTAATGGCTTCTGGTCCTTTTGAACTTTTAGACGCTACCAACTATGCCGCTATTGAAGATGTAGTGATGCATTATGAAATAGAAGAGGTGTATTTGATGGCTGCAATGCTCAGTGCAACTGCCGAAAAATTCCCCATGCGCGCATGGAATTTGAATATGAATTCACTTTTCAACGTGCTCAATTTAGCAAAAGATAAAAAGATTTCAAAAGTGTTTTGGCCATCGAGTATTGCTGTTTTTGGCCCGAACACACCTAAAGAAAACACAGCACAAAATACCATTATGGAGCCCAGTACGGTTTATGGTATCAGTAAACAATCAGGAGAACGTTGGTGTGAATATTACTTTCAAAAATATGGTGTTGATGTTCGCAGTGTTAGATACCCAGGACTCATCAGCTGGAAAACATTACCGGGTGGAGGCACTACCGATTATGCCGTAGAAATTTACCATAAGGCTTTATCAGACAAAGAATATAACTGCTTTTTAAAAAAAGATACAAAGCTTCCTATGATGTTTATGGATGATGCTATTAGAGCTACAATGGCTATCATGGATGCGGATGCCCAAAAAATAAAAATACGCTCTTCCTATAATTTAGCCGCCATGAGCTTTACTCCTATTGAAATATTGGAAAGTATTCAGCAGCATATTCCTGATTTTAAAATTACGTTCGAGCCTGACTTTAGACAACAAATTGCAGATTCTTGGCCCAGCAGTATCGATGATTCTAAAGCCACCGAAGATTGGGAGTGGAAATCAGCGTTTGATTTGGATAAAACAACAAAAGAAATGCTAGAAAATCTTGCCACCTAAGTAGGGTATGTAATTCTACCAATGGCTATCGGTCTTTTCAGGCCATTTCTGTATCGCTTATTGTCTTATTTTTAAACACTTTAAGTCCCGTATCTCAACAAATTTGTTAGGATACGGGACTTAAAAATTACAGGTTATTTCAAGCTTAAAGTAACATGGTATTAAATTCTCATCTTTAATTTATTTTCAATAGCCATAATCATGCTATTGGCAATATCTTTTCCGGTGGCGTTTTCAATACCTTCTAAACCTGGGGAAGAGTTCACTTCTAATAATAAAGGTCCTTTATTAGATCGAATAATATCCACTCCGGCCACAGCCAGGTTTAATACTTTCGCTGCTTTAATAGCTAATTTTTTCTCTTCAAGAGTAATTTTTACTATGGATGCCTTTCCGCCTTGATGTATATTCGCTCTAAACTCACCTTTCTCCGCTTGGCGTTGCATTGAGGCAATAACTTTACCATTCACTACAAAACAACGAATATCTTGACCGTTTGCTTCTTTGATGAACTCTTGTACCAAAATATTGGTTTGCACACTTTTAAACGCGTTGATGACACTTTCTGCAGCCTTATTTGTTTCTGCTAAAACAACACCTTTACCCTGGGTACTTTCTAGTAACTTGATAATTAAAGGCGCACCATTGACCATCTTAATCAAGTCTTTGGTGTCCATCGGCGATTTAGCAAAGCCCGTGATGGGAATATGAATATCATTTTTTGAAAATAATTGTGATGCAAATAATTTATCGCGTGATTGCGTAATGGCTTCGGCAGAATTTAAACAATACACTCCAAGGTTATCAAACTGACGAATCAAAGCACAGGCATAAAAAGTAACCGCAGGCTTAATACGAGGTATAATAGCATCAAATTCATTTAAAATATTACCTCCACGATATCTAATTTCGGGAGAATTGGCGTCGAGTTTCATATAGGCGTGTTCTACATTTAAAAACACCATTTCATGACCTCGCATTTCACCAGCTTCCATAAGTCGTTTATTGCTGTATAAATCCGGATTACTGGCTAAAATAGCTATTTTTAAACCGGTTTTTTCTTTAAAATAGGTGGCATATTTTTTAGAAATTTCAGCATCCGTATAATCTTTAATCATACAGTTTTCTGCCGGATTTACCATGTACCTATTATTTAAAGCTTCACGACCAAGGAGCATGCGAAACTCCATAGTATCGCGATTGGCAAGTGTAAGTTCTACATCAAAAGTTTGGTCTCCAAGCGAAACAGGTACTCTAATAACATAGCGTTCCTCGGCAATACCAGAAGAACTTTTTATGGTTCTACGGTCAATCATCTTTGCTTCACAATGAATAGAAATACTTCTGTTATCCTGAATAGGACTCACCTCAAACTTCACCCACTCCTGTGCACCTTTTATAAAAACTTTTATATTCGTGGCTTGTATTGATGATGTTTTAGCTCCAGAATCTACCCTGGCTTTTATGGCGGGGATGCCTAAAGATTCAAAAACACACCACTCTTCACTACCTATAATTGTTAATTTATCCACTATAAAAAAATTTAGCTTTTATACGACTCTATATTGACACAAAAACCAACCTTGAAGTAGGTTGGTTGTCTTTATTGTTTAAACTATGGGTTTTTAGATTTATTCATCTTCATCTAATTCGCCCTCTTCCGGCATAGCATCTGGATCAACTACTGCATCTGGATCATCATCATCAAAATCTTCGTAATCGTCTTCGTCATAATTCGCCATCGTGGTCTCTAACTTAGCACTAATTTTAACCAAATACTTGGTGTCTTCTGTAGTTACCTCAACAGCTTCAATACGTTCTCCTTGAGCATTCTTGAAAGAAATGATGTTCAAATCATCATACCCATCAGGATACTTCTCTACTAAAAGCTTTAATACCTCGGGGGTAAGCTTTTTAAAATCAACGATAACTCTCTTTAAATTTTCCATTTTTTTTTAATAGTCTAATAAGTATGCAAAAATAAGTGGCGCCACTATTGTGGCATCACTTTCAATAATAAATTTTGGGGTATCGATATCTAATTTTCCCCAGGTTATTTTTTCATTTGGTACCGCTCCTGAGTACGATCCATAACTTGTTGTAGAATCACTAATTTGACAAAAATAGCTCCAAAAAGGGGTTTCTTGTCGTTCCATATCTTGATATAACATAGGCACTACACATATTGGAAAATCTCCTGCAATACCACCACCAATTTGGAAGAATCCTATTCCGTTTTTAGAATTATCAGTGTACCAATCGGCTAAAAAAGTCATATACTCAATACCCGATTTCATGGTTGTTGCTTTTAATTCACCTTTGAGCACATAGGATGCGAAAATATTACCCATGGTACTGTCTTCCCAACCTGGGCAAATAATAGGCAAGTTCTTTTCAGCCGCCGCGTACATCCAAGAATCTTTAAGATCAATTTCATAATATTCCTCAAGAACACCTGAAAGTAACATTTTATACATAAATTCATGCGGCAAATAACGCTCTCCAGCATCATCAGCATCTTTCCAGATTTTAAAAATATGCTTTTGTAACCTTCTAAAAGCTTCCTCTTCAGGAATACAAGTATCGGTAACTCTATTTAAGCCTTTCTCAAGTAAATCCCACTCATCTTGCGGGGTTAAATCGCGATAATTTGGCACGCGCTTGTAATGCGAGTGTGCCACTAAATTCATAATATCTTCTTCTAGGTTTGCACCGGTGCACGAAATAATCTGAACCTTATCTTGACGGATTATTTCAGCAAAAATTTTGCCTATTTCAGCGGTACTCATGGCACCTGCCAGAGAAACCAACATTTTGGCTCCATTTTTTAGCTGATCTTCGTAGGCTTTTGCGGCATCAACTAAGGCTGCTGAATTAAAGTGTAAATAATATTTTTCAATAAAATTGGAGATTGCTCCTTTAGTCTTCGTCATCTTCGAATTTTGAGTTGTTAGTAGTGCCTGATTTGTAGTCTATATCGTAGGTACTGTCATAGGCTTCATCCGCGGCTTCATCCATAAATTTATAGCTTAACATTTTATAATACAATTTTGCAGCTAAAAAATCGGAGGATTTATCGTTTTTGTTTGGGCAAAGTTCTACAATATCAAAACCAACCACATTCTTTTCTTCAAAAACTTTCTTTAAAAAATCAAGAGTCTCGTACCAAAATAAACCGCCTGGTTCAGGAGTTCCTGTGGCTGGTAAAATACTTGGATCGAAAGCATCTAAATCAAACGTAATAAAAACATTTCCAGTCATAAGATCGATTACTTTATCCATCCAATACTCATCATTAATCATGTCATGTGCAAAGAATGTTTTTTCTTCATCCATAAATGTTTTTTCAATGGCATCCATACTACGAATACCTATTTGAATAAGGTTTGTTGTTTGACTTGCTTCATGCACCGCACAGGCATGGTTGCATTTGGTACCCTCATAAGATTCACGCAAATCAGCATGGGCGTCAATGTGTAAAACGGTTAGGTTGTCAAAACATTCATTAAAAGCGCGAATGCTTCCTATTGAAATAGAATGTTCACCCCCAAAAAGAGTGACAAACTTATTTCTTTTAATAAAGTCTTTTGTCACGTCATGCACTGCTTTGACCATAGCTTCTGGAGAACTATTTTCGGTCACTGCATCGGCTAAAAATACTCCTTGTTCGTATACTTCAGTATCGGTTTCAATGTCATAGAGTTCCATGTTTTCTGAAGCTTTTAAAAATGCATCAGGGCCTTTGTCAGCGCCTTTTCCCCAAGTACTTGTTCCGTCATAAGGTACTGGAATTAAAACCACTTTCGCAGTTTCCAATTGCGCAAATTTGTCTGGTATTCCCGCGTAATTGCTAGTTGTCGTCATAACCTAAGATTTTTAGCAGATCTACTGCTTTTTGTTGTTCGTTAAATAGTTTAGTTGTTATAGTACCTTGTTCGTCTTTATCAATTAAAATATGCTTTGGATGCGGAATTAAACAATGCTGCAAGCCACCGTACCCGCCAATACTTTCTTGGTAAGCTCCGGTATTGAAAAAACCTATGTACAAAGGTTTATCCCTTTTATATTTAGGCAAATAAATAGCATTCATGTTTTGTTCGCTATTGTAATAATCGTCACTATCGCAGGTTAAACCACCCAAAAGTACACGTTCATATTCGTCCTCCCATCGGTTAATAGGTAACATAATAAAACGCTTATTTATTGCCCAAGTGTCTGGTAGAGTCGTGATAAAAGAAGAATCAATCATATTCCATTTTTCACGATCGTTCTGTTGTTTTTGGTATAAAATTTCATAAATGGCACCACCACTTTCACCAACGGTAAAGCTGCCAAATTCTGTAAAAATATGAGGCACAGGAACTTCTGCCTCTTGGCATGCAATATTTATTTGATTGATAATTTCATCAATCATATATTGGTAATCATATTCAAACGCCAATGAATTTTTAATAGGGAAACCACCTCCAATATTAAGACTATCTAAAGACGGACACATTTTTTTAAGTCGGATATATACCTTTAAACATTTCACCAACTCGTTCCAATAATACGCATTATCTCGAATACCAGTATTGATAAAAAAGTGGAGCATTTTAAGCTCAACCTTATCATTATCTTTTATTTGATTCTCGTAAAAAGGAACAATGTTTTTATACCCAATACCTAATCTTGAGGTATAAAATTCAAATTTAGGCTCTTCTTCTGAGGCTATTCTGATACCTACTTTGAAGGTGTCATTGATCACGTCTGATAGTAATTCTATCTCTTCGTAATTATCAATAATGGGGATACAATTACGATGCCCTTCATTGATTAAACGGCCAATGTTATCAATATATTCATCGCGTTTAAAACCGTTACAAATAACATAAGTATCGTCTTTAATTTTACCCTTTTTCTTAAGTATTTGCACAATATTAATATCATAAGCCGAAGACGTCTCGATATGTACATGATTGTTTAACACTTCATTCAATACGGGTTGAAAATGGGAGCTCTTGGTGCAATAACAATAATGATACTTGCCTTTGTAATTATTTTTTTCAATGGCATTTTTAAACCAGCCTTTAGCCCGATTAATGTTCTCTGATATTTTCGGCAGATAGGTGAATTTTAATGGGCTCCCGTATTTTTCAACCAGCTCCATGAGTGGAATCTCGTGAAAATTAAGGTTTTCTCCCGTTAAGGTAAATTCTTCTTGAGGAAAATAATACGTTTGATCTATTAAATTAATGTACTTTGTATTCATTTAAAATTTCTTGAATTGCGATAAAACTACTAAACTGTTTTTAAAAACCTTGCTGTTTTTAAGAAAAATTATATCACAATTTCTAGATTAGTATCTGTAGCTTGGTTGTAGGTACAAAAAAGTAGCCGTGTTGACTTCTCACGATGGTAGGTATAAAGAAAGAACTATGTAAGTTTTGGTTTCTTTTTTTTAAAAGTAACATTGGTTTTTTCTTTCCCTTTTCCAATGCACCAAACATAAAAATAAAACTCATTAATTTTAACTAAAGGTTTTAAAATCAGAACTCCTTTTTCAACTGATTTGAAACAACAAATGAAAACAAAAAAAATGAAAAAACAAGGGTTTTAAAAATTTTTACCCCTAAAAAAATTATTGGTTTTTACCCTCGAAAATTTTCCTGTGAAAAAATTATAACATATTAATTATCAGCCATTTCAAAAACAATACCTCCTGTGGTTTTCTACCGTTAAATTAAAAAGTAGTAATTCCTTTTACATTCGATGGAAAAACGCAGAGAAATTCTCTTGTATTTAGGGGTATTAAACACCTTTTTTTATAGGACTTTAGCTACTTTTCATTCGCCTACAGAAAAAAACCAATCATCGGGTTTGTCTCTTTAATGACAAGGGCCAAAGCTACATTTGTATTTGTTCTTCGAAAACACCAAAAAAATGATTAGAATTTTATGTACTCTGTCTTTTTTAAAAGAAAGAATTAAATGTTTACTTCTAAGCGTATTCATTACCATTCTATTCTTTAGCCTTATTCTTTTTATTAGCCTTTTGATTAGCACTGCTGTTTGATGTAAAGGGACTATTATACAGGGTATAGCACTGTGCAAATCCAAGCTCTTCTCAAAGAGTTTCTTTTTCAATTCAAAAACTAAAAAAATAGTTAAATAACTAATTTTGTAGTTAGTTAACTATTTTTTTAGTTATATTTGCTTTCATTCAAAAAAACGGATGTATGATCCTATGAAAAAATTAACCAATAGAGAAGAAGAAGTAATGATGATTCTTTGGGATTTAAAACAAGCCTTTGTAAAAGATGTTTTAGCAGAATTTCAAATAGAAAAGCCACATTACAACACCCTATCTACGATGATAAGAAATTTAGAGGAAAAGGGCTACGTGGCACATCAAGCTTTTGGTAATACGCACCAATACTACCCTATTGTTACGAAAGAAGTGTATAGAAAACGCTTCATGAACCAGGCCATAGAAGATTACTTTAGTAATTCTTACAAGAATTTAGTCTCATTTTTTGCCACTGAAGAAAAAATTAGTGTAGCCGATTTAAAAGAAATTATTCAAAACATTGAAAACAAAAAATAATGGAAGATTTCTTTCTATATCTCGCTAAAAGTAGTGCTCTATTGGCTATTTTCTTCTTCGTTTTTAAACTCCTATTAAGTAAGGAAACTTTTTTTGAAGCACATAGATTATTTTTGGTAGGTGGTATTTTTACGGCGCTACTTCTCCCTTTTGTTAGCCTTAAAAAAATAGTGTGGATTGAAGCACCACAGTTTCAATATATAGATTTTAATACCATAGCGTACACCGAGGTCAGTATTCCAGAAGAAACAAACTGGTGGCAAATTGCAGGAATTATCTATATCGTCGGTGTTGCCTTTTTTAGTATTCGGTTTTTCATTCAATTGTTTTCGCTTTACCGTTTATTTAAAAAGTGTGCAATTACAAAAAAGGGCGAATTTACTTTTGCCACAACTACGGATACTGTGAGTCCGTTTTCATTTTTCAACACCGTAGTTTACAACCCAACAATGCATACTGAAGAAGAATTAAAAGCTATAATAATTCACGAAAAAATACACGCTAAACAGCACCATTCACTAGATATTTTATTGGTGCATCTGCTCACTATTTTTCAATGGATGAATCCTTTTTCATGGATATATAAAAAAACTATGGCTCAAAATTTAGAATATATTGCCGATAAGTACAGCGCAGATATCCTATCAGACAAAAAAGCCTATCAGTATTTATTATTACATCAATCGGGGCAAGTAGCCCCAAAAACAGACCTCATCAATCCATTTTTTAATTCATTAATCAAAAAACGAATCGTCATGTTAAATCAACAAACCTCAAATCCAATTAAATTAGTCAAGTATAGTACTATTTTACCCTTATTAGCCCTATTTCTTTTTGCCTTTAATACAAAAACAATTGCGCAAGTTAAGGAACAAGAAAACAATGAAAATAAATGGAGTTACGAGATAAGCGTAACAAATTTTGAGGTATTGGTAGACAAAAATTCTACAGATGAAGAATTAGAACGTGAAAGTAAGGCGTTAAAAAAAGATGGTATCAGCCTTAAATTTTCAAAAATCAAAAGAAATAATTCAGGGGAAATTACCCAAATAAAATCTACCTACTCAACTAAAGCTGGAAAAAGCGGTACCTATAGTGTATCAGGCGATGATCCCATTATTCCATTTTCATTAGTGATGAATTTAGACAAATCTGGTGATTTAAATGGTATTGGATATAGACCTGCTGGAAAAGAAAATAGTTTTATATTATTTTCACCTGACGGGGAAACCACAAACATATCCACTAGTGACTCTATTTTAAAATTTAATAGCGCGAAATCTTTCGTTATTCGTTCGATTCAAAGTGAAGAATTTGATCTTAATGATTTACCATCAGACTCGCTATTAAATGCTATTGATATACAATCGATCAAAAAAATTAAAGTACCTAAAAACGAAGATGGTAAAACTGGGAAAATCAGTATCTCCGAAAAAAACTTTAAAGATCCTAACAAGGTAGCGCACATTGAACTGCCCGCAAGTTCAAAACGTTTTAATTATAACGAAATAATTCAGGAAGAAAAGCCTTTAATTGTTCTTGATGGCGAAGTCACTGAAAATTCAATCTTAAAAAGCCTAAACCCAGATACTATTGAAAGTCTTAGTGTTTTAAAAGATAAAAATGCCACCACTGTTTATGGTGAAAAAGGAAAGAATGGGGTTATTATCATTACCACCAAAAAAGAAAAGAAAGCAATAGATTTAATTCAGAATGCTTCAGACAAAGCCTTATATATTGTTGATGGAGAAATGATAACAGGTAATTTTGAATCTTATGGTTTAAACCCCAATGATATTGCAAGTGTTATGGTTTTAAAAGATAAAAGTGCAACAGAATTATACGGCGCTAAGGGTAAAAATGGGGTCATTCAAATTAAAACCAAAAAAGCAGAAAAAGATAGGGGTAAAATCCAAAATTCTTTGAGTAATGCTGTATTTGTTGTGAATAATAAAGTAAAAGAAAAGACTTTTGATATCAATAGTATAAATCCTGAGAATATTGAAAGTGTAACTGTTTTAAAAGACAAGGCTGCGATTAAAAAATATGGAGAACAAGCCAAAAATGGCGTCGTTGAAGTGATTACAAAAAAAGGTCCTTGGGTTGTTGGTGAATCCGTTGAAGTTATGCGTTTAAAGAATTCTAGCGATGTACATTCTAAAACACCTGACAACTTTTATGTAGAAGCCAAAAAAATCACCAAAGATGGTAAAACGTATATTTCAGGTAAGGTTTTTACCATTGATTCAGGACTTCCTGGCGTAAGCATTACCATTCAAAACTCCAATTCAGGAACACTCACAAATTTTGATGGCCAATTTACTATGGCTGCTGAAGATGGTCAAACACTATTATTTCAGTTTGTGGGGTTTCCAAATGCCAAGCTTAAAATTACGGAAGACAAAAACTATGCGATTAGCACGGTCAAAAATTAAAAAATCGCAAGAACTAAATTCTTTTCAAAACCTCTGCAGACCTAATTTTTTTTGTAGAGGTTTATTTTTTTCTGAAAATTACATCTTGACTTTCCATACTGTTTACTACCAGTTTAACATAATCATTCATTGATTGCTCCACATTCTTGGGATCTGTTATGTCTATACTCCCACGCCAAACTAAAAATCGATCTTTGCCTTCACAGATACAATACAAACTAGTTTCTGTGTGATAGACCTTAAAGGCATCAAAATAATCAGTGTCGTAATACACATTTTGGGATTGCATGTAATCATCCCTAAAAGTACCCTTATAACTCGCCCAATCAGCCATACTTTGCTTAAACGTTTGTTTATTTTCAGTACCCGTCACCTTTGTAATTAAAACGGCATCAAAATCTTTCTCAATTAGTTGCTGCTCAACAGCGTCTAGTTCATCCATGGTTTTTGCCGTAACCGTAAACTCCACATCAAACAAGTCAACGCTCCTCATGACTTCTATGTTTCGTTTTTCAAATTCATTTTTAAGCTTTGTTTCAAAAGCAACACGCGTTTCTTCATTAGGGGTGATGCCCACTAACAAAACCTTGTAGGCTGTAAAAACTACATGATCTGGGTTTTTATAAGTATCGATCATTTTTGTCGATGCGCAGCCTGAAAGAACCACCAAGAACAGTATAAGAATTAAATTTTTCATTTTTTTAGAATTTATGGTTTTCTGTTTTTTAGAATTCCTCCTGCGTAATTAAATATTTGGGACTTTAGTACTTTAAAAGTTTCAAAGCTATGCAAAACTTGCTTCTTTAGTACTTTATGTTGCTCATAAAAAGTTAAATCACAGCTATCTTCTTGACATTCGAGCATACCACCCAAATTATTTTCGTGTTTTTTAACCGCCTGTTTAAGAGCTGCCCATGCCACATTTGCTGATGCTAGATGTGCCTTATACTCTTGTAAACGTTCAAAAAGATTAGGTGAATTTGGTTCAAAAACATAGGAATCTAGGAGCTTCTTCATGAAAATTAATTCTTCCTCAAAAAAATTAAAGCTAGACATCCAATAGCTACAATCTTCATGTAATTCCGCTACTTTTTGATGCTGACTTAAAGGATTCGTTTCCATATAGCTCAATTTTATACTAAGTTAAAGTTACGAAGCATGTTGCTAAAATTATATGATGATTATCAGTTTTACAATACTGCCTTGCTTTAGTTCTTTTTCAACTTCGGAATCTAGATTTTTTTGCATCTCAATCCAAAGGGAACCAAAAGCTACCTTCCTACGGGATCAACCCAAAACCATGTGAATTATTTGCGACGGTAGTCCAGGTTTAAACCACCTAAGCCCCCACGCTTTAGAGAAATAAAAAAACGGATACAGTTAATTTACTATCAACTCTTGATGTACTTTTCCGAACATTTTCATCTTTTTAAAAGCCCAGAACAAATTGAATCAGGAAAATAAAAAAAAATTTAAATTAAAAGATTTACCATCCTTAATTGTAGAAACCTACAAAGCTTGGGATGCTTCAAACCCATGGCGCTTAAGTGCCGTAGTGGCCTATTATTCCGTGCTATCCTTACCAGGACTTCTTATTATTATCATCAATATTGTAGGTGCTGTTTGGGGAGAAGACATTGTACAAGGCCAGTTGACTAACGAAATTTCTTCAGCTTTAGGTAGTGATGCAGCAGAATCTATTGAAACTATGATATCTGAAACTTTAAATAGAGATAAGAACTTAATTGCTACAATAATTGGTTTTGCGACCTTATTGTTCGGTGCCACTGGAGCATTTTATCAATTAAAGCTTTCTCTTAATGAAATTTGGAATGTAAAAGCAAACCCTGATGCCAGTTGGTGGAAGCTAGTCACGGATAGAGCACGAAGTTTTGCCTTTATTTTAGTTATTGGTTTTTTACTTCTTATTAGCTTTATGGTAACCGCAGGCATCGCTGCATTAAATGATTACATCAGAACTATGCTCCCGAACCTATTACTTTACGTGGCCTATTTCTTAGATTTTATGGTATCTATCGGAATTATTACGATTCTTTTTGCCTTAATGTTTCGCTACCTACCCGATATTAAAATTAAATGGAAGACGGTTTGGAAAGGTGCTTTAATTACAGCCGTTTTATTTGTCATTGGAAAATCACTGTTAGGATACTATTTTGGAGAAGCAAATCCAGGATCCACCTATGGTGCAGCGGGCACTATTGTACTCATTCTTTTATGGGTTTCCTATTCTTGCTTAATTCTATTTTTTGGCGCCCAATTCACTTATATTTATGCCAAAAAATACGGAATTTTAATTGAACCAAGCGATGTGGCTCAGAGTAATGATTCTAAACATGTACCTAAATAAAAACCTTTTTTATGACAGCAATCAACCCTAAAACCATACGGCAGTTGTTTATTATACTGCTAATTTTATCCTTAGGTTTTCTTATTTTTTATCACATGCTACCCTACCTCACTGGGGTGCTTGGCGCCATTACTATTTATGTTTTGTTGCGGAAGCCCATGGCTAAACTCGTAGAAAAAGGCTGGAATAAAAACCTTGCGGTAAGCTTGTTGTTACTGGCTTCTGTAGTTGGAATTTTAATCCCGGTCATTGGAATTATTTTAATGCTTACAAATAAGGTAAAAAGTGCCGTGGATAATTCTGAAAAAATGATCAAGGCGGGAAAAGAACAAATAGGCGTTTTAGAAAATAGAATAGGCTATGATCTTACTTCACAGATTGACGCCTCTGCGGTATCAACCTGGTTGTCTGAAAATCTACAGAGTTTTGCGGGCGGTACTTTTAATATATTCATTGCGGTCAGCATCATGTACTTTATGCTCTATTATATGCTTACCAATAGAAGACAATTAAAAGAATCACTGTATGAATATATCCCTATGGGAAGTAAAAGCATACAAATGATTGGTAAAGATGTACAATCTATGGTGAAGTCTAACGCCATTGGCATTCCTTTAGTAGCGGCCGCACAAGGTATTGTTGCATTAATTGGCTTTTTAATCTTTAATATTGAACAACCCTTCTTCTGGGCTGTGGTGGTGTTTGTAGGTTCTGTAATTCCCTTTATCGGTACTATTGTGGGTATTTTACCTGTTTTTATTATCACACTTGCTACTGGAGACAACTTTCAAGCTTGGGGTATTCTAATCTATGGTATATTGGTGGTTGGCACAACAGACAATTTACTACGTTTAGTAATTCTTAAAAAGCTAGACAATGTGCATCCGCTGATTACCCTAATTGGCGTTATTGTCGGTGTCCCTATATTTGGATTTATTGGACTTATTTTTGGTCCGCTATTGATTAGTCTGTTTTTAATTGTATTAAAAATATATAAAGATGAATTTGGACAGGAAATTGAAAATACACAAAAGCTATAAGCTTAAATTTTAACACTCCATATGTCAAAAGCATCAATCTAAAAAGGCTTAGCGTTAATCTGAGCTATAAATAACTCGTAAACTTGTAAGCAAAAGCAAAAAAATTATGACAGCACCAGAACAAGTTCAGTTACAAAATATAGCCGAATGTGACTATGAAATATTTGCTTTGTTAAAACAGCGATATAGTCCAAGAACGTTTAAAGATTTAGCCTTGAAAGAGCAACATATAAAACAACTTTTTGAAGCCGCTCGCTGGTCTGCGAGTTCTAATAATGTTCAACCGTGGCGATTTATTTATGCAGAAAAAAATTCGGACGGATACCGTGAAATACTTTCATGTTTGAGTGATTTTAACAAACAGTGGGCTGAGAACGCCCCGCTTTTAATGCTAACTGCTTATAAAAAAGAAACCGATGATGGAAAAGAAAATTTTCATGCGCTACACGATTTAGGGCTATCCTTAGGGGGAATGACCATGCAGGCCCAATACCTTGGAATTGCCTTACATCATATGGCGGGAGTTGATTGGAAAAAAGCACAAGAAAAATTTAATATCCCAGAAGGATACCATTTAACCTCCGCGATAGCCTTAGGGTATTATGGTGGTGACCTCGAAAAATTATCTACGGAGTTACAATTGCAAGAACTCGAAGAAAGAGAGCGAATTCCACAAGACAAATTTGCTTTTAAAGAACAATGGCAAGCTTAAATTTACCAAAATTGAACTGCTAGCTATTTAGAAAATAAAAAAGGGATGTTTTAAAAACATCCCTTTTTTATATCATTCAGCGTATTGCGTTTCATCTTAATCAAAAGCTAGACCAGATAACACAATAGCTGCCACTAATAGCGCTAGAGACACCAGAATAATAACACTGGCTATGCGTGTCTTCCTGTTCTTTTGTAGTATAAATTGTTGGGTATCGTCCTCAGGATTCTTAATAAATTTGGTCTGTTTATCAGCTTCTTTTTTTTGCATTGCTTTTTTGTATATTGTTATTCCCATAAATTTACGGGTAATAAAAGGGCTGCATTAACCCTAAGTGTTGCTAAATTGACTCATTTACCATCTTAGCAATACAGTTAAGCTTAAACCTGTTCGGGACAATATTTTAGACGCTAAAACCTTACTTTTGTCATAGAATAGTAATTGAAAATCAATTATCTTTATAAAACACAAAAAAATAAAACCATGAATAACAACAGTAATACTTTACTAGGAATTTTAGCAGGAACGGCTATAGGAGCCGCCCTTGGAATATTATTTGCCCCAGACAAAGGGTCAAAAACAAGAGAGAGAATAGCTAATCAGGCTTTAGAAACAAGAGATTCTATTGCGGAATCGGCCTCTGATTTAAGAGATAGAGCAGCAAGTACTTTAGCTTCACAACGTGAAAGTTTAGATGCTCAAGTAGAAAACATTGTATCTAATGTGAGTCACAAAACAGAAGATGTTATTTCAACGCTAGAAAAAAAATTAGCCGAATTAAAGGCAAAAAATAAAAAATTACAGAAATCGTAATTGTATGGATGTTATCAACGCTTTAGACAAAACAACAAGCAAAGCAGGAAAATCTGGGAAAAATTATGTAAAAACAACTCGTAAATATTACGAATTAAAAATATTCCAACAGATTTCATTGTTTACGTCTTACGTTCTTAAAGTGGCGATCATAGGCTCTATTTTTGCCCTAGGACTCATTTTCATAGCCGTTGCAAGCGCCGTGGCTTTAGGGGATTATTTGGACAATATTGCATTGGGCTATTTAAGTGTAGGAGTTTGCTTTTTTATATTAGCACTGTTCATTTATTGGAGTCGTAAAACAATCGATAAATTCATTATTCAGAAATTATCAAAAACATATTTTGACTCATGAGAAATAAAAATTATACCTCATTCGAAGAAATAGATTATGATCTAAAACTTTTAAATTTGGAGAGAAAAATAAGTATCGAAGAATTAAAAAGCTTAAAATATAACTTACAAGAAGATTTAAGTCCTTATAGCTGGCTCAAAACTGGCTTAAGATTATTTGGTAATTTTGGTAAAATAGTGCTTTTAAAAAAGTTATTTAAATAAATCGAAATATACTTTATTTAAAGACCAAAACAATTTTAAAATTGTTTTGGTCTTTTTATTTTATACAAATCTAAAAAGCTTGTAACAATTTCTTTTGATCTGCTTTATTCTTAATATTTCCCTGAATGTCGAATTTTAAATTCGACAACTCCGTTTCTAAACTGTGTTTATTATCTATGGATATTTTTGGATTGCGCAGTACATATTGCAAACTCCTTATCAATTGCATCAACACCAAACAGTCTTCTTTTGCATAAAACCGTATGGGTTGAATAATAATACGCAAGAGTTCATCAACAGAAATATTGTGTGTAACAATAATCAGGTTTTTCTGTTCTAATTTGTGAGATGTGGCGTTGGCAAAGGCTACTATTTTATATAAGAGTTTTCCAATTTTTACGATAGCTTCAATGGCAGTACCTGGATCGTTTATACCGGGTGACATGGCTTTCACAGCTATTTCTGAAAGTTTAATTAAACCACTAATACCTTCATCCCCATCATGCCTATTTGTTGATATGGTAAAGCAAAAAAGTAAGGCCTTCTCTTCCTCGTCAGATAAATTTTCTGAGACTTCTGCAATAACATCCCCTTTGTAAATATGTTGATTCAAATAAGGAACAATATTGAACTGATATCCCTTAGATTTTAAATTTTCCGCCATTAAACTCACATAAAAACCACTAAAATAACCTGTTTTATCACTCCGTACAGGCTTAAAACCTGATGATTCTGAGTGCCTTAGTGCTATTTTGTCTTGTTGTTTTTCATAGGCCTTTTCTAAAGATTTGGAACTAGAATTATAAATACGATCAATGATATTATTTATTTGAATAGCTGTAGATATATTATGAATAAAATAAACGAATAAACCAACGCAAACCACCCCAAATATAGCCGCTAGCATGGTTGACAAGCCTATGGAATTAGACTCCACTCCCTCTGCTCCTAAGGCGATCAATATAAAAATGAGATACAATAAAGTACCTATATAAACACCCAAAATAATTTGGTGTTTTTTATTCGACACTAAATTGGGTAACAAGCGCGGTGAAAAATTTGAAGAAGCCTGATTTAACACCACCATTACCATCGAAAAACTAAAAACAGTCAATGATATAATCCCTCCAATAAATGTGGTTAAAATAACCCTTGCCGTTTCATAATCTGAAATAAACAAAAAGGGTAGTTCTTGTTTAATCCCAGCTATAAACTCTAAATTTTCTATTTTGAGAATTAATAAGGCAATGACAAAAAAAGTAATGGCCAATAATACAGGATAAAAAGCGATACTTTTTAGCACGGTAGTACCAAGCTCCTTAACAAATTTTATAAGATTTCTTATCATGAATTCTAAAGTTTAGAAAGTTAAATTTAAGCTTCTTATGACAATTAAATTGGTTGAAAATCAAAGCAGCTAACCAAATTTGTGATAAAGCACATAGATGTCACCGTATCCTTATAATTTTATACAATAAGATTTGGTTGGTTTTTTTAAAAATGACTTTAACGACATCATTTACTGTTAAAGTCATTTTTTTTGCCGTTATTATAGCTTCACTTAATTAATACTCTCTTAAAAGAATACCCTTAAATTATGAAAATTCGATTAAACAACGCTTGGGACAAAATGTTAACCCGATTAGACACTTGGTTAGATCAATTTATAGTAAACCTTCCAAATATAGTCATTGCTCTCGTTGTCTTTTTTATTGTTGTGCTCCTTTCTAAGTACCTAAGTAAACTAACGCTGAAAGTATTGAGTAAAAGTAGCCTTCAAAAATCTATGAAAAATGTAATTGCAAAACTAATTTCAGTTTTTGTAATTCTATTGGGGCTTTTTTTAATTCTTGGAATTTTAGATTTAAGCAAAACACTAAATACCATTTTAGCGGGTGCTGGTGTTGCTGGATTAGCCGTTGGACTAGCACTACAAGGAGCATTATCTAATACTTTTTCAGGTATTGTTTTATCTTATATAAAACAAATAAAATTTGGGGATTGGATCGAAAGTAATGATTACGAAGGAGAAGTTGTCGATATAGATTTACGAGCGGTGACCATACGCCAACCTGATAATAATTTGGTGTATTTACCTAATAAATTAGTACTCGAAAACCCCATAAAAAACTTTTCGTCTACCTCACAATCCAGAGTAATATTGCATTGTGGTGTTGGGTATTCGTCAGATTTAGAGTTCGTGAGGAGCCTAGTAAAGAAGACTATTTCCGAAAAATTCAATTCGGTTGAAGGCGAGGATAATGTGATTTTTCTTTATAAAGAATTTGGAGACAGCAGCATAAACTTTGAAACGCGATTTTGGATAGATTCGACCTCAGCGCTGGAAGTTGCAAAAGCCAAAACCGAAGCCATGATTTATATCAAAAAGGCTTTTGACCAAAATGATATTAATATCCCTTTCCCTATAAGAACTTTAGACTTTCCCAAGAACTTTAGCTTAGCAAATACCAGTAAATAAATTTTATAGCTACTGACGCTAAAGGGCTTTGTTTATGAAACATTTTTGACTTTTGGTCTTAAAATAAGGCCGTTACGACTAAACAGGCAAGCAATCACGTCAATTTTATATTTTTTTGAAATATAAAATTGAGTAGCTTACTCGTAATTTTGGGTGCATGTAAAGAGATAAGCATAAGAATTAAATTATCTCACTCACATAAAAACACAATAGTATGAGTACGTATACAGAGACCATTGGAAAAAAATTAAACAACTTATTAGAAAAAACATATGATGCTGAAAAGGGATATAAAAAGGCAGCTGAAAAAACAGAAAATAGACTGTTAAAAACTTTCTTTAGCAATAAAAGCCAACAACGTTATGATTTTGGCCATCAACTAAAAACAGAAATCACAAGTTTTGGTCAGAAAGTAGATAAAGGAGGAAGTATTACAGCTGCTGCGCACCGAGCATGGATTGATGTAAAATCACTTTTTGCCTCGGATAATAAAGAAGCTATTTTGGAGGAAGTGATTCGCGGAGAAAAGGCGGCCATCGATGATTACAAAGACGTGCTTTCCGAAACCAATTTACCACCAAGCACAACAACGCTTCTAACACAGCAAATGAATCAAATTCAATTAGCTTTATCTAAAGAAAAAATTATGGAAGGGGCTTTGTAGTACTTGCCTTGAAATTTAGTTAAACATTAAAAAAGAATACCCTTTGGGTATTCTTTTTTAATTTCAGAACACCTTATGGGTCAACAAATTAACGGATTAGGTTAATTGAAAACAAAAATAAAAGACAACTTTGCTTAACAGAGTTAGCATAGTGCTAACCTGAGGAACCTTAAAATAAAATCTATGTTACGTTGGACCGTTACTTTTGTAATTTTAGCAATTATAGCCGCAGTATTTGGCTTTGGAGGCATCGCCGAAGGAGCAGCCAGTATTGCCAAAATATTATTCTTTATTTTTTTAGTGCTCTTTGTAATATCTCTTATTACAGGCAGAAAAAAAATATAAGGCTAGTTTTTAGCATTTAAAATAGTACCTAACCCTAAAATAAACAAAAATGAAAAAATCATTCGCATTTACCCTATTACTTCTATTCTTTACAGTTACGCTTTCGACTTTCACTAGTTGCAGAGAAGAAAAAACTGCCGGAGAAAAAATCGAGGAAGGCGTTGAAGATGTAGGAGACGGAATAGAAGAAGGTGTTGAAGAAATTGAAGATGAAATTGATGATAACACCGACTAAAATTAAAATTTGAACTTTAAAATTTTAAAAATTAGGGACAAAATCTATTTTAAAAAGGTTTTTGTCCCTTTTTTTCAATCCAAAATACATGGAACGCTTAGGTTTAAATGCAAAGCTAAATACCAAAGTAAAGCGTATATCTTGACCTAGAAAATTAACCCCATGGGTACATAGCAACCATCACATACCACCGGATCAGATAATCATGTTTAGGTGTAAAACAAACTAAACTTGACAAAAAAAATCGTAGACTATTTTAATTTAAAAACTTGCAAAATTATGGAAAATGCAAAAAGTGAAAAAGCCTATATTGAAAAATACCAAAACTTAGGTTATACCGCCAATTATAGAGTAATTGATTCCCATTTAATTGATTTACAAACAAAAAAAAAGTATGCTCCTAAAGAAGTGTATATTGAGGAAGAATTTAGGTTTGAGGGCATGAGTAACCCTGCCGATATGTCTATTCTCTATATTGTACATACTAAAGACAAAAGTAAAGGAACTGTTTTAGCCAATTATAGCCCTGCTAGTGATACAGCACTTGCAGAATTTTTCGCTGCTATTCCCAAAGAGAATTATAAAGCGAAATAAGATGCTAAACGTGGTTTGGCGTACGGAAAATTTTAATAAAAATTAGGGATCCCAACTTCGGCTAAGGCAAAATTTACCATATTTGTAGTATTCGTAGCGTTACTAATTTTAAAATAATATTTGTTTATCTTTTCCTATGAGAATAAATTTAAAGTTCGACTTTAATATTTTGTCAAAAAAAGTCTTGTGTCAGCAATTAGATGCCATGGGTTTACAATATACCATACAAGGTTTAGGGGAAGTAGAAATAGAGAAAATGCCTGATGATATTAGCTTAAAAACTATCGAAGAAGCGTTGTGTAGGTATGGGATTGAAATTATTAGCGATCAGCAAATGGCTTTAGTGCAACGCATAAAGGATGCCATCACAGTGTTAATTAATGACGAAAATAATTACAAAAAATATAACGTATCTACTTATTTGTCAGAAAAACTGGATTATTCTTATGCCTATATATCTAATATTTTTTCAGAAACCACGTACACTTCAATAGAAAATTTTGTTATTTTAAAGAAAATTGATATAGCAAAAAGTCACATCGTAGAAAATCATTTAACTTTAACTGAAATTGCCTATAAATTAAACTACAGTAGTGTAGCGCACTTGTCAGCACAATTTAAAAAAACAACAGGCTTAACTCCATCGACTTTTCAAAAAATTATAAAAAAGAGAAAAGAGAGAAAGATGACCCCATAATATGGAATAAAAAATGGCATTAAACACCTTAAACGTAGCTCTTGCTGACGACGATGAAGATGATAGATTAGTATTTAAAGATGCGATCGATGAACTTAAAATAAAGACCAAATTATCTTTGTTTATTAATGGAAAAGAATTAATGGATTATTTGATATTGCCCAATATCATTCTTCCAGAAATTATTTTTTTAGATTTAAATATGCCCGTAAAAAACGGCATGCAATGCTTAAAAGAAATTAGAGAAAACAGCCACCTGAATGGAGTTTCGGTAGCTATTTATTCTACTTCCTCTTCGGAAAAAGATATTGAAGAAACTTTTATCAATGGGGCAAACGTGTATATTAACAAGCCCAATAAGTTCTGTGACTTAAAATCAGTGATTGAAAAAGTTTTACAACTTAATTGGCAATACCATACCTCAACACTTAACCGAGATAATTTTTTATTGAGAATTTAGTTTTCTAGAACAACATGCGATTATGAATTTCAAAAACCTGATTTCTTCTAATAAGTTTTATGTTGCTTTGGCTGTAATTGCTATTACTTTGCTAATTTTTATCGGAACTTTTAGCTACAAAAAAACCGCAGACCTTAAAAATTCTTCAGATGCAATTTCACATACGCTCGAAGTAGAAAAAGAGATAAATAATCTTTTTGCCACGTATTCACAGATGGAATCTGCGCAACTTAAAACCTTATTAAAGCAAGACACCATAATTATTACAGGAAATCTTCAAAAGCATTTAATAGCGGCCGATGAATCGTATCAAAAATTAAAAATTTTGGTCTATGATAATCCCATTCAATTAACCCATTTAAAAAGAGTTGAAGAACTAAAAAACAACCTAGTAAAAGCCTTAGGGCTTATTACCAATCCCCAAAAAAATAACATTAGACTCTCTAAAAACCTGATTGCTAAAATTGACGATGTTGCCTATATCATGGCTGAGCTAAATCAGCGAAAAAAGTTTATGTTGGCTAAAGAAGATTCCCTCTTGCAGGAGCGAAAAAAAGAATACCAATCGCAGGCCTTTTTAACTCCAATGATGTCTTTATTGTTAGGAATGTTTGCCTTATTAGTTTTTATAGTATCGTTCTTAAAAATTAATAGTGAGCGCAAAAACAGAGCAAACGCTGAGACTTTTTTAGCCAGTGTATTGTCAAACACTGAAAATATTATTAATTATTATGAACCCGTTTTCGATGATTCAAATCAAGTAAAAGATTTTAGGGTAAAATACGCCAACGAAAGAAATAAAATAGATTTGAATTTAGATCCTGAAAAAATGAAAGGTAAACTCATTAGTGAGGTTTTACCTTTTGTGAAATTACATGGAGAATATGAAAAATTAATAACGGCATTTACTGAAAAAAAATTGTTCACTTTAAATCGCCAAGTACAATTAAATGGTGACGTAATTTGGTTAGAATCGAACATCAGACCTTTATCTGATGGGCTTTTGATAATAGCTAAAAATACAAGCTTTGAGAAAGAGTCGGTAGCACGCTTAAATGATTTGAATGAAAAACTACAGGAACAATACGAAGAGCTAAAAGAAACCGAAGAATTTTTACAAAATGTCATTAAAAGTACCAACAACATAGTAAGTTATTTTGAACCGGTAAAAAATTCAGAAAATAAGATTGTAGATTTTAAAATTTTATATACCAATGAGGAAATTACCGCAACAACTGGTGATATCCCTGACGAAATATTAGGTAAAAACATATCAGAAGTATACCCCGTTTTAATGGGGAATGGAGTTTTTGAAATTCTAAGTGATACTGTAAAAAATAATAAAATTAATACTTATGTCAGAAGTTATGTTTTTAATGAAAAGTTATTTTGGTTTGATACTTACGTTATTAAAACAGGAGAGGGCATTTGTGTAACGTCCCGAAATATTACCGCTCAAAAAGATAATGAACAAAAAATACTTATTGCTAACGAGCAATTAAATAGTCAAAATTCAATTTTAAAAGAAGCCAAGAAAATTGCTAAAATAGGGAGTTTTCGATGGAACCTTGATGAGAACGATTTGGAACCATCAACGATTTCTGAAAATTTATTTGATTTGCTTGGCTACGACGCTAATGAATTTAATGCAGAACACAACACATTTAAAAAGCTTATTCACCCTGACGATCTTGCCAATTATGAATCTGAATTGCAAAAAGCCTTTGAACAAAAAAAACCTGTCAATTATTCCTATCGAATCATCACTAAAAATAAAAAAATTAAGCACTTTAGAACAACGGGTAATTTTCAAGGTACTACTTTAGTTGGTGTCATCCAAGAGGTGACCAATCAGATTAAAGGAGCTCAAAAATTAAAAGAAAAAAACCAAGAATTAGAAAGATCAAATGCTGAATTAGAGTCATTTAATAGAGTTGCAAGTCATGATCTTCAAGAGCCCATTCGAAAAATTCAGATGTTTATTTCAAGAATAGCCGATAATGATTTGGATAAAATGTCGGAAAAAAGCAAAGGTTATTTTGAGAAAATCAACAACTCATCTGAGCGCATGCGATTATTAATTAAATACTTATTATCCTATTCGCGTATCAATAAATCAAAAAACGATTTCAGTGAGGTTAAGCTTAACGATATTCTAGATAAAGTTCAAGAAGACCTTGAGGATCGAATAAAAGATTCAGGTGTTTCTATTACTGTTGACGAATTACCGGCGGTTAGAGCAATTCCTTTTCAGATGGAGCAACTTTTTAACAATCTAATTTCGAACGCCATAAAATATAAAGGCATTGAAGATCCAAAGATTGTAATTACTTGTAAAAAATTAAATAGAAACGAAATTTCAGATGATTTTATAAAAAAGTCTAAATGGTATTACCGGATTTCGGTTCTCGATAACGGTATTGGATTTGATCAGGAACATTCTGAAAAAATATTTGAACTCTTTCAACGACTGCATCAAAAAAATGAATATTCCGGAACAGGTATTGGCTTAGCGATATGTAAAAAGATTGTTCAAAATCACAAGGGCCATATTATTGCAGAAAGTGAGCTTGGAAAAGGTGCCGCTTTTTGCTTTTATCTGCCGGCTTAATAGGTTTTAAGTAACTTTTAAAGCGTTGTAAAGCAGCTCTTTTTTCTTTAAATGTGATTATTTTCACCTATAGTACACATTCAAATGCCTCTTATAACCCAATTTTGAAATACATCTTTGGTATAAATTATCTTAGCTCTTTTGCATCTAAAAAGAGCTATATCCCTAAAAAAACCCTGTTTTCCCATAATTATGTAACATAAGCTCATAATTGTGTAACATAGTAGCCTAAGCTTTTCGCGAGATTTGTAGTGTTCGATTAAAACAATTAATAACCCTAAAACAAAGCACTATGAAAACACTATATATTAAAACAGATACTATTCCACAATTATTCAATGAATTACAAAATGAACTCGGTGGCAAGCTAAATAAAAACCATCAAGAGTTTACTTTAGAAATAGACAATACCATTGCTACTGGGAAAATATCTGGATTATCATTTAAAAATGATATTTCATTTGTTAAATACGACGTTACTTTTAAACAAGATACTATTGTAAAAAGTCATACGGCGAATACCAACCCCATCAACTTTATGTTTTGCTCTAAAGGACAATTGGCCTATGGGTTTAGCGAAAAAACTTCTAAAAAGTTTTTGAATCAATTTCAGACCAGCATATTCTCTAGTGACCCAAACAGAGATACTTTATTGTTTTTTAGAAAAGACCAAACAGTTAAGTTTTCAAATATAAAGGTAGATACTACAACGAATAGTAAAGATGAAAGCATTGACCTACTAAAAACACAATTGGTAAAAACCTTTATGCCGAAAAAAGGGGAAGAAATATTTTCTTATGTAGGCTCTTACAACTTAAAAATTGCTGAAAAATTACAACAGATTGATGCGATTAGCCAGAAAGGTCTTGTTCGCAATTTATTGATCCATGGAAATGTACATGTAATTTTAGCCATGGAAATTCAACAGCATAAAGAAGATGTAAAAAGTGCTAAAAATAACTTTGGCACCTTAACCAGAAGTGAAATGGAGGATATTAAAGAAATATCAAGCTTCATCCAAAACTATCCAGAAATTCAATATAGCCTAAAATATTTAAGCAAAAAATCGGGCTTGTCGCCATCAAAATTACAGGAAGGATTTAAATTATTACATGATAGAACAGTGACCGATTTTATTAGAAATGTTCGTATCGAGACCGCAGAAAATTTAATCAAAACAACCGATTTAAACATTTCCGAAATTGTGTATACCGTTGGTTTAACAAGTAGAAGTTATTTTTCTAAAATATTTAAAGAAAAGTATGACTGTAGTCCAAAATACTACCAAGATCATCAGCAGAATTTAGCCGTTACTGCCTAATACGTTTAAAGCACTTTTTGCTGTTAAACACAACAAAATAGCTAGTTTGTTGTGTTTAACAGTTATTTTTTATAGGTTAAATCCACGCGATGTTGACTCATAAACAATCTTAGCTTAAACAAGTACCTTTTTTTCACCATATCCTAGGCATGAGCCACACCTGTTTCACAAAACTAAACTACGAAAAAGCGAATGCACCGCGTTCAACAAATACTAAACAAGTATGCATCAACCAAATAAAAGACTAGAAAATCAAACGTGTATTGTCACAGGATCAAGCTCAGGAATTGGAGCAGCGATTGTGAAGGCAGTAGCCGCAGAAGGGGCAAATGTCGTAATAAATTATCATACGAATAAGGAAGGTGCAGAGGAAGTGGCTCATGCCATTTCAAACACAAAAAACACTGGAAAAGCCATCATTATAAAGTGCGATGTTAGCAAAGAAAATGAAGTGGATATCTTATTCAAGAAAACGATTTCTGAATTTGGCACCCTTGATATTTGCATCCCAAATGCTGGTTTACAAAAAGACTATCCGCTGCACCAAATGCCGTTAGAGGGTTGGCAGCAAGTGATCGATGTTAATTTAACGGGACAGTTTTTATGTGCTAAAGCAGCCATTAATGAATTTTTAAGGCGTGGCATGCGTCCTGATGTGTCGAAATCTTTAGGCAAAATAATACACCTAAGCTCTGTTCATGAAACTATTCCTTGGGCCGGACATGCGAATTACGCAGCTTCTAAAGGGGGCTTAAAAATGCTCATGGAAAGCATTTGTCAAGGATATGCTTCAAAAAAAGTGCGTTGTAATAGCATTGCACCGGGTGCAACTAAAACAGCAATTAATAAAGAGGTTTGGAATACCAAAGAAGGTTTAGAAAAAATCTTAAAGCTTGTGCCTTATGATCGCATGGGTACTCCAGAAGATATAGGTAGCGTCGCGGCTTGGTTAGCTTCCGACGAAGCGGAATACATCAATGGAACTACTATTTTCGTAGATGGTGGCATGACCTGTTATCCAGGTTTCACGGATAATGGATGATTTTCACTTATGTATTTTGGTAAAAAGATTACTTTTTATAAATACTTGCGCTGTCGGCTTCCAAATATTTCTTGAAATCAGCGCCTGATTTTAATTGATAGTATTTCTCTCCAAATATTAAAATAGGAAACGGTACCAATTGCGGGTTTTTTTCCAATATATGTAGCCAATCATTCGGCTCCATGGCAATGGTGTCCTCTCCGTATTTTTGTTTAAAATCTGGATGATTAGTGTCTAACAAATCTTTTACCTGAACATTTAAACCATCGGCCAACTCCACCCATTGTGTTGGCGTTACTGTTGTTTTTGTTATATCGATTCCGAGTACTTTTTTATCTGAAGATTGTACGTATGCATAACATTGCTTACCAATGCTACTTTCTGAATTGTAGAATAAACTTAATTTATTTTTATCTGTTGCAATGACTCCCATATCGTCCATAACTTAATTTTGGCTAAAAATAACACCACAAATGCAAACAATGTGGCGCGATACATTTTTTTATTGATGCGATTACTACTCCTTTTCTCCATTTCCTGTCAGCGTTGAAACCAAACCATCACTGACATTTTTCCAAATATAATTAAAGAACGATTTGCTGCTATCACGTTCGGTTTCAATGGTGCCAAAACGATATCCCCTATCGTTCGTATTTGAGCCATCATTAGTGAATATATTGCCTATAAAAGTTAAAACTTTATTTACACCAGAGCGATCTTTTTTTAACACCTGAAATTTAAAGTCATCGTATTTCATTTTCATATCTCCAGTGGACGAGTAAGCATTACCGCTAAATGTAAAATAAAGTTCCTGAATAGTACCACTAGACTTTGCTCTTAAATTAGACATCATAAACGAATTCATATCCTTAGTATCAAAGTTCATTACGGTACCCTCAACGAGCATCAAATTTTTGTTCGAATTTTCACGAAATGTCCAGTCTAGGGTGATTGGAGCAGCCCCCATTAGGTTGGCCGTATTTTTAAAAATAATGGGGCTCCCATTTAAATTAGATATGTTTTCAATGGTCGAATTCAATGCTGTAAAGTATATCTTACCAGCTTTGCTAAGCTCGTTAACGAGTTCTGTATATGCAATTTCTCCGTTTTCAATATCAAGCTTGCGAATGTCTATTTTGAACGGTAAGTTTTCAATTTTTTTGTACACTAGCTCCTTTATATCATCGTCATCTGGCAACAATTTATTGCGGTACATATCTAAATTTAATTTATGAAGTTCAATAGCTTTTATACTCAAAAGACTAGAATCTTGATGAGGCTTTAATTCCAAATCATCAATTTCAATGGTGGGAATTTGAAGGTCAACAAAATCGCGTTCCTTAGTTAATTTACTTTGCAAAGTTACTTTATCATATTTTGAGACCAATTGAAAACCTTGAATAATAAGCTTTCGATCAGTGTAAAGACTGTCTATTTTAAGTTTTTCAAACGCACTTATGTTAACATGAATAGGACCAGAATTTATATGATATGCTGTATACTCTATAGGTATTTTTGATGCTAAGGAAGTTGAATCTAAATTAAAATCTTCAAAATGTACATGTAGGTTACTAAACTCCGTTAAAACGCTATCATTTTTAGCATCAATTTGTCTAAAATTGCTATTTTTTAAATTCAAATTTTTTACAGATACTACCTTTTTAAAGTCTGTTATATCTGATTTTGCCACGTGAGCCGAATCTTTTTTTAAAAAATCACCTTGAACAGCATCCAACAATACAGCATTCATTTTAAAATTTCCAGTTTGGTATAGTTCATAATAACTCACTCCTTTAATTTCAAGTCGGTTTATTTTTAAAGGATTTATCCATAAACCGGTATCTTTTGTCTTTACTTGTATCGCACTCAGACTCACATTTCCTAAAATAAGATTTAAACCTAAATCTTCATATTGAACTTCAAAGTTATTGGCTACTTCTACTTTAAGCATTTTTTCAATTTTGGTCTTCACCATAAAATGTAAGCCGGCAAAGACAGCAAGTAAAAGTGTCAAAATAAGCACTACAATTTGTATTCGTTTTTTATTTGTGTTTGTCATATTTAGGCTCTAAAATAATCCTAGTAAACTTCTGATAATTATAATCAAAACCACAACCCAATCGGATTTTTAATTAACTGTATACCTCTGTTTTTAAAATTTATACGATTAAATTAGTACTATTGTGTTTTCATTTTTAATCGTAAAAATCATGCCTAAAGTTATTTTCATACTTTACTGTTTGGTGACACTTTGGGCTATCGGCAGCATTATATTGCATGGCTCAAGAGCTACAAAATCATTAAGCTGGCTTTTAACGGTTATGGTGATTCCTTTCGGAGGACCACTTTTGTATTACTTGTTTGGGGTAAACCGAAGAAAATTTAAGTTTTTCAGACTGCGCCAAACAGAGAAAATAAAATTATATAATGAAAACTACAGTCAATTAGAAAGCGCCGAAGAAGCTTCTGAGATTGCCAATCCCAAATATTCCAAACTATCAAACTTAAATAAAGAAAACTGTTTTTTTTCTGTGTACGCCAATAATAAAGTGGCTCTTTTTAATGATGGGAAAGAAACTTTTGATGCTATTTTTGCTGCCCTTAAAAAGGCTGAAAAATTTATTCACTTACAATATTACATCTTTGAAAAAGGGGAAATAAGCCATCGATTATACGAGATTTTAGAAGAAAAAATTAAAGAAGGTGTGGAGGTTCGTTTGATATATGACTGGGTTGGCAGCTTTTCGTTAAAGGATAAAATTATTCATAGGTTTAAAAAAATTGGTGTCAAAGCATTTCCTATAATGCCGTTGCGTTTTGGTAATTTACTATTTACACTCAACTACCGAAACCACAGAAAAATTGTCATTGTTGATGGTTTAATTGGCTTTATAGGTGGTGTCAATGTGTCGGACAAGTATATAGAAACAACTGGGCTTGGCATCTGGAAAGATATGCATTTACAGGTTGAAGGACCTGCCGTTGATAGTATTCATAGAGTTTTTATTAAAGATTATCATTTCGCTAGTGACGAAGATCTTTTATTAAACGAAAAATACTTGCCTAAAAATGCAGCCAAGGGCAATTCAAGCCTTCAAATTGTGACCAGTGGGCCCGATTCTAAACAACCTGCTGTAATGCAGCAGTACATTGCCATGATGAACAGCGCTACAACATCTATCTTTATCGCGAACCCCTATTTTATACCGGGAACTACTGTTTTACAAGCCGTAAAAATAGCCGCCTTAAGCGGTATTAAGGTAAGCTTACTAATTCCTAAAGAATCAGACTCACTAATGGCGAAATACAGTATGTTCTCAAGTTTTGAAGAATTGTTAGCGGTAGGAGTTCGAATTTATTTAAGAAATGACTTTTCACATAGTAAAGTAATTTTAATCGATGAAGAATTGGCCTCTATTGGCTCTGGTAATTTTGATCACCGCAGTTTTGAACATAATTTTGAAGCGAACGCCTTGATTTATGATAAAGAAGTAGTTGAAAAAATTTGTAAGGAGTTTAAATCGTATTTTGAGAAGAATGAAACCTTAGATTACAAAACATTTAAAAAACGACCTATCTTACAAAAATTTTTAGAAGGAATGGCAAAATTTTTGAGTCCCTTATTGTAAATGTTAGGGCTATTTGAAAGGAGTTACAATTGCACTAATTTTAATTTCATTTAAGGTAAAACCGTTGCTAATTCTTACTTACATTTGCTACACTAACATATATAAAATAGATTAAAATGAAACAAATTATAGGAGTACTAGTTTTTGCAATTGTGACATCCTTTTCAGTCCAAGCTCAATCCATTTCAAAGAATGCTTTAGGTTTACGTCTTGGTGATAATGATGGTTTTGGTGGAGAAGTTTCGTATCAGAGGTATTTAAAAGAAAACAACAGACTTGAATTTGATTTAGGGTGGAGAAGTTCTAATAATGTTGATGCTTTTAAGCTTGTCGGGTTATACCAATGGGTAATGCCCATAGAAAATCGATTTAATTGGTTTGTGGGTGTAGGTGCTGGTTTAGGTTCTTTCGATGCTGGTGAAAATGATGGTACTTTCGCCTTAGTAGCTGGGGATATTGGAATTGAATACAATTTTGATTTTCCACTAATTTTATCTCTAGATGTACGTCCTGAATTAGGTTTTAACGATAGCTATTCTGACGATTTAGATTTAGATATCGCCCTAGGTATTAGATACCAATTTTAAAAAATGAAAAAAATTATTGAAATTAAATACAAAAAGTGGCTTTTAGTCACTTTTTGTGTTTTAATACCCTTAGTCGCTATTTACATGCAAGAAACCAATAAAAAACACAGCATTCCCGAGGCCTTAAAAACCGAGGCCTTAAAAGCACTTTCTTACTATCCAGAACTAAAGCATACCGGAATTGAATTTATATTTAAGAAGAATATCAAAAAATCGATCATGCAGGCTCAGCCTACTTTTTGGAGCTTATTAAAAGGGAAAAAAAATAGAAGTTATAAAATTTTCATTAGTGAAACCTTTGAAATTGAAGGAAAACAATTTTCAGTCACAAAAATCCCTAAAAATGTACTGATTGGCTGGCTTGGCCATGAACTTGGTCATATTATGGATTATAGAGATCGAAGTAGCTTAAATTTAATTTGGTTTGGCATTAAATACAGTTTTTCCGATGCCTATATCAAAGAGGCAGAACGCGCCGCAGACACCTATGCCGTTGAAAAAAATATGGACGGCTATATCTTAGAAACTAAAAATTTCATCTTAAACCATACCGATTTATCGGAAGTGTATAAAGCTAGAATCAAGAAATACTACCTTTCTCCTGACGAAATTTTAAAACTTGTCAAAGACAGAGATTTAGGGTTAGACCCCATAAGTGAAAATTAATTTTCAGCAACAAAGGACTCCCACGCTTTAAATTTTTCTTCTCCCATGACACGCTCCATTTTTACCTGCCCTCCCTTCTTTTTATTTCTCGCATTCCATTCCTGAAAAACGGAAGGTGAAACCAAACTGACTTTTACGCCTTTAAGCGCTTTAGAGCGTGCTACTTTATAGTTTTTATTCGCTTCTTTTAAATAGGCGTCTAGTTCTTTAGCTATTTTTTCTTCGTCTAAGTTTGTATCACATCCTAAATACCAACTGTGATAAAAATCATTATCATAGCGCTTAGCACTCAGCGTATATTCGGGAATTTTAGTGTCAAAAATTGACTCTAATTCATTTACAGCAGCATCCAATTTTTGTACCGATAATTGGGAACCCACCGTATTTAAAAAAAACTTTGTTCTACCCGTAATTTTAATTTCGGCACGCTCCACATCTGTAAATTCAATAGTATCCCCAATAAGATAACGCCATGCACCAGAAACGGTGCTTATCACAAGGGCGTAATCTTGATTTATTTCCACTTCGGACAGATTTAAAGATGGAGCATCATCAGTTAAAGAACCATCACTTTTAATGTATTTAGGTTCAAACGGAATAAACTCAAAATAGATCCCGTTGTTTGTTGCCAACTTCATGGCAGCGGTATCTGGTCTTGTTTGAAAAGCAATAAAACCCTCTGATGCCAAATAGGTATCTATAACCGTTATGGGTTTCCCTAATAAGGCATTAAAACTTTTTTTATAAGGCCCAAAGGCAACCCCTCCAGAGGTATACACTTGTAGGTTTGGCCAAATTTCATGAATATGTTGTAGATTGTGGTCCTTGATCACTTTTTCGAGCATTAATTCTATCCAAGAAGGAATACCACTGAGGGCGCCAATATCCCAGCTTTTTGCTTGATCTGATATCTTTTGAACACGCTCATCCCAATCTTCAATTTGAGATATTTCTTCACCAGGTTTATAGTACCCTCTAAACCAAAAAGGAATATTACTGGCACTAATACCACTAATTTCACCCTCTAAATGCCGATCCTTTTTAGTTAAATCGGTTGAGCTTCCTAACATGAGAATTCCTTTTTCAAAAAATTCTGCAGGCAGGTTAAAATTAGCCAATGCAGCTACCTGAGCTATTCCTACATCACGAATAGCGCTCATCATATCCTTCGTTACTGGAATTTTTTTACTGCTAGTACCTGTAGTACCCGAACTTAACGCATAGTAGTCTGGAATTCCTGGCCAAGTAATATTTTTTTCCCCATTGTGGAGTCTAGACCACCACTCATGATTAATTTTGTCGTAATCAGAATAAGGAATAGTATTTGAAAAGTCTTTTAATATATCCTCAGAATTAAGTAACTGGGCAAACTTATAATGCGTACCAAAGGCTGTAGCTTTAGCCTTTTCAAGTAAATGTATCAAGACTCTTTTTTGTTCAACTATGGGGTTAGCCTCAGGCGTTAAGGTATCCTTTAAGCTAATGACTCCTTTTATTATTTCTCCTAAAAATGCCATACATTAGGTTTTATAACTTAAAAAAATCGACAAGGAATGTTGCTCCTTGCCGACTTCTTATGTAAATTGTTTCATTGTGTTCACGCCATCTTACTTAAGCATCTACCACTTGCTTCTCGTGCTTTCCCTCTCTAATTTCTTCAATAACTTTTTCAATAAAGGCGGGTAAATCGTTCGGGTTCCTGCTGGTTACTAGGCCATTATCTACCACAACTTCTTTATCCATCCAAGTAGCTCCTGCGTTTAGAAGATCATCCTTAATGCTCTTGTAGGAGGTTACTTCTCTATCTTCAATAACACCTGCGCTTATCAACAACCAAGGGGCATGACAAATAGCTGCAACTGGTTTGTGACTTTTAAAAAAATTACGGATAAATTGTAATGCATCTTCATCTATTCTTAAAACATCTGGGTTTATAACGCCGCCTGGTAATACCAAAGCATTATAGTTTGACGCATCAGTGTCTTTAATTAAACTATTTACAGCGATTGATTTTCCCCAATCTCCTTTCTCCCAACTCTTTATTTCGCCTTCTTTATTTGAAATAATATCCACCTCAGCACCTTGATTTTTTAAAGCCTTTAAAGGCTCAAATAACTCCGAAGCTTCAAATCCGTCGGTGGCTAAAATGGCTACTTTTTTATCTTGTAATTTCATGTTTACTAGTTTTAAATTAGTATTCCGTTTCATTGTACTTTTTCAAGTACTCAAGGCTAAAAATACAAGCAATATATCGAAAGGCTGTGCTGTAAAGCATGTTTGTTGAACGCTATTACCATACCATGAAAAAAGGGCATAAAATAAGCCAAATTAGCTAGTTAATGCCCTTTTACGCGAACTGAAATCTGGAAAATGCTACTCCATTGGCGTACCACGTAATTTCTTGAAGTTTTTATAGTTATTCTTTACCCCTTGTTCAGGAGCTCTTTCGAACTCTTTCTCCGTTACTTTATATGCTTTTTGAACACTATCTAGTGTTGTATGCATTTCTGCAATTATTTCGGCATAAGAACTATCATCTATACTGTTTTTAAGCTCTTTTGGGTCTTTTTCAAGGTCATAAAACTCCCAAGTATCAATGTCATCATAAAAGTGCATTAGCTTGTACCTATTTGTTTTTATTCCGTAGTGCTTTTTAACCATATGAAAAGCCGGATAATCATAATAATGATAATACAATACGTTTCTGAACTCTTCCTCATTCATGGTACCATTTAAAAGCCCTTTAAACGATTCTCCTTGCATGTCTCTTGCCATTTCCATTTCTCCAACAAAATCTAAAAAAGTAGGTGCAAAATCTAAATTTTGAACCATGGCATTCACTTTAGTACCTGGTTTAATAACACCAGGATATTGCATTACTAAGGGTGTTCCAAAAGACTCCTCGTACATAAAGCGTTTATCGAACATTCCTTTTTCTCCTAAATAGAACCCTTGATCTGAGGTATAAACAATAATGGTGTTCTCCTCTAAACCTTGTTCTTTTAAATAGTCTAAAATACGCCCAATACCTTCATCTACCGAAGCTATGGTGGCCATATATTCCTGTAAATACCGTTGTCCCTTCCATTCTGCCAACTCTTTTCCTTTTAAGTCAGCCTTATGAAATGCATTGTTTTTAGGTAAGTAAGCAGCATCCCACTGAGCACGTTGCTCTGGAGTCATTCTTTCAAAATCTGAGGTCCAAGGGTTGTGTGCCAATTCGGTACTTCCAAAAGCTTTGGTCATTTTAAGGTCGTGTCCTTCATACATGTCTTTATAAACCGTTTGTAACTGCTCAGAGGCTGCTTGTTGATTTTCAAAGTTTGGAAAATAGGTGTCCGGTAAGGGAAATTTAATACTATCAAATTTATTCGCATGCCGCAGTGCTGGCATCCAATTTCTGTGAGGGGCTTTATGTTGTACCATTAAAAAAAATGGGGTGGTATCGTTTTGTTTTTTCTGCAACCAATTTAGTGCGTCATCTGTGATAATATCTGTTGCATAGCCCTCAATTCTCGTTGTATCTCCGTTTTCAATAAAATCTGGGTTGTAATAGTTTCCCTGATCTACAATAATTTTCCATTGGTCAAAACCTTCGGGATAACCATGCAAATGCCACTTCCCAAATATAGCGGTTTGGTATCCCGCCTTTTGTAGCATTTTAGGTACTGTTGGCTGACTGCCATCAAACTGATCACCATTTTGTCTAAACCCATTTATATGACTATGTTTTCCTGTTAATATTACCGCTCTACTAGGTCCGCAAATAGAATTGGTGACGTAACTACGATTAAAAAGTGCTCCGTTTTGTGCAATTCTATCAATATTGGGGGTAGGTGCTAGCTGACTCAACGCATGTCCGTAGGCACTAATGGCCTGTATGGCGTGATCGTCAGACATGATGAAAATAATATTTGGTCTTTTTTTCTCAACCGTCACCTCTTTTTTGTCTTCCTCTTTACAAGAATACAAGGAAAGTACTATGACTATAGCGCTAATAAAATATTTCATTTTCGTTGGAGTTTAATGCTTTTTTTAGGCTTAGCATTGTTTAAAATTGCCGTATGGATAAAGCTTGTAATAACGCTAGTTTGCGCGAAGGCCAAATTTGCCCAATCGTGATTCCCTTGGGCATCAACCGCAACGGTTTGGGCCATTTCAAAATAACGAAGTCTTTTTGCAATCGTTTTAGAACCATCTAAAACCAAATATCCAGGTGCATTTTTGTCGCAATAATGATGTGATGCTGTTTTATATGGAACTAGGTTATCTTTTTTACCATGAAAAAATAGGGATGGCACGGCATTTTCTTTAGAAATATAATCCACATTCAGCATCGCTCCCGCAAAAGAAATTAGTCCAGCATAGCGAACATGTGCATACGATGGGTTTTGAAATTCAGGAAGCTTTTGCATAAAAGCAGCATGTAAAATAGCTTCTGCACCAGCACTACTACCCACTAAAATAATTTTTTGAGGATCAACACCTAAGCTAAGGGAATTTTCCAAAATATAGGAAGTTGCTTGTAACACATCTTCTGCAGCCCTGGCAAAGGTTTCTATCTTCTCTTGGGCAGGCGTTTGACAATTAAAACCTTTTCCTTTTCTTAGCAATCGGTAACTCATGGAAGCCACTGCAAAGCCTTTTTTGGCCATCGCTTCACTAAACTTTTTTTCTAAAGGATTATCTCTTTTCCCACCGGAAAATCCGCCGCCGTGCACCAACAATAAAAGGGGTCTTGAATGAATAGAATCGTCTTTAGCTTGATAAAAGTCTAAGGCTAAGTTTTCTGCATAACTAAACGTTTGCATCGTAACATCGGTAAAAACCTCATCTACATAACGCTCTTGCGCTAAAGTACTAAACCCAAATAAGTGGAGTACGAGCAACACACATAACGATTTGTTTATACCAAATTTCTTCATCTATTTTAGGGTAAACCTTACTTTTTGTGTTGCATTAGAATTGGTACCTACAAAAACCTCAAAATCTCCTGGTTCGGCTACAAACTCTAAATTCGAATTATAGAATTTTAAATCTTCAGGCTTTAACTCAATAGTTACTGCTTTGGTTTCTCCTTTTTTAAGGAAAACTTTTTTAAATCCTTTTAATACTCTGTTCGGAGGTGTAATGCTTCTTACCACATCTCTTAAATACAACTGAACAACTTCTTCTCCGTCATAATTACCTGTATTTTTTAAGGTAACACTTAAAGCTAAAGACTCGTTTTGACCGATTTCAGTTTTCGAAACTTTTAGATCAGTATACTCAAATTCTGTATAACTTAAACCATAACCAAAGGGTAGTAAAGGTGTGTTTGGTGCATCTAAATAGTTCGATTTAAACTTTAAAAAGGTCTCTGTTGGCTGTGGCCTTCCTGTATTTTTTATACTGTGGTAAATCGGAATTTGACCAACATTAACAGGCCAAGTTGCTGTTAACTTTCCCGAAGGATTATAATTTCCAAAAACAACATCAGCAATAGCATTCCCAGCTTCGACACCTGGAAACCATACTTGTAAAATACTCACTGGAAAGCCCATTTCTTCTTCGATGACTAATGGTCGTCCACTCATTAAAACTAAAACAACTGGTTTTCCGGTCGCTACTAAAGCACGAATTAATTGCTTTTGACTATCAGGAATTTGGATTTTAGTTCGGCTAGAAGATTCTCCTGTCATTTCTTTAGCTTCTCCCACAACGGCTACTACAACGTCTGCGTTTTTTGCCACGGCTACAGCCTCAGCTAATAGTTCTGCGGGAGAACGTTTATCAATAACCACTGTTGTCCCAAAAACATTCACGTTTTTAGCCATGATCGAATCATTGGTAATATTTGCTCCTTTAGCGTAACTTATTTTAGCATTGGGTGCTACATTTTTAAATCCTTCTAAAATAGGAATAGACAATTTAAAGTCCCCAGTAGGAGCCCAAGTACCTAACATATTTGTTTTATCATTCGCTAACTCCCCAATAAGGGCAATGTTTGCATCTTTTTTTAAAGGAAGTGTATTTTGATGATTTTTAAGCAATACAAATGATTTTGTTGCCGCTTCGCGCGCAATTTTTCTGTGCTCAGGTTTCAAAATATCTTTTGCAGGGCGTTTTTTATCAATATAACGGTAGGGATCATCAAAAAGTCCAAGCTTGTATTTCGCCTCTAGAATACGTCGACAGGCATTCGTAATTTGTGCCTCGCTTACCTTTCCTTCGTCATAAGATTTTTTTAAGGTAGTTAAAAAGCCTTCTCCCACCATATCCATATCTAAACCAGCGTTAAGGGCCAAAGCAGAAACAGCTTGTAGATCGCCTAAGCCGTGCGCAATCATTTCGTTAACCGAAGTATAATCAGATACCACGAAGCCTTTAAAATTCCATTGATTTCGCAATAAATCGGTAAGCAACCATTTATTTCCTGAGGCGGGAATCCCATCTATGTCATTAAAAGAAGTCATGACGCTTCCTACACCAGCATCAATAGCCGCTTTATACGGAGGAAAATAGTCATTGTACATCCTTATTTTACTCATGTCCACAGAATTATAATCTCTACCTGCTTCAGATGCTCCATAAAGTGCCATATGTTTAACACAAGCCATCATCGTATTTTCGGCAGTTAAATCATCCCCTTGATAACCCATAACCATAGCTTTTGCAATTGCTGAACCTAAAAATGGATCTTCACCGGCACCTTCAGCAATTCGTCCCCAACGTGGATCACGGGCAATATCGACCATTGGAGAGAAATTCCAGTTGATACCATCGGCGGTGGCTTCTAGTGCAGCAATTTGTGCCGTTCTCTTTAATAATTCCATATCCCAAGTAGCAGCCAATCCTAAAGGAATCGGAAAGGTGGTTTTATACCCATGAATAATATCAGAGCCAAAGATTAAAGGGATACCTAAACGTGTATTGTTTATGGCAAAATCTTGTGCTTTTTTAATTCTTTCTGGAGTAGCGATTCCAAATAGCCCCCCAACTTGCCCGGCTTTAATTTTTTCTTCCACATTACTACTCACTACTGAGCCTGTGGCAATTCCGCCACCGGGAGTCACTAAATTTAATTGCCCTATTTTTTCTTCAATCGTCATTTTAGACAATAAAGCTTCTACTTCAGGAATAGTGCTTTGCGCTTGCGTAAAAGTGGATAAAAAATATAAAATTACTAAAGTCGTATAGGTCGTAAATTTGCTCATTGTACTATTGGTATTAAAGGTTGTGTCCATGCTTTTTCGTATTCGGTTTCATCAAAAAAATTCTGATTTGTTCTGCTTGATATGATTTTTGCCCGCACAAATAAATAATCGTCGGTAATGGCCAACTCGGCTTTCAGGCCTTTTGTTGTACTGATAATTTCAGCTTTCTGGGCGTTTTTCTTTACCCCGATAAATTGAATTTCATACGTTACATTCTCTTCTGCTGCAATTTCAATATATAATTTTTTATTGTTGACTTCTGCCTTTTTAAGTACAACACCTGTAGAGGCATAAAAAGCACCTTTTTCCATAGCTGAAATAATACTTTCTGCATGTAAGGATTCTGCTAAAACCATCACCCAACCTCTCCCGGCATTACTATAGTTTTTATCAAATTGATGGTAATGATGACTATCGTCTGCCGCAATACCAAATAGTAAAGCTTTGTTGTTCTGTAGGTAATCGATATTTAGAACATCCCACATAGCCTCAACACTAAGGCGTGTTGCATCACCGTAATTATTAACTAAAGGATGCCCATTATAGACTTCAAAAAATTTAAGATTACGTACTTTTTTTAAATCCTCAACCGAAACTCCGTACCCAAAATTAGGATGGTTTAGATGTGGCATGATGGGCACACTTAGTTCTTTTCGTTGGTCTAAAATTGCGTCAATATTATTTTGAATGATCGATGCCACATCAGCGCCTTTTTTTGGGTCTATTTTTTGTTGGATATTGGTAGCGTTAATGTGAATTGGTTTTTTCTCAAAATACATGGTTAATTCTTCCGATGGAATTACTAAAAATTTGTCTTTTTCATTAAATAGCGATTGATATTCTTGGTAGGTTTTTAATTTCACTCGAATTCTGTCTAAACTATCAATTTTATAGTTTACCCATGATTCTCCGAATTTACCCAGATAATTTTGAAAGCCCTTTTGCAAATATTCTTTTTCTGAAATAGAAATCCATTTATCGCCTTCATTTAAGGTATTGTGATCCGAAAGAACCGTAAAATTATAGTTGTTTTCTCGGTACCAATCCATGATCATTTCAGGAAATTCATCCCCATCGCTCCAATAGGAATGCGCATGAAGATTTCCCTTATACCACTTTTTTTGAGTTTTTTCTTGTGCAGCACAACCCAATACACCTAAAAAAAGGCTTAGCATTAAAACATAAAAAATAGTGATTCTAAACATCTGCTATTTCGCTAAAAAAATTAATTTACTTTTATAGGGGTACTTTTTACTGCAACTCCATTTTCATTAAATGCTTCAACAGCGAAATAATAGGTTTGGTCTGTAGTCAGCGCTTTCAATTCTAGTGAATTTTCACCATACACCAACCATGAACTATACAATTTATCAGGAGCAATGCCCCACAACACATTGTAGCCATCAGCATTTTTTTGTGGCGCCCAAGTGACCATTGCATCGCGCCGATCCTCTTTTCTAGCTATCTCAACATTTTTTACTGGGTTTGGTGCTTTCCCATTTCCGATACCAAATACGCGTATATCAGAAATTGATAAATTAGGCGTTGGCACATGATGATTTGTGTAGCGGATATAACGCACTTTTTGATCCACATGTACTTCATTATAATCATTGGGTACGTCTCTAAAATTTTTACGCTGATCTACCAAAGGCAACCAAATGTTTTTATCGATAGAGCCTTCAATAAGATACCTGTGATAAAGTCCTGGGATTTTTCCGTATAAGTTCGACTTATAATCATTATAATTTACTTGAATTGCTTTTACCAAAGAAGGTTCTTGTAGGTCTATTTCAACCCATTCTTTAGCTTCTTTTGTTTGGGCTACCCAAAAGGTTTTTACATTCTCATCGACTAAATTACTGGCTATATGACCGTCCAAAGAAGACAAACTAGTCACTGGTTTTTGATAAGACAGTAACATCCAACCTGTAAATTCACCGTTTTTATTGGCTACATCTGGCGCATGGTGGGGATAATCTCCAAATCGAGTGTTCGAATGCATTAAGCCATCTTTATCAAAAAAAGTAGGGAGCATGCCTATACGTCTTTCCCAACCAATGGTAACATTTACTGCCATCGAAGCAAAATGCCAAAAAATATCTTGTGGCCCTTCAACCGTGCTACCATGTCCCGCGCCATTCATAAAACCCCCCGGTTTATAAGAAAATGGATTGTTAGGTGCATATTCAAATGGCCCTAGAGGCGATTTACTAGTATAAACACCATCAGCATATACATCAAACTCTGTACCTGGTGCGGCATATTGCAAATAGTAGGTGTCTTTGTACTTGGTCATCCAGGGCACTTCGATATACCCTTTTAAAATAGTATCGGTATGGTTTTCCCCAAAACGTTCCCAACCATTTTTTTCAGGTTCTAAATTGAATAATTCATAGGTTTCCTCAGATGGTTTAAACCTATTTTTCTTATCCAACTTTTTTGCTCTAATAGGAAATTTGTTAGAAGAACCCCAATACATAAAGGCATCCTCATGATCATCAATAAATAATCCAGGATCTTGAAGGTTATTTAAAATTCCAGCCGTAGCTTTCCAATCGCCTTTTTTAGGATTGTCAGTATATAAAATACTCATTTGACCCGATGGGTCACCAGCCACATACAAAATTGAATCCCTATAATTAAAAGCTGCAGGTGCGTTTGAACCTTGAAAATACCATTTATCGGGTGTTATAAATTCCCAATTATTCAAATCATTTGAGTGCCAATATCCTAAAGATCGGGTAACGAACATGTAGTATTCATTTCTGAATTTAACTACAGCAGGATCAGCCCCTGAACGATACGACAAATCTTTATATGAATTATACACCATATAGGTGTAATCTATATTTACAGGATTACAATAGGTATTTTGCTGTGCAGAAATTACTCCTGAAAAAACAAAAAAACCTAGTATAACGAGTTCTTTTTTACATTTAGTATACCTTAATTTCATGCCTATTTTAATTTATTTGAAAATAACCAAGGCAATAAATCAGGCTCCGCAAAAGCAGGATCCCAGCTATTGTGATTGGCTTTATCGTACATGGTAAATTTTGGTTTTCCCCCATATTTTAAAAGTGCCGAAACCATTTCTATTGATAATTCAGGATTCACAACATCATCATTAGCACCATGAAAAACCCATAAAGGTGTATCGAAAAAGTCTTTGGCTCCTTTGGCTTGCCCACCGCCACAAATAGCTATAGCAGCCGCAAAAACAGTAGGTTTTCTATGCAAAAGTTCAAACGTACCCATGCCGCCCATAGAAAGCCCCATCACATAAACTTGATCGGCTTTAACAAAAGGTTTGGCAAGCGTTTCATCTACCAAATCCATCATCAAAGTCATTGCTTTCGTAGGCTTTCTATTGTAATTAAACTTTAGTCTAAAAGGTCTTTTATTTCGTTTCACTTTAGCATTTGACCAGTAATCTTCGGTAGCACATTGCGGAAAAATAATGATCGCAGGAAAATTTTCTAAGTTTTCAGCCTTTGAAAACAATCCACTGCCATGTACCAATTGCTTTTGATTGTCTTCTCCTCTTTCACCTGCCCCATGTAAAAAGAAAACGACCGGATATTTATTGGTATCTGAAAAATTTTTAGGGTATAATATTCGGTATTTTAAGGTATCCAATTCTTTAATAAAGCTAGCTTCTGCGTATACATTTTCTTGAGCATAGCTTTGGGCTACTATTGTAAAAAAAACAATTGCGATAAGTACTATTTTATTTTGCATAGCTAAATCCTAGTTTATCAAGTCCAGCTTTTACCTCAGTATTTTGCATAAATAAATTCCAAAGCAAACCTGTTCTATAGTTCTCAATCATAATAATTTGTGGTCCTTGATCGATGGCTAAATAGGCATCTGCCACCCAAAAATTAAACTGTGGACTAAAAGCATCGTAAAAACCTGCTGGGCCCAACAATTTGTCTTTATTCTTATAAAAATAGCGCATTGCACTTAGCGATTCTGTGGGTGTATAAGGAATAGAACTGATTGCTGCTGTTGGTGAAATTACACCTGTATCATTCACTGGGGAATGAGCTGTATAGCCTATACCTCCAGTACTGCTTCGGGTATAACTGGCTGTTAAGCCCCAGCAATCTTTACCGTAATCTTTAAATTTCTTTGGGTTTTCAACTGCATAATTGTAGTTGATCAAAGAATGGCTAATGCTTGCATCCCCATAATTAACATATTCATCTTCTAAACCATTTGGGTTTAAGCCTAAATACGAATAGTGCGAAAAAAACAAAGGACCACCTAAAAGTTGAGAGCCTGGATGCCTTACCACCAATGGATACCCATATTTTATGTTTCCTGATCTAATAGCGCCGTTAGCAGCCCAACCGTTTGTATACACTTCTTTTGAAATACTATGATCAGGTGAAGCAGCAGCCAACACATAGGTGATTAGTGTTTCGTTATAGCCTCGTAACATTAAATTAATCGCAAATCCGTTTGTGGGACTCCAATGCCAATACAACGCATTTTGATTTTGGGTATAATAATTCCACTCTACCCCTTTCCAAAGAATATCCACCTTATTCGCTAAAGCTTTTTCTGTATCAGAACCATTCTTAAAATATTCTTTGACACAAATTAGTCCTTGTACTAAAAAAGCAGTTTCTACTAAATCACCACCGTTATCTTGTGGACTAAAAGGACGTACTTTACCCGAATTACCATCGAGCCAATGTGGCCAAGCTCCTCGAAAACGATCTGCATTTTCTAAGAATGATACTATGTTGTTCAATCGATCTACAGCCTCATTTCGACTCACGTAATTCCGTTCAATACCTATTAAGATAGCCATTAATCCAAAGCCTGTACCACCAACTGATACGGTATTAGGGTCATTAGCTAGGTTTGATGGATGGTACCTTTCTCGTGCTGCGCCCGAATTTGGATGTGCAAAGTCCCAAAAGTATTTAAAGGTTGTTTTTTGCGTTAGATCTAACAATTCGTCATCCGTAATTTGCACTTCTGCAATAGGCAATTCTGCACCCCCAGATGCCTGTTCACCTTCTTTTGAACATGAAAAGCCTATAATTAATACCACTAATGTTAAATATTTAGACATGTTCATGAAATGTGTTTACAAATAGAATTGTGATAATGAATTAAAAAATAAAGAATTAAGGTTTATTCGTATGATTTTAAGGTTCGGAAATGAAACCTAATTTATCCAATCCCCTCTGAACATCTTTATTTTGCATAAATAAGTTCCATAATAAGCCTGTTCTATAATTTTCAATCATGACAGGTATTGGTCCTTGATCAATAGCTAAGTATCTGGGTAAGCTCCATTTTTTTTCAAAACTAAAAGCATCATAAGGACCATACTTACCAATTAAAGAGTCTTGTTCTGTGTACATAAATCGTAAAAAATCAAGACTTTCTTTAGGAGTATAAGGCATAGATGATAAAGCCGCCGTTGGTGAAATAACACTTAAATCTTCATCGGGTCTGTGGCCTGCATAGCCTCTCATGGAATAACTAGAGGTTAAGCCCCAACAATTGGGACCATAACCCTTAAAATTATTTGGGTTTTCTATAGCGTGCTTGTAATGTATTAAAGCATGATTTTGGTTTACTTTCCAATAATCTCCATATTGATCACTAAGGCCGTTCGGGTTTAAGCCTAAATAGGAATAATGCGCCCAAAATAAAGGTCCAACAGGGGCATTGCTATGTTCGTAATGATTTATTTCGGTTTTTAAACCGTAATAGGTGGTGTCTTTTTTAATTTCGCCATTGCCTGCCCAGCCATGCTCATATACCTCTTTTGAGATGGCATGGGTTGGCGAAGCTGCTCCTAGAACATACATAATAAGCGCTTCGTTATACCCACCTACAGGAAAGTTCATTTCCCATCCAAACGTAGGGGACCAATGCCAATACAAAACATTTTCGCCTTTCGTATACCAAGTAAAATCGACCTCTTCCCAAAGTTTTTGAATCCTATTTCTAAGTTCCGTTTCTTTTGGAGTGTCTTGATCAAAATATTCTTTTACGGTGAGTAATCCTTGCAATAAAAATGCGGTTTCTACCAAATCGCCGCCATCATCTTTTTTGCTAAACGCTTTTACCTTCCCTGCAGGCGTTAACCAATGAGGCCAAACCCCGTGAAAACGATCTGCCTTTTCTAAATAAGAAATACTTTTTTCGTAGCGTTCTAAAGCTTGTGCTCTACTGATAAAACCACGTTCTATTCCCACTAAAATGGCCATCAATCCAAAACCGGAACCCCCAATAGTAATGATGTCTCTATCGTTTGAAGGGTAAATACTATCTAAGTGAATTCGTTCTCTGGCCAAACCTGAAATAGGTTCTGCACCCTCCCAGAAATAATTGAAGGTTTGTTCTTGAACCTTATCTAAAAGTTCGGCATCTGTCATTTTTGGATGATCAGCGATAGGGTCTACGGCTGATGAATCCGATTTAGCCTTGCGACCATTGCACCCCTCAACTACAGGTACAATAGCCACTAGAACTAAACTCAAAACTAACTTGACTAAATTTTTCATAGAATCTAAGAAATACTGTTTAAATTAAAGCTACCTAAAAAGTAGGGAATACCTCAATGAGCGATATACTTTTTAGATAGCTTTATACCTTATAAATTATAGTACTTTAAATGGCGTTCATGATCGCCATTATCTCGTCTAGTGTAAGTACTTTATTATACAATGCAAGGTCATCCATATCGCTTAAATCAGACAAGTGATTAAAGATTAAATACCTCGGTGCTCCTGACATAATAGACATAGAATCACAACCTGTCCAATCCAAGCCTGTAATGTCTCTCTCTGCACTTAACACCCCATCTAAATAAATAATTACTTTGGTTTGTGACACGGTAAATGCTACATGTACCCAATCGGATCCATTGGCTAAAACACTTGGAGTAACTGCGGTTCCATTAGTAGTACCGTTACCTACATTTACTCTTAAACTTTGGTTAGCCCCACCTTCCCGAAATACACGAATTCCGTTATTTCTGTTTCCTGGTCTATCTGGATTTGAGGCATTTGGATCTGGAGGACTAATGGTTAAAATACCAGCCCTATTAGTTCCAGGATTATTTATTTTATACCAAAAAGTACCACTAATTTCATTACTTAAAAGACCATCCGTGGGAAATGTTACATAAGCGTTGTCCGCTCCAGAATACGCAGCGACACCAACTTTTGAATCTACAGTAAAACTCGGGCTTCCTACTACGGTCGCATCAGTTTTACTAACTGCTTCTAAAAAGTTGTTCTCAAATGACATTTTAAAAGTCTGACTTCCATTAGCGATAACATTGGTTATTTCTTCTTGACTTAGTTCTTTATTGAATATTCGTAATTCGTCTAGATTACTTAAATCAGATTTATGACCCCATTCTGAAAAACGAGGAGCACCAGACATAATAGAAAGTAAATCACAACCCGTAAAATCAACACCTGTAATTGCTCCCTCTCTAACAGCAACTCCATTGATATAAACAACAGCTTTCGACGGAGAAATAGTAAAGGCTAAATGCACCCAACCTGCATCATTTGCAACATCAGCAGCTGTTCCACCATCTATCCAAGAATCCGAAGTACCATTACCTACATTTAACTTAAAACGTTGAAAACCTGCAGCGCCATTTTCACGAAAAAATCTAAATCCGTTTCTTCGATTATTCTGCACATTAGGGAAATTGGGATTTGCGGTATCCTCTGGACCCATAACTAAAATTCCTGCACGATTAGGTGTAGCATTAAGGTTATACCACATCGTAGCACTAAACGTTTGACTCTGTAAAGAAGTGGCCGGGTATGTTAAATAGGAGTCTGTAGCCCCTGCATATGCACCTGTACCTACCTTAGAATCAACTGTAAAGCCTACAGTTCCCACCTGAGTGGCTTCACTACCACTTATCGCTTCAGAAAAATCACCATCAAAAGCCATATAAAAATTTTCCCCATCAAATACTGGGAAATAAGGAGGTGTATCCTTTTTTTCAAAGGTAGCAGTTTGTGTAGCGACTACATCATTTATATCTGTAACAGTAATCGTAACTGTATGAATTCCTGTAGCTACTTCGCTAGTTAAATCATCTACTATTACTAGTTTAGAATTTGCAAAGCTACTTATATTTGCTATTTCTGTTCCGTCTAAAACAACCGTTATGTTTGCAATTCCAAGGTCATCTTCTACTTGAAAATTAAAGGTTATAGCGGCTAATGGTTCACCTGAACGAACTACAGTAGCTCCACTTGGACTCGGGGTATTGAGCGTAATTACAGGTCCATCGTAAAGAAAGTTACTAAATTCTGGCCGCTCTAAGTCTTGACAACTAAACGCAAAAATTGATAGTAGTGCTAAACCTAAGTATTTTAAAGTCTTATTTTTCATGGTATTGGTACTTTATGTATTAATAATTAGGGTTTTGAATAATAACGCCACCTGATTGATCAATGGCCTCTTGAGGTATTGGGAAAAGCTCATGCTTGGGCAAGTATCCCAAAGTACCCAATGTTGATGACGCATCACCCCAGCGTACTAAATCATAAAACCGATATTCTTCCATGGCCAATTCAACCCGTCTTTCTTGCTTAATAGCATCTCGAATAGCAGACTGTCCTGAGGCAGTGGTGTTAGCAAGGCCTGCTCTTGACCGAACGCTATTTATCAAGGCTAATACTTCGGACTGCGAAGCAGCTCCCGATTCATTACCGGCTTCAGCAGCCATAAGAACTACATCAGCATATCTCATAATTTTAATATTCTCCCATCGATTGCCATTGATAGCCAAACCTGCACGAACACTGTTCATGGTGTAGGCTTTTTTATTCCAATATTGCTGTGCTAAAGGCGGAAAATCAGGTAGGGTTCCACTTCCAAAGCCGCCATCATCTTGGCCCGATTCTAATATGGTATTTGTTTTTCTTGCATCACCAGCTTCAAAGGCATTGACAAGATTTGTTGTAGGCGTATTAAAACCCCAACCTAAGTTCCAAACACCAGTTCCTCGTACACCTTGAGAAATAAAATAATTGCTATTAAAGGAATCCCCATTTTCAGTAACAGTCTGTTGAATCTCAAAGATAGACTCTACACCATTATTGCCACTTCTTTCAAATAAATTAACCAAACTAGGGTCTAAGCTGTAAATGCCAGAATCAATAACTTCTTTGAACTTTGTATAAGCATTAGCCCAATCGTTCTGATACAAATATAATTTTCCTAAAAGTGACTTCGCAAAACCTGAGGTTGCTCTACCTGGAAAACCATTCCAGGTAAGGGGTAAGTTTTCCTCAGCAATACTTAAATCGGCTTCAATAAATTCATCCAGAGCTGCAATAGAAGATTTAGCCGCAAAAGCATCTGAAGGAACATCGATAGTTACCGTAATCAGAGGTACTTCTCCAAAATCTCTTCGCAATTCAAAATACATTAAAGCCCTAATTACTCTCGCCTCTGCATCGTTTATTAAACTTCCTTCATCTGTATCTCCCGATTCACTAATATTGTTTATCACTTCATTACAGGCGAAAATTACCTGATAGTGCCCATTCCACCACCCGGTGCTTAAACCATTAGTTGCGATGTACTGAAATTCATTGAACACATTACCATTCGCTGCAGAATCTCCTGTGGTACTTCCTTTTTGTGCATCATCAGATCTTATGCTACCAAACCAGTATCGTTCCCATCCACCAACTCTAGTTCGTAATAACGAGTAAATACCGAAAACTGCGGTCTCTTGACCTCCAACGCCTAATTCCTCGTTATTAGCGACTTCACCCAAGGGTAATTTATCTAGCAAATCATCTTGACAAGCAAAGGAGACTACTAACAAACACAGCAAAGAAGATATTTTTAATCCTTTTATTAGTTGTATATTTTTCATACTTTTTTTTTAAAATGTTAAACTCATACCAAACGTAGAAATTACCGGAATTGGGTAACCACCGTTATCAATACCAAAAGCCGTAGGAGAACCTCCAGCTTCAGGAGTAAACCCTGATGCCTCTGTCCAAGTATACAAATTTTGAACATTGGCATATAGTTTTAATTGTTGTAATTTTAATTTTTCAAGAATCTTTCTGTCCAAATTATAGCCTAACTGAATATTTCTAATCCTGAAATAACTACCATCTTCAATCATATAGGTAGAAGGTAACCTATTATATTCTGTAGAAAATAATCGAGGTTCCCAATTAGATGATCCTGAGCCATTCCATCTGTTCGCTCTTTCGGTTCTATAGTTGAATTGAGCAAAAGAATTTCCATTACCCCAATCACGGTATATTTCATTGCCATAAACGCCCTGAAAGTCGATATTTAGGGAAAAGTTTTTATACCTTAAATTAGTATAAAAACCATAGGTAAGGTCTGGTGTTGGGTTACCAATAACGGTTCTATCTGCTGGAGTAATCTCACCGTCACCATCAAAATCTCTATATTTAAGATCGCCAGGAGCATAACTACCTAATGCACTTGGTGGTAAGGAGGCTATATCTGCATTTGATTGATATACACCATCAACAATATAGCCATAAAAATGACCTATCGCTTCTCCTGTAATTGTTCTTGAAGCAGAACCGTTTGCAAATATTGGTGCATCTTCAAATGTTGAAAGCACTTCATTGTTAATAGTGGTGACATTACCTCCTAAAGAATAACTAAAATTTTCATTAACCACTCCGTCCCAAGAAAGCTCAAATTCGAAACCTTTATTTTCTATTTCTCCAAAATTATCAAAGAAGCTTTCTACTCCTGTATTTACGAAAACCAATAAATCTTCTGTTTTTCTATTGTAATAATTAGAATTGAACGTTAGTCTATTATCAAACCATCTCGTTTCAAGACCCACTTCCCACATCTTTACGGTTTCCCATTTTAAATTAGGATTTTCTTCAAACCTTTGAATGAATCCAGGAATCACCTGATCTCCGAAAACAGCTGTTGCCCCTTGATTTACTCCAGGATAAAAAGGATAGTTAGTACCTCCTGGTAATGCTTGATTACCTAATTGGCCCGCAGAACCCTTAAATTTTAAAAAATTTAAACTACCCGAGTTGTCCATAAATTTTTCTTGAGAAACAACCCAACCTGCACCGAATGACCAAAAATCTTGGGCTCTATTATCAGGAGCTAATTGAGAAGTAGCATCTCTACGATATGAGGCATTTAGTAAATACTTTCCATCATAATTATATAAGGATCTTGCTAAAAAAGAAGATGTAGCTCTATCTGATTGACTAGAACTTGAGGTTCTGGTTGCTGGATCACCGTAAGGATATACATTTAAATACCAAAATCTTGGGTCGTCTGGAATAGAACCCACAGAAGAATTAGGATCGCTTTGAACACTACCAGAAATATTTTCCGTATAAAATTGTGTCGTTGTAAAACCAGTAGTAGCATTTACATTGTGCTTACCAAATTGTTTGGCAAAAGAAAGTATGTAATCTTGTTGAAAATTAAATGAAACACCATTAGATTGATTTACTCTTGATATTTGGTTGCCATTAAAGTTTTCAATCTCATCGGTCTCAGAAACATAGATACCTACTATTGGTGTATAAGATCGCGATCTAAAATTGTTATAATCTCCGTAAATGGTAGCTTTAAAATTGAAGTTTTTTAGAAAATCAACTTCTGCGAACATACTACCCACAAAACGATAACGTTGCGCTATAGCTTTGTTTTTGGTAACCTCAGCAACTAACGCAGGGTTACCAATTTGTGGACCACCAATCTCTACGGGTAATTGATTGTACAGCCCATTAAACTCAGGGCGACTATCAAAATGTATTGGATCCACAATCGGAGTAGCATTTAAGGCCGAACCATAACCACCTTGATTTGGCAGTCTGTCTTGAAGCCCATTAAGGGTTACGCCCATTCTAAATGCATCGGTTAACGAATACTCGTTCGTTAAGTTCATGGTAATCCTTTGTAAGTTTTCATCTTTAATTAAACCGTCTTCAGATCTGTATCCCAATCCAAAAGAAAGTTTATTTTTTTCGGTTGCATTTTGAATGCTAAGGTTTGTAGTTTGTAACAGTGCTGATTTATTGGTGATTCTATCTACCCAATCCGTATCGCCATTAAATTCCGTATAGTAAGAAAATGGAGCCGCCCCTTCATCGATCAATTGTTCATCATATAATTGTCTAAAAAGTGCAGCGTCTGCCAAATCTGGTGCACCCACCAAATTTTTGAATCCGATCGACGAGTTTAAATTTACCGTAAAATCTCCGTTTCTGGCCTTTTTGGTAGTCACAATAATGACCCCGTTAGCACCTCGTACTCCAAAAATTGCCAAAGAAGAAGCATCCTTTAAAACCTCAATAGATTGAATATCATTTGGGTTAACAAAATCAATATTTTCAGCAAATATTCCATCCACTACAAATAATGGACTTACATTATACCTACTACTTGTTCCTCGAATTCTAATATCCGGATTTTGACCAATTCTACCAGAATTGACTACTGACAATCCAGATACTTTTCCCTGTATGGAAGCGATTGGGTTCGTCGCCGGTTTATCCGCAACTTCGTCTCCTTTTATGCTTACGATAGACCCGGTTAAATCTCTCTTTTTTGCCGTACCGTAACCCACAACCACAACCTCATCTAAGGCTTGTGAATCTTCCTCAAGTGAAATATTAAATGTGGTTTGGTTGTTTACAGGAACTTCTTTGTTAGTGTATCCTATATAACTCACTACCAATACTCCATTCGGGTTAACATTATTAAGAGTGAAATTACCGTCAAAATCGGTCTGGGTACCCGTAGTTGTGCCTTTTAGTACAATGGAAGCACCAGGCAAGGGTTGACCACTAGCGTCTGTTACTGTTCCTGAGACCGATAAATTGCTTTGTCCAAATAGCATTACCTGAAAGAGAAGTAACGAAATTATCAATATTACATTGCTTATTTTCATAGTTGTTCATTAATTGAGTTAGAATATTGCTAAATTAACAAATACTTAAGGATTATAAGATCTCTTCAGGTCTACATAATAAGTACATCAACAATGTTTTCAGCGAAACCCCCCTTATTTCTTATTAGAATGCAGTAGTAAAAAATTATATTGAAGTTAAAATTTTAACATAGTGATGTAGTAATGATGTATTTCATACTAAGCATAAAAGGCTTATTTATTGGCGAATATGACGATAGAAACAGATTCCAGCTTTTAATTTGATGTAATCTAATTTGAAACCTGTAGCATTAAAAAAGTATCCTTAAAACGTAATTAAGTAATTCGATAAATAATCTGAAGTCTCCATATTTAATTTTTTACGAAGCCTATACCTATGAATTTCTACCCCTCTTAAGGAGATCCCCATCAAGGGTGCAATTTCTTTAGAACTTAAGTTCATTTTAAGATAAGCACACAGCTTTAAATCTTTTGGCGTGAGTTTTGGAAATTCAAGTAATAATCGTTCAAAAAAATCTTCATGTAGTTCTTTGAAGTTCATTTCAAAACGTTTCCAATCTTCTTTATCATTAACCGATTTATCCAATTTTTTTATAACCGTACCATAACGAGAGGCACTGGTGAATTTATCTTTGTTCATCACCATCATACTTTTCAACTCTAAAATAATTTCATTTTTTTTAGCAATATTTAAGGTCGTACTGGTTAACTCTTTTTGTTTTAACTTGATTTCTTTAGCTAGCTTTTCCTTTTCTAATTTAGCTAAGTGCTCTTCTTGTTGACGTCCTAATTTCTCTTCAAAGCTCCTTTGCCTTCTTTTAAGTTTTTTCCGGTTGTATCCTCTAACTGCAAATAATATGGCAATAAAAATTAAAACATATAAAACTTTACTTGTTAAACTCAAATACCAAGGAGGAGCAATCTGAAAATAAAAACGTAATGGTTCAGAATACTTGCCATCCATACTCACCGTGAAAATTTCTATTTCATAGCTTCCGTAAAATAAATTTTGAAAATTTATGGTACCCTGATCTACGTCATAGGACTGTGTTTTTGTACCATTATTTAACGTATAATAATACCTAGGTTTGTCTAAATTAGGTGCCGAAACTTGAAAAGTTATATCCTCTGCTGCTTTGTTCGTGAGCTTAAAGAGCGTATCATTTAAGGCGTAAAGTTTGTTTTGAGTTTTGAAATAATTTAGACTTGGTTTTGGAACAAAACTATTATTTAACTGGTTTGTTAGTTTATAAATGTTAACGCGTGCAAAACCGTCATTCAATGTTAATGCAAAAATAGAATCATTTAACCTGGTTACACTCTCAGCATCCGGAATGAGCCGCTTTTGTAAGATACTTTCAGCAATCGTTAAATTGGTTGCTCTTAAATCAGTAAACGTTATCTCCTTCGTTTCGTTATTTATAAACCAGAAATAAGTTCCATCATTATAGATTAGTTCTTTATTCGTGAACTTCTTGAATTCGTCAAATACTTCTATGTTGTTGGCTATCGCATTATAGGCATACCAAATGCCGTTTGCATAAAATACAATTTGATTCTTGATACTGTAAACTTTTACATTATAGCTATTGGGGATAGCTTCATCATCAAAGGTTTGTATGGTTTCGATTTTATCTAAATTTTTATTTAAGGTAAGCCTAAAAAAGCCTTTATAAGGGTGCGCTACCCAGAGCACGTTAGCAGATTCGAAACAAAGTTGTTTCACAGGGAAGCTTATTCCTCGAATTGGTTTTACTTCCCATGCTTTTTGATCTGTTTTTTCAAATTTTGAGATACCCACGTAGGTGCCTTGTAAGTACGTATTAGTGCTTTCAGGAACTTTAACTAATTGATATCCCCCAGAAATCTCGGAAACCTTTTCTAAGACCTTTTTATGTATTTTAAAGGTACCCGTATTATGGCCGGCAAATAATTCTTCCTCAACAGTCAACAAATCCCAAACATGCCCTTGCGTGCCTTCGACAAAGCTTAAAGTATCATTTTCAAAATAGTAAACCCCAGTATTGCTGCCAATATATTGCACATGATCTTGAAGGGCTAGATCATAAACCGTTCCGATTGCTCCTGAAAAATCAGTATAATAAGTGATGGGCGAGTTTGTTCTAACTCTATCAATACCGTTATCTAAACCTAGCCATAATTGATTTTCGTCATGAACCATAGCGAGGACAGTATTGTTCTGAAGTCCAGTTTCTCTGTCTAAGTGAACAAATGAATTATGGAAGGTGTCTAATAAATAAACTCCTTTTTTAATGGTTCCAAATGCCAATTTCCCATCAGAAAGAGAAATCATATCATTCAATTGATACCTTTTTAATTCATCATTAAGGTGGTTATCCCACTTCCCTATTTCCCCATCCTTATATAAAAAAATACCCTCTAATTTTGTGCCTAAAAGCAAGCCTTGAGGTATGGCCAACATTGAAATAATGGTCTTATCAAAAGTAGCCAAGCTCGAACAAGAAACAAGTATATCATTCTTAATCTGATATAGTCTATCATTGGATCCAGATACCATTATATTGTCTTCGTAGATCTCGATATCGTTCACAATAATGGGTACATCCAGAACCTTGATGGCATTATTTTTATAAATGTAAATACTAGAAAAAGACCTAAAAATAATAGCCTCTTTGTAGGATAAAATTTGCCAAAATTCTTCATTTGTAAAGGTATAATTTGTGATTAAATGAGTTAAAGAGGTATATACCAGCGTTCCAAATTCACTTTTTTTCCAGTACCCAAACTCTTCATAAGACCCTGTGTATATTTTATCGTCGACAGCCCGAACAGAACGAATTATAGTGCCATTAGGAAGTTTATTAAGAATCCATTCCTCTCCATTAAAATGCAACAAACCTTTATTGTTTGCAACGTAAACACTGCCTTCCGTATCAATAGTGATTCCCCAATTTTGACTTGCTGCTTTGTAATCAAAAATTTTATAATTATAAATAGGCGGAAATACTTTTTGTGCGAACAAAAAAGATGTAAGTAAAAAAGAAATAAAAAATAGAATGTATTTCATGTAATAAAAAAGCGTTTGTTTTAAATTGCTGTTAAATTTACAAAACTAATAGCGACAGGCATGATAGAAACATCAATTCTACTTTTATTCGAGCTAAAATATGTAGGTAATTACAAGCAAAGAGTTACATCAACTACTAAGGAACAAAAAAGCTTGAACATTTAACAAATATTCAAGCTTTCATTACTTCATTTAAAATTTAGCTATTCATATAGTAAATACTTAAGCCTAATATTCTTAAAGCTATCTAATCCCGTTTTCCAAGTGCTTTTAATCTCTTCAAAAGATCTTCCTTCTATAATTTGCTTTCTTAAGGCATCAGTACCCGCCAATCTATCAAAATGAGATTGATACTTTATAAAATCATCCTTTGAAGCGCTAGCATTGTACGCATCTATCAACCAATTAAAGTTTAATTCCTGTAAATTTTCTGTTTGAGTTAAATCTAATCCAAAGCACTTTTCTCCCAAATATTTAGGGTTTTTTGCACCAAAATTAGAAACGGGGGTGTAGGAATACGGATACAAATCACTTGGCAAATATGGCGAACCAAAAACTTGAAACTGATTTTCTGTTCCCCTACCTGCATTCACATTGGTACCTTCAAATAAACATAGACTGGCATATAAATTTATAGATTTGTCGTTTGGAAGGTTTGGAGATGGTCTTAAAGGCAAACTATATGGTATTTCGTGCGTATAGTTTTCCAAAGGAATAACGGTTAAATCACATTGAATTCCGTTTTTTAACCACTTTTCACCATTGATCATTTTTGCATATTCCCCAATCGTCATCCCATAAACAATAGGCACAGGATGCAAACCCACAAAACTTTCAAATCCTTTTTCTAATACTGGGCCGTCTATATAATGTCCGTTCGGGTTTGGTCTGTCAAAAACTACAAAAGGAATATTATTTTCTGCACAGGCCTCCATGACGTAGTGCATAGTAGAAAGGTAAGTATAAAAACGAGCCCCAACGTCTTGGATATCAAAAACTACGATATCAACACCCCTTAATTGCTCAGCTGAAGGCTTGTAATTGGCTCCGTACAACGAAGTAACTGGCAAATTCGTTTTAGGATCCCTTTCATCTTTAATTTTAGCCCCTGCATCTGCATCACCTCTAAAACCATGTTCTGGAGCAAAAGCTTTTACAATTTTAACGCCAAGAGACAATAAGGAGTCTACCAAATGAACGCTGTCTTCATTCTCGGAATTTTGCCTAAAAATAACAGACGTATTGTTGGCAACAACCGCTACTTTTTTGTCTTTAAAAAGCGCTAAATATTTATCTGTTTGGTTCGCTGCAACGATAATTTCTTTTGTTGTTGTTCTTTGTTCTAACCCTGTTTTACTATCAGAACTTAGGTTTTTACCTTTTTGTAAAGTTTGACCACAACTAGAACTCAAGAAAAGAAAAGAAATAGTTGCGATAAAAAAAGAATCTAATCTCTTTGTATTTTTCATGCTAAACAATTTTAACCATCATTAGCTTCAAATATACTATACTAAAAATAATTTATCTCTTTATTCTTGCAATAAACCGAACAAATAAAGACTTCACCCATAAGTCCTAATACACCAAAAAAGTAGCCTTTAAAACACCGGGCAATGAATATCCTGGCAACTACAAAAATTAGACCCTATTCATCGGATAAGGAAGGACTACGTTCCAAAAGAAAAAAGATGATCATTCCTTATTTTTTTTTTTTAAAAATAAATACCTTGCCAAGTATGGGCATATTTGATTTTAGAGATCCGAATAAAAGAAAAAAAAAGACTCAAACTATAGGCATCGCATGTACACCTACAGAGGTGTTTCTGAATAAAATACCTATTAGTTTCCCCACTAAATACAGCATTGTAAAAAATATATTAGGTGAAGCATCACGTATTGAACCTATCAAACAAACAAAAAATAGCGTGTATTTGTGGGACGATTTAGGCATTTATTGCTCTACTGCAGATCCAGAAAAAATGTTAATGTTCTTATTAGTAGAAGATAACAGGTATGGATTAGGCCACCAGCCCCTCAAAAATTTTACCGGCAGTGTTTTGATTGATGGCAAACCGATGGAAGAAACCATTCAAAATGTTGGCTTAGACCGGCCGTATATGATAAGAGCGATTATCAAAGATGCCAAACAAGTCGCTATTGCTTTAGGCTGGAATCCGAGTGCGTCATAGTGAGCACAACACATGATAAAAGTCATATTTATTGTCATTAGATTGCACAACCTTTGTTGCCATTCTAAAAAAGCAATCAACATGACCCATCAAAAACTGATATTTATCCTTCTTTTTCTACTCGGCTTAAACTTTATTTCTCTTACAGCGCAAACTTTAGAAGTAGATGCTGATCTAAGAGCTCGATTTGAATATCGCCACGGCTTTAACAACTTATTTCCTGATAATGCCGATCCTGCTGCATTTGTAAACCAAAGAACACGACTTAATTTTAATTACAAAGCGGAAAAATTGCAATTATTTATAGCCATTCAAGACGTAAGTATTTGGGGTGATACGAGGCAGATTCTACCCATTGATGGGAATGACTCCTTTTCTTTATTTGAGGCCTGGGGGGCATTACAGATTAATGAAACCTGGTCTACCAAGCTTGGGCGACAAGTACTTTCTTATGACGATGAACGTATTTTTGGCGCTTTAGATTGGGCGATGCAAGGTCGTTTTCACGATGCTGCACTTTTAAAATACAAAAAAGGTGATTTCATGATAGACTTCGGTGCTGCTTTTAGTCAAGAGACAGAACGAAATGAAGGCAACGATTTTAGAATTCAAGGCTTCTTTACCTATAAAGCAATGCAATATGCCTACTTAAAAAAGTCTTGGGAAAAAAGTAGTGCCAGCTTTCTTTTTCTAAATACTGGATTTCAAGATTTTGACGTGAATGCTGTTGTAGATGGAGTTTCTTATAGACATACCACGGGTTCTTATTTTAAATTCCCCATTGAAAAAGTAAATGTAGCGGGTAGTGCCTATTATCAATTTGGAAAAGCAAATGCCACGACTGATCTAGCCTCTTATCAAGTAGCTTTAGAAGCTACCTATAAACAAAATAAAGTGCTTTACGGTGTAGGCCTTGAGATTTTGAGTGGCACCGATCAAGATGGCGCTACTAAAAATAATTCGTTCTTCCCCTTATATGGTACAAATCATAAATTTAATGGCTTTATGGATTATTTCTACGTAGGAAACCACGCGAATAATGTGGGTCTCAACGACATCTATGCCAAAGCTGTGATTACTACTGGCGACCAATCGAATCTATTGGTAAAAGCGCACTATTTTAGTGCTAATGCTGATCTAACAGGAAATGCTGATGCCTTTTTAGGAACAGAAATAGATGTGGTGTATACCCAATCTTTAATGAAAAATGTTAAATTAAATGTTGGCTATTCTCAGATGTTTGCCTCGGATAGTATGAGTTTAATAAAAGGCGGAAGGCCAAGCGACAACACCAATAATTGGGGCTGGGTTCAATTGATCATTAACCCTAATTTGTTTAGCACGAATTTAAACAAAAACGCCAACTAAATCTTTATCAACCTAAGCGTACAAAAAGCTGTAATCGGTTTCGATTACAGCTTTTTTTATCCCCCAATAGCTATCATACTTCGATTATTGTGTGAATCGGGGTCTTTAAATTGCTCTAAAGTTTCCATTCCATTCCGCACTTTTTTCTTGGCCATTACGGCTTTTTGAATTATTGGTGCTATCGCTTTTCCTTCGCGAAGTGGTGTCAACAAATCAGACTCTGAAGAGGAAAAAAGACAATTTTTAAGTTGTCCGTTCGCCGTTAATCGAATTCTATTACAGCTGTCACAAAACGGATTCGTAACAGAGCTAATGACGGCAAAAGAACCTTGATAGCCTTTAATTTGGTAGTTTTTTGCGGTATCATTCGGCGCATCATTTAAACGAATAAAACGTTGTGAATCGTAATGCGAATAGACTTGCTTTAACACTTCTTCTAAGGATACAAGTTTTTCAAAATTCCATTTGTTACCATCAAAAGGCATAAACTCAATAAATCTAATTTGTAAGGCTTGGGTCTTTGTGAGCTCGATAAAATCGATAATCTCATTTTCATTAAAACCTTTTATCAACACACAGTTTACCTTGACCTCAAAACCCTCTTTTACTAATAATTGTATGTTATTGTAAACTTTACTGAAATAATCTCTACGGGTTATAGCGGTATTTTTTTCGGTATTCAAAGAGTCAAGACTAACATTGATTTTTCGAAGTCCTATTTTTTTAAACAGCTCTATAAATTTATCCACTATGACTCCATTTGTGGTAATTGCCAATTCTACAGGCAGTGAAGCCAATTTTTCTAAAATTAAACCCACATCTTTTCGCACTAAAGGCTCACCTCCAGTAAGTCTTATTTTAGTCACGCCGTGAGCCACAAATTCTTTAGCGATGGTAAAAATTTCCTCATAAGTCATGATATGAGACTTTGGTGACAGTGCTATGCCATCTGCGGGCATACAATAGGTGCAACGCAAATTGCAGCGTTCGGTAAGTGAAATACGCAAATACGTATGTTCCCTACCAAAAGTATCGGTCAATATGTTGTTCGTTGCTGTCATATTAATCGTGCCGAGCACCTTTTAAAATTCTAAAAACATGTAAAATTGAAGGAAAAATAGCCTCCATAGATTCTTTTGCCCCATTCGTGGAGCCTGGTAAAGCCAATACTAAAGTATTTTTTATGGTGCCGGCAACGCTTCTAGAAAGCATAGCATAAGGCATCCGGTCTTGTCCATATTTTCTGATGGCTTCTTCGACTCCAGGAATATTTCGATCTAATAAGGGTTTTAAGGCCTCAGGCGTTACATCGCGACTCGACAAACCTGTTCCCCCTGTATAAATAATTAAATCGGCCCCATTGGCTTGGTAGTATTTTGCCTTTTCTTGAATGATGTTGGCTTCATCAGGAATTATAATATAATCCTGCACGGCTACTTCACATTCCTGTAATTTTGCCATAATCGCTTTCCCCGCTTTATCCTCTTTTTTACCGGCTGAAATAGAATCAGAACACACAATAACCACCGCCTTTAAATCGCGTTTAAATGCATCCTGAAAACTCGATTTTCCTCCTTTCTTTTCCACTAATTTTATATGAAAGAGCTCAACGCCCTTGTCAATAGGTTTTAGCATATCATACATATTTAGCGCTACAACACTCGCACCATGCATGGCCTCTACCTCAACACCTGTTTTATAAATGGTCTTTACGGTCATCAGCACTTTTATCGCTAATTCGTCTATTTCATATTCAATTCCAGTAAATTCTATCGGCAAAGGGTGACAATCTGGTAGTAAATCAGGTGTTTTTTTAACCCCCAAAAGTCCGGCAGCCTTACTCATGGCAAAAACATCGCCTTTGGGTACGGTTTTATTCAGAATCGCATCAATAGTTTCTTGGCGACTTACTTTTACAATGGCTTGTGCCGTTGCTGTTCTTAAGGTATTGCTTTTATGTGTTATATCTACCATATGCCTAACTATTAACTTTCCATTGATGTGATGCGTCTTCAAATAGCTCTTTCCCAAAAACAGGTACCTCTGCTTTAATCGCCTCTACAACATATTCCAGAGCCTTAAATACTTCTTTACGTCTTGGTGATGATACAAATACAAACAAACAAATTTCGCCTGTGTTAACCGCGCCCAAACTATGGTAGATATGCATGCAGGTCAGGTTGAATTTTGCAAAGGTTGCTTCCCGGACTTCGTGAAACTTTTTATTCGCCATTTCTTCATAGGCCGAATATTCTATGGCCACAACGGCCTTGCCGTTGATCTCATCGGCACGCACTTGTCCTAGAAAGATATTGTGCGCCCCAATATCCGTTTTAGATTGATGTTTGGCGATTGAATTCGCTATAAATTCGGAGGAAATGGCTCCTTTTATAAATACATTCTTGTAGTTCATTTTTTTTAATTGATAGTTGATTTCATATTATCTATTTCGTATTGCTCATCTTGTTATTAGAATAAAACTGAAGTACGGTACGCCTTTAGAAGCTATCACCTTGTTTCGTTAGGCTAGAGTCTAGGCTCTTCACGCTGCCTTCAACAGAAAGAACTTTATTTCTGGAGCCAGTAACTGATCAAATCACCCTCCGGCAAATGGCGGTAAGAGTGCAATTTCTTGTCCTGTCAGCAGGGTTTCTTCAGAAACTAATTCTTGATTTTGGGCCATTCTAAAATCCTTATTTTGAAGTTCAGGGTACTTTTCAACTAAAATGCTTTTTAAATCAGAAATAGCACCCTCAGAAACCCTAATGTTTTCTGAACTACATCCAGTGAGCTCTGCAAGCATCCCAAAATAGTTTATTTCAATAGTCATATTTTTTTCTTTATCTCTGATTGATATGTTTATTTTTTAATACAGAATTTCAAATTAAGAGCATTTGTTCTCCAGCTTCAAAGGAGTTTAAGAGCCCTATATTCCTTTTAAGTCTTTAAACTCTTGGTCTAAAAATGACCAACATTTTGCATTAATAGTCTCAAAGGCGGCTATTAGATGCTTACCGTAAGGTGTAATGATCGTACCTCCCCCTTTTTGTCCACCAACCGATGTCGTGACTACAGCTTCTTTTGCCGATTTATTTACCGCATCGATAAGCGTCCATGCTTTTTTATAAGACATCCCGATCGACTTTGCCGCTTTTGATAAAGAGCCTTTTGCTTCGATCTCTTTTAATAAGCGGATTCTTCCTTCTCCTACTAAAACCTTATCGCCAACTTCAATCCAAATTCTACTTCTAATTTTATAATCGTTCATAGGCATGCGTTTATGTAATAGGCAGTAGCATTGTTTTTACCATTTCTCCTTTTTCCAGTTTTATGCTATCCTGGGGTACATAAACTAAAGCATTCGCAGTACCAAAAGCACTCAACATAGCAGAACTTTGCCCTGTTAAAATTTCGACACCTGCGGCGCCTATTTTCGCTTTTAAAAATTGAGCTCTATCGCCTCCAACAACGGTGTAATCTGTAAGTAATGGAAGTAAAATAGTTAAAAGATGTGCCTCCTCTGCTCCTTGATATTTTTTTAAAAGCGGATATACATAGACATAAAAACAGGTCAGCGCTGCCGCTGGGTTTCCTGGTAATCCGAAAATAGCCGTTTCCTCTTTTTTTCCAAAATACAAGGGTTTCCCTGGCTTTTGTCTTACTTTGTGAAAAATTTCATCTACGCCAATAGCATTCAATGCTTTACCCACAAAATCATAATCCCCAACCGATACCCCTCCGGTAACAATAACCACATCGTTATTTTTAATGGTTTCGCGTAGCGTTTCTTTAGTGCTTTCAAAATGATCTTTAATAGCAATAACCCTAGTATTAGTATAGCCCAATTCTTTTAAAACAGCGATAAGCATAGCACTGTTCGATTCATATATTTTACCATAAGGCAATTCTTGACCTGCATGTACCAATTCATTCCCAGTAACCACAACCGCAATAGCTGGTTTTTCTGCCACTTCAATCCTAGTAATTCCTAACCCTGTTAAAAAACCAATATGTGTTCCTTTTATGCTCGTTCCTTTGGCCAATGCTACAGCACCTTTTTTTATTTGCTCTCCTTGTGGCCTTATGTTCATCGCAGGCTGCACAGGGTCTTCTACTAAAATAGTATCGCCATTTAGCCTTACTTTTTCTTGGATAACCACGGCATCTGCTTTATCAGGAACAGGTGCTCCTGTAAAAATACGAACAGCTTCGCCTTTATTTAAGCTTAGTGAATTAACGCCACCTGCCTGAACTTCACCAATAATTTTATAGCTATTGGTCTCCCCTATGTTCAAAGCATAGCCATCCATCGCCGATTGTCTAAAAGGGGGCATATCAATTAAAGAAATTACATCAGTCGCTAAAACAAAATCTAAACCGTCACGAAGTGAAATTTCTCTTGTTTTAAATGCTTTGGGACAATGCGATAAAACCAATGCTAGGGCTTGTTCAGAACGTATCATTTACCTGTTCCTTTTTTTATTTTTTACTGCTTTTTAAACTCGGAAAAACGGTTTTTTTAAAATTTATACCCTTGATAAAAAACGTTATTCCCGTACAAATATAACGATCCTGTTCTATTTTATAACATGACAATTGTCATCTTTTTTTTTGTAATCTTCTACTATTTTTGCTAAATTGTTAAAAAATTGTTAACCATTTTTAAAGTAAAAACAAGCAGATAACATGCCTATAAAAAGTTACCTAGCTCACGCTATTAGTGGAAAAAAAGAGGATTTAATGCATGCTTTGCTGCGCTTAGGTAAGTGTGAGGTTAGACCCGCAGAAAATCAAGATATTTTAGCCCTAGTAACCGAAACTGCCAACGACGCTGAAGAGGAACTTTTAAAAGAAAAGATAGAAGCCATCTCAAGTCTAAAATTATTATCACTAGTTTCTGGCTTTAACCCACCTGAAAATTAAAATTTACATGAACACATCAACAACTGATAGAAGAGGTTTTATTAAAAAAATGGCGATGTTATCAGCCATATCCGCTGCTGCTGCTATGTTTCCAGGCATTATTTTCGCTAGTGAACAAGAAAAAGGAATTCCTGAAGATGCTAATTTACAATGGAAAAAAGGACCTTGCCGATTCTGCGGGGTAGGTTGTGGAATTTTAGTAGGTACTAAAAAAGGAAAAGCAATCGCTGTAAAAGGCGATCCCAATTCTTCGGTGAACAAAGGTTTACTGTGCGTAAAAGGATACCATCAAATTATGTGTTTGCAGTCTAAAGACCGATTAACACATGCTTTGGTAAAGAAAAACGGTACATACGTGCAAACTCCTTTAAACGAAGCGCTTGATTTAGTCGCTAGCAAAATGAAGGAGACTATTAAAAATCATGGTAAAGATTCCGTAGCCATGTACACCTCTGGTCAATCGACGATTCCTGAAGGGTATATAGCATCTAAACTAATGAAAGGAGCCATTGGTACCAATAACTTAGATTGTAACGCACGACTTTGTATGGCTAGTGCAGTAACCGGATTTTTAACTTCTTTTGGGGCAGATGAACCCATGGGTTGTTATGAAGATATTGATTATGCCGATTATTTTGTGACTTGGGGAAACAACATGGCCGAAATGCATCCTGTATTATTCTCAAGAATGTTAGAACAAAAGGCAACTCGTGGCGCACAAATCATCGATTTTGCAACGAGAACCACGCGCTCTAGTACCGCATCTGACCGCTCTATTTTATTTGAACCCCAAACCGATTTGGCGGTGGCGAATGCCATTTGCTATGAAATTATAAAGAATGGTTGGGTTAATAAATCATTCGTAGAAAAACATTGTAGCTTTAATAAAGGACTTACCAATATTGGTTACGGTCTAGAAGACAATTTTTCATTCACAGATAAACCTGAAAAAATAGATTTTGCGGCTTATAAGGAATTTTTAAAAGAGTATAGTCCAGAAAAAGTGTCTAAATACTCTAAAGTATCTGTAAAAGATATTAAATATTTAGCTTGGATTTACGGAAACCCGAACAACAAAGTAGTGTCATATTGGTGTATGGGTATGAACCAACACACCAGAGGAACTTGGATGAATAATCTTGTATATAATATTCACTTACTTACGGGTAAAATTTCACAACCTGGCAATGGACCGTTTTCATTAACAGGACAACCTTCTGCTTGTGGCACTGCTCGTGAGGTTGGTACTTTTACACACAAACTACCAAAAGGGGTAGTTACGAATAAAGAAAATAGAGAATTAGCTGCAAAAATTTGGAAAGTTCCTGTGGCTAATATTCCATCAAAACCTACGTATCATGCTACCGAAATGTTTAGAGCGGTAGATCGTGGCGATATTAAATTTATTTGGACACAAGCTACCAATCCGCTTGTATCACTACCTAAAACAAGTAGATATCGTCCAGGAATGCAAAAGGACTCTTGCTTTGTGGTGGTTTCAGATGTATTTCCAACCCCAACTTCAGATGTCGCTGATGTAATTCTACCAGCTTCTTGGCATATTGAAAAAGACGGTCTTTACGGTAACTCGGAACGTAGAACCCAATATTGGAATAAAATGATTGATGGTCCTGGAGAAACCATGGATGATGCTTGGATGTTTATAGAAGTAGCTAAACGCATGGGCTACGGTGATTTGTTCCCTTATAGCAAAGAAACCCATGTGGATGAAATTTATAACGAATACCGACAATTTCATAAAGGTCCAAAGCATGAAATGGCACCTTTAGAGGTTTTGAAAAAAGAATCTGGGGTTATTTGGCCTTACGTAAACGGCAAATCTACACAATGGCGCTTTAACGCTAAATATGATCCTGCCTGCAGTAATGGGGAAGATTTTCATTTTTATGGAAATGCCGATGGAAGAGCAGTAATCTGGCAACGCCCCTTTGAAGAAGCGCCAGAGAAACCAGACCAAGAATACCCGTTCTGGTTAAATACTGGTCGCGTGGTTGAACATTGGCATACAGGCTCTATGACCCGTAGAATTCCTGTTCTACACCAAGCGATGCCAAATGCGTATGTAGAATTTCACCCAGATGATGCTAAGCAACTAGGGGTAAGAAATGGAGAAAAAATCAAAGTAACTTCTCGAAGAGGGTCCTGTGTTTTGCCGGCATCTATTAATGAAAGAGGTTTGCCGACCAAAGGACAAGTATTTGTTCCTTTCTTTGATGAAAATATGATGATTAATGATGTAACCCTTGATGCTTTTTGTCCTATTTCGAAAGAACCAGATTATAAAAAATGTGCTGTTAAAGTGGAAAAAGCCTAGATTTTGAATGCCCACAACCTACTACGCAGTAGGAAAATAGGAATAACAAAAAAAAGGACAGCCTAATCATATGCAAATGAAAAAAAGACTTGGAATCATATCATTTTTTGTAATCATCTTCATTGCTTTTCTTGTGGTATGGAACTACAGCTACCAGCAAGGGCAAGAAGAAGCCTACATCCCTTTAATTGAAACGCCTACGGGAAATTTTATTCCTTCAGAAAGCGGTGCATTTAATCGGTTTGATGCCACGGGCCTCGACTATTATAATATGCCCGTAGATGAAAACCATCAACGTTCGCTAGACACGTATTATGATAACAGAGCCTATGTTGGCGCACCTCCAAGCATTCCACACCCAGTTAAAGAAGAGCGTAGTTTTGGTGGAAACACCTGTGTTCAATGCCACCAAAATGGTGGGTTTGTTGCAAAATTTAATGCCTATGCACCCGTAACACCACATCCTGAAATGGTAAATTGTCGCCAATGCCACGTCACTAAAAATACCAATAACACCTTTACCGATGTGGCGAGTGCTGCTTCACAAAACACAGGTTTTGTAAAAGTGGCAGCGCCAAAAGTGGGGGAAGGCGCCAACAATGCGATGCCTGGAAGTCCACCGATGATGCCACATACCTTACAGATGCGAGAAAATTGTATTTCTTGTCATGCTGGCCCAAGTGCTCCAAAAGAAATTAGAGTATCGCATCCCGAACGAATTAATTGCAGACAATGCCATTTGCCTATTAAGGCGGCACAATCAACGGCAGATGCCAGTACATTTTTAAGACAATTCGATGAACTTAATGAAAAATAGAAGTCTAAAATATTATAGTATTTTACTCTTAGCAGTTGGCTTTTTTTCCTGTAAGGGAGAAGAAGAATATCACTCTGTTACTGATAAAATAGAAGCAAAGCAAACGCCTTATCACGGCAACCAAAGTTCTGAAGAATTATTAGCCGGAACTGAATTAATATCGATCACCGAAGGCGAGCATACCTTTTTAATCCCAGAACGCAAGGGTCAGATGAAATCCTATGCTTGTATTGAATGCCATAGCAAGCCTGTAGCACAAATGAAAGGCAGCGATGGGCAAAAAGCGCATTGGGATATCAAAATAAGGCATGCAAGTCTTGAAACCATGAGTTGTGTTACGTGCCACAATGGAGAGAATATGAACGAACTAAAAAGCCTTACAGGAGCTGGGATAGATTTTAACCTGAGCCATAAATTATGTATGCAATGTCATTCTAGCCAATTTGAAGATTGGAAGGGAGGGGCACATGGTAAAAAAGTTGCTGGATGGGCACCACCAAGAGCTTCAATGACTTGTGTGAATTGTCATAATCCGCATAGTCCTGGCTTTGAAAAAAGATGGCCGGTACAATTTAACACCAAAACAGAATTAGAACGCCAAGAAGGCTTGGATCATTAAAAATAAAGGTATGAGCGACAGTAAAAAGTGGTTTTCTCTAAATATAGGACAGAATAAGAATAAAGTAGAAGAAGAAGGTTCTTGTGGGTGCGGAAAAACCTCAGGAGGTTGTGGAAGCCATAAAGAAAAAGAATTAAGTGCTGATGAATTCTATGAAGCAGCTATTAACGCGTCGATAGGAGAAGAACGACACAGAGATGGTTTTGAACAGGTTTTTGATGTGAAAATGGACAGGAGAAGCGCCTTTAAAAAATTAACAGCTAGCTTGCTTATAGGCGCTGGAGCCGTAAGCACCTCTTGCAGCGTAACGGCAGGAGATGAGACAAAAGAAAAAGCTCAAATCGATTGGGAAGAACAGTTTAAAGGAAACTATAAACTGATGACGGATGACGAAAAGCAAAAAACAATCGACAGGCTTATGCGTTCGTATGAATTACGTACGGGCAAGAATATTAATATGACCGCAGAAAATGCAGAAGAAAATGTACTTTTCGGATATGCCTTTAACATCTCACAATGTCAAGGCTATATGAATTGTGTTAGTGCTTGCGTTGAAGAAAACAATCAAGATAGAAATTCAGAAATGCAATACATCCGCATCCATGAAATGAAAGATGGAGAAGGATTAAAGTTTGAAACTGCCGACGATAATTATTACCACGAAGTACCGGCCGAAGGTCACTTTTATTTAGGTACACAATGTTTTCATTGCGATAACCCCCCTTGCGTAGATGTCTGCCCCGTACAAGCCACTTGGAAAGAAGAAGATGGTTTGGTGGTGGTAGATTATGATTGGTGTGTGGGTTGCCGGTATTGTATGGCGGCCTGCCCCTATGATGGTCGAAGATTTAACTGGAGTAAACCAGAAGTGCCAGAAAATGAAATCAATAAAAATCAACATTATTTAGGAAATAGAATGCGAAAAAAAGGGGTAATGGAAAAATGTACTTTTTGTGTGCAACGCACCAGAAAAGGAAAAAATCCTGCCTGTGTTGAAGCATGCCCAACAGGTGCTCGTATTTTCGGAAACCTTTTAGATCCAGATAGCACGATTAGATGGGTATTGGCTAACAAAAAGGTGTTTAGATTAAAAGAAGATTTAGGTACAGAACCTAAATTCTGGTACTTTATGGATTAAAAGCCCGGAACGATGTTAATACAAAACCATACCGCGATATATCATTTTTTATATGATTCAAAATAGGAATTCATGAGCCAACTTAAAGTATTGAAAAGTTTAGTAATAGACAGTGTAGACACCATTACCAAAGGATCTCTAAAGTATCATCTTTGGATGGGAGCTTTAACACTCGTAATGCTTATTGGAATGTATTGTTATAGCATGCAATTAGATGAAGGGCTTAGCGTTACCGGCTTATCCGATAAAGTGAGTTGGGGATTGTATATATCAAATTTCACTTTTTTAGTTGGGGTTGCAGCCGCCGCGGTAATGCTAGTAATGCCTACCTATATACTAAAAGATATTGATTTTAAACAGGCCGTATTAATTGGCGAAGGACTAGCCGTAGCCGCTTTAATCATGTGCTTAGCATTCGTTGTAGCTGATATGGGTGGCCCATCGGTGCTTTGGCATATGATGCCAGGTATAGGCGTTTTTAACTTCCCAAATTCTATGCTTACCTGGGATGTTCTGGTGTTGAATGGATACTTATTTTTAAACATCAGTATTCCCTTTTATATTCTTTTTAGACACTATCAAAATAAAGAGGCAAAATCTAAGGTGTATGTGCCCGGCGCCATACTTTCTGTATTTTGGGCGGTTGCTATTCACTTAGTTACGGCATTTTTATACCAAGGATTGCAGGCTAGACCCTTTTGGAATAATGCTTTATTAGGCCCCCGGTTTTTGGCATCAGCATTTGCCGCAGGACCCGCTTTAATTATTTTAGTTTTAGCTGTAATTAGAAGTGCTACTGCCTTTACTATAGAAGATAAAACCATCAAAAAAATTGCCATGATTGTTACAGTGGCAGCTCAGATAAATTTAATCATGTTAGTTTCTGAATTGTTCAAAGAGTTTTACGCACCCACTCACCACAGTGAAAGTGCCTATTATTTATTCTTTGGATTGCACGGTAAAAATGCACTTTTGCCATGGATCTGGACGGCGATTCCTTTGAATGTGCTGGCTACGGTGATGCTTACTTTTGGAAAACTAAGAAATAATTTAAAAGTACTTTATTTCTGTTGCTTTATACTCTTTGTAGCAATTTGGATAGAAAAAGGATTTGGACTTATTGTTCCTGGCTTTATCCCCGGTGCCTATGGTAAAATAGTAGAATACTTACCTACAGGCATAGAAATTGGCGTAACCTTAGGTATTTGGGCCTTAGGTGCTTTTGTGTTCACCATATTGGCTAAAACTGCTATTGGCATAGAAACTGGTGAATTGCGATACAAAGAGAACAAATCGACTAAGTCATAAAATAACGAAAGCTCATTACTAGACAAGTGGCTGTCCTTTTAACTAGACGCATATAAATTATAAGATTATCTTTAGCACAAACTAAACAAAATGGAAGCACAAAATTTTAAAAATCACGGTAAACTGGTGAAAGGATTTCACGGACTCTTATTTCTAGCCATCCTGGCGTTACTACTTGGAGCTATTTATCATCTTTATCGTTCTACCCCGGAGAATCTTTATTTAGCATCTCTAGTTGTTTTAATCGCTATTATTTTCTTAGTAATGGCATGGTATGTACGTAGCTTCCCTCTAAAAGCACAAGACAGAGCTATCAGAGCAGAAGAAAACCTAAGGTATTTTGTAATGACGGGCAAAGTATTCCCTGAAGAGCTAAAAATGCAACAAATCATAGCCCTGCGTTTTGCAAGTGATGAGGAGTTTTTACCTTTAATAGAAAAAGCGATTCAAGAAAAGCTCTCGAACAAAGAAATAAAAATGCTGATTAAAAACTGGAAAGCTGATTATTATAGAGTTTAAAATTATCTTTAAACTATTTTTTTTGCAGGATACCATGTGTTCATTTTAATATTTTATTTTTTATGCGGTGTTGCTTCCTGTAAATTCAGGATATAACATCTGTATTTCAAAATACTCTATAAAAAGAGCCAATCTACTTTTGATGGTGCCATAGCCGCGCATGAAAAAGGCCTATCTGTGGTAATTAAATTAGTCATTTAATACTTTCTTGACTGGCCTTGTCGAATTACAAACTATGTAAAAAACTTCATAAATACCCTAGTTTTTGCCCCTGCGCAAAAACTAGGGGTAATACTTTGTGCTATTTTAAAATTTGACTAAATGCACCCTAAAGCTTCGCACTCATAAAGTTTTATCGTATAGAAAACAGGTGTGAAAAACCACATACTTATAAAAGAATTTGAGTTTCCAAAAAATTGTCCTGACCTAGGACCCGGAAATAAAAACATATCCCTAATGGTGTGATGACCGCCATGAACTGATTCATTCATAATTTAAGACCGGTTCGTGCCTTTAGTGCTGTCCTAAGAGATTAGATGGGTACTATGCAAAAATCGCGAACCTCCACGTTTGGTTCTATTCTCCTTTAGAATTCTATTCATCCCTAACCAGTTGCCCTGAGGGACAAATCACAGGACGAAAACTATAACTCAACGGTTTCCAGTAATATTAAATAGTTGTTTAAACAATCTATTATTTAAAAAATGTATATTTAGACATGGCAAATAATAGACGAGATTTTCTGAGAACTTTAGGCATAGGAACTGCAGCGGCCATGACTAACCCAACACAGATTTGGGCGAAGTCAACTGCGGATTTACAGCATACCATAGGCCTTTTCACAACAGAAGATACTTCGGAAGCCTTTTGGGAGACTGTCAAATCGCAATTTAGTTTTGCAGAAGGCTTAACCTATTTTAATAATGGTTCACTAGGCGCTTCTCCAAAAATTATACGCAAGGCAACAAATCAGTTTAGAGATACTCTTGATGATTTTCCCTCCAAATACATGTGGGGGGGATGGGATGAAGAGAAAGAAATAGTTCGTAAAAAAACAGCCTCGCTTTTTTCCGTTTCTGAGGAAGAAATTGCCTTGATTCATAATACAACCGAAGGCATGAATCTCATCGCCAAAAGTCTAGACCTTCAAGAAGGTGATGAAATCATCTTAGCTGACCACGAACATTCGAGCGCCGTGAGCCCATGGAAAGTTTGGCAAGAAAGTAAGGGTATCGCATTGGTACGGCCTACACTGCCCATTTTACCAGAAAGTGTTGACGAGCTTGTAGAAGTCTTCAAAAAAGCGATAACGCCCAAGACTAAGGTCATTTCTATAAGTCACATGATCAATACCAATGGCATGATACTGCCCATCAAGGAAATCTCAAAAATGGCACATGAACAAGGAATTCTAGTTGCTGTAGACGGTGCACAAGCTGCCGGAATGTTCACTTTTGATTTAAAGGATATAGATTGTGACTTTTATACCGTAAGTGCCCATAAATGGCTGTTTTCTCCAAAGGGAGTTGGTATTTTTTACGCCAAAAAAGAAAGTCAAAAATACCTGAAACCACTTATTGTGGCTCGCGGATATAAAGATACTAGCATTCGCCGTCTAGAAAATTACAATACACGAAACTTACCCGAAGTTTTGGGTTTTGGTGCCGCCCTCGACTATCATGATACTATAGGTGCTAAAAAAATAGAAGCTCGTACCTTTGAACTTAAGGCATACTTTAGAAATGCCTTAAAAGAGCATCAAAAGTTAGTTTTAAAAACACCGGCCTTAGATTCCTTATCTGCGGGCATTCAGGTTGTAGAAGTTCTTGGAAAAGATGTGCAAACGGTAAAAAATCGCCTTTTCGATGACTACGGAATCGATTGCCGGCCCATGAGTTCATTTGGACTCAATGCGGTTCGACTTTCCTTTGCCATTTTCATAAGCAAAAAAGATATTGATCGCTTGGTCATGGCCTTGGATACCATTGCAAATTCATAGTAAATAAGTACAGTCTGCATTCATAAACGTGTCGTAGCAATTAGTATAATTCATTGCTTGACCATACCCCTAATCATAAAAACTCAAGTTCCCCTTCATTAGGCTTAGAAGGAGCCACATTTTTCATCCTTATTGAAAAAAGAGATTTAAGTTGTACTAGCCTGTTCTTCATCATTTGTATGATTTTTCTAAAAGTTTAAGAAGAGGGCATGGAAAGAAATTTTGGGCTGTAAGGAACATAAATTGCCCACATCCTATTATTTTTAAAAATCCCATTTTTCCCTAAAGTGTAAACCCTATCTTAACACCTCCCCAGCCATAAGAATCCCCACTTTCAAATTCTTTTGTAATTGTAGACCTTGAGTATTCAAAATAAAGGGTTTTAGTTCTTAATACAATGCCGTAATTCAATTGACCCGTAAAACGTTCTATATCACTAGATGCAATCGTATAAGGGCTGGTCTTATTAAAGAGCCCACCCTCTAAGGTAGCGTCATACCCTATACTATTTACTAAAGTTTGGGCGTACCCATAAAAGAAAAACCTTTTGCTTTCTTGGGCTGATAAATACGGATCATTTATGATTCCAAATACCGTATTTACTCCAATAGATCCATTTGTAAATAGGGTACCCACTTTGGCATTTGCATTTGCCTGAAGTGATACTAAATTATGAAATCTAAAAAGTTGTTTTTCGTAGCCCACTTCATAATTCAGTACAATATCATTTTTGATCTGATTGCGCCATCCTTGTGGTATTTTGTTTCCAGTAGCTTTATGGATACCCACTTGCATCTCCTTGCCAAAGGCACCTGGACCAATAATCCCGAGATGAAAAGAAGAAGTAAATCTAGTTTTATCGGCCTGATTTGTGGCCAACATAAAACTTTTAAGCATAATAGCTGCTGCAAAGGGTCTATCCCCCAATTGGATTTCGGGACGGTCAAAGCTACTAGGTGTAAATCCAATATGCTCAATGGCCAAACCATACCGCAATATTGCATCTTTGGGTTTAAAGAACACATAATTGAGGGGGTTGGCGCTAAAATATGGGCTCACCAATTCAAAGCTATAGCCTTGGGTATAATTCTTATCGGTAGCAGCAAAAAAATCATTGTCGTAATTAAACCTAAAATAACGTTCAGTTTCAAGATCTCTAAAAGATGCGAGGTTATCTATTTTTTGAGCCCAAGAATGTTGTAAAAATAAAAGAGATATGATACAGCTAACACTATTAATATTCATACCATAGGTACGAGAAATACTAGCACCTAGTTTGGTTTTAAATAAACCTAACCACTATTTTCATGAGCAGCAGTGTAATCTAGGTAAGGGTACGCTACTGCTTTTCTACAAGGCATAAAAATTATCTGTTTCCACAGGCCATTTTTACTTTTTAGAATTACAGTCTATATCCAAGTCCCCCAAATAGCTGCAGGACACCACAAATAACACTCCTTCCAAGCAATGTTCTTGTTACCTACCAAAAGGAGTTCAACATTCATTGAGGCTTTATTGAATAAGTAATAATTTAAATGCGTTTAAAGCGTCATTTTTGAGGTACTATTTTAAATTGTATTGCACCTGAAAACCCTAACTTTTATTGCCAACCAATTTTTCAACACTTTCCCGAAAAGTCTCGCCGACCGATAGTTCCTTTTCGCCCAAAAAGATGCTGTTTTTCCGAATGGCCGTAATCTCATCTATGGCCACGGCATAGGATTTATGGATACGCAAGAATTTATTTTGGGGCAATTCCCGTTCCAATTCCTTAAAACTGGTACGAACTACAAGTGGGTGGTCGGCACTTTTTAAGTGGAATTTAATATAATCGCCATAGCCTTTCATCCAGATAATATCATCGAACTTGACCTTTAAAAGGCTATAATCAACGTTCACAAAAAAATGGTCTAAAACCTTATCTTTCAAAGGAGAACCTTTTACGAATTTGAGTTCATAAAGCTCCTTGGCACGGTTGCATGCCTTTACGAAACGTTCCAGAGGCACTGGTTTTACGAGGTAGTCCACTACATCAAGGTCATAGCTTTCCACAGCGTATTGCTTGTAAGCGGTAATAAAGATTACCAAGGGTTTCTTTTCAAGACTGGCGATAAATTGCAGTCCGGTCAGGCCCGGCATCTGTATATCAATAAATACTAGGTCGATGGATTCCTTTTCCATCTTTTCCATCGCCTCAAAAGCATTGTTGCAAGAAGCCACCAGATTCAGGAAAGGTACTTTTCCTATATTATCCTTTAACAGTGCTAATGCCAAGGGTTCATCGTCTATGGCGATACAATTTATCATAGTTCTAAAGTTAATTGCAACGTAATGGAAAACAATCCATCGGTTTTATCGATTGTAAGCTTGTGGTTTTTCCCATACAAAAGTTGCAATCTTCGTTTTACGTTGGTCAGTCCGATTCCGGAAACCTTGTCCTTGGCCCTATCCTCTTCAATATACTTGTTCTTTACGATAAAGGTTAGTTCATTATCTATCGCCTGTAAGCTAATATCGATTACGGGAGTTTCCACCATTCCCGTTCCATGTTTAAAAGCATTTTCTACAAAAGGAATTAGAAGCATCGGTTCGATGGCATGCCAATCTTCCTGCAATGCCAGATCAACATTGAGCGTTAGACGATCACCAAAACGCAATTTCTGAAGGTCGATATAGCTTTGCAGATAATCAGCCTCACTCTTCAACAATACTTTTTCATCATCCGTCTCATACAACATGTATTGCATCAACGAAGATAATTTTAAAATTGTAGGCTCTAATTCCTTACTTTTCAAACGCACCAGAGCTACGATATTGTTGAGCACGTTGAACAGAAAATGCGGACTTATCTGGGAACGTAAAAAGGATAGTTCTGTTTTTAGATTTTCGCTTTCCTTTTCTTTAGCGATCTGGTCCATTTTTATCTTGTCGGATACCGTTTTAAAAGCGATGGCGATGAGCACAAAAAATAGAAAAGGTACGGCATTATGTAAAAGAGCCTTATGGGTCGAATACGCAAACTCGAACAACAGCACATTAAATACCCAGCGGTTGATAAAGAATATACCGAACAAAAGTGCCACGTTAATCGCGAAATAAATAAAAATGCTTTTTCCATACAAAAAGCGCGGAATCAAGAACAAGGTATTCAAGTAGAACGTCGCTACCCAGAAAAGGTTCATGACGACATTTAGAACAAGAAGCTTACGGGCCAATTCTGTTGGTATTCTGCCCTCATCCCATTGCAGTGAAAAAATGTAAGGTAGGGAGAAAACAAATGCCCACACTAGTACATGAAGGATCACCGCCTGATACCTTTTGAAGAATTTAAAATGAAAATGCATAAAAATAGTTTTTCCCGTTAGCTAATATACTCAAATCTTGCATAGTTTGGTCCCTATTGACAGGGTGGTTAAACATAGAAAAACAGCCTTTAAATCTTTTCAAAGACCGTTTTTCACCAATAAACAGGTTTGTAATCGAGAAGTTTTTCTTATCCAATGTATGTGCTTGGGTAATAAGTTTCCTCTCTGTCATGTAGCCTAATCATATAGCTTACTTTCAGAGCCTTTTCAAAATTGAAAGCTTTCCTTGGCATCAATTCGCCCTTGGTCAATTCTTGAAAGGCGGTATGGCTTTGGTTATCGAAGATTTCAATATCACTTTTGTTGATCAGCGTTGAACAGATAAACATACCCTTGTAGCCCAGCTTCTTGATGTAATCCGCTCCCTGGATATTCTCCCAATAAATGGTTCGCGCTTTTTCATTGGTCAATCTGATTTCAGAATCTTGGGCTTGCGAGTGAAATTCAACAACAAAACTTTTTGTATCGTTTGCAATGGGCTAAAAACTTATTGTAGTCTCGATGACCATATTGGTATAAGCATCGAATCCTACAGGTAGGTAATTCGCTGTGTCGAAACCCAGATCAATTTCTTCCTCGAATTCAATGAAATCGATTTCATTAAGGTTAAGTTCCATTCCTGCGTACGCATCGAATCCTACAGGCAAATAGTCTGCAGTGTCAAAACCCAGATCAATTTCTTCCTCGAATTCAACGAAATCGATTCCTTTAAGGTCTAGTTCCATTCCTGCATAGGCATCGAATCCTACAGGCAAATAGTCTGCCGTGTCAAAACCCCAATCAATATCCTCTTCAATCTCAATGAAATCGATTCCTTTAAGGTCAAGCTCCATTCCTGCATAGGCATCGAACCCTACAGGCAAATAGTCTGCCGTATCAAAACCTAAATCAATTTCCTCTTCGATCTCAATGAAAAGGATGTCTTTTACCAAACAAAGGTTGTTTTCATTCTGGGTCAGCAACTCATGGATAAAGGGTTGTTGTAGTTCGGTCAAGGCCGTTGAGCCTTCATGCAATTCTTTTGATTTTAAACATTCGCCCTTTCCTACGAAAGATGACAATATAAATGCCAGTATTCCTACTCCTGATAATACGCTTAATTTTTTCATGATATTTAATTTTAAGGTCTGCATTTTAATAGACGTGTTAGTAATGATTTATAGGACAAACTTACGATGGAAAAACACGCTGAATTGGTAAATGCGGCGAACCCGAAAAAGTTTGCGATGAACCAACAAATTCTAGCTATTAGAAATTTTGGGATCTATAGAAAGAGATATTTACCGTCAGACAAATTTAATTCTAAGACCAGAGAGGAAGGTCAATTTAGACTTTAGGAGTCCAAAAAGTCGACGACACAACTACAGAAACAATTAAAACGAAATAAATAATGTAATTTTAGAAAACTAAGCAGTTCTAATTAAGGGAAGCTTACAAACTGTGTACTTGAATCAGATTCTAAAATTTCTATTAGTATGATTAAAAAAATTATTCAAGCTTTTCCATTACTATATGCAACATTGATTTTTTACGGTTATTTAGTAAAGGCATCATTTTATGGAAAGTTTGACATTAAAGTCTATGATTATTTAAGCGTTGATGAGCTTTTAATTCCAATTTTTGATATAAGTACATTCCTTCTTGTCTTTGCGCCAATTTTAATGCCGTTTTTATTAATAAGACTATTGGGCAAAAAACGTATTCGAAAATTATTGGGACAAACGTTAAATAAGCAAAAAAAGAATTCAAAAGAAAGAAATATTCAAAAAATAAAAAAGGGTTTCAGAATTTCCAATTTATTATCCCTTCTATTTCTTTCGTCTTGGCCAATAATTTTAATTGTATTGCTAAGACATGGCTACTACACATTACTTAGTTGGAATTTAATTATATGTTTTCTTTCAACAATATGGTTTATTATACTATGTATCTTTCTTTGGAAAAAAAAAGAGGAATACTTCAGTTATCCATTAAATACAATTTTCATTCTTTTCATTTTTCTTCACATCATAATTCTTACTTTGTACGTACAAACTATGAAAGCAGAAAATATTTTCCAAGGAAAACCATTAGCAAAAATTCAAGTTTCATGGGATAAAGGAACGATAATTTCCAATGACACATTAATCTTTATAGGAAAAACAAAGGATTATATATTCTTTAGGAATTTATATTTAGAGGAAACTCTAATTTTAAATATGTCTTCTATTACCCAACATACTATTTACTGGGACCATTCAAAAATATTTACTGGTGATATTGGATTGGCTCCTAGAAATTGGGATAAACATCCATTCTTTAGCGTTATTAATTGGGATAGTGAAATTTCCGAAGAGATTATTGCCGTCAAGCCTGTACAAGGATCCGTAATATTAAATAGTAAATTTGTGTTACCATGGTATACCCGAATAGAGTATAAGGAAAGTATTCCTAAATGGATAAAGTACGAGAAAAGTCTTCCTCTTAAAACGCCTGTACTGGAAAATATTGATGTACCATATAAAATAATAAAAAAAGGAAATCAAATGGAATTTCATTTAATAAAGAATAAGGACACTGTTTTAATGACTTTCAAGAAATTCTAAAAACAAAATTAAATTATCAACTGAAAACAAATGAATATGTATTTGTGTATAAATTTAACTACAGATAATTGGCTTACAATAATTTCATTAGTTTTTGTAGCGGTGGGGGGCATTTTTATCTATTTGCAATGGCATAAAAGTCTGAAAACAAGACGTGCTGAATTTATCAATCAAATTCTTGAAAAGCTTAGGTTTGACGAAGACCTACCAAAATCGATGTATATAATTGACTATAATCAAGGATGGTATGATGGTTCTTTTCATACTAGTGATTTAGAAATTTCAATTGACAAATTGTTTTCTTATGTAGATTATATTTGCTATTTAAAGGCTACAAGGAATATATCGTCAACTGAATTTAAAATATTCCAATATGAAATAAAAAGAATCTGTGTTTCAGATTCTACAAAAAATTATTTGTGGAATTTATATCATTTCTCAATGAAAAATGAAACAACTTGTTCTTTTCAATACTTAATAGATTATGGAATCGATTGTAAACTATTTTCGAATGATTTTAAAAAGAACAAATCATTATATCCTAAAACATTGAATTTTTAGTGGATAATTAATTTGAAAAATACCTCAAGATGAAATGCCAAATTTTGTGCAGAAAAGATAATCAAGGAAAAAGTGGAAAGTATAACGAGGTATAATGTAAAAAATAGACCTATCAATTATAAAGTATTATGGATTACGACATAATACTTTTATTAATTGTTGCAAGAGTCGGGTGGTTAATTGAACGCTCTATCTTTAATTGGAAACGTAGTCGACGTCGAAATTATTATCGAAATAAATATCTTAAGTCTGATGCGTGGAAAAGGAAGCGCTATGTAGTATTCAAACGTGACAACTGGAAATGTGTTTATTGTGGCAATCGTGCCACACAGGTTCATCATAAAAGATATGCGAAAAAAAACATAGGAAAGGAACCTATAAAATGGTTAGTTTCAATATGTAAACCTTGTCACGACAAGAAACACAATTAAAAAAATCTATAGTTAGTTCACAGCAAAAGTTATCGTTACTGATAAATAAATAATTGTCCTTCCGTTCTCTTCTGATTATTTTAAATTTACATCCTATTTTTAGAGTTTGAAGATATACTTCATTACAATAAGATTATCGTTGCACTTACGGAAACAGAAAGGCAAATGAAAGAAATTGATAAAATAGAGATTGAGTAATCTAAACCTATAAAATCAATACGAATTAATACAAAAAGCATGAACATAACATTTATTTATGTTTAGTTACTGCAAAAATAGAAGCCAATGCAAAAAAAAACTAATTACACCCCATCAAAAGGTGAGTTATTCATTGAAGAATACTTAGATAAATTAAGAATTGAATATAAAGTACAATTTAAAATTAATGACCTCAAAGGAGATAATTCGACATATAGAATTGCTGACTTCTATCTTCCAAAATTAGGTTTTTATGTGGAGTATTTTGGTATGTATAACAATTCAAAAACAGATAGGGAAAGGTACATTTTTAAACGTGATTTATATATAAAGAATAGAAAACCCACAATATTTATTTATCCAGAAGATTTAGGGATTTTAGATTACGTTTTCCACGTAGAAGTCAAAAGACTTTTTGGATATAATATCTATCATGATAGAAAGAAATATTTAAGATATTCATTAAATAGATATTTACATGTTGGTAACCCTTTAAAAATTTTCCAAGCCTTTTTTTTATATGTCTTAGGAGTAATATTTACTTCTTTAAATATAGGACTTCAAGAAGTTTTTAGTAAAATACTTGGTTATACCTGTTTTTTAGTCGCATTGGCCTATTTCTATAAGTTTTTGATGAACTTCATATATTCTGTTAATCTGAAAGACATTCTAGGATTTGTGACTTTAAAGAATCTTAAATAATTTAAATAAATTTTTAAGAATAAAATATAAGTAAGACTACTAATTTAAGGCAGAACTATTACGCTTGTTGGATAAAAAAAAATTTTAAAAAGAAAAAACCCAGTAAAAACAATGTCTTACTGGGCTTCTCTGCTCCCCCTCTTGGGCTCGAACCAAGGACCCTCTGATTAACAGTCGCAAAAGCAGTGTTTTCATATGGTTGCCGTTGATTGCTTATATTCTGATTTTCAATGTTTTATGAAAAATAATTTTGCATTTATCAAACCATTGTTTACATTTAATAGCTAATTTGTTGTACCTATGTTGTACCCAGATCAAATCATATGATAACTATTAACATTGTTCAGCGTAAGAAAAAACTAAATAATGGATTGTATCCAATATTTCTTCGCGTTACTAAAGATAGGGAATCTAAATTTTACAAAACCCCGTTTAGTTCTAAAATTTCCGAATGGGAATCTACCACTGGAACATTTAATAAAAGAACAGAAAACCATTTTCAATATAATAGATTACTAATAAAAATTAAAGATCGTGCTTATAAGATTGCCTCTGATCTTGAAATTGAAAATCCTGATTATTTACTTAAAGACTTTGACAGAAACTATCGAATTACCTTCAATCCTGCCAAGAACGATGTCTTCGTATTTTTTGATGAAATTATTAAAGAAATGACCTTTGCAGGACGAATTGGTAACGCAAAGTCCTATAAAGATGCTAAAACTTCTGTTCAAATTTATCATAAATTTAAAAAGCTAAATTTCAGAGAGGTAAACGCCTCCTTTTTGAGTAAATACGATGCATTTCTCAGATCAAGGGGCGGTACTGACGGCGGTATTGGCGTAAAAATGCGAGCAATAAGGGCGTTATTTAATAAGGCTATTGAACGCGGGATTATAAGGGAAAGCTTATATCCATTTAAAACTTATAAAATATCGAACCTTAGAGGAAAAGGATTTAAGCGTGCTTTAGATTTTGAAGAGATCATGAGAATCGTCAATTTAGAGCTCACTAAAAATCACAATTTAATAGATGCCAAAAATTATTTCGTTTTTAGTTTCTATACCCGAGGCATGAATTTTGCCGATATGATAAGTCTGGAATGGAAGGACGTTGAATCAAATGTTATTTACTATACTAGAGCAAAAACTAAAGGCAACTTTTCTATAGCCATAATGCCCCCAGTCCAAAAAATATTGGACTATTACCGTACGAACGGCTATGGCAACAAGTATGTTTTTCCTCTACTTTTTCGTGAGGACTATTCCCCTACTCAACTAGCGGATAGAAAACATAAAATGTTAGGCATCTATAATAAAGAGCTAAAGGAATTAGCTCAGCTTTGTAATATTACAAAAAATGTGAGTAGCTATGTGGCACGACATAGTTTTGCCAATTGCCTAAAACAAAAAGGAGTTGCTACAGATGTAATTAGTGAGTCTTTAGGTCACCAAAATTTGACGGTTACTCAAGCCTATCTTAAGGAACTTGACACTGAGATTGTGGATAAAGCACTTGAGGTGTTGTTATAGCTCAAATAAGGAAATTTTATTAAAGCCTGATATAAATGTAAAGGTTAAAGTGAATTATCTAAAACGTAAATTGTTAAAACACTTAAACATCCATTCTACGCCTTCCAATTTTATGGAATTGTAATAATTATTGCTAAGCTGTTTTCTTTTTTGCTGATAACGTCTCGTGCTTAAAGTTTTCAGGAAGAATAGATTATTCTACTTAATTCTATTCATTCCACCTTTAAGTCCGAAAATATAACCAAAAGGTCTTTTTTCCTCTGATGCTATCCTAGCAATATCCTCCCAATTTTTAGATAGAGCCTGGACCATTTCCCAAACACTAAGACCTTGTTTCTTGGACGGACCCCGAAGAAAAAACATTCCAACCCCATTTTTTTGATATAATTCCAATTCGTCTTTTCTTCTTGAAATATTTATATCTTGGGTAATTACACAACTACGTTCTTTTCCGACTTTTGGAATCCATTCTTTATCATCTGCCCCATAATTGAAAGCTTCAGGTAAAAATTTTACAATAATATTATGTCCTGTTTTTAATCCCTCAGGGGACTGAATGGTATTGAAACCATGAGCAAGATGTCTGGGCATATTTTCATCAAAGTAAATTATCATGCTGCCTTACAATATTCCAATGCATGATTAACCTCTGCTTCTGAAATTTGATATACGTGTGCTATATAAGAAATCGGATCTCCTGCTTTATGGTGGTTATAAATTATCTCTGGAAATATATTTTTACCATCAATTACTGGATGGCCAAAACGTCTTTTAGGGTCTACCAAAATAGATTTTTCTTTTCCAATTGGCCAAAACCTGGATGCTAGATTGTCTTTGTCAAATTCAAGATTTATAAAAAATATTTCAATTAAACCAAGATTAAATTGTTTTGTTCCATTTAGCTCAATAATACCTTCTAATGTTTTTAGAAAGATATGTTTCCCATCAGACTTTATTCCACCTAGTACTTCTTTTCGTGCAAATGGAAAAGCAGTATTGTACATTTTGCTTAATTCTGCATGCGCCTCTAACACCTGCTTTGGCTTTACACCAGCTTCAGAAAAACGCATCATAACATAAAATTCAATAAATGTATGAAAGCTCACAGCGCGTTTTCCATTAATGTTCCAAGAGTATTTAGAGCCAAATTCTTTACCAATTTTTCCGTCCCAATATTTATTCATCCAAGTATAAATCGTTCGATATGGAAGTCGCAAAATACTTGCTATCTCACTAGCAGTATATATACCTGACCCTATTTGTGGTTTATTCTCGAAGTTCATTAACCCTAATTATATTTCAAAAGTACAAATTAAAAATACTTCAAATCACGATACTATTATCTAAATTACTATTCTTAATATCACTTTTTAATTTTTTATTTAAATAATTGCAAATTAATTACTTTGAAATTGTTTAATATGCTTTCTATTGGTTTTTCGAAAGCACATTTTTCATAAAATTGAGAGTAAAATGCATAAACATCATCACCATCTTTATTTAAAATTTTCAAAAAACTGTATTTTTCAATTAAAGGTTTAAACTTTTCATGGCCATTATTAGAAAGACAATTGAAAAAATTCCATTTTATTTCTTCATCAGATAATTGTGCTCGAATAATAGAAGTATAGGAATATTGTATTTTGAAGTTTTCAATTGCGTCTTTTGAAAATTCTTTTTGATCAACTATTTTAATAATTCGATATAAGTTTCTAAAATAATGACCAAAATCAGCACTTAATTTTCCGTAAGTAAAATTGTAAATAGAATGGAATTTAGTTTCATTTTTAATTTCTGAATTTTGATCTATTGGTAAATTTATAAAAATAGATATTTCATTTAATATTACTCCAATTATTAATAAATCTACCATCATGATTTACTGAACCCAAAGTTACAATACCACGAGAAATATATTGCTTATGAAAATCCCTAACTTCATTAGTTTTCATTATATAATAATCTGGTTGTTGTTCTAAATTTAAATTAACTAAAATATAAATTACATTTTCTTTAATTTGATATTCCATCAAAGGCCAACCAATAGACTTTTTACTGCGAATAGTTTTTACCTGTATTTGAAAAACTTTGCTATCCTTTTCTGCAAGAATATCAATAGCTTTGGCATTTCCTATAGTTAATCCCACACTAAACCCTCTTCTATACAACTCAGCGGCTACGAAGTATTCTCCGGATAAACCACTGCTATTTCTTGGAAGTTTTTCTTTCATATTCCTTATTTAATATAATCACCCCATTCAAATAATGGATCTTTATCATCATTCATTGAATCAATAAATACTTTAAAATGATCTCTTGGATTCTCAACATGCTTTACCCTATCAACTGGAATATTGTGTATCATTCTATATTTAGTTAAAAATTCATATTTCTTACCTAATCTATCCCAATTTTTACCAAACCCACATATATAGTTATAATATAACATTAGTTGTTCAGCATTTGATAACTGCGCTCTTAAAACCCTTAAATACTGACGTATTTCTTTGTATTCTATAATTCCATTTTCTTCCTGTTGCACAACGTATTTTACAGTTTGAAACAAATGTCTATAATAATGTGCTAATCTAGATTCATGACCTTGAAATGGAACATATCTAGTATTAATTTCTTGTGTAGCTCCTGAAATTAAATTGTCCTTATACTTTTTCTGTTTGTTTGCAATGAATCGTTTAATTTGTTTTTGTATATCCTCGGGAATTTTATCACTTGTACTAAAATCTGAATGTACACCAAAAAAGAAAATCCTATAAGCGAAATCAAATAAAATAGAATCCTTAATATTTAGCTCTTTATTTGACATAACGCTTTTAGTATCTAGTATGCAAAATTCTAATTCTTTTATCATATCTACAAACCCCTTTTTTCCTTTAACTTCTCTAAGAATATTAGCTGAAGAATGTTGTTCAATTTTTTTATTGTCTCTAGAAGAGTTGGATCCATCGAGAGAATCAAAAAAAGGAATGCTAATTTCGTTCACATTTAATTTATGTAAATCAATCATTTTATAGTACTGATTTTCAAATCTTTGTATAGAAAGAGTATTATTTTGAATCTTAAACTCTCTATTGGTTTGCTTAACCTCTTTATGATTTAATTCTATCTGCTTTTGTTGATTTTTCAAATCAATTCTTTGCATGTAAAGACTTATGATAATACCAGCAAAAGCCAATCCAGAAAAAATCGCATTAACAGCTCCAAACATATCACCTAAAGTTCCTCTCTCTGTAGAATTCATATAGCCTAGTGATACCATATTGATTAGCCAAAAAATAATAACAATAATTATTGAACCTAATATCAAAGGTTTTAGATATTTGTATTCTTCTTTATTTGATTTTTGTTCTTTTTCCATCCTACTCAAACTCCAATTTAGGCAACCCATCAACAGTTTGCACAAAAATATTAATAATCCTCAATAACAAATCTAAGATATACATGTCATTACCAACTTCTTTACTCCAATCCTTTTAATAGTCTTTATCGATGGCTCTATATTTCATTTCTATGTTATAACCTTTCAAAAGTTAATCATTTATACCACTCATCTTTAAGTTCGTTAAAATCCAAATCCTTCCACTCGTCTTTCCAAAGTTCCCAATATGGTATGTCATTAGAGGATGGTGGAAGTTTACATTCCTCCATTTGAATGATTGATGGTAAAACAATAGATTCTCCAATTAGTAAACCTTCTCCAGCTCTCAAAGTTGGTAGCTTATTGATTAAACTTCCTAAAGTATCTGGCAACAGTCTCTTCACGTAGTTTTGATCATTAGGATTTGTAAGTCGCATAGCAATGAAATTATTACATTGCGAGAAAATAGTTTCTGATATTTCAGACGGTCTTTGACTTGCCAATAGCAAAGAAACGCCATATTTCCTACCTTCTTTGGCAATTCTTTCTATTGAGGTTTTGGAAGCTCTATATTTTGCAAGGTCGCTGGATGGTACATATTTGTGAGCTTCTTCATAAACAAGCAAAATTGGTATATCATTATTGACTTTTTCCATTGGATTTTTCTCTGTACGAAGTCTTTTATAGATATAGCCGTACTCAAACAATATCCTCGAAATCAAAGAAACCGTAATACTCAAGACTTCAAATGGAACACCGCTTAAATCTATAACCGTAACATTTGAAGGATTTGATTTCTGATATCCTAAAATATTTGAGATAGCATCTTGGAAATTTATTTTTTTTGCTGCTTCTCCAAGTAGAAAATCAAGTCTTTTATCATTTAGTTTATTTTCTAAACGATTAACGAAATTCGTGAGTTTCCCATAAAGACTACCTTGTGTTGTTTTTTCTTGTCCTTTTTTTGCTCCAGAAGCGTAGGTATCTCCAGTTTCAACCAATTCAGTATTTTTATCAATGGCAAACTTCAATACTTCATTAATGTCAAAGTATAAAGGTGAATCAAAATGAATTTTAGCTTTTTCAACCTCACTACCCGTAAAATTTGATTTTCTGTTGGTTACAATGGCTTCTTTGAAAATGAATCTTTGATTATGGTCATTAGCATCTGTATCTAAAAAAAGCTCTTGTAATTCATCACTATTTAGCATCCAATAAGGAAGTGTCAAATTGCTTATGTCTATTAAATTTGAATTTGGAAAAGCAGATTTATATTCAGAATGAATATCAAAAATTATGACGTGCGTATTATTTAGAGCGAAATCTCCAGATTTTGTTGCTACTGCTTTTTGTAAAATAGTAGTTAAAGTATGTGATTTTCCCGAACCAGTTGAACCTACTATCGCAATGTGTTTATTGAAAAATTTATTTCCGTTAACCGGTACTTTAATATTGTGATTCGATGACAACATACAAAATGTAAAATTGTCTTCGGGAGTAATGGATTGCTCATAAATCTTTTTAATTTCCTCTTCCCTTGCAGGTTCAACTTTTTTAGGTGGTATTGCGATAGAATCTCCACCACGAGTAAATTTATCGCCGCTTATTACCCCTAAAGGATTAGCTTCAATTATATATTTTCGAGAGCCAACATCGGTAACTTCTATTGAAAAGTTTTCAATAATTGCAATTAAAACTGAATTTTCATTGTCAGAGATACGGACGTATGACCCAACTTTTAATGATTCGCCAGCAATCTTAAAGTCTTCTAATTTCTCAACCGATATTCTTACTTTGTCAGGGTATACAGATATGACTTCTGCATTAAGTTTTTCTTCTTCACTTTTGATATTATTATCGCTCATATTATTTTAGTGATTTCGTTAATATTGTGGATTTGAATCTTTACGTGTTTTAAATCTTCGTCATTATTCAAATAAAATGGTTCATCACGATAAAATTGGAATATTTGCTTTGTTGCATTTGACCTGTAAAGCAATGAATCCAATTGGTTTAATTCATTTATAATTTTGATTTTGATTTTATTATGATGATTAGCTTGCTCGAACATTGTTTCTACGCAGAAGTCTGAACCCAAAAAAGAATGACCATCTACAAAACCGAACTTTTCTCTAAACAACTCCTTTTTAATTTCTATCAATTCAATTTCAGATATTCCCGAAATTAAAATAAAAGGGCAGAATGGTGATTGTTCTTTTGGGGATAGTTTACTCCATTTTTTAGAAATAATATGTAATATTTCTTTTAGTTCATTACGAACGTACTCCGAAGGATTAATTCCAACAAGAAAAAAGCGGTCAAAAGCAGATACATTTAAGCTTGTGAAATGGTCTTTTTTTATTTTTTTGAAAAATTTTTCCCTACCTAAATAACCAGCATACCAACTGCTAAATAAATCCTCTTTTTTATTTATTTGTTTGATAAAATCTTTTCGAGAAATCGTTCTATTTGTGGCTTTTGGTTGAACTGAAAAATCTTTAATAACTCTTAAAGAATTATTGTAATAGTAATCATGAACTTCAATATCACTACAACTGAATTCTCTTTTCAAAAGATTTATAATTGCATCAACTTGGTGTTCATAAGAAGGCGCATTTATGTCAATACTTAATAATGAAAGGAATTTGTCAATTTCTGCATCCGTGAGTTTTAAATCCTTATGATGTTCAATTTCATGACCTGATTCTTTGTATGTCAAAAAGTACTTTTTTAAATAGGCACTATCCAACGGTAATTTTAATTTATCATGACCAGTCTTGTAATGACCGTATAAATGATATTTAATTGGCGTAGAATTAGTTTTATTAGTTTCAGAAAAATGAGAGATCATCTGTCTAATAGGATGGGCTATTACTGAATGATTATACTCCGTTTTAGCGTAATATTTACATTGAATGGCTGTTGATTCGGTAGCAGTATGGATATCAACATCTTCAATATTTTCAATGACTACATTATCGTCAGGATTCTTTGAATCTAATAATTTCAAAACTGTTAAATCAAATTGATAATAATATCCCTTTATAGTATCTACTGCGCTTCTTGTCATATCATTAATTTCTAATTTATCAATTGCCCCACCTTATTAACTACCTTATATTCCAAAGCATCAAACTCATTAAAATGCGCTTTTCCACATTTGATTTTCAATTGTTCGTCTGCACTTAATTTGTGTAAATCGACTTCTGGTGTTCCTGTGTCTTTTGTTTCCGCCACAAAATAGATTTTCTTATCATCCTTAAAAACAACCGCCCAATCGGGATTGTAGGTTCCTATGGGTGTCGGGATTTTAAACCAAGTTGGTAATTTAAAATAGAATTGAATTTGATCGCTTGTTTCGCAGTCCTCTGCGAATTTGCTTTCAACCCCTGAATCGAGTGGAATAAACTCTTCGTAAATTGTTTTTGATGGGTCACTTACGTTAAATGTAAAATCATTGAGATACACTTCCAGTTCCTGTGCTTCAAACAATGCCATTTCATAGTCTTTACTTCCTATTTTTTCATATTTGATACCATCAATCATTAAATTGTACAGCGTTCGTTTTATGGCATGTGAAGCAAGGTCTAAAAACAATTGTGGATTTATGAGAATATCAGGAATTCTGGTCGATTCACTTAATATGGCTTGTAATGTGGAACGTGTTAATTCCGTTTTATTTTGGATATACCCCAAAATATCAGGTATTGGCCACGTGTAACTATCGTAAGTTTCAACTTTATCTCCTGCATAGCTAGTTTCAAGTCCTTCATCGGTCATATGTAGTTTGACTTTTGTTGAACGTATGGATGGTGCTTTAATTTCAGGCAAATCTTTAATCGCTTTTGCCGCAAGTGTAATCAAATCAGAGGTTTTATAATCTACACGATAGGTCGTTTTCTTCTTGAGGTTTTCCCATATTTCCAAAAATTTAGGGTCAACATCAAATCCTTTACGGTATTTTATTGGCGTTCGTGCGCGCTTGTTTTTGATCCTGTCTTTAAAAGTTACACCACATTCATCTTCTATTTCTTTTTGTAGGGTTTTAGCAAAATCATCATAAGATTCATTTGCAATAACCGTTAATCGATTTATGTTTTGGTCATAGGTGCGCTTTCCGTTCTGGTCAACTGCCAAACGTAATCCTCTACCAATTTCCTGACGTTTCTTAATATCAGATTTTGTTTCGTTTAGCGTACAGATTTGAAACACATTCGGGTTATCCCATCCTTCGCGAAGTGCAGAATGCGAAAATATAAATTGCAACGGATTTTCGAGATTTAGCAGTTTCTCTTTATCCTTCATAATCAAACTATAGGTATCGTCATCTGCTTTAGTTTCTCCTGAAGTATCTTTTAATTTTCCTTTTTTATCCTGCGAAAAATAGCCGTTATGAACATCTGAAACTGGAAATGGATTCAAGCCTTTAAATGCCGATTTCGCTATATATTCATTATATATTTCTTCAAACCATTTGGCGAATTTTCCTTTTACGGCATTACCATCTGCATCATAGCTTCTGTAATTGGCTACTTTATCTATAAAAAACAAGGACAAGACCTTAATGCCTAATTTATTAAGGCGATTCTGTTTTTTTAAATGTTCTTCTATGGTTTTACGGATTTGAAATTTCATCAATTCATCCGTCAATCCGCCTTGGCTATCGCCTTTGTATAAAATACTGCCGTTAGATAAGGAAATGCAACCATTGGCTGCATCTATTTCTTCAACTAAATAACCATCGGCATAAATTTCACGTTCATTGGAAAGGTCGTATAAATCTTTTCCGACCGCTATAGTCACTTTTTTCTTTTTTACACCGCCTTTGTCGTTTACATTGATAAAAACAGTAGCAGTAACTTTGGTTTTAGTGGCTGTAATGGAATCTACCGATACATAAGCATCATTAAAAGCATTTTCTTCAATGATGCTATCGACTTCAATTTGTTTTACCAGACCTAAATCATAAGCTTTAACGGGGTTTAAGCTATACGTAAGGTTGTATTGATTGCGATGGGTAGCTGAATAACGCAAAGTACAGATAGCATTTAAATTTTTGATAGCTGCGTTACGTTTTTCGGTTTCCATATTTTGCGGTTCATCAATAATAACAAATGGATTTGTAGATTGAATAAACTCAATGGGTTTACGACCGTTGGCTTTGTAATGTGGTTGGTTGATTATGTTTTGATCCTTTGCAAAAGAATCAATATTTATTACCAGTATCTCAATCGTATTGTTGGTTGCAAAACTCCGCAATGCCGAAACTTTGGTGCTATCATAGACTTGAAAATTTACTGGCACATTATCGTATAGATTTTGAAAATGCTCGGTTGTAATTTCCAAATTTTTTAAAACCCCTTCTCGAATAGCTACGGAAGGCACTACGATTACAAATTTTTTGAAATTGTAAAGCTTATTCAACTCGTAAATGGTTCTTAAATAAACGTAGGTTTTTCCTGTGCCTGTTTCCATTTCTACAGAAAAATTCATACCATCCAATTTAACTGATTTTTTAATATCGTTGGTTTCTTGAATGTTTTGCAAATTGGAAAGGATTTGCTCCTGAGATATCACCAGGTTATTACCAACGCCATTTATTAGGCTTAAAGTGCCACTTTCTGTAAGGTCAAATTCCTGTACGGCATCTTCTAACGGTTGTCCTTCAAATATATTTGTGATGGATTTAATGGCATCTTGCTGAAATTGCAAATCGGATTCAAAAGTTAATTTCATAACTAAATCGTTTTAAATTCAATTCCTGCCTCTTTCATCTGTAAAACCGTATTGGTTTTTAATTGGTCGTTGCCTTTAAACAATTTATCTAACGCCACCACCTTTTTAGGTTTTAAAGTAATGATGCTATCTATAATTTTCTGTTCTGCTTTTTCTAAAAGTAAAATGAGTTCATTTTCGTTGATGGCAAAAAATCCGTTTTTATGTTCAATTTTGCTATTTAGATCTTTACCACTTTTAAGCATCAACTCATACACCATATTTTCTATGGTGGCATTTTCTGCTACAGGGTTAATAAAAAGCTTCATTTGGTCCTCCAAAGCCTTTGCATCTTTGTTTTTAATTTGCTGCCATTGTTTGAAGTTGCTGTCTGAAAGTTTTAGGACTTTGAAGCCTAAATCTTGTGATTTTTCAAAAAGTTTACCAGAAATCTCATTTTCATTTTGTATTTCAGAGATATTCATCTTAATTCTATCAACCGTCATTGCTGAAATTGTATCATAACCAACTTTTTTCGCTCTTGAGTTTTCATCTGTTTTCTCATCTAACTGAACTAAAATAAATTTTCTTTTCTTGCCATCCCTATTCAGGTCTAAAACGGAATGTGCTGTTGTTCCAGAACCAGCAAAAAAATCTAAAATGATAAAATCATCATCATTTATCATTGATATTAAATAGTTAATCATTCCTACAGGTTTAGGATAATCAAAAAATAAATCTTTGTCGTTAAGATATGAACTCATACTTTGTGTTGTCCCAACATTATTGATGAATGATATTACATGACTTTGATTCTCCTTCCTTTTTTTGACAGTTTCTATTGCTCCATTTTCAGTTAGCTCAAAAGCAACATCTTGATTTTTTGTATCGAGAACAGTATTAAAACCAGATTCTATAAAAAGTTCTAACTGCCTTTTACTACTCCATCCACTTTCCGCTAAAACTGGATTTTTCAATTTAAAATTTTCAACTTCTAAATTGTTACTATATTTTGGGTAATTAACATTCGATTTATCAATTATTCCTTTTTCAAAATTTGCAGGAAATCCTTTTGGAATTATAACTTTTTGTAGAGGATTTTTTACACCATTTTTAATAATGGTATTTCTAATTTCTTCCTTAAATAATTTACTCGATTCATCAATGTTAGGGTCAATTACTTCTGGATGAGGAAATACTTCCAAATTCTTCACATAAGCAAGAATATATTCATGGCAGTATTTGACTTTTGCCTGATTATCTATATTTCCATCACTACGCCAAACAAAAGTTGCAAGTTTATTCTCTTCTCCAAAAACTTCATTTGCTAAATTTAAAAGATTGGCAATCTCATCATCTCCAATTGAAATAAAAATAATTCCATCTTGCGTTAATAAGTTTTTTGCCAAAAATAGACGAGGGTACATCATATTAAGCCAATTACTGTGATATTGACCGTTCTCTTTGCTGTTCTTTTTGAACATACCGTCCTTGGTCATATAGCCTTCTTCGTCCTTATCGCCTACACGTTTTTCGTAGTTTTCTTTGGTTTCAGAAAATTTATCAGCGTATATAAAATGGTCGTTCCCTGTGTTGTACGGTGGGTCTATATAAATCATTTTTACTTTACCGAAGTAGCTTTTCTGCAATACTTTAAGCACTTCCAGATTTTCGCCTTCAATAAAGATATTTTCGGTGTCGTCAAAGTTTACAGATTCATCCTTTGCTGGAATCAAGGTTTTTGAAGTTGGGGCTTGTAATACTTTAAACGCATCGCTTTTTCCTGCCCAATTTAGTACGTAACGTTCATTGCTAAAGTTGATGTCTTCCCCTAAAGTGGCTTTTAGTTTTTCCCAATCTACTTTACCTTCTGCAAAAACTTCTGGAAATAGCTGTTTAAATTCTTGTAATTTTATTTGTTGTGGTGTTAGGTTTTTACCGTCCATATATTCTATTTTAAAAACTCCCTAAAATTTTCGCTTGTAATCACTTTTACTTCTGTATTATATGTTTCCCCAAAGGTTTTAGGAATTTTGACTTTACTTTTCGGATTCCATTTTATTTCAAAGCCTGTAACTTTTCCTGCTTCTTCGGCAACATAATCAATTTCTTGTTGCTGCGTTGTTCTCCAGAAATAACCTTTACTTAATGAACTTGTGTAGGCGTTGTGCTTTAACCGTTCGGCTATTAAAAAATTTTCCCATAGATTACCTTTATCCTGGCGTACTTCTAAAGGATTTAAATCGCCAATAATCATATTCCGTACACCTGTATCGTAAAAATATATTTTTTGATTGGTTTTTATTTCATTGCGTAAATTTTTGCTGAAACTTGGAAGCTTAAAAATAACATAGGCTTGACAAAGCAAATCGATATAATTAGATACGGTTTTCTTATCAGCACCCAATAATTGCGCCAGTTCATTATAACTTACCTCACTCCCAATTTGAAATGCTAAAGCTCGTAATAATTTTTCTATAATTTCAGGCTTACGAATACCGCCATAACTCAAAATATCTTTATAGAGATAACTATCTGTTAATTGTTTTAGGACGTCTTTTTCATCCCCAAAATTATTGATAACATCTGGATACATTCCGTATACTATACGCAATTCCAGTTGTTGTTGTGCTTTTAGATAGCCAACATTATTTTCAAATTCATTCCACGAAATAGGATATAATTGATACTCCCATTTTCTTCCTGTTAGTGGTTCTTGTGTTTGGTTATTAAGCTCAAAAGCGGATGAGCCACTAACGAGTAATTGAACAGATTTAAGTTGGTCAGTGATTAGTTTCAGGGTAAGTCCAATATTCTCAATGCGTTGAGCTTCGTCAATAAAAACAAATTGATAGTTTCCTATAATATTTTTAAGCTGCTCTATATTTGGATTTGTCAATAGTTTTCTAACCGTAGGGTCATCGCCATTGAGAAATAGATATTCCTTATCTTCTAATAATTTATTAAAAAGTGTGGTTTTACCTACTTGACGCGGACCAATTAAAATAATGGCTTTACCTTTGCCAAAACGCTTATTTATTTGTTCTTCTAAATCTCTCTTAATCATATTTAGTGATTGTAATCCCTAAATATAATGTTTTTTAGGGATTACATCCTCTAAATATTTATTTAATTTGAATATGGATCATCCCCAAATCTTACCATAACTTATATTCGCGTGGATCCTGTGCGGTTTTTGTAGTATTCGGGAAGATTAGCGTAAAGCAAAAACCGCACAGGGCGCATACTACTTTTGATTTGGAACACTACCTTAAGTTATTTTAGTTTAAATACCAGATAACCTATGATGATTAAACAAATCATATACATGCTATAATGAAGCCATAGCTGAAATTTTGGAATCACTCTTGATTTAGATAACTGTTTTACTATATTTTGAATATCCTGGTGCAATCTATCACCTCTCTCCTTTTCAGTTCGTAAGTGTCCTTCGAGAAGGTATTCAATACCTGAAGTATCCGCCTTGATTTTTATGTTCTCTACGTTTTGAGTTAATTTTTCTAACTTGTTAATACTCTTATTAAATCCGTCTAATTCGTCACTTAGAAGCTCCATGACTTCATCTAATTTTTTATAGCCCATATTTCCTTGTTTTAAAATTCTATTCCTTTAGTTATACTTCTTTTGATTACTTTTTTTATTAAACTCTTGGCGATACTCGCTGCAAAGTTTACTGTAAGTTCAGTTGTCTTTCCAAGAAGCTTCACTGTATTCATTGGTTTAAATTGATTTGCTATTCCTCTATTCTTAGCTATTTGACCCATAATTCTTCCTCCAGACATGGATCGATGTACTTCGCTTGCTTTTAAATTATATTCTTTGTATTCCAGTCTAAATCCTTGCAGTTTGTTTGCCTTGTTGATACTTGGAATTATCTGTACATTTTGTTGCTTCATTGCTTTGATATAGTCGTCTAAGTTCTTTGGTCTTTCCTTTTCCATGACTTTTTGATGGATGTTTTTAATCTCTTGGCGTATCGGTTGTAGGTTTAAGTTTTTCGCTTGTTGTACCTCTTTTACGGTGGTAAGACCCATATCTTTCGCTACGTTTTCAGCAGCTAGTTGGCTCCGCTTTCCAATAAAGCTGTCGTTATAGGCTTTCCCATCAAAACCTATTCTATTAACATACAAATGCACATGAGTATGTACTTTATCTCTATGAACAAAAGCAATAGCCTGTTGATCTTTTAAATTCATTTCCCTTATGAACTTCTGGGTCAAATCCCCTAGTTGTGTTTTACTTAGTTGCTTACCTTCTTCTTGGATTGGACATAATATAAAACTGAGGGTGTTCTTCTGGCATCGGACATTCTGGTCTTGGATCAATTTAAATTCATCCGTTATCTGCTCCGTTGTATCTCCTGCTATATGTTGACTAAAGACTATTTCAGCATCTTTTTCTTGATTCCATCCATAGGCTATCGATGCTTTGGTATGTGCTATAGATTTTCCTTTGCCGATCATGATTTATTTTTTGAAGTTGTATAAATGACTACGGATTTGTTCTACCACATCTGCAACCTCGCTCGCTAGTTTTGGATTTCGCTTTTTAAACATATTACGAATGCTGGTAAAGTTGTTTTTATACTTGACGAGCATTTGATAATGCGCTAACTGTTCAGGGGTTAAACGTTCAACAATCGAATGCTTAAAAGCAGTATTGCGACAATATTCCGATAAAGAAATTCCTGCTCTTTCTGCTCTTTTTTTAAGTAGTTTTTTTTCATAAATGGAGCATCTAAATTTGATATAGGTTCGTTTCATTTTTTGTTTTCTTTGCGACCATCGGGAGTAAAGCAAGTTTGTTTTTGTGGCAACAAAAACACATCTTGCGCCTCCTGACCAAGTCCCTTTTTAGCACGATGTATTAGCCAATTATTTACATCTTTAAAATCTTTGTAAAGTCCAGATTTGTTAAAGCAGTTATTAAAATGCTCCATCAGCTTCTTGGTGGTTCTTTCACCGTTAGCATCAGTATCCAAACAGAGGTGAATTTCTTTATAGTTCTTCATTGTTTCTCTTGCTTTTGAAACAAAGGCAGTGGAGTTCATAACTAACAAATCATATTGTGTTTCTAACCTTTTATCAGTTTCTAAAATAGATAACAAATCAAAAATTCCTTCGAGAACAATAAGTTTGTCATTCCCATTTTTGACATGTGTAACATCTTTAGGAGAACTGCAATTCTTGTAATATTTGTTTCGTAGTTCCCATCCGCCAGAATCGTTTTTAAGACCGATGGCAAAGTATTGTTTGTCTTTGAATTGGTAATGGACTTCTTTGATAAACTTTTTTGAGTTTTCAATCGAAATATATCTGGATTTCAAATATCCCTTCAAAGCGTAATGGCTAAGTTCTTGGACTTCTTGAATCACTATTCTATCCTGCTGTTCTACTTTAAAACTTGGCTGCTGTTGAAAGAAAAAAGAGCGCTTATCTTCTCCGATAAATTCTAAGGCTTCTTTTACGCTACATTGTTTCAACTTGCAGATTAGATCAATCACATTACCTCCAATTCCTTCTCCATGGTCGTACCATCTATTTAGTTTCTTGGATACCTTGAAAGAGGCTTGGGTTTCTGAGCGAAATGGACTCAGAAACCAAGCTTCTTTCTCCGTTTCTCTGGTCGGAAAGTGCCCGAGTTTTGCTAGCGCCTTTTCGATGGGAAAAGCTCGGGCTCTTTCACACGATAATTTTTTCGCTTTTTTGTTATCCATAGTATATCAATTAGCACCAATTTGTATCATCATTATTTTTTGATGACAAAATGATGACAAAACGATGACGCCTTAAACCCTTGTATTTACTAGTCTTAAAGCTATCTGTCATCGTTTCATCAAAAAAAAGTATAATTAGTGGGGTGTTTTTTTCTTTTTCACCAGCATATTTTTATAGAATGAAGGAAAATCCTCCTGAACCCTTATAATTACTACGTTTTTAACATCATCACTTTGTCATCGTTTCATCGTTTTGCTATTCTTCTCCAAAATACTTTAGTAGAAAATCCCTATTTATCGTATAGTACCTTCCCTTAGCATCGGTTAATCCCATACCTCCTTCTTGCCAGATCATTAGTTTCCTGTATGCCATGGAATTTTCTTCATTCAGCAGTTTCCAATCCCTTTTTAGGATTTGCCTTAATTGGGTAAGGTCTGTTTTAATTCGGGTGCGATTCAGTAGCTGAAGGGCGTCCAAAGGGCATAAGTGAATCTCTTCCATCGCCAAAGTCTCCATTGCGCTTAGAATGACACTAGCGAGCTCTTTCTCCACTCGGTTTCTGTTGTTTTGCATTAAGTTCTCTAAAGCTTTGGTCTTTAGCTGCATAGGCGAAAACCACATTCGAGTTTTATGGGGGCTGGTCATTTCACGATGTCGCAAATGATTTAGGAATGAAGGTATTTCTGCTTCAAGGGATTCCAAAAATCTAGTTTCTTCTTTCTTCAAGGAAGGGATCTTTAATACCCAAAAACGAGTCTCATTGGAATCAATTTTTATAAAGTTTTCCTCGTTGTTACTACAAAGGATGAATTTTCCAAAGAACTCTACTTCTCTTTTGTCTTTCCCCTTTGCTTCCAACTTATTAAAATTAGTTGTGCTCAAGTACTTGATCCGTTCAGTCAATTCTTCTTTGTTAAACAGAACTTCGTCTATACAGATCAAAAGCTTATTGGTCCAATCTGAATTGAACTGGCTACTGAAGCTATCATTGGTTAAATAGGTTAAATTATTGTCGAAAACCGTTTTTAACCATTTAAGAAAGGTGGTCTTTCCGGTTGAACGCTCCTTGGACACCAAACACAGGATTGGTAGCATCTGGATCGGTTTTTGAAATAACAGCTGTAAATAATCCATCCCAAGGTTCAGTTGCTGACCGAAAATATGCTTTAAGAGTTGCAACGTATAGGGGAAATCTCCTTCTTGAAGTTCATGAGGTAATGGAGCATATGTGTTATAGAAACCATGGCAATCCCTTTTAAAGTGAATGTGGCTAGGAAGACAGGTAAATCCATCATACTTTTTAATAGTTCCAATAAAGTCTCTTCCATGATCTTGGCGTATTGTTTCCAATGTCCATGGTACAATAATTTCATTGAAATGTCCAGCGATAGTTGGCACATATACTAGCTTATAATAGTAAGTACCAACGCGGATATAAGTTGGGTCTTTCATAATCCAGATTTTCTATTCTGCAACAACTGTTCATTGAATTGCTGTTCTAGAAATTCATCAGATAAATTAGGCTCCCCGATAAGCCATGCATCGATTTCCTCTTTATTAAAGAATAGCTGACGGATGTGCTTGTTATTTCCTGCTGGAATCAGTTTTAATTGGGAAAGTTTGTAGATTTTACTCTTGGATAATCCTGTATAGTTCACAAGGTCATCGATGTTGAATACTTTTTTAGTGTGGGTAAGCAAACCTTTGATGTCCTGCAATAAGTCCACAACATTTTCTTGCTCATTCATAATCTTTGTAGTTAAGAATTAATAATGAGTAAAAGGCCTTTTACTTTGATTGTACTAGACAAACATATGACGGCAAATGCAGAAAAAAAATAGAGAAATACCGATTGCTTATGAATTGCTTTATATTTTCCCTATAAAAATTAAAAAATGGATTTATTAGAAGATACCTAGTGCCTCTGAGATGTCTTTACGGACATCTCCATAGCTTCCATCTTGGGTAGCGGAACACCATTTGGAATAACTTGAAGGAAGTGTAGTTGCATTAATTTCTGAATTTTGAAACGTAAATCGTTCCGAGATAAGCATAAACAATGATTCTTTAGTCTTTGTATCCATTCGATAAATTCCACCGCTAACAATCAAATCTAAAAAAGTAAATATAAACCGAATGTTTCCTGATTGCTTATTTTTCGCGGATTCTCTGATTATTATTTTTTGAGCTGTGGGTAATCCCTTGGTCATTCTAATTAGATTGTCAACATCCCTATTGTCAAAACCAAAAAAATCCAAATTAATTATGGATGGTGTTATTTGTAAAAATGAAAAGCTTTGAACATTACTTTTAAATAGTTCCTCAGATTTAAACCAAGTAATTACCAGTACTAATGATAAACTGAACAAGAGGGTAACAAATATATAGCTTACACTAATTTGAAGAATAGAGTAAGTCGCACCTGAAATAAGAAAATAAAGGGTTAACGGTATAACACAAAATAATAGTAACAAGAAAATGGAAAGTCTGTTCGTTGTCAATGAACCATGCTTAAGATAGAGAAGTTTTAGCTCTCTTCTGCTTTGATATAACCAACTTGCTAAAAGCTCGCCTAACCTTTCCATTATAACAAGATAAGAATAAATGAAATTAAAAGAAAGAGGAATCTGATTGGACTAAATGTTGTACCTATGTTGTACCCGATAAAAAAAGAAAGCCACTCAATCTCTTGAATGGCTTGTCTTTACTAAGCTCCCCCTCTTGGGCTCGAACCAAGGACCCTCTGATTAACAGTCAGATGCTCTAACCAGCTGAGCTAAGGAGGAGTGTACTTTATCGCGTTAGCGGGTGCAAATATAAATGTTTTTTCAAATTAGGCAAATAAAAAAAATAGGAAATTTTACTTTTTTTTTAATTACTTACTTATTTAAAATTTTCTCTTGAATCAATACCCAAATATCATGACCAAAAATCACTGCCATCAATGACATAATGATCACGAAACCAATAATTTGACCGCGTTCTAAAACTTTTTCACTTGGGGCTCTTCCAGAGATCATCTCGTAAAGTAAAAACATTACATGCCCACCATCTAGTGCGGGTATGGGTAATAGATTTACGAATGCCAACCAAACCGAAAACATCGCTAAAAAGCTCCAGAAAAACATCCAGTCCCAACTCGCCGGCATCATATCAACAATACCTATGGGCCCTCGTACCGCTTTATACGCCTCTGTTTTTGGTTTAAAGATGATTTTAAATTGCTTTATTTGCTTGGTTAAAACATTAATAGTTTCTGTAAAACCCGCAGGTATAGACGCTAAAAGCGTATAATCATCAGTAATACTTATATCTTCTATTTTTGGACCTACACCTATAGCTCCATCTTCCCCAACCCTTACATCAATTGTTTTTTCTAAACCGTCTCTTTCTAATGTAATGCTTAAAGATTTATTAGCCGACGCACTTATTTCTTGCACAAACTCATTCCAATACTCGGTTTTTTTATCGTTCACCGCAATTAATCTATCGCCTTTTAAAATACCTGCATTTTCTGCAGGTTTCCCCGGAATAACAGTGTCAACAACCCAAAGTGTTCTATAGCTTAAAAAGCGTCTTCCTTTTGCACCTAAAACATCTCTTATCCCCTCTTCTGGTATCGGAAATGTAATTTTTTCTCCGTTGCGATCTACTGTAATATTATCTCCAAGAAGAATATCGATCATGGCATCGTCAAACTTCTTTGTTTTTTTACCGTCTATCTCTAAAATCTGATCCCCAGTTCTAAGTCCAATTCGTTCTCCGATTGAATCTACTAAAATACCGTGTTTAATATTCGATGCTGGAATATACCTATCCCCTACGGTATAAAATAAACCACTATAAATGAGCCAGGCGAGAAAAAAGTTTACCGTAACCCCACCCAACATAATAATCAAGCGTTGCCAAGCTGGTTTTGATCTAAATTCCCATGGTTCTGGATCTTTTTTTAGTTGCTCCGTATCCATGCTTTCATCAATCATTCCAGCAATTTTGACATAACCCCCTAGCGGTAACCAACCAATGCCGTACTCTGTTTCTCCAATTTTTTTCTTAAAAAGTGAAAATTTTACATCAAAAAACAAATAGAACTTTTCTACTTTGGTTTTAAAATATTTTGCTGGGATGTAATGTCCTAATTCGTGTAAAACAACTAAAATTGATATGATTAAAATAAAGGTAAGAATCTGTATAAAATAATCCATTAACGTAATAATTAGTATTTTAAAGCGCCAAAAGTAAGCTTTTAAAAAGTCTAAAAAAAGCAAAGTATTTCCAGCCCATTTTTTTTAAGAAATATTTAGCAGGATAAGTACTGAAAGCGTTTACTATTTATAATAATGGGCAGTATCTTTGTAAAAAAAATATGCGTCAATTCTTTGCAAAATACAAATTTTTTGGTGTTGTGATGTTAGGACTTTCTGCTGTCATCATGTACCTCTTTTTTAATGCGCTACAACCCGTTAAAATTTTGCGTATTTACCAACCTTCAGATTTTAATCCTGAACTGGTAGACTCATCGATAACCCATGTAAAAAAATACCATACCATTGCCGACTTTTCTCTAATCAACCAAAACGGGAAGGTGATTACTAACGAAGATTATCAAGACAAGATTTATATCGCTGATTTCTTTTTCACCACTTGCCCCACTATTTGCCCCATTATGACAGAACATATGGCTGTAATACAACAAGAAATTTTAAATGACGATGACGTACTATTGTTGTCACACTCGGTAACTCCAGAGATTGATTCTGTTGCTCAATTAAAAAAATATGCCATAGAAAAAGGAGTTATTGATCGTAAATGGAATTTGGTCACTGGCGACAAGAAACAGATTTATGCCCTCGCAAGAAAATCGTATATGGCAGTAAAAACCGATGGTGATGGAGGCCCTTTTGATATGATACACACAGAAAATTTTATGTTGATTGATAAAAAACGTAGAATTCGGGGCACATACGACGGCACAGATCCTGAAGAAATACAACGCCTTTTAGCAGATTTAGCTGTATTAAAAGCATCTTCAGAGAATACCGATACAAAGTAGTGATTTTAAAAGCTCCTAATGTGGTATTCTGGTGATCAAGCTAAAAACAATAAGGTTTTAGTTTAACAGTAGAATGGAGAACAACTATTTCCTTTTTCTTTTCCTAAATTAAGCTTACATTTGCCTTAATTATAATCAATCTAAATAAAAATTGATAAAAACGGTCGCACAACTAAAAAGAGGAGAAAAGGGAATTATCAAGGAATTTGCCGATGATATTTTACCTATAAAGCTACTAGAGTTGGGGTGCTTGCCTGGCAACGAGGTAGAGCTAATACAAGTTGCTCCATTGAAAGACCCTATTTACATTAATGTAAATGGGTCGCATATTGCCATTCGCCGTTCTGTGGCTGAATTAATTGAATTGGAACTAACTGAAGATGCTGCCCTATTATGAGCAAACAAATTAATGTAGCACTTATCGGAAACCCAAATACAGGAAAAACCTCTGTATTTAATCAACTCACTGGATTAAACCAAAAGGTAGGCAACTATCCTGGAATAACAGTCGAAAAAAAAGAAGGTATTTGCAAGCTTCCACGCGGCATAAAAGCACATATTATAGATTTGCCGGGGACCTACAGCCTAAACACCACTTCTTTAGATGAAAGTGTTGCTGTAGAATTACTATTAAATAAAAACGATAAAGATTTTCCTGATGTAGCCGTAGTCATTGCGGATGTAGAAAATTTAAAACGTAATCTACTCCTATTTACCCAAATTAAAGATTTAAAAATACCGGCTATTCTTGTCATCAATATGGCAGATAGAATGTCGAGAAAAGGCATTTCAATTGATGTTGAATTACTCGAAGAAAAGCTAGATACTAAAATTGCAGTAGTTAGTACACGTAAAAAAATTGGGATAGAAAAACTAAAAGATCTTATTCTTGATTACAAAAACCTAAGTACAAAGCCTAACATAGATACCACGGTTATAGATCCCAGTTATTTTGAAAAATTGAAAAGCACATTTCCTAAAGAAGATGTGTATAAACTTTGGCTGGTGATTACTCAGGATGTAAATTTTATGCCCATTGAAAAAAATATTTTTCAAAATACAACGTCATTTGCCACAAAAACCAAATCTGAGTTAAAAAGATTACAACAAAAAGAAACCATTTTAAGGTATCAATACATTAATGGTATTCTTAAACAAACACTCAAAATAGATATTAATGCAGCTAAAGGACTACGGGCAACTCTAGACAAAATACTTACTCATAAGGTTTTTGGGTATCTTATTTTCTTTCTTATCCTTTTGACCATTTTCCAAGCAATTTATGATTGGAGTGAATACCCGATGGATTTAATCGAAGGTTTTTTTGCCAATGCCAGTGAATGGGTTAAAAATAGCTTACCACCAGGGGTCTTTACAAATTTATTGGCGGAAGGTATTTTAGCCGGTATCGGTGGAATCGTAATTTTTATCCCTCAAATAGCCTTCTTATTTTTATTCATCGCTTTGCTAGAAGAAACGGGTTATATGAGTCGTGTAGTTTTTTTAATGGATCGCGTTATGCGCCCCTTTGGACTCAGTGGCAAAAGTGTAGTACCCTTAATTTCAGGTACGGCTTGTGCCATTCCGGCCATCATGGCCACACGTACTATTGAGAACTGGAAAGAGCGCTTAATTACAATTTTAGTAACGCCTTTTACAACATGTTCAGCCAGATTACCTGTGTATTTAATTATTATTGAACTCGTGATTCCTGAAGGTCGTTATATTGGTCTTAGTTATCAAGCATTAACCTTAATGCTATTATACTTGATAGGCTTTGCAGCAGCCATTTTGTCTGCTATGATTTTAAATAAAATTTTAAAAATCAAAAGCAAATCATTTTTTGTAGTGGAAATGCCGAACTATAAACTTCCTTTACTTAAAAACGTAGCTTATACCGTTCTTGAAAAAACCAAAAGTTTTGTTTTTGGGGCTGGTAAAATTATTTTAGCAATTTCTATTATTCTTTGGTTTTTAGGCTCTAACGGTATTTCTGATAATTTTAAAAATGCAGAAACCATTGTTCAAAATAAAATTGAACAACAAGGCTTGTCTGAATTTAATACCTTGAACAATGAAAGCATATTACTAGCGTACGAGAGCGCCTTAAAGGATAGTGTCGCTGCGAATAGGTATAGCATAGATGCCATGGCTATTAAAGATTCTTTAGCTCAAAAATCGGATGCTCTTTTTGAAACTGCTAAAAGTCAAGAAATTGCTAGTTTTAAACTAGAAAACTCGTACATCGGCTATATGGGAAAAGCCATTACCCCAATTGTTGAACCCTTAGGTTATGATTGGAAAATTGGTATTGCGGTCTTAACTTCGTTCGCAGCACGTGAAGTTTTTGTGGGAACCTTAGCTACTATTTATAGTGTTGGTAGCGATGAACAAGACACCATAACCAATAGAATGGCGGCCGAAGTAAATCCTAAAACACAAAAGCCTTTATTTAATTTGGCTTCAGGAATTTCACTGCTATTATTCTATGCCTTTGCTATGCAGTGCGCAAGTACTTTGGCAATTGTAAAAAGAGAAACCAATACCTGGAAATGGCCCATTGCTCAGTTGGTATTCATGAGTGCCTTTGCCTATGTTGTTGCCTTAATTGCCTATCAAACCTTGAAATAAAATGGAAGCACTACAGCACATACTTGTTTATATTACACTGGCTATTGCCGTGGGCTATGTGGTCAAAAAATTCTTTTTACCAAAACGTTTTTTTTCGACTCAAAAAAAATCGAGTTCATGCGGCGATTGTGGATGCCACTAATCGCCAAGCGTTAAGCGAGAATAGGTCATCTCTTATCTAAAGCTTTTTCTATTGAACCATTTCACGCCCAAACCCCTTAAAATTTCTTCTGCATCGGGCAACCTTTTGCTTAAATAAAACATCTTTAGATTAAGAATCGACATTTTTTTTAAATATCCGTTAAATAAGTACTAAATAGCTCTTAATAAAATCAAAAATAGGATGGATTGTTTCTGATCTATCGTTTCTTTTGTTGCTCTAATACCCAATTAATTCTATGAAATTATTTTTCACTTTTCTTATTGTAGCCTTTGCTTTACATTTTAATGTGCATGCCCAATCCCAAACTTTAAGCGCTAAAATTTTAGACTCGATTTCAAAAGAACCCATTCCTTTTGCAACCATACAGTTCGCTGACGAAAGCGGTGTTATTTCAAATGCAGAAGGTAGCTTTAGCGTGTTGCTTCATAAAAAAAGCGCCCCAACAGATTCGCTATTTATTTCAAGTTTAGGTTTTAAAACCTACGCCAATAGTATTGAAAATTTTAAAGACAGCATTGTGCTGTTAGCTCCACAAAGCATTGCCCTAAAAAACGTCATCGTCACCAATAAAAACTATACTGCTGACGAATTAATTGAATTGGTAGAAGATAATCTAGAAAAGAATTACAATACTTCACTGACTACAAAAAGATTGTTTTTTAGAGATCATTACCACCAATACATTAACAAAACCAACTATTCAGATTTTAAATCGACAATTGATGCCTTTGACAAACGATTTGTCGATAATTTTATAAACTCAGTTCCCAGAAGCTCTGATTATTACACCGAGGTTTTGGCAGATTTATCAGGAAATTTATCGCCCGAAAAACAAAAAATAGCACTCATCAAGGCCTCTAAAATGTATGATAAAAATACAGAGCTTGACTTTGATATTTTAGAGAAAAAACTGGAGCAAATTTTAAAGGAAAATGTAAAACCTGATTCGTATTTAAAAATAAAATCGGGTTTATTTGGAACTAAAATAGATAACGACGAGCTCTTCGGAAAGGAAATAGATTCAAGTGACGTCAATGCTTTAAACAAAAAAATAGAAGAAGAAAAAAAACGAAAAGAAAATGCCAAACGCTATTTTGCCAATAGCACAAAATCTCAAATCTCTAAGCTTTTTCAAGATTTGATTTTTATGAAAGATACTGATCTTAATTTTATAACAAAATCTAGAAAATATAATTTCACATTAAAAGAATTGACCTATTTAGGAGCTGATGTCGTATATGTTTTAAACTTTGAGCCCAAAGGAAGTGCAGATTATAAGGGAACCCTATACATTAATGCCGATGATTTTGCTGTAGTTCGGGCCGATTATGAAAATGTCAAGCCATTAAAATCATTTAAACTTTTGGGCGTTTTTATGAATGAATACCTAGAAAAAGGAAAAATGATATTCTATAAAGATGCCGCTAATAAATATAATTTGCGGTATGTAGAAAAAGAAGGCGGTGTTTTAGCAGGGGCAAAACGACCCCTAAAAATTATAGAACTTAACAAAATTGTAAAAGGTAAAAACAAACAAAATGAACTTTCACTTGATTTTGATGCGGCCGTTACCAATGTAAATAAATATGAAATTGTAGTTTTTGATACCCAAGAAATAAACAATGGAACTTTTGAGGCTATTCAAGAAAACAATAAAATTACCCCTACTTATTTAGCACGTTATGATCCAGAATTTTGGAAAGGCTATACGATTATGGAACCTAATACAGCCATAAAAACCTTTACAGCAACGGAGGAGAAAACAGAGTAAAAAAATTAACTTAGAAGTGAACCCTTTAGCTACAAAATTCAAGACCGTAAGACTATTCGCCTAAAGAATCTCGTCTCGCAACTTTTTTTCAGGATTTGCTTATCTGAACACTATACTTCCAAGGTCTCGAGGAATTGAATGCATTAAAAAATATCTTTTATATAAAAATACAATAATAGTCCCCAACCAGCAACCAAAAATAAACCCCCTATGGGCGTTATTGGTCCCAATATACTAAGTTTTTTATTTTTTGAGGCACTAATACTTAGGTCGTAGATGCTAAAGGAAAATAAAAATGTACCAATGATAAAGCAATAAGCAATATTGGTCTCTAAAGACGTTATAAAATTAAAATTGTAACCAATAATCACTAGCAAAATAGCGTGATACATTTGGTATTTGACCCCTGTCTCAAAACTTTTTAACTGGTCCTCAGATAATGTCTTTTTTAAGGTGTGTGCTCCAAAAGCACCAAACAGAACAGCCAACATTCCGTACAAGGCCCCCATAAATTGAACTAATAAAATCATAGTTTTCAAATTTTAGTCAAAGATAAGAATGTTATATCAGTTTTATACTCTTGCCTCTTGGCGTCTTTAATAAACCTAAATCCTTAATCTTTACTTCGTATTCATTTTTTCAATATTCCTTTTTTTATAATCTTTTCTCTATATTTAAAGCACTAAACTTCAACTCATGAAAACGTACTACTTCTTTGCTATCTTATTAGCTTCTTTTTACTCACAGGCACAAGGAACACAACTGCTGCGACAACCAACGGCATCAGAAACTGAAATTGTTTTTGTTTATGCCAACGACCTATGGAAAACCAGTATCAATGGTGGCCAAGCCATACGATTAACTAGTAATGAAGGCTACGAATCTAGTCCACATTTTTCTAAAGATGGGAAAACCATTGCTTTTACAGCAGAATATGATGGGAATGTTGATGTGTATACTATCCCGTCTGAAGGTGGCGAACCTAAACGATTAACCTACCACCCTGATGGCGATTTCGTACAGGGCTGGACACCGGACGGCGAAGTGCTTTTCCGTTCTGGGAGAGATGCTCAACCTACACTGACCAATAAATTATATAAGGTTTCTGTAAACGGTAGTTTCCCTGTGGCTATTGATATTCCGAGAGCTGCTTATGGCGAAATTTCTGATGATGGCAAATACATTGCTTATACGCCTATTACTTCTTGGGACCCTGAATGGAGGAATTACCGAGGCGGTCAAGCCATGCCCATTTGGATTGTTAACATGGAAACTAAAGATTTAATTACAACGCCGCAACCTACTCAAGAACGCCATTTGGATCCCGTTTGGTTTGATGCTAAAGTGTATTATTTGTCAGAGCGTGATTTTGCCAGCAATATCTGGTCTTTTGATCCTGAAACCAAAGCAGAAAAACAACTTACTTTTCATAAAAAATTCGATGTTAAAAGTTTAGATGCTAGTAAAAATGCCATCGTTTACGAACAAGGTGGTTATTTGCATCTTCTTAATCCTAAAACAAGTGAAACAAAACAACTTTCGATCACCATTAACGGGGACATGAATTTCTCTAGACCACGATGGGAAGATGTAAGTGCCCGGCAACTTACAAATGCCAATATTTCCCCTACAGGTAAAAGAGCGGTTTTTGAACATCGAGGCGAAATCTTTACGGTTCCTAAGGAAAATGGAACTTGGAAGAATATCACGAACACACCAGGTGTTGCCGACCGGGCTCCAGTTTGGTCACCAAAAGGTGATAAAATTGCTTGGTTCTCGGACGCTTCGGGCGAATATCAACTGGTAACCGCGAACCAAGATGGAGCGAATCAAAAAAGTTATAGCCTACCGAATAACACCTTCTATTTTACACCGGACTGGTCTCCTGATGCCAATTATATTGCCTATTCAGATACGGATTACAATATATGGATTTTGAATCTCAATACCGGAAATGCTGAGAAAGTAGCGACAGATTCGTATGCGCATCCTAATAGAACTATGAATCCTGTTTGGTCACCGGATAGCCAATGGATAAGCTATCCAAAACAATTGGTAAGTAATTTCAAAGCTATTTTTGCTTACAACATCAACAGCAAAAAAACAATTCAACTTACAGACGGACTAGCAGATGCTATCAGCCCTATTTGGGATGAAACTGGAGCCTATCTTTACTTTTTAGCCAGCACCAATTACGGCTTACAATCGGGTTGGTTAGATATGAGTTCGTATGACACTAATGTTACTAGAAGTCTTTACGCAATTGTGCTTTCGAAAGAGGGCAAAGCTCCCAATTTGCCAAAAACTGATGAAGAAAAAGCGATCAGCACAGTAGAACCGGCATCGAAAAATAATAAAAAGGATAAAGACAAAGAAGAAGAAAAAACGCCTAAAGTAGCAGTTACTATTGATGCAGATGGCATTTATAACAGGATTGTCACTTTACCATTATCGGATAGAAATTATACCGCTTTAGCAAAAGGGCCAAAAAATGTAATTTTCATTGCAGAAGCAATACCTAATGAAAATGGTCTAAAAGTACATAAATACGATGTGGAAAAAATGAAGGCCGATGACTATGCATCAAAAGTTAATGCCATGGTAGTTTCAAATGATCGCAAGCATATTTTACTCAATAGCAACAACTCTTGGATGCTTACTGAAACTGCGTCAAAGCCAGACCCAGCCAAAGATAACGTAGCTATTAGCATCAAAATAAAGGTAGATCCTACCGCAGAGTACAAACAAATTTTTAAAGAAGGATGGCGTTATATGCGTGATTTTCTCTATGTAAATAATGTGCATGGAGCACCTTGGAACACCATCTACGAGTGGTATTCGCCTTGGATAAAACACGTACGTCACCGCACAGATTTAAATTATGTGGTAGATATTATGAGTGGTGAAGTTGCTATTGGACATTCTTATGTTTCGGGAGGTGATATGCCCGATATTGACAATGTACCAGTAGGGCTTTTAGGATGTGATTTAGTTCTTGAAAATGGCTTTTACAAAATTTCAAAAATCTACAATGGGGAAAGTTGGAATCCTGATGCCGAAGCACCATTAGCACAACCGGGCATTGCGGTGAAAGAAGGCGATTTTATTACGGCTATTAATGGCAAACCACTGACAGGAGCTATAAATCCGTATTTACTCTTAGAGCAAACTGCGGGTCGTGAAACACGATTAACCATTAATACCACTGCCAAAAGCGGTGGAAATGAAATTTTAGTAAAACCTGTTCGTAGCGATCGAGGCCTAAGAACTTACGATTGGATAGAAAGCAACCGTCGTAAAGTTGACGAGCTGTCGGGAGGAAAATTGGCCTACGTGTATGTGCCTAACACAGGAAACGGCGGATATACCTCTTTTAATCGCTATTACTTTTCACAACAAGATAAAAAAGGAGTGATCATAGACGAGCGTAATAATGGCGGTGGTTCTGCAGCAGATTATATGATTGATATTATGACGAGAGAACCTTACGGCTATTTTAACAGTAAAACCAAAGGAAACCGACCATGGACTTCTCCTGCAGCGGGAATTTTTGGCCCCAAAGTGATGCTCATCAACGAGCGTTCTGGATCTGGAGGTGATTTACTACCTTATATGTTCCACATGAAGAAAGTAGGCCCATTGGTGGGTACACGTACGTGGGGTGGCTTAGTAGGCACTTGGGACACACCGCCTTTTATGGATGGCGGTAGAATGGTAGCTCCTAGAGGTGGTTTTTATGACATTAATGGAGAATGGGCAGTAGAAGGTGATGGCGTTGCTCCAGATATTGAAGTTATTCAGGATCCAAAATCCTTGTTAGCGGGTAAGGATCCGCAGTTAGAAAAAGGTATTGAAGAGGCGTTACGACTTTTAAAAACCCAAGAATTTATGGTCAAGCCTGAACCTGCACCACCGATTCGTTGGAAACGACCAGAAGGGTATCAGGACGAACGTAATTAGTCAAGTATTTTAAATACAACATACGAGAAATTAAAAATTAGCCTATCAAACCCTCATGTACTTTAAGCGTAATGAGGGTTTGATGGTTTCTAGTATTCACTATTTTACAAAAAATAATCCTTCTAATCCAATAGGTCCAGAATTGTAAAACAATAATGTAGGCTCAAGCCTTTGAATTCGAAAACTCATATTTTTAACTAAAGCCTTAAACACAGGTGTTCCTTAGCTTAGAAGTGTCGAAAACAGGAACCTAAGGTTTATTTAATTTCAATAGTAATTTCTTTGTGGCTATCGAGTTCAAAAGAACATTCTTTAAAACTCGGAGGTCCAAATGTTTTCATTTTCCCAATGGAAAAGCCCAAAGGTTCTTTTGGAATACCCATGAAATTAGTATCTAATTTTTCATTGGAATTTTCATCATGAAAAACGGCAATCGCATAGGTTCCAGGGGGTATATTGGCAATAATAAAGGTAGTTTTTCCTTTTGTAGCCTTGACAGCAGCCGCTTTAAAAACTTTATCAAACTTTAAAAAGTCTTCTTTACTAGTATAAAGCGCCGCCCTTATTTCACCCTTAGTATTTTTAACATTCGTAATGTGTAAGGTCACCTTATGTTGCGCAAAAATAGTCATAGGAAAAAGTAGTATTAAAAAAAGTAATTTTTTCATCATGCTAAGTTCAGATTAAAATTTATGAAATACTAGCTCATTTGATGCTAAAAGTATTTTGAAGTAAAGTCATGAATCATGCCTAATTGAAAAATGTGGAATAATTTTTTTCAGACATTCATTTCGAAAAAATTATTTGTAGGTAAAGGACCTTTGTCAACGGAGGCCTTTTACACCAAGAGCAAATGCATAAATTAGTATCTTTGAATAAAAAATCATAAATGAAAGCCTTCAGTTGTCTGATTCTATTTTGTGGGTGTTTTATGTTACACGCACAATCAGTGCATAAAGAAATTATAAACATTGCTCCAAATCAAGAGAAACTAATTTATCTACCTGCTTACGAAACAGATACCATTACGCTAAGAGTTAGCCTTCATAAAACTAAAAAAGCTAAAAATAATAGCCTAATGGTTTATGAAAACTTATCTATTTTAAAAATTAAGGAAGACTTTTCTAAAGTTTTTGAAACACAATTCATGGCTTCAAAAAATGGCATCTTTAAACTGATGCTAAAAAATGAAAATAAAAAATCGGCGGATTATGAACTATCTTATGTGGTAAATTCCTCCAAAAAGAAAAAGCCTGAAATTGGGTATTTACTAAAAAAAGACACTATTTATGGTGCGGCTGTAGAGCAATTAATAGATTCTAAAGTAGAAGAAATACAAACTGTTCAAAACGAAAAGTTTTATATAAATAGCACTTCAAATGCCCTTTTAAAAGGGGGTAAAAATCGGATTATTGTTCCAGTAAACCCACCTGAAAACACAAAAGCATGGTATTATGTTTTTACAGCGTCTAGAGAAGAAAATGATATAAAAAACACCCTATCCTCATTTGATTTAGCCTCGCAACTTACTAAATTCATTAAGGAAGACAGCGCCATACAAAGTGCAGTAAGTAATTTGAGTCCCCCGCCAGGAGCAAATATTTGTGACATCTACCTCATTCAATCAGATATCGAAGCTGAATTATTCAAAGAAAAAGAAGATTTTACCGCTAACTTAGAAGGATCTCGTGAAAACTTTAAATCGGGAATTGTAAAAATTTCAAATTCGCAAAAAAGTTATTTAGGCATTAGAAACCCAGACAACTTATATGGGATCCATATCGCTGTCGAGATTATTGCCATAGTAGAAAAAACAGAAAAAGTAAAGAAAATGGTACCTAATCCTATCATTACTACAAATAAAATACCTTATTTTATAGAATGATACAAACCTACGACTATGTAATCATCGGTGCGGGTGCCGCAGGCTTATTATTGGCAGATGCTTTAGGAAAAGATCCCTTTTTTAAGGAGAAATCTATTTTACTCATAGATAAAGAAGCCAAACAAACCAATGACAGAACATGGTGTTTTTGGGAAAAAGATGAAGGCGATTTCGATGACATTCTTTTTAAAACATGGCACTCTATTTTCTTCGCTGGAAAAAAATTGAGACAAGAGTACAGCATTGCTCCGTATCGCTATAAGATGATTAAAGGTGCAGATTTTTATGGTAGTTATCTACGAAAAATAGCGAGTTATAAAAACATTGTTTTCGTACAAGACGAAGTAATTACACTAGAAAAAACAACTAGCCATCAACTTATAAAGACGCAAAATACCAGTTATAAAGCGCTTAAAGTTTTCAACAGTAGTTACAACTATAAAGAACCACTACTTCAAAAAAAATATCCTGTTTTACAACAGCATTTTATAGGTTGGTTTGTGAAAACAGACCAGTCAGCTTTTAATGAAAATGCAGCTACTTTTATGGATTTTTCCATAGCACAGCGGGGAAATACTCGTTTTATGTATATTTTGCCATTTTCCAAAACTGAAGCACTGGTTGAATATACTTTATTTTCTGAAAAACTACTTGAAAAATCGGAATATGAAGAGGCTATAAAAAAATATTTGAAGGATGATTTAGGGATTAAAAACTACGAAGTAACTGAAACAGAGAAAGGTAGCATCCCAATGACTTGTTTTAATTTTGCTCAAAAAAACACAGACGCCATGCTTTATATTGGCACCGCTGGAGGTTGGACCAAAGCGAGTACAGGCTACACTTTTATGAGCACAAGTAAAAAGGTAAAAAAATTAGTGGCACATTTAAAAAGCGAAAAGCCGTTGAACACTTTTAATAAAAAAGATAAATTTTGGTTTTATGATTTGTTATTGTTAGATGTACTTTTTGCCAATAATGCCTTGGGTCAATCTATTTTTGAATTACTTTTTAAAAAGAGAAGTCCTCAGTTGATTTTTAAATTTTTAGATGAAGAAACTAATTTTTTAGAAGATTTTAAATTTATTAGTAGCCCGCCACCTTGGCCTTTTATGAAAGCGCTGTTCAACAGAATAAAATCTGGGTTTTGAGCTGTTTTGGATTTGTAAGGAACTTCAACTTCTTATGCATTTAAACACCAACTAAACTTCTCGTTGCATTAAACTTTCACCGAATTTTTTTAACAGCATTTTTTTAGCATCTGCAATAGGTAATTTATCTAAAACACGAAAAGCCTTTTCAGTATACATCGCTATCTCTTTTTTGGTTTGTTCAGCGGCACCGCTATTTAAAAAGATAGTTTTAACCGTGCTAATTTTATCTGTGACGTCTTTAGGCTGTATGGAAAATAAATGTTCTAATTCTTTCGCTTCTTGTTTTGTTACGGATGCTAAAGAAGTAAGGTATAAAAATGTTTTTTTGTTTTCAATAATATCACCTCCTACCTGCTTCCCAAAAGTTTCTGGATCCCCAAAAGCATCTAAATAATCATCTTGTAACTGAAAAGCTATACCTAAATTTTTGCCAAACTCATAAATATCTTGCTGTGTATTTTCTGAAACTTTCGCAATAATGGCACCCATTTTCATAGCTGCCCCAACGAGCACAGCTGTTTTATATTCAATCATTTTTAAATACTCTGGGATGGTTACATCGTCACGTGTTTCAAAATCTACATCGTATTGCTGACCTTCACAAACTTCAATGGCCGTTTTACTAAATAATTTAGCTAAGCTTCTAAAAACTTCGCCCTCGTAATTCTCGAACAACTGATAGGCATTGATTAACATGGCATCACCAGAAAGAATCGCGGTATTAATATCCCATTTTTCATGAACAGTAGGGCTACCTCTTCGCAAGGGCGCATCATCCATAATGTCATCATGGACTAAAGAGAAATTATGAAAAACTTCAATGGCTACAGCAGCATCAAGTGCTTTTTTATAATCTGTGCCAAAAATTTCAGTGGTCATAAGCGTCAACAAAGGCCTTAATCGTTTACCACCCAAGCCTAAAATATAGCTGATAGGTTCGTAAAGGTTTAAGGGTTCTTTTTCTTTTGTTTTTAGCTCTAAATAGTTAATAAATGCTGTTCTGTAGGTTTCAATAATTTGCATGCCACAATTTTTTTCAAAAATACATTAATAAGGCGAATATTTTGATCTTTATGAAACCTATTGATATCGAGTGTTCTTGAGCTCTTGTTCCTCATGCCTCTTTCACCTGATAAAGTAAAAGAGTTGGTATTCGGGAATATAAATAAATTATTTTTTAAGGTTTTAATAGATGCTCACGATACTCCAATCTATAGTTAAAACTAAAGCTTCATCTCTTTTACTATGGAAGCTAAAACATACCCCGAATGTTAAATAAATGTAAATACTTTGGAAACTTAATTTGTTTTTAAAGTTTCCGTAGTACATTTGCGCGCCGTTATGAAAGAAAAGGTTTTAGAAAAAGCAACAGAATTATTTTTAACACTTGGTTTTAAGAGTGTTACTATGGACGATTTAGCCGGTGAAATGGGTATATCTAAAAAGACCATCTATGCCCATTTTGAGAACAAAACCAAACTGGTGGAAGAAAGTACTTCTTATTTATTTAGCCGCATTTCAACTGGAATCGATACCATATGCGCTTTGCACAAAAACCCCATTGAAGAACTGCTAGACATTAAAAAGTTTGTGATGCAACACTTAAAAGATGAAAAATCGTCTCCCCAATATCAGTTGCAAAAGTATTATCCTAAAATTTACGCTTCCATTCGGTCAAAACAGTATGATATGATGCAACATTGTGTTGTAAACAACATAAAAAAAGGAATAGAAATGGGTATTTACCGTGAAAACTTAAACATAGATTTTGTTTCAAGAATTTACTTTTCAGGAGTCATCAGTATAAAAGATATTAGGTTGTTTTCTCCAGACATGTTTCCCACCAACAAATTACAAGACGATTTTTTAGAATACCACCTTAGAGGCATAATTACGCCAGAAGGCAGAAAAATATTAAACAATCTCATCAACTCAAACCACGAATAAATGAACTTTAAATTAATAGTAGTGCTTGGTTTTTTTACCATGCTTAACGGGTTTTCTCAAGAACTACCTAAAACTTTTACGCTAGAAGAGGCTATCGCTTTTGCGCTAGAAAATAATTATAATGCAATCAATGCCAACAGAGACCTTATAGATGCACAAAAACAAAAATGGGAAACCATTGCCGACGGTTTACCTCAAGTAAATGCCGCTGTGAGCTACCAAAACCAGCTTAAACAGCCGGTATCTTTACTTCCCGGAGAATTGGCAGGTGGGGATCCAGGTACTTTTATACCCATAGTTTTTGGGCAGCCTCAAACGGCAAATATATCAGCAACATTATCACAGCAAATTTTTGATGGCTCTTATATTGTTGGCGTGCAGGCGGCAAAAACTTTTATTAGTTATAGTGCTAACAACAAAGAAAAAACAGTTTTAGAGGTGAAAAAAGCCGTCGTTGAAGCGTATGGCAATGTGCTTTTAGCGGAAGAAAGTGTCGCCATATTTAAAAAAAATATTGCCACCCTAGAAAAAAACCTTTTTGAAACCAGAAAAATATATGAAAATGGTTTAGGTGATGAAGAAAGTGTAGAACAATTACAAATTACCTTGTCGTCTGTAGAAAATCAGTTAAAAAATGCTACTCGCTTGCAAGAAATCACTTTACAGATGCTGAACTTAACATTGGGTATCGCTATAGATACAAATACCATTTTATCTGAAAATTTAGATGATTTAACGCTTAAACAAACCGATTTAAGTATTCTTGAGTCTGACTTTAATATCAACAACAACGTGGATTATAAATTAGCTTTAAACCTAAATGAACAACGTTTTTTTGAGTTAAAGCTTCAAAAAAGTAAGGCTCTGCCAACCTTAAACGCTTTTATAAATTATGGCAGTACTGCGTTTAGTGATCAATTTAATTTTCTGAGTGCCGATTCACAATGGTTCGATTCGTCTGTTTTAGGATTTGATTTAAGCATTCCTATTTTTAGTTCCCTAAGAAGAAGTGCTAGTACCCAAAGAGCTAAAATTGCCTTAGAAAAAGCGAAAACACAATTAACGGAAGCGGAAGAGCAAATACGCTTGCAACTAAAACAATCAAAAAGCAATTATATTTTGGCTGTTGAGCAGTATGCAACGAATAAAGAAAATTTAGCCCTTGCAGAGCGTATTGAAAATAAAAATCAGATGAAATATGCAGAAGGAATTGCTACAAGCTTTGAACTAAGACAGGCCCAAACACAATTGTACGATGCTCAAAACAAGCATTTACAATCCATGGTCGATGTGATCAATACAAAAACCATCTTAGAAACAGTACTCAACAATAATTAAAGGAAAACCACAAAAAATAACTTAATAAACTCTTTCAAAAATGAAACAACCCTATATACTCATTGTACTTTGTCTTTCTATGCTTATAATAGCTTGCGGAGACGATAAAAAGCAAACCGTAGAAGATGTTATTGCAACGTCTAATGCCGAAACAATCAAAGAAAAACGTGTTTCGTTAGTAGAAGAACAACAAGTTTTATTGGATCAAATTAAAAGCTTAGATGAAGCGCTATCAAAATATGATACGATAAAAAAAGTACCCTTAATAACTACGTTTACCGCTAAAAATGAAATTTTTAATCACTACTTAGAAATTCAAGGAAATGTAACGACTAAAAATCTTATTGTGATCACTCCTGAATACAACGGTATTTTAACCAATGTTTATGTAACAGAAGGTCAAAAAGTAAGCAAGGGCCAACTCCTGGCAAAAATTGATGACGGTGGTTTAGGACAACAATTAGCCCAATTACAAATTCAAACCGAATTAGCAAAAACTACTTTCGAACGTCAAAAACGTTTGTGGGATCAAAATATTGGTAGTGAAATTCAATATCTACAGGCAAAATCAACCTATGAATCTCAAGCAAGAGCCGTAGATCAATTACAACAACAAATAGCTAAAACTAGAGTTACAGCCCCATTTTCAGGGACCATTGACGATGTCATTACGGATCAAGGTAGTGTGGTAGCAGCCGGGCAATCACAATTAATGCGTATCGTAAATTTAGACAATATGTATATTGAAACTGATGTTCCTGAAAACTATATTAGAAACATCACTAAAGGTAAAAATGTAGAAGTGAATTTTCCAGTACTAGGAAAAACCATGGATGCTACTGTGAGGCAAGCTGGAGACTTCATTAATCCAGCCAATAGAACTTTTAAAGTTGAGGTTGGTATTCCAACGAAAGAAAAAGACATAAAACCAAACTTGACTGCTAAATTAAAAATTAACGATTACACTAATGAAAATGCTCTTTTAATACCGCAAAGTATTATCTCTGAAAATGCGGAAGGCGAGCAATACGTTTATGTTGTAAACGAAAAAGGCAGTAATGATGAGGGCATTGCAAAAAAGGTAATTATTAAGACAGGAAGAACACAGGGCGACATTATTGAAGTACTTGAAGGTATTGAAAATGGAGCAGAAATTATAAAAGAAGGAGCGCGTAGCGTTGAAGACGGACAAACAGTTAAAGTAATTAATTTATAAACCAAAAAAGAATGACTAAGAAAAAGAAACAAGTCGATAAAGAATTTGGTTTTTCATCATGGGCTATTAACAATAAAACGACCATGTATGTGCTTATTTTGGTGATTTTTTATTTAGGTGTTGCCGCATTTTTCGATATGCCTAGAGAAAATTTTCCAGAAGTTAATGAAACTAAAATTTATGTAAGCTCTGTATTCCCTGGAAACACGGCAGAAGATATTGAAAAACTCATTATTGATCCTTTAGAAGACAAATTAAAAACGGTAAGTAATGTTATCGAAATAACCTCTACTTCTCAAGAAGATTATGGAATGGTGGTGGTTGAATTTGATGAAAAGATCACTGTTGAACAAGCCAAACAAAAAGTAAAAGACGAGATCGATACGGAAACATCAAGTGAAGACTGGCCTACTTTTAACGGTGCCAAAGTAGAGCCTGATGTTTTTGAATTGAGTTTATCAGAAGAAATGCCAATTCTGAATATCAACTTAAAAGGTGATTATCCTATTGAAAAATTAAAAGAATTTGGAGAATATTTACAGGATGAAATAGAAAATCTATTAGAAATAAAGAAAGTAGATATTCGTGGGGCTCAAGAAAAGGAAGTAGAAGTTGCCGTTGACATTTATAAAATGATGGCTTCTGAGGTAACTTTTAACGATATCATAAGTGCCATTAATAATGGCAACATGACCATGTCTGCAGGTAATTTAATTGCTAGCGGTCAACGACGTACGATCCGAATTTTAGGAGAAATTGAAAATCCTGCTGATCTTGACAATTTTGTGGTAAAAGCAGAAAATGGAAATGCTATTTATTTAAAAGATATTGCCAATATCGCATTTAAAGAAGAAGAAAAAACTACTTACGCCCGTGAATCTGGTGCTCCTGTTGTAATGCTCGATGTTAAAAAACGTGCAGGAAAAAACATGGTAGCAGCCGTAGAACAAATTCGTGTTATCGTAGATAAAGCTGTCAAAGATGTATTTCCTCAAGATTTAAAAGTTACGATTACCAACGACCAATCCTCTGTCACCATTGGTCAAGTTGATGATTTGGTCAACAATATCATCTTTGGCGTAATTTTAGTAGTGACTGTATTAATGTTCTTTTTAGGGTTTAAAAATGCCATTTTCGTTGGTTTTGCTATTCCAATGTCTATGTTTATGTCCTTGATGATTTTAGAGCTTTTAGGACAAAGTTTAAATACCATGGTACTTTTCGGACTAATTATGGGACTTGGTATGCTCGTTGACAACGGTATTGTGGTGGTTGAAAACGTATACCGTCTTATGGAGGATGAAGGCATGAGCCGTTTTGAAGCGGCCAAAAAAGGAATTGGCGAAATAGCCTTTCCTATCATTATATCAACGGCGACTACAGTTGCAGCCTTTATTCCTTTAGGCTTATGGCCAGGAATTATGGGTGAGTTTATGATGATTTTACCCATTACTCTTTCTGTTGTGTTGGGCTCATCACTATTTGTGGCTATATTTTTTAACTCCGTACTAGTATCGCAATACATGACTATTGAAGACAAGGCAATGCCTTTAAAAACTATTATTAGAAATACCGCTATCATGGCAGGTATTGGCATTGTTGTTTTTATTTTTGGCGGTGCCTATAGAGGTTTGGGTACTTTAATGGTTATTACGGCTTTATTATTATGGGCATATCGATTATTCTTACGTAATTGGGCCAATAATTTCCAAACAAAAACCTTGGTAAAACTCGAAAATTGGTATGAGCGTCAATTGCGCAGTGCTTTATCAGGTTGGAGACCCTATGCTTTAACCATTGGTACTTTTTTATTGCTAATTTTATCTTTTGTTGCTTTTGGCATATCAGTAGATACGCAAAGAACTAAAATAGAGTTTTTTCCAGACAACAAGCCCAATCAAATTATTGTCTATATTGAGTATCCACAGGGCACGGATATTGAAAAAACAAATACAATTACTAAAGAAATTGAAAAGCGTGTATATAAGGTTATCAACGCTGACGAATATACTGACGGTGATTATAACTTTTTAGTGGAAAGTGCAGTATCGCAAGTAGGTGAAGGTGCTGGTAACCCACAAACCGATGGCGGTTCTGCCGCCGAAATGCCACACAAAGCAAAAATCACAGCTTCGATGCGAGAGTATAAATTTAGACGTGGAGAAGACAGTGAGCTTTTACGCCAAAAAGTACAAACTGCCTTAGTAGGAATTTATCCTGGTGTTTTAATTTCTGTTGAAAAAGATGCGAACGGGCCGCCGGCTGGTGCTCCTATTAATATCGAAATTCAAGGTGATAATTATGATGAATTGATTAGAACAGCTGAAAAAATGCGCGAATTTATCAATACTAAAAATATAGCTGGTATTGACGAGTTGAAGATCGATGTCAATAAAGACAAACCCACCATGCGCGTAGAAATTGACAGAAAAAAAGCAGGAGAATTGGGCATTAGTGCTGCGCAAGTTGGGCAACAATTGCGAAACTCAATTTTTGGAGCTAAAGCTGGGGTATATAAGGAAGACGGTGATGATTTTGATATTTATGTGCGTTTTAATGAGGCGAATCGCTTTAATACCAGCGCCTTATTTAATCAGAACATTACGTTTAGAGATAATACCGGAAAATTAAAAGATATTCCTTTATCTACTGTCGTTACCCATACAAATAATTCTGGTTTTAGTGCCATTAAGCACAAAGCAACGCAGCGTGTGGTTACCGTATATTCGGCTTTATCGCCCGGTTTTACGGATGCTGGCGCTATTGTAGCTCAAATACAGAACGAAATGAAAAGTTATGAAGACTTACCTGATAATATAAAAATAGATTATACCGGTCAAATTGAAGAGCAAAACAAGCAAATGGCCTTTTTGGTAGGTGCCTTTTTTACCGGCTTAGGATTAATCTTCTTTATATTGATTTTTCAATTTAACTCTGTTTCAAAACCTGCCATAATTATGATTGCCATCTTTTTAAGCTTTATTGGTGTATTTGGTGGTTTGGTGATTTCTGGTAGCGCTTTTGTGATAATGATGACCATGGTAGGGATTATATCACTTGCTGGTATTGTGGTAAATAATGGGGTGGTACTTTTAGATTATGCCCAGTTAGTGATCGATAGAAAAAAGAACAACTTAGATCTAGACGAGTCCGATTATTTGGAAGAAAATGATTTATTCGAAAGTATCGTTATTGCTGGGAAAGCACGTTTACGTCCGGTACTATTAACGGCTATCACCACTATTTTAGGCTTAATACCTTTAGCCATTGGTCTAAACATTAACTTTTTTACACTATTTGCTGATTTTGATCCCAATATTTACATGGGGGGTGATAATGTGGTGTTTTGGGGACCATTAGCTTGGACCGTTATCTACGGTTTACTCATTGCTACCTTTTTAACCTTAATTCTCGTGCCAGTTTTATTCTTTTTAATCATGAAGTTTAAAATGAAATTGAGAACTAAGTCCACTTCAGAAACTATAAGCAAAGAACTGCATCCTCTAGAGGTTTAAATAAAAACAACATTCATAAAAGTAAAAGCCCCAATAACAAAATTGTCATTGGGGCTTTTTAGTATTATTTTTGAGCCTATAATTAATTCACCACTACAGCGCCCTTGGCATCATATTTCGTTACACTCACAATTCTGCTATCCTCAAAATCAACTTCTTGACGCTCTTCACCTTTCCAAAAAAACCATTTTCCAGTTTTCTTTCCACTAAAGTACTCTCCAGAGGCAATTTTATTTCCGGATTCATCGAACATATTCCATTCACCGTGAAGTTTACCATTTAAGAATTCTCCTGTTTGAGCAATTTCTCCATTTTCATGGAAATACGTTGCCATTACTTTATCGCCATCTTTGGTAAAAGTTGGTTTTGTTTCCTGTGCTGACAGCGCTACAGTGAGCATAAGTGCCATACATAAGGTTATAATTTTCATGATATAATTTTTTTAATTTTAGTAGTCTATTTTTATTTAACGCTTTAAATATACAATTATTACGCTTTAATCTAACATTTACTTTACATTAAATTTACATTAAAACTGTATTTATCTGAATTCAAACACTTTAGATATACGCAATAGAAACCATCGCTCTCTTTCAAAACAGCTTTTCTAAATGGTATTTAGCCATAAATAGTTTGGGAACTCTCCTAGATACTTTTATTAGTTTTTTGCTTATTTCTCTTTCAATAACGATACTATGTAACTCAAAAAAGCGTTCAATGGCACAAAAAACAACTAATTTTCGCTTATTTGCGAAAAGTCTAAATCAGTTCATTAAATTTGTGCTCAAATTAAGAAAACCATGTACAGAAGTCATACCTGTGGCGATTTAACAACAGCACAAATTAGTGAAAAAGTGACCCTTTCTGGCTGGGTTCAAGGCATCAGAGATAAAGGTTTTATGATTTATATTGACCTAAGAGATCGATATGGAATTACGCAATTGTATTTTGACGCTGAAAACACACCAAAACATATCATGGAGCAAGCTCAAAAACTTGGCCGAGAATTTGTAATTCAAGTGGAGGGAAATGTGGTAGAACGTGCGTCAAAAAACCCAAATATCCCAACAGGAGCTATTGAGGTATTGGTCACCGCACTTACGGTTTTAAATAAGGCCTTAGTGCCCCCTTTTACCATTGAAGATAAAACCGATGGTGGTGAAGATATTAGAATGAAATACAGGTATTTAGACATTCGAAGAAATCCTGTAAAAAATAATTTGATGTTCAGACACAAAGTTGCCATGGAAGTGCGTAAGTTTTTATCTGACGATGGTTTTATCGAAGTAGAAACACCCTATTTAATAAAATCTACCCCCGAAGGTGCCCGAGATTTTGTGGTGCCTAGCCGTATGAACGAAGGTCAGTTTTACGCACTACCACAATCCCCACAAACGTTTAAGCAATTGCTTATGGTGGGCGGCATGGATAAATATTTTCAAATTGTAAAATGTTTTAGAGACGAAGATTTACGTGCCGATAGGCAACCAGAATTTACACAAATAGATTGTGAAATGGCCTTCGTGGAGCAAGAAGATATTTTAACGGTTTTCGAAAACTTAACCAGACACTTGTTAAAAGAAATTAAAGGGGTTTCGGTGGATACCTTCCCAAGAATGACCTATGACGATGCTATGCGTACCTATGGCAACGACAAGCCAGATATTCGTTTTGGCATGGAGTTTGGCGAACTAAATACGCTTGCTCAGCATAAAGATTTTGGTATTTTTAATGAAGCAGAATTGGTGGTTGGTATTGCTGTTCCAAACGGAGCTGCCTACACAAGAAAAGAAATAGATGCTTTAGTAGATTGGGTAAGAAGGCCGCAAATTGGCGCTAAAGGTATGGTATATGCGCGTTACAATGAAGATGGCACCTTTAAATCGTCTGTAGATAAATTTTACGATCAAGACGATTTAGCAAAGTGGGCAAAGGCCACAAAAGCCAAGCCCGGCGATTTAATTTGTGTTTTGTCTGGCGAAACAAACAAAACAAGAACCCAATTAAGCGCGCTAAGAATGGAGCTAGCAACACGTTTAGGCTTGCGAGATCCAGAAGTATTTGCGCCACTTTGGGTAGTTGATTTTCCGTTGTTAGAATTAGACGAAGAAACCGGTCATTACCACGCCATGCACCACCCATTTACTTCTCCAAAACCGGGGCAACTAGAATTACTAGATACCGACCCTGGAGCTGTTAAAGCAAATGCCTATGATTTGGTGTTAAACGGCAATGAAATTGGGGGAGGATCTATTCGGATTCATGATAAAGAGATGCAAGCTACCATGTTCAAGCATTTAGGATTTTCTCCTGAGGAAGCTAAAGCGCAATTTGGTTTCTTAATGGATGCTTTTCAATATGGTGCGCCACCACATGGGGGTTTAGCTTTTGGTTTGGATAGGTTGGTTGCTATTTTAGGCGGACAAGAAACCATCAGAGATTTTATCGCTTTTCCTAAAAATAATAGCGGTAGAGATGTGATGATCGATGCCCCTGCTTTTATTGATGATGCCCAATTAAAAGAATTACATCTAAAATTAGCATTAAAAGCGTAACTTATAATCTCGATGTAATTCGGGATTCATTCTATAATGACAGTTAAGAAAAAAACTTGGTTTACTCAATTTCTTGTTTGGCGTGTCAAGCATATTTCTGAACGCCAGTTTATTTATTTTTTGAGTATTTTAATTGGCTTTACTTCTGGAATTGCAGCACTGATTCTCAAAAATTTAACCCACTTTTTTCAGCTTTTATTAGAAGGGAATTTAGTACGGTATTACCACCAAGCTTTTTACTTTGTCTTCCCTATTATCGGTTTCATTTTAGTGTATTTGGTTATAAAATACGTGATTCGACATAAGGTGAGTCACGGCATCCCTTCTACCCTTTTTGCCATTGCGAAACACAAGGGTATTATGCGAAAATATCAAATGTTTGGCTCCTTAATTACCGCACCATTAACTGTCGGTTTTGGAGGATCTGTAGGGCTCGAAGGCCCTACCGTAGCCACTGGTGCTGCTATAAGCTCTAATATTTCGAGAATGTTTCATATGAACCAAACAACTCGAAATTTATTGATTGGTTGTGCCGCTGCAGGCGCCATGTCATCTATCTTTAAAGCACCTATAGCAGCTATCATCTTTGCCATTGAGGTATTTAGTTTAGACTTGACAATAGCCTCAATGTTGCCTTTATTACTCGCTTCAATTTCAGCCATTATTACCTCGTATTTTTTTTTTGGGAATGATATTTTATTGCCTTTTAAGATAGAAGATTCGTTCAAAATTGGTGATGTTCCATTTTTTGCCGTATTAGGGATTATTGCAGGACTAACATCTATCTATTTTACAGAGGTTTACGAAAAGGTTCAAAAACTTTTTGATACCATTGGCTCACCAATAAAACGGCTATTATTAGGTGGTATAAGCTTGGGTGTCCTTGTTTATTTTATTCCACCACTCTACGGGGAAGGCTTTGATGTCATCAATAGCTTAGTTCAGGGAAATACAGCAGAAGTTTTAGCCCAAAATATTTTTGGATTTGAAGCCACAAATATTTGGATGATTGTATTGCTGCTTATGGGCCTCGTTATTTTTAAAATAATTGCCAGTACCCTTACTTTTGGTGCAGGTGGTGTGGGTGGTATTTTTGCCCCTACCTTGTTTATGGGAAGTATCATGGGCAATTGTGTCGCCAAAATAATTAATAATATAGGCTATTTTAATTTCAAAGTATCCGAAAGTAATTTTACCCTAGTGGGTATGGCGGGCTTAATGGCGGGCGTATTGCATGCACCTTTAACTGCCATTTTCTTAATCGCTGAAGTTACGGGTGGGTATGAATTATTTATTCCGTTAATGATTACTGCTGCCATTTCCTATGCTATTACGAAATACGCCCATCCACATTCGGTTTACAATATGGAACTAGGCCGTAAAGGCGAACTGATTACTCATGATAAAGACCACGCAGTGCTCACTTTAATGGATATTGATAAAGTGATCGAAGCTAATTTTGCGGTAGTGCATCCTACCATGAGCTTGGGCGATCTGGTGAACGAAGCGGTAATTAAATCCAACCGAAATATTTTCCCTGTTATTGACCCCGATGATCAGCATCTTTTAGGTATTATTCTTCTAGATGATATACGCTCCATTATGTTTAATCAAAAATTATATGATGAAGTTTTTGTAAGTGATATTATGCATACACCACCTGAAATCATTGAGTTAAATACAGATAAAATGACAGACATCATGAAAAAATTTCAAGATAGTGGCGCCTGGAATTTGCCCGTTACCAAAAATAATACCTATGTTGGTTTTATCTCAAAATCTAAATTACTCACCGCTTATCGCAGAAGACTTATTAATTTCACCAAGTAATTAGCCCCAAAAAGGCGATCTTTAAAACAATGCTGGGTTCAAAAATTAATAAAAATCCGCACAGCGTTAAGCAGAAAACATTTGGAGCTAAAACCATTAATACTAAAAAAAATAAGCCTTTTTCAAGCTTAGACATTCGACTTTTTACTTTTTACATATGAAATACATCATCACACTTATTTTATTAGCGTCTTTTGGCAGTATTATTTACGGGTTTTCTATATTAGACGAGCAGATGGCTTTGGCCCATAAATATATTGGCTTTGGCACTGTAGGTATTTTTTTGGTTGCCATGCCTCTATTTTTAATCTCTGTTAGCCAGGGAAAAAAATTGAAAGACTATATGTTAAATGAAGAAAACATTCGAAAAATGCGAGATCAAAACCTTAAAAAGACTGATAACCAGCAAGGTAAAGACTGATTTTTTTGTGTCAATCTGAATATTTTTCTTAAAATATTATACATTTGTACTATTATTTATTTTAAATTTTATTCAAATGACCGGAACAGTAAAATTTTACAATGTATCTAAAGGCTACGGATTCATTACCAACGACAAAACAGGAAAAGACATTTTTGTGCATGCTACTTCATTGAACGGCACCGAACTAAATGAAGGTGACAAAGTAGAATATACAGAAGAAGAGGGAAAAAAAGGTATTGTTGCTGCCCAAGTTGAAGTAATAGGCTAAATACCCTATTTCTGAAAAAAATTAAAAAAGGGCAAGCTCAAATACTAGATTTGAAATTGCTCTTTTCTACATTATTTAAAGCGTATTATTTTCTTTTTAGACTAAAGAAGCGTTGCAATAATTCAGACGCCTCCGCAGCCAAAACGCCTCCTTGAATTTTAGTTTTAGGATGTAATTTTGTTCCCATAATGCCACAACCACGTTGCTTATCTTCTGCTGCATAAACAATCCTTGAAATTTGACTCCAATACAAAGCTCCTGCACACATTTGGCAAGGCTCTAGACTTACATACAAGGTGCAATCTTTTAAATATTTACCCCCTAAAAAGTTGGCTGCCGAGGTTATGGCTTGCATCTCTGCATGGGCGGTAACGTCGTTTAATTGTTCTGTTAAATTATGGGCTCTTGCAATAATCCGATCTTGCACAACAATTATGGCACCCACAGGTACTTCTCCTTTTTCAAAAGCAGTTTCAGCTTCTTGTAAAGCTTTTTTCATAAAATAGGCATCGTCGAAGGGCAATAGCATAGAGTTGATTTAAACGGTATAAATTTTTGGGAAATTAAACAATTTTCTATTCAATGTCATGGAATACCTTTCAAAGTTGTTCTATATAAAAACCTCGACATCCCATATCGGCACATAAAAAAAGAGCTTAAGGTATTATTTAAGAAAACAAGCGCTAGGTTGCTTATGATAAACCACTAAAAAATGTACTTTTGCAATTCATCTTTTTTGCCTTGGGTAGTTTATTAGAAAAAATACATTCGCCTATTGATCTTCGTTTGCTTAAACAGGAAGATTTGCCTCAACTTGCGCAGGAACTACGTGACTTTATCATTGATATAGTCGCCACTAAAGAGGGCCATTTAGGGGCTAGTTTAGGTGTCGTAGAATTGACCATAGCCTTGCATTATGTGTTTAATACGCCCGAGGATGTACTGATTTGGGATGTTGGCCATCAAGCCTACGGGCACAAAATACTAACAGGAAGAAAAGAAGTTTTTGGAACCAATAGGCAATTAAACGGCATTAGCGGTTTTCCAAAACGCAGTGAAAGTGAGTTTGATGCCTTTGGAACGGGACACAGCTCAACCTCCATTTCGGCTATTTTGGGAATGGCTATTGCCTCACAGATAAGAGGCAACTTAAACAAACAGCATATTGCTGTAATTGGCGATGCTTCGATTGCTAGCGGAATGGCTTTTGAGGGCTTAAATCATGCAGGAGCAACCGATTCGAACATCTTAATCATTTTAAATGACAATGCCATTGGTATTGACCCAAGCGTTGGTGCTTTAAAAAAATACTTGACCAATGTTAAAAAGGGAACGGCTAAAGACGAAAATATTTTTGAATGTTTAAACTTCAAGTACTTTGGTCCTATTGATGGCCATGATCTGCCATTGGTTATAGCCACTTTAGAGCGATTGAAAAAGGTACAAGGACCCAAGCTTTTACATCTAATAAGTACGAAAGGCAAGGGCTTACAACAAGCGGAAGAAAATCAGGTAGTGTATCACGCTCCCGGAAAGTTCGATAAAAAAACAGGCGATTTAATCCCGAAATCTAATGCCTTTGAACCTGCCAAATATCAAGATGTATTTGGGCATACGCTTGTGGAATTAGCAAAAATCAATACGAATATTGTGGGTATTACTCCTGCAATGCCCACAGGTAGTTCCTTAAAATTTATGATGGAAGCAATTCCTGAAAGAGCTTTTGATGTTGGTATTGCCGAACAACATGCTGTGACTATGGCGGCAGGAATGGCAACGCAAGGCTTGATTCCGTTTTGCACCATTTATTCTACCTTTTTACAACGGGCCTATGATCAAGTCATTCATGATGTGGCGCTTCAAAATTTACCAGTAATTTTTTGCTTAGACAGAGCGGGCTTAGTAGGGCAAGACGGTGCCACCCATCATGGGCTATACGATATGGCCTACTTACGATGCATACCAAATTTAATAGTATGCGCTCCCCTCAATGAACTAGAACTGAGAAATATGATGTTTACGGCGCAACTAGGCCTAGAACACCCTATTGCCATACGCTATCCAAGGGGTCGCGGAGTATTACAAAAATGGCAGCTTCCGTTTGAAAAAATGGAAATTGGAAAAGCTCAAGAATTAAAAATTGGCACAAAAATAGCAGTGCTCACCATTGGTGCTATTGGGAATATGGCCGCAAAAGTGATTAAAGAATATGCGGAATCCTCAAAGATTGGCCATTATAACATGCGTTTTGTAAAGCCTTTAGATAGCCTAATACTTGACAAAATTTTTAACAGCTATGAACATATCATCACCATTGAAGATGGTTGTAAAATAGGAGGTTTCGGAGCTGCTATTTTAGAATTTGCCAATGCCCACAAGTATCAAAAACCAGTGACCATTCTAGGCATAGAAGATGTTTTTATAGAACATGGTACTACCGAGGAATTACATAAAGAGACTAAAATTGATTCCTCATCATTAGTTTTAATTTTAAACCATATTATTCATGCTTTTAAATAAGTTAAAATATAGCCTTTGTGCGTTGTTTTTTGTTAGCTTTTTAAGCCTAAATGCACAGGATAGTATTCCTCCTACTCAGGAGGTTGATTCCGTTAAAATAGATACTATTGTCATTAGAGCCTTTCAAGATAGAATCAAAAACATTCCTCGGGGTGCCAACCTAACCAATCCAATCATCTCATTTAAAAAAACAAAACCTTTAAAAAATAAATATAACAGGTTTAGAATTCCTTCATTTTGGGACACACAAAATAAAATTGGTTTTAACTTTAGTGAAGCTGCTTTTGTGAATTGGAATTCCGGTGGTAATAACTCTGTAACAGGCCTAGCGCATGCCAAGTTTGTCAGAAACTATAAATTCAGATACATACAATGGAATAATGATTTAGAAATACGATATGGATTAAACGCACAAGAAGACCGGGAGCTTCGCAAAACAGAGGATGTTATAAGGTTTAGTTCTACCTTTGGCTTTCGTAGAGATACCATTAGCAATTGGTACTATTCGGTAAAAACAAATTTCAACACGCAATTTACTAACGGCTTTAAATACCCAGATACAGAAAACCCTATTTCTACATTTATGGCTCCAGGCTATCTGTTTTTAGGAGGTGGAGCTTCATACATTCCAGAAGGCAAAAAATTTGATCTCTATATTTCACCCTTAACTCAAAAGGCAACATTTGTTTTAAACCAAGAATTGGCCAATAGAGGTGCTTTTGGTGTCAAAAGAGCTGTTCGGGATACCGATGGTAATATTACTGAAGAAGGTAAAAAGGTGTATATGGAACTTGGCTTTTTAGTGACAAATACCTGGGAGAATGAAATTGCAAAAAATATCACCTTAAATCACCGGTTGAGTTTGTACTCCGACTATTTAAATAGTTTTGGAAATATCGATGTCGATTGGGAATTGAATTTTAATTTAAAAGTAAACAAATACATCAGTACTAGTTTTGGCACTCATGTTATCTATGACGATGATATTTTATTTGACGAACAAAAGGATGCCAATGGTACGATCGTTCAAAGTGGAGTTCCTAAAATACAGTTCAAACAAATTTTAGGTGTAGGTTTGTTGTATGATTTTTAATACCATAATTGATGCTTAATCATGGTTATACATAGGTTTCAATTTTAAAAAATTAGAGTACTTTTTGCGGTAATCAATTCAAGGAAGTCAGCGTAATTTCTCGAACTTTTTTTAATATTTTTTTCCACTTTCCACTTTCCACTTTCCACTTTCCACTTTCCACTTTCC
>TARA_R110002012_G_scaffold66614_1_pt1 | contig 209287 bp, 207 predicted proteins | sample TARA_R110002012 | Tara Oceans TARA_R110002012 (sample SAMEA4396515) | marine metagenome | biome: Westerlies Biome; feature: [DCM] deep chlorophyll maximum layer (ENVO:01000326); material: water (ENVO:00002006), including particulate matter (ENVO:01000060) such as... | depth 40 m
CTTTGGTACAGGAGTTTCAGATAGTCCAGTCCCAGTTCCAGCTGGTTGCCGAAGATATGCCCTAAAAAGGCCCGTGTTCTTTTGAAGCTTCCCTCTTTTGGTTCGTGCGCCAACGGGGAATAGGTATTGTAGAAACCGTGGTGCTCCTTTTTGAAATCCACATGGCACGGAATACAGGCGAACCCATCATACTTGGGCACCTTGCCCAAATAGTCCTTGCCATGGTCCTGCTTGATGATGTGCTCGTTCCACGGGACCAGCTGCTCGTTGAAATGTCCTGATATAGTGGGATACTTTACGATTTTATAAAAAGAAGTGCCTACCCTTATGTATGGTACTGTTTCCATAATGCTTGTAGAGAATTAGCTACAGATCCTTCCGGTTCTGTTGCAGCTGTTTGTTGAATTCTTGCTCTAGATGTTCATCGGAAAGGTTTGGATTGCCCATCAGCCATTTATCGATGGTATCCTTATCAAAAAATATTTGACGGATATGCCTGTTATTGCCCATGGGAATGAGCTTCAATTGGGTCAGCTTGTAAATCTTGCTCTTGGACAGCCCGGTGTAGGCCACCAGATCGTCCACGTTCATAGTCTTTTTGTTATAGGACAGAAGCCCTTTTATTTCATTGAGTATTGCTACCACATTCTGTTGTTCTTCCATTATTCTTTCTTTTGGAGTTGGAGAATAGGTAAACGGCCGAATACTTGTTTGTACAAGGCAAACATATGTGAGCCGATGCAAATGAAAAATAGGGAAACGTGGATTGCTCTTTGTTTTCCCTATCTTTTCCTTAATAGGGTGTTTGTTCTGCAGTTATTGGGAGAATCTCAGCGCCAAGGACATCCTTTTACGCAGGTCGTCATAGTCTCCATCCTTGGTCTTTTGGGACCATTTGGAATAACTGGAAATAAAGGTGTTGTTATTGATCTCAGTATGTTCAAAGGTGAACTTACTTTGTAAAAGAGCAAGAAGTGCCTCTCTCGATTCGGTTCCAAGTTCCTGAATGCCATCTGTCACTATCAGGTCCAAAAAAGTGAACAGGAACCGCAAATTTCCAGACTGTTTGTTCTTCGGGACTTCCCTGATGACTATCTTTTCTTGGGAAGGTAATAGGTTCGTCAAACTTTGAAGATTGGCCGTATCCATCTCATCAAAACCAAAATACTCCTTGTCCAATTTTTTGATGGAGAGCTTTTTGAATGTAAATCCATGGACATTGGATTTTTCCAACTCCCTAGCCTTGAACCAACCTATGACTACAATTAGAACCAGGATAAAGAGAAGAATCACTAAAAGATAGCTCGCCAATATCTGTTGCAAAGAATAATGGGCCCCTGAAAAGATGAAATATACTGTCAATGGAAACACTCCAAAAAGTAGAATGACAATAAAGGAAAGTCCATTTAATGAAAGGCTGTTGAGCTTGGAATTGGCCCTTTTGAGCAAGGACCGTTGCCCATGGAACCAAATCGCTAGCATATTTCCCAATTTTTCCATATCCCAAGATAGGGATAAAATGACTTTTTAGGAATGTTGTACCTATGTTGTACCCGTGAAAATAAAAAAGCCTTTCGATTTCTCGAAAGGCCTGTGTTTACTGGGCTCCCCCTCTTGGACTCGAACCAAGGACCCTCTGATTAACAGTCAGATGCTCTAACCAACTGAGCTAAGGAGGAATATTTTACCTTAAGCGGGTGCAAATATAAAAGAATCTTTTTTACACCACAAACAAAAAATTTGCTTTTCTATTTAAAAAGCCATTTATATAAATCATTGCCGTTCGCAAACAGCAGCAGCCCAATCAATAAAAAGAAGCCGACCATTTGGGCATACTCCAAAAACTTATCGCTCGGCTTGCGTCCCGTCACCATTTCGTACAGCAAGAACATTACGTGGCCACCATCCAACGCGGGAATGGGCAAAATGTTCATAAAGGCCAAAATAATGGATATAAAGGCCGTTGTGGCCCAAAACGCCGGCCAGTTCCATGTATCGGGGAACATTCCGCCAATTGCGGCAAAGCCCCCCACTTCTTTATAGGCGCCAGTATCGGGGTTAAATATTTTCTTCATCCCTTTAATGTAATCAGAAAGGGTCTTTACTCCCTTGTTCCAACCAGCGGGGATAGATTCTAAAAAAGAGTATTTTAAAGTCTTTTGCTCAAGGTAACCTGCTTCTTTATATTCTTCGGGGGTCATTCCCAAAACTACCCCTAAAGCACCCTTATCCGTAATGGAAACGGTAAGATCTATCACGTTTCCGTTTCTCATAACCTTAATAGGTACTTCTTTCCCCTTGTTTGCCTCCAAAATAGGGGTCACTTGATCCTTATATTCTACAGGTATTCCAGCCATTTGTACAACGGCATCACCTTTTTGAAGACCACTATTGGCATTAGGTGACTTTTTCGGCACATCGTTGATTACAAATGGCCAACGAAAAGAGATTAAAGCCCTTGATTTATCTTTATCCTCTGATAAAGTTTCGATCACATCTATTGGCACTTGTTTTTCAAGTACCTGCCCATCCCTTTCAACCTTAAATTCATTTCCCAGTAACATTCCTGGCATAATATTGGACAAAGCCTCAACCTTTTCCCCATCAATGGTTATAATCTTATCACCCGTTTGAATACCTAGTTCGTCGCCCAAAGCCTTATCTGTAACCCAGATTCCATCCTTTAGGCTATCATTCGCTATGTACTGCTCACCATAGGTGAACACCAATCCAATAAAAATAACAACGGCCAAAATAAAGTTTACCGTAACCCCTCCGAGCATAATGATCAATCTCTGCCAAGCTGGCTTGCTTCGGAACTCCCAAGGTTTTGGCTCTTGCTGCATCTGCTCCTTGTCCATGCTCTCGTCGATCATCCCGGAAATCTTCACATATCCGCCCAAGGGCAACCAACCGATACCATAAACGGTCTCACCTATCTTCTTTTTGAACAACGAGAACTTCACATCAAAAAAGAGATAAAACTTCTCCACCCTGGTCTTAAAAAGCTTTGCAGGGATAAAATGCCCCAACTCGTGAAGCACGATGAGAAGCGATAAGCTCAAAAAGAATTGTATGGTCTTTATAACTATAGGGGTCATCCGTCTTATTTTCTTAAAACGAACAAAAGTAACCTTTTAGGTATTGATAAAAAAACTCGGTTTTAATCCTATTTATTATTTAAGAAAGATTTAGCAACAAAACATGGCTTTCTCCTTGATGAATAGCTGTTTGGGCCGTAATTTTGTAGCTATGGGATCATTCTTTGCTAAGTATAAGTTGTTCGGAATTGTAATGTTGGCACTCTCGGCAGTTATCGTTTATCTTTTCTATAACGCCTTGCAACCCAAGAAAATGCTTCCCGTATATCAGCCTTCCATGGTCGATAAATCTTTGGTTGACAGCACCTTGCACTACACAAAGAAGTACCACAAAGTGGCCGATTTCGCCTTGGTGAACCAAAACGGGGACACCATTACACAAGAAAACTATAAGGGTAAAATATATGTGGCCGATTTCTTTTTTACCACATGCCTTACCATTTGCCCGATAATGACAAAGAATATGGGCGAAGTTCAGGAAGCTATTCAAGATGATCCGAACATAATGCTACTCTCCCACTCGGTAACCCCACAAATCGATACTGTTGCACAACTAAAAAGATATGCGCTGGAAAAAGGGGTGATCGACAGTAAATGGAATTTGGTAACCGGCGATAAAAAACAAATTTACGAGCTGGCCAGAAAATCCTATTTAGCTGTTAAAAATGATGGTGATGGAGGGCCGTTTGATATGATCCATACCGAAAACTTTATTTTGGTGGACAAGGAAAAACGCATTCGTGGCTTTTATGATGGTACCGATCGTAAAGAGATCGACAAGCTTTTGGAAGACATTAAAATACTTGAAGCCAGTTACAAAGAGTAAATCCTAGCACCTTTCTCTATGAATACACCTCGTAATTTCACTTTTTTACTTATTTTTGCTCTTAATTAAATTTATTCTAAATAAGAACAGTGGCGACCGTAGCAGATTTACGATATGGACAAAAGGGCATCATCAAGGATTTTACCGAACATATTCTCCCTGTAAAATTAATGGAGTTGGGCTGTCTTCCCGGGAACAGCGTCGAACTTTTACAAATTGCGCCCCTAAACGATCCCATCTACATTAATCTCAGCGGAAGTCATTTGGCAATAAGAAGGTCCTTGGCAGTGCTCATTGAGCTGGATATTATTGATGAAACAAAGGCCAAATGAGCAAAAACATCAACGTAGCCCTCATCGGCAATCCCAATACCGGAAAAACCTCAGTTTTTAATCAACTTACCGGACTCAAGCAAAAAGTAGGAAACTATCCTGGTATTACTGTAGAGAAAAAAGAAGGAATCTGTAAACTTCCTCGAGGAGTTAAAGCACATATTCTCGACCTTCCGGGTACCTACAGCCTCAACACCACTTCTTTGGACGAAAGCCTCGTAGTGGAGCTCCTTCTCAATAAAAATGACAAGGACTATCCCGATGTCGCCGTAGTCATCAGCGATGTGGAAAACCTGAAAAGGAACCTGCTCCTCTTCACCCAGATAAAAGACCTTAAGATTCCGACCATTTTGGTCATCAATATGGCAGATAGGATGGATCGCAAGGGAATATCCCTTGACGTTGATGCCATGGAAACAAAGTTGGACACCAAGATTGCTTTGGTCAGTACACGAAAAAACACAGGAATTGAACGCATAAAGGAGCTTATTGCAGACTATAAAAGCATTTCTGCCAAACCCTTATTGGACCCGACCAGAATTTCCCCTGAGTATTTTGATCGTCTTAAAAGGACCTTCCCACAGGAAGACTTGTACAAACTATGGTTGGTGATCACGCAAGACGTGAACTTTATGCCCATTGAAAAAAAGAGGATTCAGGATGCCACGGATTTTGCCACAAAGTCCAAGGACGAACTTAAAAAATTACAGCATAAGGAAACCGTACTTCGGTATCAGCTCATCAACAATATTTTAAAGGAAACCTACAAGGTCGATTTTATGGCTGCCAAAGGCCTACGTGCTTCCTTGGACAAAATTCTTACCCATAAAGTTTTTGGATACCTCATCTTTTTTGCCATTTTATTGCTCATATTCCAAGCTATTTTCGATTGGAGCGGCTACCCAATGGATTTTATTGATGAACAATTTGCCATGGCCAGTGAATGGGTGAAAAACACCTTGCCAGCAGGTTTGTTTACGGATTTATTGGCCGAAGGTATCATCGCCGGTATTGGTGGAATTGTAATTTTTATCCCTCAGATAGCCTTTTTGTTCCTTTTCATATCCCTTTTGGAAGAATCGGGTTATATGAGCCGTGTCGTTTTTTTAATGGATCGCTTAATGCGGCCTTTTGGGTTGAGCGGTAAAAGCGTTGTTCCTTTGATTTCAGGAAATGCATGCGCCATCCCGGCCATTATGGCCACACGTACCATAGAAAATTGGAAAGAAAGGCTCATTACCATATTGGTAACACCTTTTACCACATGTTCCGCCAGATTGCCCGTGTATTTGATTTTGATCGCCCTGGTAATTCCAGAAGGCAGCTTCTTGGGGCTTAGCTACCAAGCATTGACCTTGATGCTTTTGTACATGATTGGTTTTGGAATGGCCCTATTGTCTGCAATGGTGTTGAATAAAATCCTCAACATACAAAGTAGGTCCGTTTTTATGATGGAAATGCCCACCTACCGCCTTCCTTTGGTGAAAAATGTGGTATACACCGTAATAGAAAAAACCAAGAGTTTTGTGCTAGGTGCTGGTAAAATCATCTTGGCTATCTCCATTGTATTGTGGTTCTTGGGTTCCAATGGTTATTCCGATGATTTTCAGGATGCCGACCGTATTGTGACGGAACGTATAGAAAATAAAGGGCTAAGCGCCTACAGCCAAAATTACATTCAAAACAATATAGCATCCTATCGTGAATTCGCAGAAGCCAAAGGTATGGCACCCAAGGTTATTCAGGATTCCATTCAGGTTTTGACAGCAGAACTTTCAGAAAGAGCCATAGCACAGGAAATATCGAGCTATAAGCTGGAGCATTCCTATATTGGCCAAGCGGGAAAAGCCTTTGAACCTTTGGTAAGACCTTTGGGGTACGACTGGAAAATTGGAATAGCGGTCTTGACCTCCTTTGCCGCCCGCGAGGTATTCGTGGGAACTTTGGCAACCATTTATAGTGTGGGCAACGACGAAGAAGAAACCATTAAAAATAGGATGGCCGCTGAGCTGGACGAAGATGGCGAACCACTGTTCAACTTGGCCTCGGGTATTTCTTTGATGCTTTTTTATGCATTTGCCATGCAATGTATGAGTACGCTTGCCATTGTAAAAAGAGAGACCAATTCATGGAAATGGCCCATGATCCAATTGGGCTTTATGAGTGTTTTTGCTTATATTATAGCTTTGATAGCATACCAAATCCTAAGTTAATACAAAGATGATTCAACAAATACTGGCATACGGAACCTTGCTTGTAGCAGCAGGCTATTTGGTTTGGAAATTCTTGCTTCCCAAATCACTCTTCAACAAAGGGAACAACAATTCCAATTCCTGTGGTCAGGACAATTGTGGCTGTGGTTAATTTACTAGCTGTTTTTCTATGCTATTATTCATCAAAAATCGATAGATTGTAGGATATTTTCATTCTGATGAAAAACCTTGCGATTATTTTCTTGCTAATATTTCTTTCGATATTGGGTGGTTGCTCTTCAAGCAAAAACACCGTTTACAACAAGAATCTTTCCGAAGAAATATCCAAAAAAAACAACAAAACCATTCCGTTACTGGACAGGATAAGGCGTTTGCCCGGAATCACCCTTAGAGGCGGCACACCTTATTTTATGAAGTCGGCAAACCAAATCTCCGGAACGGCGACCGAGCCATTATATGTATTAAATGGTTTTATTTTGGGCAACTCATTTAAATCCCTTGATCAATTAGTGGATAGTGCCACCATTAAAAGTATTGATGCCCTAAGCGGTTCAGAAGCTGCTTCTTATGGTTCAAGGGCCGCTAGTGGGGTTATTAAAATAACCACACATCAATAGGCTTACAAACCCTCATTCTTTCCGAAAACTTAGAAAAACACATTTTTTTTAATTGTTCGTGTAACCTTTCTTAATTTCCTGACTATATATAGTAAACGCCAACTAAAAAACAGCATTTGGAAACACTTTCAGATGAAATGATCATGCAAAAAGTATCCGAGGGCAACTTGGATCTGCTCAAGGAACTTTTTGACCGACACCACAAACACGTGTACAATTTTCTGTACAAAATGTCGGGTGATCGTATGTTGGCCGAAGATCTTACACAGGATGTTTTTTACAAACTGATCAAGTATCGGAACTCATACAACAATGGGTCTTTCTTGTCCTGGATGTTCACCATAGCACGGAACAACCTAAAAACACATTACACAAGAAACCAAAGACCGCATGACGATATCGAAGTTCTGGCATACAAAGCAGTGGAAGAGGAAAATGACATTTCCGAAAACAATGCTCATTTACAATATGCCTTGAGCCAGTTGGACCCTTATGACCGTGAATTGGTGATATTGAACCGATACAAGGAAGTGAGGTACGAAGACCTGGCAGAAATAATGGGAAGTACCCCAGGAGCTGTAAAAACCCGAGTGTGCAGGATTTTAAAGAAGTTGAAGAATATTTACTTAGAAAGTATATAGCCATGGAAAAACAACATGTTTTTGACCAAATACCGGATTATCTGGATGGCAGGTTGGACTCGTCGGAAAAGACCAAGTTCGAACAACACGTAGCACAATGTGCCGAATGTCAAAAGGAATTGGAAGAGATGAAAACCTTTTTCAATGTTCTTGAAGAAGATGTTCCCGTACCAACCGATAGAATAAAAGCAAAATTTGATTCAGTCCTTGAAGAAGAAAAAATGAATCAGGGAAAAGTGGTTCGCATGGAATCCAAACCTTCATTTAATTGGACTGGAAATGTGCTAAAAATTGCAGCCAGCATTGCCCTTTTGGTGGCAGCTTTTCAAATGGGAAGTGTATTTCAACAAAGAAAAGTGAACCAAGATATTGCTCAATTACAGGATGAAACAAATCAGATGAAACAAACAGCCATGCTATCGCTCATGGAAAATCAATCCGCGAGCAAGCGAATCCAAGGGGTAAACTATATCGAGGAATTTGAACAACCCGATGAAGCCATCATCCAAGCACTCGCCAATAGATTGCTGTACGATGAAAACGACAACGTTCGGATGACGGCCTTCGAAGCATTGGTCAAGTTCACTTCCTCCGAAACCGTAAAAAACACTTTTATCGAAGCCTTGGAACAAGAACAAAATCCAAGTATTCAGGTGGCCATTATTCAGGCATTGGTTCAGATTCAGGAGAAAAAAGCGGCCGAACCCATGAAGAAATTATTGGAAAAAGAAGATACACAACCCTTTATAAAAGATCAAATCAGGGCAGTATTGCCAAGTATATCATAAACATCAAAAAAGCGAATATCATGAGAAAATTCACATTTATTTTAATGGCCCTTTTTGTGGGCAGTATTGCCAAAGCGCAAAGCGATTACACCAAATCCCTAAGTGGCATCAAATGGGTAAAAATAGAGTCCAAAACGGACATTGTGGTAAAAACCCATAGTGCCAACGAACTTCTGATTAAGTCCGGGCCTGAGGTAAAAACACCGGAAAAGGCCAAAGGCTTAAAATTGGTCGGCGAAGGAGGCACGGACAACACCAACATCGGTTTTTCCGTAGTACAGGACGGAAACACGCTTATTGTTCACAACCTCCGAAAAAGCAAGGGGGCCGAAATTTATTTGCCCGCTTCACAAAATGTTGCTGTAAAAAGCACATGGAACGGTGATATTGAAATCGATGGCTTTTCTGGAGAAATTGAGGCAGATGCCCAGTTAAACGGCAGTGTAAAAATATGGAACGTAAACGGACCTGTTACGGCCAATTCTTTGAATGGTCAACTCGAAGTTGTTTTCGGAAAAGTGACTCAGGACTCTCCTATTTCCCTTTACTCCACCAACGGTGCAGTAGACGTAAGCCTTCCCGGCAGCACACCGGCCAATTTGGCCCTAAGTACCCTAAATGGGAATGTGTACACGGACTTTGACGTAAAGGCCGAGGACAAAAACGGACTAAAATCAGTTTTGGGACGAGACATTAAGGCATCAATTAACGGTGGTGGTGTAAAAATTTCCATGAAATCCACCAACGGAAACATGTACCTCAGAAAAAAATAAAACTGTCATATCGAGCGCAGTCGAGATGCATTTCAATCTTTTGATGGAGCTTGCCTTGAGCGAAGTCGAAAGGCTCAAGATGACTACACATCAATTCAATATTAAAATCAAAAATCGAACAGTCATGAAAAAATTAATCATCACCGTATTTGTGGGATTGGCAACACTATCCCTAACTGCACAAAAAATCATCGAGAAAAATTTCAATTACTCCGGACAATCCATCGATTTAGATGTAAAATTTGCCAACAACATCGAGGTAAAAACCTGGGATAAATCAACCGTTTATTTTAAGGCAGATATCACTATTGAAGACGGGAAGTATTTGGATAAATACAAACTTGATATTGATGAAAGTTCCAGCTCCCTGAACATTGCTTCCAATGTTGAGGATGTTTTTGATGCTTTTAAGGAGGAATGGGACAAAACCAGACCTAATAAAAAGGGATACTATTTTTCGGATGACACCTACGAGTTCAATTATGTCCTATACGTTCCCAAAAACGCAACGTTCAAAGTGAGCAGCATAAACGGTGACCTAAGGGCCGAAGTTATTGAAGGGGATTTTACCGCAGATTTAATCAATGGTGACATCGACATCAAAAAATATGACGGTGACATGGACCTACGGACCATCAATGGTGAAATAGATTTGGTATTAAAGAATACGAGACTGGTTGCCGAGACCATACATGGCAATATTTACGCTGATGAAGGTATGGACCTTAACATAAGTGACCGCTACGTTGGCCAAAAAGTAGAGGGCAGATTTGACAATGCAACCCATCGATTAAAACTCAACACAATAAACGGAAATATGTACCTCCGTCTCTAGATCAGATTGGAAACAAAAGAATAGAGTAATAGGGCCCAACCTGCGACCAAAAGCAGACCTCCAATTGGGGTAACTGGGCCTAAAAACCGTGGCTTATTGCCTTTTGCCGCACCCAAACAAAGGGCATAAATGCTAAAGGAGAACAATAAAGTTCCGAAAATAAAGCTATTCACTATCCAAGCATCCAATGGTTTGTCGAAGCTTAAATTAAAGCCCAGAACCAAAAGTACGATAGCGTGATACATTTGATATTTGACCCCTGTCTCAAAACTTTGTAACAGTTCGGGGGTCAATTTCTTTTTTAAGGCATGGGCTCCAAAAGCACCAAATATTACAGCCAATAATCCGTACAAGGCTCCCATAAGCTGGGCCATAAAAATTGTTCCCATCTTTTAACTTTTAAAGTTTAATGTTGATTTCGTAATCTGAGTGGATTTGGAATGCACACTCCTTGTATTTAGGAGGACCGAAGGTTTTCATCTTTCCTTTGGAAAAGGCCACCTTTTCTTTAGGTATACCCAACCAATTGGTGTCCAGTTGCCCATTTCCATTCTCATCATGGAAAACTGCCAGGGCATATTCCCCTTCAGGTAAATCTTCTATCACTAATTGAACAATACCTTCATGAGCTACTTCTGTCCCAGCTTTAAACACTCCGTCAAAAGACAAAAAAGTGTCGTCTGAATTATAGACAGCAACATTTACATGCCCCTTGTTGGATGGCACATTGTGCACATGAACCGAAATACTATTTTGTGAAAACATGGATAAAGGGGCTAAAAATAGAGCAAAAAGGAGTATTCTCATGATAATTCAGGACTATTTAGGAAATTATTTGGGTTGCTCAGTATCACCCAGTAAATTACGCTGCAAAATAGCATATAATTTTTGGGTTTCCAGACTGTCCTTAAGATTCAGGAACATTTTTAGGGAATCGTGGTGTACCACTTTAATTTTTTGTTGATACAGGTCATCCACAAAAACATAAACTTTGGTATTTGTGATGGAATCCTTGAAAACTCCTTTTTCCTTTTCCATCCAAGAAAATCCGCTCGAGCGCTCCATCTCGGGGAGTTTTTCCACCAATAACACACTGTCCAATTCCGTCAACGGTACTTTTTGATAATAGATTCCTGAAAATATTTTGAGGTTGCCCTCTTCTATTTTGTGCCAATTTTTATAATGCTCCACAAAAACAAGCACACAAAATATTACAGTCAGTACAATCAATACATTCCACAACCAATGTCTTTTTCTTTTGCTCATCTTCTTACAGCTAAGTGCTATTTGGTAAGATTTAAAGGTAGTTCAATTCTTTTTAAGGGTCAAGAACATGCAATCCTAGTATATTTGAAGTATTAAACATTGTTTATGGATTTCACAGGAAAAAATGTACTAGTTACCGGTGCCTCACGGGGCATCGGAAAAGCAACGGCCATGGCCTTCGCCAAAAAAGGGGCCAAAGTTGGCGTCAATTATAGAAGTAATGACAAAGTGGCCCAACAAACCCTGGCAGAATTGACAGGGAAAGGGCACCATCTTTTTAAAAGGGACATTTCCCAAAAGTCAGAGACACAGGCCTTGATCGATGATTTTATAAAAACCTATGGCCAACTGGACATTTTGGTGAACAATGCGGGCATTTCCATTTTTCACGAAATAGACAAAGTCGACTTTGAACATTGGACCAACGCTTGGGAAAAGACTTTTGAAACCAATCTTTTTGCCGTGGCCAATTTGTGTTATTGGGGAGCCAAGGCCATGATGAAAACAGGGGGCGGACATATTGTGAGCGTTTCCTCCCGTGGTGCTTTTCGCGGAGAGCCCACCAAACCAGCTTATGGTGCCAGCAAAGCTGCATTGAATTCCATGAGCCAGTCCTTGGCAAAAAAACTGGCACCACACCACATTTATGTTGGAGCGGTCGCCCCAGGATTCACCGAAACCGAAATGGCCAAAGAAACACTGACCCCTGCCGAGCGCGAAAACTTGCTCCGCGAATCACCCTTTAAACGCATGGCACAACCCGAAGAAGTAGCCCATGCCATATTGTTCTTGGCATCTTCCGAAGCGGCTTATTCTTCTGGGACCATCATCGATGTGAATGGAGCCTCTTATTTAAGATAGTTGATCATGAAAGCTGCTACGGTTGCACAACTCAAAAAAGAACTGAAGTTTAAATCCCAGGAAGAGACCATGCAACTTTGTTTGCGATTGGCAAGGTTCAAAAAAGAGAACAAGGAACTCCTCACCTATCTTCTTTTTGAATCCGAAAGCGAAGAAGGCTATATAGAAGCGGTAAAGGAAGAGGTCGACGCCATGTTTGACGACATCAACATCAATAGTTATTTCTATATCAAAAAAAGCGTTCGGAAAATACTACGAACCATCAAAAAATACATTCGCTATTCAGGAAACAAAGCCACTGAGGTGGAACTGCTACTGTATTTCTGTGGGAAGCTAAAGTCCTTTCGTCCATCCATCAACAGAAATACTACGCTAAAAAACTTATACAACCGACAATTGGAGTACATCAACAAAAAAATCCCATTGCTTCATGAAGACTTGCAACACGATTATGGGGTTATTTTACAACAATTAAACGACTAAAAAAGCATGTTTGAAGACGATGATGAGCCTGGCAAAGGCAGACGAGATATTGAAAAGATGCCCATTTACAAAAAGGGATGGGTCATTTTTGATTTAGCAGATAAAATCGCATCGTTGGCAAATGATGAAGAGGAGTATGCAGCTCTTGAAGAAACAGAGCTAGGTCTGTTGCGGCACCATGCCGACCAATTACGTAACGATGCCATGCTTATTTGCCCAAAAATAGCAGGAGCTGAAGGAGGCGATCTTTATGCAATACGTATGGAAAATGCCACCATTATCAGAAAGGTCGCACGTGAAGTCCAAACTGGTTGTTCGGGACTGGAATTATGGGGTTTCAAGCATTCCGAGTACCTTGAGTTGTTGCGAAAAGAAATTGAGGGGTTTAGGCTTCTTTTTGCAGAATGGGTGAAAACTTTCGACCCTTGGAACTACTCGTTGGACCGATGGGGACTCTTTAATCCACCAGGAATCAATTATGATGATTTGGAACTATGATCGGAATACTTATCCAATTCAAAAAGTTTGATTAAATTGTAACTTTATTCTAACTACTCACAACCAACCTTGACATCATGCGAATACCAACAACCTCAACAAAGATATGGGTACTGCTTTCCATATTTTTTTCAACACTATTTATTTACGCACAAAATGCATCCCCCGTTACCATTGACACAAGTTTTTACAGTGGTTTCGAATGGAGGAACATTGGTCCCAACCGAGGGGGTCGATCCTTAGGAGCAGCTGGAAGCCCCTCTAGGCCCAACGAATATTATTTTGGAGCCACAGGAGGTGGTCTTTGGAAAACCGTTGATGGTGGAAACACTTGGAAGTCTGTTACCGACGGCCAAATAACAAGCTCTTCCGTGGGAGCGGTCGCAGTAGCCGAAACCAATCCAGATGTGGTATATATCGGGATGGGGGAAACACAATTGCGAGGAAGCATTACCCAAGGTGATGGTGTTTACAAAACCACAGATGGTGGAAAAACTTGGACACACCTAGGACTGGAAGAAACCCAGGCCATTTCCAGGGTTCGTGTAGACCCCACCAATGAAAATATTGTTTACGTTGCCGCGCTTGGCCATCCTTATGGCGAAAACGAAGAACGTGGTGTTTTTAAATCTGTGGACGGTGGCAAAACTTGGAAAAAAGTCCTCTATGTAAGCGACAAAGCAGGTGCCGCTGATTTAATAATAGACCGAAACAATCCCAATATACTCTATGCCAGCACATGGCAAGTGTACCGTAAAGCGTGGAAAATGTGGGGCGGTGGCCCCGATAGTAAACTGTGGAAATCCACGGATGGTGGAGAAACTTGGACAGACCTTACGCAAAACCAAGGTATGCCCGAAGGTCCCATTGGTAAAATAGGCGTGACCGTCTCTCCTGTGGACTCCAACCGTGTTTGGGCCATTGTAGAGGCCAACGAAGGGGGTGTTTTTCGTTCTGATGATGCGGGTAAAACTTGGGAATTGACCAATAACGAACGTAAATTGAGACAACGAGCATTTTACTACTCCAGAATCTATGCCGACCCCAAAGACAAAGATGTAGTGTATGGTTTAAACGTTGGTTTCTTTAAATCTACCGATGGAGGTAAAACATTTGACGAAAGAATAACTACTCCCCATAGTGATAACCATGATCTTTGGATAGATCCGAACAATCCCGACAGGATGATCAACGCTAACGACGGTGGAGGCGTGGTGAGCATTAATGGAGGTAAAACATGGACCGAGCAGGATTATCCTACATCGCAATTTTATCATGTAATGGCCACTAGTGACGTTCCTTACCATGTGGCAGGTGCCCAACAGGACAATTCTACCTTGGCCATGCCCAGCGATGGATGGGACTTTATGCAAGCGAGAGGTCCAAGTTCCGAATGGTACTACGCCGTTGGAGGTGGCGAAAGCGGTTGGATCACCCAAAGCCCGACCAACCCCGATATTTTTTATGCAGGAAGCCAAGGCGCACTCTTAACACGTTATGACAGAAGCAACGGTCAAACCCGTGACATTCAAGTGTATCCGCGATTTTTCTCTGGAGAGCCTGCAAGTGCGCTTCCTGAGCGCTGGCAATGGACCTTCCCCATTATGTTCGCTCCCAAAGATCCCAACGTAATGTACACCTGTTCACAACACGTTTGGAAAACCACTAACGACGGACAGACCTGGGAAAAGATAAGTCCAGACCTTACCTATGCCGACCCAGAAACCCTTGGCAAAACCGGCGGTGTCATCACTATGGACATGAACGGACCGGAGATTTATGCCACGGTGTTCGCTTTGGCACCATCCAATCACGATATCAACACCATTTGGGCCGGATCGGATGATGGAAAAATACACATTACAAGAGATGGTGGGGAAAACTGGGAAGATATTACTCCAGAAGAGCTTCCTAAATACTCCCGAGTGAGCATCATCGAAGAATCCATCCATAACCCTGGAACTTTATATGTGGCCGCCAACAGATACCAAGTAGATGATAGGGCCCCGTATGTTTTTAAAACACATGATTACGGTAAAACTTGGACAAAAATCATTACCGGAATAAAAGATGGACATTTTGCCAGAGCAATTCGAGAAGACCACAAGAGAGAAGGTCTATTGTTCTTGGCTACCGAACACGGGGTTTATTTCTCCATCAATGATGGTGAAGAATGGCAGTCGCTTCAATTGAACTTGCCCGACACCCCGATTCGGGACTTGGTGATCAAAGACAACGATGTAGTTTTGGGCTCTCACGGTAGAGGATTTTGGATTTTGGACGACATTCAACCTTTTCGGGAATATTCCGAAGACCTGAAAAGTGAAAAAAATGTGCTTTTTAAACCGACGGATGCGATTAGGGGCATTTACAACGCTAACTTCCAATACTATTTGGAAGAGAAAGTGGATACAGTCACTTTTTCAATTTTTGATGCAGACAATAATTTAATTGAGTCTTTTGGCGGTAACCAACCAGAATATGAAAAAGACGATAATGCATCTTGGTGGAGTCGAGGGAACAGTACCAAACCAACCACGGCAAAAGGCATCAATACCTTTACCTGGAACCTAAGGTATCCCGGGCCAACCACTTTTGATGGCATCATAATTTGGGGGGCATCGGCCAGCACAGGCCCAAAAGCACCTCTCGGCACTTATACAATTCAAATGAAAGTAGGTGAAGAAGTCATCAAAAGCTATCCTTTTAAAATTGAAATGGATCCCAATTTGAAAGGAATCACTGCGGAAGACCTTCAAAAACAGTTTGAATTGGCTTCCAAAATAACCGACAAAGCTACCATTGCCAACGAAGCTGTGATTCAGATCAGAAGCATCCGCAAACAAATGGATAGTTTGGGCAAAGGCGTTTCCAGCAGAAAGTTCAAAAAGCTTTCAGAAGATTTTATGGGAACCCTTACAGAGATTGAGGAAGACCTTTATCAAACCAAGAACCAATCGGGACAAGATCCCTTGAACTTCCCCATTAAATTGAACAATAGATTCAATGCGCTGCAAAGAAGTATTGAAAACGGGGATGCCAAACCAACTGATGCCGCCTATGTGGTGTTTGATGAGCTTACAGCAGAGTTGGACAGTCATATGTCCAAACTGAACAGCACATTGGGCAGAGAACTTCCAAAAGTGAATGCTATTTTGAAAGATAATGGAATATCGACCATCGAGGCCAACTAGCCGCTTATGGTTTTTAAAAATGAGACTTATTCTAAATTAAGCCCTATTATTGATCCTGCTACGTAATATTCGTAACTTTACGTAGTTAGGATGAATAAAATAGTTATCATAGGGATATCCCTGCTGTTATTGCTTCAGAGCTCCAACGTCCATTTTAAGGATTTGGTGGAGCTTGGACAATTGGTGGAGCACTACCAATTCCACAATAAGGAATATGGTGATAACTTTATGGTTTTTGTATCCAAGCACTACGGAGAGCTCAAAGCTTCCCACAGTGAAAAACACCAAGAGGAGAAAAAAGAGCACGAAAAACTTCCATTTCAACATCATCAAGCCCCCTGCGCACAACCATTGGTCTTTGTGCTGGGGCAGGAAAACTTTATTAATTCTTATTCGGAAATTCCTTTGGCCTCCAAAGGGAATTTTCACTATCAAATGTCTTACTCCCTCATTTGGGGAGACGACCCATTCCAACCGCCCAAAAACGCATAATTCATAGTATTTCGGGTTTGTTGAACACCTTTTAGCAAGCCTAACTCCATTTTAATAATGCTATCATTTTCTATGAATCATGTTTTCAAAAATTATAAGTTTTAGTATAAGGAACAAATTCATTGTTCTACTCTTTACAGCTGCTATAGCCCTGGTCGGGTTGTACTCGCTATCACAAATACCTATCGGGGCCGTTCCCGATGTTACCAACAACCAAGTTCAGGTTATTACAACCTCAAGGAGCCTCTCTACCCAGGATATGGAAAAATTTGTGACCTATCCAGTAGAATTGGAAATGGCAAATTTACCGGGCGTTAAGGAAATCCGTTCCGTGTCCAAGTTTGGCCTTTCGGTGGTCACCATCGTTTTTGAGGACGATATGGGCACCTTTTTGCCACGGCAGCTCATCGCCGAAAAAATAAAATCCGCATCCAGCCGAATCCCTGAGGGATTTGGAAGCCCTGAGATGGGACCCATCACAACGGGCTTGGGAGAAATCTATCAATATATTCTAGATGTAGCACCCGAATATAAAGATCAGTATTCCCCTATGGAGCTACGAACTATTCAAGACTGGATTGTAAAACGTCAGCTTTCAGGTATTCCTGGCGTGGTCGAGGTCAATACTTGGGGTGGACACTTAAAGCAATACGAGGTAGCTATCCAGACCCAAAAATTGAACGCCTTCAACATTACCGCTAAAGAAGTGTTCACCGCTTTAGAAAAAAACAATAGCGTTACCGGTGGTGGTTATATTGAAAAAGTAAACCAAGCCTATTTTATTCGTGGTGAAGGGTTGGTAAGCAGCCTAAAGGATATCGAAAATATAGTGGTAACTATCCGGAACAGTATCCCTATTTATATTAAGGATGTGGCCAAAGTTGGTTTTGGCAGTGCACCACGGTTTGGAGCCATTACTGGTAATGGAGAAGGCGAAAAAGTGCTCGGGCAGATTATGATGCTAAAAGATGCCGATTCCAAACGGGTAATAGAGGCCGTAAAAGAAAGGGTTGCCGCCATTTCCAAATCATTGCCCGAAGGCGTTTATATTAATCCGTTTTTGGACCGTAGTGAACTCATTGAAAGGACAACATTCACCGTAACCGAGAACTTGGTCTTGGGGTGCTTGATCGTCATTTTTGTGGTGGTCTTGCTCTTGGGCAACTGGCGTTCGGGCCTTGTAGTGGCATCGGTAATTCCACTATGTTTGTTGTTCGCACTGACCTTGATGAACCTTTTTGGTGTGGATGCCAACTTGTTGAGCCTTGGTGCGATTGATTTCGGTATCATTATAGATGGTGCGGTCATTATTGTGGAATACATTGCTTTCCAAATTACCCAAAAGAAAGGACAGCTTGCCAATCTGGGAAAAAATGAAACGCAAGCCATCAAGGATACCATAACATTGGAAGGTGCCACGAAAATGATGAACTCCGCAGTCTTTGGGCAGCTTATCATCTTGATTGTCTTCATCCCTATTCTTTCACTGAGCGGTGTGGAGGGCAAAATGTTCAAGCCTATGGCCTTGACGTTTAGCTTTGCCTTGTTAGGGGCAATTCTTTTGTGTTTTACTTATGTACCCGTTGCATCGGCCATGTTTCTGAAGCCATCCAAAGAATCTGCAAAAAGTATCTCCACACGTTTGGTCAACTGGATCAATAAGCAATATGGGCCTGTCATCGAATGGGCAATGAGGAGTAAAAAATTGGTGCTTTCATTAGCGGCCGCATTGTTGGTGGGAGCTGTTTTACTGTTCTCTTCCATGGGAGGTGAATTTGTACCCACCTTGGACGAAGGTGACTTTGTAATACAACCTGTATTGAAAACGGGCACCTCTTTGTCTAAAACAGTGGAAACTACCACGAAAATCGAACAGATATTAATAGATCAATTTCCCGAAGTAAAACAGGTAGTAAGTCGTATTGGTGCCGCGGAAGTACCAACGGACCCCATGTCCATGGAGGAAAGCGATGTAATCATTTCACTTATACCAAAAAGTGAATGGACATCTGCCGAGACCAAGGACGAACTAGCGGATAAGTTCAAGCAAGCCCTATCAGTAATCCCAGGGATGGAGGTGGAATTTACCCAGCCCATTGAAATGCGATTCAATGAATTGATTACCGGGGTAAGGGCCGATATTGCCATCAAAATCTTTGGTGAAAATCTGGAAACCTTGAACAAAAAGGCCAACGAAATCAAAGATCTCATCCAAAATGTGGAGGGAGCCTCCGATATTGTTGTGGAAAAAGTGGAAGGTCTTCCGCAAATGAACGTTTCCTTTGACAGGGCCAAAATTGCACGCCACGGACTCAACATAGCCGACCTCAACGAAATGATTTCCATGGGATTCGCAGGAAAAGTTGTAGGTAGTGTATTTGAGGGCGAGCGACAGTTTGATTTGGCCGTTCGTTTGGATTCCGAGAACCGTAAAGATATTTCTAACTTAAAAAACCTTTATGTGGATATTCCCAACGGTGGAAAAATTCCGATGAGCGAACTGGCCGATATCACCTACCAAAAAGGTGCGGCAAAAATCTCTCGTGACGATACAAAAAGAAGAATCGTTGTCGGTATCAACGTAAGGAACCGAGACCTTCAATCTGTGGTGGACGACGTGCAACTCTTGGTCAACGAAAACATCACATTACCCCCGGGCTACACCATCACCTATGGTGGTCAGTTTGAAAATCTTCAAAATGCCAAAGCCAGATTAATGGTTGCCGTACCCATTGCCTTGTTGCTCATCTTTATCATGCTCTATTTTGCTTTTGGTTCGGTGAAAGAAGCTTTGCTCATTTTCTCGGCCATTCCATTATCTGCCGTTGGAGGTGTGCTTTTGCTTTGGCTACGGGATATGCCATTTAGCATTTCTGCCGGGGTCGGCTTTATCGCCCTTTTTGGTATTGCAGTACTAAATGGAATTGTATTGATCGAACATTTCAAAGAACTCAAGGGAAATGATTTTGATTCGATGGAAGACCTCATCAAACAGGGAACCAAAGATAGGCTCCGTGCCGTATTACTGACCGCCTCTGCAGCTGCCCTAGGTTTCTTGCCCATGGCGGTATCCACAAACGCGGGTGCCGAAGTACAACGACCGCTTGCTACCGTCGTCATCGGTGGATTGGTAACGGCAACGATGCTCACCTTGGTGGTTTTGCCCGTGTTATATGCGTATTCACACAATATTAAGTTTCGTGGGATGAGAAAAAGAAGAAAAGACCGTAAAGCGAACAAGAGCGCTTTGACCATTATGCTAATCTTGATGGCCACGCCAGGATTTTCGCAAACTAAATTGAATCTCGAAGATTTAATGGCGCTTGCCCTTGAAAACAATAAGGGAATCCAAGCAGAATCCTTACTGGTAGATCAGGCGGAAAGTCTCAAGGGAACTGCCTTTATGTTTGACAAAACAGATATTTATTACCAATATGATGAAAACAATTTGGCATTGAACGGAGCCCCACTTAAAGTTTTTGGGGCACAGCAGCAGTTTGAGTTTCCTACAGTGTACGGTGCAAAAAATAGGCTTCAAAAATCGAACTATGAGCTTCAAAAATCATCGTTCGAAATAAAAAAGAAGCAACTGTACCAAAGCTTGAGCATGGCCTACTATCAATACCAGACCTTGAACCAAAAAGCAAGGCTTTACGCTTCGCTGGACAGTATTTACAGCAAATTTGCGCACGCAGCCGACCGACGTTTTGAACTCGGGGAGACCAATTATCTGGAAAAGGTGACAGCCACGGCCAAACAACGGCAAATTGCCAACACTTATTCCAAAATAAAGCAGCAACTACTCACCACCTATAATCAGATTGTGAGTTTGGTGCAAAGTGAGGACACCTTGGAAATTGTGGATGAAGAACCACAAAAACTTAGGGTGTTGAATGCGGAAGGAATGTTGGAAACGGAAACTTCCTTTTTGGACAACCGCCAAGAACTGAGCAATGCCCAAAAGAGTCTGGAGGAAAATAGATTGCTGCCCGACCTGAACCTGGAGTATTTTCAAGGGACCAACAAGGGCTTGGGAACATCGCTCTACGGTATTCAGCTGGGTGTTCGTATTCCCCTTTTCTTCTTTGGGCACAGTAGCAAGGTGAAATCGTCCAAGATCCAGACCAAGATCACGGAGATGCAGAATACCGAAATTACCGTTGCGATGAACCAGCGTTACAAAACCTTGTTGGGACAATTGGAACAACAGGCCAAGGAACTCTCCTATTACGAAGATGAAGGCGGTCATCTTTCCGATCAAATTTTGAAAGCGGCCTCTGGAAACTTTCAAAATGGGGAAATCGACTTTTTCCAATACATTCAAAGTTTGGAAAATGCGTACGAGATCCAACTCAATTATCTGGATGTGCTCAACGAATACAATCAAACTGTAATCGCCATTAACTACTTGACAATAACATTATAACAATGAAAAATATACTTCAAATAGCCGCTGTTTTCCTTCTATTGATGGGCTGTGGCAATGAAAACAACAAAGAATCAGCCTCTGAAGGGCAAGGAGAAGAAACAGGAATCGTGGTCACGCAAGAGCAATTCGACACCAATGATCTCACTATTGGTCCAATGGAAAAAAGAACTTTCCCCAAAATGGTAGAGACTTCTGGAATGATAGATGTGCCCCCCGAAAACCGAGCTAGCGTTATGGCCTTTATGGGCGGTTTTGTGAAACAGACGTCGCTGTTGGTTGGTGACAAAGTAAAAAAAGGACAGCTTTTGGTGGTTTTGGAAAATCAGGAGTTTTTGAAGATGCAGCAAGAATATATGGAGGTTTTCAATCAGTTGGATTATTTAAAAGCAGAATTTGAACGAAACGAAACGCTTTTTGAAGAGAAAATAGCCTCGCAAAAGAACTTTCTTCAGGCCAAGAGCAATTATGAAACAGCCAAGGCCCGTTACCAAGGCTTGCGGGAGCAATTGCAAATGCTTAACATTTCTCCTAGCAAGGTGGAACAAGGGAATATTTCGTCGCAAGCCGCCATTTATGCACCTATTTCGGGAAGCATCACAAAAATGAACGTTGCCAAAGGAAGTTATGTTTCCTCCGCTACCGAGATTTTGGAGATTGTGAGCAATGAGCATGTGCACTTGGAACTCACGGTTTTTGAAAAGGATATCCTAAAGGTGAAGAAGGGACAAAAAATACAATTTAGGATTACTGAAGCCTCCGAAGAAGCATTTAATGGTGAAGTTTACTTGGTGGGCACCTCTATTGACGATGCCAAAAGATCTATTAAAGTACACGGGCATCTGGAACATGAGGAAGAGGCGAACTTCCTGCCCGGTATGTTCGTAGATGCCAAGATTATGACGGACACCATCAAAACCCTCTCTTTGCCGGAAGAAGCAGTAATTGAATCCGAGGGGACTTCCTACGTGTTGAAATTGGTAAATAAACAAGGTGCAGGCTATACTTTTGAACGTATCGCCGTTAAACAAGGTAATACCTATGATGGTTATACCGAAATCATCTCAACAGAATTGAACAAAACCGATCAGTTTTTGACCAAAGGTGTTTTTGATTTGATCGGGGGATAGCATTTACCCCAGTCCTACATCCAGTGTCATCATAATTATAAATCCACCGATAAAACCCATAGTGGCGATATCGGTGTATTTGTCTTGTTGGGTCTCGGGAATCACCTCCTCGACCACTACAAAAATCATGGCACCCGCGGCAAACGAAAGGGCATAAGGAAGAATGGGCTCAAAAGTAAGAACGGCCCAAGCCCCCAATACCCCTGCAATGGGCTCTACCAAGGCCGAGGCCTGACCGTACATCCAACTTTTTCTTCGACTGAGACCATGCCTACGCATAGGTACGGCAACGGCAAAACCTTCTGGAAAGTTTTGCAAACCGATACCCAAGGCCAAAGCTACAGCACCACCAATGGTTGCGCCCTCAAAGCCAGAAGCTACACCCCCAAATAGGACACCTACCGCCAATCCTTCGGGAATATTGTGCAAGGTAATGGCCAAGACCAGTAGCGTGGTGCGGTGCCAGGGCGTCTTTACCCCTTCTGCTTCGTCCATTTTAAAATTGATGTGCAAATGGGGTAAAATTTTATCAAGCCCAAAAATAAAGGCAGCACCCATTAAAAAGCCGACAGCTGCTGGAATCACCTTAACAAAACCGTCGCCGGGACTCATTTCAATGCCTGGTGCCAAAAGACTCCAAAAACTGGCGGCGACCATAACACCTCCCGTAAAGCCCAACATTCCATCCAACAAGGCCCGATTTGGGTTTTTGAACAAAAAAACCAGACCTGCCCCGGCAGCAGTCAATCCCCATGTAAAAAGCGTCGCATACAACGCGGCCAATACCGGGTCTATTTCTTGAAAATAATGAATTACTTGTTCCATTAATCGTTCTTTTTTACGTAAAGGTTAGACGCTATTTGATGTGATATCCGCATTTCCTTGCCCTCCATTTGAATACGCAGGGAATTATCAAAATCTTCTTTGTCCATTACTTTGATTGTGTTTCCCAAGGCAATATTGTTTTTATCCAAGAATTTGAGAAAGGGTACAGAGGAATCCTTAACCCCAACACATACTCCTTTGGAATTGATGGCCATTTCGCTGAGCAATTTTTCATCACGCTCTTGGAACTTTCCATCCTTGGTGGGAATTGGATCGCCGTGAGGGTCATATTTGGGGAAATTCAGGAGTTCATCAATCTTGTCAACCAATTTTTCACTTTTAATGTGCTCCAATTGCTCGGCCACCTCATGTACCTCATCCCAGGTAAAATCTAATTTTTCCACTAAGAAAACCTCCCATAATCGGTGCTTTCTAATAATGGACAAAGCTGTTTTCACCCCTGCATCGGTCAATGAAATGCCTTGGTACCGGACATAATCCACCAATCCTTTTTCCGATAATTTCTTGGCCATGTCGGTTACGGAAGATGGTTTTGTTTCCATTTGCTCCGCAATAGCATTGGTAGTTATGGACTTGGAATCGCCACCACCTAAATGAAAAATTGTCTTTAAATAATTCTCCTCCGATCTAGTCATCAAAAAATATTTTTCCAAAAATACATTTTTATTTAACAAAATCTATTTTTAGTTTTGTCTAAATTTAATTTTACATACATTGAAAATAATTTGTAGGCATATCGTCTTTTTGTTGCTTGGTTTTATAAGCATCTGTTCTTTTGGGCAAACAGCTTCCTTAAACGGGAAGGTTACGGACAATGGAGAACCATTGCCGCTGGCAAATATGCAGCTCAAAGGAACAGAAATGGGAGCCGCCACGGATATTGATGGTTTATTTGAGTTGAACAACATTCAGCCAGGCGACTATGTAGTATTGGTGACTTCTTTGGGGTATCAACCGTATCAAACCAAAATCAATATTGAGGCGGGAGCCAATAAAACCATCAATGTACAACTAGAGCCGTCCGCACAAAGTTTGGATGAAACCGTGGTCACGGGCACCCTAAAACCCGTGAGCCGATTGGAAAGTCCGGTTCCCGTGGAAGTCTACTCCCCCACTTTTCTAAAAAAGAATCCTACGGCGAGTGTTTTTGATGCGCTTCAGAATGTGAACGGGGTGCGTCCGCAAATCAATTGCAATGTGTGCAACACGGGAGATATTCACATCAACGGATTAGAGGGACCATATACTTTGGTTCTTATCGACGGGATGCCGATTGTTAGTGGTTTGGGTACAGTCTATGGCCTCACAGGGATTCCTAACTCTCTGATCGAACAGATTGAAATTGTAAAAGGTCCTGCATCCTCACTTTATGGTAGTGAAGCTGTGGGCGGTTTGATCAATATCATTACCAAAAATGCTTTGAGCGCTCCCGAATTTTTTGCCGATGGCTTTGCCACGGGTTGGGGCGAGTACAATTTGGATGTGGGAAGCAAAATCTCGGTTGGAGACAAAACAAACCTGCTTTTGGGACTCAACTACTTTAATTATGACGTTCCCGTAGACAATAATGACGACAATTTTACCGATTTGACGCTACAAGATCGTATATCCATTTTTCAAAAGTGGGATTTTGAGCGAAGTAATAACCGTTTGTTCTCTTTGGCGGGACGCTTTTTTTATGAGGACCGTTGGGGTGGCGAAATGCAATGGACACCAGAGTTTCGCGGTGGCGATGAAATTTATGGCGAAAGCATCTATACCCGAAGATGGGAAGTGCTGGGGAAATATCAGTTACCGTTTGAAGAAAAATTGCTCCTATCTTTTTCTTATAATGATCACAACCAAAACTCGGTATATGGTGACACCGAATATTTGGCCGACCAGCGTATTGGTTTTGCCCAATTGACATGGGACAAAACCGCGGGCAATCACGATTTGCTGTTCGGGAGTGCGGTTCGGTATAATTATTATGACGACAACACCCCTGCGACCACTGAGGCCGATAATATTTGGATTCCGAGCTTTTTTGCCCAGGATGAATACAAATTTGCCGCCAAACACTCCTTTTTGGCCGGGCTTCGGTATGATTACGATCAACGGCACGGCAATATTTTAACTCCCCGGGCCGCCTACAAATGGAAGGTTTCCAAAAACGATATTTTTCGGGTGAACGCTGGAACGGGATTTCGCGTAGTGAACTTATTTACCGAAGATCACGCTGCCCTCACAGGTGCAAGGGATGTTGTGATTGCCGAAGAGCTGAAACCCGAACGGTCAGTTAATGTCAATATCAATTATTTGAAGAAGATTTATAGTGATAATGGTACCTTTATCGGACTAGATGCTTCGGCGTTCTACACTAGATTTTCCAACGTAATCTTGCCTGATTACGAAACCAATCCCAACCAAATCATTTATGATAATCTGGATGGAAAATCAGTTTCGCAAGGGCTTAGTGCCAATTTGGATGTTGCTTTTCCCAGCAGTTTCAAGATTATGGTGGGCGCCACTTGGCAAGATGTGAGCAGCACTGAAAATGGGGTGACCCAGCAGCAAATCCTTACCGAAAGCATTACCGCTACGTGGAATTTGTCGTACACCTTCCACTCCCTAAAATTGACAGCGGACTACACAGGAAATTTATATGGCCCTATGCGATTGCCGCTTTTAGGCGAACTGGACCCAAGACGGGAATATTCCCCTACGTGGAGTATTCAGAACATCCAGTTTACCTACAAAGGACTGAACAATTTTGAAGTGTACGGAGGAATCAAAAACCTGTTGGATTGGACGCCGAACCGGGGCAATCCTTTTATTATCGCCAGAGCCAACGACCCCTTTGACAAAGAAGTAACCTTTGACAGTTCTGGTAATGCCGTGGCTACACCGAACAATCCCTACGCCCTTACTTTTGACCCCGCCTACGTGTACGGCCCCAACCAAGGCATTCGCGGGTTCTTTGGGTTGCGGTATACGGTTTTTTAATACCAAAATGATTTAATCTGCTCTGGAATACTCCAAAAAAGAATATTTTTAGAGGGAATTGTTAACTTTGAGTGTGGAAACAACCCAAAATATAGCAAACAAACTTTCAAAGCTTAAGGTACGTTTAAAAGAGCGCTACCCCATATCCTCTATGGCTTTGTTTGGTTCCTACGCTCGTAATGAGCAAACAGATACCAGCGACGTTGATATTATGGTAGAATTTGATGGGAAAATAGGCATCAAATTCATTGATTTGGCCAATGACCTTGAAAAAGCATTGGGGCTTAAAATAGATTTGGTATCTAAAAAAGGCATCAAAGAGCAATATCTTAACACCATTCTATCCGACTTAATCTATGTTTAAAAGAGATAATACCCTTTTGATTGGTGACATGGTTGAATCTGCACAAAAAATCATGTTCTACATTAAAGACATGGGTTTTAATGATTTTGAAAATGATAGCAAGACCGTTGATGCGGTTATCAGAAATTTTGAAATTATCGGTGAAGCGGCCAACCGCTTGAGCGAAGACTACAAATCCGATAACCCAGAAATTGAATGGAATCATTTAAGAGGTTTCCGAAATCGCATTGTTCACGAATATTTTGGAATTGATCTAGAAATTGTTTGGCAGATTATTGAAGATGATTTACCAAGAATCGTGGATGCATTGAGCAATAAACTTCACAATTGATTCACCAATTCCGATACTAATGGTTCTTTGGGTTGCGGTATACGGTTTTTAGGGTGAGGAAGAGATAAGCTTCTTCCTTTCACACAAATCCACAAGATACTGGTGGTTGTTTGAAAGATAATTTTTTGTTTAACTTAGCCAAACTTGTCGGTTATACTTCACGTAGTGGCAACCTCTATAGCTGCCCGTAAAGAAAAGTTGTTCATCCTAAAACCTTTTAAAAAATCCATAATCAATTCAAAAAAATAGTAAACACAACTTATTTGAAGTGAAAATGCTGCATTCATATGCCCATTGACCCAAACAAACATCAAGACATCTACCATTACTTGAATAGAGTATCCCCCATTTCCATAGAAACTTGGTATGAAATAGCCAAAATTCTATATGAAGAATCATTCAACCGAGGGGATTATTTCGCTATGATTGGAAGACGTGAAAATCATTTTGGTATAGTTCTGGATGGTATCTTCAGAGCTTACTATGCCAATGGTAAAGGAACCGAATATACCAAAACCCTTTTTACACCTACTTCTTTCAAGACTCCCATTTCCTTTATCGGGGCATATTCATCCTTAGCCTCCGCAAGCATAAATCATGTAAACATACAAGCATTGACCAATGCCAAGATTCTTTGCGGAAGATATAATCAATGGCTGTCACTGATAAATAGGAACAAGGAGGTTTCTGAATGGAGCCGTAAGCTTGTCGAATTATTTTTTGCAGGCAAGGAACAGCGAGAATTTGAATACCTTACTATGCAAGCAGAAGAGCGTTATAAACGTTTTCGGGAGCAATACCCCGAAGTAGAAAATTTAATCAGTCAATATTATATTGCCCAGTTCTTGGGCATCACCCCTACTCAATTGAGTCGCGTTCGCAAAAAAATTTTTTCGGAAAAATAATCTGTTTACATAGGTAAATGTATTTCATAAAGAAGACACCCATGTTTGTAACATGAAAAAACATTTTATGAATTACAAGACCATAGTCCTTTCCATTAACTTAACTGCTTTTGTTTTATTGGCCGCGTGTGAAAAGGATGAACAAATCACACAATGTTACGAATGCGAACGTGTAATCCAAACCTTTGATGCTGATGGAGTTCTATTGCTGCGCCAAGATGATATGTTTACAAAATGTGACATTACAGAAACTGAAATGCGAAAAATAGAATCGGAAGGCACCCGCACAGACCAAATTACTTCTGGCACAAATTCAGGCGGGAAAAAAGAATTTTTAACTACCTGTACAAAATCCAAACAGTAGGTCTTAACAACTTGGAACTATGTAATTGAACCATTATGGTTGTATGGCTCCATTCCAATACAAAATTTCATCTTTTCGTCGTATTTCAATTCCTAATTTCCATAGTTTTGAAACATGTACGATTACATCATTATAGGAGCAGGTGCCGCCGGCCTTTTGTTGGCGGATGCCTTGGGCAAGGATGAGTTCTTTGCTTCCAAATCCATTTTGGTAATTGACAAGAACGACAAGTCCAAAAACGACCGTACTTGGTGTTTTTGGGAACAGGGCCAAGGCCCGTTTGATGATTTGATCCACAAAACTTGGGACAGCATTTATGTGGGCGGACAGCAACTTGAAAAATCCACCTCCATTGCACCATACACCTACAAAATGCTCCGCGGTATTGACTTCTACAACCACTTTTTACCAAAGGTAAAAGCCTATCCCAACATTACTTGGATTCAGGAAGAGGTTACCAATATTAAAGAGACAGAAAACCAAGTTTTAGTGACCACTTCATCTCAAAAATTTACCGGACAAACGGTATTTTCTAGTCTATATAATGCTTCTATCCCTTTAAAGCAAAAGGATTTTCCCGTGTTGCAACAACATTTTGTAGGATGGCAAATAAAAACCGAACAGTCGGTATTTAAAAAAGAGGAGGCGACCTTTATGGACTTCTCCGTGTCTCAAAAAGGTAATACGAGGTTTATGTACGTGCTTCCCATTTCGGATAATGAAGCGTTGGTGGAATACACCTTGTTTTCAGAACATCTTTTGGAAAAAGCCGAGTACGAGGAGGCCATCAAAAAGTATATAAAAGAAAAGTACAACGATACCAAATACACCATTCAGGAAACGGAGTTTGGCAGTATTCCCATGACCTGCTATCCGTTTCATCAACACAATACGAATCGTGTTTTTCATATTGGGATTGCTGGTGGATGGGCCAAACCAAGTACAGGTTATACTTTTTACAATACAAGTCAACAAGTGCCTAAGTTGGTAAGTCACCTAAAAGCGGGAAAACCATTATCCGAGTTTCACCAAAAAAACAGGTTTATGATTTACGACATGCTTTTGCTGGACATTTTATATGAGAGCAATCATCTAGGACACGAAATCTTCGAGTCGATGTTCAAAAGAAGAAGGGCTTCCTTGATTTTGAAATTCCTAGAAAACGAAACCAATCTGTGGGAAGAATTTAAAATTGTGACAGCACCCAAACCCATGCCGTTCATTAAAGCTTTGTTCAATCGGCTGCTCTAAACCGTCCGCTCCATCAAACTTTTACCAAACTGTTGTAGCAACGCCTTGTTTTTTTCGGAAAGACCAGTTTCAGCCAGTGCATCAAACGCTTTTTGAGTAAAGTTATGGATTGCTTTTTTGGTTTCCTCCACTGCCCCGCTTTCCTTAAAAATGGTTTTCACTGCCTCCACTTTGGCCGTAGAATCTTCAGGTTTAATAGAATACAGATGCAATAAACCATCTTGATCATCTTTGGAAGCTTTTTCCAAGGATTTTAAGTACAAATACGTCTTTTTGTTCTCCATAATGTCTCCTCCAACCTGTTTACCAAAAGTTTTGGGGTCGCCAAAGGCGTCCAAATAATCATCTTGCAACTGAAAGGCAATCCCGAGGTTACGTCCAAACTCGTAAATAGCGTCAGCATCCTTTTTAGAAGCCTTGGCCACAATGGCCCCCATCTTCATGGCGGCGGCAACCAAAACCGAGGTCTTGTATTCGATCATTTTAAGATATTCGGGAATGGTAACATCGTCACGGGTCTCAAAATCGACATCGTACTGTTGGCCTTCGCACACCTCAAGTGCCGTTTTACTGAACAACTTGGTCAGCTCAAAATAGGTCTCCGCAGGGTAATTTTCAAAAAATTGATAGGACAAAATCAACATGGCATCTCCGGAAAGGATTCCCGTATTTACATCCCACTTTTCGTGTACTGTGGCTTTTCCGCGCCGCAAAGGTGCATCGTCCATAATATCATCATGCACCAACGAAAAATTGTGAAACATTTCCACGGCCAAAGCAGCATCCATGGCGTTTTCGATTTTTCCGCCAAAGGCTTCTGCGGTCATCAAAGTGAGTATGGGTCGCATCCGTTTGCCTCCTAATCCCAAAATATATTGAACGGGTTCGTAGAGGTTGTTGGGTTCTCCCAATTGGGTTCTTGCTTTTAGATACGTAACAAACTGCTCCCTATATTGACTAATGGTATCGATATCTGACATGGGACCAAAAATACGTGCAAATATTGAATTTGAATAGAAGGCTCCGTCTGAAAACTTGGATACTTTGTATCCAAACCCTAAAAACTGCACTGTTTTTGAAAAAAATTCAGAAAAACTGCAATAGAATGATTTTTCTTCGTCTCTATAAGTGAATAGCAACCTGATCCTGTTGAATGGCAGCCAAAACCGATAACCGAAATAACCTGACCGACTTCTTTAATGAGGAGTATGGCTCATTGCGCTCCTATGTGCAGTCGAAAATCAGGGACACATCGGAACGGGATGCCGAGGATATTGTGCAGGATGTTGCTTTGCGAATGTTTTCAAGAGCGGATGATGCTTTACCCATAACCAATGTCGGTGGGTTTGTGTACAATGCCGTTCGCAATCGAATTATTGACATTATGCGGGGCAAGAAAGAAAGAAAACTCCCGAGCGAGGATATTGACCACCAATGGCGGGAGTTTGCTGAATTCTTTTATGGCGATGCGGACAACAGTTATTCACCAGAGCTGGAGCAAGCCCTAAAAAAGGCAGTGGAAAATCTTAAACCGGCCTATAGCGATATCATAATCGCCATCGATTTTGAAGGATATAACTATAAACAGATAGCAGAAAGAACCGGAATACCAGCAGGTACGTTGATGTCCAGAAGGCACCGTGCCATGTCGGAACTATCAAAAAAATTAGAAAATATAAAAGAGATGAGTTATGGAACATAAAAAAGAATTTGAGAAAGCCGTGGGAAAAAAAGTGGAGAGCACTGTAAAAAAAGTGGTTAAAATTACCGCTATGGTCATACTGGGAATCTTAGTCTTTCTATTGGCCAATTATTTATTGATGCGGTTATGGAACTGGCTCATGCCGGACCTTTTTGGCGTGGGAACGGTAACTTACTGGCAAGCCTTGGGCATTTTTGTTCTAGCAAAGCTGTTGTTCGGCTTTGGAGGCGGAGGTGGTGGAAAAAGCAAGGGCAGTTCCAGTCAGAAAAAGAAGGTTAAATCGTCCAACAAGTGTTCGCCGTGGAGAAGGGATTTTGATGAGTGGAAACACTACGATCAATTTTGGAAAGAGGAAGGTGAGGAAGCCTTTAAAACATATGTGGAAAAAATCAAAAACGAAAATCATGATAAATCAGAAGAAAAATAGAACAAAAAAGAAGTACTCGCTCAAGTTCAGCCCTTTTTTTTGGCAGTTGGGAAACATTGATTCCCATAACTCCAGCAAAGATTTACAACTTCGGCCTGTTTTTGTGGACGGTAAAAAATCTATTTGACACAAAAAATCAATCCTTCGTTAAGAAATTGTAAAACCACGGAAACTTTTTTTGTTTTTAAAGTTTCCATACTTACATTTGCTCCCTGATTATGAGGGAAAATATTATAAACAAAGCAACAGAAATGTTCTTAAACCTAGGGTTTAAAAGCATTACCATGGATGATTTAGCAAACGAACTAGGGATATCCAAAAAAACAATTTACTCACATTTTAGGAACAAAACGGACTTAGTGCAACAAACGGCAATGACAATGTCCGATTTTATTACCTGTGGCATAGACGATATTGTAGCATTACAAAAAAACCCTATTGAGGAGCTTTATGAGATCAAAAGATTTATAATGGTCCATTTAAAGGATGAAAAGTCGTCCCCACTTTACCAATTGCAAAAATATTATCCAAAAATCTATGCCTCACTTAAAGATGTACAGTTTGAATGTACCCACAGATGCGTGGCCAAAAATGTAAAAAGAGGAATGGATTTGGGGATTTACCGCGATAACCTCAATGTGGAGTTTGTTTCCAGAATATACTTTACCGGGATTACCAGCATAAAGGACAATACTATGTTTCCTACGGAAATATTCAGCAAGCCCGAGCTTTTGGATTTTTACCTGGAATATCACCTAAGAGGCATCGTGACACCGAAAGGAAGAAAAATACTCAATTCAATCATCAATTCAAATCAAGAATAAATGCGAAAAACGTTAATCAGTCTACTACTCATACTGCCTTGGTTGGCATCGGCACAAGACACCATACCCAGTTTTAGCTTGAACGAGGCCATTACCTATGCTCTTGAACATAATTATAGCGCACTAAACGCAGACAGGGATATTTTGGATGCCGAAAAGCAAAAATGGGAGACCATTGCCACCGGACTACCACAAATCAATGGTGGTGTTAGTTACCAAAATCAATTAAAACAACCTGTTTCCCAGATACCGGCCGATTTTTTTGGAGGCGAAAACGGGGATTTTGTTGAAGTGGTTTTTGGCCAGCCACAATCCATGACGGCCACCGCCACATTGACCCAACAGATTTTTGATGGATCCTACATCGTAGGCGTTCAAGCCACCAAAACATTTTTGGAGTACAGTCAAAACAATAAGGAAAAAACCGAATTGGACGTTCGTAAATCCGTTGTTGAGGCTTATGGCAATGTACTCTTGGCACAACAAAGTGTTTTGATATCCGAAAGGAACAAAGCTACATTGGAAGAGAACCTTTATGAAACCAAACAAACCTATGAAAACGGTTTAGGGGATGAAGAAAGTGTAGATCAATTGCAGATTACACTCTCCTCGGTCGACAACTATCTCAAAAATGCGCGTCGCATGGAAGAAATTACGCTCCAAATGTTGAATCTGGTTTTAGGACTTCCCATAGAAACGCCAACGGTATTAACCGAAAATTTGGATGACCTTACCCAAGAAAAAATAGACTTGGGCTTATTGGACGAAGAGTTCAATATTGAGAAAAACGTGGACTATAAAATGGCCGTCAACCTCAATGAGCAACGTTTCCTTGAGTTGAAATTGGCCAAAAGCCGTGCCCTGCCCACTTTGAACGCTTTTGTAAATTATGGGGGGAACTCCTTCAGCGATCGTTTCAACTTTTTGAGCAGCGGCCAGCAGTGGTTTGGCTCCTCCATTTTAGGTGTTGACCTTAATATACCCATTTTTAGTTCTTTGGGAAGGAGTGCAAGCACCCAACGTGCCAAAATTGCCTTGGAAAAAGCAAAGACCCAGTTTACCGAAACCCAAGCCCAGCTTCGTCTTCAATGGAAAAGAGCAAAGAGCGACTACACACTTGCCATCGAGGAGTACAGTACATCCAAGGATAATCTTGAGCTGGCAGAGCGCATTGAAAAAAAGAATCAAATTAAATATTCCGAAGGTTTGGCCACAAGCTTTGAATTAAGACAGGCCCAAACCCAATTATATACCACTCAGCAAGAATATTTACAATCCATGGTCGATGTGATCAATAGAAAAACCGAACTGGAAAATATTTTAAATCAATAACAAAAGAGAAAACCATTCCATCATGAAAAAAACTATATATATAATACTTACGGCTGCCGTTTTAGCGGCCTGTGGAGGCAGTGGCAACAACTCCTTGGAAGAAGTAATTGCAAGCAAGGACGTTGAGGCCATTAGGACAAAACGTAACGCCGTTACCCAAGAACTAAAAACGCTGGAAGAGCAAGTCAAAAAATTGGACGAGGCCATCTTGGAACTGGACGATAACTCCAAATTGCCTTTGGTTTCCACATTGACTGTGCAACTTAAGGAATTCCAACATTATTTGGAATTACAAGGTGACGTTGTTACCGACCAAAACGTGCTGGTGTATCCGGAAATGTCAGGTACATTGTACCGTGTTTACGTGAAAGAAGGTCAGCGAGTGTCCAAAGGTCAGCTGTTGGCCTCCATTGATGATGGTGGACTTTCCAGTCAGTTGGCACAATTAAAAACACAAGCGGAACTGGCCAAGACAACTTTTGAGCGTCAAAAAAGGCTTTGGGAACAAAATATTGGTTCAGAAATACAATATCTACAGGCCAAAACGCAATTTGAGGCACAACAAAGTGCCGTAAAGCAATTGGAGAGCCAAGTTGGAAAATCGTCAATCCGTGCGCCTTTTTCCGGCATTGTGGACAATGTGATCAAAGATGAAGGAACCGTGGTCAGTCCAGGTCCAGGATCCGAAGTGTTCCGAATTGTGAACCTTTCCGATATGTACATCGATGTAGAAGTGCCTGAATCCCACTTGCCCAATGTGACCCCTGGTAAAGAGGTGGAAGCTTACTTCCCTGTATTGGGTGAAACCATCAAGACAAAAGTGCGCCAAACCGGAAACTTTATCAACCCCAGCAATCGCTCCTTTATAGCAGAGGTGCCCGTTCCCAACAAGAATGGACATATAAAACCAAACCTTACCGCTCAGGTAAAAATCAACGATTATACAAATAAAAATGCCATTCTTATCCCACAAAGCGTTGTTTCGGAAAACGCAGAGGGCGAACAATATGTATACATTATCGACGATCAAGATGGAGAATTGATCGCAAAAAAATCCATTATAAAACCTGGCTTGACACAAGGCGATTATTTAGAAGTCCTTGAAGGAATTTCAGCCGGGAGTCAAGTTATAGTTGAGGGAGCCCGAAGCATTAGGGACGGCCAAACCGTTAAGGTGTTGGACTCAACCACAACCGCTAAAAACTAACCGAGCCAAATGGAAAAAGCTAAAAAGAACGCAAATAAAGAGTTTCGCCTATCATCATGGGCCATAGACAATCCGTCCGTGGTCTATGTAATGATCGGCTTATTCTTCATAATAGGTTTATCCTCCTATTTTTCTATGCCCCGAGAGGACTTTCCGGAGGTAGAAGAAACCAAAATTTATGTGAGTTCCGTTTATCCGGGAAATACTGCCGAGGATATGGAGCGTTTGATCACCGACCCACTGGAAGATGTGCTGAAGAACATCAGCAACGTAGTGGAGATCACATCGACCTCACAAGAGGATTATTCCATGATCATTGTGGAGTTCGACGAAGAGATTGCTGTGGAGACGGCCAAGCAAAAGGTTAAGGACGAAGTGGACTCCGAAAAAGCCGGTGAAGATTGGCCTATTTTTAATGGGGCCAAAGTGGAGCCCAATGTTTTTGATTTAAACTTGGCGGAATCTTTCCCCATTATGAACGTGAACCTTACCGGGGATTATCCGGTTGAGAGGCTAAAAGAGTTCGCCGAATACTTGGAAGATGAAATCGAAGATCTTCCTCAAATTAAGGAGGTCGATATTAGAGGTGCGCAGGAAAAAGAAGTCGAAGTAGCCGTGGATGTCTACAAAATGATGGCTTCCCGAGTGAGTTTCGATGATGTTATCCAAGCTATATCCAACGGAAATATGACCATGTCCGCAGGCAACTTGATCACCAGTGGCCAACGAAGGACTATCCGTATTATCGGTGAGATCGAAAAGCCATCGGAATTGGAAAATTTTGTGGTCAAATCCGAGAATGGGGCCATTTATCTGCGTGATATTGCCACCGTTTCTTTTAGTGAAGAGGACAAGACCACCTATGCCCGGGAGCATGGTGCCCCGGTTGTAATGCTGGATATTAAGAAAAGATCTGGCAAAAACACCATTGAGGCATCGGACCGCATCAGGGAAGTGGTGGACGAAGCTAAGGAAAACTATCTTCCAAAAGACCTTGAGGTAACCATTGCCAACGATTCTTCCAGCAGAACACTGAACCAAGTAGATGACTTGGTAAACAACATCATTTTTGGGATCATACTTGTGGTAACCGTATTGATGTTCTTTTTGGGCTTTAGAAATGCACTGTTCGTTGGTTTCGCCATACCCATGTCCATGTTCATGTCCTTTATGATTTTGTCCGCAATCGGATATACCCTGAACACAATGATTCTTTTTGGTCTCATTATGGGATTGGGGATGTTGGTGGACAATGGGGTCGTGGTCGTCGAAAACGTATACCGCCTTATGGAGCAAGAAGGCATGTCCCGTAAAGAAGCGGCCAAAAAAGGAATTGGGGAAATAGCCATACCCATTATCATATCCACGGCTACCACCGTCGCTGCTTTTGTCCCATTGGGAACTTGGCCGGGCATTATGGGTGAGTTTATGATTTTCTTCCCAATCACATTATCGGTAGTACTTGGCTCCTCCTTGTTTGTGGCCATATTTATGAATTCCATGTTGGTTTCACAGTTTATGCAGATTGGAGAAAAAGAACTGACCAGAAAACAATTGATCCGATTGAGCATAATTCTAGGCGTATTTGGACTGTTCATCTACTTTGTGGGAGGACCTGTTCGTGGACTCGGCACTTTACTGATCGTAGTTGCCGGTATGTTCTGGATCTACAAATACTTTTTAAAGCCTTCGGCACGTCGATTCCAGACCAAAAGTTTGGTAAGTCTGGAGAATTTTTACGAAGGCCAGTTGAAAAAGGCACTCAGAGGCAAAAACGTTTATTGGTATTTCGGTCTCACTTCCCTCCTCTTGATATTGTCGTTTGTTTTCTTCGGGATGTCCTTAGGGTCACAGCGTACCAAAGTGGAGTTCTTCCCAGATAATACCCCTAATGAAATTTTTGTATACATAGAATATCCGCAGGGAACCGACATAGAAAAGACCAATGCCATTACCAAGGATATCGAGGAAAGGGTTTATGGAGTAACCGGAAGGGACAAGTATACGAAAGGTGATTTTAACTATTTGGTAGAATCCAGTGTGTCACAAGTAGGAAAGGGTGCAGAAAACCCATTTACCGAGGGAGGTTCTGCCGCAGAAATGCCACATCGAGGTAAAATTACGCTATCGATGCGTGAATTTAAATATCGGAACGGACTGGATACCGAGGAGCTGCGCCAACAAATTCAAGATACGCTCTCAGGAGTTTATCCCGGCGTAACCATTTCGGTTGAAAAAGATGCTGTGGGCCCACCTGCGGGATATCCCATCAATATAGAAATCGAAGGCCAAAACTACGATACCCTGATAAGTACGGCCGAACGCATGCGCAACTACATCAACAGTAAAAACATTGCGGGCATTGAAGAGCTCAAAGTGGATGTAAACAAAGGCAAACCCGGTATGCAGGTTGAAGTGGATAGAGCCAAGGCTGGAGAATTGGGTGTCTCCGTTGGCCAAGTGGGCCAGCAGCTGCGCAGGTCTATTTTTGGTGATAAGGCCAGTATTTATAAAAAGGATGGTGAAGATTATGACATCAATGTTCGGTTTAATGAAGACATCCGATACAATACAAGTGCACTGTTCAATCAGAAAATCATCTTTAGAGATCCATCCAATGGGCAGATAAAGGAAATTCCGGTATCCGCCGTTGCAAACCAAAAGAACACCTCGTCTTTCAGTGCCATTAAGCACGTCGACTCTAAAAGGGTGGTGACCGTATACTCTGCTTTAAAACCAGGGTTTACCGATGCTGCGGCCATTGTTACGGAAATTCAGAACGAAATGCAGGAGTTTAAAGGTTTGCCAGAAGGAGTTAAAATTGATTATACAGGCCAGATAGAAGAACAGGAAAAACAAATGTCCTTTCTGATGAGTGCATTCTTTTTAGGGCTGGGTCTGATTATGTTACTGCTCATTTTCCAATTTGGGGGCATTTCCAAGCCAGCGATAATCATGATGGCAATATTCCTGAGCTTTATTGGCGTATTTGGTGGATTGATCATTACAGGGTGGCCCTTTGTGATCATGATGACCATGATGGGAATTATTTCCTTGGCAGGTATTGTGGTGAACAATGGCGTGGTACTATTGGACTACACCCAAATCCTAATCGACCGTAAAAAAGTACAGCTTGGCCTTTCCGATGATGAGTTGTTGAACCGTGAAGATGTAAAAGAGGCCATAATTAAAGGAGGTAAAGCCCGTTTGCGCCCGGTACTGCTCACGGCAATTACAACCGTACTCGGTTTGATTCCATTGGCCATAGGATTGAACATCAACTTTGTTAGCCTGTTCTCGGATTTTGATCCTCAAGTATATATGGGTGGTGACAATGTTATCTTCTGGGGACCATTGGCCTGGACCGTTATTTTTGGTTTGATAGTCGCTACATTCTTAACATTGATCATTGTGCCCGTGCTTTTCAATATTAGCTACAGGCTTAAAATTAGAATCCAAAAATGGAAGAGCAGGCATGAAACACCCGAAGTAATAACCGAATAAAAAGTCTCAACAAACAAAAAGCCCCGACCAAATTGGTCGGGGCTTTTTTATTAAATACTGATTTTCAACTATTGATTTACCGTAACGGCATCACCTTGGTTCCAATTTTTTACTTGTACTATACGGTTATCCGTAAAGTCGACTTCACGTAATCCATCGTTCTTCCAAAAAAACCACTTACCGGTTTTTTCTCCATTTTCGTATTGGCCCGTGACAATTTTTTTACCTTCAACATTGAACATTACCCAATCACCGTGTAATTTTCCGTTCAAAATATAACCTGTTTGGGCAATTTCGCCATTGTCATGAAAATAAGTGGCTTTCACCATTTTTCCCATTTTTTCAAAGGTCGGTTTTGCATCTTGAGCAGATACGCTAACCGCAAACATCACCGCCAAAAATAATATTGCTTTTTTCATTCTTTATGGGATTTAATATTGTTTATACTTAGTGATAACGTATCAAAGTTACTTAAATTTTACGTTAAATAAATACTTAGGTAACATTTAGTTTACATTAAATTAACTTTAAAATTTTAATTAACTGTACTTCAATTAGTTAAATTTTACACAAATGATGATTTATCAACGTTTTATCGAAGATTTATGACCTTAATTCCTTCAAAATTGCCAACAAATCAATATCAATGTTAATTTAATGTTACGTAAAAATTGTCTGTTTTGTGGGTGATTTAAAAGCAAAAAAGCTTATCAAGCTAGAAAAAGAACATATCTCCCTTAAAATATCTACATTCCTATTAAATTTGCGCTCTCATAACAAACATCATGTACAGAAGCAATACTTGTGGTGCACTAAGGGCATCGGATATAGGTTCAGAAGTAGTTTTAAGCGGGTGGGTGCACAAGCTCCGGGACAAAGGTTTTGTGGCTTGGGTGGATCTGCGCGACCGTTACGGAATTACCCAATTGGTCTTTGACCAAGAGCGTACTTCCACAGCATTGTTGGAACAAGCCAGGGAATTGGGTCGCGAAACCGTTATCCAAGCCAAGGGACAGGTGATAGAACGCGCTTCCAAAAACCTAAATATCCCTACCGGAGAGATCGAGGTGCTGGTAACCGAGCTCACCATCTTGAACAAGTCCCTGCTTCCTCCTTTTACCATAGACGATGAGACCGATGGCGGTGAAGACATCCGAATGAAGTACCGCTACTTGGACATCCGAAGGAACCCGGTTAAGAACAAGCTCATTTTTAGGCACAAAGTGACCATGGAGGTTAGAAAATATCTATCCGACCAAGGCTTTATCGATATTGAAACACCATATTTAATCAAATCCACTCCCGAAGGTGCAAGAGATTTTTTGGTGCCCAGTCGCATGAACGAAGGGCAATTTTACGCCCTGCCCCAATCCCCACAGACTTTTAAGCAATTGCTGATGGTCGGTGGAATGGACAAGTATTTCCAGATCGTGAAATGTTTTAGGGATGAAGACCTCCGCGCCGATCGCCAACCCGAGTTTACACAGATTGACTGTGAAATGGCCTTTGTGGAGCAAGAGGACATCTTGAACACCTTTGAAGGCTTGACCAAACATCTTTTGAAGGAAATCAAAGGAGTCGAGGTGGAAGAATTCCCCAGAATGACCTATGACGATGCGATGCGCTTGTACGGAAACGACAAGCCCGACATCCGGTTTGGAATGCAATTCGGCGAACTCAACCAAGTAGCCCAGCACAAAGATTTCAACGTGTTCAACTCCGCAGAATTGGTTGTGGGAATTGCTGTTCCGGGAGCAGCTTCGTACACCAGAAAAGAAATCGACAAACTGGTGGACTGGGTAAAACGCCCACAAGTCGGTGCAAAGGGAATGGTCTATGTAAAATGTAACGAAGACGGCACCTATAAATCTTCCGTGGACAAGTTTTACGACCAAGTAGATTTGGCCAAATGGGCCGAGGTAACCGGAGCCAAACCAGGAGACCTCATCTGTGTACTTTCCGGAAACACCAACGAAACCCGTGCACAATTGAGCGCTTTGCGCATGGAATTAGCAACTCGTTTGGGACTTAGAAAGGCTCATGAATTTGCACCGTTATGGGTAGTGGATTTCCCATTATTGGAACTGGACGAAGAAACCGGCAAATACCACGCAATGCACCACCCATTTACCTCACCAAAACCTGGCCAATTGGAATTGTTGGATTCAAAACCAGGGGAAGTAAAGGCCAACGCCTACGATTTGGTATTGAATGGAAACGAAATCGGTGGAGGCTCCATAAGAATTTATGATAAAGAGACTCAAGCCACCATGTTTAAACATTTGGGCTTTACCCCAGAAGAAGCCAAAGCACAATTTGGCTTTTTGATGGATGCCTTCCAATACGGAGCACCTCCCCATGGTGGAATTGCATTTGGCCTGGACAGACTGGTCGCCATTTTGGGAGGACAAGAAACCATTCGTGACTTTATCGCGTTTCCTAAAAACAATAGTGGTAGGGATGTAATGATCGATGCCCCAGCAAACATTGACGAAGAGCAACTCAAAGAGCTCCATTTAAAATTGGATCTATGATAAATTAAAATCCCGCTTTGTTAGCGGGATTTTTTAATACTTTTAATAGTATTATAGACCTCGATGCCCTACAGTAACAAAAAACTGCTCACCCGTTTCCTTAAATGGCGATATAAAAATATCTCCAACAGGACCTTTATTCAAATAATGAGCCTGATTGTTGGGTTTTTAGCTGGACTCGTAGCCGTTACCCTTAAAAACACCACCTATTTCATAGAGTCCTTACTAAAAAAAGGAATCGTTTTTTCGGAGAACCAACTGTATTTTATATTGCCCACCATAGGACTGACGCTCATCTATCTCTATGTAAAATTTGTGCACAAGGAACCTTTACAACACGCGGTTTCTTCCATCATATTTTCCCTTTCCAAAAAAAGGGGGCTACTCAGGCTCAAGGACATCTACACACCCCTGATCACGGCACCAATAACCGTTGGTTTTGGTGGTTCCGTAGGTTTGCTTGGCCCTGCCGTAAAATCGGGTGCTGCATTGAGCTCAAATTTGACCCGTTTGTTTCATATTGATGCCAAGACGAGAACACTCTTGGTGGCCTGTGCATCGGCAGGGGCCATTTCCTCCATTTTTCAATCGCCGATTGCCGCTATCATTTTTGCCGTGGAAGTGTTTACTTTGGATTTAACCATGCTGTCTATGCTGCCCTTGCTTTTGGCATCCATTTCCGGGGTGTTGACCTCTTATTTCTTTTTGGGAAACGAAGTATTGTTCAGTTTCTCCCTTTCCGAAGGTTTTGAACTGGAAGACACCGCCTTTTACATTTTATTGGGCGTGGGCACGGGATTTGCCTCGATTTATTTCACCAAAATGTATTTTTACATCCTATCGCTTTTCAAACAACTGAAAAGTCCAAAATATAAACTTTTGGTAGGCGGAATTGCCATTGGGGTGATGCTTTATGCCATTCCCCCACTCTACGGTGAAGGATTTGGATTCATCAACAACCTATTGGATGGCGACCATTTAAAAGCGCTCGGCACCACTCCCTTTGATGACTATACCCATAATATTTGGGTGGTAATCGCCCTATTGTTCGGCATCACCATTTTTAAGGCCATTGCCATGACGGCCACAATAGGTGCAGGCGGTGCAGGTGGAGTGTTTATTCCTACCATGGTGATGGGAAGTGCACTGGGCAACGTAGTCGCCAAAGTCATCAACAATCTTGGGCTGGGCATTTCGGTCTCCGAAAGCAATTTCACATTAATTGGAATGTCGGGTCTCATCGCAGGGGTAATCCATGCGCCGTTGACCGCCATCTTCCTAATAGCGGAAATTACTGGGGGTTACCAACTCTTTGTACCTTTGATGATTACTGCAGCGATTTCCTATTTAATAACCAAAAACGCACTGGATTACACCATTTACACCAAAGAATTGGCCAAAATCGGGGCGCTATTATCACACAACAAGGACCAAATGGTACTTGGGCTTATGGAAATGGACGACGTAATAGAAAAGAATTTTAGATCTGTACATCCAAAAATGTCCTTGGGGGAAATGTTGCATCAATCCGTTTCCAAATCCAAAAGAAATCTATTTCCAGTCTTGGATGATGACAAAAAATTGATTGGAATCATTGTATTGGACGATATTAGACCTATGATGTTCGATACTGAAATTTATGACACTGTTTTTGTTAAAAATTTGATGCATGCCCCTCCAGAGGTTATCTTTTACGAAACGGACAATATGAAACAAGTCATGAAAAAATTTCAGGATAGCGGTGCTTGGAATTTACCTGTCATTAAAAATGGCAAATACGAAGGCTTTATATCCAAATCCAAACTATTGACGGCCTACCGCAGAAAACTTATTAATTATTCGCAATGAAAATCAAATTGAAACATATCATTTTCCTAATCATGTTGGCATCCCTCGGCACCATTGGCTACGGACTTACTTTGGACAACGAAAATCCCATGGCCCCAAAATATATTGGAGGAGGCACGGTGGGACTCTTTTTGGTGGCCATGCCGCTTTTTCTTTGGAAAGAGAGTAGATTCAAAAACATGAAAGATTATATGCTTACCCATGAAAACATTAAAAAAATGCAAGAAAAAGAGCGGGAAAAGACTGAAAATCAATAATTTTCATAAAATTTAAACTTCATTTTATCCAACCAGCCACAAAAAAAGTTACATTCGTGATTTAACATTTATTTATTTTTTTAATGACTGGTACAGTAAAATTTTTCAATGAATCCAAAGGTTATGGGTTTATTACAAACGACGACACAGGTAAAGACATCTTTGTTCATGCTACGGCATTGAACGGTGTGGAACTGAACGAAGGCGACAAAGTAGAATACATTGAAGAAGAAGGAAGAAAAGGAGTGGTTGCTGCACGAGTGCAGGTAATCGGATAACAATATTTTATTTTGATTTGATTTAAAAACCCCGGCTTTGCTGGGGTTTTTTATTTAGTTCAAGTTTCGTCTTTGTATGAAGAACCGTTTCAGCAGTTCAGCAGCCTCGTTTTCCATAACCCCTCCAACCAATTCGGTTTTCGGGTGCAAGTGTCCGCCCATTACGCTAAAACCGCGTTCTAGATCTGAAGCACCATAGACAACTCTCGAAATTTGGCTCCAATACAAGCCACCCGCACACATTTGGCAGGGTTCCAAAGTAACGTACAACGTACAGTCCCGAAGATATTTGCCTCCCAAAAAATTGGAGGCTGCCGTAATCGCCTGCATTTCGGCATGGGCCGTAACATCCTTTAAGCGTTCTGTGAGGTTATGGGCCCGCCCAATAATTCTATTGTTCACCACAATGACGGCTCCAACGGGAACTTCGCCATTTTCAAAGGCAATTTCCGCCTCTTGCATGGCTTTCTTCATAAAATAAGTGTCATCAAACGGGTTCTCCACGATTATTATGTCATTTTTCAAGAGATTGCTAAGCTACACATAAAATAATTTTGGGGAGAATCGATACTTTTGTTTTTTATTCATTGGAAACACTGTTAACACATATCGAATTCCCTGAAGACCTCAAAAAAATACCCTTGGATGAGTTGCCCCGACTTGCCCAAGAATTACGGGAATTTATTATTGATATTGTTTCCACTAAAGAAGGACATTTAGGCGCAAGTTTAGGGGTTGTGGAACTCACCATTGCCCTGCACTATGTGTTCAATACCCCAGATGACAAACTTATTTGGGATGTGGGCCACCAAGCGTATGGACATAAAATTCTAACAGGACGCAAGGAAATTTTTGAAACCAATCGTCAATTGGGCGGAATAAGTGGTTTTCCAAAACGAAGCGAAAGCAAATATGACGATTTTGGAACGGGTCACAGTTCTACGGCCATATCAGCTATTTTGGGAATGGCAATGGCATCTAAATTAAAAGGTGATTTCTCCAGACAACATATTGCAGTGGTGGGCGATGCCTCCATTGCCAGCGGAATGGCCTTCGAAGGGCTTAACCATCTGGGGGTGACCAAGGTGAACGCACTCATTGTTTTAAACGACAATGCCATCGGAATAGATCCCAGTGTGGGGGCCTTGAAAAAGTATCTGACCAATGTTAAGGCCGGAACTGCCAAGGACGAAAATATTTTTGAATGCCTCAACCTCAACTACACGGGACCTATCGATGGTCATGACGTAAAAGCGTTGGTTGCAGAATTAGAAAGACTAAAGAAAGTTGAAGGTCCGCGACTGCTCCATATCATCACCACAAAGGGAAAAGGGCTAAAACAGGCCGAAGAAGACCAAGTAGTATACCATGCCCCAGGAAAATTTGACAAAGCCACAGGAGAGCGATTAAAAAAACCGGTACAGGTTGAACCACCCAAATATCAAGATGTTTTTGGGCACACCATTGTGGAATTGGCCAAGAAAAATGAAAAAATTGTGGGAATCACCCCTGCAATGCCAAGTGGCAGCTCCCTCAAATTTATGATGGACCAAATGCCCGACCGTGCTTTTGACGTGGGCATAGCAGAGCAACACGCCGTTACTTTGGCCGCTGGGATAGCCACACAAGGCTTGGTTCCTTTTTGCAACATTTATTCCACCTTTTTACAAAGGGCCTACGATCAGGTAATCCATGATGTGGCCCTCCAAAAGCTTCCGGTAATTTTTTGTTTGGACCGTGCTGGTTTGGTGGGGCAAGATGGCCCTACGCACCATGGTGTTTTTGACATGGCCTTTTTGCGCTGCATCCCAAACCTTATCATTTTTGCCCCAATGAACGAGATGGAACTGCGGAACATCATGTACACGGCCCAGCTAGGACTGGACAATCCCATTGCAATACGATATCCAAGGGGCCGGGGAGTGACCATTGATTGGAAAAATGAGTTTGACCTTATTAAAATGGGTACTGGTCGATGCTTGAAGAAAGGTTCAAAAATTGCTGTGCTGAGCATTGGTCATATTGGCAACACTGTTTTAGAGCTTATCAAAAAATTGGATAGGCCCGAGGCGGTCGGACATTACGATATGCGTTTTGTAAAGCCATTGGACCACACCATACTTCGTACCATTTTTGTCGAATACGAACACATCATAACCATTGAGGATGGGGCGAAAATAGGAGGTTTTGGCACTTCCGTTCTCGAATTTGCCAACGCAGAAGGGCTATCAAAACCTGTTAAAATTTTTGGAGTACCCGACCATTTTGTGGAACAGGGAACAATACCCGAGACCCATCAATTGGCTGGTATAGATTTTGATGCGCTACATTCACACATACAATCAACCTTAGACCAATGCGAATAAATTGTTTTTTAATTCTTTTTCTCACCGTTTTTCTATCTGCCAATGCACAGGTAACTCAATTAAAAGCCTTTGAAATTGACAGCACCAATGGCAACTTTAAAATAATTCGCATTAAAGATGTGAAATTGAAATATTTGACCAGAAATGCGAAACTAACCGACCCACGAACGGTTTTGAACAAAGTTAAGCCCCTGAGCGTTTGGTACAAGCGGTTCAAACCCACCTCTTTTTGGAAGAAGGTAAACAAATTTGGGCTTAACATTAGTGAAGTTGCTTTTGTAAACTGGAATGCCGGTGGCGATAATTCTGTTTCTGCACTGGCTAGCGCCGATTTTGTCAGAAATTACAAATTCCGATATTTAAGTTGGAACAACGAGGCTCAATTTCGATATGGTCTTAACGCACAAGAGGGGAGAAAGCTTCGTAAGACGGACGACCAGATTCGATTGTCCACCACCTTAAGCTTTAGAAAGGACACCATTACCAATTGGTACTATTCTGTAAAAGCAAATTTTAGGACCCAATTTTCCAACGGTTATAAATATCCGGATAGGGACACCCCAATCTCCAGATTTATGGCCCCAGGCTATTTATTTATGGGTGTCGGTACCTCTTACATTCCACCAAAGGACAAATTCAACCTTTATATCTCGCCCGCTACCATGAAATCGACTTTTGTTTTGGATGAAGTGCTGTCCAATCAAGGTGCCTTTGGGGTCGAGGAAGGGGAAAATGTGTTTTTGGAACTTGGTTTTTTGATCACCAATACCTGGGAAACCGAAATTGCAAACAATGTGCTCATGAGCCATCGCCTCAACCTTTATACCGATTATTTACGGAGTTTCGGAAATATAGATGTGGATTGGGAATTGAATTTTAACCTAAAAGTAAACGAATATCTGAACGCCAACGTCGGCACCCACATCATCTATGATGATGACATTAAATTTGATGAGGAAATTGCTGAGGACGGAACGATAATAAGCCCTGGCGTCGCCAAAATCCAGTTTAAGCAGTTATTGGGAGTTGGGTTGCTCTATTCGTTTTAGGGCCTAATTTTGAACCGTAGCCACGGCTATGCTTAAAAATTATGCCTCAAACTGCATCAAAAATGGCCTATGTCAATTCCTAAACAGGCTCTTAGACCTTTCTTCCTGTAAGTTTATCGTGGATGTGCACCGCTGCACTATCGGACAAGCTGGCCACAAAACAACTCGTGTCCAACAATATTTTATAGATTGAGCTATCCGTGTTCCGATAATTTTCCGGTAAACTTTTAATGAGCAATCGGTCATAATTGGTATCCTCACCGTCCTTTACGTTGATCAATGCTGTGGTGTACATATCCAACAAATCCGAAATAATACGGTATCCCGCCAGTTCTTTGTCCACCACTTCGGTGGATTGATAGATTTTCTCCACACTCAACTTGATGATATCGGCCACCTGTGCTTTGTATTTACCTTTGTCGAGCAGGGAAACATCAAACTCACCATTTAGGATTTGATCTTCATTTTTTACAAAAACATCCACGGCATCACCTATCAAAGTGCTAATGGCAAGTGCCCTCAAATAACTCAATCTGTCACTTGAGGTGGTCATGGCATTGTATTTTTTGGTATTGATGTTATCCTTCACCAAATTGATGAGATACTCCAACGCATATTCCTCTGGAATCAATCCCAAATTGATGCCATCCTCAAAATCGATGATGGTGTAACAGATATCATCGGCAGCCTCTACCAAATACGTTAATGGATGTCTCAAAAACCCTGTTTTAGGATGATTTGGGTTGGGCAACAGACCAATTTCTTCCACGAGTTCATGGAAAAACTCCTTTTCGGATTGAAAATAGCCAAATTTTTTATCCGCAATGTTTTTCGACGGTTTCTTGGGTAACGATCCCTTTGGATATTTTATAAAGGCGCCCAAGGTGGCATAACTTAACCGGAGACCTCCCGTAACTCCTTCACGCGACTCGGTCAATAATTTAAAGCCGTTGGCATTCCCCTCAAAATCAATGAGATCTTGATATTCTTCAGGGCTCAGCTCATTCTTGTATTGCTTTCCTTTGCCTTGTTTAAAATAATTGCCAATGGCTTTCTCCCCGCTATGTCCAAAGGGAGGGTTGCCAATATCGTGGGCAAGGGCCGCTGCGGCCACAATAGCTCCAAAATCGTTAAAATGATGTCCGTGTACTTCGGACAAAAATGGATATTTGGTCAAGATCTGCTGTCCCGCAATTCGTCCAAGACTTCTTCCCACCACCGAGACCTCCATGCTGTGGGTTAGACGTGTATGCACAAAGTTTTTTTGGGAACCTACCGCTATAGGCATGGGAAACACTTGGGTTTTGTCCTGCAAACTTCTAAAAGCGGATGAAAAAATAATTCGGTCGTAATCTACTTCAAACCCCAAACGGGTCTCGTTCTGTTCCTTTCGTAATCGTTTTCCTGTATCTCCGTGTCGTTTTAAAGAAAGTAATTGCTCCCAGTTCATAGTTAACTATTGGTGCAATATACGTTTAACCTATATTATACACCAAGAAAACTGGATAACACTCCATTAAGCAATGCTTAATAATTAATTAAACTTAAAATTACAGTAAAGAAATTTTCATAGTCCATTTTTGACAAAGATTTCTATACGGATATTAGTTTTTGTCGACTATTCTTCGAAATCTGAGGGCTACCTTAAAAAGGTAGCCTTTTTTATGAAAAAAACATACTTATGATAACATAGAGGAAATGTTAATTTAACATTGGGTACTGTTATTTGCAGCGACAAAAACTAGTACCGTAATGAATACCCAAAAGTTAACCCTGATCCGGTTTTCCTTTCTATTGGCTTGCATACAATTTTCTTATTCACAAGAGCTATCCTCCACAAAGTTTGGCGATGGATTGCTGAATATAATGGGGAAAGACAGTACTTGGTCCATGAAATTGGGGACTAGAATACAGTTGTTATCCAGTTTTAGCTGGACAGATGATAATGAAAACACTCTTACCGTTCCAGAACAAAACTTTTTGGTTCGACGGGCCCGAATTAAGTTCAATGGTTTTGCCTATTCTCCAAAACTCAGGTACAAAATAGAGCTTGGTTTATCCAATAGAGATATTTCTGGAGGTTCAGAATTCACAAAAAATACACCTCGATACATTTTAGATGCAGTTGTCATGTGGAATTTTTACCAAAACTTTGAACTTTGGTTCGGACAAACAAAGTTGCCCGGTAATATTGAAAGGGTCATCTCATCCGGAAACCTTCAACAAGTAGATCGGTCTTTATTGAATACCTGGTTCAATATTGATAGGGATATGGGTTTTCAATTGAGACATCATTTTTATTTGGGCAACACATTTTTGGTCCGTGAAAAATTTGCTTTCTCGCAGGGTGAGGGCAGAAACGTTACCGAAGGTAATTTAGGCGGACACCAATATACCACTAGGCTTGAACTACTTCCTTTTGGGAAGTTTGCCAACAAGGGAGATTACAAAGCTGCGGACCTAAGCCGAGAAGCGAAACCAAAGTTAATGTTTGGAGCCACGTACGACCTAAACAACAATGCTGTAAAAACTCGAAGTAATATGGGACGTTATATGTTCAATGACACTGGGTTCCACAAAACCAACATCTCTACCTTATTTTTAGATTTAATGTTCAAGTATCGTGGCTTTTCCCTGATGGGCGAATACGCCTACCGTGATGCAGAAAGTCCAATAGCCCTAAACTCGGACAACACCGAAACGGGTGATGTTGTGCAAGTGGGAAATGGCCTTAACCTACAGTCGGGTTACCTATTTAAAAATAATTGGGAGATATCGGCTAGATATACCGATATTGAGTTAGATTACCATATAACTGAAAAAAAACCTGAAACACAATACACCTTAGGCCTATCAAAATATATTGTGGGCCATAAACTAAAGGTACAAACCGATTTGAGTTATTTAGATATAGATGATGGCTTTGATACATTAATGTATCGTTTACAAGTGGACGTACATTTCTAAAAAATAACCTTAACGTAACCTAATAAAAACGCATTCTCTAGATATTTGAAAAATTTTTCTGAATTTTAATTATGGACAACATTTATTTTTTGATTTTGGTCGCTTTAGGGATTTTGGCTATTGCTGACCTTGTTGTTGGTGTAAGCAATGATGCGGTTAACTTTTTGAATTCGGCAATAGGGTCCAAGGCCATTTCATTTAAAACCATAATGATCGTTGCCAGTGTTGGTATTGCATGTGGCGCTATTTTCTCGAGTGGTCTTATGGAAGTTGCCAGAAAGGGCATTTTTAATCCAGGTGAGTTTTACTTTGACGAAATCATGTTCATATTTATGGCCGTGATGATTACGGATATTCTGTTGTTGGACTTCTTCAACACCTTGGGAATGCCGACATCAACTACGGTTTCAATAGTTTTTAACCTTTTAGGTGCTGCCGTTGCCATGGCCATATTAAAAATAGCCGACACAAATGGTAGTTTCTCTGATGTGGTCAATTACATCAACACCGACAAGGCCATCGAAATTATCGTTGGCATTCTGTCTTCGGTTGTTATAGCATTTACCATCGGTGCTTTTGTACAATGGGTATCGAGATTGCTGTTGTCCTACCAATTTCAGAAAAAAGCAAAATGGGTCGGAGCTGTGTTTGCCGGTATCGCACTATCTGCAATATCTTATTTTATATTGCTGAAAGGTATTAAAGGAACTCCTTTTGCCGATCAAACCTATGGTTTTATTGGAGGCATCACGATCAAGGAATTTCTCGAGACTCAAATCTACCAAGTAATATTGATCAACTTTGTCTTTTGGGCTCTGATCTCGTACATGCTTATCCAATTTGCCAAAGTAAATATTTACAAAGTGATCATTGGCGTTGGAACCTTTGCCCTAGCCCTGGCTTTTGCAGGAAACGACCTTGTGAATTTTATCGGGGTGCCTATCGCTGCGTGGCAATCGTATCAAGCATGGATCGGTTCTGGAATTCCAGCCACTGAATTTAGCATGGGAATCCTGTCCACTAAGGTAGAAACACCTACATTGTTATTGTTCCTTTCCGGGATGATCATGGTTGTAACTCTTTGGATGTCCAAAAAAGCAAGGTACGTAGCCGATACCGAGATAAACCTTTCACGCGAAGGCGAGGCCAAAGAAAAGTTCCAACCCAACTTTTTATCAAGAGGATTGGTAAGGTTTTCAATAGGCCTATCCACGTGGGTCTCCAGCGCGATACCAACATCTTTGCAAAATAAGGTTGACAAGCGGTTTGAAAAACCTACCGTTAACCTTTCCAAGGACAAAGTACTTCAGCTACCTGCATTTGATATGATCAGGGCTTCGGTAAACTTAATGGTTGCCGGAATTCTAATTTCCATTGCCACATCATACAAGTTGCCCCTTTCTACCACTTATGTAACCTTTATGGTGGCCATGGGCACTTCTTTGGCCGATAGGGCCTGGGGTGCAGAAAGTGCCGTATACCGTGTAGCCGGTGTACTTAACGTTATCGCTGGCTGGTTCAGTACTGCCATTATTGCATTTATTGCATCAGGGGTTATATTGTCCTTGATCAGTTTTGGAAAAGGAGCAGCGATAGCCATTTTATTGTTTGCTGCCACGCTTCTTTTGGTAAGAAACTACATATCCTACAACAAAAAATCAAAAGAGATAAAAGTAGAAGACCGTTTAAGAAGAGCAGAGAGCAGTTCCATACAAGGGGTTATCGAAGAAAGTGCCGCCAATATTGCCAATGTAATAAAGCGAAGCAATAAAATCTACACCAACTCTATCAATGGGCTGGCCAAACAGGATCTGGACTCTTTAAAAAAGAACAAGAAACAGGGCAAAAAACTAGCATCAGAAATTGAAGATTTAAGAGAACATACCTTTTATTTTATCAAAAATTTGGAGGAAGCCCATATTGGCGCCAGTAATTTTTACATCAATATCATGGGACACCTAACGGATATATCCCAGTCCTTGGAATATATTGGTAAGGTTAGCCATAATCATGTAAACAATAATCACAAAAAGTTAAAGTACAACCAGATCAAGGAACTCAAGGAAATTGACCATAAACTGGAAGAAATCTTCAACGGCACCCAAAAAGCATTCGAGGAAAAGTCTTTTGAGCAAATTGGGGTTATCTTGGATTCCAAACAAGATCTCTACGATCTGGTTTCACAAAAAATCGATATCCAAGTTTCAAGAACAAGAACCGAAGAATCCAGCCCAAAGAACACCACGCTTTACTTCTCTATTTTGCTCGAAACCAGAGATTTGATTACTGCAATGATGAATCTTTTGGAGCAATATTATCGTGAGCACGATAGTTCTGTTGAGCCTGCTACCATTGAGATAAAATAAAACAGTATCTTTCCTATCATCAAATAGAATGATATGAAAAAGTACTTTTTTGCTCTACTTTTGTTGGGGGTTCTATCTGTCTCTTCACTTTCGGCACAATCACTTTCGGCAGATGAAGTTCTGGAAAAAGCCATTGCGTTTCACGACCCCAACGGCAATTGGGAAAACCTGAACACTACTTTTAAAGTGGTGATGGAAACCCCGAGCCGTCCAAAACGCACAAGCATCATTGGCGTGGATTTTCCCCAACAAAAGTTTACCTTGAATGTTGAGAAAAAAGGCAATTCCTATGCCTATGAGTTGGATAAAGGTTCCTGTGAAATCACCTTGAACGGAAGCGAAGACTTTTCCGAAGAAGAGGCCGAAGAATTCCAACTGAATTGTGAACGGGGCAACTTTATGAAAGATTACTACACCTACCTCTACGGGCTTCCGATGAAGTTGAACGATCCGGGCACACATTTAGACCCAAAGGTTTACAATAAGACCTTCAAGGGTAAAAAGTATGTGGTCTTAAAAGTTACCTACGATGCCGAAGTAGGTAAAGACACATGGTATTTTTATTTTGACCCAACCACCTACGCCATGGAAGTGTATCAATTTTACCATGATGAGAGTAAAAATGATGGAGAATACATCCTTTTGAAAGGATTGGAAGAAATCAGCGGGATAAAAATGCCCAAAACAAGGGCTTGGTACATGAACAAGGATAATAAATACTTGGGAACGGATACCTTGGAAAAAATTTAAATTTGATGAGAACTGCAATTCTATCCCTATTCATTCTTTTACTTTCCCAGACTACTATTTTTTCACAAACGAAAGAAAAGGATTGGATGTTAGGACCTTTTGAACGTCCAAAAAATGCCCAACCTATTTTACAGAAAGATAGTGCATCAACGTTTAAGGATCCCATAACGCAAAAAATTGTGCATTGGGAATCCATGGCGACTTTTAACCCGGCTGCCATAACAAAAAACGATTCCATTTATGTACTCTACCGAGCTGAAGAAAAATTAGGGGAAAAGGAAATTGGCGGACATCGTTCCCGAATTGGAATGGCTACTTCTACTAATGGATCTACCTATAACAAATGGCCAGAACCTGTTTTTTATCCTGGTGAAGATGGTCAAAAAGTCAACGAATGGCCAGGTGGTATCGAAGACCCGCGAATTGTAGAGACCGAAGAGGGTATTTATGTTTTGACCTATACCCAATGGAACCGAAAAACACCCAAACTTGCAGTTGCCACATCAAAAGATTTGAAACATTGGGATAAACATGGTCCGGTTTTTCAGCACTATAAAAATGGTGTTTATCACGAAAAAGAAACCAAATCCGGAGCCATTGTAACGGAACTTAAAGACGGTAAATTGGTCGCTGCAAAAATCAATGGCAAATATTGGATGTACTATGGCGTGCCTCATATTTGGTTGGCCACTTCAACCAATTTGATAGATTGGGAACCCGTAGAGACCTACGAAGGCAAATTAGCGCCTGTTTTAAGCCCACGACCTGGTTATTTTGATTCTTGGTTGGTTGAGGCAGGTCCACCCCCATTATTAACGGATAATGGTATTGTGGTGCTCTACAATGCAGGGAATTCGCAAAATATTGGAGTAAAGGAACTTGGAAATAGAATTTATACAGGGGGACAGGCGCTCTTTGATGGCAGCGAACCTTGGAAGTTATTGGACCGTACCGATAAGTCTTTTATAAAACCTGAACTGTCTTTTGAAAAATCAGGCCAATATAAAGACGGTACCACCTTTCTGGAGGGCTTGGTACGCTTCAAAAATGTTTGGTATCTGTATTATGGAACGGCAGATAGTATGGTTGGGGTTGTAACTGCAAAAAAGTAAGACTATCTATAAAAATTCATCTCGTCCATATATTTCCAAACAGAATACGGGAGCATAGGACGGATATTTTTACCGGATTTGTGCGCTTTGCGAATAAAGGTGGACGATATTTCCATAATAGGCGCATCCACTTTGGTAATTTTTGGATGTCCTTTAAATTGGTGTGCTATCTCACCGTGCGAAATTCGGGGGTACACATGGATGGAGTAATGTTCCAAAATTGTTTCGTAGTTTTTCCATTTATGGAAACTTTGTAGATTGTCCTCTCCCATAATCAGCGAAAATTGATGGTCCTTTCCATATTTATCATCCAAATGGGCCAGGGTATTAGTGGTATAATTGGGCTGGGGAAGATCAAACTCTATTTTACTGGGTTTTAGCTTGGGATAATCCTGTACCGCTTCGAACACCATTTGATACCTATGGTTGTTGTCCAGCAGCGATTGCTTTACCTTAAAAGGGCTTTGCGGGGTGATAACAAACCAAACCTCATCCAGATCGGAAAACTCCGCCATATGGTTCGCTAGCACCAAATGGCCTATATGTATCGGGTTAAAGGTTCCAAAAAAGAGCCCTACCTTTTTCATGTTTTAGTTTTCTTTTGGAGGTATCTGTGCCCCAACAAAATCGGCGACCAATCTATGGGCTTCATTAAGCGCTACATCGAGATCGTAGTTCTTGATGATCTTATCAAACTGGGGGGCAGTTGCCAACTCTACCGATGCTTTGGCGATACGCATGTTTATTTTATCGTCGCTCTCTGTGCTTCGCTTCTTCAGCCTGATTTTTAGCTCATCCACACTGGGTGGTTTTACAAAAACGGCCAATGTTTTTTCGGGAAACTTCTTTTTTATGCGTAATCCACCCGAAACATCGATATCAAAAATCACATTTTTGCCTTCAGCCCACAAACGTTCCACTTCACTTTTTAGGGTGCCGTAAAAGTTATCCCGGTACACTTCCTCCCACTCCAAAAAATCACCATCCTTGATATGTCTTTTAAATTGGGAAACGGACATAAAATAGTAGTTGATTCCGTTTTTTTCCTTTCCCCTGCGTGGGCGGGAAGTTGCCGATATGGAAAAAGCCAAATTCAGCTCGGGCTGATTCAACAAATGTTTGACAATCGTGGTTTTACCACTGCCCGAGGGTGCCGAAAAAATGATAAGCTTGCCGCCTGCTGTCTCTGTCATAGCACATTGAGCATTTGTTCTTTAATTTTCTCCAATTCATCCTTCATCTGTACCACCAACTGTTGCATTGGCGCATAGTTGGCCTTGGAACCTATGGTGTTGATCTCTCTTCCGATTTCTTGGGAAATGAACCCTAGCTTTTTACCGTTGGAGTCATCGGAATTCAAAGTGGTTTCAAAATATTTTAAGTGATTGGTCAAACGGACCTTCTCTTCGGTAATGTCATATTTTTCGAGATAATAAATAAGTTCCTGTTCAAACCTATTGGCGTCCAGTTCCACTTTAAGGTCTGCAACTGCTTTCTCCAATCGTTCCCTTACCGTTCCCAAACGTTCTGGGTCCATCGCTTTCACGGCCTCCAACAATTGGTTCAAACTCTTTAGCCTCGCCACAAAATCCTCTTCCAGCACCTTTCCTTCTTCATTTCGGAACTCAACAATTTTGGTAAGGGCCTCATCCATGGCTTCTTTTATAGCCTTGTATTCTTCTTCATCAATCTCATCTTTATCCGTTTTGAGGGTATCGGGCATACGCAGGGCCATCTCCAATAGTTTTATGTCGTTGCCCTTGGCAATATCCGCCAATTGCCCCATATAATTCCTTACCACACCTTTGTTGATCTCTGCTGTTGTTTCCTCCCCGGTAATTTCAACATAAAGGCTAAAGTCCACCTTGCCCCTGTCCAGCGCACTGGCTATCATTTTACGCAATTCCAGTTCCTTTTCCCTGTAGAATTGGGGGATTCTGGCATTGATATCCAAACTTTTGCTGTTGAGCGATTTGAGCTCAATGGTAATTTTCTTGGAAGGGAGCTGTACTACGTGCTTCCCGAAGCCTGTCATGGATTGAATCATGTATATGCTAAATTTTGCCAAAGGTAACCAAAATAGGTTTTGGCTCTTGGGGATTTTATATCAACCCATAACGCATTTTAATACTATTGTGGTTAAAAACAGTCAGTTCGAGTTTTTTCTAAAGGAAAAAGTATCGAGAACAAGGTTTATGTTCAAGAAAATTCTTTTCTCGATACAATTTTTTAACCTCTGGCTTAAAAAACCACTCGAAATGACGAATCTTTCATCAAAATGCACCACGGATTCTATATCACTAAAATAATATAAGGGAGCTAATCCAGCTCCCTCACCCAAATATTTCTATAACTGACACGGCTGTTATCGCCATGGTCCTGGAGTCTTAAAGGTCCCTTTCCATGCGGCGGGTTTTTGGGCCAACCAATGTAGGGAGTGGTACCCTTTATCTCCACATGATCCTGAATAAGTACCCCATTATGGATTACCGTAAGTGTTCCCGATTTTACTTTTTGTCCTTTTTCAAATTCGGGGGCGTGGTAAATTATATCGTAGGTATTCCATTCCCCCGTTGGCACCGAAGCCATGGCCAAGGGCACATGCTGTTTGTAAATGGACCCGACTTGACCGTTCACATAGGTATCGTTATCGTTGTTGTCCAATACTTGAACTTCGTACAGACCATTTAAAAAAACTCCGCTATTTCCCCTGTTTTGACCATCCCGTTGTACTTCTGCAGGTGATTTCCATTCAATATGGAGTTGAACACTTCCAAAGTTTTGCTTGGTCTGAATATCTCCTGTTCTATCTTTCACGGTCATACTGCCATCGTCGTTCAAAATCCATTTGGCGGCTGTGCTGTCCACAGAACTGATCCATTTGTCCAGCGATGTTCCATCAAAAAGTACAATGGCATCACTCGGGGGAGCTCCGTCTTCCCCGGGGGTCACTTTTGGTGGTACCGGTTCATAAAATTCCGTTTCTTCCGGAGTTGTTGGCTCTACTTCTTGCGCGGAAACAAATCCGACGGCAAGTAGGAATAAAGCCAATAGTTTGTTTGTTAATTTTGACATCCTAAAGTTCTTTTATTTTAATATTTCTGAAAGCTACCTTATCTCCATGGTCCTGAAGTCCAATTTTGCCAGTTTCGAAAGCTGCAAAATCTTCCCAATCGGCAAATTTGGAATTGGCCACTAGCTCTTCCCACTCTGGGCCTTGTACCGGAAACTCCACGATCTTGGTGCCATTCAAAACAACATGGCCTTCATTGGTTTTATGGTTGATCATTAACTCAAAGTTGTTCCATTCCCCTGCAGGCTTTACTACATTTTTAGATGGAGAGACCATATCATATAAAGCTCCCGCCAAACGGTCATCTCCATTTTGCGCATCTGGATGTCTTTCGTTGTCGAGCACCTGTATTTCCGGGCCCGTCAGATAGGGTTGCCCAAACTGTTCATCTTCCATAACTCCCCAAAAAATTCCACTGTTGCCTCCCTCGGCAATCTTCCAGTCCATTGTTAGTACAAAATCGGTGTACCGTGTATCGGTTACCAAATTATAGGATGCACCATCGGGTCGATTTTCCGGTGGATAAAAAACCATGGCGCCGTCTTCCAGTTTCCAAGGTTCGGTCACTTCGTCACCGTTGTACATGTGCCAACCATCAAAGCTTGTTCCGTCGAACAAGTTCGTCCATTCGGGTTGTTTTTCTTCAACGGTCTCTATTACTTCTTCAGCTTCTTGTTTGTTTTCTTTTGGTTTGTCCTTACATGCAAAAGCAAAGGCAAGGGCTACAAATAGCAATGGTTTTCTCATAATCCCAATATGTTTTTCAGTTTTTCTTTATCAATGTCGGCACCCGCAAAATCATCAAACGTTTTGGTTGTGGCCTCAATGATATGGTCTTGAATAAATTTGGCTCCTTCGCGAGCTCCTTGTTCAGGGCTCTTGATGCAGCATTCCCATTCCATTACGGCCCAAACATCACATCCATATTGTGTCAGTTTGGAGAAAATGGTCTTAAAGTCTATTTGACCATCGCCCAAGGAACGGTATCTCCCAGCTCTATCTCCCCAATCGTTATAACCGCCAAAGGCTCCTTTTTTTCCTGTTGGGTTGAACTCAGAATCTTTTACGTGGAATGATTTGATGAACTCATGATAATGGTCTATGTACTCAATGTAATCCAATTGTTGCAATACGAAATGACTTGGATCGTACAAAATATTCACTCTTTTATGATTGCCCGTTGCTTCCAAAAAGCGTTCGAAGGTATCTCCATCGTGAAGGTCTTCGCCTGGGTGGATTTCGTAACAAACATCCACTCCTTCTTCATCAAAATGGTTTAGGATTGGCATCCAACGGTTCGCCAACTCTTCAAAACCCATCTCTACCAAACCAGCAGGTCTTTGAGGCCATGGATGCGCAGTATGCCAAAGCAATGAGCCAGAAAATGTAGCGTGTACGTCTAGCCCCAATCTACGGCTGGCCGTAGCAGCTTTTTTTACGGTCTCAACCGCCCACTTGGTACGTTCTTTCGGTTTTCCGTGCAAAGCTTCGGGCGCAAAATTATCGAACATGATATCGTAAGCGGGATGAACGGCGACCAATTGCCCCTGTAAATGAGTGGATAGTTCCGTAATCTCCAATCCGTAAGAGTTAACTTTTCCCTTTAGTTCGTCGCAATAATCCTGGCTTTCTGCTGCTTTGTCCAAGTCTATGAGGAAAGATTCCCAGGTTGGAATCTGAATTCCTTTGTATCCTAGGTCCGAAGCCCATTTGCACATTCCATCCAAAGTATTGAACGGAGGTTGACTGTCCACAAATTGAGCTAGGAATACGGCTGGTCCTTTAATTGTCTTCATTGAATTTAATTTTAAGAAATTAGGAAATCCCAATCAAATTGGGATTTATCTTCTATATTTAAGAAAAAAACTATGCTATTTTTACTTCACATGTAGTAAGACATAAATATAGGGATTCGTTAACAATTAAAACAGCTTAGAGTTTTTTTTTAAATACTACTTATGAAAAATGCTTCTGCCCGAAATCTATGGGGCGATTTTTTGGATGCCCATTTGGAATTTGCATCCGAGGATGCTCCGAAAGTCATTCGCCTTGGCGACAACGAAAAAGATGCCGACCTATATGCCGATTTGATCTGTAAAGAGACCAAAAGAGCTATGTCTCATTCCTTACAGGTTTTACAATTAAGTGGTCAACCACTGCCCAGAATCGGAAATTTTTACGTTGTAACCGATTGGGAGGGCCATGCGAAATGCGTTATCCGTACCACTGCCGTAAAACTATTGCCCTATTTTAGTATTAGGGAAGAGCAAGCCCGTTTAGAGGGTGAGGGAGACAAAAGCTTGGAACACTGGAAAAAAACACATTGGGACTGCTATACCCGAGAGCTTGAAAAGTTTGATAAAACCCCAAAGGAAAGCATGATCGTGGTTTTTGAGGAATTTGAAATGCTATTTAAAAAATAATGGCTGCTTAAAAAGTAAAAACCGTCATTCTGAATTTGTTTCAGAATCTCACTTGTTGAGCAACAAGTTTGATGAGAACCTGAAACCCGTTCAGGTTGACCAATACCTTTTTAAGCAACCACTAATATTACTTAAGGTTGATGCATCAATCCATATCTACCCAAACGTTTCCTTGTTTGTGCGAGGCTACCGTGTTCTCGATAAAATTAAGACCACGCACCCCATCCAACATGGTTGGGAACTCTCCACTATTGTATTCTTCCCCGCGAATGGCCTTGGCCGCTCCTAAATAAATATTGGCCATGGCATCAAAAATACCCTCGGGGTGCCCTGGAGGCAACTTTGTTCCGTCCAAAGACAATTCAGAATTGTACTCGTGTCCTGGTTTGTAAACCTGTAATGGTTCTGGGTCGTTCAATCTGTAGAGGTAATTAGGGTTTTCCTGTTCCCATTTCAATCCTCCTTTTTGACCGTAAATGGCGATGGTAAGGTTATTCTCCTCTCCTGTTGCCACCTGACTTGCCCTAATGACTCCTTTTACGTTCTTGTCCATTCGAATCAGCGCGGTACCGTCCATATCCATTACGTTATCGTCGTACATATAGTTGAAATCGCACAGCAGGGATTGCACTTGTAATCCTGTGGTAAACTCGATCATGTTAAAGGCATGCACTCCTATATCACCCATACAGGAACTGATTCCCGCTTTTTTGGGATCGAGCCTCCATACGGTTCCTCGTTTTTCTTTATCGTGGATAATGGGGTTCATCCAACCTTGATAATATTGGGCGTCCACTTTGTGTACTTTTCCAATGACACCCTCTTTGATCATTTCACGCATTTGGCGCACCATAGGGTAACCGGTATAGGTATGGGTTACGGCAAATACGGTTCCTGCCTTTTTAAGGGTCTCCTGTAGAATTTTGGCTTCCTCGTAGGTAGTGGTCATTGGTTTTTCACAAATGACATGAAAACCATGATCCAATAATTTCTTTGCCATTGGGAAGTGCAAAAAATTCGGTGTAAGAATAGAGCACACCTGAATACGTTCGTCTTCGGGAAGCTTCATTTCCTCTTCTACCAAAGTGTCAAAATCTTTATAAATACGGTTGGTAGGGATATCTATTTCCTTCGCAAAGGCTATACTGTCCTCAAGGTTTGGATTGAAAACCGCACCAACAATTTCGTAATTGTCGTTAATGAAAGAGGCTACTCTGTGTAATACTCCGATAAGGGAATCCCCGCCTCCGCCAAGTATCCCAAGTCTAATCTTTTTAGGCATAAATCTTAATTTTTAATCTGATTTTGAAACTTAATCTTCTGTCTGTACTTTTTTTCCTCGCATAAATATATATAATCCAATAAAGGCCACGATCAATATGGCCGGCAAAATTGACATAGTACGAAGTGCTTCCTGGGGACTTGCATTATCCATAAGATTCCCCATAATTGGCAGCACTATGGAGACCGAAAGCATTCCGGCCGCCCCCATAATGGACAAGCCCAAAGCACCGGTTTCAGGAAGATATTCCGCAACAAAACCGAGCATGGTCGGCCAGAAAAAAGTGACCCCTATTGCAAAAACGCCTGCCGCTAAAAATGTCGTAGAACCACTTGTTATCGTCAACAACCAAAGGCCTATAAATGTAAATATTGCTGAAAAGAGAAGCATACCGGATGGTTGTAATTTATGAATGACCTGACCTGCAAAAGCTCTTCCCAAGGCCATAATTCCGTTGATAAATACCAGCACCAATAGTGGTATGGTACCTGATTCCTTTAACAAAGACTCTATACGTTGTGTGGTACCCAATTCCGATGCGGCCGTAAGCATCATACAAATTACCATAAAAATGAACAGGGGCTTACCAATACTGGAAAGCATTTTATTATTGGTGACCCCGAGGGCAACACGTTCGGTAACCGGAAATTTTTGTCCAAAAAACAATACCGCATATACAACCAACGGAATAAATAGGGTACCCACCATTATCTGCCAGCTGAAGCCCATGACATCCATGACCAACCATCCTACAACACCTCCAATCGCAATACCACCAGGAAACCATACGTGAAAACGGTTCAGCATCTTGGTCTTGCTCTTAGGGTACATAGATGCAATCATAGGGTTTAATGCCGCCTCAACAAAACCATTTCCAATCCCCACGAACAGGGTGGCAACAAAAAGCGAGGTCATGTCTTTTGCCAAAATGGTCCAGACAATACCAATGGCGTGGGTAATGAATGCTATCCAAGTGATTTTCTTGATTCCTAAAAAATCAACCAAGGGCCCGCCAAAAAGCATGGCCAAGGTAAAGCCCCAAAAGGCCGGGGTAAAGGCATACCCTATTTGTTCCAAAGTAAGTCCCACGCCTTCGGGCCCAAAAACAGTTTCCAGACGTGCCCTTATGGCAAAAGTCATTGCTGTTACCAATAAGGCTACGCAGGATCCAATAAAAAGTCTATTCTTGTTAACGTTTTCCATGTTTGTATCAGTTAATATTTGGTTGTCTTTATAATTTTTATGTGTTTAAATCCTAAGTTATGTAAATATTGCCCTAATATGTGTTTTAGGGATTCCACATATTACGATTTGTACTCCACTTTCTCGTTTTTGAATATCAGTGCAAACAATACAAAAACGATTGCGGCAAATGCTGCCGGATAAATCCAAATGCTGTCCCAAGCATGTGCTCCATCCTCCATAGTGAGCGAATCGGTGATTTGTCCTGCAATCCAGAAACCGATCAACATTCCCACCCCGTAGGTGGCCAAGGTTATCAACCCTTGTGCGGCACTTTTATACTTTTCCCCTGCCTTGGTGTCGGTATAAATCTGTCCGGAGACAAAGAAAAAGTCATAACAGATTCCGTGCAACGCAATTCCAATGATCAGCATAAACGATAGTTCATCGGCATTTCCGTAGGCGAACAGCAAATAACGAACGGTCCAGGCCAACATACCAATCAAAATGGTCTTTTTAAATCCGAACTTGGTAAAGAAAAAAGGCAGTGCAAGAATAAAGAGTGCTTCGGAGACTTGACCTATCGCCATTTTTCCTGTTGGATTGGGGAGACCTATTTCCGCCAAGAAAGGATTGGCATTTTGATAATAAAAAGCCAATGGGATACAAATCAATACCGATGATATAAAGAACACCAAAAAGTTTTTGTCCTTTAAAAGTTTAAGTGCGTCCAACCCTAGCATATCGGAAATCGTCACTTTTTCGTTCTTGTCCACTTTTGGAGGGGTCTTGGGCAATGTAAAGCTAAAAAGGCCCAAGACAGCAGAAGCGATTCCTGCCATTAAAAAAGTATTTTTGAGCATTCCCGCTCCCAATGCCTCTGGTGAGTCCCATACAAAAACGTAGCTGATCACCAGTCCGGCAATAATCCAACCGATCGTACCGAACACGCGGATATTCGAAAACTCTTTTGCCGGGTCTTTCATTTGGTTGAATGAAATGGAATTTACCAAGGCCAGTGTAGGCATATACAAAATCATATACCCCAACACATAGGGGTAGAAAGCAACAAAATCGGTTGATTGATACATTTGGTACATCAAAAATGCGCCAATAAGGTGCAACACTCCTAAAATTCGTTCGGCATTAAAGTATCTGTCAGCTATCAATCCAATAATAAAAGGAGCAATAATAGCGCCCCACGACTGCGTGGAAAAAGCCATTGAAGATTGCCCAGCCGTTGCTTCCAAATTGTTCCCCAAAAAAGTGCCCAGGGTAACGAACCATCCTCCCCAGATAAAAAATTCCAGGAACATCATAAAGGACAGTTGAATTTTGGTTTTAATAGTCATTTGAGGGGTTAGTTAGTTGTATGTTATCTCTTGTAATGTATGTAGTCCAAAGGTTCGGGAACGACTCCAGAGTTTCGCAACTCCATCATAATTTGTCCACGATGGTGTGTGGAATGGTTAATAATATGAAAGAGGATGTCCTTTAATTCATTTGAGAAAGTCTTGCCTGTGCTATTCATATATTCCACTCTTTTTTCAAAAGTATCCGTGTTGGAGACAATTTCAAAAGAAGTCCGCTGGTTGTTGTAATGGATATCTTCCCATGCATTTAACTGATGTTCGTCCCAGACACCAAATTCGGTAGGGGTTCCCAATATGCGATGGTTCCAGATATGATGGGCATTGAGTATATGACTAAAAAGTCTAATGCAGTTGTCCGGAACTTGGTCCAGACCACTGCATTGCTCAATTGTTTTTTTATTACAAAAAAAATTGTAATCGAAGAGTTGTTGCAAAAATGCCTTCATCTAACCCTTTCTATTAATTTGGTCTACTCCAATACTTTTTCCAAAAGCTCCTTGGTTGCCAAAATTCCTTCTTCTTCGCTCAGTTCGGAACCTTCATACTCGACACCTACAAAACCTTCGTATCCCGAATCCAATACTATGTCCATAATCCTAGGGTAATCCACTCTGGTCTCATATCCCTCTTCATCAAAACTATAGGACTTGGCACTTACTCCTTTGGCATATGGCATTAGCTCCTTTGTACCTTTATAGCGGTCATATTCTTCCAAACATTCGGATGAATAGTAGTCGCCTGCTTCTCTTTTGATACAGAAATTGCCAAAATCGGGCAAGGTTCCACAATTGTCCATACCCACTTTTTCCATAACTTCTGCCAATAGTTGTGCATTGGATGATGGACCTCCGTGGTTTTCCACAATAATGTTGATGTTCTTGTCCTTGGCATAAGTGGCCAATTGCGTAAGACCTGCAACAGATGCCGGCATCCAAACTTCTGGTTCCATGCTCCCGTTCAAATTTACACGTATAGAGTGGCAGCCCAAAGCTGCGGCGGCATCTACCCACTTGTAATGGTTTTCTACGGCTTTAGTTCTTTCGGCTTCATCGGGAACGGCAAGGTCTCCTTGGCCATCCACCATGATCAATAGGTTGGCAAGACCATATTTTTCGCTTTCTGCCTTGCTCTTTTCTACCCAGTTGCTCATGGCTTCTTCAGAGAAATTAGCGGCCTGGAGCTCCTTATAATAAAGGGCGCTTACATATTCAAGGCCTTCAAAACCCCATTCGCTTGCTTTCTCTGCAAAGGTGTAGGGATCTACACCCTCTTCTAAAATCATTTTGTGGATGGACCATTGTGCCAAAGAGAGTTTGATATCCGGTTTTGACTCTTCAACGGCAACCACTTCTGTTGCGGTTTCCTCGGCCGAATCCTTCTTTGGATTTTGTTTACAGGAATAAAATCCTAAAAAAGCCACTGCGATCACGGTGACAATACTTTTTTGTGCTAAACTACTTTTGCTCATATTTTTACGTTAGTTAATTTCTTGTGGAATCCAAAAACTACAACGTTATAGTGCTGAATTCTCAATAAACATAGGGTTTAAATGTAGAAAATTAATTTAATAATTAATACATTTAGCAAATAAACAATCCGAATAAATGAGTAAATTTTATTACAATCAGGAGCAGGAATCCTATGATGCCATCGTGGTAGGTACGGGCATCAGTGGTGGTTGGGCTGCCAAAGAATTGTGCGAAAACGGCCTCAAGACCTTGGTTTTGGAGCGGGGGCCTATGGTGAAACACCGTGAAGATTATCCAACAGCCAATATGGATCCTTGGGATTTTCCTCATGCGGGACAAGCAACCCGAGAAGACATTAAGCAGCAAGAGAAACAATCCAGAACAGGTTATACTACCGGAGCCGCTTCCAAGCATTGGTTTGTAAATGATTTGGAACATCCTTACAATGAGACCAAGCGGTTTGATTGGATGAGAGGATACCATGTAGGCGGACGTTCCATTATGTGGGGTCGTCACAGCTACCGTTGGAGCGACATTGATTTTTCTGCCAATAAAAACGAAGGTATTGCAGTAGATTGGCCAGTACGGTACAAGGATATAGCTCCTTGGTACGATAAAGTGGAAAGTTACATTGGTGTATCCGGTGAAAATTTAGGTCTACCGCAACTTCCAGATGGGAAATTCGAGCCCATGATGGAACTTAATTGTGTAGAAGACCATGTTAGGGGAAAAGTTGCAGAACATTTTAACGGCCGTGTAATTACAGCCGGAAGGGTTGCGCACATTAATAGCGACAAGCAATTTGACGGCGATGGTCGTGTTCGTTGCCAATTTAGAAATAGATGTATCAGGGGATGTCCTTTTGGCGCTTACTTTAGCAGTGTTTCTTCCACCTTGCCTGCGGCCGAGGCAACAGGAAACATGACGCTAAGACCAGATTCCATAGTTCATGAGGTACTATACGATCCGGATACAAAAAAGGCCACAGGTGTAAAAGTTATTGATAGAGAGACCAACGAGGAATTCGAATTTAAGGCCAAAGTGATCTTCCTTTGCGCTTCCGCCCTTGCTTCCACTTCCATATTGATGCAATCCAAATCGGATAGGTTCCCCAACGGATTGGGCAATGATTCCGGTGAACTGGGACACAATATTATGGACCACCATTTCTTGGTCGGTGCATCCGGAAAGTTTGAAGGTTACGAAGACAAATATTATAAGGGTAGAAAACCCAATGGCATTTACGTTCCAAGATTCAGAAATTTAGGTGGAGATTCCAATATGAAAGATTTCGTCCGTGGATATGGTTACCAGGGAGGCGGAAGCAGAGGCAATTATGATGAAATGATTGCAGAAGCTTCTTTTGGCAAAGATTACAAGGATGCAGTTCTTACCCCGGGCGGATGGACCATGAACATGCTCGCCTTTGGAGAGATCCTTCCATATCACGACAACAAGATGACACTGGATTACGATAAAAAAGATAAGTGGGGTCTGCCTACCATCACTTTTGATGCGGAAATCAGACAAAATGAGCTCAATATGCGCAAGGACATGCAGGATCAAGCGGTTCAAATGTTGGAAAAGGCTGGAGCCAAAGACATTACTCCTTACGACAGACCTTATGCCCTGGGACTTGGAATCCACGAAATGGGTACCGCACGTATGGGTCGTGACCCTAAAACCTCTGTTGTAAATGCACACAACCAAGTACATGGATGTAAAAACGTATATGTAACCGATGGAGCGTTTATGACCTCTGCAAGTTGCGTAAACCCATCCTTGACGTATATGGCATTTACCGCAAGGGCAGCGAACCACGCCGCCCAAGAACTTAAAAAAGGAAATATATAATGGAAAGAAGATCAGCACTCAAAAATATGGGAATGGCCTTCGGTTACGCCGTGGCCACTCCAACTTTGTTCTCTTTACTACAGAGCTGCAAGAGCAAACCCGTTTATGCCGAATGGACGCCTAGTTTCCTTGATAAAGAACACGGATACGCCATGGCACAGACCTTGGACGTTATTCTTCCCAAAACAGATACGCCATCTGCAACGGAAATGAACGTACATGTATTTATAGATGCTTATTTGGATGAGGTAATGCCATTGGAACAAAGAGATTTTGTTGTCATGAAAATGAAGAAATTCTACGATAAGGTCCTTGCAGATTCCGGCAAAGAAAATCTAATGGATATAGAGCCGGCAGATATAGAGCCCGCATTGCGGACCTATCTGAAAAAACGTACCGATGATGAAGAAGAAGCGCATTCGGAGGCGATCATGAATTATATGGAAGCCATCTTGGAAGGTGGCGAAGGTAGCTTGGATGACGATATCGCACGTTTCTCCTTCGCCAACGATTTAAGGGACCTGGCCACATGGGCCTACAAGTCTTCAGAATACATAGGTGAAGAAGTTTTGGCCTATTTGCCAATTCCAGGTGAGTATATTCCATGTGGAGATATGGAAACCCTTACCGGTGGAAAAGCATGGTCTTTGTAAAGCGCTTACTTTAAAATTCAAAAGCCTCCTAAATTGGAGGCTTTTTTATGCGCTTTATATAAAAAAACACCTCGGATTGTTCCAATGTGGGGTGAACTGTCCGAGGTATTAAATCAATAAACACTATCACATGTACTGCGTTTTCAGTACAAATCTGCACAAATAAAATACTTACTTTGGGGTTTTGTGCAGTAACAATTTGCTTCTTTCAAATTTGAAGTTGCAATAGCAAAGATTTAAAAACAGGATGATTTTTTAAAGGGATTCTAGGTAAAACGGGATAAAGTTTTTAACATAAAATGTTGACATCTAGATATAATGAAGAAAAAGGTAAGAATCCATAGAAAAGTCCCTTAATAAAAAAGACCAATAAAGCATTATTATACTTTGATTGGTCTCTTCTTTTCTTTTATGATGAACCGGCCCTAGGCCAAATTATTACCAAAAGTACGGCCTCTTCAATCGAGCCCATCGAATCTATTTTGCCCTAGGTAGTTCCCCCGAAACCTAAAATCAAATCTAGACCGTGGCAAGACCGAAGATTAATTTTGCAAGCGGTTTAAACAATCTCTAGATTGGTTGCTGTGGCCGTACAATTATCTGGTAATACAAAATTTATAAGAACAAACGTTGGTTACACGATCACTTCCTTGCAACAACACCATTCCAATCCGAATTTAGTTCGGTGTTATTCTTTTCTGACGCTACCGCAATAATCAATGTCACAATTAAAATCAGAAATAATATTGCACATTTCCTCATTTCAATAATTTTTAAAGTCATGAAATTTTTGACAAGCCGAATATAGAGAACAAAAATCCACAGTTAAGACCACGATGTGTAAATGGTTTCTTTTTATGTATAATTGGTTTTGAATATTTTTTGTGCTCGTAAGTTTTCTCTTATTATTTTCTATTCTAACTCTTAAAAGGGAAAGATTTTTCCCTTGATTTGCTTTTTTCTACCAATTATACGTGCTAAATATCCATTAACACATAATATTGGTCGTATGTAAAGAATAATTCTAAATTTGATAGTATCTATATTCTTTTATGCTGGAAGCTGTAATTGTTGATGACGAAATCAAGGCCCTTCAAAGTTTAAGTTGGGAACTTACCAACTTGAGTGACGAGGTTGACATAATTGCGTCTTTTACAGATGCTGGCGAAGCCTTGAATTATTTAGAGCAGAACACTCCAGATTGTTTGTTCTTGGATATTGAAATGCCTGCCATGGATGGTTTTCAGTTTATAAAAAAACTAAAGAACAAGAATTTTCCAGTTGTTATCACTACTGCTTATAACCAGTACGCTTTGCAGGCTTTAAAGAATGAGGCCATCGACTACCTGTTAAAGCCTATTGATTCAGATGATCTTGAGGAAACCATTGCCAAAATAAAAAAGTTCAATTCAAAACATTTGACCGTTGAACGTTTGGAAAAGATTATGCTCAATTTCAATGCGGAATCCCACAACAAAAAAATAACCATCAATACCGATGGCAAGTTGGTTTTTTTGAACAGTGAGGATATATTGTACGCAGAATCGGATGGTAATTACAGTACCATTTTCCTTGCCGATGGACAAAAAATTCTTCTCACCAAAAAACTGAAAGAAGTCAATGCAATCTTACCAGAGACCAGCTTCTTTAGAATACACAATTCCTATATTATCAATCTTAATAAAATAAAGGAGTTTCTGAAAACCGATGGTTATGTGGTTTTGGAATCGAATCATAAAATCCCCGTTTCCCGGCAAAAAAAATCCGACTTTTTGGATATGCTTTAATACCTTAATGTTCCCGTGCCAATTGTAAAGTTCCAACAAATCGACAACCTACACCAACTGCGAAGAAGTACTTCGCTGTTTTTTTTGCTGCTTTTGTTTTTTGGACCCTTGATTGCTCAGGAAGTTCCGGAGAAATTTAGGGAAAAAGTGGAAACGCTCATTAAACTTCAGCCCAAAACCTACGAAGCACTCGACAAAGAGCTTTATTCCGAAAAAAAAGATACCTCTCTGCTTAGATATTTTATCTCTTTTAGCAAAGCAAATGGTTATTTGGAAGGTCAGGCCTATGCCCTTAACCAGCTGGGCATGAAATATAGGAACATCTCTCATTATGAAAAAGCGGCAACGCTGCACAAGCAAGCACTTTCCGCTTCTGAAGAAGCCAACAACATAGATTTTAAAATTCTTAGCCTCAATATGCTTGGTGTGGTGTATCGGCGTACAGATGCCATTAAAACTGCCTTGGATTATAACCAAAAAGCGTTGGAATTGGCAGAAAGTATAGAAAACCCTTCAAATCATATTAAAAGAAGCATCAATGTCGCCCTTAACGGAATCGGTAACCTGTACCAAACCTTGGAGCAGTACGATTTGGCAATTTTACAGTTCGAAAGGGCGCTAAAATTAGAAGAGGAGCTTGGCAATAAATTGGGGTTGGCCATCAACCATCAAAATATTGGGCATTGTATGGAATTAAAAGGTGATTTGGAAGCAGCCTTGGAAAACTACAGAAAGTCGCTGGCATACAATGAAGAAATCGATTCGGACATTGGCCGTTTAATCTGTAAGAACAGCCTGGCTCAGATATACCTTAAACAAGATATGCCCTACTTGGCATTGGTACTTCTGGAGCCACTGCACGAAGAGTCCAAAAGCATAGGTGACTATTCCATTACTTCCTTGGTTTTTATAAACACAGGTTGGGCCCATACCAAGTTGGCCAATTATGATGAGGCTGAGGATTTCATTCAAGAAGGTCTCAAAATGGCCCAGAACCGAAATATTCCCAGCAATATCCTGTATGCGTATGAGAAAATGTCGGATTTGGAAAACACCAGAGGTGACTACAAAAAAGCCTATGAGTTTTACAAAAAAGCTGATGAGTACGACAAACAAATCTCCAATGCCACCAATTTGAGGTACATGAACGACATTATCGTAAAATACGAAAATGAAAAAAAGAACAATCAAATCGCCGTGCTTGCCAAGGAAAATGAGATTGTGCGTTTAAGGCTAAAGAAAAACCAGACCACACTTTTGGTGAGTGCTTTGATCGTAGGACTTATTTCTTCCATACTTTACATCCTTTACCGACAATACCAGAGCAAAAACGAAAAAAGGGTGCTTACCCTTGAGCAGCAAATGCTTCGCAGTCAAATGAACCCGCATTTTTTGTTCAATTCATTGAACTCCATAAAGCTTTACATTATAAACAACGAGCAAAAAAATGCCATCCATTACCTCAACAAGTTTTCCAAATTGGTGAGGAAAATTCTTGAAGCATCATCACAAAAGGAAATCCCATTATCGGAAGAATTGGGAACCATGGAGCTCTACATGAATATTGAAAACATAAGGTTCTCCAATGAAATAGATTTTAAAATTGAGGTCGAGGAAGGCATCAATATAGACAACATCAAGATTCCTTCGTTAACGCTGCAACCCTTCTTGGAAAACTCTTTGTGGCACGGTCTGTCCCCTAAGGATGGTGAGAAAAAAATACAGATCAATGTAAAGCACAAGGACAAAGGGCACGTAACCATAGAAATTATGGACAATGGCATAGGCAGGACCATGGCCGAGGTAAACAAAGAAAATAGAGTTTTAAAGAGAAAGTCTTTGGGCATAAGCATTACCAAAGAACGATTGGCCAACTTTGCCAAGGACTATCAAAATAAATTCGATGTAGATATCTTGGATCTTTTTGACGAAAATGGAGATCCTAACGGGACCAAAGTAGTTTTGGACATTCCTACGATTTAACGTTTTCCGTAGCTACCTGTTCCAACTCTTTGTACCAATCTTCACCAAATTTTTTGATCAACGCATCCTTTACAAACTTGTATATGGGAACTTTTAGCTCCTCCCCCAAGGCGCAAGCAGGGTCACAAATTTCCCATTTGTGATAGTTTACCGCGGTAAATTCGGAATATTCCTTGGTCCTGACCGGATACAAATAACAAGATATAGGCTTTTTCCATTGGGTCGCACCGGCTTCGTAAGCGGCTTCAAGACCGCATTTGGCTATGCCATTATCCGAAAAAACAACGTAAGCACATTCGTTGTTGTTTACCAAGGGGGTTTCCCATTCGCCATCCTCGCCCTTCACAAATGCTCCGTGCTCTTCAATTGCGGCAATGCCTTCGGGACGTAAAAAGGGTTTTACATCTTCGTAGATATTGACCAACTTGTCGGTCTCGGAATCTTCCAAGGGGGCTCCATACTCCCCACCTACGCAACACGCTCCCTTACAGGCATTTAAATTGCATACAAAATCATTTTGCAATATCTCTTCGGACACTATGGTTTTTCCTATCTGGAACATACTAAAGCTTACTTTTTGGGCAAAGGTACTTCAAAACCAAAAAATTGATGATTTATAAACATTTAATATGGTCCAAAAGTATTTTTTACACGTAAATTTGCCGGCTGAAAAAAAATAAAGCGATGAATTTTAACTTTAAGGAAATAGCGACGGCTGGAATGATATTGTTTGCTGTAATCGATATTTTGGGAAGCATTCCAATAATTCTATCGTTACGTAAAAAGGTTGGGCATGTTCAATCCGAAAAGGCTTCGATTGTGGCTACTTGTATTATGATTGCCTTTTTGTTTGTGGGTGAAAGTATTCTTTCATTGATTGGAATAGATGTAAATTCTTTTGCCGTTGCGGGTGCTTTTATTATATTTTTCCTTGCCATTGAAATGATTCTGGGTATCTCTCTCTACAAAGATGATGAACCGGAAACAGCTTCCATTGTACCCATCGCATTTCCGCTTATTGCAGGCGCAGGTACGTTGACTTCCATTTTGTCCCTAAGGGCAGAATATCATGTGGAGAACATTATCGTCGCGATAATTATAAACGTTATCTTTGTGTACATCGTGCTAAAATCCAGTGCTAAAATTGAAGGCATTTTAGGTAAAAACGGACTCAACATTATCCGAAAAGTGTTCGGTGTGATTCTTATGGCCATTGCTGTAAAGCTTTTTGCAACCAACATCAACGAATTGCTTACGCACGGTATTTAAAACATTGATATGAACAAAACCTTAGCGATAATTTTAATTATACTAGCATTGGCTCTAATTGCCTATAATGTGACCCTGGTAGATTTTCAAAACCCGCTTCAAGGTGATAGTACCATTGCTTTGATAGGGATATTGGCCTCTTTGTGCGCCATAGTTTTAATGTTGATCTTTATGACTTCCAAAAAGATTGATAAAAAACTTAAGAAATAGGCTAGGGCTTTATACCCACTGCTCCCAATTGTGAATGGTCTATCTCGGCGTTCTCCAAGGCTTTTACCTTGTTGAGCATGGAATCAAAATCTCCCTTGATCTGTGCCGATAGGTTTGGTGAGAACAGTTGCTCGGCAATATTGGCTTTTAAATAGGCCTTTATCTTGTCCTCGTAGGCATAGAAATCCAGTTTTACCTTACGATCCAAAACAAACTGTATGAATTTATCAAAAAGGATGTCATCCACATGGAACTCGTCCAAAAATTCGTTTTGGGCATAATCATCGTACATGGTTCGATCATCTTCCAAATGCTCAAAAACAAAACGCGCGAAAAACTGATAGGTGTCGTCCATGCTTTCAATGGCCTCTTCCTGATTGCTCCCGATCGGAACAAAAACATCCGGGATAATGCCTCCACCTCCGTAGACCACTTTGCCCTTGGGTGTAACAAACCTTAAAGAATCTGCCACCTTAATGCTGTCCGCAGTGGTAAGTTCTCCACTGGCATAGCGCTCCATAAACCTTTTATAGTAATCGTGGTTGCCATCCTTATAGGATTTTTGAATAGATCGGCCCGTTGGGGTGTAATATCTGGAAACGGTCAGCCTTACCGCAGAGCCATCACCCAAATCCATTTCTCGCTGTACCAAACCTTTTCCAAAGGAACGTCTACCAACAATGGTACCTACATCGTTATCTTGCAATGCCCCTGCAATTATCTCGCTGGCAGATGCAGATCGCTCATTGATCAATACATAAACCGGTCTATCCTCAAAATCGCCTTTTTTGGTGGCATACGCTTTTTTAATGTTCCCTTTTTTGTTTTTTGTGAAAAGAATCAACTTCTCATCACCCAAAAACTCATCGGCCAACTTTTCGGCAATGCCCAAATATCCTCCAGGGTTGTCCCGAAGGTCTAGGGTCAGTTTTTCTGCGCCTCTTAATTTGAGTTTTCTGAGGGCATCCTTGAACTCATCAAAAGTGGATTCCGCAAAACGGTTTATTTTGATGTATCCCATATCCTTGGTAAGCATATAATAGGCTTCCACGCTTCTGATAGGTACACGGTCACGAACCACATCAAGGTTCATCATTTTGTTCTCCGTTTTTCTAAAAACCTTCAAATTGACCTTGGTCCCCACCTTACCTTTTAAGGTAGATACCACATCGTCATTGGCAATTCTTCTGCCATAAAGCGTGTCCTTGTCGGCCATCAAAATACGGTCGCCTGGTTTTATCCCACTGATGTAGCTCGGACCGTTCTTTATGGTGCGTATTACGGTAATGGTATCCCTGTACATATAGAAACTTACGCCAATGCCCGCAAAATCGCCTTTCATGCTTTCGGCCACATCCTTCATCTCATCTCTGGGAATATATACGGAGTGTGGGTCCAATTTGCCCAAAATATTGTTCACGGTAACATCCACAATACTATCGGTGTCCACATCATCTACATACTCGTAGTCGATATAGTCAATAAGTCGGTTGAGTTTATCTTTTTTGGAGTTGGTGGAGAAAAGTTTCTCCGGGGAATCGTTAAAATGGAGCTTTCCCCCAATAAAAATACCGAGGGCCACCGCTAAAGCTAGTAAGGTTGGCCAAATATATCCTTTGATCTTTTTCATATAGCAATTATGGTTTTAAACCATTTCTTCCAAAACGGGCAAATGGACGATTTCAACTCCTGCCCTTTCCAGAAATTTGATTCCAGAGTCGTCTTTGTATGCACTCTGGTATACCACACGTTTTATGCCAGCTTGGTGAACAAGCTTGCTGCACTCCCTGCAAGGCGATAGGGTAATGTACAGCGTAGCACCCTCGCAAGACTGGGTGGACGAAGCCACTTTAAGAATTGCATTTGCTTCTGCGTGGAGCACGTACCACTTGGTGTACCCTTCTTCATCCTCGCAAAAGTTCTCAAAACCGGTGGGCGTTCCGTTGTATCCATCGGAAATAATCATTCTATCCTTTACAATTATGGCACCGACTTGCCTTCTTTTACAATACGACAATTTGCCCCATTCTTGGGCCATCCTCAAATAGGCCTTGTCATATTTTTCTTGTTTGCTCGCCTTCATAAATCCAAAAACGCTGATAATTAATTAAATATACCTGCTTTGGCAGACCCTTACAACCTTATTCGATAAATTTTAACGTAGGCCTACATTGGGAACGTAGCAATAAGCAGGGGTATTGTGATTGCAATGATCAAAATTGATGCAACTGCAATAAAAATGGATTGTTTCACCTTTAAGAGGTCCAAAATCACATAGGAAACAATCAAAACAACCAAAATTACAGTTATTTGAGACAGCTCAATCCCCGTTGCAAAACCCAACAAGGGTGTGATTTTATCTTCCTCTTCGGCCATTAACATCTTAAAGTAGTTGGAAAAACCAAAGCCATGGATCAACCCAAAGAAAGCGGTTGCCAAAATGTGCAGAAAAAGACCCACTTCCAAAGCCTCTTTATATACGTAGGCAAAATTGAACAAAGCGGTGAGTAAAATGGTTAAAGGAATCAAAAATTCTATCAAACCTACATCTACCGTGGCAACTTCGTAAACCGACAAAGCCAAGGAGGTGCAGTGCGCAAGGGTGAAAATGGTAGCCAAAATCAGCACGCGTTTCCAATGCTTAAAAGTAAATGGGACCGCCAAGGCCGATAGGAACAAAATATGATCGTAGGCACCAAAGTCCAATACGTGGTCAAGTCCAAGTTTTATATAGAACAAAAATTCCTGCATAATCTTTTGCCTTCAAATTTAACCAATAAAACACATTTTGTGATGATTTAAAACGCTAATCAAATTTTAACGCCCCACTGTTGCCGTTTAGGAAATTCCCCTTTCTTTTTGAATGGACTCATAGGCCTTTTGGACCTCTTTGAATTTTTCTTCGGCACCTTTTCGTATGGCTTCATTTTCCGTAACCACACGATCGGGATGGTACTTTTTGGCCATTGTTCTGTAAGCCTTTTTCACCTCATCATCCGTGGCGGACTTTTCAATCTCCAAAATCTTGTACGAGTTATCCGTGGACTTGATGAACATCGCCATGATACTTTCAAAATCGTGCTGGTTCACTCGAAAATAGCCGGCGATTTCTCTTAGCTTTTGAATCTCCGCCTTGCTTACCTGTCCATCGGACTGGGCAATCCCAAATAAAAAATGAAGCATTTGCAACCGAACCTCGTACCTTGTTCGCTGCACCATAAAATTGCAAATTCGCTGGGTAGATATCTCCCTTTTTTTGATTACCTCGTTAAACGTCCTGAAAATCGCGTTCGCTTTTTCCTTGCCATAAGTGCTCAAAAAATACTGTCGCACATAATCCAATTCCCTTTGGTTTACCTGCCCATCGGCCTTAATAATTATGGAACAGAGCGAGAGTAGGTTCAACTCAAAATCGGCCGGAGAAACTGATTGTCGGGTAACATTTTCGAATACGGACCTAGATCTGCTGCCAGAACCTCCTAAATTATCCAAAAAGGTTCCGACGATAAATCCTAAAATCGCACCCGGAAAACGAAATAAATAATAACCGATAAAGGCGGCTATCCACTTGATCATGTTTCAAAATTTAAACGGCAAAGATAACGGTTTGATAAGGAAACAAAGCTTTAAGCAATGTTAAGGGTGATGAAAAAACGCCAACAATACCGTATCTTTGTACTATAATCAAAAAGAAGTCTATGTATCCAGAAGAATTGGTTAAACCTATGCGCGAAGACTTGGCCAGTGCCGGGTTTGAAGAACTACATACAAGTGAAGCAGTGAATGACGCCTTAAAAAAGGATGGAACCACCTTGGTAGTGGTAAATTCGGTTTGCGGTTGTGCCGCGGCCAATGCAAGACCAGCTGCTAAGTTGAGCCTGCAAAACAGCAAAAAACCAAACAACTTGGTTACCGTTTTTGCCGGTGTGGATATGGAAGCTGTCGCCACAGCTAGAAACCATATGGTTCCCTTTCCTCCATCTTCACCAAGCATGGCCTTGTTCAAGGATGGTGAGTTGGTGCACATGATAGAAAGGCACCACATTGAAGGTAGACCTGCCGAACTTATTGCAGAAAACTTGATGGAAGCTTACAACGTGCATTGCTAAAATCAAGGAAATAAAATATTGAATGGCCACCCTAAAGGGTGGTTTTTTTATTTTTACGGCAACCAATAAAAATGTACCCGTGCTAAAACTGCTTTCGTATCTCCTCACCGTTATTTTCTTCCTGCTATTTGGATTGGTTTTGGTGATTTTTCATCCCATACAATGGATATGCCTTAATGGGTTTGGGTACAATGCACACAAAAAAAGTGTATCCATATTAAATTGGTTCATTATGCGGTGTACCAATGTGCTGGGGACACGATACAGTTTCCGGAACAAACAAAATATTCCGACCGACCGACCACTGATCATAGTGACCAACCACCAAAGCATGTACGATATACCCCCTATTATTTGGTATATGCGCAAGTACCACCCCAAATTTGTCAGCAAAATTGAGTTGGGCAAAGGAATACCAAGCGTTTCCTATAACTTAAGGCATAGCGGGTCGGCTTTAATAGACAGAAAAGATCCGAAACAGTCCATTGCCGAGCTGCAGAAATTGGGAAGCTATATTGAAGCAAACAACCGAAGTGCTGTAATTTTTCCTGAAGGCACGCGGAGCAGAAACGGAGTGCCCAAACCTTTTAGGACCACAGGGCTTAAAGTGATGATGAAAAAAGCGCCTTCCGCCTTGATCGTGCCCATAAGTATAAACAACTCGTGGAAATTATTACAGTACGGTAAATTTCCGATGGGATTGGGTTCCCATGTAACTTTTGAGGTGCATCCGCCAATAGCAAACCAGGGCAACGCCGATGAAATTATTGCTCAAGTAGAAAACCAGATCGTATCGGGTGTTAAAAACAAATGATGAAGGAATACCATTTGATCCAAAATACCATTGATTTTGTAAAAGAAGAGCTCCAAAATGCCGAAGGCGGTCACGATTGGTTCCATATTGAACGTGTTTTTAACACCTCAAAATTGCTATTGAAACACGAGCAGGGAGATGCTTTGGTTGTTCAACTGGCGGCATTGCTTCATGACATTGCCGATCCCAAATTCCACGGTGGGGATGAGAGCATTGGTCCAAAAACTGCTAAAACATTCCTTGAATCTGAATCCGTCGATGGAGAGACCATTGATCATGTGGTAAACATCATCAAGCATATGTCCTTTAAGAACAGTTTGGAAAAAGAACCAGAAAAATTTACATCAAAAGAGCTTCAAATTGTGCAGGATGCGGACCGTTTGGATGCCATTGGTGCCATTGGAATTGCCAGAGCTTTCAATTACGGAGGTTTTAAAAATAGGGAACTTCACAATCCAGCAATTCCGCCCAACCTCAATATGACGAAGGAGGAGTACAAAAAATCAAAAGCACCCACCATCAACCATTTTTATGAAAAGTTGTTGCTTCTCAAGGATAAAATGAACACGGCAAGCGGAAAAAAACTGGCCGAGGAACGCCATCAATTTATGTTGGACTACCTCAATCAGTTTTACAAAGAGTGGAACGGGACGGAGTAATTTCTAGGATTTCTCTGGCCCTTTTTTGTATCTTGTTGTCTCACATAAAATCAAACTAAACAAGATGCAAAGAAGAAAGTTCATCAAAAATACGGCAGCCGCTTCAGCTGCATTTTCCATTGTTCCCAGTCATGTAATGGGCAAAACCCATATTCCCCCAAGCGATACCTTGTATGTCGCAGGTTTTGGTGTTGGTGGAAGGGGAAATTCCGTAATCAATGGCCTACACGATACAGGAAGGGTAAAATTTGTGGCGTTTTGCGACGTGGATGACCGTCGCGCCCAACAAACCTATGAGCAATTCCCCGATGTAAAGCGTTTTAAAGATTTTAGAAAGGTTTTTGATGCACATATAAACGATATTGATGCCATTGCCGTGGCAACTCCTGACCATACACACGCTACTATTTCTTTACCATTTATGCGCGAAAAAAAACACGCCTACGTGGAAAAACCATTGACCCACAATATTCACGAGGCCCGTTTAATGACGCGGGTGGCAAAAGAACAAGGAATCGTTACCCAAATGGGAAATCAGGGAGCCTCTAGCGATGGTAGCCGAATAGCTCGGGAATGGGTGGAATCTGGTATTATTGGAAAGGTACATACCATTGATTGTTGGACCAACCGCCCTGTATGGCCACAAGGTGTTCCTTTGCCCACTGAAAAAGACCGTATTCCAAGGGGATTGGATTGGGACCTTTGGCTGGGTCCAGCGAAAATGAGGGATTACAACGATGCCTACCTTCCATTTAAATGGAGAGGTTTCTGGGATTTTGGAACTGGAGCTTTGGGAGATATGGGTTGCCATATAATGGAAACGCCTTTTAGTGTACTTGACTTGGGTTATCCTACCGAGGCGGAGGCAAGCTGTACTACCGTATGGGTGGATGATTTTGTGGAGGCGGATTATAGCCATTCCTGTCCACCTTCTTCCAAAATTCACTTGAAGTTTGAGCACGAAGAGCACGGCGATATTGCCTTAAATTGGTATGATGGTGGAATAAAACCAGACCTACCGGACGAACTTAAAGATGATGAGACCATCGGTGATTCTGGAGGCGGTAGTGTTATTTATGGCGATAAAGGTATTTTGGTATGTGACACCTATTCACGAAATGCGAGATTGCTTCCTTCGGAAATGATGGACCTATACAAATCCCCAGCGCCAAAGTACGACAGGGTGCCCGGAGGAACCGATGGACACATCGCGAATTTTGTGGATGGTTGCCAGAACGGTACGCCCACTTCTTCCAACTTTGATAAAGCAGGAAGACTTACAGAAACTGTACTTATGGGCAACTTGGCCGTTAAGGCTTACCAATACAAAGAATTACAAGAAGGCAAAACTCCGCGTGATTGGAATCCGTACAACTCACCGGGGAGAAGAAAGCTTTTCTGGGATGGGGACAATATGAAAATTACCAATTATGAGAAAGCCAACGAATGGGTAACCCGTGATTACCGAGAAGGCTGGGAACTAAAATAGGACTGCCCACTGATTTCTGGATTATTAGATTGTTGGAAACAAGCACCCTGAGCTGTCATCCTTAGCGTAGTCTAAGGAGCTGCTGAAGGGGGGAGTGTTAGGGGATTTGGTTATTCGTTATTCGTTATTCGTTATTCGTTATTGGTTTATTGATAATTGTTCATCGCACTGACATGAATTTCACTAATTAACTCAAATCAAGGTGGAAACAATTTGTCATTCTGTCCCGATAACTATTGGGATTATTTCAGAATCCCATCATGGTTAACAAACAAATCTCTATGAGAACCCGAAACAAGTTCAGGTTGACGAAAAACTGGGTTTTAGACACGTTCTTTGTTTTATGTCATTCTAAGCGAAACGAAGAATCTCTTTTAGTAAAAAAGCTGACACGAATTTTCTGGAAACCATTTTTATTTTACCTCAGCAGTCATTCCTAACTCGTTTCGGAATCTCATTGAATATGGATAACCGTTTATTTTTTCATTGCTCAATTAAAATCAAAACAATTTCATCTGTCCATCTTTGTATTGCTCATGCATCTCAGTGTTCAAAGGGGGAAAGCCTCTATCTTTAAAGTATCGTTTCTTGGCAATTTGAGCCATTTCATGTATTTGCTCGGCAATTTTTCCCTCTCCTCTGGTTCTGGTACCAAACCTACTATCGTTAACCGTTCCTCCATGGCAATCCTGAATCTGATGCAGCACTTTTTCCGCCCTATCAGGCATTGCCTTTTTTATCCAGTCCGAAAATATTTGCCCTATAGCTCCATTGAGTCGAACCACAGTCAACCCAAAAGAGCGAGCTCCGTGGTCGGCCACGGCCTTGGCCAAAGGCAACAGTTCATGTGAATTAATACCAGGAATCATAGGGGCCAGCATCGCGTTTACCGGAATGTTGTTTTCCGATAATACTTGAATGGTTTTTAACCGTTTTTGGATAGATGCCGTTCTGGGTTCCAGTTTTCTCCTTGTTTTTTCCGATAATGAGGTCACAGATACGTTAACACCTATCAACTGGTGCTTGTTCAACTCCCTTAAAATATCCAGGTCTCGTAAGACTAAAGCATTTTTTGTAATGATGCCCACAGGATGGCGATATTTTAAAAACACTTTGAGGCATTTTCGCGTAATCTCGAACTTTTGCTCGGCAGGTTGGTAACAATCGGTGTTTCCTGACAGCACAATGGTCTGTGCCCTCCATTTTTTATGCTTGATTTTAGCTTCCAAAAGTTCAGGAGCCGATTTTTTGACAAGAATTCTCCGTTCAAAATCCAAGCCGGCACTATAGCCCCAATACTCGTGCGTGTTTCGAGCATAACAATAAATACAGCCATGTTCACAACCTTGGTAGGGATTCATGGAGTATCCCATTCCCACATCCGGGCTGTCCACTTTGTTTACGATGGTTTTGGGAAAAATGGGAATGTATTTGGTTTTGTTGCATTCGGCTTCTTCTCCTTCCAAACTACAAAACTCCAAAAAGTCATTACGCATTTCCAAAGTATGCTCCAAAAACCGATTGCTTGTATTTTTCTGTGCTCCTCTCCCCTTTAAATAATCTTTGGATGACATTTTTTTGGATTTAATCCAAATATATGGATTTTTTCCTGTTTTTAAATGCTTAGGTTGATGGTTTGACACGAATTGTGCTAATTAACTCAGACTAAGAGAAAAACATTTCCTCATTTTGAACCAAACAACAAGAGTGTGAGAAATCTGAAGCCCTGATAGATTTCTCGACTACCCCTTCGACTACGCTCAGGGTGACAGCTCGAAATGACACCAAACCTTGCTTTCCATTCTGAGTGGTGCGTAGCATCTCTTGTTTTTGTTAAGGGTGAAAAATGAAAAATTTAAGATAAATTGGATGAGATTCCGTGTTGTGCTTCGGCTACGCTCAGCAACCAAACAGCATAAAAAAGCCGAGCTTTCGCCCGGCTTCTCCGCTTTGGTCAGGTGCCCCAAGGGGGGAAATATCCTTTACTACTCTAAACCAAAATATTCAGCCACAGCATTGTAATCGCTAGTGTCCACACCAGCGGCTTTTAGTTCGCTCATTACATTTTCGCTGGTTTTACCCGTATTTGACAATTCTATGGCCACAACCACTAGATTTGTATACTCCCCACCTGGGACCTGGAATGCGACATCACTTAAATCATAAAAATTAATAGTTAGAGTTCCATTGTCGAGGTTGGTAAATACTCTTGCGTAATAGTTGTTATTAAACAAATGCCCTGGTATGGAATACCTAAGACCACTAGTGTGATCAATATAATAAAGGTAGGCATAGTTGTTAGGGTTATCAACAACATCATTTAGGTCAAAATTCAGCTGACTGTAATTACCAAAGAGTTCAAGATTAAATTTATGCTCTTGTACATTGGCATTGCCATCCACTCCATTTTGCCCATCTGTTCCTTGGCAATCAAGTGCGTCCACGACACCATCTAAATTGATGTCCTCATTAGTTTCATCAATGGTAATATCTGGAACACCGTTACCATTAAGATCCCAACAGTTTATTCCATCTGCGCCATCGGTTCCATCGATACCATCAACGCCAGGTATTCCCTGTTCTCCTTGCATCCCTTTTTCTCCATCTTCACCAGAGCAAGAGACCAAAACCATGGCCATACAAACCATGGCCATGCTTACTAATTTCAATGTTTTCATAATTTTCTGTTTTTTTATTTAGATTTATTGATGCATCAAAAATAGGATGGATAGATGGTTCAATTCAGCACTAACTAATGTAGCGGTATTACTGTTTGATGAATGACCCATTTCAATTGATGACAAAAATAAACTGTAAGATTATTCTTTCTTTTTTATCGACAATTATAGGGCTAACAGCTATGGGTGAAGGGATGAAAGGTGAAAGGTTGGATTGTTGAGTATTGAAATACTAGAAGGCGGATTGGTTGAAAATTGCAAAGGTATTGACATGAATGCTATATACAATCACAAACAACTATGCTACAGTTCTTGCCAAAGGAGATTCTTCGGTCGTTGTGCTCCCTCAGAATGACAAGCACTTTTCAATTAGCAATAAACAATTTACAATAGCCAATTGTCAAACGTCTTGTCTCTTGATTCTTATGATTCTTATTTAAAGTCGATTTTTACCAACTGTTTTCTACTCCCTCTTTTGGCGTAGAAGAGCATTTTGTCCTGACTTTCGTCTTTAAGAGGTTTGGAGACCATAAGAGGTAATCGAGCTTCTTCTTGGTCAATTATTTTCTCATAGTCCATAGTCCCATTTTCGTCCAAAGAAATAAGGAAAACGTTTCGGTTTCTACTAAAACCTTGTTTAAAAATCAAGCGTTCGTTATTGATCAATTGCGGGTTTTCGGCAGCAGTGCAGATAAAGAAATAAGTATTGCCGTCTTTACAATAGGAACTGTAGGAGGCATAGGCCCCATCACCTTGGGTCACTTCTGTCTTGTTAATGTTCCGTGCCCATTCCATAGTTCCGTTGGAGTCCAGTTTTACGCTGACAATGTCATTATGGTGGTAACGTTCAATTTTAACGCGCTGCCCTGCTCCCGTTGTTTCCAAACCGGAAGAAACAAAGTATTCTTCAGCATTAAAAAAAATCTCTCCTTTATCGGTCACCTCTACTCCCTTAAAAACAAGGTTTTTGATATCCTTATCCTCTTCACGCCCAAATTTATCTTCCATAAACTGTTGTGAGAATGGATTGTATTTCTGTGATCTGATATCCAATGAGTTCGGATTTACATCAAAATAAGCAATGCCATTGTATCGGTTATCTTTTCTGTCCGCATAAAAGCCAACGCATACCAGTTTATCTTTGATAAGCACCGGGTACAAGGCTTCAGGATATTTCCCGGGATCTACAAACGACTGTGTTTGGCTTCCATATTGCGAAACCTTGATGAGTTCGTATTGAAACTTTCTTTCATCAACCCGAAAGCGTCTCTTTTTAAAGTAGGCTTTACCCACAATGTAGGCCGTTTGCAAGTCCGGTGAAAAGGCCACGTTTTCGAAAGCATAGTTTTTCTCATCGATTTCATCGGAAAAATCGTATTCAAATTTTTTGTTGAGGGCGGTATCGAACAAATGGATCATATGCTTATTGTTCTTCCCTTTTTTGTGATGTGTACTGATCACAAAGCCCGTTTTGTCCTCATTAAAAAGGATGGCAGTAGTGAAACCGCGTGAAAAGTCACGGTTGTAGTAGTTCTTCCCTACGGGGTCGCTTACTTCTTCAGAAGCAATGGAAAGCAACCTTTTCTCCTTAAAATTAAAATCAATTATAGGACTGGTATGCACCCAATATTCGTATGTCCCCCTACTTTCGTTATAATTTAGGAACAACAAGTTCAATTGACCATTCTTGAGGAAGCCGTTGACAAAATCCAGCCCCTTGAGTTTATAGTTGTATTCGGATACCAGTTCCAAATCGCTATTGTATTTTTCTATAAGATACCCTTTGGGTTTTAGGATAAGCCCTTGGTAATAGGCACGCACCAAAATGTAGCCGCCGGAATCGTCTTCATCAATGGCAACGAGGTTGGAATAACGGTACCTATCTCGGTATTTTTCACCAAAATCGTAGGAAACGGGCATTTTTTGTGCATTCACGGCCATGCCTGCTAGCACAAAACAAATTAGTAGAAAGAGGTTCTTTTTCATGGTCTGGCTTGGTTAAGCCAATGGTCAGGACCCAGGGAAATCTGCTTTGCGTTTTTCCAAGAATGCGGAGGTACCTTCTTTAAAATCGTCCGTACCAAAGCAATTGCCAAAAGCATCAATTTCCACCGAATAGCCATCAGCGTCATACTTAAAACCAGCATTTACCGCTTTTATTGCATGCTTTATGGCAACTGTGGAATTATTCGATATCCTGCTCGCAATTTTCATACAAAGAGGCAACAATTCCTCGGATGACACCACGTGGTTTACCAAGCCGTAGCCAAAGGCTTTGTCCGAATCGATCATGCCTGCGGTCATGATCATTTCCATGGCTCGTCCCTTGCCCACCAACTGAGGTAGACGCTGGGTTCCACCATATCCCGGTATTACCCCCAACGATACTTCGGGCAAGCCCATCCTGGCATTGCTGCTGGCCACTCTAAAATGGCAAGCCATGGCCAGTTCCAAACCACCGCCCAAGGCAAAACCGTTGATTGCCGCAATAACAGGGGTGGATAGGTTTTCGATAAAATCAAAAAGGCTTCGCTGCCCTGCTGCCGCCAACTGACGGCCTTCTTTAACGGAATAGTTGGAGAATTCGGAAATATCGGCACCCGCAACAAACGCTTTTTCACCACTTCCCGTTAGAATGATTACGCTAATCTCGTTATCTTCATCCAATTCTTTAAACGCAACATGCAGCTCTTCAATGGTCCTTTTGTTGAGCGCATTCAATTTTTTGGGTCTGTTTATGGTAATGGTGGCCAAATTGTTCTCTTCTTCAATGTAAATGTTTTCGAAATCCATGTATACTGATGTTTGAGACGGCCTAAACGATATCCGCCATTATTATTTATGCTCTTTTGGAAACTCTATGGTAAAAACGGTTCCCTTACCAACTTGAGAAGTAAAGTTAATGGTTCCTCCGTAGTTTTCCACAATGTTCTTTACCATTCCCAAGCCTAAACCGGTTCCGCTGGATTTGGTAGTGAACTTAGGTTCAAAAATACGATGCTTATATTCATCGGCAATGCCTAGGCCATTGTCCGCAATGGAAATTTTCACATAGTCGCCCACAGTGGCCACGGTCACCAAAATCCTGGGCGATTCCACATCGGGCACGGCCTGTATCGCGTTCTTCACCAAGTTAGTGATTACCCGTATCAACTGCGTACGGTCCAGTTTTGCAACAATCTCCTCTTCGTCGGCAATAAAGTGAATGTAATCCTCTTGAAAAATTTCCAGTGCCAACTTCACCACTTTCACCACATTCAAGGTCTCGTTTTGCTGCGCGGGCATATCGGCAAAACTGGAAAATGCCGTGGCAATGTTGCTCATGGTATCAATCTGTTGGATCAAAGTCTTGGAGAACTCATTTACCTTTTTCTCGATATCCGGATCGTCCGGGTCAAACTTGCGCTCAAAACTCTGCACGGATAGGCGTAGAGGGGTTAGCGGATTCTTTATCTCATGCGCTACCTGTTTCGCCATTTCCCGCCAAGCTTGCTCCCGCTCGCTTTTGGCCAATTTTACGGCGCTTTCCTGCAACTCGTCGATCATCCGGTTGTAAGAATCCACTAGTTTGGCAATCTCCTCGCCCGGGCTTTCCAAATATATTTTTTCGTTTTGATGGGTCAAGTTGGTCCGGTTGATCTTGTCCGATATGGTTTGCAGCGACCTTGTAATGTATTTTGAAATGAAATAGGCCAAAATGATGGCCACTATCAGCATTAAAACATACACCATGGCCAACCGGAACAGAAATTCCCGCAGCTCCATATTATTGAAGGTATTGTCTTCAAAATAGGGCAAGTGCAATATACCGATGGGCTTGAACTTTAGATCGTAGATGTAGGTGTACGTTGACTGATAGCTGTCTCCTGCAGCCCGTTTTTCCTCCACAAACCGAGTTTCGCCGCTTTCACGCAAAAAATTGAGCACTTCGGCATCCAAACAGGTCGCTATCATATTCGATTCAAAACTGGGCCTTGAATTTTTGATCAAATTCCCCTCAAGATCATAGATGTTGAAGTTTACATTCTGAATGTTGGCAATTTCATAGATTTCCTCACTAAAAATAAGATGTAGGTTCTCGGTGGTAACCGGATAGGTGGTCTCTTTTAAGGTGTAGTTGATACTTTTAATCAATTGTTCCTCCTTGCGCTCCAAGCGTTCGTTATGGTAATCATTGCCCTGCTCCTTGTATTGGTAGACCGTAACGCCTGCTATCAAAATAGAAGCTAGCACCACCAGGGTAATCATGGCAACAAATATGCGGGATCGTAAGGAAAGTTTTCTTAGCAAGTTTGCTTGATTTAACGTTAAATTTAAGCAATTATCGAGCCAAATAAAGTTCAAGAGCAAGAATCAATTTCAAGTACAAAGGGTTTGGCATATTGCTTTTGGTACTTGGGCTTGAATTTGAGTTTGAATTTGAGTTTTCTATGCATTCGGGTTTTTGTCCCGAACTTTTTTGTACCATCGGATACCGAGCATCAACAAAATCATCAAGGCAAACATCCCAATAATGCCATAAATCCAATTAAAGGCACTTTTTAGAACCACTAAAAAAACGACGGCAAAAAGGATGACGGTGGCCACCTCATTCCATATTCGCATAAATTTTGAGGTGTATTTTACCTCGTCCCGCTGCAGTTGCTTAAAAATTTGATGGCATTTAAAATGATACACAAAAAGTAGGGCCACAAAGCCAAGCTTAACATGCATCCAAGGTTGCTGCAACCATGTAGGCATCAAAATCAACAGCCCAATGGCCGTAAGCGTACACAAAATTGCCGATGGCCATGTAATGATATACCACAATCGTTTTGTCATCAACTTTAGTTGATCGGAAAGTATCTCCTTATCGGGCGATGGTTTTTGCCAAGCTTCGATATGATAAATAAAGAGCCTGGGGATGTAGAACAAACCCGCGAACCAAGTCACCACAAATATGAGGTGCAACGATTTTATATAAGGATATAGCACTTTCCCGTTTTATATTTTACATCCGAATGGCACCAATGCCATTCTCCCAAAGTTTGGCATTAAAATTAGGTATTTCTGTTTTCATTAAAGCTTCTGCGCGCTGTTTTAAACCAACCCATTGCGCATCCAGTTCCGCCTTTCTATCTTTTGATGGTTGATTGATCTGTGGCAAAGCACTGTTGCTATGGTTCATCACAAAAAGATATTCTGCGGTAAACTTGTTGGGGAAGTTTTCCACATCGTCATACGCCTGTGATTTGCGCTGTACCATTTCGCCATCCCATGTTTTTAATTTATCGAGCAAAGTTTGGCCTTCTTTCTTCAGCTCCTCATTATCCAAATCCTTCAAAAGCTGCTCCAATTGACCTTGCACTTCTTTCAACTTGTTCACTTTGTTGTGCATGTCGGCGAGTTTGGTCTCGAAATCCGTCATAATGGCATCGTGTTCCTCAAAACGTTCTTGCGTGATACCTGTATTTGGGGTGGGAACAATGGTTCCTTTTGTGGAAACAGTCTGCCCTCCAGCTTTTAAACTGATGGTATATTCACCCGGTGGGACTTTATGACCTGTGAAATCGGCTTCGATATAGACGCCTGGGATACCGGGCATAATTGCGGTTTTTAAATCCCAAACAAAACGGTTCAGTCCTTTGTCTTTTCCCAAAACAGGTTTTGGTGGGGCACCACCGCCATTGTGCGGTATGTAGCTTTCATCTTTTTTGGAAGTAAAGCTGCGGACGACTTTGCCCTGCTCGTTCAAAATTTCCATCGTCACTTCGGTGGAATCCATTTTTTCGGGAAGATCATAGTAAATCACCATGCCATTGGCAGGGTTGACCCCTTCAAATGAATTGGTTCCGGTCACATTTTTGGAACTGCTGTTAAGCTGGCTTCCCCAGTTGCCGTGAATGGCTTCTTCTGGCTTGTAAATTTGTAATGCTTTGTTGCTTCCTTCGTACTGAGCAAGTGTGGTAATGTTGTCCAAAATCCAGAAACTTCTTCCGGATGTGGCTACAATCAAATCTCCTTGATGTACTTTTAAATCCGTAATCGGGGTTTTGGGCAAATTCAATTGCAAGGGCTCCCATTTTTTACCATCGTTCCAAGAAACATAAAGCCCCTTCTCGGTACCCGCATACAGCAGTCCTTTTTGCTCCAGGTCTTCACGCACTACCCGTGTAAAGGCCCCGTAGGGAATCCCTTCGCTAATATTGGTCCAGCTTTTCCCGTAATCGGTGCTCTTGTACAATCCAGGAGCATAGTCGTTGAACTTGTACCGTGTCGTGGCAATGTAAATGGTACTTGGATCGTGCGGGGACACCTCAATGGCGTTCACCAAACATTCCTTTAACCCCTTTGGGGTGATATCTTCCCATGATTCACCGCCGTTTTTGGTAATGTGCACCAAACCGTCATCACTGCCAGTTATCAAAACTCCCGCTTCGTGTGGTGATTCGATGATATAGGCTAAGGTACCATAGTTTTCGGCACCTACAGCTTCGTTGGTGTAGGGACCACCTCCTTTGCCTTGCAGTTCATCTTGGTCTCGGGTAAGGTCGGGTGAAATTTCTTCCCAAGTCACTCCATTGTCCTTGGTTCGCAAAACCAATTGTGCTCCGTGATAAAATGTTCCAGGCTCGTGTTGCGACCAAATTATGGGCGCGTTCCAATTATAAAGGTATTTCATGTCCCGGGCATCCCGTCCCAAATATTGAATGGGTGCTGCCATCACATTGCTGGACATTTTGGATTCCATATCCAACAACTCAATGGTTCCCAAATAACTTCCACCCATCATATAGCGGGGGTTATCTGGGTCAAAGGCCAAAAAGGCACTTTCCCCTCCTGCAGCATAGTGCCAATCCTCTTGGTTGATGCTCCATCTGCCCACAGAAAGACTTGCAATTTTTACGGAAGTGTTGTCCTGCTGTCCTCCGTAGATATTGTAAGGAAACAGGTTATCCGTACTGATTCTGTAAAATTGAGCTGTGGGCATATTGTCCTGTAACGTCCAATTTTCACCATAATCAAAAGAAATGGTTGCTCCGCCATCATCCGCCAACAAAATGTTTTTGGAGTTATCTGGATTGATCCACAAATCGTGCGTATCCCCATGCGGCACTGAGATGGTTTCCCATGTTTTCCCTCCATCTTCAGAACGGAACATTGATGCACTCAACACATACACGGTGTCTTCGTCATTGGGGTCTGCAAACACTTCAATATAATACCAGGCACGTTGCACCAATCGGTTATCTCCACTTACCATCTGCCAGCTATCACCAGCATCATTGGAAACGAACAGACCTCCTTTATCCTGATTGGAATCACTTTCGATTACGGCATAGACTTTATCGGAATTGGCAGGGCTTACAGCAATGGCCATTTTCCCTTTTTCTTCTGGGAGACCTTTGGTCAGTTCTTCCCAAGTGTTCCCACCATCAGTAGATTTGTACAGTCCGCTTCCAGGTCCACCACTGATTACCTTATTGGGCTTGCGCTGATGTTCCCACATGGCAGCATACAACACCAAAGGGTTGTTGGCATCCATGGACAATTCTGCTGCACCCGTACCTTTATCCACATATAGGATCTTCTCCCAAGTTTTTCCGCCATCCATGGAGCGGTACACCCCTCTTTCTTCATTGGGAGCGTACAAAGCACCTTGAGCGGCTACGTAAACAATATCAGGGTTGGTCGGGTGGATAATGATTCGGGAAATATGTTGCGTTTTTTCCAAGCCCAATTTGATCCATGTTTTCCCTGCATCGTTGGATTTGTACATACCATCTCCATAAGAGGTCATGACACCTCTTGGTGCATGCTCCCCCATACCGCAATACACAATATGAGGATTGGACTGAGACACAGCGACAGCACCTACGGAACCCATGTCAAAAAAACCGTCCGAAATGTTTTCCCATTTTCCTCCGGCATTGGTGGTCTTCCAAAGTCCGCCACCTGTAGTTCCCATATAATAGGTAAGCGGGTCGCCCACAACACCACTTGCCGTTACGGAACGTCCGCCCCTAAACGGTCCGATGTTCCTAAATTTCATGGGTTCAAAATAATCGTTGGCCGTCTGTGCAAATGAGAGCGTGCCGAATAGGGCACTTAGCAATAGAAGCAGTCCTTTTTTCATGGTGATGGCTGATTTATATTATGGAATATGTACTGAATGCAATGAAAAGAGAGTGTTTAAAAAGCTCGTTATCTGTCAGTTCGAGCGCAGTCGAGAACCTAAAGCAGGTTGATAATCAATAGGTTTCGACTGCGCTCAACCTGACAAATTCAAACTTTTGTTGCTTTTTATACACCCTCATTCTGTTTATTCTTCTATGCTCAAATAATTTAATTTGAGTTGGTTGAACTCTTCGTTGAAAGCTGAAATTTCCTCGTCGACCAAGGTGTCAAAAGCTTCCAATTGCTCATTTATTTTGCCCGACATTTCATTTTTAACAGCAATATCCTGTTCCGTTGGAGGAAAATCGTCAATGGAAACCAAGCTGTTCAAATGTGCCAACTTGTTGGTCAACTTTATGGGGAAGTTCAAAGGGTCTTGACGGCTTCTGTTTTTGGTCTGATACAGTTCTTTTTCAATGGAACTGAATTCCTCCTTCATCTTTTCGGCTTTCTCCACCAAAGCTTTTGTTACGTCATCACCTTTATACTTTTTGATGAATTCATCCAACTTGCCATTGATTGCTCTAATCTTTTTGATGGATTGATGCGCCCTGTCCACGGTTTCGTTCACCTCGGTGATGAAATCGTACTGTTTTTGCATATCGGCCACCGTAACTTCTGCCCTTGGATCGGGAAGAATGGTAAAGTTCTCCGTTTGATCGGTCCCGTTCACGTTCAAACTGACTTTGTAAGTTCCGGGAACTGCTTTGGGGCCGCTTAGGTTGGCCCACCACAAAATCATACCGTCCAATCTTTCAGCTCCTTTACCGCGGGTGTCCCAAACATAGGTGTTCCCTCCTTTTTTGGCCTCCAGTTTTTTGTCTTTTTCCTTGGCGTAGGTGCTGTAAGTGGCCAAAGTATCCCCGTTCATTTTGGTATAGGTCAAGGCAATGCTGTCCTTTTCGGAGAAATCTTTCAGGTAAAAATGGGTTATCACCCCATTGGCCAAGTTTTCACCTTCTGTTTTTGATGGTTTCCTCGCAGCTCTACCTTTGGTACGGTAACTGTCCCTTGGTTTGTACAAAATAGCATCCGCAGATTTTGTGGCATCATCCAATTGGTGCAACACGGTAAGGTCATCAATCACCCAAACACTTCTACCTTGGGTGGCTACGATCAAGTTATCGTCTTTAATGGTCAAATCTGTAATGGGAACAATGGGCAAGTTCAACTGAAACTTCTCCCAATTGGCTCCATCATTAAAAGAGATGTACATACCTGTTTCCGTACCTGCATACAACAGCCCTTTTCTTTTAGGGTCTTCCCTTACCACACGGGTAAAGTGCTCATCTTCGATCCCATCGGTGATTTTGGTCCAAGTTTGACCGTAATCGGTGGTTTTGTACAGGTATGGAGCAAAATCCCCCAACTTATAACGCGTAGCAGCTACGTAACAAGTCCCTTCATCAAAAGCGGAAGGTTCAATGCTGTTGATCATGTTCCATTCGGGCATATTTGGTGGTGTAACATTTTCCCAAGTTTGACCACCGTCTTTGGTCACATGAATCAATCCATCATCACTGCCCACCCATAATAATCCTTCTTTTAAAGGACTTTCGTTCGCTGCGAATATGGTACAATAATATTCCACACTGGTATTATCCTGTGTAATCGGTCCGCCACTGGACACCAATTTTGTAGGATCATTTCTAGTTAAATCTCCACTCAACAACTCCCAGCTCTGACCTTCGTTGGTGCTCATATGCACGTGGTTGGAAAAGGTGTACAACTTATTGGGGTCGTGTTTACTGAACATGATTGGGAAGTTCCACTGAAAACGGTACTTCATCCCTTCGGCCCCGTGGCCCATGGGGTTATCTGGCCAAACATTCACCGCTCTGGCTGTATTTTTAGCATGGTTTACCCTGGTCAATAATCCACCGTAGCTACCTCCATAAACAATATCGTCATTGGTTGGGTCCACCGCAATATGAGCGGATTCACCACCGGCAGTTTCTTCCCAATCATCCTCTCCGATGGAACCATCATCGCTTCTGTAATTGATTCTTAGGGTGGAGTTATCTTGCTGTGCCACATAAATTCTGTATGGGAAGGCATTATCTGTAGTAACCCTATAAAACTGTGCTGTGGGTTGGTTGTGGTAGGTGCTCCAGGTTTCGCCACCATCATAACTTACTTGGGCACCCCCATCATCGGCCATGATCATGCGATCGGAATCTTCTGGAGCGATCCAAAGGTCGTGGTGATCACCGTGCGGTGCATTGGAAGATTCAAAAGTTTTTCCTCCATCCGTACTTTTATGATAACTCACATTCAGTACATAAACTACATCTTCATCATTGGTGTCAGCATACACTCGGGTATAGTACCAAGCGCGCTGTCTTAAACTTCTGTCACTATTTACAAGAGACCAAGTTTTTCCTGCATCTTCCGAGCGGTACAAGCCTCCTTCTTCTTTGTTTTCTACCATGGCCCAGACCCTATTGCTATTTTGGGGCGAAACGGCCACACCGATAATTCCTAACGTATCGGTCGCGAAACCTTCGTTGTTGGAAATCTCTGTCCATGTTTCTCCGCTATCGGTACTTTTCCATAGCGCAGAACCTTCTCCACCACTGTTCAAACTATAGGGAGTTCGTTCAATTCTCCATGTAGATGCATATAAAATTCTTGGATTGTTCGGGTCAAAAGTTAAATCAACCGCTCCAGCCATATCGTTGGCAAAAAGCACTTTTTTCCATGACTCACCACCATCCGTACTTTTATAAACACCTCTTTCTTCGGTGGGCTTGTATAAATTGCCCATTACAGCCGCATAAACAATATCGGCATTTTCGGGGTGAACTCTCATTCGGGAAATATGACGGCTTTTGTCCAAGCCCAAAGATTTCCAGGTTTTTCCAGCATCCTCTGTTTTCCAAACGCCATAGCCCGATGAAACATTGCCGCGAACGGTTTGTTCTCCTCCACCTACGTAAATCACATTGTGGTCACTTTGTGCCACCTCAACGGCACCGATACTGCCTCCAAAGTAACCGTCGGAAATATTTTCCCAGGTACGGCCTCCATCGGTAGTTCTCCATACACCACCGCCCGTAGCTCCAAAATAATATAAATTAGGTTCTCCCGGCACTCCGGCAACAGTTCCGGAACGGCCTCCACGAAAAGGACCGATCAATCGGTATTCCAAACTTGAGTACAGTTCTTCCGGGTATTCCGGTGTACTCTGTTTTTTGTTCCTGCGCTGGGAATGCATGGGGGTAATAAACAATGTGACGGTAAGCAAGAGCATACCAATTTTGAAAAAGCAAATCTTCATTTTTTAAAGTGTTGAGTTAGTCAGCCTTAAAAGTAGTGAAAAAGCAACAAAAAAGTTATCCAATATTTTGTACTTTAACCCGGCATATAAAAAATCAAAAACTAACCCATGCTCAAATTTTTAAGGTTCGCCATCCTTATTTTGGCGATAACAGCTTGTAAAAACCAATCAAACAAAAAAGAAAAAACAGCAGCCACCGAACCCGCAGAGAAAATATCCGAATGGACCTACCTTTTTGATGGTACCAGTTTAGAAGGCTGGCGGGGCTATAATATGGATTCCCTCCCTCCCGGATGGACAATAAAAGACAGCGTCCTCACTTTTGATACCGAACTGGGACTTGAACAAGATTACACCGGTGGGAAAGACATTATTTACGGCGCCGAAGAGTTCGATAATTTTGAACTCTATCTGGAGTGGAAAATACCCGAAGGAGCCAATAGCGGGATTTTTTATCATGTAAAAGAAGGATATGATGGGCCTCCCGAGGTGTCACCCGAATATCAATTGATCGATGATGAAAACTATGCCAACATCCACGATCTTACAGGATACAACTCACAATTTGGTGCCAAGCACCCTGAACTGCTTCAAGACTGGCAAAAAACAGGAGCCGATTATGCCATGCATACGGCGGACGAATCACAGAAACAACTGAATCCCGTAGGGGAATGGAACTCCTCCAAAATCGTGTTCACGCCCGAAAAGGTGGAGCACTGGCTCAACGGGAAAAAACTATTGGAATTTGTGCCGTGGTCCGAAGATTGGAAAGCCAAAAAGAATTCAGGAAAATGGGACAATGCACCCGACTACGGAAAATATAAAACGGGCTACATTGCTTTGCAGGACCATGCAAGCCCAATTTGGTTCAGAAACATAAAAATTAAAAAACTATAACCTCCAGACCATGAACAAAAGAGAATTTATCAAGAAAAGTAGTGTGGGAGCACTCGGAATTATGTTTGCCCCATCCATATTAAAGGCGGGCTTCCCAAAAGAAAAACTAAGAACGGCCCACATTGGGGTCGGTAATATGGGAATGGAGGATTTAAAGGCGGTCTCATCCCACGAAGCTGTAGAAGTAATCGCTCTTTGCGATGTAGATGCCATTAACCTATCCACTGCCCATAAAATGCACCCGGGAGCGCGTATCTTTTTTGATTACCGTGCCATGTTGGAAGAAATGGGGGACGAGATTGACGCCGTTATCGTTTCCACACCAGACCATACCCATGCGCCAGCTTCGTTGATGGCCATGAATATGGACAAGCCCGTATATTGTCAAAAACCATTGACCCACTATGTGTCCGAATCCAGAGAGATGAAAAAAGTAGCGGCCGAAAAAGGATTGATTACTCAAATGGGTATTCAAGTACATTCCTTTTATGATTATAAACTGGCCACTCTTTTGATTCAATCCGGCATTATAGGAAAAGTACATACCGTACATGCATGGTCCCCTAAAAACTGGGGATATGATGGGCCCTTGCCCGAAGGTGAAGACCCAGTTCCAGATCAATTGGATTGGAACCTTTGGTTGGGCACCTCCAAAAAAAGGCCTTATAAAGATGGAATGTATCACCCTGGAAATTGGAGAAAATTGATGGATTACGGCTGCGGTACCTTGGGCGATATGGGCGTTCATATTTTTGATACTCCATATAACGCATTGGAGCTGGATGTACCCAGAACCATTATGACGCAATGTCGACCCAGCAACGGCTTCGGTTTTCCAGAAAACAACACTGTTACTTATGAGTTCCCCGGTACAAAACACACGGGCAAATCCCTAAAATGGATTTGGTACGATGGGCCAGGAGTCCCAGACATGCACGAAGACCTTATGTTGCCGGGCATGGAAATGAAAAAAGACAATAAATCTGCCGACAAGGCTGATAAAAATAGTATTTCCTTGGACGCAGGAGTAGCGGGTGAAAACGAATTGCCGGAACAGGGTGCGATGTTCGTTGGTGAAAAAGGGCGTTTGCTCTTGCCTCACTTTATGCAATTGCCAAAGAAAATACGAAAAGGGAAATACGTGGACATCTCCAAAGAAATCGCCAAGGTTTCTGAAGAGCATAATTTGGGAGAACCCATCCGAAATTATGGCACGGAAGGTCCTAAGCACTATCACCAATTTGTGGATGCATGTTTGGGCAAGGACACCACTACCGCGCCTTTTGATTATGCGGCAAGATTGACGGAAACCATTTTGTTAGGGACCATTGCAGGCCGCTTCCCAGGAGAAACCTTGCATTGGGATGCAGAAACCGCCCAATTCAAAGAAGAAAAGGCCAATAAATATTTGGCGGGGGATTATCGTGATTTTTAAAAAAAATAAACGTTTTTAATGTCCTCCAAACAAGAATATTGGCTTAGTGGTCCCATACCAGATGTACCCGCCCTGTTACAACCTGCCGCACATGCACTGTTGCAATCCGTGCGGGAGGTAAAACAGTATGCGTTGGATTTTCCCGAGGATAAACTTTGGGAAAAACCATATGACAGGGCTTCGGTTGGGTTCCACCTAAAACATTTGACGGGCGTGTTAGACAGGTTACTGACCTATGCCAAGGAAGAAAGCCTAACGGATGAACAATTCCAATACCTAAAAAACGAGGCTAATGGAGAAGATGTACCATCATCCCAAAAGTTGATTTTGGATTTTGAGCACAAAGTGGATGAAGCATTGGCATATTTTAAAAACATCCCCGAAACTACACTTACGGACGAACGTTTTGTAGGAAGAAAAAAGCTGCCCACCACAGTGATTGGATTGCTTTTTCATGCGGCCGAACACAGTCAACGCCATGTGGGACAGTTGTTAGTGACGGTTAGCGTTTTAAAAGATCAATAATTGGGTTGTCGCAGCTATCATGGTAAATTTGGTCACGAAGTAGATGGGAACCGGACTTGATGGAAGCCCCAACAAAACCATCAAAGTGAGATGAAAAGCGATGCTTTAACTTCAAAAGTAATGAGGTTTTGACAGTCTTCTCTTACAGCGTTTACCCACAAAAATAGCGGGCTTCCAGCTGATTAATGTTATAAAAGTGTGCTATCACCCCCAATTTTTTAACAGTCACAACATTAATTTCACAACTTCTTTTCCATGGATTAGTTTCGAAAGATCATGAAAAAGATAGAAATCAGTCATTTGTCAATTGTTCTAAGCCTATTTGGGGGGATGTTAATAACTCCTGTAGGTCTAAATGCCCAAAAAGCAGCTCCTGTAGCTATGGATGACACCTATAACGCAGGTTTGAACAGTACACTAAACATTCTGGCTTCAACTGGTTTGCTCAATAATGATTCCGATGCCAATGGAAATGGCACCATGAGTGTGCAAACCACCCCTGTAGTAGAGGTCTCTTCAGGAGTTTTGAATCTAAACAGCGATGGTAGTTTTGACTACACCCCAAATCCAGGATTCGTTGGAAGTGACAGCTTTACCTATCGCGTATGCGATAACGGCTCCCCTAGTGAGGTAATTTCCCGTTTTGATTTTGACACCCCAACAATTACAACGGCAACAATTGGTCCAGATGCCACATCGGTCAATCCAAATGCAGCACAAACAGGTTGTGGAATTCATTTTCCCACAGGATCGGGCGGCTCCACAGGTTTTGATATCGTAGTGCCCAATTCTTCAGGTATTTTTGATTTTACCAGCTTTGCAGTTTCTTTCGAATACCAGGACCAAGAAAGTCAAGCCGATATTGTTACCGCGGGCAATTTCAGAATCTATCATTTTAGACCCAATGAGATGGGATTGGAAATTGACGTGATTAACTCCGTGACCGGTCTCACCGAGACCTTTACCCAAGATTTTGGAAACTTTTTGAGTGGAAACAATCCTTACACCGTGGCATATGATGAAACTACAGGGGAAGTCACTTACACGGCCAACGGAAGTTCAACGGTGTATGCTGTAGCTCCCCCAAATTCTCCTTTGGACAGTAGTTTGGCCACAGATATCGTAATTGGTGAGCGTATGGATGGTTCGGGCTCTTCATCGCCTTCACTCTGTAGTATGGAGTTTGTGGACAACAGTGTTCTTTGTGACGAAGCAGATGTAACCCTCAGTGTTCTTGCCACAATAATCACTAACAGGAAAATAACCTACAGGGTCAATTCAAATTAGCCTCTTGTTACAGATTGCTTAAGCGCCATTCTTTGACTTACACTTTAAGCTCCAACAAAGACTCAAACGAGACATATTGCAACGCTTTCTCGTGTGTAGCTTCCAATATCACAGGTGGGGCCACACCCTCCAAATAGGCTTCTCTCCAACGCGAAACACAAAGACACCATTTATCCCCAGCCTTCAACCCGGGAAATTGAAAGTACGGTATAGGGGTTATCAGGTCGTTCCCTTTACTTTTGGAGAATTGCAAAAACTCTTCCGTCATTATAGCACATACCACATGTTTTCCCGTGTCATCAGTACCGGTCTTACAGAAACCATCTCTATAATAGCCCGTTTTTGGCGTTAGACAGCAGGACTGAAGTGGTGATCCAAGTACATTTTTATCCATAGTGCCTTAAAAATAATTTAAGCTGAGCAGTTTGTAACATTATTATCACTTTTTCTACAAATGAAATACAAGCATTCATCATTTTTTATAGCTTTAAGCAGATAACAATTAAACACTATACCCATGGATATTTTTGGAAAAATAAAGGAAAAACTCAGCAACGAGTTTATCGATATTGTTGAGTGGCTGGATTATACGGACGATACCATTGCGTATCGTTTTGAGCGCTATCAAAATGAAATAAAGAACGGTGCCAAACTAATTGTTCGCGAGGGGCAGACCGCCGTTTTCATCAACGAAGGGCAACTGGCCGATGTGTTTGGGCCCGGAACTTACGACCTCACCACACAAAACTTACCTATACTTTCAACCTTAAAAGGTTGGAAATATGGTTTCAACTCTCCTTTCAAAGCCGAGGTGTATTTTGTGAACACCCATCTCTTTACCGATGAAAAATGGGGAACAAAAAGTCCTATTACTTTAAGTGATGACCGTTTTGGTCTAGTGGAAATCCGAGCTTTCGGAACCTATGCTTTTAAAATTTCCGATGCTGGAAAGTTTATAAAAGATATTGTTGGGACTGATAGCAACTTTACCAATTTTGAAATCAACGAGCACTTAAAAAGTTTGATTGCCACGCGATTCACGAATACCGTTGGGCAAGCCAATTTGCCAATTGAACTATACGCTGCCAATACAACCGAGCTTTCGGATACCTGCCGCGAGGTAATGTCACCCGAGTTCGAAAGCGTGGGTATTTCCTTGGAAAAATTCTATATCGAGAATGTCTCCATGCCGGAAGATCTCAAAAAAGAAATCTTTGAGTACAGCCGCATCGATAAGCTTGATTTGGAGAAATTGACCAAATTCAAAACGGCCAAGGCCATCGAGGCTGCCGCACAAAACGAAGGAGGAACCGCTGGTGCCGGAATGGGAATGGGAATGGGCTTTGTACTGGCCCAACAAATGGGCGGCATGATGGGCGGAAACACCCAAGCAGCCCCACAACAAGCTGGGCAACCTTCGGGTGGAGCAGTACCTCCGCCAATGCCTGCACAAACGATGTATTTTTACGCTTCCAACGGGACACAACACGGCCCTGTGAGCTTTGAGCAAATGCAATCCCTGTTTGCTTCACGAACCATTAACCGCGATAGTTTGGTATGGAAGCAGGGAATGTCCACATGGATGGCATTGAAAGAAGTGGGAGAATTAAAATCATTCTTGGGGGGCAATACTCCGCCTCCACTGCCAACAGAATAGTTTTAAACTGTCATACTGAACTGTTGTTTCGAGCATAGTCGAGAAACCAGTGAAGTATATCTGTTCATTTCACTTTTTAATCGTATATGAGTGAGATTCTTCGTTTCACTCAGAATGACAAATAAGCAATTGGAAGAACAAAAAATCCAAAAGACTGAACTGAAAAAGGCCTGCACCAATTGTGGGGCAGAACTCAAGTACAAGCCTGGCACCACAAGTATCAGTTGTGAGTATTGTGGCCACCAAGAGACCATTGCCTTGGACGAAAGTGGGTTTGAAGAATTAGAGCTACACCCTTTTTTACAGGAAATGGGCGCACAAAAGCACAGTGAGGAAATCTCAATGTTGCATTGCAAAAATTGCGGTGCCGACCAACATGTGGAAGAAAACTACAAATCCCTCCACTGCGTGTATTGCGGTCAGCCTTTGGTAATAGAAGACGCCTACAAAGAAAATTGGATCTTGCCCGGTGCAGTACTCCCTTTTCAAATTGATAAAAAACAATCCTTTATCATTTTTAAGAAGTGGGTAAAGGGTTTATGGTTTGCACCGAACAACTTAAAAAAAGCCTCTTTAGACCCTCAATTTACCAAAGGGCTCTATCTGCCCTATTGGACTTTTGATGCGCAGCTCTACGCCTCCTACACCGGTCAGCGTGGCGAATATTATTATGAAACCAAAAGAGTTCGAAATGCCAACGGAAAAATGGTGACCCAAAGGGTCAGGAAAACCAGGTGGTATCCCGCATCGGGACAGGTTTCGGGATTTGTGGACGATACATTGATCAAAGCTTCGCACCAAAAAACTGGAAGAATTCCAAGTAAAATTGCATTTTGGGATTTGAAAAAGCTTCAACCGTTCAACAGTGGATTTTTATCTGGATTTGTTACCGAAAAATATACCATCCCTTTAAAAGATGGTCATTTACACTCCAAAGAGGTGGCAAAGGGCATTGCAGATTCTTGGTGCAGACGCGATATTGGCGGCGACACCCAGCGTGTACTTTCTATGGATATGAAATTGTCCGAAGAAACTTTTAAACACATTTTATTGCCAGTTTATGTGAGTGCTTATCGCTACAATGGGAAGGAATACAATTTTTTTATTAATGGAGAGAATGGCCAAATTTCGGGCACACGACCTTATAGTTTTTGGAAAATCTTCTTTACTGTTCTAGTAGCACTTGTGGTTATTGGGGTTATTGTTTTTCTTTCAAAAAAATAGCCTTAAAGTTAGTTCGAGTCATTTCCAAAGGAAATAGTATCGAAAAACAGTTATAAAACCACTTCTCGATACAAAATCGCAATGCGATTCCACTCGATGTGACGATTTGCTTAAGCATCAGTCTGTCATCCTGAGGAGTCGCAAAGGACGACGAAGTATCTCTTCCCAAGACTTGAGATTCTTCGCTACACTCAGAATGACACTTGATTCATTATTCGAACACCAAACAAACCGGATTAGGGTGTTCTACTTCATTTAAAAATGTCAATTTTCCTTGTTGCCCATCTCTTTTGAAGATAGCAATATTGCTGGTCCTTTTGTTGGCGACCAACAAGAATTCACCTGTTGGATCTATGGAAAAGTTTCGTGGCCAGTCTCCCCGAACCTGTTCCCTTCCTACCAATTCCAATTGACCTGAATTCCCGTCAACTTCAAAAATTACGATGGTGTTTTCCCCACGGTTGGATCCATACAAAAATTTGCCGTCAGGTGAGAGATGAATGTCGGCACAAAAGCTTTCCCCGTCAAAATCCGCAGCCAAAGTTGAAACTACCTGAATTTCGTCGTATTTACCGTCAACATCTTTTTCCAAAATGGAAATGGTACTGTTCAATTCATTGATAACGTAGAGTGTTTTTCCATTATTACCAAAGGTAAAATGGCGTGGACCGGCTCCATCTTCAAAAGGTATGGATGCTTGTTCCGTGGGCACAAAGCTATCCCCTTGTTGAGTATACCGCTTTATGGCATCCAATCCCAAATCGGTTACCATAAGTCCATCCACATTGAACTGTGCCATATGCGCATGCGAAGTTTTCACCGTATCCAATGGTTTATGATCGATGATTTGTGGATTATCCGCCAACGAACCATCAGTATTTAATGAAAATAAGGCCACATTGCCCCCTGTGTAATTTGCAACGGCCAAATGGCCATCACCTGAAAGGGAAACATGACAAGGGTGCGCTCCTTGGGTTCCCATACTATTTTGAAGCTTCAAAACGTCCTTCTTTAAACTAAAGGCAGTAACACCACCTCCCAAGCTATCAAAATCAGCCGTTTCTTGAACAGCGTAGAGATTCTTTTTATCATCAGAAATGGCCAAATAAGATGGGTTTGTCAATTTGGCTGCAAGTTTTTGATTGGATAATTCACCTGTGTTTGCATCAAAAGTATAGGTGTAAATGCCCTCGCTATCGCCATCGGTATAAGTTCCAACAAATAGGGTGTGCATAGGTTTTTCTTCAGGTTTTTCAGCGCAAGCGATTGCTAAAGCAGCAGCCACGCCCGCTAGAATAATTTTTTTCATGGTTGTTTAGTTAGGTCGCCCAAATTAAACATTCTAAATCAAAATCGAGCTGTTTAGGACAGTTCGCTCCTGATTTCTTTTTGAAGAAAAATTCCCGTGACAATGGTCGAAAGCACATCAGCAATACAAAATGAGAGCCACACGCCTATTTCGCCCATAAAATTGGGTAAGATTAAAATCAAAGGGATAAAAAAGAACCCTTGACGGGTCAATGTTAGCAATAGTGCTGGAATCGCTTTTCCAATGGCCTGAAAATAGGCTGCCCCGATCAATTGTATGGAAATGATCGGTGTTGCGGCAAAAACCAGTCGCATAGCCAAGGGTATGTGCTGCAACACAAAATTATTGGCTTCGAGTTCTTCTGCGGATAATTCTGGTCGATCACTTAAAAACAAGGAGGCAATTTCCGAAGGAAAAACCATAAGCACCACAAAAACAATGGTTGCCATCAAGGCGGCATATTTAATGGCCGTGTAGATGGATTGCTTTACCCGGTCGTATTTTAGCGCACCATAATTATAGCCGGCAATCGGCAAAAAGCCTTGTGTGACCCCAAAAACGGGGAATAGGGCAAACATCAGCATTCGGCCGATAATAGCATACACAGCTACCATGGCCTCTCCGCCCAAATTGAACAATATATTGTTCATCAATAAATACGTAATGCTGGTTACCGCTTGTCGGGCCAAGGTAACAAATCCCAAGGAACCGATCTCTCGAAGAATAGGACGGTCCAGCCCAAAATGGGAAACATCGATCTTTAGTTCGGAGTTGTCTGATAAAAAGAAATAAAACACATAGAAAAAACAGAGCAGATAGCCTACCGTAGTGGCCCATGCGGCTCCGTGCATACCCCAATCGAATACATAAATAAAAATATAATCCATCAATAGGTTTCCCACAGATGGAATGATCATGGCAATCATAGCAAATCGAGGTTTGCCCTCAGCGCGGATTACCGAATTTCCCATCATACAGAGCGCCAAAAAGGGAACTCCGTACAAAATGATGGTGTAATAGATTTTGGCGGGTTCAAAAATGGAGCCTTTACCGCCAAAAGCAGGAATCAGGCTGTCTACAAAGTAAAGTCCAAGGGCTACCATGGATATGGTGACCACCAAAGTCAATGTAATCTGATTCCCAAAGGTTTTAAGGGCTTTTTCCCGATTATTGGCACCCAGTGCTCTCGAAATAATACTAGATCCACCTATACCGATTGCCATACCCAAAGCAGCAATAAAAAAAGATACGGGCAACACTACATTAATGGCGGCGATAGCAATGGAACCAATCCAATTCCCCACAAAAATGGAATCCACCAATACGTTTAGCGACATCACCAAAATACCAATGGAAGCGGGTACGGCCTGTTTGACCAGTAATTTCCCAATGGGTTCCTGCCCAAGTTCTTCGGAGGTTATTTTGGCCATACCAGCGGTATTCTTCGGTTTTAGGTTAAGGTGAAAGGTAAATCTATTTCAAAGCTACAATGCATTGACCAAACTATCTTTCTATTGTTCTTTTTTATAATGAAATTTATCGAATATGAGTTTCGGGCAAAGCATCTTTTTCTTCCCATTCCTTGATCCAATTGGCCATCAATTCGGCCCAGTCATCACGATCGTTCAAACAAGGTACGTGGATGTAATCGCCGCCGCCTGCTTCCTCGAACTGCTCTTTTCCTTCCATGGCGATTTCCTCCAAGGTCTCCAAACAATCACTTACAAAGGCAGGGGTAATAACGGCCAATTTTTTGATGCCTTCGTGCCCCAATCGTTCGAATTCTTTATCGGTGAAGGGTTGCAACCATGGATCGCTTCCTAACCTTGATTGGAACGAAGTGCTTACCTTATCCTCTGGCAAGCCCAATTCTTTTTTGACCAATTCGGTGGTATCGTAGCACTGATGACGGTAGCAGGTGTGGTGCGCCACAGAGTTTGTTTTGCAGCACTCGCCATTCAATTGGCAATGGAATTTCGTAGGGTCCGATTTTCTGATATGTCTTTCAGGGATTCCGTGATAGGAAAAAAGAATATGATCGTAATCAAATCCCTTTAATCCTTCAGCAATACTTTTTGATAATATTTTGATGTAATCCGGGTTGCTGTAAAAAGCGGGCAACGTGGTCAAGTGCATTTCAGGAAAATCTTGCTGTTGCACTTCCAGTGCTTTTACCACAACCGTTTCGTAGGATGACATGGCATAATGCGGGTACAAGGGCACCAAAAAAACCTCATCTACACCTTTGCCCTTCAATTCCTGCAATCCTTCCTTGATGGACATAGAGCCGTAGCGCATACCCAATGCAATTGGGAGGTCGGTATGCTTTTGTACTTTTTCCGCGAATCTTTTGGAAATAATAATCAACGGAGAACCTTCATCCCACCAAATTTTGGAATAGGCCTCTGCGGATTTTTTGGGACGGGTGTTCAAGATAATGCCTCGAACTATAATGTTTCTGAGCACAGGGTTTACATCGATAACGCGTTCGTCCATCAAAAATTCATCCAAATACGGCTTAACATCTTTGGCGGTTGGGCTATCTGGCGACCCCAAATTGACCAATAAAACTCCTTTTTTCACGGTTGCATAATTTAGGCCGCTAAAATACAACACGAAGCGGACTTCACCTTTTCCGTATCCAAATACTTTCTTATGATGAAATAATGATTCTCGATTTTGTTTAAGCTTTCTGTTGCCCTTGTGCATTTCTGCCTTATTTTTGAGATATGGAGTCCTTTTACGATAATGTTTCCAAAGAATCTCTCATTTATTTGGGCCTGGCCCTGCTTGTGCTCGTTATCCTTTATTGGGTCACTTCAATCATAATGAAACGTTTGGGAAAGAATCCCAAATACTTGCTGCCCAAAAGTGCCTTTAAACGATTGGCATTTCCATTAATTTTGATTTTTGTCTCCGTTCTGCTTCGAATGAAAGCGCTACGGGACATTCTCAACCTGGAAGACGCAGCCTATTGGTTTAAAAAAGCCAGTACAATTCTCTTCATTTTTGCTATGGCCTGGGTGATGATCGCTTTGCTAAAAATCATTAAAAAGGCAGTTATTCAAAATTATGACATTGGAGAGGTGGACAACCTGAAGGCACGAAAGGTATACACGCAGTTCACTATTCTAGAACGTATTTTTATTTTCATCATAATTCTGTTGGCCACGGGCTTTATGCTGATGAGCTTTGAAGAAATCCGCGAAGTGGGCATCAGTATTTTTGCCTCGGCGGGTGTAGCCGGAATCATCATCGGGTTTTCGGCACAGCAGTTTATCGGGACTATTTTGGCGGGTATCCAAATTGCCATTGCCCAACCCATAAAACTGGATGATGTGGTGATCGTGGAAGGCGAATGGGGCCGCATCGAGGAAATTACGCTTACTTATGTTGTGGTGAGTATTTGGGACAAAAGACGTTTGATCGTGCCCACGCCTTATTTTATCAACCAACCGTTCCAAAACTGGACCAAGACCTCCTCTGAACTGCTGGGTACGATATTTTTATATGTGGACTACAATGTTCCGTTCGATAAAATCAGGGAAGCGCAAACCAAAATTTTGAACAATACCGATCTCTGGGACGGCAAGGTGAATGTGGTTCAAGTCACCGACACCAAGCCCAATTATGTGGAGATCCGAACCTTGGTAAGCTCCAAAGATTCCCCGACGGGTTGGGATTTACGGGTTCATGTCCGCGAGAAACTTATTGAATATTTACAAGAAAATTATCCCGAGAGCATTGCGAGAACTACGCGATTGACGGTTGAACAAAAGAATGGAAACAATGATGAAACATAAATTAGTTACTCTTTTTTTTATTTTAGGATTTTTTGTCAACGCACAAAAAATCACATGTTCCTCTGAGGACAAGTCGCTTTTTGAAACCAAAATCTCTGACTTGGAGCAAACAAAAGCATCAAACTTAGGCGATACCATAGCTTTGGTAGGGCAATCCTTTCTGGGAACACCTTATGTGGAGAAAACCCTTGAGGTTGGCGATACGGAAACCTTGGTGGTGAATTTTGGCGGGCTGGATTGTACCACCTTTGTAGAAAATGTGCTGGCCTTCAGCTTGATGCTTCAAAACCAACAGACAACTTTTGAAAGTTTTACTGAAAATTTAGAGACCGTTCGGTATAGAAATGGGAAGTTGGATGGGTATCCTTCTCGTCTCCACTACTTTACCGAATGGATTCGCAACAACGAGAAAAAGGGATTGGTAAAAGATATCACTGCTGAACTGGGTGGTGTGGAGCTGGAAAAACCCATCAATTTTATGGGAACGCACCGCAATCTGTACCCATTTTTGGCCAGCGACGAGAATTTTGAAGCGATGTTGACGGTAGAAAAGGAACTTGCCAAGGAAGAACTTTGTTATTTGCCACAGGACCAAATTGAAAGCAAGGAACACCTGATTAAGTCGGGAGACATTCTTGCTTTGGCCACCTCCATAAAAGGATTGGATGTTACCCATACGGGAATTGCCATCCATCAACCTGATGGAAGACTGCATTTATTGCACGCATCGAGCAAAAATGGTGAAGTGGAAATCTCTGAATTACCTTTGGCAGATTATCTCAAAAACATCAAAAGTAATATTGGGATTATTGTGGCGAGACCAAACTTAATTTCGTTTTAAACACCATTCAATCGCTCCCAAAAGGTGTTGACGGAACATAGGTTCGTCATAAGAATCTTCGGTATGGCCTCCCCCGGTATAAAAAGCCCTTCCACCATCAAACTCGTGATACCAAGCAATAGGGTGGTTGGAACCATTGGTACCTCCTTCATAGCTGCTCTCATCCAAATTGAGCAAAATAGTGGTGTCTGCACTTAGGTTTTTGTAGTTGTACCATTCATCCGTCCTAGACCAAGAATCTGGAAGGTGCTCCGTTGATGGGTGGGCTTTGCTTACTACATCTATTGTTGCATCACGAACATTCGGGTCGCTGGGGTGAGAATCAAAATAGCCTCCAACTAATTTTCCGTACCAAGGCCAGTCATATTCTGTATCAGCGGCAGCGTGGACGCCCAAGAATGCGCCACCTTCTTTAATGTAGGATTCAAATGCTCTTTGCTGTGCATCGTTTAACACATCCAATGTGGTGTTCAAAAACACCACCAATTTATAGTTTTGAAGGTTTTGGGAAGTAAAGTCTCCCCCCGACTCTGTCTGCAAAGCAATGAACCCGTTTTGACGTCCCAATTCCCTCAAGGTTTGCACTCCTTTCTCAATGGATTTATGCCTCCAACCCTCGGTTTTGGTAAATATCAAAATCAATTCGGGCATTTTTGGGTTTTCAGTTTCCTTTGCAGGTTCTTCTTGTGCACATGCACCAATTACATAGCAAAAAGTCAATAACAGAACAGTAAATTTCATAGGTATAATTTTACACGTTTGAAGTTAAGTATTTTTTGGGTGTGGTGCCGAACTTCTTTTTAAAGGAAGCAATAAAATGACTAGCGGTGCTGTATCCCACTTTTAACCCAACTTCATTTACGTTATACTTCCCAGTTTCCAACATTTTACGGGCATATTCCATTTTATAATCGAACAAAAACCCAAAGACGGAGTCACCATAAATCTGTTTAAACCCTTCTTTCAGCTTTTTAAGGCTCAACCCGACTTCTTGCGATAGTTCTGCCAATGTTGGTGGCTCGGACATTCGGGATATCATAATTTCCTTTGCCATTCGAATACGGCGCACGTTGTCCTCATCGGCTAAATATGGACATTGTTCCAAATCGGCATCTTCGGTTTTGTTGAAATAAAGAGAAATCAGTTCGTAGACCTTGCCCTTTAAATATAGCTTTTTAATGGATGGGTGCAGGTTGAAATTCATTAACTGACTCAATACCACGGCAGTTGCCGGTGATACTATTTCCTGTGAGTAATATTTCTTTTCCTTGTTCTCTTCACTTAAAAAAGGTATATAATCCGCTTCATCCGAAAACAGGGAATGAAACTTCCTGATAGTCATCACTACGGACACCAACCAAGAACCTGGTGAAACCACAAGATCAAGGGGCAAATCCTTTTGGGTATTATATAAGAGTAAGGAGTTTTCCTCGTTTACCTCCAAATAATAGTTCCCTTCGTTAAAATTGAACTTGGATTTTCCTTTTAAACAAAAGTGGAATTGAATGTAAGAGCTGTCGATATCACGTTCAATGAGCTTTGGTTCCTTGGCATCATTTTGAATTTTAAGGATATAAATCCCATCTTCGACCAAAATTTCATCATATGAACCTCTAGCGATATTTTTAATGTTAGTTTTCAATATATTTTTGCTTTTAATTAATTTAGAATCGCTCTAAATTGTGTTTTGTATTATCAAATATATCAATAATAACAATGCTTACAACCATGATCATCGAAAATAAAACATAAAATAATACCAGCAGTAATTTATAGTTCCGCTAGCGTTATTTTTTGACCTATAACCCTATTACTTTTGTCTTGCGATTTATATCCTTTATGAGGAACTACCATATTTCAAAACATAATTCCTTCTATGCCATTGGGTTGAGTTACAAGAAGGCAGATGCAGAGGTTAGAGGAAAGTTCAGTCTGGATGTTCCTGCCATTGACCATATTTTGGGCAAGGCCAAGGAAATTGGAATTGATGGTCTTTTGGCCATTTCCACCTGTAACAGGACCGAACTTTACGGTTTTGCACAACACCCTTACCAGCTCATCAAACTTCTTTGCGACGAAACCAATGGTACTGTTGAAGAATTCCAAGAGGTGGCCTATGTGTACAAAAATCACGATGCCATTTCGCACATGTTCAAAGTGGGAACTGGCTTAGACAGTCAGATTTTAGGCGATTTTGAAATCATTAGTCAAATCAAACAAGGTTTTTATCGCTCCAAAAAACAAGAAATGGCCAATCCGTTTCTGGAGCGCTTGTGCAATGCCGTGATTCAGGCCAGCAAGCGCATCAAAAACGAAACGGAACTTTCATCGGGAGCTACTTCGGTAGCATTTGCATCGGTAAAATATATTTTGGACAATGTGGACGACATTTCCAGCAAGAACATACTCTTGTTCGGAACAGGAAAAATTGGAAGAAACACCTGCGAGAATTTAGTGAAGCATTCCAACAACTCCCATATTACCTTGATTAACCGAACTCGTGAAAAAGCGGAAGACATTGCAGGCAAATTTCAATTGACCGTGAAGGATTATGGCGATCTACAAACCGAAATCCGCAAAACCGATATTCTTGTCGTGGCTACGGGAGCACAATTGCCCACTGTTTCCAAAGCGTTGATTTATCCCAAAAAACCATTATTGGTCTTGGATTTATCCGTCCCCAAAAATGTATCCGATGATGTGAAGGAATTGGACAATGTAACTTTGGTGCATTTAGACCAACTATCACAGATTACGGATGAGAACTTGGCCAAAAGAAAGGAATATGTTCCTAAAGCGGAAGCTATCATAGAAAAAGTAAAAAAGGATTTCCTGAAATGGTTGGAAACCCGCAAATTTGCTCCAGTAATCAATGCACTCAAGGACAAACTGAACACGATGAAAACCGAGGAAATCGATTTTCAGACCAAAAAAATTGAAGGTTTTGACCAACTTCAGGCAGAAATCATCTCAGACCGGATCATTCAAAAAATTACCAAACAGTTTGCCAACCACTTAAAGAGCAACGAGGTGGACACGGATGATAGTCTGGAACTGATCCAGAAAGTATTTCAGCTAGAACTTCACTCCAAATGAGCAAAATAATCCGCATTGGCACCCGCGACAGCGAACTCGCGCTGTGGCAAGCAACCACCGTGCAACAAAAGCTGGAAGCACTTGGGTACGACACCATTTTGGTGCCAACCAAATCTTTGGGAGACCAAGTATTGGACAAGCCTTTGTATGAGCTCGGCGTTACAGGGATTTTCACCAAAACCTTGGATGTTGCTCTGCTCAAAGGAGACATTGACATTGCGGTACACTCTATGAAGGATGTACCCACACAACTGCCGAAAGGAATAGTACAAGTGGCTGTTTTGGAGCGCGCGATGACCTACGATATTTTGGTGCACAAAGGATCAGCCTTTTTGGAAAATGACCAGCCCGCAACCATCGCGACCGGAAGTTTGCGGCGAAAAGCTCAATGGTTGAACAAATATCCCAACCACAAAGTCGTTGATCTCAGGGGAAATGTCAACACCAGGCTCCTAAAACTCATTGAAAACGATTGGCAGGGTGCCATTTTTGCACAGGCCGGATTGGAACGCATCAAACTATTGCCGAAAGATGCCATTCAATTGGACTGGATGATTCCCGCCCCAGCACAAGGGGCCATGTTGGTCGTGGCCAAAGAAGAAGATGACTTCACTAGAGAAGCATTGGGCAAATTGAACCATGCCGAAACTGAAATGGCCACAGCGATTGAGCGTGAATTTTTACGCACCTTAGAAGGCGGGTGCACTGCCCCGATAGGTGCTTTGGCTCACATAAAAGACGAAACCGTTTATTTTGAAGGGGTTGTTTTCTCGTTGGATGGAAAACAGAAAATTGACATTAAAAAAGAAGTGAAATTGTCCGATGCCAAAGGCATTGGGAAAACTTCTGCCGAAGAGGTTTTACAAAAAGGAGGCGATAAATTGATGCAGGAAATCAGAAATGAAAACAGTGCTCTCCACTAAAATACTGACCCCTTCACAAAAGGAGCTTTTTCTAAATTCCGGTTTGGGATTGGTGGAGTACGATGCCCTGAAAATTGAATTTCTGAACGTAAAAATTCCTTTGGACTGCGTCAACTACATTTTCACGAGCAAAAATGCGGTAAAGGCCTTTTTAAATCAAACAAAAGACTTAAATAAAACTAAATTCAACGCTTTTTGTGTTGGTGAAAAGACAAAGTCTATCTTGGTAGAAAATGGGCTAAAAGTTGTAGCAATGGCCGAATATGCATCAGAATTGGCAAAAAACATTGTAAAACGAAATCAAAACGAGACATTTGTATTCCTTTGTGGAAACAAGAGGAGAGATGAACTTCCCGATGTGCTCACAAAACATAACGTTCAGTATAAAGAGGTGGAGGTGTATCATAACCATCTAAATCCAAAGGCATTTCAAAGGGATTTTGATGGCATTTTGTTCTTTAGTCCCAGTGGGATTCGAAGCTATCTTTTGGAAAACACCATAGGAAATAGCACCTTGTTCTGTATCGGAGAGACCACAGCTGCTGAAGCCCAAAAACACTCAAACCATATCATTATAGCCAACAAACCAACCATGGAAAATGTGTTGGTGCAGGCGATAAATCATTTCAGGCACTTATGATAAAAAACGACTTGTTCCTAAAAGCTTTAAAAGGTGAAACCGTCGAACGTCCACCCGTGTGGATGATGCGACAGGCAGGACGCTATTTGCCCGAGTTTATGGAACTCCGTAAAAAATACGATTTCTTTACCCGTTGTCAGACTCCAGAACTGGCTTCCGAAATCACAGTACAGCCCATTCGCCGATACGGCATGGATGCAGCGATTTTGTTCAGTGACATTTTGGTGATTCCGCAGGCCATGGACATCGAGGTGCAGATGAAGCCCAATTTTGGGCCTTATTTACCTAACCCTATCCGCTCCCAAGCCGATTTGGACAAGGTGATTGTTCCCGATATTCAGGACACGCTGGGTTATGTGATGGATGCGATAGCCATGACCAAGGAAAAGTTAGATGATGAAGTTCCCTTGATTGGATTTGCGGGTTCACCGTGGACCATTCTTTGCTATTGCGTGGAAGGTCAGGGTAGCAAAAGTTTTGACAAAGCCAGGGGATTTTGTTTTACCCAGCCCGAAGCTGCGCATGAATTGCTTCAAAAAATAACGGACACCACCATCGCCTACCTTAAAGCAAAGGTCAAAGCTGGTGTAAATACTGTTCAAGTTTTTGATTCTTGGGGCGGAATGCTTTCACCACAGGACTACCAAGAATTTTCTTGGAAATATATGCAGCAGATCGTGGATGCCTTAAAGGAAGAAGCGCCCGTAATCGTATTTGGAAAAGGATGCTGGTTCGCTTTAAAAGAAATGGCAAATTCAGGGGCTTCGGCCGTTGGAGTTGATTGGACCTGTTCCCCTCAAAATGCAAGATATTTAACCGGAGGAAAGGTCACGCTGCAAGGTAATTTTGATCCTGCCCGCTTGCTTTCTCCTCCTGCTACAATCAAGGAAATGGTAACACAAATGATCCGAGATTTTGGCAAGGACAAGTACATCGTAAACTTGGGTCACGGAATTTTGCCCCATATTCCTGTGGAGAATGCAAAAGCATTTATTGATGCCGTAAAAGAATACAAGGAGTGAACCTTTTTGCAGTACTAAAACGGGTAAATTTTAAAAATATATTGAAAGTTATAGGTATTGGATTAAGCCGTCCCCATTTTATTTGGCCAACCCTAAAAGCTACCAAGGATTGCATATCCATATCGACCAAAAACTACGGCAAGCTCCATCATAAAAATGGCCCTGCCAATGCGTTTAGACACGCTTTTTGGAATTATCTGATTGCAAAACGGTGTTTTAAATGGCAACAAAATGAGGAAGTCGTATTAGCTTGGGCCAAAAAAGTAACGGATTGGCATGAGGCTTCATTTCCCAATAAAAAATTGCCCGAAGCAATGGATTTCCACAATAACGAAGTGGGACGTTTCATTTTTGAGCAAAACAGAGAGAAATCAGAACAAAAGGTCATCGCGTTATTAAAGCAAATGGCTTTGGAATCCACCAAAATTGATGACAATTCAACCCTTTCTGACCATAAAAACCGAATGGTACATATTTTAGAACAATGAAGGATAAGTTTTACACATACATTCAAAAACTACAGGATAGCATCACTTCAAAACTGGAAGAACTGGATGGCATCGCTACGTTTCAGCAAGACCTTTGGGAGCGCGAAGAAGGCGGTGGCGGGAGAACACGTGTAATTGAAAACGGAGCTGTTTTTGAAAAAGGGGGCGTAAACATTTCCAAAGTGCACGGCCCCTTGCCAAAAAGTATGCAAAACTATTTCGGTGTAGAGGATGTAGATTTCTTTGCCTGTGGCCTCAGTTTGGTGATTCACCCCAAAAGTCCGATGGTGCCCACCGTGCATGCCAACTGGCGCTATTTTGAGATGTACGACAAGGAGGGTAACATCGTGAACCAATGGTTTGGCGGCGGACAGGACCTTACCCCTTACTATTTGTTCGAGGAAGATGCAATCCATTTTCATACAATTTGCAAAAAAGCCTGCGATGCCCATAACCCAGAATTTTATCCTGCTTATAAAAAGAAATGTGACGATTATTTCTGGAATACCCACCGGAATGAAGCTCGCGGGGTAGGTGGATTGTTCTTCGATTATTGCAAAGCAACCGAAAAAACGAGCATGGAGGACTGGTACAATTTTGTGACGGAGGTCGGGGATAGTTTTTTGGAGGCCTACACTCCTATTGTTAAAAAAAGAAAAGACCTACCCTACTCTAAAGAACAACGTGATTGGCAAGAAATTAGATGGGGACGTTATGTGGAGTTCAATCTAGTGCACGACAAAGGCACCCTTTTTGGCCTGAAAACCAATGGCCGGATCGAAAGTATTTTGATGAGCTTACCGCCACACGTCCAATGGCGATATGACCATCATCCTGAAAAAGGAAGTGAAGAAGATAAGTTGATAGAAGTACTGCAAAGCCCGAAAGATTGGGTTTAATCCGTAGTTTTGCCTTGAAACCAAGCATATGAGACAGAAAATTTACCAAATAGATGCATTTACCAGCCAGATTTTTGGCGGAAATCCAGCCGCGGTCTGCATTTTGGATTCGTGGTTGAGTCCAGAATTGATGCAAAAAATTGCCCAAGAGAACAATTTGGCAGAGACCGCTTTTGCCGTCAAAAAAGATGATCATTACGAATTGCGATGGTTCACGCCAGAAGTGGAGGTCGACCTCTGTGGACATGCGACTTTGGCCACGGCCTTTGTATTGTTCCATTTTTATGATCTTAAAAAAGATACCATTCAATTTTATTCGCCCCGAAGTGGAGAGCTTGTTGTTAGCAAGGCAGATAATGGCTGGTTGACTATGGACTTTCCGACAGACAATCTGATAGCCATTCAAAATATAGAAGCGTTGGACAATGCCATTGGACAAAGCCCGATTAAAACCCTGAAGGGCAAAACGGATTACATGATGGTCTACCAATCTCAAAAGGAAATTGAAGCCCTTGAACCCAACCACCATTTGCTTGGAAAATTGGATGTTCGTGGCGTTATCGTAACCGCACCAGGGGACGAAGTAGATTTTGTTTCCCGTTTTTTTGCTCCCGCTTGTGGTATTCCAGAAGACCCCGTTACAGGTTCGGCACATACTTCACTTAGCCCCTATTGGTCAGACGTTTTGGGCAAGACCAAAATGACCGCCAAACAGCTTTCCAAAAGAGGTGGTGATTTGGTCTGTGAATACTTGGGCGAACGAGTAAAGATTTCAGGAAAAGCCGCGCTTTATTTAACAGGAGAAATTGATATTTAATATCAGCTAAAACTAGAAAAATATGTATCCACTCATAAGAAACCGAAGACTCCGCGCATCCGAATCCGTTAGAAGATTGGTTCGGGAAACCACCTTGACCCCAGATGATTTTTTAGTGCCTCTTTTTGTAGTGGAAGGCAAAGGAGTGAAAGAAGAGATTGCTTCAATGCCCAACTATTTTAGGTTGAGTTTGGACAATCTTGAAAAAGAAGTAAAGGAACTTTGGAGAATGGGTCTTTGCTCCGTGCTTCTTTTTGTAAAGGTCGATGATAAACTAAAGGACAACAAAGGCACTGAGGCCCTAAACCCAAATGGTTTGATGCAACGTGCCATAAAAACGGTGAAAAACGCCTGTCCACAAATGTTGGTGATGACGGACGTTGCGCTGGACCCCTTTTCATCTTACGGGCACGATGGTATTGTTGCCGAAGGGCAAATCCTGAATGATGAGACCGCTGAGGTTTTGGCTGAAATGAGCGTATCCCACGCCAAGGCAGGAGCCGATTTTGTAGCACCCAGCGATATGATGGATGGTAGAATTTTGACTATCCGCGAAGCCTTGGAGGACGAAGGCTTAATCAATACGGGTATTATGGCCTATTCCGCTAAATATGCAAGCGCCTTTTATGGCCCCTTCCGCGATGCCCTGGACTCTGCACCTGTGGATATCGTCAACGTACCCAAGGACAAAAAAACCTATCAAATGGATTATGCCAATCGGTATGAAGCTATCAAAGAAACCCAAATGGACATTGACGAAGGGGCAGATATCGTGATGGTAAAACCGGGATTGTGCTATTTGGACATTGTTCGAGAAATCAAAAATGAAGTAGAAGTGCCCGTTGCCGTGTACCAAGTTTCAGGGGAATATGCTATGGTAAAAGCTGCTGCCGAAAAAGGCTGGTTGGACCACGATGCCGTGATGTTGGAGCAATTGACCGCCATAAAACGGGCCGGGGCAGATATCATCGCTTCGTATTTTGCTAAAGATGTAGTAAAATTGATATGTTAATCCTTTTTCGTCGCCCTGAGCGCAGTCGAAGGGTTGCAAAGGATTTTATCCGAACTTTGGGCTAAACCCCGACCAAAATGAAAAAATTTGCGGCTTCGTTGCTCTTCATCACTTTAGTGATGCCTCTTGGGTTTGCCCAACGCGAACTCATCCACGCCTTTCCCTCCAAATTGGGGTTCGATGAAGCTTTCATCAATCAAAAGGTGGATTCCATTATGGAAATGGGCATCGATAGCTTGGCTTTCCCGGGCGCCCAACTTTTGGTCGCCAAGAACGATACCGTTATTTTTCACAAAGCCTACGGCTTCCATACCTACGATAGCATTCAACCCGTAGCTTTGAATGATCTATACGATTTGGCCTCGGTTACCAAGATTTTTGGGCCCTTGCCCGCCTTAATGAAGTTAGTAGACGAAGGCAAACTCGATTTGGACAAGCCTTTCAGCACCTACTGGAAGCCCTGGCAACATCGAAAGGACAAAAAAGACCTCACGCTTCGGGAGATTTTGGCACATCAGGCGGGTTTGGTTCCCTATATTGTGTTTTTACAGAAGGTGCTTCGAAAAAATGGAAAGGTCAAAAGGCGCTTTGTTCGGAATTCATCCCATAAAAGATTTCAAGGACAAGTGTATGATGGGCTCTACATCAATAATCGGTTCGAGCGAAAAATGAATCGTATTATCAATCGGTCTAAAGTTACTGATGAGAAGAAATACGTGTATTCCGGGCTTACCTTTCTTATTTTTCCAAGTTTGATAGCGCAACTCACAGGAACCGACTATCAAACCTATTTGGATGAAAATTTCTATCAACCTTTGGGGTGTCATACCTTGGGATATCTGCCCAAAGAAAATAACTACGTGAACACCATTGTGCCCACCGAAGTGGATTCGATTTTCCGAAAAACCTTGGTAACAGGTTGGGTGCACGACGAAAATGCGTCGCTCAAAGGTGGCGTTTCGGGCAATGCGGGATTGTTCGGCACAGCAGATGACTTGGCCAAATTGATGCTCTTTTATCAAAATTATGGTAAGGTGGGCGGCAAGCAGCTCATTTCAACCAAAACCGTAAAAGAGTTTACCGAAGTGCAGTACCCAGAAAACGAAAACCGCCGGGGATTGGGTTTCGACAAACCTTTGCTCAATAACGCAGAACTTCCTTTGGAAGAGGCCTACCCCTCCCCTTCGGCAAGCCCCAAAAGTTTTGGCCACTCCGGTTTTACGGGAACCTTTGTCTGGTCCGATCCCGAAAACAAGTTGACTTTTATTTTTCTATCCAACCGAGTTTACCCGTCCAGGGACCATCGAGAATTGTATAATTTGAATATTCGGACCGCCCTTCAGGATGTTTTTTATAAAGCGGAGGGATTAAACATTCAAAATTAATTCCTATTCCCTATCTTGGTACTAAAGATTCTACCACTATATGGGACTACTACTATTTTATGCCCTTATTTCCATCTTCTTTTCATTCCTATGCTCCATTTTGGAGGCGGTATTGTTGAGCATAACACCCACCTTCATCAATTTAAAAAAACAGGAGGGAAAAGAGTATGCGGCCACGTTGGAAGCCCTTAAAAAAGATGTGGACAAACCGCTCATCGCCATTTTGACGCTAAATACCATTGCACATACGGTTGGTGCCATTTTGGTGGGGGTGCAGGCAAAAGTTGCCTATGCAGAAATGTATGGAAGCACAGAGCGCACTATTTTTGGGTTTTCTCTTACCGAAGATCTTATGGTAGGAATCGTGTCCACCCTTATGACGATATTGATCTTGGTTGCGTCTGAGATCATTCCTAAGACCATTGGGGCCACTTTTTGGAAACAACTGGCCAACTTTACCAGTAAAGCGCTAAACATAATGGTATTCATTCTAAAATGGACAGGACTGTTATGGCTGCTTCAACTTTTTACCAAACTTGTCGGTGCCAAGGGAGAGCACGGAAGTGTGTTGAGCCGGGAGGATTTTAGTGCAATGACGGAAATCGCCGAAGAAGAAGGGGTGTTCAAAAAATCGGAATCGAAAATGATCAAAAACCTACTTTATTTTGATGAAATCCTGGCTAGAGATGTAATGACGCCTCGAACGGTAATGAAGGTGGCATCTGAAGATACCCCGATAAAAGAGTTTTTTGAAAAAAACAGACCCTTACGCTTTTCAAGGATTCCATTGTACAAAGATCGTATGGATAACATTACGGGCTTTTTTTTAAAAGATGAATTGTTGGAAGCAATTGTCAACAAAAAGGGAAATGAAACCTTGGCCACCATTAGGAGGGAACTATTGGTGACGAACCGCAGTAAATCCATTAACGACCTGTTCAAAAAATTTGTTCAGCAAAGGGAGCACATTTCTTTGGTGGTGGATGAGTATGGTTCGGTAAGTGGATTGGTCACTATGGAGGATGTGATCGAAACTTTGCTCGGATTCGAGATTATGGATGAAAGTGATAACGTAGAAGACCTTCAAAAGCTTGCCAGAAAGAACTGGCATGCCCGAGCAAAGCGATTGGGAATTATTGAAGGTGAAGATGACATAGAGTAATGGAAGTTGCTTATATACAGACTCCTATTGGAACAGCAGAATTAAAAGGCGATGAAAATGGTCTTGCTTCCATCACTGTTTTGGACAATAAAAAACCAAATGGTACATTACCTGATGTTTTAGTAGATGCTGCAAAGCAGTTTCAAGAATATTTTAACGGAGACCGAACGGTATTCAACCTTGAATTGAACCCTTCGGGCACGGACTTTCAAAAGAAAGTTTGGAATGCTCTTTTAAAAATACCTTTTGGAAAAACCATTTCTTATTTGGAACTTTCCAAACAACTCGGTGACGTAAAGGCCATTCGTGCAGTAGCCTCGGCCAATGGCAAAAATCCACTTTGGATTGTGGTTCCCTGTCATCGTGTAATCGGAACCAACGGAGACCTCACAGGATATGCAGGTGGACTGCATAGAAAAAAATGGTTATTGGAACACGAGAGTCCTGCAAAACAGACGACTCTATTTTAATTGGCTACAATGCTTTATAAACTTAACCTGGAACATATCCTTTTTTTGGATATTGAGACCGTACCCCAACATCAAGAGTTCTCCGAATTGGATGGAACCGCCCAACTTTTATGGGAGCAGAAAACACAATACCAGCGCAAAGATGAATTCACCCCCGAAGAATTTTATGACCGAGCCGGTATTTGGGCCGAATTCGGTAAAATTGTCTGTATATCCGTTGGGTATTTTGCCCACAAAGGAGAGCATCGAAATTTTAGGGTCACTTCTTTTCACGGCGATGAAACCCAAATCCTAAAACAGTTCAAACAATTGCTTAAAGATCATTTTAGCCAGGTTAAGCATCTTTTGTGCGCCCATAATGGCAAAGAGTTCGATTTCCCCTATATCGCCCGCAGAATGGTGATAAATGATATCAACTTACCTTATAAGCTAGACCTATTTGGTAAAAAGCCTTGGGAAGTGCCTCATCTGGACACTATGGAACTTTGGAAGTTTGGCGATTACAAACATTACTCTTCTTTAAAACTATTGTCATATGTGCTCGGAATTCCCTCTCCAAAGGAAGATATGGACGGTAGTATGGTAAAAGATGTTTTTTACAAGGAAAACGATATTGATCGAATCGTAACCTATTGCGAATTGGATGTGGTGACCACAGCCCAAGTTTTTTTGCGATTGCGGAATGAAGAATTATTGAATGATGATGAGATTAAAAGGGTTTGATTTTTATTGGGTAAAGGGTACTGGTCAAAGGTAAAAGTGACGAAAAAATTCTCGGTTGCGCTCGAACTGACAATCACACCCAAGCTATAAGCAGTGTTATTCTGGGCGTCCCGTCCCGATGACTATCAGGTGCTCTTGGATTAAGAACTTAGAGTTTGTTGGTTTTTCGAAAGGTTCTGACACATTTGGTCCCCGTTGGGCTTCTTGACAATACAATCAAACACGTAGCAGGGCAAAACTCAGTTAGCTGAGCAAAAATGTTATTTACCCTGAGCCATTGGATGAAGCTTTTGCAAAAGCAAGAGTCCTCATTCCAATTCAAATCGTGTCACCATGTCAAAAAGCACACTGACAACGATACACAAAGAATTTCAAAGAACTTAATTTATATTTCAGTACTCACTAAGGTTATCATTATAAAAATGATGAGTCGTAAAAAAACCCAAACTCCTATTGGAATTTGGGTTTTGTATATTCCATTGTTTCGTTGTTTATCCCTTTAACGTAGCGGATAAGTACTCGCGGTTCATACGGGCAATATTGGTCAAGGAAATACCTTTTGGACATTCCACTTCACATGCTCCGGTGTTGGTACAGTTACCAAATCCTTCCAAATCCATTTGGCGAACCATGTTCTGCACACGCTCCGTAGCTTCTATCTGACCTTGAGGCAACAAGGCAAATTGAGAAACTTTGGCAGAGGTGAACAACATGGCACTTGCATTTTTACAAGCGGCCACACAAGCACCACAACCAATACAGGTGGCAGCGTCCATGGATTCGTCAGCATCGTATTTGTTGATTGGAATCGAATTGGCATCAATGGTGTTCCCGGATGTGTTTACAGAGATGTATCCACCGGCTTGCTGTATGCGGTCAAATGAGCTCCTGTCCACAATCAAATCCTTGATTACAGGAAATGCTTTGGCACGGAAGGGTTCAATTACAATGGTATCGCCATCGTTAAATTTACGCATGTGCAATTGGCAAGTCGTCACCAGTCTATCCGGTCCATGCGGCTCTCCATTGATTTGCAAGGAACACATACCACAGATACCTTCCCTACAATCGTGATCGAACTCCACAGGTTCTTCTCCTTTAGATATCAAATCTTCATTCAAGATATCCAACATCTCCAAGAAAGACATATCACCTTCTACACCGTCAAGGGTATAATCAACTATTTTTCCAGGTGAGGATGCATCTTTTTGACGCCATATTTTTAAATATAATTTCATAGCTTCTTATTTGTAGGATCGTGTCTTCAGTTCAATATTTTCGTATACCAAATCTTCTTTGTGCAATTCGGCATCTTTGGGCTCACCCTTATATTCCCAAGCGGCCACATATTTAAAGTTTTCGTCATCTCGCAGAGCTTCGCCTTCCAGGGTTTGGTACTCTTCGCGGAAGTGTCCGCCGCACGATTCGTTTCTGTGCAATGCATCCTTCGCGAATAACTCTCCTAACTCTAAAAAATCGGCAACGCGACCTGCTTTTTCCAACTCTTGGTTTTTAGAATCGATACTTCCGGGAACTTTTACGTTCTCCCAGAAATCTTTTCTAAGTTCGGAAATTTCCTTGATGGCTTCTTTGAGTTCTTTTTCGTTCCTGGCCATACCACATTTGTTCCACATGATCTTGCCAAGCTTCTTATGGTAGTAATCCACAGAATGGATTCCCGAACCGCTGGTCAATTTCTCCATTCTTTCACGCACCTGTTGTTCGGCTTCCTCGAATTCTTTGGTATCGGTCGAAATGGCACCCGTTCTGATATCGTCGGACAGATAATCCCCTATAGTGTAAGGAAGCACAAAATATCCATCGGCCAAACCTTGCATTAAGGCGGAAGCTCCCAAACGGTTGGCACCGTGGTCGCTAAAATTAGCCTCTCCTGCCGCATAGCAACCCGGGATGGTGGTCTGCAAGTTATAATCTACCCAAAGTCCTCCCATGGTATAGTGTACCGCAGGATAAATCATCATTGGGGTTTTATAAGGATTTTGATCTACGATTTTTTCGTACATCTGGAACAGGTTACCGTACTTGGCCTCCACAACCTCTTCACCTAGTTTGGTTATAGTAGCTTTATCAGGATTTTTAATTCCAGAGGTCAACGCCTTTTCTTTCCCATAACGCTCAATGGCAGCAGCGAAATCCAAGAATACGGCTTCACCGGTTTTGTTTACTCCAAAACCTGCATCGCAACGTTCCTTGGCAGCCCTAGATGCCACATCACGAGGCACTAGATTACCGAAGGCAGGATACCTTCTTTCCAAATAGTAATCCCTATCCTCTTCAGCTATCTCCGTGGGTTTTAATCTACCTTCACGAACGGCGGCGGCATCTTCTTTTTTTGCGGGTACCCAAATACGCCCATCGTTTCTAAGCGACTCGGACATCAATGTCAATTTGGATTGATGGTCACCGGAAACAGGAATACAAGTTGGATGAATCTGTGTAAAGCAAGGATTGGCAAAGTAAGCTCCTTTACGGTGGGCTCTCCAAGCGGCCATTACGTTGCTTCCCATGGCATTGGTTGAAAGGAAAAATACGTTTCCATACCCTCCAGTGGCCAACACAACGGCGTGTGCACTGTGTCTTTCAATTTCTCCGGTCACCAAGTTTCTGGCAATGATGCCCCTTGCTTTGCCATCCACTAAAACCAAGTCCATCATTTCGTGACGGTTAAAGGCTTGAATCTTTCCTCGGTTGATCTGGCGGTTCATCGCGGCATAGGCACCCAGTAACAATTGCTGTCCAGTTTGTCCTTTGGCATAAAAGGTTCTCGAAACCAATACCCCTCCAAAAGAACGGTTGTCCAACATACCACCATATTCACGGGCAAAGGGAACTCCCTGGGCCACGCATTGGTCGATAATGTTTCCAGAAACCTCGGCCAATCGGTAAACATTGGCTTCACGGGAACGGTAGTCTCCCCCTTTTACGGTGTCGTAAAAAAGACGGTAGTTACTATCGCCATCCCCTTGATAGTTTTTTGCAGCGTTGATTCCACCTTGGGCAGCAATGGAGTGCGCCCTACGAGGTGAATCTTGATAGCAGAATGTTTTTACATTGTAACCCAGTTCGGCAAGGGTAGCTGCAGCGGAACCACCCGCAAGCCCTGTACCCACTACAATGATATCGATGTTCCTTTTGTTGGCAGGATTGACCAGGTTGATGTCGTTTTTATGTTTGGTCCATTTGTCGGCCAATGGCCCAGATGGAATTTTAGAATCCAATATGCCCATACTTAATGTGTTATTGGGTTAAGGTGGTGGTATATGGCAATAAATGCAAATGCCAAGGGTACCACTACCGCGAATATTTTAGCAAATTTTGTGAATCCAGCGGTGTATTTGTTGTTCGCACCCATGGATTGGAACGATGAAGCAAAGCCATGCCACAAGTGTAAGCTCAACAACACAAAGGAAACTACGTAAAGAATGGTTCTCCAAAACGGAGCGAACTTTTCAACGGTTTCCGCGTAGTAACGTGTTGGGTCCTCTGGGTTCGACTCGATGTACTTGTAGGTCATCTCGTGTACCCAAAAGTCGTAGAAGTGCAAAGCCAAGAAAGCAAGGATGACCAGACCTGAGTAGATCATATTTCTGGATACCCAAGGTGCATTTGCGCTGCCCTTGTACTTAACATAGCTTACATCCCTAGCTTTCTTGTTCTGGATTTCCAAAACAAAGCCCATAACAAAGTGTACGATTACACCAATGATCAAAATGGGCTGCATCAAAAATTGGACTATCGGATTGTAGCCCATAAAATGGGATGCTTCATTAAAAAAATCGGGAGAAAATACCGAGGCCAAATTGATGGTCACGTGAAGAATCAAAAATGTGACCAAAAAAAGACCCGATAGGGCCATAACATATTTTCGGGCCAACGAAGATTTTATCAAACTCATTAGAAGTTAGTTTTTACACAAATTTACGTCACGGATGAGTTTTTAACAAGCTTTCAACATTGTAAAGCAGGTTATTTAGACTCATTTTAAGCTACTGGGATTTAATCCTTCAGGATTCTATTTTGCGAATTTTACCCGATATTACGGTTGATTTTAAAACCAATGCATAAAATATGGATGTTGCCCTACTTTCCGTGAGCCTCAATGTGTATTCCACAGCTAGGATTGCGGAGGAATTTGAGAAGGCAGGGCATTATGTGGAGCATATAGACCATACCAAATGCTCGGTGCAATTGGGCGGGGACAAACCGCAAATTTTTTATGGAACGGAGGACATAACCAATGAGTTTGATGCGGTTGTCCCAAGAATTGGCAATACGGTCACCAGACATGGGGCGGCCATTGTAAAGCAGTTTGAAATGAACCATATTTTCAGCACCGCGAAATCGATGGGAATAATTAGGGCAAGGAATAAAGTGGCCACCTTGCAAATGATGTCCAAAAAGGGTATTTCGGTACCAAAAACAGTATTCTCCATCAACCCGAATAATGTGGAAGATCAGATAGAACTTTTGGGCGGAGCTCCGGTTATCATCAAACTGCAAGAAGGAACCCAAGGGAAAGGGGTTATTTTGGCAGAAAGCAAAAAGTCCGCAAAGTCTGTGATAGACACTTTATACAATATGAACACCAGTATTTTACTACAAGAATATATAGAAGAGGCCAATGGTGAAGACCTTAGGATTGTAGTGGTGGGCAACAAAATCGTGGCCAGTATGAAGCGGAGCAGTGCATTGGACGATTTTAGGTCCAACGTGCATCGAGGAGCGGAAACCCAAATGGTGAAACTAACACCACGGGAAAAATTCATGGCCATTAATGCAACCAAACATTTGGGTCTTGGTGTGGCCGGAGTGGATTTGATCCGGTCCAAAAACGGCCCTCTGTTGATTGAGGTAAATGCATCACCAGGATTAAAGGGTATTGAGGCGGCAACTGGTGTCAATGTAGCCCAATGCATTGTCCACTATGTGGAAAAGAATGCCCGAAGAAATAGAAAACAGATGTGATTGATTTAGGCGGAGAGGCCGAGTTTTTTTTCGGTGACCTTGACCATACTCCACTTTATAGCATTCTCCATACAAGAGAACTGCCTAATTTTGTTCCTAAAGAACATTCGTTCCAAAACCACACTGGCCAAACCACTGTTGTTGTAGGCCACAATGGAATAAAATTCCAATTGATGACGATGCTTGTAAAATTTTAACCAATCCGTGGGCACTACGGAATAGTTATGAATGCGATGGCTAATGTAGGCTATGGGCTTATCCTTTCCCAAAACTTCGTAGGCCACCTTGATTATTTTTTTGGCGACGGACCAATCAAAAATCTCACCTTCATTCATTTCGGATATGATCAATCCATCAAAAAAATAGAAAATACCAAATTCGTACTCCCGTATCTCACGAATATTTTTAAAAAACTCTAAATCCTGAACGCGCTGCATATCTCTATTTCCTATATGATGAATGATTTGTGTTCATCAAAAGTAGCAGCAAGAGACTGTTCTATTTGGGTTGACTTTACCAATGGCCCTTTAGAATTGGTGCAAAGGCCTTTTCAATTGACGGCGATTTTTATCAATCCCAGCAACAAAGAAGTATTCTTACAGAGAATGTTTTAATACCTGATTATTTCTCCATATTCTTTAGTTGGATACCAAGTGCTTTGGTGGAGAGTTGCACTTCCAAAAGAGAGAGAATCAGCGAAATCATCAAAAACACTAAACTGATGCCAAAAATAACATTGGCCCAAACGCGCATTTCCACATAAATCAAAAACATGGTCACAGCGGCCAACAAAAAACTGATGATCGCAGAGGCCTGCATGTTTTTAATGATGCCCAAGCGGGTGCGCAATTGGTTGATCTGTTGTTTTAAGGGCGGGGCAGAAGTTTCCTCGAATTGTTTGTGCAATTGCCGAATCAATGCCGCAATGGCCAAATACCTTGCATTGTAGGCCAACATCGTCAAAGAAATAGCGGGAAAAAGTAGGGCTGGAATGCTTAGGTTGAGTTGCATGTCATCAATTTGATAGGGAAGGTAAGAATTTGTCTTCGGTAACGCAATTACCTAAATTTGAAGAAATCAAAATACAGATATGAAATACTTCCAGATAGACAGTAATCTTTTTGTGAAAAACCGCAAGAAATTTATGGCTCAAATGAGACCTAAAAGCATTGCAGTTTTCAATTCCAATGATGTGTACCCGATAGGAGCGGACAGTACCTTGCCATTTGAGCAGGATCGTGATCTTTTTTACTTGAGCGGGGCGGATCAAGAGGAAACCATTTTATTGTTGTTCCCCGATGCCATAGATCCAAAGCACCGGGAAATCCTTTTTGTGAGGGAAACCAACGACCATATTGCCGTTTGGGAGGGGGCCAAACTGACCAAAGAAAAAGCGACTGAAGTATCGGGCATCGAAACCGTTTATTGGTTGACCGATTTTGATAAAATCTTCTTTGATTTGATGACCGAGGCGGACACGATTTACTTTAACACCAATGAGCACTACCGCCAAGCTGTGGAAACCCAAACAAGGGAAGACCGGTTTATCGAAAAATGCAAAAAAGAATATCCGGCGCACCAATGGGCCAAGAGCAACCCCATTTTGCAAAATATTCGTGGGGTAAAAGAACCTGAGGAAATCGAGTTGATGCAAACCGCTTGCGACATCACCGAAAAAGGTTTTAGGAGAATTTTGAAGTTTGTAAAACCTGGAGTTTGGGAGCACGAGATGGAAGCGGAGTTTTTGCACGAATTTATCCGTAACCGTTCCAAGGGTTTTGCTTATAGTCCAATTATTGCCTCTGGGAGCAATGCCAATGTGCTGCACTATGTGGAAAACAACCAACAAGTGAAAGATGGTGATATGATCTTGATGGATCTTGCCGCCGAGTACGCCAACTATTCCAGCGATATGACCCGCACCATTCCTGCAAACGGAAAATTTACGGCCAGACAAAAAGAAGTATATAGTGCAGTGCTTCGAGTGAAGGATGAAGCCACTAAAATGTTGGTGCCCGGAACCATTTGGGCGGAATACCATAAAGAAGTGGGTAAATTGATGACTTCTGAGCTGATCGGTTTGGGCTTGCTGGATAAAGCCGATGTACAAAATGAAAAACCAGATTGGCCCGCATACAAGAAATACTTTATGCACGGAACCAGCCACCATATTGGGCTAAACACCCATGACTATGGAGAATTGAAAAAGCCGATGAAGGCCAATATGGTATTTACTGTGGAACCTGGAATTTATATTCCAGCCGAAGGAATGGGAATCCGTTTGGAAGATGATGTGGTCATCCAAGAAAAAGGGGAACCCTTTAATTTGATGCGCAATATCCCTATTGAAATCGAGGAGATTGAGGGGTTGATGAATAAGTAAATTGTCATATAGGGCACCATCGAGATAAGCATGCTAATTTTTATGTTTATTGGGGCGCTAAGAATAAAAACAGAACGCATATGAACTTAATTTGGTTGATTCAACAATCAAACATTGAAAAAAAGATGGAAGAAGCTCCCGATAGCGCCTACGAAATAGGCGTTGTAATCGGGAGCTATCTCCCCTTTGTAGCGCTGGCCTGCATCGCTTATGCCATTTATTACTACAATAAAAAGAAGCGGAATTCAGAGTAAACCATTTTATATCGCCTAGTTTGATTTTCATTTGTAAATCAACGATCTTTACTAGGACAACCGCCACAATTTTGGAAAAACAAGACAGACTTTACAGAACCGCATTCGCGCTTGCCCTGTTTACGATTATTTATAACGTGGCCGAAGGAATCATCTCCACCTATCTTGGATTTGAGGATGAAAGTCTTGCCCTTTTTGGTTTTGGGACGGATAGTTTTATAGAAGTGATCTCAGGTTTGGGCATTGCCCACATGATTCTCCGCATCCAAAGAAACCCCGATAGCAACCGTGACAATTTTGAACGTACGGCCCTTAGGATTACCGGTGTGGCATTTTATCTGTTGGTCCTTGGGTTGGTAGTTTCAAGCGTTTATAATATTTACACAGGCCATAAACCATTGACCACCTTTTGGGGCGTGATCATTTCGGGAATATCCATTCTCATTATGTGGATTTTGGTCCGGTGGAAACGAAAAGTCGGGCACGAGCTCAATTCCGCTCCTATTTTAGCAGATGCCAATTGTACAATGGTCTGTGTGTACATGTCCATCATCCTGTTGGTGAGCAGTGGAATCTACGAGCTTTTCAAAATACCTTATATTGATAGTATCGGAACATTGGGGTTGGCCTATTTTGCTTTTTCCGAAGGCAGGGAATGCTTTGAAAAGGCAAGGAGCAATAAACATTGTTGTTGTGATTGAGAAAATGTACTTACTTTAGAAAACCATAAGCAAACCTTAGCATTGGACAGAAAAAATCATTGGGAAACCGTTTACGAAACTAAAAATCCAAATGAGGTAAGTTGGACGCAATCTATTCCGCAGACTTCGTTGGATTTTATTCATTCTTTTAAATTGGATAAAAGTGCCAAGATTATTGATGTGGGTGGCGGTGATAGCAAACTGGTGGATTTTCTTCTGGAAGCGGGTTTCGAAAACATTACCGTGCTCGATATATCGGGCAAAGCTATTGAACGAGCAAAAAAAAGGTTGGGCGGAAGCGCTAAAAAAATCAAGTGGATTGAATGTGACATTACCGAATTTGAACCCAAAGAAACTTATGATGTATGGCACGATAGGGCAGCGTTTCACTTCCTGACATCATCGAACCAGATTGAAAAATACAAAGCCTTAACCATAAAAGCTGTTAAAGGATATATGGTATTGGGAACTTTCTCGGAAAATGGGCCAAAAAAATGCAGTGGTCTCGATATCAAACAGTACAATGAAACGCAAATGGAAGCTACATTCAATGGTTTCGATAAAATCGAATGCAAAACAGAAGACCATACCACTCCATTTGGTACTACACAGCATTTTATTTTTTGCAGTTTTAAAAGAAAACAATATTAGCTGGAAGCAACTGTTTCTTTACTGTTGATGATATTCGTAATGACAAAGGCAACCATAGCGGGCAGCACCCATCCCATTTGGTGTTGACTCAGTGGAATCCAATCAACATAGGGAGAAATTTGTTCGTTAAGCCCAATGCTTCCCAAAAAATCGGGGATACTGAATAAAATTGTAGTTCCAACAACACTTTTAAACACTTTGGGCGAACCCCATTTTTCAGGGACTACGTTGAGTAAAATCAAAATAATGGTGATGGGGTAAATAAACATAAGTGACGGAACAGCGACGGTGATGATGTAACCAACATCAAACTGGCCGACCAAAACTCCTAATAAACAACCTAAAAAAGCAGTAATTCGATACGCAAACATAGAATTGTTGAAACGTCCTTTAATAAAATCCGATGTTCCCGTTACAATTCCAACTGCGGTAGTAAAACAGGCTAAGCTCACCAAAACACTGAGCAATAAGTTGGCTGTTGGCCCCATGGTTTTTGTGCTGATTCCGCGCAAAAGTGCTGTTCTAGAGACTTCACCATCAAAACTGTCGGCATACAAAGCTCCGGTAAGAATCAACCCTCCGTACACCAAAAATAACCCGATTCCCGCCCAAAGTCCAGCTCTCGCGATGAGCTTCTTCTTCTCTTCAAACGAAGCGGACTTTTCTTTAATGTTGATGGATATAATGATCACTGCACCGACCACTACCGCACCGATGGCATCAAAAGTTTGGTAACCTTCCAAAATTCCCGAACTAAAAGGTTTGCTCATTGCTGATGTTGCAAAATCAAAGTCCAAGGTAAAAACCGCTGTTGCTATCATTATTAATAGGATTATAAGGATACCAGGAGTCAAAAGCTTTCCTAAAAGGTCCAAAACCTTGGAACGGTTGATGGCAAACACAAACACCAATATAAAATAGATGAGGCTGGTTAGCAACGATGAAGAATCCCAAAAAGGTTGTATGGCCATTTCATGAGTAACGGATGCCGTTCGGGGTGATGGCAATGCAATGGCAATTACATAGATTAGATAGCAATAGACCACGCTAAATAAAGGAGAGACTTTTTTTGCAAAATCGAAGAGAGTTCCCTGCAGTTTGGCATGGGCCATAATTCCCAAAATTGGAATAAGGACGCCTGAAATACAAAACCCCAAAGTGACCAACCACCATAAATCTCCTGATTTAAACCCTAACAAGGGGGGTAAAACAAGGTTTCCGGCACCAAAAAAAAGAGAAAATAGTGCAAATGCAGTTACCGTTAATGATTTTTTTTGATAGCTTGTTGATAATTTGTTTTCAATATGGTATATTACAAAAGCGTTTTTGAGCGGAAAAAGATATCTTTTGGTCGATTTTATGGTATTTCATCGAAAAAAATATTTTATGCGAGCAAGCATGAAATAAAAAGTTATCAACATCCGTTCCTATTAAAAGATGAACCTCTAAAAATATTTGTATAACAAAAAATTACTATTCAACAATGTAAGCATTTTTCGAAGCCCCATTTCGTAAAATCATTGCTTTTCTCCAAACAACACCAGCTTATGAAAACAACTACTACACAACATGGCAACAAATTCTCTTCTTTCTTTTGCAGTCTGTTCGGGCACCATTACACGGTTTCCAAAAAAGTAACGCAACACATTAAAGAGTACAAATGTATTCATTGCCAAAAAGAAGTCACCACGGATGTCAGCGGCAAACTTTCCGCATTGACTCCGCAAATGCAAGAGATCAACAGTACATTGGAAGATATGTACAGAAAACGAAAAAGTAGGGTAGTGCACCAAGTAGCATAGCCCTTTTTTATTTTAGGAAAGGCCCAAATCTTATCCCGGAAACTTAAGTAATTGCCTACTGCTAATGGTTGCGTGCCCCAATGCCATGATGTAGGGATGCCCTTGATTTTCGGGATTTTTTTATTATCCAGTTTCCTAAATTTTTGAGACCGTATTGTCATTCCGCACGTATGCTGAGGGTAGTCGAAGTACGATGCGGAAACCATAAAAATTTATCTGCGTCTGATGGATTCCTGCTTTCGCAGGAATGACAATCCGTTTATTGAAAACCAACAATTTTCTAGTAATGTGCTTTATTTTGGTTCATGGAAGGAATTCCAACCCTGCGCCGTAATCGGAATTTTGGTCTCTGCACGAGTTATTAAATGAATACCTTCGCTTTTCTCCGTCATATGCCCGATTACCGTTAGGTTCGGGTTCCCTTTTATTTTTGGAAAATCCGCTTGATCTATGGTGAACAATAGTTCGTAATCTTCCCCGCCGCTCATGGCAATCATGGTGCTGTCCATTTTAAACTCTTCGGACGCGGAAATCACAGTGGGATCCAACGGAATTTTTTCCTCAAAAACATTACAGCCAATGTCACTGTGCTTGCACAGGTGCATCACTTCGGAAGAAAGCCCATCACTGATATCTATCATAGAAGTTGGTTTTACTTCCAGTTTTTTGAGCAAATCCACAATATCTTTCCGGGCCTCCGGCTTTAATTGACGCTCCACGATGTAAGAGTAAGGCTCTAGGTCGGGTTGACTGTTGGGGTTAACTTTAAAGACTTCTTTTTCGCGTTCCAGTACTTGTAGCCCCAAATAAGCGCCGCCCAAATCACCGGTAACTACTAACAAATCATTAGGCTTGCTGCCTTTTCGGTAAACAACTTCGTTTTCATCAGCTGCCCCAAGAGCAGTAACGCTAACAATCATTCCCCTGGTGGAAGAGGTTGTGTCTCCACCGACCAAATCAACATTGTACAATTTGCAGGCCAAGGCCACACCTTCATAAAATTCTTCGAGCGCTTCCAAAGGAAACCTATTGGAAATGGCCAAAGAAACTGTAACTTGGGTAGCCACGGCATTCATTGCGTAGATATCGGAAAGGTTTACCATCACCGATTTGTAGCCCAAATGCTTTAGGGGCATATAGCTCAAATCAAAATGAACACCCTCTACCAACATATCGGTGGAAACAATGGTTTTTTTGCCTTTGTAGTCCAATACGGCAGCATCGTCCCCGACCCCAACGAGCGAGGATGGTTGATTGAGTTCAAAGTTTTTGGTGAGATGGTCGATAAGGCCAAATTCGCCTAACTCTTCCAAAGATGTACGTTCCTGATTATTGTCTTCTAGCATTTTGCAAAAATAATGAGGATAATCGTAAAATCCTGTGTTGTACGGAACTTAAAATTTTTCACATCAAAAGAAGGCAAAAAGAGAATAAAACCGAGGCCGTTACTTGCTAGAAAGGACTTGTAGCAGAATTGACAGCTTTTCCATAAGGAATGTCTATGGAATCATTCGTTATAATAATGTTAGTTGCTATGGTAAAACCCTACATATACAGTATATTTGTAAGCTATTTAGAATAAATTCAAGTAAGATGATTAAGGTTTCAGAAACAGCAAGGCACAAAGTAGTTTCGCTCATGACCGAAGAAGGTTTTGATGCGACCACGGCTTATGTGCGTGTTGGTGTGAAGAGCGGTGGGTGCAGCGGATTGTCTTATGAGTTGACATTTGATAATTCCGCAGCAGATACAGATAAGGTTTTTGAAGATAATGATGTGAGAATCATCGTGGACAAAAAAAGCTTTTTGTATTTGGTTGGCACCACATTGGAATATTCTGGAGGCTTGAACGGTAAAGGTTTTGTGTTCAACAATCCCAACGCCCAGAGAACCTGCGGATGTGGAGAAAGTTTTTCGTTATAAAGTTGAATAAAAGCCTGTAATTGGCTAATTTAAAGATATATGGCTTATACAGAGGAAGAATTAAAAAAAGAACTGGAAACCAAAGAGTACGAGTACGGTTTCTACACGGATATTGAATCGGACACCCTTCCCAAAGGGTTGAACGAGGATATTGTTATTGCCATTTCCAAAAAGAAGGAAGAACCGGATTGGATGACAGAGTGGCGATTGGAAGCTTTTCGTGCTTGGAAGGAAATGGAAGAACCCGAGTGGGCAAACGTAACTTATAAGAAACCAGACTTTCAGGACATTTCCTATTATTCTGCACCCAACAAAAAGCCAAAGTACGATAGCTTGGATGAAGTAGATCCAGAATTATTGGAAACCTTCAAAAAGTTGGGCATCTCCGTAGATGAGCAAAAAAAATTAGCAGGTGTCGCGGTAGATATTGTTATGGACTCCGTTTCGGTGGCCACAACCTTCAAAAAGACATTGGCTGAAAAAGGAATTATTTTCTGTTCCATTTCAGAAGCCATTAAGGAACATCCGGAATTGGTGAAGAAGTATCTGGGGACCGTAGTGCCCAAAAAAGACAATTTTTATGCAGCATTGAACTCCGCAGTTTTTTCTGATGGTTCTTTCTGCTACATTCCCAAAGGAGTGAGATGTCCGATGGAACTTTCTACCTACTTCCGAATCAATCAAGCAGGAACCGGACAGTTCGAAAGAACCTTGGTAGTTGCCGAAGAAGGCAGTTATGTGAGTTATTTGGAAGGATGTACCGCACCAATGCGTGATGAAAACCAATTGCACGCAGCAGTTGTGGAGTTGATTGCTTTGGACAATGCAGAAATAAAATACTCTACAGTTCAGAACTGGTACCCTGGTAACAACGAAGGAAAAGGCGGAGTTTACAACTTTGTGACCAAACGTGGACTTTGTGAGAACCATGCTAAAATTTCTTGGACGCAAGTGGAAACAGGCTCGGCGATAACCTGGAAATATCCATCATGTATCTTGAAGGGAGATTACTCCATCGGTGAATTCTATTCCATTGCGGTAACCAACAATTATCAGCAAGCGGATACCGGGACCAAAATGGTTCACTTGGGGAAAAACACCAAGAGCACCATTATTTCCAAAGGTATATCTGCAGGTAAGTCGCAAAACAGCTACCGAGGATTGGTACAGGTGAACAGCAGGGCGGAAAACGCCAGGAACTTCTCACAATGTGATTCCCTGTTGATGGGCAACGATTGCGGAGCGCATACATTTCCCTACATTGAGGTTAAGAACAAAACAGCACAGATAGAACACGAAGCCACCACCAGTAAAATTGGGGAGGACCAGATTTTCTACTGTAACCAAAGAGGTATCGATACGGAAAAGGCCATTGCATTGATTGTAAATGGATTTAGTAAGGAAGTATTGAACAAGTTGCCGATGGAATTTGCCGTGGAAGCTCAAAAACTATTGGAAATCAGTTTGGAAGGTTCCGTAGGATAGCTTCGACTACGCTCTGCTACCTCATTTAAGTTGGTGATTGAGCGAAGTAGAAATCACAATTATTAAGTAAGAATACAATTTTACAAAATGCTAGAAATCAAAAATTTACACGCAAGCGTAGACGATAAAGAAATCCTTAAGGGAATCGACCTAAAGGTGAATGCAGGGGAGGTACACGCTATCATGGGGCCAAACGGTTCAGGTAAAAGTACCTTGGCCGAAGTAATTGCCGGAAAGGAAGAATTCGAAGTTGGTGAAGGAAGTATTTTTTTGGAAGGGGAAGATCTCCAAGAGCAATCCCCGGAAGAAAGAGCGCAGAACGGTGTTTTCCTTTCATTTCAATATCCTGTTGAAATTCCAGGGGTTTCGGTAACCAACTTTATGAGGACCGCCATCAACGAATCCAGAAAAGCACAAGGTTTGGAAGATATGCCAGCCAATGAAATGCTAAAAAAGATTCGTGAGAAGTCCGAAATGTTGGAAATCGATAGGAAATTTCTATCCCGTTCCTTGAACGAAGGTTTCTCCGGAGGTGAAAAGAAGCGTAACGAAATCTTTCAAATGGCGATGATGGAACCCAAATTGGCCATTTTGGACGAAACCGATTCAGGTTTGGACATCGATGCACTGCGTATCGTGGCCAATGGTGTCAACAAATTGCGCAGCAAGGACAACGCCATTATCGTGATTACCCACTACCAACGATTGTTGGAATACATCGTTCCCGATTTTGTTCACGTATTGCACGATGGTAAAATCGTAAAATCTGGAACCAAGGAATTGGCTTTGGAACTCGAAGAGAAGGGGTACGATTGGCTAAAAGAAGAAGCCGCGGTATAAACAGTTTTTGTCATTCCCATGAAAAAATGGGAATCCAAATGAAAAAGAATCATTAATTAGATTCCTGTCGGAGTTTATGCTGAGTTAAACGAAGTGCAGGAATGACAATTAAAAACGAATGGATTTAAAGGAAAAATTAGTCTCCTCTTTTTTGGCTTTTGAAGATGGCTTGGATTTAGATCATCCAGTACATGAAGAACGCAATAATGCCATTAAGAACTTTGAGACAAAGGGCTTTCCCACCAAAAAGGACGAAGCTTGGAAATATACCTCGTTGAGAGGGTTACAAAAGGTGGATTTTAGCATCTTTCCAAAGCACGAGACCACATTGGAATATAAAGATGTCAAAAAGTACTTCCTGCACGAAATCGACACCTACAAAATTGTTTTTGTGGATGGCGTTTATAGCTCATACCTATCCGAAACAACGCACGATGGTGTGGATGTCTGTTTGATGAGCTCTGCGTTCAGCAAGCCAATGTTTCAGCAGGTGATAGAAGTATATTTCAACAAAGCGGCGTCCAAGGATGAGTCTTTGACCTCGTTGAATACTGCATTTTGTAAAGAAGGGGCATACATCTACATTCCAAAGAACAAAATGCCCAAGAAGCCTATCCAAATCCTGCATTTGGCCACGGGCAACGAGGCAGCTTTGATGCTACAGCCCCGTAACCTGATCGTTGCGGAGGACAATGCTGAGGTGCAAATTATAGAACGCCACCAAAGTTTGACCAGCAACGAAGTCTTTACCAATTCCGTAACGGAGATTTTTGCAGGCAAGGACGCCATTGTGGACTATTACAAAGTTCAGAACGATGAGCCTACCGCTTCTTTGGTGGACAATACGTATATATCTCAAAAGGATAGCAGTGTGGTTAGGGTACATACCTTCTCTTTAGGCGGAAAACTGATTCGAAACAACCTGAATTTTTATCAAAATGGGGAGCGCATCGATTCTACCTTGAAAGGAGTTACCATTTTGGGAGATAAACAACACGTGGACCATCATACTTTGGTGCACCACGCACAACCCAATTGTGAGAGCCATCAAGATTACAAAGGAATATTTGGTGACAGTTCCACAGGGGTTTTTAACGGTAAGATTGTTGTGGACAAGATTGCCCAAAAAACGGATGCCTTTCAGCAGAACAACAATATTTTGTTGAGCGATAAATCGACCATCAACTCAAAACCCCAGTTGGAGATTTTTGCAGATGATGTAAAATGTTCGCACGGATGTACCATTGGTCAGTTGGATGAAGAAGCACTCTTTTACCTAAGATCAAGAGGAATCCCCAAAAAAGAAGCCAAAGCTTTGTTGATGTACGCCTTTGCCAACAACGTATTGGAAAGTGTTCGTATTCCGGAACTTAAGGCACGAATCAACAAGATTATCGCCGATAAATTGGGAGTTCGTATGGGTTTTGACCTGTAAGCTAAATTATTTTACCTCGACTTTATAATGATAGAGACCACTTTGGACATACAGGCCATTAGAAAGGATTTTCCCATCCTCCAAAGAGAGGTCAATGGGAAGCCCTTGGTATATTTGGACAATGCCGCTACCTCGCAGACACCACAGCAGGTCATTGATGCCATTGTCGATTATTACCAAGGCTATAATGCCAATATCCACCGTGGGGTACATACCTTATCACAAGAGGCCACTGATGCTTACGAAGCAGCGCGCCAAAAAATTCAAAAACACTTTAATATTGCCCACCCTTACGAGGTGATTATGACTTCGGGAACCACGGACAGTATCAATTTGGTTGCCAACGGATTCACTTCATTTTTGAAAGAGGGCGATGAGATTTTGGTTTCAGCTATGGAGCATCATTCCAATATTGTGCCTTGGCAAATGCTGTGCGAACGAACAGGTGCAGTCCTCAAAGTAATTCCAATGAATCTGGAAGGCGAGTTGATGATGGATGAGTATCACAATTTGCTGTCCAACAAGACCAAATTGGTATTCTGCAACCACGTTTCCAATGCCTTGGGAACCATCAATCCAATAAAAGAAATTATCGATGCCGCACACCATGTGGGAGCGGCCGTTCTGGTGGATGGCGCACAGGCAGCGGCACATATCAAAGCCGACCTGCAAGCTTTGGGCGTAGATTTTTATACCGTTTCCGCTCATAAAATGTGTGGGCCAACTGGAGTTGGGATGTTGTATGGCAAAGAGGAGTGGCTCAAAAAATTACCCCCCTATCAGGGAGGTGGCGAAATGATTGCCGAGGTTACTTTTGAAAAGACCACCTACGCCGATTTGCCCCATAAGTTTGAAGCCGGGACTCCGAACATCTGCGGAGGAATAGCCTTTGGCGCTGCTTTGGATTATATGAACAGCATAGGTTTTGATGCCATCACCCAATACGAAGAGGAGTTGGTCGAATATGCCACCGAACAATTGCTCACCATCGATGGATTGAAAATCTATGGAACTGCAGTAAACAAAACTTCGGTGATATCCTTTAATATAGAAGGAGTCCACCCCTACGATATTGGTTCCATTGTGGATAAATTGGGCATCGCCGTCCGCACTGGACACCATTGCGCACAACCTATTATGGATTTTTATAAGATTCCGGGCACAGTTAGGGCCAGTTTTAGCTTTTACAATACCAAGGAAGAAGTGGACAAGTTGGTCGAAGGCGTAAAACGGGCCAGAAATATGTTACTGTAGCCCAACAGTTATCTTTATCTTAAAGACTTGAATTGCAGCCCACCGAGTTGTATTTTTGAACAAAACCACAGCATGACCATAAAAGAGATACAGGAAGAGATAATAGACGAGTTCTCCATGTTCGACGACTGGATGCAGCGTTACGAATATATGATTGAACTCGGAAAGGCTCTTCCATTGATAGAGGAACAGTACAAGACGGATGATAACTTGATCAAAGGTTGTCAAAGCAAGGTTTGGGTACATGCCGAATTGGATGAAGACAAATTGGTTTTTACTGCGGATAGTGACGCCATTATCACCAAAGGTATCATTGCCATATTGGTTAGGGCGTTCAGCAACCAAAAACCACAGGATATCATTGATGCCGATGTTGAGTTTATTGATGAAATTGGACTTAAGGAGCATTTATCACCAACTCGTGCAAACGGATTGGTAAGTATGATCAAGCAATTGAAATTATATGCAGTTGCCTATCAAACACAGTTAAAATAATTTTGGTTCCACAAAAACGGAACCTGTCACCTCGAGCGCAGTCGAGAGGTAGTTAAAATTCAGAATTTCAATAAGGTCTCGACTTAAGTTTATCTTGAGCGGAGTCGAAAGACTCGACCTGACATTAACAACCCTCTGTTTAATAATCGGCTTTTTTGTTGATTAAATTTTACGGAACCCATTTTAAAATAGCATAAGATGAGCGAAGAAACCACAATAGATACACAAGAACTGGGCGAAAAAATCGTAAAGGTTCTTAAAACAATATACGATCCGGAGATTCCTGTGGATATATATGAACTGGGCTTGATCTACGATGTGTTCGTGAACGAGGAATACGAAGTAAAGATCTTGATGACCCTTACCTCGCCCAACTGTCCCGTGGCCGAAACCCTGCCCGTTGAGGTTGAGGAAAAGGTAAAATCCATTGATGTGTTGAAGGATGTGGAGGTGGAAATCACTTTTGATCCCCCTTGGACCCAAGAACTGATGAGCGAAGAGGCGAAATTGGAACTAGGTCTCTTGTAAAAATCAGTCGTTCTGAACTTGCCTGGCTGCCGGCAAAGGCAGGTTTCTGAATCTCTGTAGTTAAATATGGATTCCGCATTGTGCTTCGACTACGCTCAGCATCCGTGCGGAATGACACTATAAACGTATTTTATCAAGAATTTTGTCATTCCTGCTTTCGCAGGAATCCATAAATGAATATTCTTATTTTGGTAGTAGCAATCCTGACTTGGTCAAGCACTTGGAACAAAAATATATATGACCTCAGACTTCTGAATATTATGGAAAAGGAAATCATAAATAGAGTAGCCCAAAGCAAGTTGATTACCTTCAACCTGGAGGATTATTATCCCAAAGGAGAGCGAAAGGTATTGGACATTAAAGACTGGTTGTATGAAGGCTTTATTTTACGTGAAAAGGAGTTTCGTGCACATGTGGAAGAACACGATTGGTCTAACTACCAAGATGCTTATGTAGCTTTGCAATGTTCCTCGGATGCCATTGTACCGGGTTGGGCCTTTATGCTGATTGCGTCCAAACTCCAGCCTTATGCCAAAAAGGTGATTCAAGGAAGCTTGGAAAACCTGGAAACCGCACTCTATCAAACTGTATTGGACCAATTGGATGTTGCTGAATTTACAGATAAACCCGTAATCATAAAAGGGTGTTCCAATAAACCTGTTCCAGAAAATGCCTACCTTATGGCTGTCACCAAAATTCAAGAAGTGGCCAAAAGCGTCATGTACGGCGAAGCCTGTTCTTCAGTGCCCTTGTTTAAAAGGAAAAAGTAGTTTTTACTCCTCTGATGTTTGATGCCCGTTCCCTGTTACTCTGAGTGGAGCGAAAAATCCGTTATCGGTTAAGGGTGAAAATACGCAGTTATTGTAAATTGTCAACTGCTCACTGCCAACTGTTCATTGTACATTGTTTATTGTGTTCCGTTAAATGAAAAAGGCACTATATTTCTTATTTTAGCCATCTAAACATTAAACTCCATACTATGAAAAAACTACTTTTAGTAGCCATGGGCTTCCTTTTCATGGTTTCAGCCAATGCTCAGACCAAGGAAGAACTCAAAGCCCAGATTACCCCTAAAAAAGATTCCATCAAAGCCATTCAAAAAAGAGTGGACGATCTACAGGCGAAAATTGATGCCCTGCCCGGTTGGAAAATTGGTGCTTTCGGAACTATTGGCGGCAGCATTTCAGAATTCAACAATTGGTTTGCTCAGGGAATCCCGAACAACTCCTCGGGCAATATTGGATTTGTTTTAAACGCTTTTGCCAACCTACAGCAAGAAAAGTTTTTTTGGCGAAACTCTGCTAACCTCAACCTTTCCTGGGTAAAGTTGGACGATAAGGATGACCCGACGGATGATGATGGCTTTAGAGAGGCAACGGACGTATTTAATATTTCATCGCTTTATGGAAGAAAATTGAGTGAAAAATTTGCTATTTCTGCTTTGGCAGAATACAGAACCACTATAATGAGCAACTTTAATGATCCCGGTTATCTTGACCTTGGTATCGGTGCCACCTGGACGCCCATCCCAGACTTGATTGTTGTGATGCATCCGCTCAACTACAACTTTGTTTTCAGTAGCGATGATACTATTTTTGAATCTTCGACAGGTGCTAAAATAGTAGCAGATTATACAAAGGAAATCGGTGCGATCAACTTTAAAAGTAATCTATCCATATTCCAAAGTTATAAGAGCAGCAATCTGAGCAACTGGACTTGGACCAACTCCTTTAGTTACACGTTATGGAAAATGATCGGGGTTGGATTTGATTTTGGTTTGAGAAACAATAAGCAGGAAACGCTTAATTATATTGTAAACAACGCTCCCACTCCAAATCCCGGCGCTACATTTGATTCCATAGATAATGAACTACAGACCTATTGGACCTTGGGACTGAGCTATAAGTTTTAATACGGGAGTTATACAATCAAAAAAAAAGCCTCCAATTGGAGGCTTTTTTGTGGGGTGAAAAATGTTTTTCAAGTTTTTAAGACCATGGTCTAAGTAGGTTAAGATCCGTAAGATCTGTGCGTGACACTAAAATGACTTAAAAACAATGTGAAAGTATGTTTTACGTGGTCACTACCTAAACTTTTGTTGTGAACAGGTCAAAAATTGTTGTGAACCGATCGGTGGTTTACCGTTCATCGAGAAAGTTTGCCCTTAAATAATTGGACCTAGTACTCATCCAAATGTTCCGGATACAAAAAATTGTTGTACGGGAAACGGGTTACATGGATATCCCGAACCGCATCATAGACTCTTTTTCGGAATTCATCCATGTTTTCCTTGTTCAAGGCAGAGATAAACAGCGCCTTGTCACCAAGCTTGTTGAAATAGGTTTTTTTCCATTCCTCCAATGTAAAATGGGCTGTGGTACGTTCGGTAACCAAATCATCTTCATCAATGGTTTCGGGAGTGTATTGGTCTATTTTATTGAATACCATAATACAGGGCTTATCCGAACTATCTATTTCATCCAAAATTTGATTCACCGAGTCAATGTGCTCTTCAAAATTGGGATGGGAAATATCTACGACGTGGAGCAAAAGGTCAGCTTCGCGAACCTCGTCCAAGGTACTTTTAAAACTCTCCACCAATTGGGTGGGCAGCTTTCTGATGAATCCTACCGTATCACTCAACAAAAAAGGAAGGTTCCCCAGTACCACTTTACGAACTGTAGTGTCCAATGTGGCAAAGAGTTTGTTTTCAGCAAACACATCACTTTTGCTAATTACGTTCATTAAAGTGGACTTGCCCACATTGGTGTACCCTACCAAAGCAACCCGCACCAACGAACCCCGGTTACCTCTTTGAGTCTCCATTTGGCGGTCTATCTTTGCAAGCTTCTTTTTGAGCAATGCAATACGATCACGAACAATACGTCTATCCGTCTCAATTTCCGTTTCACCGGGACCGCGCATTCCAATTCCTCCTCGCTGCCGTTCCAAGTGTGTCCATAAACCCGTCAATCTGGGCAACAAATATTCGTATTGCGCCAACTCCACCTGTGTTCTGGCATAACTGGTCTTCGCCCTTTGGGCAAAAATGTCCAAAATCAGACTCGTTCTATCGAGTACTTTACAGCGCAGTATTTTTTCAATATTGTTTTGTTGGGCAGGCGACAGTTCATCATCAAAAATAACAGAACCAATTTCATTTTCCTTTACAAATTGGCGTACCTCTTCCATTTTCCCACTACCGATGTAGGTTTTAGGATTGGGCACATCAATTCGTTGAACAAAACGGCTTTCAACTTCACCACCGGCCGTATAGGTCAAAAATTCAAGCTCATCCAAGTACTCCTTGACTTTTTCTTCGTCTTGGTGTTGATTCATTACACCAATGAGTACCGCCTTTTCATATTCTATTGACTTCTTTTCTAGCATTCAAAGGATTTAGAATACAAATCTACACAATGTTTTGGAAGCTATTTTTAATTTGTCTTTGTATTCATCAATCATTGTATATTTTCCATTGCAGAAACACGATAACAGATTTACAATAGCCCGAAAATTTTTTAGATACCATTGACGGCCCCTATCTGTTGGATGATGATTTTACTCTAAATGGGTGTAAACGGTGGAGCAAATCAAAATTTTGGATAAGGCCAATAGGATTTCGAGGGTTATTTCGAGCATAGGATTGAAGGAAAGTTGCCACCCAGCTATTTTGGTCGTGTTGACGAAATTGGAAAACAAAGGGGTCATCAAATTGCTTTTGAAGACTAAACCCCTTAGCAACAAGGATTATGATTATTATGGGCGACTTTATGACGACCCAGCTCGGAAAGTATAAAAACAATCATGAAAGGGTTACGCTAAGCTTTTTGAAAGCGGGAATATTTTCGCCATGGTTCTTAAGGGAATGGAAGGGCAGATATAAGGAAAACCTTTTAGAACCTTTGCTAGACAAAAGTATTTGGCAGGCTATAGCAATCATTTTCCAGTATATGTATTTCTAAAGAATAGAATATGTAAGATTATAATTACACAACTAAAAAGTTAATTTTCACAACATATAGAGGTAAAATACTGTGCATTTCGTCGAATAAAGTAGGAATTTTATCGATGAATCCTACATATACTTATATATTCGTAGTCCAAATCTTACCTAAACTTAAACTATTATGGACTACAGATTTCCTTTTTCGGCTAAGGGAGCGATCTTCTCCATTTTACTTTCGCTTTTGGGCGTGGGTTCCATAGTTGGGCAATCCAGGGATACCAAAGAACAAGAGAATTTTTCCTACGGCCAAGGAAATATGTCCTCTTTTATTTCAGAAATGGAAATGGACTATCAGGCCAAGCTCAAGCGAATAGATGAGTTGATTAAGTCCAAAAGTATTACAACTACAGAGAAAAGAGCGGATGGAACCGATATTTCCCTTAAAGATATAGGTACAGATGGCACACCACTTTATTATACCACACTTAATGACCCAACTACACAGACTTCCAGAGCACACACACTATACGACAAGGGGCTGCTAAATTTAGGACTTACAGGAACAAATATGCAAGTTGGTGTTTGGGATTCGGGTGTGGCCCTATCTTCTCACCAAGAATTCGATAGCCGTGCCAAAAACGCCGACAATGCCGATGAGGTAAGTCTACATGCCACTTTGGTGACCGGAAACCTTATCTCTGCGGGAGTAGAGCCCAATGCGAAAGGCGTTGCTTATGGAGCCCAAGCCTTGTCCCACGATTGGAGCCGCGACAAAATTGAAGTGGCAGAAGCCGCTGCCAATGGACTTTTATTGAGCAACCATTCCTACGGAATTTTGTCCGACCGGGTGCCCGATTGGTATTTTGGAGCCTACATAAAGGTTACCCAAGACTGGGACAAGATTATGTACAATGCACCTTACTATTTAATGGTTACTGCCGCTGGCAATGCACAGAAATCTTACGATAACGAAGCACCAAACTTTGGTAAAACCGCTGATGGTTTTGACCTTTTGTTAGGCTTTACCACAACAAAAAATGGATTGACGGTATCAGGAGCCAATACGGAAATCGATGCCAATGGAGATTTAAAAAAGGCTTCGGTTACCGGTTATAGCAGTTTTGGCCCTGTTGATGATGGCCGTGTAAAACCGGACCTTGCCGGTGACGGTGGAAACATTCTTTCCACAAGTTCTGTTACCAATAGCAGTTATCAGGTTTCTGCAGGAACTTCAATGGCAGCACCAGGAGTTACAGGTTCACTTTTGTTGTTGCAGCAATATCACGAAGAGCTTTTTGGCAGCTACATGAAAGCATCAACCTTGAAGGGACTTGCGCTTCATACTGCCGACGATGTGGATGCCAAAGGACCGGATTATAAAATGGGCTGGGGAATAATAAATGCCAAATCTGCGGCAGAAGTACTTCAGAATAAAGAATACACCACTTTGGTTAATGAAGAAACCTTGTCAGAAGGAGAAACCTACTCCATTACTGTATTGGCGATGGAAAACGAACCTTTGATGGCTTCCATTTCTTGGACCGACCCTGAATCAGAAAATATAAACCGAGGAGACCTTAACAGTACATCAGCCGCTTTGGTGAACGATTTGGATATTAGAATCACCAAAGGTGATGAAACTTATTTGCCTTGGAAATTGAACCCTGCCAAGGCGAACGACCCCGCCACCAAAGGGGACAATAAAGTAGATCCTTTTGAGCGTGTTGAGGTGGAAAATGCAAAGGGTAGCTATACCATAACCGTTTTACACAAAGGGGGATTGAAGAATGGTCTCCAAGATTTTTCTTTGATCGTTACGGGAGCGCAGGTTTCGAATTGTTCCATTGAGACCCCATCCCATATTGATTTGCAAAGTTCATCCAACAAAAACGCTACAATTTCCTGGAAAGAGGCTGAAGAAACTTTGTTCGAAGTCCAGTATAAAAGTGTTGACATGAACAACTGGAGCACTGAATTGATTTGGGAAAACAGTTTTGAGATTGCCAATTTGGAAGTCGGGAAAGTGTACGAAGCCCGTGTTCGCTCCATTTGTACGGAGAGCGTGTTGTCCGAGTTTTCGGAAACCATTCAGTTTGAATTCAACGGAGAAGAAACAGCATTGATTGCAAACACTCCGATGTTTATTCCCCAAGAGTTGAATATATCTGTTTATCCAAACCCTACTGTTGATTATTTAAACGTGAATGCGGAGTTGTCAAAGGATGCCGAGTTCTCTATCGTTACTACTGCTGGAAACGTTATTAAAAAAGGGAAGACCCAAGGCTCCATCAACGTTTCATCCCTATCAGACGGATTGTACGTTTTGGTAGTTCAGGATTACGCTGGCATAAAAAGCACAAAGTTTTATAAAAACTAGAGCGGCTTTAATTCACATTAGATTTTTCATTACCTCAGAATGGTGTTGGTCTTTGAGAATAGTTTATTGCTTAATTGGATATGATCACAGGTCTTGCAGGAAAATTGGTTTCCAGTTTTAATTAATACCTTTAAAACGTAATCAATTCCAAAAGTTTAAATTTCAAAATTGTATGGATTGGTATTTTTCTTCCATACTTTTCCCCAGTTATGTCCGAACAATACCCAAAAGAACGCATTAAAGTACCGCGATTCAATGAAGAATCGGGTTTTTACACTACACCACAGCGTTCCAAGATTATGGGAAAAATCCGGGGCAAGAACACCAAGCCAGAACTTGCCTTCAGAAAGGCGTTGTGGCAATATGGTTACCGCTACCGTATCGACTACAAAAAGCTCATAGGAAAGCCTGATATCGCCCTAAAAAAGTACAAGACCGTCATATTTATTGATGGCGAGTACTGGCACGGGTACAATTGGGAAGAACGCAAAGAAAAAATAAAGACCAATCGTGATTTCTGGATTCCAAAGATTGAACGCAACATGCAACGGGACGAAGAGGTGAATAAAGCTTTAAAAGAAAAAGAATACAAAGTATTCCGCTTTTGGGAAACGGAGGTTAAGAAAAACTTAGATGAATGTCTGGAAGAAGTACTGGACCATCTGGACAAAGTCAAAGTTGCTTTTTCACAATCTTGAAAACTTGCAACACATCATCCAAAGGCAATTCAAAATCCTGAAATTCGGGCGAGGTATTCAAATTATGGCATAAAAACGCCTTGTTTTCCCTATTGTACCCTGTAAGCTGTTTACAGATTATTCTATCCGAACAAACCAATACATAAGGTTGATTCCAATAGGTATCGTTATTGCGCGTCAACGATTCTTTTTTGATTTCCAATCCAAGCACGTAAGCCTTGTTCGGAATCGCGTCGGATGTACCATCATCCATGGAATCCCCCGAAACCTCAAATATGCGATGGGGTTCATCGGTCAAGAAATCAATAATAAAACCTCCTTGAAACGGATTGCTAAGATTTTCCTGTTGTATGCCCTCAATGTATTTTTGATGCCACTCCACCCATACCAATGGCGCCATTACCAAGTACTTCCCGTGTTCCAAGGGGTAAAAAACACTGCCGTGCTTGGTAAACGGTTGCCGTTTGGTGTAGGCCTCTCCCATATCGTTGACCTCGTGCATATAGAGTTCGGCAATGGTGAGTCCAAAATACTCGGCAATCTTTGTGAGGTTTTTAATGGGAATATTGGCATCCTTGCGTTCGTAGAGCTGAATGGTACGCAGACTAACCCCAATTTCTTCGCCCAATTGTGATTGGCTGAGATTATTTTTTCTTCTTAACTGCTTTATTATATACATTTATTTCTATATTGTGTAATATTTTTACGCAACACATGCTCAGCGCAGCAATTTATCTAGTTTTCTGTAATTGGGTTACAAGTCAAATATAGAAAATAGGATTTGACCCCGGCATATAATTATTTAAACCAAAGTTATATATGGGTTCTATTAAAGGCCTCGGGCCAATCATAAAAAAAGAAATAATCTTTAAAGAGGAAGATTATGGAAAGCCGATCAATGAAACGCTATCCGAAGTACTGCGAAGAAACACCTCCAAAAACGATTTTGCCAATATCGCCATACAGAGCAATGTAAGTTTTTCCACGATCAGAGATGTAGTCTACCGCACCAATAGTTTGACAAAATTAAACGCCAAGGCCATCTCTTTATTGATCCATGCCGCTTTTGAAAACTCCTTTGCCTACAAGCTGCAAGCTGAAGGTGATATTATGTATTTGGATAATCTACTTAAGCTCTAGCCGCAACAGCCAATCGGTTTGTTTATCCGTCCCAATATAGTAAGGATGTTCGCCGAACTTGATGAAGCCATGCTTTTGATAAAAACTGATGGCTTTGGGGTTGTGTTCCCATACCCCCAACCAAATATATTCCTTCCCCAAGTCTCTGGCCTTTGCTATAATTTGCTGTAGCATCCACGTGCCGATCTTTTTGCCTTGATGATCTCCCAGTACATAAATACGCTCAATTTCCAAAGCATTTGGGTCGTGTACATCGGTCTGGGCGGCTTCAATATTTAGTTTGAAATATCCTACCAGAACTTCATCATCATAGACAAAATGGAAAAGACAATTTTCATTGGCAAGTTCTTCTGATAATTTATTTGGATGGAAAGCTTCCTCGATATACGATTGAAAATCCTCTGGGTCATTGTCCTTTTCAAAAGCAGCAGCAAAGGTATTCTTGGATATTTTGACCAAGGTTTCCAAATCAGCATTATCACATTCCCGAAGGCAAAGGGGCATCAAAATAGGTTTTGCTTAAAATTATCGCAAAAAAAAGAGCCTAACAAAATGTTGGCTCCATATTTTTCAGGGGGAAACTATTGATCTATAGCATAAAAAGCTTCTTGATCAAAAGCATAAAACCTGTGAAAAAATCGTTTCTGTAAACTTGAACATTTTCTTCCATCGTGGTGTTTGATTTTAGTGCCATGGTTTAATCGGTTTGTGGTGTTAATTTGGGTAAAAATTTCGATATAACCAAATATATACTCGATGAACGGTAATTTAAAACTATTGTTGTGTAATAGCCTTAATATGTTGTAAAAATGCCAAGGATATTTATTAAATATTCATTTCGGGAATCTCGCCTTCCACGACCAGCCTTCCTTCCGTAGCGCTCTTTATCTCTTCTACGGAAACACCTGGTGCTCTTTCCAACAATTTAAAGCCCTCATCCGTAACCTCCAATACAGCAAGGTTGGTCACTATTTTGGTTACGCACCCTACGCCTGTCAATGGCAAAGTACATCGCTTTAACAATTTTGATTTTCCAGCCCGGTTGGTATGCATCATCGCCACAATAATATTTTCTGCGGAGGCTACCAAGTCCATGGCGCCTCCCATGCCTTTTACCATCTTTCCAGGTATCTTCCAATTGGCGATATCCCCATTTTCGGCAACCTCCATTGCCCCCAATATGGTCAGGTCCACGTGTTGACCCCTAATCATTCCAAAACTCATTGCAGAATCAAAAAATGAGGCCCCTGGCAATGTGGTAATGGTCTGCTTTCCTGCATTTATAATGTCGGCATCCTCCTCCCCTTCAAAAGGAAAAGGCCCCATGCCCAAAACTCCGTTCTCGCTCTGGAACTCCACACTGATATCGTCCCGTACAAAATTGGCCACCAAGGTAGGTATCCCAATACCCAGATTAACATAATATCCGTCCTTGACCTCTTTTGCGATGCGTTTTGCTATTCCGTTTTTATCTAACATATATAATGTGTCAATTGAGTAATTGGACAATATGCCAATTACTTCTAGTTATGTATTTCTTTTTGAGGTCGAAATTATTTTATTCAAAATTTTGATGATGTCAAACAATTCCGCCAATAACTTTTCAGTATTTGGATAATTTTTCAGTTCGTTGCACAAGAAAAGCCAAAACTCTGTTTTTTCAGCTTCCTTCATAGCAATTTTCATTTTATGTACAAAATCAGCCTTACTCTCCGCATTTTGGGTTTCCTTAATATTTGCCCTATGGATGTGCCTGACTTTAAAACTTGGTTAGCTACTACGAACTTTCAAATACTTTCAAGTTTTTCACCATACTCAACACTATACTTTTCACTAAAAGTTATCATGTTGTTTTTCGTATAGATTACAATTAATTCAACTTGTAGTGCATTTTGAAGGTTTCTTGTACCAAAAACGTCAATTCGAGTTAAATTCCAGAGGAATTTTGTATCGAGAATCGTTTTTGGGCTTGAAATTCTGGTTCTCGATAGGATTTTTCAAAAGAAAAATCACTCGAACTGACAAATTTCAATCAAAATGCACAACGGGTTAATTCAAACAAATTGATTCATTGGCACATCGGCTTATTGTCTCATTCTCACTGTTCGCTGCTCAATTCTTTTCTCATACTTTTCCCCTTGAAAAATACGCTGCACAAATATGCCCGGAATATGGATTTCGTTGGGGTCCAAACTTCCGGCTGGCAATAATTCTTCCACCTCAGCTACGGTAATGGTCGCTGCTCCGCACATAGCAGGGTTGAAATTCCGTGCTGTCCCCTTAAAAATTAGGTTGCCTGCTTCGTCTCCTTTCCATGCCTTCACAAAAGCAAAATCGGCCTTAAATGCAGGTTCCAACACATACATTTTCCCATCAAATTCTCGCGTCTCTTTGCCTTCTGCCACTTCGGTTCCATAACCTGCAGGGGTATAAAAGGCAGGGAAACCAGCCTGGGCCGCCCTGCATTTCTCTGCCAAAGTACCTTGTGGGGTCAACTCCACTTCGAGTTCACCACTCAGCATTTGACGTTCAAACTCATCATTTTCTCCCACGTAGGATGATATCATTTTCTTGATCTGATGCTTCTGTAAAAGGAGTCCTAAGCCAAAATCATCTACCCCTGCATTATTGGATATGCAGGTAATGTCCTTGATGCCCAAGCGCACCAATTCATCAATGGCCTTCTCAGGTATTCCACATAGTCCAAATCCACCCAGCATAAATGTCATGCCGTCTTTAACACCTTCTAAAGCCTGTGCAACATTGGCAACTGTTTTCTTGATCATATGATTCGTATTTATATGCCCTGAAATTACGATTTAAATAAAAAAGCCCCAAGCAAATTAAGATATGCTTGGGGCTTTATTCTATAAAATAGATTTGTTCTAGAAATCCAAGTCGTCCAAGTCGTCTTCGGTATCAATCCTTTGTTCTTCTTGTTCTTCTTCCGTTTTAGAGCAATCAATATTAATGGATATTTCCTCGGGCACTTCAAAGGCTTCCTTGGAAACACCTATTTCCTCATTGGCATAATTCTTTTTCATGTACAGGGCCCAGATGGGCAATGCCATCGCCGCACCTTGTCCATATAACAAACGGTTAAAATGGATTGACCTATCTTCACCTCCTACCCATACGCCTGTAACCAAGTTGGGTACCATACCCATAAACCAACCGTCACTTTGGTTTTGTGTAGTTCCTGTTTTACCAGCAATTGGGTTGGTCAATTCATAAGGATATCCCGTTATAATTTCTTTATAAACGGTTTGGTTCTTGCCATAGGTATGCCGAAGCCTTCCCCCTGATCCGTATTGTGTAACACCTTCGAGTAGATTGACCATGGCGTAAGCCACATCTTTACTGAGTACATCCTTTGTTTCTGGTGCGTATTCATAAAGTACGGTGCCGTTTTTATCCTCAATACGGGTAACCATTACAGGTTTTACGTATACTCCTTGGTTGGCAAAGGTTCCAAAGGCTCCCACCATTTCATATACACTTACATCTGGTGTACCCAATGCAATGGATGGCACTTCCGGGATTTCTTTTGTGATTCCCATACTTTTGGCTATGGAGGCTACCGAACCAGGGCCCACCCTATCAATTAGCTGTGCGGTAATGGTGTTTACGGAATTGGCCAGTGCACTCTTTAATGTCATGTTCTCCCCTGAATATTTACCATCGGAGTTTTTAGGGGTCCATGCCTCCATATTTCCATGTTTCCCGGGTTCAATACTATATAGGTTGTCTGGCAAGGTGAAACAAGGGGAGTAACGTAATTGATCAATTGCCGCAGCATACACGAAAGGTTTAAACAATGAACCCGCTTGTCTTGATCCTTGAATTACATTGTCATATTGAAAATGCTTGTAATCTATTCCTCCGACCCATGCTTTTACATGACCAGTCTGTGGTTCCATGGACATCATGGCGGTACGTAGGAATGTTTTGTAGTACCTAATAGAGTCCATCGGTGTCATGATGGTGTCTTTTTCGTAGGAATCGCTGTTCCAATCAAAAACAGTCATTTCCGCCTTTTCATGAAAAGTAGCTTCGATGTCTTTTTCCGACAACCCTTCACGTTTAAGATGACGCCATCTGGGCGATCGTTTCATCGCTCGCTCCATAATGGTATCTATGGCTCCTTTGCTCAAATCCAAAAAGGGTGCGGTCGGGTTCCGGTCGGGTGTGTTTTGGTGAAAGAACTCAGCTTGAAGGTTTTTCATATGTTCTTGCACAGCCTCTTCTGCATTTTGCTGCATTCTGGAATCTATGGTGGTGTAGACCTTTAACCCATCTAGATAAATATTATATTTTTCGCCATCCGGTTTTGGGTTTTCACGCACCCAATTGTTCAAATAGCGCTGCATGTACATTCTAAAATAAGTGGCCAATCCTTCTCTGTGGGATTCTGGATTAAAATTGATCTTCATTTCCCTTCCTTGCAACGAATCCTTCATCTCTTCGGAGATGTATCCGTATTTCGCCATTTGTCCGAGAACGGTATTACGCCTGTTGAAGACCAATTCTTCACGTCGCATGGGATTATAAAGCGATGAATTTTTGAGCATCCCCACCAAAACGGCAGATTCTTCCGTTTTTAAATCTGCGGGTTCCTTTCCGAAATAAATTCTGGATGCAGAACGAATACCATCTGCATTGTACCCAAAATCATAAATGTTAAGGTACATGGCTATAATTTCTTGCTTGGTGTAGTTACGCTCCAATCGCGTAGCAATGACCCATTCCTTGATTTTTTGTGTTACGGCCTCAAATAAGTTTCTAGATCTTACCCCTACAAAAAGTTGCCGTGCCAATTGTTGGGAAATGGTACTTGCACCGCCTTTGGTCCCCAAATACGCCAAAGCCCTTGCAAATCCCCTGGCATCAATTCCGGAGTGGTCATAGTACCTTGCATCTTCGGTGGCCACCAAGGCATCTACCAAGTTTTGTGGCAGGGTCTCGTAATCTACCCATGTTCTGTTGTCATCCAAATAGAGTTTACCAAGGGTTTCGCCGTCTGATGAGATAAATTCTGTTGCCAAATTGGTTTCGGGATTCTCCAAACGTTCAAAGGTGGGCATTTCCCCAAAGACTCCCCAAGAGGCCAATTGAAAAATCAGGACAATGGAAAGTACTCCTGCCCCGAATAAAATCCAAAACCATTTAATGAAAGGAAAAAAATTCTGCTGTTGTTTTTTTTGACGCTTCTTTGCCATTATAATTTGGGTGCTTTTTCTATTTCCAAACCAACATCTGTTACTCCTTCTAAAATATGAAGGCCTTCCACATCGCCATTTTTTCGCATGGCGTGGGAGATATTTACTTTATATACGCCAGAATTCGGAAAATCGATCTTTTCCTTGTACCAAAGCTTGTTTTCCTTGACGCTTCCCATTCCTTTTCCGAGCCATTCACCACTGGGTTCGGCCATTTTATATTCCAGCGTATCCTTAACGGTATTGCCGCTCGGATATTCTAACTCGGTAATCAAAAATAAATTGCTAAAGGCATAAGTATCTTCATTTCTGATGTTGATGAACATGTTGTAGGTTGCTGTGGAATCGAGTTCGGAAAACTGGAATTCAAGTTTTTGATCCATTTCCCATTTTCCTTCTTTGATGGGCTCATAGTCGGAGTACACCAACAACTCATTGCAGGATGATAGGGAAAGAACTGCAATCAGTAGAAACAAAAATTTACTTTGCATTGGGTGCTTTGGATTTTGGTTTTCTTCGCTTTTTCTTTCTTCGCTTTTTCTTGTTCGGTCTATCAAAACGGGTAAGGCTGTCCTGGCCCACAACATTTTCAAAAGTCGTTTTATCCTCCTCCACATTATCTGCGGCATATTCCTCTAAACTGGCCACTTTTTCATTTTTCTTGTTCCGCTCCAAAATCTCCAGTACTTGATCTTTGGAAAGCGTATGCCATGTAGCAGGTTCATCTTTGTAAGAGAACCATAGGGTCTCTTTAAAAATATCCGCTTTTTGGCAAAAAGCTATCCCTTTTTGGGTTTTGAGCTTACAATCGGAGGGTGGGAAATTCTTGAGTGCTTCCAAATACATATCAAGCTCGTAATTGAGGCAACACTTCAATTTACCGCATTGACCCGCCAATTTTTGAGGGTTCAAGGCCAATTGCTGGTAACGGGCGGATGCGGTACTGACGGACCTAAAATCTGTCAACCACGTGGAACAGCAAAGTTCACGTCCGCATGAACCAATACCTCCCAAACGCTGGGCTTCTTGTCGGTAGCCGATTTGTCGCATTTCAATACGAATACCGAAGGCTTTGGCCATATCCTTGATCAATTGCCTAAAATCCACCCGGTCTTCCGCGGTGTAGTAAAATGTAGCTTTGGAACCGTCTCCTTGGAATTCCACGTCGCTCAATTTCATTTCTAGCCTTAACGAGATGGCTATTTCTCGGGAACGTTTCTTTATTTCTTCTTCCCTGTCCCTGCATTTCTGCCAAATATCAATATCTCTTTGGGAAGCTTTTCTATAGATTTTGGGAATGGTTTTATCGTCTGGAGAAACTTTTTTGCGCTTCATCTGTATACGCACCAGTTCCCCTGTCAAGGTTACCATACCGACATCGTGACCGGATTTGGCTTGGGTGGCCACCACATCTCCAATGGACAATGTGAGATTCTCCGTATTCCTGAAAAATTCCTTTCTACTGTTTTTAAAACGTACCTCAACACAATCAAAAGGTTTTTGACCGTTGGGCAACGACATATTGGAAAGCCAGTCAAAGACTGTTAGCTTGTTACAACCATCAGTGCCGCAAGTACCATTGTTCTTGCAACCACGCGGTTGTCCATCCTTGCCGGTTGAACAACTGCTACACGCCATATTTAATATCTTGATTGAGGTGTCAACAAAACGTTGTCAGTTGGATTACAGTCACAAACTCCTTCATGCATTGAGAAATAAAAAACTCATCTCGACTGCGCTCGATGTGACATGAAATTTCTTCCTACCCGTTTAAACTACCTCAATAGGGTTCATAAAAATTACTTGTTGTAAATATAGTACAATTTGTGGCAGTAGTGAAATGCTACTTCTTGTATTTCAACACGGGAGAACGTCCTTTTTTGAATATTTTGTTGCTGGCTCCCTTGCCTTTGCGCAAACGTTTTTGTTCCTCGTAGGGCAATGCGTGTATTTCCTTGCAATCCGCAGAACAGCAATTGTTCATTGCCTCGGCACATTCATCGCATTGGATAAAAAGCAGGTGACAGGCTTCGTTGGCACAATTTACATGGGTGTCGCAAGCTTTGCCACATTGATGGCAATGCGCTATCACCTCATCGGAAATGCGTTCCCCTCTTCTGTGGTCAAAAACAAAGTTTTTGCCCATAAATTTATTTTCCAAGTTTCTATCGTTCACTTGTCGGGTGTACTCAATAATCCCGCCTTCCAGCTGGTACACATTTTTAAAGCCCTTGTGTTTGTAATAGGCACTGGCTTTTTCGCAGCGGATACCTCCGGTGCAGTACATGACCAATTTTTTGTCTTCTTTATGCTCGGCAAGGTCTTGTTCAATAATGTCCAAAGAATCACGAAAAGTATCTACATCGGGTGTGATGGCATTTTTAAAATGCCCTATCTCGCTTTCGTAATGGTTGCGCATATCTACCAAAATGGTATTCTCGTCTTCAATGAGTTCATTGAACTGTTGGGCACCAACATGGATTCCTTTATTGGTAACATCAAAAGTGTTGTCGTTCAAGCCATCGGCTACAATCTTCTTGCGCACCTTCACTTTTAATTTTAAAAAGGATTTATTGTCCTGCTCAATGGCAATGTTCAATCGAACATTTTCCAAAAACGTGATGCTGTCCAAATGCTCCTTAAAAATATCGAAGTTTTCCGCAGGTACCGAAAGTTGTGCATTTATTCCTTCGTGGGCCACGTATATACGTCCCAGAACTTCCATATCGTTCCAAGCTAAGAAAAGATGGTTCCTCAGAATTTGAGGGTTCCCGATGTGTGCGTATTTATAGAAAGAGATGGTAAGCCGTTCTTTACCGGCCTCCTCAATAAGGGCTTCCCTTTCTTTTGCACTTAATGTGTTGTACAGTTGCATGCTATACCTTTATTAAGTTAAAGAATGGTTCTTAAAAAATTAAATGCAAAGATAGAAATAATAAGGAAAGAAAATCAAAAGGGCCTGTTTGAAAAGGCCCCTTGATCCATTACTGCTTTTTCATAGCTGATTTTCTTTCTCCTAGCAACTGCGAGCTATAATTAGCTCTATATAGATGAGTTAGTACACTTAAGATGCATTGTTATTAAAAAGGTTGCGTGGGCTTTGTGGCATGTTGAAAGAAATGGTATTTTAGCTTTCCTAATAATTTTACCATGAGCAAAGAGAAAGAAGCAAAATTAAAAGCCCTAAAACTAACACTGGACAAACTGGACAAAACCTACGGCAAAGGTGCTGTTATGAAAATGGGCGACAGTGTTGTTGAAGATGTGGAGGCAATTCCTTCTGGCTCATTGGGATTGGATATTGCACTCGGCGTAGGAGGTTACCCAAGAGGACGGGTGATCGAAATCTACGGTCCGGAGTCTTCAGGTAAAACCACATTGACCCTGCACGCCATTGCCGAAGCGCAAAAGGCAGGCGGCATTGCAGCTTTTATTGACGCGGAACACGCCTTTGATCGTTTTTATGCCAAAAAGCTTGGGGTTGATATCGACAACTTGATCATATCCCAGCCCGATCACGGGGAACAGGCCTTGGAAATTACGGAAAACCTGATTCGTTCAGGTGCCATTGATATTGTGATCGTGGATTCTGTTGCGGCCCTTACACCCAAAAGTGAGATTGAAGGAGAAATGGGCGACTCCAAAATGGGTTTGCACGCTCGATTGATGTCTCAAGCGCTAAGAAAACTGACTTCAACCATCAGTAAAACAAAATGTACCGTAATCTTCATCAACCAATTAAGGGAAAAGATCGGGGTAATGTTCGGAAATCCAGAGACAACCACCGGTGGTAACGCCCTTAAGTTCTATGCATCCGTGCGATTGGATATTAGGCGTTCCACTCAGATCAAAAGTACCGAGGGGGATGTGCAGGGTAACAAAACAAGGGTGAAAGTGGTGAAGAACAAAGTAGCCCCTCCTTTCAAAACAGCGGAGTTCGACATTATGTATGGCGAAGGAATATCCAAAATCGGAGAGATTCTAGATTTGGGGGTTGCCTACGAAATTGTCAAGAAAAGTGGATCTTGGTTCAGTTATGGTGACACCAAATTGGGCCAAGGAAGAGATGCGGTAAAATCACTGCTGATGGATAATCCAGAACTATCCGATGAATTGGAAGGGAAAATCAGGGAAGCCATTTCGGCCTTAAGCGAATAACCCTTTCATCGATTTTTTAGGGAGATTAACTTTTAGTTGTGAAAATCCTACGCAACCCTTGTCTGTGCTGCACATCTAGGGAATAAAAAGGATTATTATGAAAAAAGTGCTGATGCCATTTATGTTGATTATGGCATGCTCGTTGTTCGTTTCTTGTGAAGTGGACGATGATTCCCCAAATTTTTACTTTACTGCCTTAAATACTGTTGAGGCCAAGATGCCAGAATCGTTCGAAGTTGGAAAAACTTACGATATTGAAGTAACTTACCAAAGACCTAATGGTTGTACCTTTTTTGAAGGTTTTGATGTTTCGCAAACTGCGGAGACCGACCGCGATGTGGTAGTAGTGGGTTCTGTCCTAACCGACGAAGACCGTGCCTGCACAGAAGCGGTGGAAGAAGTTGTGGCCACACTCAAATTTAATGTGATTTACACAAAAGACTATGTTTTTAGGTTTTATGCAGGCGATGATGATGAAGGGAATGCCACTTATCTGGAATATTCTGTTCCGATAGCAGAGGAGGCATCCACAAATTAGATAGCAACAATCCAGAATTGACCAACATTTGGATCTTGATGAACTGATACATAAATGTAAAAAGGGAAACCGACAGGCCCAAGCCGAACTGTACCGGAGATATTCCGGTATTCTTTTCGGTATGTGCCTCAAGTATTCCCAAAATAAAACGGAGGCGGAAGATAATCTGCACGACAGTTTTATGACCATTTTCGATAAAATCGATCAGTTTGGCTTCAAGGGTTCTTTTGAAGGTTGGATCAAACGTATAACCGTAAATACAGTACTTCAGAAATATAGGAAGGACCAATACCTCAACGTGATTTCGGAAAACCACGAAGATGAAATTGAGGTGGAAACAGATGATTCAGACATTAGTCTGTCCACGCTGCTGGGGTATATTCAAGAGCTGCCGCATAAATACAGGTTGACGTTCAACTTGTATGTATTGGACGGTTATAGTCATAAGGAAATCAGTGAGATGTTGGGGACATCCACTGGAACCTCAAAATCCAATTTGGCAAGGGCCAAGGCCATTTTGAGGGATAGAATAGAAAAAGCCAAAATAAACATTGCTTAATTAGATCAACGATGGGGAAAAAGAATTTAGAGCAATTGTTCAAGGAAAGCTTTCGAGACTTTCAAGAAGTTCCGGATGAAAGCGTCTGGAACTCCATTGAAGCCTCTTTGGACAAAAAGAAACAGAAAAAACGCGCCTTACCTATTTGGTGGAGCTTGGGCGGTGTTGCTGCCGCATTGGTCATTTTGATGATGATCATCAATCCATTTACCGCAGAACCAGAAGAACAAATCATCACCGATAGGGAGAGCATTGACGTTCCCGAAGAACCTTACAATTCAAAAGAAGAGAAGAGCGAGGATTTTACCGATCCTTCAATCACTTTGGATAAGGAAGAAAGTTTGGTGAACAGTTCTGAAAGCAATGAGAAAGCTGTACAGAACAACAATCAAAAACTAAAAAAAATCTCAGAAAACGATGTTATGTCAGCAGTTGCTGAAAACACTGCTTCTACTTCGCAGAGGAATGGCTCTGTTGAAAATCGGCAAGCAAATAATAGTACTTTGAGGAATCCCGAAATGCATCCTTCGGAAAAAGTTGGTGCAGAAAAAAACAGTGCCATTGCGATGAATGATGGTGAAAACAAATCCGATCAGAAGCAGTCCGTTGCAAAAAAATCAGTGGAAAACGATCAGATTGCTCAAAATGCCGAGGAGCAAGATGGGGAAGTTGAGAAAAAATCCATTTATGATGCAATCATCGAACAAGATGAACTAGAGGAAGCTGTTGCAACAAGCGGTAGCGAAAAATGGTCGATAGGCCCATCCTTGGCCCCTGTGTATTTTAATGCCGCCGGCGATGGTTCTCCTGTTAGTTCGGATTTTGCTTCCAACTCAAAATCAGGAACAGTGAATTTAAGCTATGGGCTTACAGTAGCTTATGACGTTGGTAAAAAGCTGAAAATCCGTTCTGGAGTGCACCGCGTGAATTATGGGTACAATACCGATAATGTTGTTTTTTCTTCAGTTCTGCGCGCTGCTTCCACGGATAAGCTGGCCAATATTGATTACAACTCAAACGCCTCGACCATTGTAGTGGAAAGTAAAGACAGCCCAAAAAATACTGCTGCTTTCAACTCCAAGGAAATCGCCTTAGCCGATGCACCTTCTTTAGATGGAAGAATGGTTCAGCAATTGGGCTATATTGAAATTCCCTTGGAGTTAAATTATGCTGTTTTGGATAAAAAGTTCGGTGTTGAACTTATTGGAGGTGTAAGTTCATTGTTCCTGGTGGACAATGCTGTACTATTGGAGTCCAACGAACTGATTACTGAAATGGGCGAGGCAAACAACATTAATTCATTAAACTTTAGTGCCAATTTGGGCATGGGGCTAAATTATCGGTTCAGTCCCAAGATAAGAGTCAATATAGAACCTGTTTTCAAATACCAGCTGAACACTTTCTCAAATGTTTCCGGTAGTTTTCAGCCTTATTCCATTGGCGTTTATAGTGGATTTAGCTTTAGGTTCTAGTATAAAGAAGTTGGTTAGGAAGATTGCTCCTTTAAGCAATCAATTGAGCGCTCTATTAAAATGGAGCGCTTTTTTACATTAAAAAGTATTCTAAAATTTTTCTTACTTTAGGACTTAACGCTAACCAACTTATTGATTCTGTGAAAACTGAGAAGTTCGAAGACATCCTTGTCTACTTTTCCAAATCACTTATGGGAAAGGAAAACGAAGAGGATATCCTTTGGGATGTAGCGAAAAATTGCATCTCCAAATTGGGTTTTGTGGATTGTGTAATCTATTTGGTGGACGACAATCAAAGCATACTGGTGCAAAAAGCCGCATACGGACCAAAAAGCCCAAAAGACCGAACCATCTATAATCCTGTGGAAATAACTATTGGCGAAGGTATAACCGGAACCGTAGCAAAAACAGGGAAGCCGGAGTTGGTAATGGACACCTCGCAAGATTCCCGTTATATAATTGATGATGACACCAGACTTTCGGAAATCTGTGTGCCCATTGCTTATGAAGAGCAACTTTATGGGGTAATTGATTGCGAACACCCGAAAAAGGGTTTTTTTACAGAACGTCATCTTAAAATGCTCTTGGCCATAGCGTCCATTTGCGCTATAAAAGTTAAAAGTGTCAGGGCCAATACTGCACTTCTTGAAAAACAGCACAAGCTATTTCAACTAAAAGAGGAGATGTTGGAGCTAAAATTAAAAACCCTGAACTCTCAGCTCAATCCCCATTTTGTGTTCAATTCTTTAAATGCGATACAATATTTTATAACCACTCAGAACACCAAGTTCGCCTTGGATTATTTTTCCACCTTCAGCAGGCTTGTACGCTTCTACTTAAAGCAGCTGGGAAAAGACACTGTTTCGCTATACAACGAAATAGATATGTTGCATTGGTATCTTAAACTTCAAAAGTTGAGGTACGATGATTCTTTTGAATATTCCATTTCCATAGAAAAGAAAGACGGTAGCCTCAAAGAAATTGTAATCCCCTCGTTTGTGATACTTCTTGTTTTCGAAAACATCGTGGAGCAATCCAGCATCAACAAAGTGGTTGACCAACACTTCAATGTTGACATCAAAACAACTGAAAAGAATGTGGTTCTAGAAATCCAATATCAATCTAAAAGTGGAGACCACACCGATTATCCTAAAAATGATTATCGCAATGAAATTATGAAATGGGAAGACCAAGTGGAATTGCTCAATACCGTAAAAGGATACAACATTGTGCATAATACCATCGGTAGCTCTAACAACGGGATGCATACTAAAAGTATACTTCTAGAGCTTCCAAATCTTGCCTAGAAAGGTGTTTTCAACAATTCAAACCAAATCCTTCAGAATAACTTCCCTGACCTCTTCCCTTAAGGTAGAAGTATCCGATGTGCTCAAAATCCCCGTCTCAAAAAACTCGTGCACCTTGGCCCTGATTCTTCCGGGCCCGCCACTGAAAAAAGTGAACGAAAACCGTTTCTTATTGTCCAAAAAGGTCATGGGTACCACAGGAATTTTATGGGCAATCGCCATTTTAAAGGCCCCATCCTTGAACTTGTCCAAAATAATCTCCTCTTCGGGAACACCTCCTTCGGGAAAAATACAAATGCTCAAGCCTTGATCCAACCTTCTTTTGGCCCTTCGATAAACACCCGTTCTGCTTTTAACACTGTCCCGGTCCACAAGAATGCACACTCTTTTGTAAAAAAAACCAAAAATGGGGATACTGGTCAACTCCATTTTCCCCACAAATACAAAAGGGTTTCTACTTATATGAAGCATCAACATAATATCCAGCATACTGGTATGGTTGGCCACCAGCATGTAACTCTTTCCTTTCTGCATAGGCTGTTCACGAATCACTTTAGGGAAGCAGCCCATTCCATACAAAATGGGGCGAGCCCAAAAATTTCGAGCGAGCCAGAAAAATTGGGGATAGGTTTTTTCAGAAATAGTGAGAATGAGCAAAAACGGAAAAAACAAAAGAATGGGAACGGTAACCAAAATATAGAACCAAACCCTATATAATACATGTCCCACATTTTTGATTAGTCCGAGCATGTGTCAAAAGTAAAGTATTTCCATATTTTACACTTTGAAGACATCTTTTCTTTAAGAAAACAAGTCTCTTTTTTTATAAGTGCGGGATGCTTACTTTTACGAGCAAAAATTTAGCATGGCCCGAATTCTGACCGGAATACAAAGTACAGGAACCCCACACTTGGGAAATATATTGGGAGCAATTGCACCTGCCATTGAAATGGCAGAGGACCCAAAGAACGATTCCTTTCTCTTTATTGCCGATATGCACTCGCTTACCCAAATCAAAAATGGGGAGCTGCTACGGAACAATACTTACGCCATTGCAGCCGCTTGGCTCGCCTTTGGCCTTGATATTGAAAAAACCGTTTTTTATAGACAGAGCGACATTCCACAGACCGCAGAATTGGCCTGGTACCTGAGCTGTTTTTTTCCTTACCAACGACTTACATTGGCCCACTCCTTTAAGGATAAGGCCGATAGGCTGGAAGATGTTAACGCAGGCTTGTTCAGCTATCCTATGCTTATGGCCGCCGATATATTGTTGTATGATGCGGAAATTGTTCCCGTGGGAAAAGATCAGCTACAGCATTTGGAAATGACGCGTGATGTAGCCTCCCGCTTTCACAACCAAATGGGCGAAACTTTTGTGATGCCCGAAGCCAAAGTGCACGAGCAAACCATGTACGTACCAGGAACCGATGGTGAAAAAATGAGCAAAAGCCGTGGCAACCTCATCAATTTGTTCCAAACGGATAAAAAACTGCGCAAACAGATCATGGGTATTGTTACGGACAGCACACCAATGGAAGAGCCGAAAGACCCAAGCAAGGACAATGTATTTGCCTTATACAAATTATTGGCCTCTCCCGAACAGATTGAGGAAATGAGCGCCAACTATTTGGCAGGAAATTACGGTTACGGGCACGCCAAGCAAGCATTATACGATCTCATTTTGAAAAAATTTGAAGAGCCTCGGGAAAAATTCGAATACTATATGAACCATAAAAACGAAGTAGACGAAGCTTTGGCATTTGGTGCAGAAAAAGCGCGTAAAGTGGCCGATAATGTATTGGGGCGCGTTCGTGAAAAGTTGGGTTACTAAATTTCTTCCTATATTTCCGAATTACGAGCGTAGTGAGGATGAAGAATCTATTGTGAGCAATAATATATGTTTAAGATACTTCTCTCCATTCAGCATGACAACATGATCAACTATTGTCTGTCATTCTGAGGTGGAGCTTGCGGAACCGTAGAATCTTTTTTAATCATTTTCTTTAGATACTTCGCTTGGCTCAGTGTTACAGTACTTACACCGCCTCGAACATTTTACCGGGCAGTGGACGGATAACGCCCTTCATTTCCATGTTCAGCAAAGTGGAAGAAGCCTTAAAAATTGGCAAATTACACTCTAAAGCCACGGTATCCAGTAATTGTTTACCGTTCAACCGCAGGTACGAGTAGATTGACTGTTCTGTTTCATCCAACTCTACGAACAGCTGTTTTTGTACCGTTTTTTCCTGCTTTTTCTCCTCAATTTCCCATCCCAACAAGTAAATCAGCTCTGCTGCGGAGATCAATAAATGTGCCTTTTGAAACTTGATGAGGTCGTTACAGCCCTTGCTCCATTTATCAGTAGCCCTACCTGGAACAGCAAACACTTCACGATGATATCCGTGGGCCAAATCTGCAGTGACCAGACTGCCGCCTTTTTCTGCCGACTCGATTACGATGGTCGCTTCACTGATTCCAGCAATAATACGGTTGCGTTTAAGGAAATTCTCGCGGTTGGGTTGGCTAGTGCTCCAAAACTCGGTCATAAAACCGCCGTTCTCTTCTATTTTGTGTCGGTATTTTGCGTGTACCTTCGGATAAATTTGATTAAGCCCGTGTGCCATACAGGCAATGGTCTGCAACCCGTGGTCCATCGCGGCCTTTTGAATGGCAATATCTACCCCATAGGCCAATCCACTTACTATAACAGGGTTTAATGGGGCCAATTCTTCTATAAATTGATTACAAAACGAAGTTCCGTAGTTGGTTACGTTCCTTGTACCGACGACACTGATGATTTTTTGATGTTCTAGGTCGATGCTGCCCCGCTGGAACAATAAAATGGGACCATCCAAGCAATGCTTTAAACGGGTGGGATAATCATCATCCATAAAATAGGAGATGGCAATGTCCTCTTTGGACAAAAATTCAAACTCTTTTTGGGCCTCGGCAAGATGAACGGGGTCGAACAAGCCCTTCAACGTCATCTTACCAATACCGTCAATTTTTAAAAGATGGTGCAGTTTGTCCTCAAAAATAGCTGTTGGACATCCGCAATGGGTAATTAATTTTTTTGCCGTCACATCCCCGATATTGGGGATATTTTGCAGCCGTAAAGCCGCAATAATTTCAGGTTCAGTCATTTGATTTGGGAGTCAAAGTTGTCCACAAAATACAGCTTTTCAAATGTTAATAAAAAGTTATCCGGCATATTTTGTACTGTCCCTTTTTTTGCAATATTTGTGCTTATGCGGATTGATTCATACATAGAAAAACTCTTGTTCGATTATAACTGTGTCGTAGTGCCTGGTTTTGGTGCTTTTTTAGCACATGGGAAATCCGCAGAAATTGATAGGGCTACCAATACTTTATTGCCACCGAGCAAGGCAATTTCTTTTAATGCCCAGCTTTCCAAGAATGACGGCTTATTGGTTTCCCATATTTCCAAAGAAAAGAATTTGGGGTATGAAGATATGCTTCAGGAAGTTGAAAATATTGCCCAAGATTGGAAAGATAGACTGGCTCAAGGTGAAAGTATCGAACTTTATGGGATTGGTAAACTTTGGCACAATAGCGAGCAACGCATACAGTTCCAACCTGAAGAAAAAATCAACTTTTTGACATCATCCTTCGGTCTTTCCTCCTTTGCTGCAACGCCCATTCAGCGCGAGATAATCAAAGAAGAGGTGGAAGAACTGGAAGAACGCATTCCGTTTATCATCACCCCTGAAAAAAGAGAGCAATCTTCGTTTAGACCTTGGTTAAAGTATGCCGCTGTTTTTTTATTGGCCGTTTCTTTAGGAGTAACTTCTTATCGTACCTATGGTGACCTTCAACAAAAGGAAGTGGCAGCCCGGCAAGATGCCCAGCAAGAGGTTTCGCGCTTAATCCAAGAAGCTACTTTTTTTGAAAGCGCTCCATTGGAATTGCCTGCCATCAACATTAAGGTGACCAAAAAACAATTGGGCAAGCACCACGTGATCGCAGGTGCTTTCCGTGAAGAGGAAAACGCCGACAAGAAAGTGACCCAACTCCAAGACAAGGGGTATAATGCATTTTACCTGGGTGTAAACAAATATGGGCTGCACCAAGTGGCCTACGATAGTTTTGACGACCCCAAGGAAGCACTTGCCTTTTTGAGAAAGGTAAAAGTCGAAGATTCGAGGGATGCTTGGATGCTTTCCGAGAAATAATAGTTCCGCTTTCCTTTAAAAGCATTCCACACTTCAATATCTTTGCGCAAAATTTAAGGTATGCGCGCTAAAACTCCTAGTGAATCCCGCACGGTAATGACCGATTTGGTGTTGCCCAGTGAAACCAACCCCCTCAACAATCTTTTTGGTGGGGAACTATTGGCTCGTATGGACCGAGCCGCCAGCATTGCTGCACGTAGACACAGCCGTAGGATTACGGTAACTGCTTCGGTAAACCACGTAGCTTTTAATCGTGCCGTACCGCTTGGTAGTGTTGTAACTGTGGAAGCAGCGGTTTCTAGGGCTTTTAAAACTTCGATGGAAATATTTATCGATGTTTGGATAGAGGACCGCTTTACCGGGGAGCGTACCAAGGCCAATGAGGCCATTTATACCTTTGTTGCTGTAGATGATACCGGAAAACCCACGGAAGTACCGCCGCTGGAGCCTGAAACCAATTTGGAAAAGGAGCGTTATGCCGCTGCTCTTCGCAGAAAACAGTTGAGTTTGGTGCTTGCGGGAAAAATGAAGCCCGAAAACGCCACGGAACTCAAGGCGCTGTTTACTTCTTAGGAATCTGCCTCTATGCAATGAACACGATAGCTGTGGAATGAAAATCGTACCTTTACTATAACAAATACAAAAACAGTATGGCAATCCTGGATTTAAGACAAAGTGTACTGGAATACGTCAAGAAGGCCGACCATAGGTTCTTGAGACTCGTGAAAGCCATGGCCGACAACTACAATGACGATGACGACGAACGCATCAGTTTGGAGCAATATAACAAAGAATTGGACGAATCCATTGCCCAAATAGAGAAGGGGGAGCTATACTCTCATGAGGAAATGGGAGAGCACATCAAAAAATGGGCAGAAAAATAATCTGGACACACAAGGCTGAAGCTGACTTGAACCAGGCCTTTTTATCTCTGCTGGAAGAATCAAAATCCATTGAAACTTCGTCAAGGATCATTACAGAAATCTATGTTTCCACCGCTATATTGGCAACCAATCCGGAAATCTATAAAGTAGATACGCTAAAGCACAACAATACTGGAAATGTCAGGGCGTATGAGAAACACCGATATCGAATCTCCTATCTTATTGAGGAAAATACAGTTTATATTTTGAGGGTCAGGTATGCCAGAAAAGAGCCTTTGGCATTCTAATTTGGAAAAATCCCGTGGCAAAAACCATCCTAAGAGACTGCCAATTGTAAGAAATTAAAAGCCAAAATTGTCTGGGTCCGGCCCAAACCGCTTGCCCTTTTCCAAGCTATCGAGTAATTGCATATCGTCTTCCGATAGTTCAAAATTGAAAAGGTCGGAATTGGCAACGATGCGTTCTTTTTTGGATGATTTTGGTATGGTGACCACTCCTTTTTGAAGGTCCCATCGCAAAACAATCTGGGCGATGGTCTTATTGTATTTGGATGCCATATCCTTCATAATGTCCAAATCAAAGATATTGCCCTGCATCAATGGGGACCACGCTTCGTATTGGATTCCTTTGCTATTGCAGAAATCAATCAAATCCTGCTGCACCAAATAAGGATGAAACTCCATTTGGTTCACCATAGGTACAATCTCCGCCGAAGTCAATAAGTCTTCTAAATGATGTTGTAAAAAATTGCTCACGCCTATAGCTCGCACTCTTTTCTCCTTGTACAACTTTTCGAGAGCCTTCCAGGTTTCTTTGGATAGTTCTCCTTTGGGCCAATGCACCAGATACAAGTCCAGATAATCGGTTTCCAAGCGTTTCAAACTAGCATCAAAGGCTTTTAGCGTGGCATCGTATCCCTGGTCGGAGTTCCAAACCTTACTGGTTAAAAAAACATCCTTTCGGTCCACATCGCTTTCACGAATTCCCGTGCCAACCCCTTCTTCGTTATCATAAATTGCAGCGGTATCAATATGTCTGTAGCCGTGGTTCAATGCCGCTTTTACGGCGTTGATTACTTCGCTTCCATCTTCGGATTGATAAACACCCAGTCCAAAATAGGGCATCTGGACCCCATTGTGCAATGGAAAGGAGCCTTGTAAATCTGTTATTTTCTTCATAATGTTAGAGTTGATATATCCAATCTTCGGGGTTCAGGCGATTGGAGTCCTTATAAAGATAAAACTTCAATTTGGTGGTGCCGTCCAACCGATTGGTATTAATCTCGCCCAAAACATCTTTGACCGCGACCCTGTCCCCTTTTTTTACGTACAGATTGGACAAATTATAGTACGTACTGATGTAATTACCGTGTTTTATTTGCACCCCTTTATTTCCGCCCGGAACGGATAAAATGGCTATGACTTCCCCTTCGAAAATGGCCCTAGCTTTGCTCCCAGCATCCGTAGTTATGGTAACTCCGTTGTTTCGGTGTTTTATGCCAGGATATAATTTGTCCGCGTACACCCCATATCCTTGGCTTTTCACACCTTTTTCCACGGGCCAAATAAGTCTTCCTTTGTTGGAAGAGAAATTGTCGGCCAATAATTTGGCCTCGGGAGTCAACGAAAAAGTTGCACTGCTCATGGACTTGCCCGAGCTTTTGTTGGAGCTGGCTATGGCACTTTTGATCATTCTTTCTATCTCACGATCAATTTTACGGGCCTCTTTCTGCTTTTCTGCGATAGCCGCGGTGTATTTCGCCTCATTTTGTTTGATGCTCGTTAGAAGGCTTCGTTGCGATTCGATTTCTTTGGAAAGTTCCTCCTTTGCCCTTTGATTCTCTGCAATCAATTGATCCTTTTCTTTACGCTGGCGAACCAAGTCTTGATTCAAAGTTTTTAGTTCTTCTGTTTTTTTGACAATACCCTCACCCTGCTTTTTCCGATGCTTCGCATATTGCTGCATATACTGAAGCCTTTTAAATGCCTGAAAGAAATTTTCCGCAGACAACAGAAACATCAATCGGCTGTTTTGGGATTTATTTTGATAGGTTTTTTGAATTAATTCGGCATAATCCTCCTTTAATATTTTTAAATCCTCCCGAAGCTTACTAATGTTTCTGATGTTGACATTAATCTGTCTGTTTAGCAAATTGGACTGCTGGTTGGTGACTCGTATCAGCTCTTGTCGGACGTTGATTTTGTTGTCCAAGGCTTCCATTTGGTCCAAAACAGAACCCTTTTCCTTTCGTTCAGCAAAGAGCAATCTGTTGATTTCCTTGATTTCTTGTTGTAACCGTTCCCGTTTGGCCTCCAACACTTTCTGTTCGCTTGTTTGAGCATGGGATTCAACTGAAGTGAACAATATAACCATCAGAAAGTAAACATAATATGCAACTTTACCGTCCATATTACTTTAATGTAATTTTATTGTATCCTCTGGGTACTTCATAAGGAAAACTAATAGGTTTGTTGAGTTCTAAATTACGAAAATTCAAATCTATGGTAGTCAAACCTCCTGCTTCCTCGGCTGTAATCTTTACATCTTCAGGCAACACATTTCCAGAAATATCCTGATAGGTATATCTTGCCTGGAGCTGTCTTGCTTTTTCTGGTTGGGATATTTCCTGAGACGCTATTTTAAAGTTTTTCGGTTCCAGTTGGAACAGAATTTTAAAGAACTCCTGCGCATTTTTTGGCTTTAATTGATAATTACCATTATACACTTCCGTATTGAACTTTTCTTTTCGTAAATCCAAAACGGCGTTTCCAAGAATCAGGTTTTGTACTTTTTCAAAATCAAGTTCGGTCCCTAGCAATTCGCTCAAGTAACTGAAGTCGCCATCAAAATATTCGTTTTGAAGTTTATTATAAAAGGAAACCTTATTGGGGGTAATGTGGGCTTTGACCACACCTAAGGGTGCACTCATCCAAATCACCTTGTCCTTTTCCATACGGAGGCTTACGTTTACGCCCTGGGAATCGTCGCCATTGGCATAATCGATTTTGACCCTGCCCCTTAGGGTTTTAAATTTAGGCTGATTGGAGTAATGGGCATTGATTATATTCTTTGCTGATAATTTAGAGTCCACCTCCCCCCCTGTAACGGACTTGGTACTCTTGCAAGCCCCAAGGGTGAGAAGCAACGCGATCATCACGGTAATTGTATTAATATTTTTATATAAGTGCATTATAATCCTGAATTGATCTTGTTCAAATATTCATTTGCCTTTTGGGGGTTCCCAATCTTGGAATACCCTTCGTAAAGCTGCTTGTATATTTTATTCTTCAAATTTTCATTATCCAGTAGATAATCGAGTCCGCTTTCTAAAACCGCTATGCCCTTGTTCGGATTTCCTGTGTTGTTCAAAGCTGTTCCGTAAGCGTAATAAAAAAAAGGTTGTAATGGATAGGAATCCAGCGCTTCCCGAGATCCATCCAACAGTGATTTGTAGTCAGCTGCTGCTATGAATTCCTCCATTTGCGCCTTTAATTGGGCAAATGGGTCATTCTGGCTCTCCTCTTTTTGAACCACAGGGGCTATTTCAGGTTTCTTATCCTTTTGTAGCGAATCATTTATTTTTCTGTTCAATTCCGATTTTAGTTGGGAATTTTCCAAATCATCCAGCACTTTTGAGGCTTCGTCATATTTCTTCATTTTGAACAAAGAGACGGCCATATTCTGCTGAAGCTTTTTGTTCTCGTATGGTATGCGTTGCTTTACGGTTTCAACCGGACTTCCTTGCTTATGCAATATGGTAAGTAAATTATCCAAATACCAATAATCGGTTGGTTCCGATAGTAGTGCGTCAATAGCATAATCTTGTGCCTGCACATATTTTTTATCGAGCATATAGGCTTTGGCCAGTTCGTAGTCCACCACACTATTCTCAGGTTCCAATTGCTTGCATTTAAGCAGCAAATCCACCGCCCTATCGTAATTCTGGATACCTTTTTGTTTTAAGGCTTCAAAGAAATTTTCTTGAAACTCATCGGTATATTCTTCGAGGTAGACCTCGGCACTTTCCTGTTCTTCTTGGGCATAGGTACTGTAATGCATCACCATTGATGCTCCCAAAACCGTCCAAACAAGAAGTTTCCTTTTCATATTAACATCCCTAAGCCCCCATCAAACCAAAAATCTCTTCTAAAGTTATTCCAAAACGGAATAATCTCCAATACTAATGGTCTCAAAATTACCATTATAAACAACGTGGTTGCCAATCATTGCATTGTCCAAATTCGCATTGCTTATTTTACTGTCGCTCTGGATGAGGCTATTTTTTATAGTTGAGTTTTCTATTACGGTGTTTGCACCAACCGAAACAAAAGGTCCAACAGTAGTGTTTTTGAGTACCACGTTCTCTCCGATGAAACAGGGTTCCACAATATTCGCATTTTCCTGTTGTACAGAGTCGGCCATCATATTTTCACCCTCTTTTTCCAAAAATCCCAACATGCGCTGATTGGTTTCCACGGTAACATTTTTATTGCCACAATCCATCCACTCATCCACTTTACCTGGTACAAATTTCATGCCCTTTTGCATCATTCGTTTAATGCCATCATTGATTTGATATTCGCCACCATGGGTTATATCATTGTCCAGTACATGCTGTAGTTCATTTTTAAGGACTCCAACATCTTTGAAATAGTAAATCCCGATTACAGCTAAGTCAGAAACGAATTCTTGTGGTTTTTCAACCAACTCAACGATTTCCTTGTTTCCATTTAGCTTTACCACTCCGTAGGCCTCTGGGCGCTCCACCTGTTTCACCCATATAACGCTATCTGCAGATTTGTCCAAATCAAAGTCGGCACGAATCAAGGTATCGGCATAAGCAATTACCGCGGGGCCGCTCAAGGATTCTTTGGCGCTCATGATGGCATGTCCCGTGCCAAGCGGTTTATCCTGTCTGTAAATGGACCCTTTGGCCCCTAACTCTCTTGCCAATTCCATTAAACTTTGCACCACATCTTCGCCGAAAAAGGCAGGATCGCCCAAAATAAAGGCAACTTCGTCAATGGGTTCTCCCAACACCTTGGCAATATCGCTCACTAACCTGTGAACAATAGGCTTTCCAGCAACGGGGATCAATGGTTTTGGAACTGTTAATGTGTGTGGTCTTAAACGGGATCCTCTTCCCGCCATTGGAACTATTATTTTCATATAAATGCCCGCGGAGGCGGGTATCTTTTTAAGGTTATACTCTATTTAAAAAAGGTCTCGACTACGCTCGACCTGACATTCCTTCTTTCAATTAGTTCCGGTACTCCCAAATCCGCCTGCACCCCTAATGGTATCCGAAAGGGTTTCGACTTCTTCCCACTCGGCACGCTCATGCTTGGCGATTACCATTTGGGCGATGCGCTCCCCGTTTTCCACTGTAAAATTCTCATTGGACAGGTTCACCAAAATGACCCCTACATTCCCGCGGTAATCGGCATCAATAGTCCCTGGAGCATTTAAAACGGTTATGCCCTTTTTGGCCGCCAATCCACTGCGTGGTCTTACTTGCGCTTCGTAACCTACAGGCAGTTCCATAAAAAGTCCCGTTGGGACAATGGCCCTTTCCAAAGGTTTTAAAGTGATAGGCGATTCTAGATTTGCCCTTAAATCCATGCCTGCCGAGGCAAGGGTTTCGTAATGCGGCAACTTATGGCCCGATTTGTTAATGATCTTAATCTTCACGTCTTATTAATATGCTTCGTAATTTATCTCCTTCCATCTTATATATTAACCCCAAAAATAACAAAAACAGTATGCTACCGGCTATTAAATTTCTATTAAAAACATAGAACGAAAGTATTGAAAATACCAGGGATACGGATAGGTAGAAGACTATCTTTCGCATATTGTAGGGTATGGGGTAGTATTTCTTTCCAAAGTAGTAGGACAAGATCATCATACTACCATAAGCTGCTAAAGTGGCCCAGGCCGATGCCATATATCCAATTTTTGGAATTAGGCTTATGTTGATGGCCAAGGTAATGATGGCTCCTACGGATGAAATATAAGCCCCGAACCTGGTTCGGTCCGTTACCTTGTACCATACCGATAGATTATGATAGATACCCAAACAGAAGCTTGCCAAAAGTATGATGGGAACTACGTCCAAAGCTTCCCAAAAAGCGGCATCCCGCACCAATAATTTTTTCAAAGGATCAATAAACACTATCACGCCCAAAAAGATTAGACTTCCCATAATCACAAAATAGTTGGTAATCTGGGCGTAGGCTTTCTTTGGGTTTTCGGTGTTTGCGTGACTAAAAAAGAAAGGTTCAACCCCCAATCGAAAGGCGGTGCCGAACAGCGTCATAAATACCGCCAACTTGTAGCAGGCGGAATATTTCCCGATTTCTGCCTTGGCAATATCTTCTGGCAACAACCGATCTAAGAGAATACGGTCAAAAACCTCGTTTACTGTAAATGCAAGTCCAGCTACCATTATAGGTAGGGAATATTTGAGCATTTGCTTCAACAAGCGCTCGTCAAAACTATATTTACTATCAAAATAGATTCCACTCACCCACAATAAGGCAATTCCACTGGAAATCACATTGGCAATAAAGACATATTCAATCTGAAAATTTTCTTTGTAGATTTCTGCCCAAAACGACGGCCCCTTGTCAGCCAATTCTGGTAATATGGTCAAGAAAAAGATGTTCAATAGTAAATTCATTGCCACACTCGTCACCTTTACAATGGAATATCGAAGCGGTCTTTCCATTGCCCTCAACCAAGCAAAAGGAACAATGGCCAATGCGTCCAAAACCAGAATCAATATGATGTAGAGCATCAGGGACTCCTGAACATCTATTAGCGAAGCAAAAGTTTCTTTGAAAATCAGTGATACTACAAAAAACATTAAGGAGGATATCAACAATGAAATCAACGAAGTTGAAATCACGTTCTCTTTATCCGAATACTTATTGAAAAAACGGAAAAAAGCCGTTTCCATACCGTATGCAAGCACCACATTAAAAATGGCAAACCAGGAGAAGATTACTGAAATCTCACCATAGGTTTCGGGGTTCATTACCGATGTGTACAAGGGCACCAATAGAAAAGAGAGCACCCGCGGCAATACCGTGGCCAAACCATAGATAAATGTTTGTTTAAAAAGCCTTTTAAGTGGATTCAATAGGTATGCTTCTTTAAAAACCTTGATTAGGTGGCTACAAGTTACGCAAAAGCCATTATTACCTAAACCTTATTATCCTAAGAAAAACAAAAAGGCCACCGATGTGGTGGCCTTTTAATCTTATGAAAGTATGTAACCTTAATTGTTCAACGCTTCCGCTCCACCAACAATTTCCAAGATTTCGTTGGTAATTGCTGCTTGACGTGCTTTGTTGTACGTCAGTTTCAACTCATCTCTAAGTTCGGCGGCATTATCGGTTGCTTTGTGCATCGCCGTCATACGCGCACCGTGCTCACTGGCAAAGGAATCCCTAAGGGCTTTGAACAATTGTGTTTTCAAGGATTTAGGAATCAATTCCTTAACGATTTCCTCTTTGGACGGCTCAAAAATATAATCCGCTGCAATGGCTTCCTCTCCTTCTGCGCCAACGATGGGCAAAAACTGTTCGGTCATCACAATTTGCGTAGCGGCATTCTTGAACTTGTTGTACACCAACTCGATTTTGTCGTAATCCCCTTTGGTGAACAATCGCATCAAAAGTTCCGCGATTTCGGCAACATTGTCAAAGGTCAAGTCATCGTAAACCCTGCTTTGATCACCTAAAATCGTATGCTTTTTACGAAGAATGTCGTTTCCTTTTTTACCAATGGTATAGAAATCAACTTGTTTACCAGGATACTTGTTGGTCACCAAATTGTTGCTCTGCTTGATGATATTGGAGTTGAACCCGCCACAAAGACCTCTATTCGAAGTGATGGCAACAACCAAAACTTTGTTCACGGGTCTTTTGTCAGCGTACTCGCTTCCTCCGTCTCCCTCCAAACTGGCACTAAGCCCTTGCAAAAGCTCGGTAAGCTTGTCCGAATAGGGACGCATAGCCGTAATAGCATCCTGTGCCTTTTTCAACTTTGCAGCAGAAACCATTTTCATGGCACTGGTAATCTGCATCGTTGATGAGATGGATGATATCCTGTTACGTATTTCCTTTAGATTCGCCATTGTTTTAAATTATGGGTTATGAGTGTTGAGTTAAGAGTTTTTGACTATTGCCACAATGATTCTTATTAACTCTTCACACCTATCCATCAAATCTTTGGGAACTTCTCTGCCCGTCACTTCTAAAATCTCAAGCCAATACTTTGTTTCATCAGCTTCTTTTAGGGCTATCCCAAATTTATTTTTAAAATCCTTTGTGCTAACCCCTCTTTGTGCTTCCCTAGTGTTTGCACCGATACTGGTGCCACTTTTCAACAATTGAGAGGCTATCTCAAAATCTTTTTTATGCTTTAATTCATCACAGTAATGAACAATCCTACAAGCAAACTCGAAACTTTTAATTCTTACAGGACTAGTTTCAAGCTTTCCCATAACTCATCACTCTGAACTCCTAACCTTTATATTTACTTGAAAGATCTTTACAAACAGCAGTCAATGTGTCGATAACTTCATCGGTCAATTTACCGGCTTTAAGAGTGTCCAAAACATCTCTGTGCTTGGCGTTCAAGAACTCCAAGTAATCTTTTTCAAACTCTTTTACCTTGTCCACAGGAACATTTCGCAACAAGTTCTTGGAACCTGCAAAAATGATGGCCACCTGATCTTCCACGGTAAATGGATCGTTCTGACCTTGTTTCAAGATCTCCACGTTTCTACGTCCTTTTTCAATAACGTTCAAGGTAGCGGCATCCAAATCCGAACCGAACTTGGCAAAGGCTTCCAATTCACGGAACTGGGCCTGGTCCAACTTCAAGGTACCTGCCACTTTTTTCATGGACTTGATCTGGGCATTACCTCCCACACGTGATACGGATATACCCACGTTGATCGCAGGACGAACCCCTTGGTTGAACAAGTCTTGCTCCAAGAATATCTGACCATCGGTAATGGAAATTACGTTGGTCGGGATATAAGCGGAAACGTCACCCGCCTGTGTCTCGATAATCGGTAGAGCCGTCAACGAACCTCCACCTTTTACCATTGGTTTCAATACCTCTGGAAGGTCGTTCATGGTCTTGGCAATATCATCATCTGCAATTACCTTAGCGGCACGCTCCAACAATCTTGAGTGCAAGAAGAAAACGTCACCAGGGTATGCTTCACGTCCTGGAGGTCTTCTCAACAACAAGGATACCTCACGGTAGGCTACGGCTTGTTTTGACAAATCATCATAGATGATCAAGGCTGGACGCCCTGTGTCCCTAAAATACTCTCCAATCGCCGCACCTGCAAACGGGGCATATACCTGCATAGGGGCAGGGTCGGAAGCGTTGGCGGCCACAATGGTCGTATAGGCCAATGCACCTCTTTCTTCCAACGTATTGGCGATGGCGGCTACCGTAGATGCTTTTTGACCTATGGCAACATAGATACAGTACACCGGTTCACCGGCATCGTAAAATTCTTTTTGGTTAAGGATGGTATCGATACAAACGGTGGTCTTACCGGTTTGCTTATCCCCGATCACCAACTCCCTTTGTCCACGACCTACTGGAATCATGGCATCAATCGCCTTGATTCCTGTTTGCATAGGTTCATCTACAGGTTGTCTAAAAATTACACCAGGAGCTTTACGTTCCAAAGGCATTTCGTAGGTTTCCCCGGAAATAGGTCCTTTACCGTCGATAGGTTTTCCCAGGGTGTCCACCACACGGCCAACAATTCCTTCACCAACGTTGATGGAAGCAATACGCTCGGTTCTTTTAACAGTGGTACCTTCCACAATCTCTCTGGACTGGCCCAACAATACAACTCCTACGTTGTCTTCTTCCAAGTTAAGAACGATACCTTGCATACCACCATCGAACTCCACCAACTCCCCATATTGGGCATTGGCAAGTCCATACACACGGGCAATACCATCACCTACTTGTAATACGGTACCTACTTCATCCAAAGAAGCGGATGCTTCGTAACCTGATAACTGTTTTTTCAAAATTGCTGATACCTCAGCGGCTTTTACTCCTGCCATTTTTATAGACTATTTGTAAATTCTCTTTTTAATCCGTTCAATTTGTTTGCGATGCTTGCATCGTATCGGGTGTCTCCCACCCTTAGCACAAATCCTCCGATGATGTTCTCATCGATTTTATTCTCCAGGGTAACCTTGTTTCCGGTTGCCTTGGTCACCGTGTCCAAAATTTTCTTCTCCAAATCGGAAGTCAATGGAACGGCAGTGGTTACATAAGCTACCTCTTCACCCTTCAGTTTTTCGTGAAGAATAATGTATTTGAAGGCCACTTCCTGTAACATAGCTATTCTCTTGTTGCTTAGCAATGTTTGAAGAAGACCTTTTGTGATTTCGCTGGCATCTTTAAAGATTTCCAACAAACTGTTCTTTTTCACTTCTGATTTGATGATGGGGCTTTCCAAAAGATGCTGAAGCTCCCCACTCCCAGAAATAGTAGCAGCAATCTCCCGCATATCTTTTTCAACGGCCTCTGCCGCTTTCTTTTCGACTGCGAAATCCAAGGTTGCTTTTGCGTAGCGTATGGCCGCCCTGTTTTGGTTCATGGTCTATTAGTTCAGTTTAATATCTTCCAACATGTCCTCGACCAACTTTTGTTGCTTTCCTTTTTGGGACAATTCTTCTTTGATTACCTTTTCAGCAATTTCAATGGATAGATTGGCTACTTGTGCCTTGATATCGGCAACAGCGGCTTTCCTTTCACCCTCAATGGCGGCTTGGGCTTGCTTGATCATTTTGTCCCCTTCTACCTGAGCTTGCTCTTTGGCTTCGGAAATAATGCTTTCTTTGATTTCCCTGGCTTCTTTCAACAAGGCATCTCTCTCGGTCCTGGCCTCTTTTAAGAGTCTTTCACTGTCCGCCGTAACGTTCTGCATCTCCTTTTTTGCTGCTTCAGCGGCATCAAGGGCATCTTTTATGCCTTCTTCACGTTTTTCAACAGCGCCAAGAATTGGTTTCCAAGCATATTTTCTCAACAAGAACAAAAGGGCCACAAAGAGCAACAATTGCCAGAAAAACAACCCGAAGGAAAACTGTTCGATTAACTTTTCCATTTATCTTAAAATATTAATTCTTTTAAACTATATCATTTTAAATCAATGAAGGGCCATAGCCAACCGCTATGGCCTTCATCAATACTGTTTCGGATTAAGCTGCAAAAAGAGCGGCGAAACCGATACCTTCAATAAGGGCTGCTGCAATAAGCATAGCAGTTTGGATCTTACCAGAAGCTTCAGGTTGACGAGCAATGGCTTCCATTGCCTGTCCACCGATTCTACCGATACCCAATCCTGCTCCGATTACGATCAAACCAGCACCTACGAAATTTAAACCTGTCATGATATATGAATTTAAAAATTAAACGTTCTATCTTAATTAATGATGATCTTCTTCTACCGCCATACCAAAATATAGGGCGGACAACATGGTAAAAATATATGCCTGTAATGCGGCCACTAGCAATTCCAATAAAGAAAGTGCAAAGGCCAACAAAAAGGACAATGGGCTTCCTATCCAGTTCTTAAATATGAACATCAACCCGATAATACTCATTAATACTATGTGACCCGCAGTAATGTTGGCATACAAACGAATCATCAATGAAAATGGCTTGATGAATGTTCCCAACAATTCGATGGGTGCCAATATAATTTTCATGGGGACAGGTACGCCTGGCATCCAAAAGATGTGCTTCCAGTAGTTTTTGTTCCCTGTAAATGTTGTAATTAAATAGGTAATCATGGCCAAGGCAAAGGTAACGGCAATGTTGTTGGTCACATTCACACCAAGTGGCGTTAATCCCAAAAGGTTAATCACCCACACAAAGAAGAACACCGTAAGCAAATAGCTCATGTACTTTTTATATTTATGCTCACCGATGTTAGGAATGGCGATTTCGTCACGAACAAAAAGCACCAAAGGCTCCAAGAACCTCCCCAAACCTCGTGGCATGGTACTTTTTTGGTACCTCTTGGCCATGGAACGAAATACCAAGAACATCAAAAGGGCCACAGCCATGATGAAGACCACATTCTTCGTAATGGAAAAATCCAAAGGCTTTTCGTTGGTTGGATGTGCGTCATCCACCATCAAATTCTCCCCAAAAGCATCTTCAGTATGGGTTTCTTCGCCATGATGTCCACCAAAATTGATGGTTCCTTCGGCATCCGTCTTGTATATTTTGTTGTGATAAAGTGTGTAGTAATTTCCATCTACTTCAGCCACCGATTCCCCATGTTCAAATTCTGAAGATAAAAATACCTTTAGTCCATTGTCCCAAAGAATAACAGGTAGTGGAAATCCAATATATTTATGCTCTCCCTCATCTGTTGTATAAGAATAAAGGTTGAAATCATGAGAATCCAGAAGGTGGTGGTCGATGTATTCCTTAATCTGGGTCTTTAAATCGTGGGCACCGGTTTCAACTTCTTCTCCCTCATGGTTTTGGGCCGATACAAATCCCGCAATCAAAAAAATTACGGTAACTAATTTTTTACTGAAAAAAGAATATCGCATATGATCCAACTATGGGTCCTCAAAAATTGGTGCAAAAATACATTCCTCCTTCAAAAGAAAAAAGCTTTTTTAGGTATTATTTTATTCTTTGCTTTTTCGGGTTGATTTCACCGCTTTGTTACACAGTATTAAGCAGTTTCACCAAAAAGAAGGTTTCCAGGACAAGTGCAAATCCGTACGGCACAAAAAACGCAAGGAACTCTAAACGTTCCAATGCACCGTCTTGATTAAAGGCAGGGTATAGAAAAATGAAGAAAAGCGTAAATTTTAAAAGACTGCCTCCCAAAAAAAAGAAACCTAGCACATCCCGGTATTTGTTTCTAAAGATGTATATGGCAAAAAAAACGATCAAGGCCATTATCGCGTTGAGCAAATAGCTCTTTGCAAGTTGTAATGAAGAAGGGTCATGACCATTGTTTTCCAAAAACCACGATTGGGAAAAGAAAAACACAAATAATCCTACAAATAGGATTAAAATAAAAAGAATCGGGTAATACCTGATTTTCAATCGTTAATTTTTTTCAGTTGTTGAATCACCAAATATATGGAAATCGCAACGGCCGCTATTGTACAGAGGGGCAAGAACACTTTTTCGGTCTCAAAATGGCCGTCGAGCCACTTTCCACCCCAAACACCCAAATAAATAACAACGCCCATTTGAATGGCAGAACCAGACAAACGGGCGGCTGTATTAATCGTTTTTTTATATTTATTAGGAGGCTTTTGCTGGCTCATCTTTCTTTGTCGACTGCATTTTTGGTGCGGATGCCGATGCAGCTGCTTTGCCCATGGTACAGGCGGCATTAAAGGTTGCCCCGGGCTCCACGGCCAATTTGGCCACGCTTACGGTGCCTTCAATGGTTGCAGAGGATTTTAGGGAAAGTAAATCCTTCACCATAAGCTCCCCATTGAACCTGCCTTCGATATCTGCATTCACACATTCCACCTTTCCGTTAATATAGCCATCTTTTCCAATGACCACCTTACCGGAAGTAGTTACATTTCCCTCCAACTTACCATCTATCCTAAAATCGGCTTCGGAGGTGATGTCGCCCTTAATTTTAGTGTTCTTTTCAATTCTGTTGGGCTGTCCGCCAAATTCATTCATAGGTCGGGGTTTTTTGTTGTCAGAAAACATTGTGTTCTAGGATTTTGGGGTTAAAATTGTGCTTTGTATGATTCTAAGTTCTTGTGGACTTGTATGATTTTGTAATTATCGGATAAAACTACAAAATTCTCATCTTTAATAAGGTAGTCCCTATTGTTTTTTATAAGCTCTGCAAAGCCTAGGGCAAAGTCTTGGGAAGGAAAGCCGTGCACCACCACAAATTCATCTTCCAGATTATATATGTCCTTGGAAACAATGTTCTTGTAGTTCAATTCTTTGATCACCTCTACCAAACGCTCTTTAAGTTTGGTGGCCTCTTCATCATTCCTGATCTTAAATGGGAATACCACTTTCCAATTTCCAGCTCCGGTGGAACCTGTTTCCGGTGAGAATTCCTTGTTTTCCAATTTGGGAAGTTGCTCTTCCACCATTTGTTCCGCTTTCTTCCCTTCGGGATTGTTCGGATAGGTGAGCGCCACATAGTTCAAGGCCTCTTTAAAAGGCTCAAATCCTTGCAAACGACCAATTGCATTCGCTTTCAGCATTTCAAACTTGGGTACAATGGGGTCGCCTGTAAACTTGTTGATGTATTCTTCGGACTGGGTAATCACCCTTAAAAATTCTTGCTTTTGGAATTGTTTGAACAATGCCGCATACCTGGCATCGGGGCTGTCCGAGTTTCCATCCAATACCGCTTGTGGGTTCAGTAAAATTTCGGCATAGCGTGTATCGGGATGATTGGTGATGATGTTTTGCTTCATATCCATCGCCAATGGGCTTCCGGATTCCTCGTAAATCTTGTAGAGGTTGTATTTTGATGGGAGAATCAAGCGTTCCTCGGGATTGGAGGAAAGCACGCGCTCCAACTTGGCAGCAGCAAGCATATTATCCTTGAACTTCTCCTTATAGATCAACCCTAATTGATAGTTGGCAAAATTGCGTTCGCCCTTTAAGCTGTCAATTACGGCAACATCAGTCGGCAACTGTTCCAAATAGTAATCCGCCGAATACTTTTGATCTTCGGTCAAAACCTCGTCATTGCTTGCGACCTCCTCGCCCGTTGCCTCGGAAACCAAGGTCTTTGACCTATTGCTCCATCGCCAATCATCTTCAAGAGACCTTGTGCCCCAACGGGTTCTAAATCCGTTTCGGCCTTGTCCCAGACTTGTAATGTTATAAAAATAGAACTTGCCTTGGTTCTCTTTGCCTCCCTTGCTGTCAGCAAACGTAGCAAACCCAGCATTGGCACGTTCTTGTTGTTTCTCTGCTTCGGCCTCTTCCTTGCGCTTCATCTCAGCGATATAATCCTCAAAATAGGCCTTGCGTTCCGCTACGGGCATCTGGTATAAGGTAATTACGCTATCGGCATGCTGTACAATATCTTCGTATTTGATAACATCTTCGAGGTTGTCCAGTCTCTTTTTGATGTCTCGGTACTTTCGTGTGTTTTCGTTCAGGTTGGTCAGGGTACTGTCGTAGTAGGAACCCGCCAATCTATATGCATCCTCATCAAAATGGTAATCGGCCAAACTTTGATAATTTAGGGCATTCAGTTTACGCTCTCCTTGGGTCGCTTGAATTGATTTATTATAGTAGGCCAAAGCCAAACTATCCGATTCATAGGCCATATGAAACTGGGCGACTTGACGATAGATCTTGTCCAAGAAAGGTCGGTTTTCCCGGTTTTCTTCCAAATCGGTCAAGTATTCCAGCATTTCTTCCCGGTTGCCCTCCGTAAGTTCGATGTTCTGGATTTTCTTAAGGTGAGCATTGATCATGTACACCCTTGGCGATTTACGGTTGAGCTCAATCACCTCGTTGTAGGCGTAATTGGCACTATCCTTATGGCCCAATTGATCGTACAACTGCCCGATTATAAAAAGGTATCTTCCCTTCTCTGGGTTCTTTTTGGTGTAGGCCTGGGATAGCTTCAATTTTTGAATGGCCGTATCGGGAGCGTTCAAGTTGATGTAGCATTGCGCCAAAACGGCATTGGCATCTGCATATTCCTGATCTTTCAGTTTTTCGTACTTGAACAGGCGCTTCAAGTTTTTAATGGCCACTTCGGGGTTGTCCAACCGCATGTTGGTTTTTTCCCTCCAAATGGTGGCCTCGTTCAGCTTATCGCTTTCCACATATTTTCTTAGGATATAGTTGAAGGATTCCAAAGCCGGAATGTAGCGTTGGTCAAAATAACGGGATTTCCCCAACAACAGGAATGCTTCATCTATTTGAGGATTGCGTTCCTCATCCTTGATGTCCATGCTGTGCTTTTGGATGGCTTTGGTAGCCTTTTCCTCAGCAATGATAAAGTTGGGGTTGTTGTCCTCGGAGTCGAGTTTTATCTCATCCGTCACCTTTAGGCGCTCTACGGGAAGAATTTCCCAGTAATCATCACGATAGTTGGCATTGATTTCCTCCAAGCCTTTTTGAAAGGCTAGGTTACCGTTGTACAAAGTGTTGTACTCGGTGTTGAGGGCGTGCCAATTTCTGTTGATAAACTTATCCTTTTTGGTGGAACAAGCGGTAAACGCAAGTCCTCCCAAAACCAAGGCACCTAAAAATGTATGATGAAGCTTCAAAATTATCGATAATCTTGTGTAACCTTAAACTCAAAAAAAAGCGGATTATTATAAGGCTTATCGATAAAATGCAAGAATTTCTCCGGACCTATTTTAAAACATCAACCTGCAAAGAAAGCTTCAAGTTCCTTCATGGTCTCTGCCGAGGTGTGCAAATCCTTCACGATTTCACCTTTGTTGAGCACTACGATACGCTCGCAGACTTCGGTGACATGTATCAAATCGTGACTGGAAACCAATACGGTCACACCTTCTTTGGCCGCCAAATCTTTAATAATTCCTTTCAATCGAATTTGCGTGGTCGGGTCCAAATTGGCAAAGGGCTCGTCCAAGATCACCACTTCGGGGTTACCGATAAAACTGGCCACAATGCCCACTTTCTTCTGGTTTCCTTTGGAAAGATCTCGTAAATACTTTTTCTGACCCAATATTTCTCCGTGGAAGAAATCATCAAACCCGGACAGCAGTGCATCCACATCGGCCTTGTTCCTGCCGCGCAGTTCGCCGATAAAGTAAAAGTATTCTTCAGGGGTTAGGTACCCTATCAAAAAGGTTTCATCAATAAATGCCGAGGTAAATGGCTTCCACTCTTCGCTCTGGTCCACTTGCACGTCCTTGTTGATAATGTGCCCTGACGAGGGTTGTATCAAATCCAAAAACAGGCTAAAAAGGGTTGTTTTCCCTGCACCGTTGTTTCCTACCAGGCCAAAGCTCTGTCCTTTGGGAATCTCCAAGTGGTCAATGTTCAAAACGGTGTTCTCTCCGTAGGTCTTGGTTAAATTATGAACTGTGATCATGTACTTTTCTGTTAATGGTGATTATTTCTGTTTGTATGCTTGCAGCGTTTTGTATTTCTCCTTTTTATAAATGCCCTCGATCATGGTGAATACCTTGTTTTTGAAGGCAAATCCGAGTATGCCGAAAACGGCCACAAAGATGTATCCCGCCATGGGGTTGATCAAAAAGTGACCGATGGCGTAAATTCCAATGGGCAATGCCAGCTTGGGCAAGGTGAGCAAGAGGGTCTTGGCGTTAAAGGCCTGTTTGTCGCCAAATGCTTTTTTGTTGGAGGTAAGGTCTATCGGTGTTTTTACATAAGCACCGCCCCAAAGCACCAAATAACTGTTGATTCCAATATTATATATGGCACCCACCAACACGGCGGCATAGGCCTCCCAGCCAAAATAGATATAGAAGGTGGCCAAAAAGGTGGAAATTATGGTCGCAATGATCACCAGGTACCACTTTGATGAGAGATATTCACGGTATTTGATGTTCTGGCTCATCATCAAGGGATAATAACTACTGTCCCAACTGGGCACGTACTGTCCAAAACTGAAGAGGAACCCGCCTGTGACAAAAATCCCTGCAAAAATCTTCCAAAAAGGCCCGTCGTAGACTTCTAGGGCACCTGTAAAAAAGAGGAGTCCGTAAAAAATAAAAAAGGCTCCAGCGATTACAGCAGAACGGGATCTTTTGTTTCGTTTGATAAGTTTGATGTCGTTCTTCAAGAAAGTGCCCAAATTTCCGAAGCGATCCAGCCATTCCAAGTTCTCTGTTTTGGCCTCGGTCTGTTTTTTGGCCAAACCACCATCCAGGTACATATGCTTTTTAAAGTATGCGAAGGCACCATAGTACAATCCCACCAAAATCAACCAAGGAATTATCGCCGTCCAGGGCATATCATAGAAAAAGTCGAAAATGGGCTGGGTGTAGGTGGTAACATCAAACCATTGATAATATTGTGATGCCCCGGCCAAAATAAACAGTGCGGCAAGCCCATAGAAAACCACATTCTGATTGTTTACCATAACATTGATAAAGTTGTTACAGTAGAACAATGCCATCAAAGCCAAGTGCCAACCGATAACCTGCAGTGGAGGATACCCTTCCACCAGCAGCACTATGCTGAAGGGAATAAAAAAGAAGGCATGGGCAATATTGAAGAAAGACACCACCGTTTTTCCCAACGAAAAATTGACCACCTTGCTCTTGCTGATAGGCAAATAAAGCAGTGGTTTTATATTGGTGATCGGCATTTTTTGCAACATATACCGGAATATCAGGTCAAAAGCGAAATAATAGATCAAAAATCGATTGATTACACGCAGGGGGTCTCCTAAATCTGAATCCTCGATAATAAAATAGGCTCCTACACCCATACTTAAAAATACAAGTATGAAATAAAGAGCTCCCAAGGCCATTAGAATTTTAAACCAAATCTCCGTTTTAAAAGTGGCTGACCTAAAAAATGACATCCATTGGAGTCGTGTAAAATGTTTGAGCATGGTCGGTATTTTTGTAGTTGGTATCCAATTTATTGGATTTGTTACACAAAGATGTGCTTTTTATAAAAATAGGTGCTCAAAAGGAGTGTAATGCTTAATTTTGCAGCAAAATTGAATTACATGAGCCAATTCCATGCTTTAAAAATAGCTGCGGTAGATAAATTAACACCAAATTCCGTAGCACTCACCTTTGATATTCCAGAAAATCTTAAAGACAAATTTAGTTTCAAGGCAGGGCAATACATTACCCTCAAGCATCAATTGAACGGAAAGGAACTGCGCAGGGCCTATTCCATTTCTTCTCCACCATCTTCAGGAAAATTAACGGTGGGCATTAAAAAAATGGAGGACGGGACGTTTTCTGTGTACGCCAACGAAACCTTGAAGGCCGGTGATATCATTGATGTTATGGCACCTGAAGGAAGATTTGTTTTTGAGGGAACCGCCCCTAAAAAAATTGCTGCCTTTGCCGCTGGTAGTGGCATTACTCCGATAATGAGCATTGCCCAAACCGTTTTGGAGAGCAATCCTGAAAACACTTTTGTTTTGGTGTTCGGAAACCAGTCACCAGAGGAGACTATGTATTTTAAAACCATACAATCTCTTAAAGAACGATACGGAGAACGTTTTTTTGTGCAATATGTGTACAGTAGGTCCAATGAGGAAGGTGCCCTTTTTGGAAGGATTGAGCGCTCCACCGTCAACTTTGTGCTGAAGAACAAGTTCAAAGGAGTCGAATTTGATGCTTTTTACCTTTGTGGGCCTGAAGAAATGATAGAGCAGGTCACCGACACCTTAAAGGACAATGGTGTTTCCAAAGAAAAAATCCATTTTGAACTGTTTACCAGTGACGACACCGAGGACGAGCTTGCCGAAGCATTGGAAGGCAAAACCGAGGTAGAGGTTCTTTTGGATGATGAGACCTTCACCTTGATCATGGATAAAAAAGAATTGGTGCTTGATGCCGTTCTAAAACAAGACATAGACGCTCCTTATTCTTGCCAGGGCGGTGTGTGCAGCACTTGTATTGCGCGCCTTGTCGAAGGAAAGGTGGAAATGGTAAAAAATCAAATTCTCACCGATGGCGAGATTGAAGAGGGATTTATATTGACCTGCCAATCGCACCCGATCACTGCAAAAATCAAAATAGACTACGACGACGTATAATCTTTCAATTTGTTTTAATTGAAGGTTTAGCTCTTGGACAACATTTTTTCCAAGACCTTACTGGCGTGCTCATATCCAATATTAAAGGCGTTCTCGATGCCTTTTTTATCCAGCACACCAATGGATTCCAATTCCCTCGGCTCTATAAAAAGGTCGCATTGGTGTAGTTTTTCATCGTTTGAGGCATGAATCATCAGACTGGTGACCCTGCCTGTAAGTTGGAACGAATTTCTCAGATCTTTTTTTTGTACGGGGACTGTTACGGATACATTACTTCCAATAATAAAATCTGATTTATCCTTTACATATTCGATCGGGAAATTGTTCATAATGCCTCCGTCGGCATAAAGTACATTGTTTATTTCCACTGGACTAAAAACGGGAGGCAAAGCAGCAGATGCCAACAAAGGTTTTATAAGCTCTCCCTTATCGAATACTTTCTCCTTTCCGCTCAATAGGTCGGTTGCCACCACATACAATGGTTTGTCCAAACTCTCAAAAGAATTGTTAGGAAAAAAATTCTTAAAAATGTCACTGTATCGTTCCGTATCAATAAAGCCTGGTTTAATAATGGTAAAAAAACTGTACTGGAACAAGGGGGTCTCCTTAAAGAACTTTAGCATATCCTGCGCCGTATTGCCGTTGGCGTATAGAGCGCCCACCAAGGCACCAACACTGGTCCCGGAAACTACCTTGGCTTCAATTTGGTGTTCGCGCATGGCTTTGATCAGTCCAATATGAGCCATTCCCCGTACACCTCCACCGGAAAGTGCCAGACCTATGGATTTATCTTCGAGCATCTCACTTTTTAAATGTATAAGGGTAAAGTTAATACAATGATGGGTTATCAAAGCTTCTTCTGTATTGCATTTCGATTAAATTTCATCAAATCCCATCAAAAACCAAACCCACCTGCCCAAAACTCCGTAAGTGATTATATAAACTAAAAATTAAATCACATGAAATCTTTTAGAAAATTGACACTGATATTATCCTGTATAGGATTCTTGACCATCGCAAACGGGTTTTCTCAAACCAAAATGGTAGGAGGCGCAGCCATGTACCCAAGCAAGGACATTGTATCCAACGCTGTGAACTCCAAGGACCACACTACCTTGGTTGCTGCAGTAAAAGCCGCTGGATTGGTAGAAACCTTACAAGGAGAAGGACCATTTACCGTATTTGCCCCTACCAACAGTGCTTTTGGAAAATTGCCAGATGGAACTGTGGACACATTGCTAAAACCTGAAAACAAAACAAAATTGCAAGCTGTACTTACCTATCACGTAGTGGCCGGAAAATACAGTGCAGATGATTTGATGAAATGGATCAAAAAAGGCAATGGCATGACCGAACTTACCACAGTAAACGGAGGTACGTTGACCGCGATGATGGACAATGGTATGCTTATGATCAAAGATGGCGCCGGAAATATATCCACCGTAACCATTGCGGATGTGAATCAATCCAATGGGGTGATCCATGTAGTGGACACGGTTGTACTTCCTTCAAAATAGTCTTTTTGTTTAGTTGATTTTTGATTACCAGAGAGGGTGTCTAAAAGTAAAGCGATGTCATATTGAGCTTGTCGAAATATTTTCAACTTATTGATAATCAATATCGGTTTCGACTGCGCTCAACCTGACAAATTCAAGATTTTGTTGCTTTTTAGACACCTTTTTTCGTTTTAAAAGTCTCATAATCAGATGTAAGCTCGTTTATTTTGACAAAACCAACAATTTATCAATCAAAGCATGTAATCTATCCCAAATGGTTTCGACCAAAATGAATAGTGATAATTGTTGTATGTTTAGGTGTAACATTAAATAAAGAAAAATGGCCAAATCATATTACGATCCAGCAGACTTGAGAAAATTTGGTAAAATCACCGAATGGAGCGAAGAGCTGGGCAATAAATTTTTTGACTACTACGGTAAAGTTTTTGAGGAGGGGGCGCTGAGTGCACGAGAAAAATCTTTGATCGCACTGGCGGTTTCGCACGTAGTAAAATGTCCGTATTGTATTGATGCCTACACCAAAGATGGCCTTCAGCGAGGAATCACCAAAGAAGAAATGATGGAAGCCGTACACGCGGGAGCCGCCATAGAAAGTGGAGCCACCTTGGTACATGGTGTACAAATGATGAACAAATACGACAAACTTTCCATGTAAACCTTTTGATGAATGACGCAAAGCATACTTACAGACTTAAAAAAAGCAGCTAAGAAATCCTTAAAGGCACAGAAAGACACACTTGCCAACTCCCAAGCGCAGTTAGAAATCCTCAACGGGGAACTTTTTTCGGATGGTGTACTTCCCTACTTTAAAAATAAAATTGCGGAAACCGGCCAATTTCCGTTAAAGCCCAAAACATTGGAAGTGCTCCAAATAAATGTGGGGTACATGTGCAACCAAGTCTGTGGGCACTGCCATGTAGATGCCGGACCGGACCGAAAGGAAATTATGACGCGGGAAACCATGGAACAGTGCCTGGAGGTCATTCGAAATACGGGTGCCCATACCCTAGACCTTACCGGTGGCGCGCCTGAAATGAACCCGGATTTTAGATGGTTTGTGGAAGAAGCTTCCAAAGCAGGTATCAAAGATTTTATCGTGCGTTCCAATCTCACCATTATTTTGGCCAATAAAAAATACCACGACCTGCCCGAATTCTTTAAAAAGCACAATGTGCACGTGGTATCTTCCATGCCCCACTACACTCGTGGCAAAACGGACAAACAACGTGGTGATGGTGTTTTTGATAAATCCATAAAGGCGCTGCAAATGCTAAACGAGGTAGGTTACGGTATGCCCGATAGCCCTTTGCGCTTGGATTTGGTGTACAATCCTTCGGGGGCTTTTTTGCCTGCCGACCAGGCCGCTATGGAGCATGATTTTAAAAAGGCATTGAAAGAAGATTTTGATATTGATTTTCACAACCTTTTTGCCATTACCAATTTGCCGATTTCACGTTTCTTGGACTACCTGATTGCTTCGGACAATTATGAAGATTATATGTACTCCTTGGTAGAGGCCTATAACCCTGCCGCAGTGGAAAATGTGATGTGTACCAATACCATCTCCGTAAGTTGGGACGGTTGGCTGTACGACTGCGATTTTAATCAAATGCTGGACCTAAAAGTGGCGAGTTCCATAAAACACATTAAGGATTTCAATGATGATGTGCTGAACAATCGGGACATTATTATCTCACAACATTGCTATGGTTGTACCGCTGGAGCTGGAAGCAGTTGCCAGGGGACAGTGGCTTAATCCACTACCGAAGGAAAAACCCCTCGTGTGCCCATGTCCACAACAGTTTCGCCCAACAAAGGTTCATATTTGCCGTTGCCGTTGCCGTCTTCCCATTCAAAACTTTGGTTAATGGAAATGACAATTTCCACGTTGATGTCTTCCGTTGGATTTTGAGGTATCACCAAAGCCGATGGAAATTGTCCAGTGACCACACAGGAGCCTTCAGGTACTGGAGACGTATCGTCAATGGGGTTGGGCACAGTAGTTTGAGGGGCCTCTCCTTGGGTTAACTGGTTAAGAACAAATCCTTCGATTTCTCCGGTAGTTTCCAAACCAAAATAGCCCTGGGCCTTGTTGCCATTGACCGAAACAGTCTGTTTATCGATTACATAGCTCCCGATATAAGTGTTGTAACCTAAAAAAGAAGCCACAACACCATCCACATCAATATTGTCGTCCACGTTGGCGGGCCAGTCGGGAATTTCCGTTTCAGCGCCCTCTAAATTATATACGATTCTGTATTTCTGATAGCCGATAGAGGCCCTAAAATATTCGTAGGTGCCAGTACTAACAAAACTTAAGGGCACACTAAGCGTATTTAATTCATCATTAAAAAATACTTCGCTGTCAAAGTCGATCGCAGTTGCCCCTCCACTTCCCGTAGTGGCTGTAGATACAACGGTAACCCCCTCATCGTACGGGGTAAATTTATCGGGGTACAAACCAATAAAATGCAATCCCAAAACATCAAAATCGGGATCTTGCGCAGCATTGCCTTCCGGCACCGAAACTGGGTTTCCCAAATTATCCAGTCGTTCGGCATCAGCATCCATTATAAAAGTAATATTCAGTCTTGGGCCAGCATTGGGGTTTTCGATGGGTTCATCGGTGGAACAGGAAAGCATAGTAATTCCTATCAATGCGGAGAAAATCAAGCTTGTTTTTTTCATAGTTAATTTTTGTTTTATGATATAGGTTGAGCGATAAAATTGGGCATGGAAAGTTAAGATAATTGATTTAACTATAAAATTTATGGTGAGTTGATGAATCGCTTTTATGATTTTATGGTTGGTTCCAAAACCTTCATCAACTTCTCCAAAATATCCTTTGGTTTGATGGTGTTCATGGCATTCTCATAGCCTTGGGGCACTTTATTGCCGTAAACCGATGTTGGGATCAAAGGATATTCTTCACGGTCGGCCAAAAGTGCATTTTCCATCGGCTGGCCAAACGGATAAAAACCAGCGTAAGGATGCGTAACGCCCCAAAGTGTCAATACGGGAATACCATAATTGGTGGCCATGTGCGCATTGCCGCTGTCCATGGACAGCATCACATCCAAATTGGAAATGAGTTGTAGTTCTTCGGATAGGCTAAGTTTACCCGCCATGCACTCTGCATTTTGGTAATCTTTGGCAAGTCCTTCCAATACTTCCACTTCTTTGGCCCCTCCACCGAACAACAAAATTTTATACTTATCGGTATTATTGAGCGCTTTAATGACCTCTTTGGTCGATTCCAATGGATACATTTTTCCTTCGTGTGCTGCAAAAGGTGCAATTCCGACCCATTTTTTGGTGTCCTGCTGCACCAAACCAAGCACTTTTTCGGAAAGCTGAACTCGTTCCAAGGGTTTGGTATTGGACAAGTCAATCGGAAAACCCAGTTTGGCAAAAACATCGGCATACCTTTCGTGTGTGCTCTTTAATTGTTCAAAGACTTTGTTCTTGGTGCGGGTAAGTGCTTTTTTGTCCTTTCTCCCTTTATCAATTTGGGCAAATGGTATGCTCTCCAACGCAAAATACTTTTTTAGAATGCGGCTGCGCAGCACATTGTGTAGGTCTGCAACAGCATCGAACCTTAAAGGTTTAAGTTCTTTGTACAGACGCCAAAGCCCCATTAAGCCCTTATGCCTATTTTTAACGTCTGCTTCTTTTACTTCCACGTTCTCCAATCCATCAAAAATGGGCCTAAACGGTTTTTTGGTAAGCACCGTAAGTTGTATTTCGGGATATTGATCCGTGAGTGCACAGATAACGGGGACGGTCATCGCCACATCGCCCATGGCCGACAAACGAATGACCAAGATATGGGTATGTTTACCCTTTTTGTCCACGAAGCACAGGGTTTAGTTCATCGTCGTTATACATTTTCATCTGCTTGTAAACCTTCATGTACTTATCTCCGGATTCTATATCTGCCAACAATTGATCAATGGCGGTGGAAAGATCTTTCTTCTGCTCCAAAAGAACATCCAACTTCGCCCTACATTTATCGACGTGTTCTTGAGACGCATCAGTACGGTTCACTTCCTCTTGCATGTGATAGATCTTCAGTGCCAAAATGGAAAGCCGATCGATGGCCCACGCAGGACTTTCGGTATTGATAGTAGCACCACCCTTTACCTGAACCGATTGGTATTTATTCAAAAAATAGCTATCGATATACTCCACCAAATCCGTACGGTCTTGATTGCTGGCATCTATTTTTCTTTTGAGCTCCAAGGCTGCTACAGGTTCAATTCCCGGGTCGCGGATAATATCCTCGTAATGCCATTGTACGGTATCTATCCAGTTTTTTCTGTAAAGTAAATGCTCTATTTTATCCTTTGGATAAGGATTGGAAAATTCTTGTTGTACATCATCCTTGATGTGATAGGTATCTATACTTTTTTGGAATATTTTGAAGGCAAAATCGCTGAACATAACTATAAAATTTGTTCAAAGATATTGCTTTATGCCATACTTAGTTAAGATGAATGGCAAAAAGCGAACAGGCCAAAGCCATGCAACCGATCAGTACTACCTCTTGGAGTTTACGCTTTGCAATGGCTTCGAAATAATTGGTAAAAAAAACGGCTGCTGGAAAAAATGTTATGATTACTGGAGAAGCATCCGCTGGGGTGAACAGGATGATGCCTGTCCCCAAAACAAAGATCAAGAACACTATTCTTAGCAACAGTAGTTTGCCCCCGCTGGTATTTCGCAGTCGAACAAACACCAGAACAGAAACGATAATGGTCAAAATAAGGTAGATCAAAGTCTTAATGTTCAAGACCTGAAAAAATGATTTGGTGGTAAAAAGTCCCAAAGAGAACTGATAATGCTCCTCAAAAAAATTCAAAGAGCCTTTTAATTGCAAGAAAGTGAACGTAAGAAAGAATATCGTGGCCATACCCAAAAATGGCACTAGCCAGTTTTTAAATGTCCTACGATCGTAAACACCGATTACAAAAAAAACAAGGAACATAAAGGCCAAGGCCCAATCGTAAAATAAACTTGCAATGGTGATCAAAAGTGATGCATCAAAAATTTTGTGCTTTACGTTTCTAATAGATTTGACGGATAATATCCTCCAAAAAGCCAGTAGCAGAAAAAAGTTGGCAAAAATCACATATTGAAGCACCAGTTCATCGGAGAATGTCACGATCAAAAGCAAAAAAAAGAGCATGGCGTAGGAGTTGGATTCCGTAGCCTTCTCGGCCCTTACAATTTGGTTGATGGTAAATACGGAGAACAATAATACCGTGAACAGCAACAGTTCCAATGCAATAACCTGATTGATTCTTTGTTCCCCTATTTGAAAAAAAACATCGGTGAAGTAAAAAAGGAACAAGAGAATGGCAAGAACAATGTAATTTATGGGTTTAGTTTTTCCGAAAAAGCTTGAAATCATCCTATCTTTTGCTACTTTTGTAAAGTAAATATAGCCAACATGAGCAAGTTTTTTTACGGTATAGAGGACTTATTTGTAAACTACCTTTTCGCACCACTGGATTTTTTCCGTTTTATGGACAGCTGGTGGGGTGCCAACTCCATTAACTGGATTTTTATGATCATTGGATTTGTAGCCATGGTTTATTGGATGGGCCAATTGAAAATTTTCAATGAAAGTGGTGAAGAAGATAAGAGTATCAGTTCTCACTCTTACCTATAAATCGAATCCTAGATCCTTTCGGTAATACATTCCATCAAAATGGAGCTTTTCCATATTTTGATAAGATGTTTTTAACGCTTCCCTAAAATCTTTTCCAAAGGAAGTGATGGCTATTACCCGCCCTCCATTGGTAACTACTTTTCCATTGGATAATTTTGTTCCCGCGTGGAACACTATGGAATCTTTGATGTTTTCGGTTCCTGATATTTCCTTGCCCTTTTTATACGCTTCAGGATAGCCTCCGGACACCGCCATCACGGTTGTCGCTGCCCTTTCGTCAATTTGAAGATTTATTTGGTCCAAAGTTCCATTGGCCATTGCGAGAAGTACTTCGACCAGATCCGTTTTAAGCCGTGGAATGACGACTTCGGTCTCAGGGTCGCCCAAACGAACGTTGTACTCGATTACCTTGGGTTCGTCTCCGACTTTTATCAAACCAATAAAGATAAAACCGACATAGGGCAGATTATCGATTTTAAGGCCGTCTACGGTAGGTTTTACAATTTGACGCTCTATCTTATCCATAAAGATGGAATCGGCAAATGGAACCGGGGAAATGGCTCCCATACCTCCCGTGTTGAGGCCAGTATCGCCCTCGCCTATTCTTTTGTAATCTTTGGCGGTAGGAAGAATTTTGTAGTTGGTGCCATCAGTAAGCACAAAACAGCTCAGTTCAATGCCGTCCAAGAATTCCTCGATGACCACCGTGGCACTTGCGTTGCCGAACTTGGAGTCTAGCAACATGGATTTGAGCTCATCTTTGGCTTCTTGTAAATCCTGAAGAATCAAAACGCCTTTACCTGCCGCCAAACCATCGGCTTTGAGCACATAAGGTGGTTTTAAGGTTTCCAAAAAGCTATAACCTTCTTGCAATGTTTCACTGGTAAAACTTTGATAGGCTGCCGTTGGAATGTTGTGTCGCATCATAAACTCTTTGGCGAACTCCTTGCTGCCTTCGAGTTCCGCTGCTGCTTTCTCTGGCCCTATAACAGGAACCGTCTTCAGCATGTCATCATTCAGGAAAAAGTCGTGTACTCCATTTACCAAGGGGTCCTCTGGTCCTACCACAACCAACTCAATGTTTTCTTTCAACACCAATTGTTTAATGGCTTTAAAATCGTTGACACCCACCTCAACATTTGTGCTGATTTGTGAAGTGCCGGCATTACCGGGTGCTACAAATAGTTTGGATGTTTTCGGACTTTGTGAAATTTTAAGGGAAATGGCATGTTCGCGACCACCAGAACCCAAAACCAGGATATTCATGATTCAACGTTTTGGCAAAAATAACGCAATTCAAATTTAATTTGGCTGTTATTTTAAAATGATCTAAAACTCTCTGCTTGGTACGCCTGCCTGCTGTTATTAGGTTATTGGGTTGTTGGTAAAAGTCGGAAGTTTGAACTTGTTAAGGGTCAGAAAGCATCCGTTCGTGCAAACTCGTGAAATTTGTGTCCTACATCCCCTATGGTCACCTCTAGGAACAATTTCTCTTGCGCTTGACGCTTGAACTTGTGCTTGATGTTGGAAGTCGTGTTCTGTTTTGGAGTTTGCCTGCTTGCAGACACGAATGCCACGAATCACCACGAATACTCTTCGTCATTTCGAACCGAATCCCAATAACTATCGGGAGAGTGTGAGAAATCTCAGGAACAAACAGATTTCTCCGTTGTCCTTAGACTCCTCATTTTAAAGTGACAAAAAATTACGGCAAAAATTCCCTATGAGATTCCCACAACTGGTCGTGTGAAAGTGACTTAAAGTATTCGAATACTTTTTTAAGGCCTTCGGAGCGGTGTACCTTTGGTTCCCAATCCAAGATTTCTTTGGCTCGGGAAATATCTGGCTGACGCTGCATAGGGTCATCTTGTGGCAATGGCTTGAAGATTATTTTTTGGTCGGTTCCCGTTAGCTTGATGATTTCTTCGGCAAATTCCAAAATAGTGGTTTCATCAGGATTTCCAATATTGATAGGTTCCACATAATCGCTCATCAATAGGCGATAAATTCCCTCAATCTGGTCGTCGATATAGGTAAACGAGCGTGATTGCGAACCGTCTCCAAAAACGGTCAAATCCTCGCCACGAAGTGCCTGGCCCATAAAAGCCGGGACGACACGACCATCGTTTAACCGCATACGGGAACCGTAAGTGTTGAAAATCCGAACGATGCGTGTATCCAATCCGTGGTGCCTGTGATAGGCCATGGTAATGGACTCCATAAAACGTTTGGCTTCATCGTACACCCCTCGTGGGCCAATTGGGCTAACATTGCCAAAATAATCCTCGCTTTGGGGATGTACCAAGGGGTCTCCATAAACCTCCGAAGTTGATGCGACTAGAATTCGGGCCCCGTGATCCCGGGCCAGTCCCAACAAGTTGAGCGTACCCAAAGAACCTACCTTTAGCGTTTCTATCGGAATTTTTAAATAATCAATTGGACTTGCTGGCGAGGCAAAGTGCAGGATATAATCCATATTGCCAGGAACATGAACAAATTTGGTAACATCGTGGTGAAAAAACTCAAACCGTTTTAGGTGAAATAGGTGTTCAATGTTTTTGATGTCCCCTGTGATAAGGTTGTCCATGCCAATAACATGGTGGCCCTCGGCTATAAATCTATCGCAAAGGTGTGAACCTAAAAAACCTGCTGCTCCGGTGATTAGTGTTTTTTTCATTTGATTTAATAAGCTTTTGCTTCTCCTTTGAAAGCGTTCAAAACGGTTTGGACCATGATTTTCAAGTCCAAGAACAATGACCAGTTCTCTATATAGAAAATATCAAATTTGATTCGGTTAAGGATATCGGATTCTGTTTCCACTTCACCCCTATAGCCCCTTACTTGGGCCAAACCGGTAATGCCCGGTTTTACGAAATGACGCACCATATATTTATCGACACTGCTGGCATATTCGTTGGTGTGCTTTACCATGTGCGGACGAGGACCGACTACTGACATTGTTCCGAACAACACATTATAAAATTGGGGAAGCTCGTCGATACTGGTCTTTCTAATGAACTTTCCGATTTTTGTGATCCGCATATCATTTTTAGTGGCCTGGATATGGTCGGCATTCCTATTGGGGGCCATTGACCTGAACTTGTAGCAATAAAACTCTCTGTTATCAATACCGTTCCTGGTTTGTCTGAAAAACACGGGGCCCTTTGATTCTAGGGTAATAAGTATTGCCAAGATGGGGGTTAGCCAAGAAAGTAATCCCAGAATGACAATCAAGGAAAAAACAATATCAAAAGTTCTTTTGATAAAGGCGTTAATGGGATTATCCAATGGAATATCTCTTAAAGAAAGAACTGGTATGTAATCGTAATACTCGAACTTTAACTTTTTGGAAAAGATGTTTTTATTGTCGGGTATAAATTTGAGTGTTTTTAAGTTATTGTCCGCAAAGCTGATGAACTTGGCAATCTCTTCATTTTTAAGCTCCGAGACAGAGCAGTAGACCTCATCGATATTGTTTCCCAAAATATAATCGAAACACTCTTCCAGCACAAAATCTTTGGATTTAGGTGAAAATTGTTTTTGGAAGTTGTATCCAAACTCTGCCCTCTCATTAAAAACCTGCCTAAGTTGATCTGTTTTTTTGTTTTTTCCTATAATGACCACATTTCTGAGGTTTCCCTTAACCCTTTCCCTATACTTCATAAGCAGAAAATAATTCAAAAGTTTAACGCTTGAAGTTATTACAAGAACAATCACAAAGTATTCTCCCAAGGCAAGTCTGCTTATTATTGGCTGCTTAAAAAAGCCGATGAACGCGTATAGAATTAAAAAGAAAAAAACAAACTGGACAAAAATCAACCTGAAAATGTACGTGACCTTGGAGAACCTATAAATAGTATAAAACTCATTTTTTGTGGATATGACAATCCAGGCTAATGTAATGTACAGGTGTATCAGCAAAGGCGTTTGAAAGTTTATTGGCAAAATATAGAGGAACATATTCAAAACCGCCAAATCTATCGAATAAGAAGTGGGTGTAATTAGGTTTGAATATCTATAGTGCTTAAAAATCATTTATTAAAATCCCTTATATTATGAATAAGTGTTTATTCCTTACCTCAATCAAAGTCTTTTGGTGAAACCGATTGCCAATGTTCTAAGGAACTTTCAAAATCATATTTAAAATTAAACCCCTGGGAAATCAAATATCCCGGTTTAATATTCGTAGGAAATCCTGCCTTTCTGACCCTTACTGGGTGAATATCAGATTTCTTGCCAATAAGTTTTGAACCTATTTGAATCAATCCGGCCAAGAATGCCAAGAATGGCACAGGAAGACTCAAGGTTTTTTTAGTAAAATCAAATTTGTTTTTGGCAACGCTGGTCATTTCCTTAAGGGTTATCAAAGGATTTTCTGCATAATTGTAAACAATTAGGTTTTCATCCTTTTTGCCCATGGTAAACAGAATACTATCAACTAACCCAAAAACATACCCATATGCCTTGATTACGTTACCGCCATTTGGAAGAATAAAAGTTCCTTTTTTAAGTGCCTTTATCATTCTATATACATTGCCTGGGTCTTTTGGGCCATATATAACACTTGGGCGAACAATGACAAGACGTCGGTCGGTTTCATCTTTTGCCAACCACGACTTGTGAATCTCTTCGGCAAGTGCTTTTGAAATCCCGTACCCCGTTTCTGGATAAAGAGGGGATTTTTCAGATTTTTGCTCCATGGACCTGCCATAAGGCGCTATACTACTGGTGAAAAAAATGTTTTTTATACTTAGGGATTCAGCTAATTCACATACATTATTTGCTCCTGGAATATTAGTGTCAAAATATTCGTTAAAATTATGACCCGGTTCTCTATGAATTGCTGCCAAATTAAAAATCCAAGAATCTTGATTGTCTATTTTAAAGTTTGGTAAAGTGAGTCTATCTCTAACATCCCCATAAATAAATTCTATTGTGTTTTTGTCGATTTCATCTTGAAAACCAATTAAACTTTCTATATCATATATAAGGTATTTGTCAAAAATTCCAACCTTTAAAAACCTTTTCAATATATGCCTGCCAATATATCCCGAGCCTCCTATTAAAATTGCTGTTTTATTCAATTTCATTTCAATTGTTCTAAAGTACTTTTATTGATTCTCCTACGTGATTGGTCAAAAATCCAACCCCATTTATTAAAATATTTAATCATAGAGGTTGTATGATAATATAATAATTTAAGGTTCTTATATGAGCCTTTTCCATGCTTATGGTAAATTTCTGCTCCGGGAAAATATAATGTTTTAAAGTATTGATGTATCCTCCTTGTTAAGTCAATATCTTCTGGATACATAAAAAAACGTTCATCAAATCCACCCACCTTTTTGAGAGCTTTAGTACTCATAAACATAAAACACCCCATAACATAAGGAACATTCACAATCTTATCAAAACTCCAAAATCTAAATTCATATCTATAATCTAATTTTTGTTGGATAAAATTAACTGGAATAAATCGTCGAACAATTAAATTTACAGGACTAGGCAATAGCTTTGCTGAATACTGTAAACTTCCATCAAAATTTAAAATCTTAGGCGCCAACAGCCCAACATCTCGATTTTTTATCATATAATTCCTCATCATTAATAAAATTTTTGAGGAAAATTTAATGTCAGAATTAAGAACAACATGGTAATCAGATAAGTCCAAGGCTCTATCGATTGCAACATTGTGCCCTGTCCCAAATCCAGAATTTCTACCCATAAACATGTATTCCACTTTTGAAACAGGATAATTCTTAAAATACTGATTTAAATCGGCTGTAGGTGAATTATCAATCAAAAATAATTTACATTTCAAAGGTGTTTTCAAAAATTCCTCTAAAACATTAATTACCTCTTCTGGATTACTTTTAAACAAAACTATTGACGCGGTCAAGTCATATATTTTCATCTTATCTTTCTTCATAAATAAAACTATTTCTTTTCGGCTTCAGACAAAATTTGTTTTATAAAAAGTGAGTTGAACAACCCATAAAATAGAGCGCCGTGCATCCTAGCCAAAACATTTTCGAATAGAAACACAACCGACATCAAAATCAAAAAGGACAAATACAAATAATTCTTGTGCTGAATTGCCAAAAAATATTGATAAAACATGACTCCTATAAATAGGGCCAAAGAAACAATTCCTCCTGACAAAAGTAGATTAAAGTAACTACTATGTGTGTTGTATCCTGTGTCATAAACCCGAGTGTGATATTGTTCAAAGCAAAGGTCCAGTTCGTCTTTTACATCCCCTACGCCTACACCAAACCAAATGTTTTTTCTAAAAATTTCAAACACACACATATAAATACCAATTCGGATATTAGTTGATGTGTGTGCTTGACCTACAGGCGGTCTAAACTCTTGTGCCTTAAATTCATCGACAAACCTTGTTTTGAGCATAGATACTTGTGTAACACTAATAGTAGCAAGCAAAAGAATAAATATTGTAAAATAAATGCGCTTCCTGGCCGTGGGGAGCTGAAATATAAGTTGAAATAAAAGAGCAATAACAAAACCTAGAAGGGGCGCTCTTGCTGAAAACAAATATGCACTGGCCAAAAAAAACAAAATCATCATCATCATTATTGCTTTAGCCCAAAAAGATTTTTTTTGAAAAAGCTCAGAAACCAAAAACAAAATTGAAAACAAAATCCAAATAGTATAATAACTCGGATGTAAATCAATGAACCTCAAATTGAACAAGACGTCCCTAAATGGATTTTTCCAGAATTTAAATTCTGTAATATTTGTAAAAACCCCAGAAACGAAAATTTCGAAATATATATAAAATGTTAACACTAAACATGCAGATGTAAAAGCCCATAAGGTTCTCTGTACCATGTTGCTGCTGATCGTATCAAACAAAAAGAATAGTACAAAGGGAAGAATTATTAGGCTTAATGTATTCTGTGTGGTTTTAAGCCCGTATGAAATATTGGAGGAATACAGTAGACTAAATAATAGAAGAAGGAGAAAAAGTGAGTTCAAGATAAAATACTTTATCATCTCCCGATCAAATTTTTCTTTTTTAATTATAAATTCATAAGCACTGCCAACTACAATTGTAATGATTGCCATGGAGGCAACATTAAACTTAAAAATTGGGAACAAAGCAAGCAATAATAGAGATTTACCTCTTAAATCCAATCGCCCTTTAATAGGTTTAATCCCTAATCTCATGACTCAACAATGTATTTGATCAACTGATTCCATCCTTCAACAAAAGGGTCTTCTACTTTCACTTTTTCCCTGCTAACCCTTTCAAGCTTTTCATCTACGAATTTTATAAAAAGGGAGGCTAGTTCTTCGGCTGAATTTGGGTCGAAAAAATATCCCTTATTGTAAGAGCCTAGAGTTTCCTTTGCATATGGTAATCTTGCCAAGAATATTGGTTTGTCAAAGTTTTTAAATTCAGTTATTGGCAGGCCCCAACTTTCCAATTTGGATGGAAAAACTAGAGCATCCATATTATCATAAAATTCAAATAATTTCTGCCTGTCCAAAAGTCCTATAAATTTAATTCCATCATACTTGTCATATCTTTTTATGATATAGTCAGCATAAGAATTCATTTGGTTCCCTAATGTCAGATGAATTTTCAAATTTGATTTATAGCCAGCCGGAAGTAACTCGTATGCTTCACATATAATTTCAAAATTTTTGAAAGACCTGGGGAAACTAGGAAAAATTATTTTCTTTACAGTATCGGTTTTTTTCGATTTATACTTATCCTTCGGAATCATGATTTTGTTTACCCTAGGATAAGCAACAATAATATTTTTTAAACCAAATCTGCTTGCAAATCTATCTCTTAACCACTGTTGTTGGACGATTACGCCTTTGTTCTTCTTAATATTAATTCTATAAAGGTATATGTACAATAAACTAAATAATGATGCCCTGCTGCCATATCTCCAATCCTTTAGTGAAGGCCAATAATAGGGTGTTGCATTATGACAGTAGACATAAAGGTTTTCGCATTTAACATTTGGTGTCATGTCATGCATGGATATCCAATAATCAGGCACTATTATTTTGCTGAGTTTTTTAAAATGAAAATATTCGTAATAGATTCTGTAAAACCAACTGTTTTTTGATTTAGGAAACTCTATATATTCTATATTTGGATAATTGAACAATTCTTTTTTATGTACCAATGCTAATATTCGAATGGAGGAATCATTAAGCTCTGATAGTTCACTCAAAAAATCGCGCATAATGGACAAAGGCCCAGCATCCACAAGGTTTATGCCTGAAATTACGATTGTTTTTACCTTCATATTATATATGGGATATAGCAGCACTGTTTGCCAATTTTTTGCTGTAATAGAAAATTAAAACCATCAATAAAAATCCCAACATAGTATAATGGCCTTGTCTAAGTAACCTTAAAATAATCAAAACAAATATTCCATTGTTTATACACCAAAGGTTTTCTTTTAATTTTGATTGTTGTTCATTATACCGCATTCTATTTTTCCAGATAAAATATACCATAAATATTATTCCAAGGAGGCCCATTTCGACAAACATTCTCAAAAATAGACTATTTGCATCTTGCCTGTTTATTTTGAAATTATCTCTCCAATTACTCGGGGGTATCACTTTAAATAGGTATTTGTCATAGTTTAACTCATATGTTCCTAGGCCTGTCCCAAAAAATATATTTTCTTTTATTGCGGCTTGAGATATTTTAAAATTACTGTAAAGGGCATAAGTACTAAGGTTTGTCTTTGCTACTTCTTCACTCTTAACCCTCTCCTGTGAGAATAACTGATAGGTTTCATTTACCCTCATTTTTACAGCTGGCATCTTATACATGGCTAAAGATGACAAAAGTATGGTAGCTATTGAAATTACAATAAAAATTGGTTTGCGATAAATGGGGTATTTTGAAAAAGATATAATTATTGCACTTAGCAGGACTCCTAGCAATCCTATCGATGATCTCGTAAGAATCAGCATTGTTATTATAAAAATCGCTTTTTTCTTAGACAATAGGTTTCCAATGTTAAAAAGCTTCGCAATGCTTATAAAAACAACAGGTGTAAACGCATATGCCATAAATGATGGTTCATAAAACCAAGCATGAAAACGCCCTCTTGCAGCATTAAGGTCTATTCTACCCGTATCAATACCAAAATATGAATAGTCAACTAAAAAATTCATCTTCAAGAGAACTCCAAACACCTGAACCACAACTAACAGCCCCGCCAGAAAAATAAAGTCTATATAGTCCTTAAAAAGCCTTTCAATATTAAAATTGTAAGAGTTGAGCAATAAAAAGCTAAACAATAATGTGATAGTAATAAGCAAAAGCTGTTTTAAAACGAGGGGGTATGAAACAGCAAAAAAAACGGTCAAAAAGATAAACACTGCTGTACCTGCGGCCAAAAAAACAATCTCATTGGAGGTTAGCTTAATTTTCCTATGTGTACAAAAATAATAAATTATGTAACCAAGCATTACAAAGTAGTTTAACCTAAAATCCACACCCAAATCAATTGGCAAAAAAATATTGTCCAACAAAATAAAAAATAGACACGCCTTATTGATGGAGGCTCTCATTTACTTCTGTATTAACTTAATGCCTTCATTAAAAACTTCATCGAATTTTCCCGCTCAAATTTTAATTTTTTGTCCACTGAATCATAATTAATCTGAGATAAGTGTTTTTCAATATTAAAATCCCCTATCTTTTCAATAAACCTATCCCCGATTCCTAAGTTATTCAACAATGTTATTTGCCTAGTGTTAAGGTTCTTTAAGGTGCTTCTACCCAACACCGAAAAATTTCTGTTGAACACAATTGAAAATGCAGTTCCATGAAAGGAGTTTGTGCACACATAAGATGCTTTGGAAAACAAACCCAACCATTCGCTAGGATGGACATTGGTATATTCACTAGTTTTGCCTTCCAAATGGTAATGGCCCAAATTAATAATGGGGAGGTTTAAGTTGTTTGAGACCATTTTTACATATTTTCTAAAATCATTGCTGTTTTCTGTCGTATAAACCACCATATATTCCTTCTCTGGAACCAATTTGAAATTCAATAACTCAGAATAGTCATCCAATAATAAAGTGGGGTCCAAAACTATGGTTGGTGATATTTGATTGTTGGTAACATCTTTTATATCATTCTTTGCAAAATGTTCTCTTACGGATATTGCGTGATATGATTTCAACCTTTTTGATATTTCCTCCATTTCCTCTCTATCAAACTTTGTGTGGCCTATACTTGCCGCATAAGCAATCTTTCTCCCCTGCTGCGGAACAAAATCAAGAAAATAGCCTGGGTCCAATCTCCCGTTTGTAATTTTTGCATTCCAAACTTGATCACTTCCACAGATAAACGATGCATTGGAATTTTTAAAATATCGATACAAGCCTTTATCCGAGTAAAACGGTTTTGCAGTTAGTTTAAAATAATCTCTTCTGAACCTATAAAAATTTAAGTTCATGATTCCTTTTCGAAAACTTTTTAACACTCCCTTAGCCGGTCTGTACGTTTGCGAAACAAAATACATAGGCCTATAGTCTATTAGTTTAGCATCATGGCCCATTTTTTCAACAACTTTGCACAAGGCATAGCCTTGCAATACAGCTCCATAATTTAAGACATGGTGAAAATTGATAATATATACTTGTTTTTTCATATTTATATAACTACAACTTCTTTTTCTAAAACTATTTTAAATTTTGTATACACTGCATGTTCAACATTCTTAGCTAGTTCAAGAATGTCTTTACTTGTAGCTTTACCATAATTTACTATTGTCAGAGGCATATGCAAAAGAGTTCCTGCATCGCCTACTTTTCGACCACTCCAACCACACTTGTCAATTAACCAAGCGGCAGAGACCTTAACAAAACCCTCAGTATAAGGAAAAAGGATGGCGTCAGGATATTGCTCCTTCAATTTAATAGCACGATTTGCCTCAATTATAGGGTTCTTGAAAAAACTCCCGACATTTCCCAATTCATTTATATCTGGCAATTTTGATGTCCTTGTCTTTATAACGATACTTCGTTTTACCTTAAGTGGTAATAAACCTGAATCTTCGAGTAGATTCTTTAAAAATCTATAATCTAACCGAGGTATTCCTTTGCTTTTTCTTAAATCGATGCTTTTAGAAAGGTGTCGAATAAAATTCATCCAAAATTTGAACTGACGACTTATCCGAAATCCCGAGTAAGAGTTTAATTTTATATGATATTTTGAGCGTTTAGAGAGTATATAAACAATTGAGGTTATCAATATTCGATTTTTGTACGCTTCTGTTTTAAAAATGGAATTTCGATATTCGAATTTACAATCTTTGTTTGACAGCACTAATTGCTCGCGAGCAAATAAATCATACGCAATAACTTTATGAATTAAATCCTTTGCTTCTGTCCCATACGCACCTGCATTTTGTACCGCCGTTGCTCCAACATTTCCAGGAATCAAAGACATGTTTTCTGCACCATAATATTTGTTGGCCACACAATACTTGACAAATTCATCCCATTCCAAACCTGACCCAACTTCAAGAAATATTTGGTCTTCAGATTCTTCAACTTTCTTAATATAATTTATTTTAGAATGTAAAATTTGACCTTTGAAATCAGATGAAAACAGAATATTGCTGCCTCCCCCTAATATCAAAATATCTTCCAAATTACCTTTATAGGCTTTCATAAAATTATCTAATTCTTCAATATTGGTAAATGGAAAAAAATGACTTGCCTTTACATCCAAGCCAAAAGTATTATAGCTTTTTAACGCAACTTCATTTCGCATAGCTTGTTTTATTTTTTATATTCATTATAAATATTTACAATGCCTCTAGCAATACTGTTTGTTTGTAAATAAAAAATGTACCTATAGCGTTTTATGAAAAAATGAGAGCCATAAGAAGAAATGGCATAGGCAACTAATGAAGCCCATACAGCGCCCATTATTCCATACTGTGGAATCCAAAAAAGATTCAAAACAATATTAATTAGTCCTCCCGACAAACTTTTGACATATGCAATTTGATGTTTATTGTCAATTATCATTATCTGAGCCGCTATTGCCCCCATGGCAACAAAAACCCCTTGCCATGAAAAAATCCTCATCACTTCTATTGCCTCTGTAAAACGATTCCCATAAATAATGTTAATTATGAAGTTTGACAATAATGCAACTACCAAACTTATAACCATACTTCCCCAAAATATAATATCCGAAAACAATTGCGCTTTTTTCTTGTATTGCTCCATTCCTTCTTTCAATTTTATTGAAATAAGGTAAGGACTTATGACTTCTGTTAGCACAACTGGAACAAACACAATAAGACTAATCAAGGAAGATGCCGCTGAATATTGTCCTACAGCGTATTCATCCAAAAAATACTTTATCATGATTTTATCCAATTGTTGAAAGATTATCATCGCAAAACTAGATAACACCAAAGGAGACGAAAGTTTAACCAGTGATTTTGCAACTTCTAAGTCTAGCCTCCAATGGTTTAATTTAGAAAACCTAATTCTATAAAATAAAATCAGAAACAATGAAATCAAAAGAAAATCAGCCAATCTAAGAATGATGAATGACATAACATTTCCACCAAAAAGACCTAACAAAATAGCCCCTATTAAAATTAGAGTCCCAACCAGAAATTCAACCTTGAATATAATCCCATTCAAGTATTTTGAAATAAAAAAAGCCCTAAGAAACCTTATTGTTTGGAAAAGATAGGATATCCCGTAAATATAAATATAGAATCTCAAATTGTGATTGGATTCGAGACCAACGGTCAATACCAAAAGTATAATATACCCTGTTACTGCAAAAAAAATGCAAGTTACCCATGCTGAACCCAGCAAAGTTTCTGCTCCTTTTCTATCTTCTGAAAGTTCTCGAACCAAAATGTTTTGCAACCTGAACTCTGCCAATACAGAAAGTAATGTTACAAAACTTATAACATAACTGTAAAGACCGAATTTATCGGGGCCAAGGAACCGTGCAATAATAATTCCAATAACCACTAACTTAACGCCTGACATCAATTTTGAACTGACTGCCCAGAAAATGTTGAAAAAATCCTTGTTCTTACCAAGTATTCCCCTAAAACTTTTATTATCCGTCAATATTTAATTTTTATAGAATACAGCATTAATAATCATGGAACAGTTCGATTATTGTTTTGGTTAAATCTTTGCTAATTAAGTAAGGATCATATTTATTATCTATCTTTTTCCTATACATAAACCGATTTTTTCCTAATTCCAAATATGGATTAAGCCTAAAATAGAATTTTAATTCTTCCATTGGTATAATCTTGCTCCGAACCCCTGTAGTTAGAATAATTTGTCTTAAAATAATTGGTGATTCTATCCCCTTAGACCCCAAATCAATCCTAAGTTTTAATGGGTATGTTCTTTGTGGAAGTCTAAATACCACCTTCTGAAAACTATTTTTTCCCCTGACAAAAACCCCAAGCCTATCTTTTTCGTTATATTGGTTCTTTATGTTTTCTGCAAAGTAAACTTCAAAAACATCATCATATTCAACTTTTAATTCCAATATTACTGTTAAATAATCATGTGCTTTATGGTTTTTTGTCTCCTTATGCCCACAGCCTTGCAAAAACAAAAACACTATTATCAAGTTCAACATCAACAATACTGATCGGTGAAAGCTTGCTTTAAAAGTCGATTTAATTAAAAAATTTTTCACAAAAAAGTCTCCATTGATACAGTGCAAAATTAATCATCACCAGAACTATCTCTATTTGACGATATCTCCCAAACCAGGTAAAATTTCATCTTTGTATGATACAATAATATCTTTTTCAGACTTTTTCCAATCTATTTTCAAGGTCTGATCATTGAAAACAACACCTCCTTCAGACTCTTTATTGTAATAATTATCGCACTTATAAAAAAAATGGGCGCTTTCACTCAAAACAACAAAACCGTGTGCAAATCCTCTTGGAATAAACAATTGCTTTTTGTTTTCTCCTGTCAATTCTATGGAAACATGTTGTCCATATGTAGGGGAGTCTTTCCTTAAATCAACCGCAACATCCAAAACCCTCCCTTCCAGAACACGAACCAATTTGGCTTGGGCATATTCTCCTTTTTGAAAATGAAGTCCCCTTAAAACGCCTTTTTTTGAATATGACTGGTTGTCCTGCACAAAATCTACTTGCTGCCCAATTGCCTCACAAAAAGTTTTGTGATTAAAGCTCTCGAAAAAATAGCCCCGTTCGTCTTCAAAAATTCTAGGTTCAAAAATAAAACAGCCTTTTAGCTTGGTTTCAGTTACCTTCATCAACTCTCTTTATTCAAAATTCCCAATAGGTTTTTCCCGTATCCACTTTTCATTAGAGGTTCTGCCAATGCCTTAAATTGATTTTTGTCAATAAAGCCCATTTCGTATGCCGCGGCCTCTATGGCGCCTATCTTTAATCCTTGACGTTCTTCAATTACCTCCACGAATTGGGATGCCTGCATCAACGATTGAAAGGTTCCTGTATCTAACCAAGCTGTTCCCCTATCCAGAATACTTACACTTAACTTTCCTTGGTTCAAATATTCCTTGTTTACATCGGTGATTTCTAGTTCACCTCTTGGACTGGGTTTAATATTTTTAGCTATTGAAACCACTTCATTGTCATAAAAATAAATACCGGGAACTGCAAAATTGGATTTGGGTTCAAGAGGTTTTTCTTCTATGCTTATAGCTTTCCCTTCAATGTTAAACTCTACAACACCATATCGTTCTGGATCATGAACGCGATAGGCATAAATAATACCTCCTTCAGGGTTATTGTTGGCCTGCAATAGTTTTGATAATCCTGAGCCATAAAAAATATTATCCCCAAGGATTAAAGCAACCTTATCATCTCCGATGAACTCTTCTCCAATTATAAAGGCTTCTGCCAAACCATTTGGAGCTTCTTGAACAGCATAAGAGAAACTACATCCATATTTTTTACCATCTCCTAAAAGCTCTTTAAAAAGTGGTAAATCCTTAGGTGTAGAAATAATCATTATTTCTTTAATACCAGAGTACATTAAAGTCGACAATGGATAATAAATCATTGGCTTGTCGTAAATGGGCATCAATTGCTTACTAACTGATAACGTTAATGGGTGTAACCTAGTGCCTGACCCTCCGGCCAAAATGATTCCTTTCATTTTCTTGTGGACTTTATTGATATTGTTTTTTGTAGTACTCCTTATAATCCCCGGAAGTGACATGATCCAGCCATTCTTGGTTATCAAAGTACCAATCGACTGTTATTTCAAGTCCTTCCTCAAAGGTAACCGAGGGCTTCCAGCCCAGTTCCTTATTAATTTTAGTAGCATCTATTGCGTATCTCAAATCATGTCCTGGGCGGTCTTTGACAAATGTTATCAATTTTTCGGAAGTGCCTTCAGATCGGTCTAGTTTCCTGTCCATAATCCTACATAGTAACTTAACCAAATCAATATTTTTCCATTCATTGAATCCTCCAATGTTATAGGTTTCTCCGTTTTTACCCTTATGAAAAACCAAATCAATCGCATTTGCATGGTCCTTCACATATAACCAATCCCTAGTGTAGTTGCCATCACCATATACAGGTAAAGGTTTGTTGTTTATAATATTGTTTATAAACAGTGGGATTAATTTTTCCGGGAAATGATTAGGGCCGTAATTGTTAGAGCAGTTGGAAATTACAAACGACAATCCATAGGTTTCTCCATAAGCTCTTACAAAATGGTCAGAACTCGCCTTGGAAGCAGAATATGGGGAATTTGGACTATATGGTGTGGTTTCAGTAAAAAATCCAGATTCTCCCAAAGCCCCATAAACTTCGTCCGTACTTACATGATAAAACCGAAAATCAGGGTTGTCCTTTGCAAGTTTTACCGATTCATTCAACAAATTGACTGTTCCCAAAACGTTGGTTTTCACAAAAGATAAGGGGTCTGTAATTGATCTATCTACATGAGATTCCGCAGCCAAATGAATTACTCCATCAAATTGTTTCTCGTTGAAAAGCTTCTTCAGGAAGCTTTCTTCTTCAATATTTCCTTTTATAAAAGTGTAATTACTTTCGTCTTGAATGTCCTTTAGATTTTCTAGGTTGCCTGCATATGTCAGGGCATCAAGATTATAGATGTGATATTCCTTATAATTTTCAACAAACCGCCTTACTACATGGGACCCTATAAATCCAGCGCCTCCTGTAATTAAAATATTTTTTTTTCCTTTTTCCATTAAATATTTCGATTATATAATTACACTGTTCTTTGGCCTTTTTGCGAATGTACGATAATTCCTATCCAAAACAAGGTTGGCTCTGTGTGTCAATTTATTCTCTTTCAAAATATGCTTGGCAAAATCAAACCAAGTCATCGGTTCACCATCTGTCACATGATAGGTTCCAAAAGCTTGATTGCCAAATATAACCTCCTCCAAGACAAACTTAGCAAGCGTTTCGGTATTTGTTGGACAACCTTTCTGTTCATCTGTTATTTTTAACTCGGCTCCCTGTTCGGCTTTGGATAAAATGGTGCGGTAAAAATTATGTCCATACTTTTTACTGTAAAGCCAAGATGTACGGATGATATAATAGTTAGATAGTATTTCACGAATATATTTCTCCCCATTTAATTTAGATTTGCCATATTCGTTAATTGGGTTGGTTAAATCACCAACTATGTATGGCTTTTCTTTAGTTCCATCAAAAACATAATCGGTTGATATATGAATCAAAGTAGTTTTATGATCTTTACAAGCCTCGGCCAAATTTTTCACCCCTTCCGCATTGACTAAGAAAGCCTTTTCGGGATACTTTTCCGCTTGTTCAACATTGGTATAGGCGGCACAGTTAATGCAATAGTCATAATCGCCTTTTTTTAGTGTCCAGTCAACCTTTTCAGAAACTGTAATATCGAGTTCCTGCGAAGTTTTAAAATCAAAAACACCCTCTTTGTAATCAATTATGAACTCTTTAAATGTTTTTCCTAGCTGGCCCCCAGAGCCCGTCACTAAAACTCTTGTCATAATTCTAATCTTCTCTCTTGTATTTCTTTAAGTATTCATTCAACTCAAGCAATGCCAAAACTCCCAATACCAAGCCCAACAACAGTAATGGAAGTAAAAACTTATAACTGTTCCAAATTCCCTTCTGCTCTACACCTCTTGTGGGGAAATCACTGATCACGTTTATAATCGTTGACTTATTGGCCCTTTCTTCATTCAATTCGACCAATCGTTCTTTTAAAACATCCTTTTCTTGTATAAGGGCAAGTTCTCTTCCTTTAGAGTCTCCTCCCTCGGCCATATTGATGCTAGTGCCCTGCATTGGTTTGTCCGCTTCTTTGACCAAAACAGTCCTGTATAGGCTTTGGAGGGAGTCTATTTCCACTAATTGGTTTTTGTAAATATCTTCTTGAAGTTCCAGGTTTTCATCATTGATTCTCTTCTGTAACTTGAAGTATTCATTGACGGAAATAGAGTTGATAATTGCTGGTTGTGTTTTCTTGGCCACTCTATTATCGGTGCTGATCACTGAGATCTGGTGAAACCTCGCATCCATAGAATTAAAGTTTCGAAGGTAGTTCTCATAATCTATTGCCTTTACCGTAGTAGTGTCCAATCCACGGATAAATTGGTCAAAGAGCTTTATCTTCTGGTTTTCATCGGAATA